>Ga0209755_10000003_pt1 | contig 418830 bp, 394 predicted proteins | sample TergutCo191P1_FD_187301 | JGI IMG/M metagenome (GOLD analysis project Ga0209755, IMG submission 187301) | Cornitermes sp. P1 segment gut microbial communities from Petit-Saut dam, French Guiana - Co191P1 (SPAdes) (version 2) | ecosystem: Host-associated > Arthropoda: Insects > Digestive...
CAACAGAATTCAGAGTCACTGCTCAACGCCACAGCGTAAACAGACGGGGCTATGTCGAAGTCATGCACTCCATGAACAATTCAACCCGCATTCGTGTTCCAATCAATATTAACACCTCAAACAACAACTGGGTCGCGCAAGCTCCCGGAACAATCAATGGACGCGCAGTCACTCACAATCCAGCAACCGGAGTCGGGGCAACAAGAACAATAACTGTGTCGCAACCAATTCCTCTCGGAGCATCAATGACAATTGCTGCGACAAATTTGTGGACTGACGCGGACGCTATTGACGGAGTGTTCCTAACAGGTGTCTCTGCTGGAAATGCTCAATTCTCAAGAACGCTCGTTCAAGGAATTTCGGGCCTTGCAGGAGCTTATAGTTCGGTCACTATCAATTCATTGACTCCGACTGCTGGCACTGGATGGCAACGCTTGACATTCACACTAGTTAACATTGAACGCTACACTGGTGGACATGGAACACAGTTCACGGGAAGAAGTGAATTTGCAAGGCAAACCGTCCATGTTGATTTCAGAACCGGTAACGTCCGACCGTTCTATCGAGGGGATACTCGATTTGTTGGGACGGTTCCAGCGAACACAGGTGATGTTAATGATGTTTTTGTCAACCTTTCGCTTGACAATACTAATGGTCCAACTCAAGTTGATATTCCAATTAATGCTCTTGCTCATTCGGCAAGTGCGAGAACTTTTAATACTGCGGCTGGAGTTGTTCTTCCAGCGAATGAGTGGCTTCCTGTTTCGACAGAAGGGCACTACATAGGCGGAAACTTGCGTGCTGGTTCAATCTTCGGTGGACGTGGAAACAATTGGCATGGATTGGGAGCAACTGGTCAAATAGTTGCGAACCCACAAACTCACAATGGGCAAGCGGTTGGTCGTCCGACTGGTTTTGCTGGCAATGAATTTGCTATTCGTCAAGTTGGGTCGGCTGTTCCTCAAGGAACGCTTCCGCCTTGGATTACTTGGCAGTTTGTCAACAACACGACTCTAAGGCTTGTTGCAAATGCTCCATCGAGAAATCTTTTCGCGTCAAACAGACTTGGCGGTGTCAGAGGACACTTCTATATCCTTGTTCGCGTTAACTGTCCGAATGACACTGCTGACGGCGGAATTTGGATGCCAATCATTGTTCAAGTCAACCGTCAACAAATTGCCGGATATCCTCCGGGAGTTGGATGTGGAACCTATCCTTGCACATGCGCTCCTTGTAATTGTGCTAACTGTCCGGGCGGTGGAAACAATCCTCCGGGACCATCAGTTGACCTAACGTATCCAGATCCAACGAGCCAAGGCAGAGTCACTCTTGATGCTAATGGCAGACCTGTCACATATTTCACTCCTTTTGGAGTGGGAATGAGACCTGCTGGGTTGACGCAACTGACGGGTGCTGCAAGAAGAAACGAACTTTGGAATGCTGTTGGCGATAGGCCTGCTGCATCTCAAGTTGTGACTGCAAGCAACAACCGTTCGTTCCCATTTGTTGCAAACAACCCGAATGACATGATTGTCACAAACGCGGCGTTCCCAACTGGAACATCAGCTCCGTTTGCGGCACACAGAACTGATCCAATTTTTATTTATCACAATGGCCCGACCACTCAACAACTTATTGCGGGCTTGCAACCGAATGCGCATTGGTATATGGTTGAGCTTGTTGACTTTTATGTCCTTGCTTCAATTGTTAACTTGTTGCCACTTTCGGAGAGAAACAATCTTGTCACTGCTGGAATTTTCAGACCAATTCCGGGAACTGACCTTGCTCTTATTAGAGGGTTCAGAGTCACTGGACTAAGAGCAACTCTTGACAACGTCACGAATGTTTTTGTTGAATATGGTGCTAACACTATTTTCTCAAGAGCGTTTGAGCATACTGTGACTCCTCCAGCATCTGCTAGAATGATTCACAGAGCGCAAATCAGAGTTCAAAACACTGCTCTTCAAGCTGTTGAAGACAATCAAGTCGGTGTTGGTCTTTCTCAATGGTTTGTTGGAAGAACTCCAAATGTTGGTGCTATTCCAAGATTTGAATTCCATATGTATCATGGAGATGAGTTCAGAATCACTCCATATGACCTTGTTCGTGACATTGACACAAGTGCTGCTATCACGAGATACAACTCTTCTTGGCATTCAGCAGCTCATCAAACTGCAATCAACGCGGCAAATCAACAAATTTCGACAAGAGCGTCTAACACTGCTGTTGCTAATGTTAACACTAGAAACATGAGACTGGACACTTTGTATTTCGGAAACATTGTTGGTGTTCCATCTGGGCAATCTGTTGCGACGATTGAGAGAGTTCAAGGCGGAGTGAATGTTTTTGACCACATGATTATTCGTGCGGTTGCATTTAATCCAGCGTTCGGACTTCAAGCAAGAATTCCAGTCAGAGACCGTTCTGGTTTGACGATTGAAATCTATGTCTATGTCAGAGTTAACAATTCACCTCCAAGACTTCGTCCGGGAATTGGTGACAATGTTTATCACTTGACAACGGGCGACAATGGTTATAACAGAAGAGAGTTCACTTTTGATTATTTGCTTGTTGATCCAGATCCGGGTCACAACATGCCAAGAATCGTTGCTGACAGCATAGAAATCATGACTAGACGTGGTGTTAATGGAGAGTTCATTCTTCTTCCGGGTGGAACGACTTTCGTTAATGCTTATCTTGCTCCGGGAACGGGTGCAAACCTTGGGCATGCTGAAGTTCTTCATGTTGTTGCAAGAAGTGCGACAATAGGTTTAAGATATGGACTTTATGTTCAGTTCATGGCATGCGACCAATTTGGAATGCAACCAGCTCGTCAACTTGTTCAACTTCGTTTTGAAGTTAACGACACGGCTCCAGTTCTTGACAGATCTCAAACTGAAAACAGTGGACTAAACCCATCTATTTTCGGTGCTGATGTTCAAGATTGGACTATTCAAGGCAGAGGAACGACTGGACAAGACAGATTCATTTCGTCTCATGACGATCTTGGATTGTGGCTTTCTAATCAAGGAAGAGAAAATCCAAACACTAACTTGTTCTTTACCGCGGCTCATGACCTTGACCAAAATCACAGCGTTATTCCAGTTGCAAGCACGTTGAATCTTAATACTGTCCCATCACACAGAATTGGTTATGCTCAGTCTTTCAACAACCTTGATGGTGGCTCAAGCCCTGCTCATGCTGTTTGGGCAACAAGAGTAAACGACGCTGGAAATGGACTTGCAACAAACACTGGGTTCGTCTATAACGGAAGAGAACACATTGAGCTTCAATTTTTCCAAAGAATTGTTGGTGGATTCCAAAGAGTTTATAGTCCAACTTCAGTTAACTTCGCAAACCTTTACTGGGCTGTTGTTATTCACGCTCAAAGAGGTGCAACTGATGTTATTGTCAATATCAGACTTGCTGCAACAAATGCAACGGTGACTTATAACAACGGAACTCCGCTTGCACTTGGCTACACTGGCGGTATTGGTTCACCAAACTTTGCTCATGCGGGCGGAGTTAGAAATGCTGGAACTATTGCATCTGCTCCACTAAACACAACTCATTCAATCCTTCGTGTTCGCGTTGTTCAAGCGGAAGGTGAATTGAGAGACAACTTTGCTTATTTTGCTCCATCTGGCATCTACTATGCTGTTGATGACTTTGGTGCATATGAAACTGACGGTTTCCGTTTTGTTCCTGTTAATGTTCCTGTTGGTGGAAATGTTCAGATCCCACTATCTTACATTGCTTCGTTTGAGTATCAGCAACGTGACCCACACCTTGCAACTAGAGGTATTGGATTCTGGAACATGACAACTGGTGCTAACAACACTGGAGCAATCAATTTCACTCAAACTAACTCGGAAAGACTTCTTTCAAACTTCAGAGTCATTGACCCAAGATGGGGAACTGTCTGGAGCGGAAACGAAGCTAATCCATTTGTTAATATCACGTTCAACAATCAATTAAACGACCCAAGCATGACTGCTGGTGTCCAAAACTACATCAACGTTAACCCAACTGGAACTGGTGCTGAAACTTTCAGATGGATTTTGTGTCCGGGTATTGTTGCAAGACCGGGTGCTTATGCAGGACTTGCTAGGGCAGAAGGTTGGTTCATTGAAGATAGAATTCAGTTCAATCTGTCAAAAAACAGAATGAGAACTAACAACCATATCTACATTGAAGTTGACCTTGCTGTTTGGAATGTCACTGGAAACCACACTTTCAACAACAGAGTTACTAATGCTGAAAGAAAAACAGTCAGATTCCCAGTTCATGTTCAAAATTCTCCGATTGAAATCATCGGAGGAACTCATGGACAACACCTTGATGGTGTTAACGCAACTCCAGCGCGTGCTGCGACTGGAAGATTGAACACGTTTGTTGGAAATGCAACAACTCCAATCATGCTTTCAACTCGTTCTGCGACTATTGACGGAGCAAACGTTATTCACGGTTGGGACCAAGTTCCAGCGGGTGCTAATGTTGACTCGTCTAATGCAGTTGTGTTCAATGTTACTGATAATGACAACATCAACTTCCCAACACCAACACTTGCTCGAAACAACGTTGAAGCATTGCGTTACCGTGATGCTGCTATGTTCAGCACAAGAGCAACGACTTGGACTGGATTAGTTGGTTGCGGAGACATTGATTGTGGAACTATCACAAGCGACGGCGGAATAACAACAGTTAATGATGATTGTTGCGAGCGTGGCAGATTGATTGCTTTTGCAAGAGGTTCTTCTCCTCAAGCACAACGCGTCAGAGGTGAATTCTTCGGAGTTTCAACTGTTGCGGGTCTTGACACTCTTCCAGCAAACTTTAATCCAAATCCAATGATGGAGCATTTCTTTGCTCTCACTCCAATGATGGATTCTCCGCTTCTAAGCCTTACTCCACTAAGACAAACTGAACTTAACATGGACATTTTGCTTGCGGAGCTTGCTGCGATGCCTCATGCGACTGATGTTAATTCTGTCAACACTTTTGTCAGAAACGAGTTCGGTCTTTCGAGAGCTGTGGACGGCAGATTCTATTTCCCATTAACTCTTATTGCTTATGACACATTTGATAACTCTGGTTTCATGAACGCATCTTTTGATGTTGTTAATGTTCAAGTGTTCATCAACAACACTCCAGCAAGAGTTAACAATGCGCTAATGACGACTGTTGGAAACAACCATGTTATCAATAGCAACGCTTATGTTAAAACTATCAGAATGTTTGCAACGGGCGACAATTCAACCACTGTTAATATTTCTCACATCATCAACGACGAGAATATGAGACTTCGTAATCTTGTTGGTGGAGACAGAGTTTATTACACTGGTCAAGATGTTCGTGCAATCACTGACTCAAACCCAACGATTCAACTTCTAAACAGATTGACTACTGACTACATCGGTATTATCGACGTTAGAAATGAAACTGCAACTATGTCAGCGAGCGGAGTTCCTCTTGTTGACCCAAGAACAGGTGGGGCATTGGTTACTTACTACATCACAAGTGGTGACAGCGTAAACAACAATGTTGGATTTATAACAACAAGTCAAACCCTTGGTTCTGTCACTAGATACACGCAAGGAAGCCAATTCATTAGATTCCAAGCACACGCTAGACTGCCAGTTCTAGGGCCGAATGAGCCTTCTGCTCAGTTCAGAATGCAGTTCTTTGATAACTCAACTGACGACACAAGTGGCGTTGGCGTTATCAACACTGTCTTGTTCAACATCATTATCATGAATGCTCCTCCTGAGGTTCGCCCAGAAGTTGAGAGATTCAGAATGCCGGGACAAGAAATCGTCATGAGAAGCGGAGACAGCTTTACTCTTCTCACAACACCTTATTCTCACAGCAGTGACCTAACGGTTGCAGGCGGAAGAGCAGGGGAGTTGACATTCAGCTGCGGAATCGGTTCAAACTCAGTAAATCGTTTCCCGGGTAATCTTGCAGGACGTCCTTCGACTTCTGAAGGTTGGTCTTTCGGGCCTAACATGCCGTTTATCAGACAATACACTCGTTCTGAAATAACTGCTCAGGCAGCTAATGTTCACCTAGGGTTCATGCCTATCTTTACTGACGACACCCCATGGGCGCTTAGATTTAACACTCAAGCAGGATTCCTGTCTTATGACAACAACGTCTTTAATCGTCCGACATTCTTTAACTACATGTATCCTGAAAGAGCAATCAGCACTCAAGGTGCCGCGGGCGCTCCAACAGCGATAACATTTGTCGCACATGGTGCGGCTGCAAGAACTCCGATCACTGTTGCGGTGTTCGACGAGGTGGCAGGATCAATGGCATCGTTTAGATTCTATGTTACTGTTGTTTCTTCTCCTCCACGTCCAATCCTTCCAGAAAGCGACAGAGACCTAGGTCCAAACATCGACTTCTATGGTTGGGATGGTTCAGTTGCAATCTACACAACAGAAATTGACATGTTCACTAACACTGATATCACGCTTTACCATATGGCATATGATATCGACACTGGTGACACTGCTCTGATGTTCTTTGGAATGTTCGGAACTGGTTCAAGATTCATGATGGCTCACAGCCATGATGTCTATGGACTTCCTGTTATTAGCCCAATCTTCATGCCTCAAAGCACAGGCGATTTCGTGTCTGTCACAATGCTTTCTCACAACACTTTGAGACTTCATGCTCACAACTTCGAGTTGAACGCTGCGTCAAGACCTTTCACGGCTATTCGTATGATGGCAATGGACGCGTCAGACCCAACAGTTGGACACTTGCTGATTGAACTAAGAGTCTTCATTAACATTGCTGAGTTTGAAGTTTCTTCTGTTCAAAACCTTGAAGTAAAAAGCGTTTATGAATATGAGAACAGACATATTGCTCCAGCTTACAGGCCACTAGCACCAATCACCCCATCTTTCTTCCAACTAATTGGAAGACCGGGTGCAACATGCAGGTTCACAAACAATGCTCCAATCTTCTTTGATAACGATTTCGGCGCACTCAACTCTTCTTACACTGTCACAATCCTTTCTATGCGCAATTTTAACGAATTGCCGGGCGGAACGTTGCTTCTTAATGGAATCTACACTCTTTCTGACATGAATAGAATTTGGAACGACAACACTGTGGAAGGTATTGCATATAGAGAGCGTTTGACTATATGGAACGGAGCCGCTCCAGCAGGTGAAAGAATCAATCAATCTAACCTTAATGCTCATGTTTGGTCTTATATCGACATTAATGAGTTTGATGTTAGAGTGCATGAAGGTGTTCCAACTATTGTCATGGTTCCAGTAATGGGATCAACAATTGTCAACGGTCAAGCGAGAGACGTCCAACTTTGGATTCACATCTCAAAAAATCTTAATCGTTCTGACGATGGCTTGACAACTATCACTCGCGAAAGAGCAACAATGCTAAACTTCAATGTTCGCAATTCTCCTCTTCTTGCAATTGGAGACACTGCAAGCAACTTCAGACCAGAAGGAGCATTCACTGTCTTTAGCGGAAACGTTACTGATAGCAGATATTTCCCAATCTTGAACCACGAAATGGTCAGCGATCAAGCACTCTTTAGAGCGCTTGACAGAAATGATTTCGTGAGACATGATAGCGTTAACATCACTGTCTTAAGCGTTTTCAAAATTAATCCTCAAACAAATCAACCACAAGAGTTCTCAACTTTGGTTCCTTCAATTCTTCAGAATAACTTAAACATTAGCACTGTCGTTACTGGAAATTTCTACAGTCTAAGAGTTAATATCTACAGAAAGCCAATCACTGCAACTTTGGCAAGTGCGCCAACACATGTTCGATTGAATGTTTCTGTTATGAACGCTGTTGGAATGAGGGTTGACACTGAAATCACTGTCATCATCAACAACCATCCTCCAGAATTCACGACTGATTTCGCTGGTCCAGAAGGAAGACTTCCAGCAAATGTCACGCTTGGATATGCGGCAGGAGGAGTTTTGACAATGAACATCACTCTTGCAACAAATGTCATGACTGTCCTAAGGCTTGCTGACTTCGTTCGCGACATTGATTGGGCACTAAACAGAGATGAGTTGAGTTTTGTCACAACTGGTGCTACTCCAGCTTGGGAGCGTGTTTCTGGAAACGAAGAATTCACGACTTTCCAAAGAAACTACCCAACAGGTGCAACATCTAGACCAATGTTCGAAGCAAGAGCAAGATATCGAAACAATTCGACTATTGAACTAATTGCAAGAGACAACTGGAACAGAGGAGACACTTCGGTGACCTACCTCAGAATCCAAGATTCATTTGGTGCGCAAACTGGTGCGTTGAGAATTGTTGTTGTCATTGGAAACGATGCTCCACAACAAATCATTACCCCAGACATTGGAACAGCTCCAAGAAACAACTTGCATTTGCTTGGAAGAAGCACTGACACTAATCTTACTACTTTCGTTGGGTTCACAAATGTCAATATCTTGAACCACGTTGTTGATAGAAACCCTAATGACCATGTTGCAATAACTCCAGATAACAACTTTGCTCTTCGCATTGTTCCATTTGAAGTTCGTGAATATGCAGCAAATGCTCGCTATATTTCAAGCGGTGTGGTTTCTCATGCTTCATTAATCACTATTGACTACGACAGAACGGCTCCAACTCAAACTTTCTCAATCAGAGTCGCTTATGGACTGTTTGGAACTCAAACTTTCACAGTTCTCATCAGAGACGGTGGAACTATCGACCAAACTCCAGACGCGTTGACTGCAACGTTAACATTCACAATTACTGTTGCTCGTCCACTTGAGTATTCTCCAACTATCGGAGGACTTAGTGCCGCATACAGAGTAATGACGTCTGTCACAACTGAAAGACTGTTTGATATTGCAAACAACGAAGTTGAGCATCATTCTCATGACTTCAACATTGCTGCTTTTGGTTCAAATGGTGGATTTACTCCGGGCGAAGGCTTCACTCTTCTTGGTCTTAGACTGGAAGAGCCACAAGCAAGAGTCCACATCTACAGAAACAATGTTCGTCAAACTGGAAGTGAACTAGGAGTTGAAGGTGACGCTTGGCATATCAGAGCGTTGAACGAAAGGGCATCAACAGTTGTTATTGCAACTATTGGTATTCAAGGTCAAGGCGAGAGCTACCTCTTCGAAAGAAGCTTCACTGTCAACAACATTGAAAACTTCAGACCGTTCCTATTGGCTCGTTTTGATGGTGTTATCACAATATTCATGGAAGAAGACATGAGCAACAGAACTGTTCGTCTTCATGCAAGTGAAATCTTTGGTGACCCAGAGCAAGACGATGTCAGAATCCTTGATGTTCACTCTCAAACTAGAGCAGTTGTCTCGACTGTCCACAGAGCTGAATACAACGAAATTATGCTTACTTTCCACGGACGTGGAGCGTCAAGAATCACTGTCACTCACACTGACGTAACAAACCGTGTCTACACTGCTGTTATCAATGTTGAGAACCATGATTTGCCAGCGCTGAACTTCTTTGGATTGTTCGCTGCAAGCATTCAAACGAATGTGTGGTTGTATGTCTTTATTTTAATCTTTGTAATCCTTCTTATTATTGCATTGATTATCATCATCGCAACAATCAGACGCCGTCGTCGTATCAGAGAAGAAGTCGAAGCACTTCTAGTCGCTGAACTAGAGCTTGAAGAAAAAATGCTTCTGCTTGCAGCTTCAAACTCTGAACACACTTATTATCAAAGCCATGGTTATCTTCCACCTCCAGTCCAAACTGACCCGAACTTCATGTTGGGTTATGGCGGAGGAGAAGCACCAGCTAACCCAAGTGTTATGCTCAACCAAGGACAAGGCAATCAGTCAACAACGAGATTCACAGAAACTCGCACTGTGACTGAACACAACATCCCACAAATGGAAGGACATAGTATTCCGGGAATGGACGATTACGGTGACGACCTAAACGGTCTCTAAAATCAACAAAAAACAACCTCATTAACACCGAGGTTGTTTTTTTTTGTTGTTTTGCAAAATTCCAACAATTGCAAAAAACGCTGATTACATTGACAAATGAGGCATTCAATGGTTGAATGGAAATATAACAAAATATTAACATATTCTGAAAGTAGAAGAGAGGAGAAAAGTTTAACAGAACACCATGGTGGTAATTGTGCTTCTTTCAAACACATATTTTCTTCAACAACCCCCAGTTTTGTTGTTTACACAATGAATCGTTTTTTGGCAGAACACTACATAATCAAAAAGGTTTTAAAAAAAAGTGGGGGAGATGACAACAAAAATTAATTAACAAAAGGATGCCCAAGGGTATTCTTTTTTGTTGGTTGTTTTGTTTGGTCATTTAAAAAGTGTGATAAACTGATATTGACCTCTTAACAATTAGTTCACACAAAAATTGTGATAGAGAGAGAAAAACCTAAAAAAAACTATTGACAAGGGTCTTCGACCCTCTTGACGGAGAGTGCAAATATACGCAGAACCCAACAAAGCAGTCGAAGACTATTGACAAGGGCTTTCAGCCCATTTGTGAGAGATTGTTATTACTAGAACGTCTCCGACAAACGCATCAAAGATGCTTGACAAGGGTCTTCGACCCTCTTGACGTTGAATGCGAGTGCAAGCAGAACCCGACAAATCAGTCGAAGACTGTTGACAAGGGTCTTCGACCCTCTTGACGGAGATTGCTTTTGCTAAAATTTCTCCGACAAAAGTATCGAAGATACTTGACAAAAAAAATTTTTTGTGCTAGAATGCAATTGAAGTAAAAAAAACTACTTTAAAAAATTTAGGAGAAAATTTATGAGAATGAAGAAAATGAAAATGTTTGTCTTGACAATTGTTCTTGCTTTTTCGTTTCTTGCTTGCACCATAACGGTCGGCGGAGAGAGTGAAACAGGAAGAGATGAACAAGCATTTGTTTATGCTGCTTGGGAAAGTGATGTGACTTTGCAAAGAGATGCATCGAGATTTCTTGGTGTTGTCTACACCCCTGAGGCAACAACCTTCCGCATTTGGTCGCCAGACACACCAAGAATTAGACTGGTTCTTGATCCAGACGGAAGAAATGGCGCACCAAGAAGGCATGACCTTGTTCCAATGAGAGAATGGGCTGCTGAAAATGGTTATTGGGAAAACCGCGCGGGAACTGAGCCGGGACGAGTTTATGGTGTCACAGTCCAAGGCGATTTGTGGCTTGAGGAATACATATTTGAAATTAATCATCATTATCCGATTGGAAATCCAACGAACCCTCATGCACTTGATAGATGGCGCGAAGTTCCAGATCCAAACGCAATGATGGCAAGACCGGGTTCGCATTTTATGCGTCGTCCGTGTCCATATGAACCTCAGTTTATGCTTGAGGTTGTTTCACGATCAATCGTTATTGATCCAGCACTTATTGTTCCAACTGGTGGATGGGTTCCTCGTCCAGAGCTTTTGTCAAGAACTGATGCGGTTATCTATGAAATGCATATTCGCGACTTCACTATTTCTCACACTTCGGGAGTTTCCCCAGCAAGACGCGGAAAATTTCTTGGAGCGGTTGAACGTGGAACAACAACAACGCACAATGGTGTGACAGTTTCAACTGGTCTTGACCATTTAATTGAGCTTGGAGTGACTCATGTTCATATCATGCCAGCGAACGACTTTAAAGGTGCTGACTTTGGTTGGGGTTATGAGCCGTGGAATTTCAATGTTCCGCAAGATGGCTTTTCAATGACTCCATATGATTATGTCAACAGAATCTATGAATTCAAAACCATGGTCAACGAATTCCACAGAGCAGGAATTCGAGTTATTTTGGACAAAGTTTTCAACCACACTGCAAGAACAACCTTTCTCTATGACAGTGTTGCTCACAGAAATTTTAACAACGGAAGGTCAACAGGAGTCGACAGCAATCCTCATGTTATTAGAGGAAACGATGAGCATGCAGCTGCTAGGTGTGTTGTCAATCTTGGGCAGCCTTGTCCAAGAGTTCGAAGCAGAGGAACTCTCTATGGAATTTCCCATAGATGGTATCTTGAGCATGGTGAATATGGTTGGCATGGCCCAATAACAGGAGTTGCAAACACTCTTAACAACGAGCACCCAATGGTTGAAAGATACTTTAGAGACTCTCTCGAACTTTGGGTCACTCAATATAATATTTCGGGTTTCCGTTTTGACCTTATGGGAACAAAGCCGATGAGAGTTTTTGAAGCATGGGGATTATATTTTAATGCTGCAATTCCAGCGGGTCAAACAAGAACTTCTCCGAGATATCAAAATGTTTATTCTCGTTCAAGATTTGCAGAAAGAAAAATCATTTTCTATGGCGAGCCTTGGGCTGCTTCTAATGCTCATGGTGTCCGACCCGAAGACTTTGCTGCAAGAAATGAGTATGTCAGAATGGGATTTATGGGGGCTGCGAGTCCAAATGCGCACATTGGTGTTTTTAATGCGGATGCAATGAGACGACCAATCAGAGGGTCGCTTAATGATGGAGGAACGGCAGGGCTTATGTGGCAAGAGAGCCTAAGTAGCAACGTTAACGCTAACAACAATTATTTGAATATTCTTGAAAATGCATTTAAGGGAAGTCCGTTGCATTCTCCATCTTATATTGGAAATATTCGACCAAACGCTTGGGATCCCTTTTTCACGAACTTGCCAGAACAATCAATCAATTATTTGTTCGCTCATGACAACTTGAGTGCATATGACAGATGGAGAGTATCGAACAACAATTGGGGAGGCGCTCCTCACAGAACGGTCACACTCGGTCATGCCGCGATGATTTTCGCACAAGGAATTCCGTTTATATTCGGTGGAGACGAGTTTTTGAGAAGCAAGTATTTCCATGGCTCAAACAACAATCATCAAATAACTTACAACACTCATCATCACCCAGATCGCTATAATGCAATAGACTGGACAAGAAAAGTCACTCATTATCAAACTTTCAGAGTTTTTGCTGACATGATTTATTTGAGAAGGACTCATCCGCATTTCAGAATGAATTGCCGTGACTTAATACTAGGAGTTGGACAAAATTCAACAGCTAATCAAGGGCTTGTTCGAACAACTCGCTCGACATCGCCTAATGACCAGTGGATAAGAGTTCATATTGAAAGTCCAGACCCAACAAGCGAGTGGAGAGAAGTTGTTGTCAAGTTCATTTTTAGAACTGGCGGCTATTCATGGATAAACTTGACTGGCATGGGAGATGAGCCTTGGAATTTAGCGTTCACTTCTGCAAACGGGATGGAAGATTCAAGAAGTTTCCATGCAGGGCCAAATTGGCACCAAGTTGAAGGAAGAAACACCATGTTGTTCTATCGAGCAAGAGGAGGTAATTAATCATGAAAAGAAAAATATTTTTAACAATTTTATTAATTGCTTTTGCGATATTTGCAACGATTGCGTTTGCTGCTTGTGACAGAAATGGTGATTACCCTCTTTATGATGAAACCTATCAGCTAAGCGTTCCGCAGAACTTTACTATTAACACTCAAACTGGAATAGCAACATGGGGTGAAGTTGAAAACGCAAGAACATTCACAATCCGTTCGGGTGACTTCACAGCAATTAGCGACACAAACAGTTTCTACATGGGAGATTTAAGATTGACTCCGGGAACTCATGTTGTGTCGGTTAGGGCAGATGGAAGAATTGAAAACCTAGTGAGATACATTGAAAGCGGATTTAGTGATGAAGCTACTTTTGTTAAAGCAGAGCCAGCGGGAACAAGAATATATAACCAAGTTCAACTTGTTGCTCTACTTAACAATTCATCGGGAACTTTCGTTCTTGGAAACGATATTGTTTTGACTTATCAAATTCCACCAATTGAAAATTTCACAGGCACATTAGATGGAGCGAATCGTTCAATCATTGGACTAACATTCACTGGTAATCATCAACATGCTGGACTTTTCGGAGTTGTCAGAAATGGAAAGACTGTCAGAAATTTGAATTTAGACAATTTTAATTTTAATATTGATGCAACCTCTCAAGTTTTTGCAGGTGCTTTGATTTCAAGAATTGAACTCGATTATGCAAGAGATATTAGTATTAATATTGAGAATGTTTTTGTCAGAGGCTTAAATATCAATGCAACATCATCAACAAGTGATGCTTATGCCGGCGGACTAATTGGTTCAGTTTGGACGGGTCTTTTCACTAACCACGCAAAGCCAATTAATATCAATAGTTCAAGAGTCTATGATTCAACAATTTCAGCGACATCTTTAGCATCTGGTTCAAGTGCTTTTGTTGGCGGTGCGGTTGCTTTTGCTTATATTTTGACCCCATTCGCTCTTATTAATCGTCATAGTTCTATGACTATCAACAACACGCAAATTGATGCCATTCTTAGAGCATACGGTGCAAACGGAGCGTATGCGGGCGGTGTCATCGGGTTTTTTCGAGCCCACAACAACCAACATTCTTTCTATCCACACAGAAGAAGACCAGAAGTGCATGGTGTTTTGAATTTTTTGATGATGGACAGAGTCGTTGCGAACGGAAGTGTTCACTCACAAGCAAGAGTTGCATATTCTGGTGGAATCATTGGAAAAACATTGCTATATTTCGACACTAACACCGAGCTTACTCGCTTGACAAACAATGCAAGTGTTACGGCATCAACAACGGTAACAAATTCGTTTTTGATTGGAGCGTCTCATGTTTATGGATTGACATTCATTGGACAGTTTGATGACACAGCATTCTTCACAATTGAAAATTTCACCAATAACACAGCAAATCTTACAAATTATCGTATTATATTCTTTGAAGATGAAAGCATATATATTGACTAATGACAAAACTTTAAATTTAGAAAAGGGCAGTGCCAAAATTTGAAAAAAGACAAAAGCAAGCAACGAGATTTGAGAGCAGAGATTAATGCTCGACATCAAGGATGTTGAGCATTAAATCCTGTTAAGACAAGTTGAAATGTCAATCTTTTTTGTGAAAAATTAGCCCCCTTAAAAAAAAGGAGAAAGACAACATTGAATAAAGCAGCAGGGATTTTACTCCCAATATTTTCATTGCCATCAAAATATGGCATCGGAACGCTTGGAAAAGAAGCATTTGAGTTCGTTGATTTCTTGAAAGAGACCAACCAAAAATACTGGCAAGTTTTGCCACTTGGACAAACTAGCTATGGTGATTCACCTTATCAATCCCCATCAGTTTTTGCTGGCAATCCATATTTTATTGACCTTGACATCTTGAAAGAAGAAGGTCTTGTTTCAGCAAAGGAATTAAAGCCACTAGAGCGAGAATCGAACTATGTTGACTATGGTTGGCTTTGGGAAACGCGCTACATAATTTTTGAAAGCGCATTCAAACACTTTCAAAAAAAGCCGCAAAATGAATTCACAAAATTCAAAAAAGAGAACAAGTTTTGGCTTGAAGATTATTCGTTGTTCATGGCAGTGAAACAGAAAAATAACTATGTTAGCATGCTAGAGTGGTCAGATGACGACAAGAACTATAAAAAGCAAAAAAAGAACAAAACGGAACACAAAGACTTGATGGAGTTCTATTCATTTTTGCAATTTCTTTTCTTCACTCAATGGCGTGCAGTGAAAAAGTATGCAAATGACAACGGCATTTTGATTATTGGCGACAGACCAATCTACTCAAGTCTTGACAGTCATGAAGTTTGGGCAACCCCAGAATATTTTCAAGTTGGCAAAGATTTGACTCCAACTGCAGTTGCTGGATGTCCGCCAGATGCGTTTTCGGACGATGGTCAGCTTTGGGGCAATCCATTGTATAATTGGGAATACCTCAAAGAAAAGAACTTCAATTTTTGGCTTGAGTCTCTTGAATTCAATTTGACAATGTTTGACATCTTGAGAATTGATCATTTCCGTGGTTTTGTTGCATATTGGAGCATTCCAGCTGGACATGAAACTGCAAGATATGGAAGCTGGGTTGAAGCGCCATTTTATGAGCTTTTCACTCTAATCAAAGAAAAATTTGACAGTTCAAGGATTATTGCCGAAGACCTTGGTGTCATCGACCAGCCAGTCGTTGATGCGATGAATTTCTGCGGATATCCCGGAATGAAAATTCTTCAATTTGCTTTTGGCGGAAATGAGGACAACATTCACTTGCCTCATAATTTTTCTGAAAACACAATTCTCTACACTGGGACTCATGACTCAAAAACGACTCAAGAATGGCTTGACACTGAGCCAGAAGATGAACAGTGGCGAGCATTCCAATACATGCAAAAGCAAAATGAAGAAAGTGGGTGCAGAGCTTTCATCAGATGCGCAATGTTTTCTCACGCAAATGTTGTCATCATTCCAATGCAAGACTACCTTGAAGTTGGCGGAGAGGGAAGAATTAATCTTCCGTCAACTCTCGGCACAAACTGGAAATGGAGACTAGGCGAGAACTACAAAACAAAAGAGCTAGTCGAATATGCAAAAGGGCTAGCTGAATTCAGACCAAAGTAATGTGGCAAAGGGGACATGGGGAGTGTAGGGTGATATAGGTTGGCAAATCAGTTGACACTTCTCATCATGTTGCCTTCTTTATTCACTGCTAAAAAAAAAATCAAAATGAACAAAGAAATATCTTTGGAAAAACAAAAATACCTCACAATAATCCCAGTCGTTCTTTATTTGCGTCTTGGGACTTTTGGGAGTCTTTTTATTGTCAATGCTTACTGCGAATGTTGTGCAACATTCGCAGATGGAAATTGAGAACTGGAGGTTTTTTCAGTTTTTTTCAATCACAAATTCCATTGTCGTATTGATTCCATCTGTAATCGCCATTTTGAACATAATTGTTTTTGTCTTAGTTAAAAACCAAAGAATAAAAATGAATAGCAAAGAAAGCAGTTCACTCATATTGAGAGAATTTATTTTTTGTCGATTGCCTCTTTGGTTTTGATATTGTTGTCATTAATAATTTCGTTTTTTATGATTTGATTTCAATAGTGCATTTTTTGAGAGGTTATTTTCCGATAGTTAGTGTGTTAGCTGTGTTGTTGTTGAATGTTGGGATAGTATTTATTTCTCTTGGGGCACTAGTCTTAATTGTTCTACTGTTCATTTTTGCACGAAGAAACAAAAAAATAATTTTCCAAAACAACTTAAAATTTACTGAAAATATTAATGACTAATAGTGTCAAACACTTGACTGTGTGGTGACACATATGATAAAATTTAGATAGTATGATAGAAACATTTCTTAAAAGTTTCGCAAACTTGAAGAAAAACAAAATTGCAATAGCGGGAGCGCACGATGAGAGCGTGCTTGGAGCAGTCAAACAAGCGCTTGATTTTTCTATTGCTGAATTTTTTCTTGTTGGCGATAAGGCAAAAATTGAAACAATCGCGAAAGAAGTTTCGCTTGACTTGAAGAAAGTCGAACTTGTTGAAGAAACGGACGACATAATGTGTGCGAAAAAAGCCGTTGCTCTTGTTAAAGACGGATATGCAAGCGCATTGATGAAAGGAAAGGTCGAAACTTCAACAATTTTAAAAGCAGTTCTCGACAAAGAAAACGGACTTCGTGGAACAAGAAAATTATCTCACATTGCTATGTTCTTTGCTGAAAATTATCATAAGCCTTTGTTTGTGACGGATGCCGCAATTAATATCAACCCAACGTTCGACGAAAAACGTGATATCATTGAAAATGCTGTTGTGGCAGTTCGCGCTCTAGGGATAAAAACTCCAAAAGTTGCACTCATTTGTGCAAAAGAACATGTTGATGAAAAAATGCCAGTAACGCTTGAATATGCTCGCCTTGTTGAAATGAACAAAGCGGATGAAATCACAAACTGTGTTGTTGACGGTCCATTCGCTCTTGATAATGCGGTGTCAAAGGAAGCTGCGAAAACAAAGGGCATTGAGTCTGAAGTTGCGGGCGATGCTGACATAATTTTTTGTCCAGAAATAGTGAGTGCGAATGTCCTTTATAAATCATTAACGATGTTTGCAAAAGCATCCGTTGGTGGTGCAATTATTGGAGCAAATGCTCCAGTCATTTTGACATCACGAGCGGATTCAAAAGAAAACAAACTGCTCTCAATAGCACTTGGTGCAATAATAGGAGGAGGGGCAACAAAATAACTATTGCTCAACAAATGATAACCATGAGAATATTATCAATCAACCCGGGCTCAACTTCAACAAAAATTGCAGTCTATGACGAGGAAACAAGAGTTTTTCAAGAAAATTTAAAGCATTCGACTGAAGAGTTGTCAAAGTTTGAAAAATTGACTGACCAATTTGATTTTAGAAAAGACAATGTTTTGTCGGTTTTGAAAGAAAAAGAAATTGATTTGAAATCATTGAAAAGCGTTGTTGGAAGAGGTGGCCTTTTGAAGCCAATGGAAGGCGGAACATATCTTGTCAATGACAGAATGATGGAAGACCTCAAAATTGGTATTCAAGGTGTTCATGCGTCGAATCTTGGAGGGCTCATTGCAAATTCGATTGCGCAAACTCTTTCGATTCCAGCCTATATCGCCGACCCAGTTGTTGTGGACGAAATTTGCAACGAAGCGAGGATTTCAGGACATCCATTATTTCCAAGAAAGTCGATTTTTCATGCTTTGAATCAAAAAGCGATTGCAAAACTTCATTGCAAGGAAAAAGGACTTGACTATAAAAAAGTTAATCTTATCGTTGCTCACATCGGTGGAGGTGTTTCGGTTGGACTCCATTCGAATGGAAGAGTTGTTGATGTTAATAACGCTCTTGATGGAGATGGGCCTTTTGCCCCAGAAAGAAGTGGTTCTCTTCCGATGGGTGCGGTTATTGAAGCGTGTTTTAGTGGAAAGTATTCCAAGGATGACATGAAAAAAGCAATCGTTGGAAAGGGCGGACTAGTTGCTTATTTTGGAACAAATGACTGCCAAGAACTTGAAGAGAAAGCAAAAAAAGACAAAGAGGTGAAGCTTGTTCTTGATGCACTTTCTTATCAAATTGCAAAAGAAATCGGCGCATTATCAACCATTGTTTCTGGAAAAGTTGATGCAATTTTGTTGACTGGTGGAATTGCCCACAGCAAAGTTGTCACGGGCTATATTGAAAACAAAACGAAATTCATCGCCCCTGTCCATATTTATGGCGGAGAAGATGAAATGTGGGCGCTTGCGGGAGCCGCGCTTCGAGTTTTAAAAGGTGAAGAGAAGGTAAAAACCTATTCTTAAATATTTATTTAGACACATCAAAAACAAAAAACAAGTGAGTCACAGACTCAAAGGAGAAAATAAAAACAATGAAAATTTTTGACTATGTAAAAGACTTTGGTCACGAGCAACTGGTGTATTTCTATGACAAAGACACTGGACTAAAAGCACTGACTTGCATTCACTCGACTGTGCTTGGCCCATCGCTTGGAGGAACGCGCTTTTGGAACTATGCAACAGAAGAAGAAGCAGTGTTTGATGTTCTAAGACTAGCACGCGGAATGACCTATAAAAGTGCTTGTGCGGGACTTAACCTCGGTGGAGGGAAAAGTGTTATTATCGGCGATGCGAAAATTCTTCGTCAAGATATGGTTAAAAGAGAAGCATTTTTCAGAGCATTCGGAAGATTCGTCGAAGGTCTTGCAGGTCGCTACATAACAGCAGAAGACTCAAACACTTCTCCACAAGACATGGACTATATCAACATGGAAACTGACTATGTTGTTGGGCTTGAACACAAGTCTGGAAATCCATCTCCATTCACGGCTTTGGGAGTTTTTCGCTCAATCCAAGCTTGCTGTGAATTTGAATATGGCTCAAAATCAACAAAAGGCAGAACGGTCATGGTTCAAGGTGCTGGGGGCGCTGTTGGAAGCGTTCTTTGCAAACTTCTTCATGAAGATGGCGCGAAACTTGTCATTTCTGGACTTGATGAAACAAAACTAAAACCAATCGTTGAAAACTATAATGCGACAGTCGTTGGAAAAGATGATGTTTACTCGCAAAAGTGCGATATCTTTGCTCCATGTGCTTTCGGCGGTGGAATCAACGACAAAACAATCAAGCAACTAAAATGCAAAATTGTTGCTCCTGCCGCTAATAACGTTCTTCTTGACATTCCAAGAGACGGCAAACTTCTTCATGAGAAAGGCATTGTATATGCTCCTGACTATGTTGCAAACTCTGGTGGTGTTATTAATGTTTTTGAAGAACTTAACCCAGCGGGCTATAACAGAGAAAAATCAGTTCGTCAAATTGATTTAATCTTCGACAGAACTCTTGAAATTCTCAAAACTTCAAAAGAAACAAACACTCCATCTTCTGCGGTCGCTGACAAAATGGCTGAAAACAGAATTGAAGCTGTCAAAAATGTCCACAGAACATATCTTCGCAAAAGAGATGGCAAGTGGTAATAAAAAAGTTTAACATTGTGCGGAGGCTTATTGTCATAAAGCACATCTAAACGAGGTTAACACAAAGTTGGAAATTTAGGTGTGCCCCTTGACACAAAAGGGGCGGTTGCTGACCGCCCCCCTATTATTTCAACAGCACATCTAATTATAATTCTTTCTGCTAACTTCATTAGGTGTGCCTGTCAATTAATACCCCCCCCCCTGCAATTTAGTCTGCTCATCTCTGATTGACAAAAAATAATTCAACCGAAAAAATTGTGGAGGAGATTAATGATCAAACGAATGAGATTTGAATTTTCAATGAACATTCTAATGATGATTTTGTTTTTGCAACTTTTTCAAACAAACAAATGACAAATAATTTCAAAAAAACAATAATAATCGCAGGTTGGTATGGAACGGGCAAAACCGAGTTCTGTGTCAACCTTGCGCTGTTTTTGGCGAAAAATAACGATGAAAAAATCTATCTGTCCGACCTTGATGTCATCAATCCATATTTTCGTTCACGCGAAAAAGCGGAGTTCTTGAAAAATCTCAACATTGAAATAATCGGAAATAATTTGAATTCAACCCTTAATCAAGACCTTCCAGCAATCGACAACCGTGCAACAAATTGCATTTTGCGAGGAGAGCAACTGATAGTTGATTTGGCAGGTTCATTAAACGGATTAAAACCACTTTCAATTTTTAAACGTCACCTCAAAGTTGATGATTATGATTTCTTTGTGGTTTTGAACGCGTTTCGTTGTGATGTTAGCACTGAGGAACAAATGATTCAATTTGTTCGTGAAACTGAACTTCGTTCGGGACTAAAAGTCACAGGACTCGTGAACAATTCACATCTCTTGCATTTGACAACCACCGAAAATATTTTGGAGAGTCAAATCCTAATTGAGTCCGTTTCAAAGAAAACAGGTGTTCCTGTGAGATTAACGTTCTTAAAATCTGATATATTCAAACAACTAAAAGGCGATATCAATTCATCAGTCCTCACATTCGACAAACAAATCATGCGCGAGGATTGGCAATAAAAAGGAGATACCCATGAGCGAATGCAAAATCCTTCACATTGAAAGAGATGTCGTGAAAAAAGAGATTGTCTCTGTCGACAGAAGAGGAAGAGAAAGCAAAAAGATTGAAGAAAAACTAGAAACTATGGAAGAATTTTGCACTCGTGCTGAAAACATGGTTAATAGTTATCTGAAAGTCGGCTGGAAAATAGTTTCATCAAACTATCATGTTCCAATAGCAACAACACACTTTCCGACTGAAACGAACACTAATTGTGAAGATGCCGAATTCATCTTTGTTTTGCAAAAAACCAATAGTTAAAAAGAGCGGTATTTTATCGTTCACTAAAGCTATGAAGAAACCAATCAAATAAATAATAAAACTACATAAGGAGATAAAAAGAAAAAAATGTCAAAAGCAATTTTAACATTCAACGAAGCTTATTGCAAGGGCTGTGAGTTGTGTTTGCCAGCGTGTCCGAAAAAGGTTCTCGCTCTCGACACCTCGCGCGTCAACGCAAAGGGCTATAATCCAGTGTATTGCACTGATATCAAAAATTGCACTGCTTGTGCGATTTGTGCAATAATTTGCCCTGATAATGTTATCAAGGTTGAAAAAGAGGAGGCTGGAAAGTAGTATGGCAAAAGTATTAATGAAAGGAAACGAAGCACTGTCGGAAGCAGCGATCAAAGCAGGTTGCACGGCGTTCTTTGGCTATCCAATAACTCCACAAAATGAAATCCCAGAATATCTTTCTGAAAGAATGGAACAAGAAGGACTAGTTTTTGTTCAAGCAGAGTCGGAAGTTGCCGCAATCAACATGGTTTATGGTGCTTCTGCTGCGGGAGCAAGAGTAATGACAAGTTCATCAAGTCCGGGTATTGCTCTTAAACAAGAAGGCATTTCATACCTTGCTGGTGCAAGACTTCCGTGTTTTATCTGCTCGGTCACTCGTGCGGGTCCCGGCTTAGGCGGAATTCTCCCAGCTCAAGCGGACTATTTTCAAGCAGTTAAAGGAGGTGGAAACGGGGACTACTACACTCCAGTTTATGCTCCAAACAGCGTTCAAGAAGCGACTGATCTTGTTTTCCGTGCTTTCAATGTTGCTGACGAATATCGCACTCCAGTTCAAATGATTGTTGATGGAATGCTTGGACAAATGATGGAGCCGGTCGAGTTGAATCCACCACCGCGCGTCAAAGTTGATAAAGAACTCTATGCAACAAGCGGAAATTCTGATAAACGCAAAAGAAATATTGTGAATTCATTGAACCTCTCTGGTCTTGGACTTGAGCAAATGAATCATGAGCGTTTCCGCGACTATGAAAAAATCAAAGAGAAAGAAACTCTTTCAGAATATGATGTTCCAAAAGATGCAGAAATCGTTTTCTGTGCTTATGGTGTTCCATCAAGAATTGCAAAAAATGCAATCTCACTCTTGAAAAAAGAAGGCATTTCAGCTGGGCTGATTCGCCCGATCACTCTTTGGCCTTTTCCAGAAAAAGACTTCTTGAAACTTCCAAAAACTGTTAAAGCAGTTCTTGTCACTGAACTTTCAATGGGTCAAATGATTGAAGATGTTCGCCTAGCTCTTAATGGTTCAATCCCTGCTTATCACTATGGAAGAGTTGGAGGAGTCGTATTTGAGCCAGACGAAATAGCAGAAGAAGCAAAAAGAATCCTTAAAAAAGGGGGTAAAAAGAAGTAGAAAGCAAAAAAATTAAAAGGAAAAATGTGGTAAATTAATTTTCGTGTCGTCATTCTGAGCAAAGCGAAGAATCAACAAAGCGTAAAAAAAAATTAATTATCGTTAATTTTCAACTTTCAACTTTTAAAATTAATATGGCAACAAAAGTAATTTATGACAAATCAAAAGGCCTAGATGAAAAACCATTTCACTATTGCCCGGGTTGCGGACATGGAATTGTCCACAAACTAATCGCAGAGGTTTTGGTTGAGCTTGGCGTTTTGGACAAAACAATTTCAGTGTCTCCAGTCGGCTGTTCGGTTCTAGCATATGACTATTTCAACTGTGACGGTGTTCAAGCCGCTCATGGTCGTGCGCCAGCGGTTGCAATCGGACTCAAAAAAGCATGTCCAGACAAAATTGTTTTCTCTTACCAAGGTGATGGAGACCTTGCGTCAATCGGAACCGCGGAAACTGTTCATGCAGCTCATCGTGGTGACAACACGACAATCATCTTTATTAACAACGCGATCTACGGAATGACTGGCGGACAAATGGCTCCAACGACTCTAATCGGTCAAAAAACCAGCACTTCTCCATTCGGACGAAGCAAGAAAAATTGCGGACTTCCAATCAAGGTTGTTGAAATGCTTGCTCAAGTTCCATCAAGTCATTACCTTGAAAGAACTTCTGTTCATGATTTTGCGAATATCAGAAAAACAAAAGCCGCTATTAAAAAAGCTTTTCAAACGCAAATCGACGGAAAAGGTTTCTCAATGGTCGAAATCCTTTCTCCATGTCCAGTAGGTTGGGGAATTGCTCCAATAAAAGCAATGGACTTCGTCAAAGAGCAAATGATGCCTTACTATCCTCTCGGGGTCTATAAAGACAATGGAGAGTTGACGAAACTATCTGGAGGTGAGAAATAATGGCTAAATCAAACAAAAACGAAAGAATCAGAATTTCTGGTTTTGGCGGTCAAGGTGTTTTGACTGTTGGTCAAATCGTGGCACTTCTTCACCTTGAACATGACAGAACTGTCTCTTGGATTCCTGCATACGGCGCGGAAATGCGCGGTGGAACAACAAACTGCTCGGTCATTATTCAAGATGATGTCATTGGTTCTCCAATCGTCGCTCAAGATATTGATGTCCTTCTTGCTTTCAACCTTCCTTCACTAACTCGCTTTGAGCCATTAGTGAAAAAAGGCGGAAAAATTATCTACAACACTTCAATCATCAAAGATGCACCAACAAGAAAAGACGTAGAAGTTATTGGTGTTGATGCGACAAATATCTCAATCGCACTTGGTTCACCAAAAGTTCAAAATATGGTAATGCTTGGGGCATATCTCAAAGACCATCAATATTTTGACGAGGAAATCATCAAAAAAGTCCTCCTTATTCGTTTCGGCGAAAAAGCAGAAAAGTTGATTCCAATCAATCTTTCTGCAATACAAAAAGGAAGAGAATAACAAAAGCTGCACAACATAAATAGGAAGCATTGATGACAGTGTTTCCTATTGTGTTAGTTGCAGTTTGGAATTTAAGGATAAAAAAATATGTTTGAATACGAAGTTCTAAGGTTCACTCGTGAAAGAAAACAGTTTGAAAAGGAAGTTGAACTTAAACGAGGAAAAACAACAACAGAAACCTATGTTCAAGTAGAATTAATTGAAGACTTTTTCGAAAGAATCAAACAAACTCTTAATTATTTTGGAAATGAGGGCTGGCAGGTTGTTTCAACAAACTATGCAATGCCTATTCAAGGGAATGTGGAGTTGTCTGTGGGGAATGGTTTTGCATCATATTCAGAAACCGATTGGAATGAAGTGGAGTTTGTTGCAACATTGCAACGAAACAAAATCGACTAATCTTAAATTGATAAAAAAAGGTCGAAAGACTTCCTCTGGCATGAAGTTAGTCAGAGCAGGGGGAATGTTCATATCAACATCCTTTCAATAGGAGGGTTGACGATCCAACCTTGAAAAACAAACGAAATTAATGAAGGTTTTTTTTAACAAGGTGATTGTGGCATAAGCGTCATTGACGCAAAGGAGAAAAAATTTATGAACACTTATTGTGGAAATTGTGGAAGAGAAAATTTGGAAGATTCAAATGCGTGTGCTGGTTGTGGAATGGCAGTTGGCTCAAACAAGCCAGCAAAAGAAAAGATTTCAGGCGGAGTCTTCGGAAATGACGGAAGAGCTTGTAACTTTATGGGTATTGTTTCAATCTCGTTTGTTGCACTTTTGTCGGCAATATCAGTGATTATGGTATTCGTGTCACTCGCTCTTGGAAGGCCAGTTGCAGTTTATGGAATTGCTTCATTCTATGTCTTGGCAATGCTTTTCTGTGTTTCATTCCTTAAGATGCTTCTTGCGAAAATTGATTCGAAACCAATTAAAATGCTGTCCTATATCAGTATTATTGTCATTTTTGCAACCGCATTAATTCTTGGAATATTGGCAGTTATAACAGCAGTCACAACCGCAGGCTAAACAAAAAACTTCAAACAGAACAGGCAATGACAAAAAGTCAGTGCCTGTTTTTTGTTTCCAACTCAGACAATATCCAAGTCATTTCAAGTGATTTGAAAAAAAATCGTAATAATTTACGCTTTTTTTAATTTTTTTAAAATTATAACCTTAAAAACCCTTGACAAGGGTCTTCGACCCCTTTTTGTGAGGGTGTTTCTAATAATAGCAATCTCCGACAAAAGTATTGAAGATACTTGACAAGGGTCTTCAATACTATTGTCGGATATTGCTTGAACTAGTAGTGCCCATCGAAAGGGTCGAAGACATTCGTCAACAGTCTTCGACTGCTTTGTCGGGTTCTGCGTATATTTGCACTCTCCGTCAATAGGGTCGATGACCCTTGTCAACTGTTTTCAACAGTTTTGTTGGAAACTGCTACTACATGAAACAATCCCAACAAAGGCATCAAAGATGCTTGACAATGCTACATTTAGGGAGTATAATACTATTTATTATGATAAACAGAGAATTCAAGAAAATTAATGTTAAGCCATCACTGCTAGGTTTTGGATGCATGAGGTTTCCATGCCACGAGGGTGGAGCGGTCGACATCGACAAGACTCGTGAGATGATTCATTATGCTCATTCGCAAGGAGTGAACTATTTTGACACTGCTCCAATCTATCACGACATGGGAAGTGAAAGGGCGCTGAATGTTATTCTCAACGAATTGCCAAGAGACAGTTTCTACTTCGCGACAAAAATGCCGGGTTGGAATGTTAAAACCCTTGACGATGCAAAGAAAATCTTTGACGAGCAACTTGAAAGATGTGGGATGGGGCATTTTGATTTTTATCTTTGCCACGCTTTGTCGCGCTCAAATGTCAAAGTTTATCAAAAATTTTTGTTGGATTTCTTGGTCAAAAAACAACAAGAGGGACTCATTAAGCGTCTTGGATTTTCTTTTCATGATGACAATGCGGAACTAAAACCGATTATTGATATGCATGATTGGGAATTTTGTTTGCTTCAATTGAACTATTACGATTGGCACAAAACGAATGCGCAAGAAATCTATGATATGGCAAAAGAGAAAGACTTGCCGATTATTGTCATGGAGCCAGTTCGTGGAGGTTCGCTTGCGACTCTTAATAAAAAAGCACGTGATATTTTGACGGAAGCAAAGCCAGAAAACTCGGTTGCTTCATGGGCGCTCAGATTTCTCTATGATTTGCCACAAGTTTCATCTGTCATCAGTGGCATGTCAACTCTTGAGCAAGTGAAAGACAATCTCAAACATGTCAAAAATTATCAACCACTCTCTAATATTGAACATGAAACGATTAAAAAGGCATTGACTGCATTCGCTGAACACAAATTTATTCCATGCACCAATTGCAACTATTGCAATGTTTGTCACAATCAAATTAATATTGGTCTCGTTTTCACGTTATACAATGAATATGTCAAAGACGGAGACCATTTGAAGTTTGTCAACGCAATAAAACGCGCGAAATCAAACATGCCAGAATTTTGCAACTCTTGCAAAGCATGCGTTTCGCGTTGTCCTCAAAAAATTGATATTCCACTAGAATTGCTTTCATTAAAAGTTTAAAACATCAACAAGTGAACAAACTGTTAATAATTTGAAAACAAAAAAACAACTAGAATTGTTGAGAAAAGTATTGACAAATGATATATTTTAGGGTATAATACTTTTGATTAATTATGTTGTTTTGAATTTTTAACGACAAAAATCACAATGTTGGTAAGATAACACTTGCCACAATTTTGTGTTTTTTGTGGTTTTTTATGTATAATAATTATGTATAATAATAATAACATCATAATTTAGATTTTTCAGGTCTATGCAATGATATCAAAATTGCAAAAGGAGAAAAAAATGAAAAAAATGAAAGGACTAAAGTTGCTGACTGTCTTCGCATTTGCACTCATGCTTGCATTGAGTGTTTTCATGCTTACAGCTTGCCCAAATCCAGACACAACTTTCTATGTCACATTTGACACAACCGTCGCAACAGTGACTGAATCAGACCTCGAACTTCGAGAGGGTGATTCGTTTGTTTTGCCAAACACTGAAAGAAATGGCTATGTTCTTCTTGGTTGGCAAATTAATGCAGTCGGAAGAGCGCGCACGGGTGGAACTCGTCTTTATTGGGGTGACCACAACACTCAAGCGGGCGATACTTTGAATTTACGTGCTGTTTGGAGAGCTGCTGAAAGAACAATGGCTGTTCCACAAGGACTGGTGGCTAATGTTGCGATTGTTAACTGGAGCGCAGTTCCCAATGCTTTTAATTATGAATTGAGAGTCGGTTTGGGTGCAAGTCAGTTTACTCATATTGTCAACAGAACTTCTTATGACCTAAGAGATATTCCTGCTTTTAATGCGCTTGCGACAGATGTCAATCATCCTGTTGCTGTTCGCGCTCTTGGTGGGGTTCGCGATGGAGTAATTTATAATTCAAGTGCTTTCTCATCTAATGTTAATGTCATGAGAAGATCAAATCAAGTTGACGAAGTTATTGCAATGATTCGCGGACTTGAAAATCTTGAACTCAATATTTCTCACGGAAGGGCTCCTCATGGTTTTGTTTACGTGGCAAGAGCGGGGCTTGATGCACTTGATGCGAACCAACGCGCTCAAGTTGGTGCAGATGTTGTTGCAATATTGACTGCAGCTGAAGCAGAGATGGAAGTTCTGATCGAAGAGTTTATCGCCGCAACTATTGCGAGTTTGATTGACCTTGGTGGGGAATATCCAAGTTTTACTCTCGCAAATCTTGATGCTCACATTTTAAGAGTGAACAATATTGCCGCATTTCGTGAAGTGTTCTTCGGGTTCGGAATCAACATTGAAGAAACAATTCCAGCAGAAGCCCTTGCAATACTTGTGAGAGCAGAAGCGCGTATTGCAACTCTTCAAGGCGACAGACGCGTTGAAACTCTCAATAACTTAATTGAGAATGTTTTGCCTGTCTATGGCACAGAAAGACATGCGGACGTTGATAATATAGTTTATGCTCAGAATATGTTCACTAATGTTTTGATTGACTCACTTGAGAGAGCGCGCATCACATCAGCAAATCAAACAAGATTGCAACAACTTAACCAAAGAATCGCAAGAGTTGTTTTGCCATCACCAAGCATTGGCGTTCAGTCTTTTGAAATGACAATCAGTGATTCAAGTGGTGACTTTATTTTGAGTTCAGTTGGTCAGCCAACACAAGGACATCCAGTTTTGATTGGGACAGAGCTTGTTCCTCAGCTCGTTGCGGTTCAGCCATACTTCATTGTTGAATTGCTTGTCAGCCCACTTAATACTGTTGTTGGTGCAAGCCACACGGTCGAGTCGGGAGTGACAATTTTCTCGTTCAATCCTATTCCTCAAAGGCTAATAACAATCAACGAATTTCCAAGACACGGTATTCAAAGAAACTCTCTTGTTTTGAGTGTTGGATCTCAAAATTTGGATGTTAGCGATATTAACAATATTCCAAGAGTTTCACAAGGTGAAACACTAACAATTTCTTGGATTGTCGAAGAATATTATTCATCGGAACTGAGAATAAACGGCGAACTTATCACGAGCGTTCCATCAACGAGTGGACTCCAAACTCATAGTTTCGTTGTGTCTGGGGATTTCACTATTAATCTTTCAACTTCAACTAATCACATTAGAGTCTATGTTGGCGAGGTTGATCCAGCGATTAATTTTACTGCATATTTCTCAATCGGAATAGTTCCGGAAGCACAAAGAATTGACTTAAGGGATGTTGGTCATGTCATGATTCTTCCAGAAGAATTTGCTGACGTAAGAATCTATGTTGAGTGGAGCTGGACTAATGTCGAGGGATATTATGCTTCAATTAGATTAAACAACGACACTGTCTTTGTAGGTGACGACAACGGATTTGGTGGTCGCTATGCCATAATTACTGTTCCAGAAGAAGTGGAAGACGCATTTGACCTTGAGCTTTCTGCAAGAATGGTCAAAGTCATGGATGGAGGTCGTTTTGACTTCCTTGAGTTTCAACATTGGGCTGCTTTGTTTGGAGCAGGAAACCCAGAAGCGTTTGTGACGAGTCAGATCGACCATTTGTGGGCAATTTTGGACGCTTTCGGATTCTATGAATCAGAGCAGGATTTCTATATTGATGTCAAACTAAACTCTGAATTTCGAGTTTCTGGACAAGAAATTATTTGGTATGTTGACAACACGGAAGGTTTTGTTGCCGGCAGACCTCAAGAGTTGATTGAGTTTGGTCGCTCAGCATTTGAACTAATTCCAATTGCAGGCTCAAATCCAGCGATATATGAAGTTGTTATTTCAGATAGAATGATGCTTTTGAGTGTTATTTTGGAACTCTTCGGTGACGCAAGATTAACCTACACTCCGTCAACTGGAATACTAATGTTTTATCCGCAATACAGCACTTTCTTCGTTGCATTTGATTATGCATATAGAGTTATGTTTGAAAGATACACTGTTGCGGAAGTCAGACAAGGCGGATTCGGACATTATCAAAACCTTATAACGGAAGAAATGCCAGTTGGAGTTGGTAATTCGCTTTTGGAATTTATTGCTCATTTTGCACTAGAGGAGTACAATGACAATCCTGCAATTAGAGCGCTTATTGCTCCATTCCTTGCAACAAATAATAATGACAGGTTCATGGCTGCGATTGCTTTTGCTGAAACGAGACTTGAGTTGTATTCAAGCATGTTCTTCGTTGTTGAAGATGACATTATTCACCTTCATTTCAACAGAACAAGAGTTGCTTCATTCCAAATTGATGAACTTATTAACGTTCAAGGAAGAAGATATGATATCAACCTAATCGGGATTAATGGTGCAACATTACCAGAAGGAATGTCACTTCTTTGGCATCACACCTACCGTTCTATGTCAATAGAAGTTGTTGGTATTGCTGGACTTCCTTATATTATCAGATTTGCTCCGCGCGAAGGTTTTGTTCCAATCGTTGAAACTCGTCAAGCAGAAACACCAACAGTTACTGTTAGTGGAAATGTTGCAAGCTGGGAAGCTGTTGCTGGAGGTTATGGCTTCAGAGTCTATATCAACGGAAACTATGTCAGAACTCTTGATAATGAAACAAGAACAATAACTGTTGATTTCATGTTCCCGGGAACAAACCCTCAAATTCAAGTTGTTGCAATCGGTGCGGGTGAACTTCCTGAAAATGGTGAAGCGGTTATTCACACTGATTCGCAAAAAAGTATTGCTCAAACGCTAACAATTGCAGACATCACATCGGGTTATTCAAAGATTTTTATTGAAGATGTTCCTCTGGGTGTTGCAAACCTTGTTGTTTCAAGCTATGATAACGGAATCCAAGGCGCAATAGTCAATGATGATGTGGTTGAAACGGGAAGTGATATTCACATTGCTTTCACTGTTCTGATGAACTTTAGAGCAACTTTGATTGTCAATGGAAACCCAACTGTTTTTAATTCTGGTGCTAATACTCTGGTTTTGGAAGTCACTTCTCACACAAGAATTGAGTTCACGGCTGAGCGTTTGTTTGCTGTTCAAATTGGAGAAACGGCTTCTTCAATCGTCTTGACTGTTCAATATGCTTTGAATTATGTCGATGGCAACTCTAGAGCGAATTTGACAGATGCTATCACTGTGACTGAAAGTGAACTTCTAACAATGACATTGTTCTTCAGATGGACTTGGACTGGAGCTGCGACGCACATGTCTTCAATTCTCATAAATGGAGAATACACAGTTGTTGGAACATTGAATAGCGGTGCATTCTATGGAAGGTTTGATGTTGAAACTGGTTCTAATATCAACATTGAAGGAGTTGTCAGTGCAAGAATGCTTGATGGTGGATTTAATTTTGGAGTCTTTGCATTGTGGGGACCTCGATTCACACAATATTTTGAAGGAACACACACTGGCTGGATTGTTCCTCCAACATTAGATTCTACTCAATTCGTAATCAATAGATTCCTCTCCGATGTAATGGGAGAAACTTTGTCAAGAGGGGAAACCGACCCTTATGTCAGTAAATATTTTGTTTCGAGTTTCGGCTTTAATGGTCAAACGATAACATGGTTTATTGACGGAAGACCTCACAGAACAACTACCTTTACTCTAAGACCTCTTGCAGATGTGACAGGTATCTATGATATTATTCTTCCAAGGTCATTCCTTTCTTGTCATCTTTCGGGTCAAGAACTTGGAGTGTTGAGATTCCACAGTGCAACAAATGAATTGAGATTGTTCCCATCTTTGGCTGGAGTAAACCCTCAATACATGATCGTTTTCGGTAGAGCGCCTGCTCAAAGAAGGTTGCAATTCCAAAACAGCTTCTGGGTATGGCTTGGTCAAAACCAAGGTGCTTCAGGAACAACCTCTGAAATTGCTAGTCTTTTCTTGGTTAATCCTCCATACAACATGAGCTTGGAAGAAGCATATGAATACCTCAACCAATTTAGGGAGTTCAATATTTATCATGAATTTGGACGTCTTGGAACAAGAGACGCGGGCGGAAATGTACTTTGGTTTGCTTATTTCAGAAATCAAAATGGATTCCTCACTTCTGGAATTTGGAATCATCTAAGAAATGAAGGGTTCAATGTTCTGGGTGCTGAAATGGATTCTAATGGAATGTTGTGGCTATTGACCTCGCATGGTTGGCTGGAAGCATTGTTCAATTAGTCTGGTTCAAAAAAATAAAAAAGTTATATTTCGACAAAATACCTCATACATTTAGTGTGAGGTATTTTTCTGTGGAAAACTAGAATTGTTGACATAGTACAATTTTAGTTTAGCGTTGAATTTTGACTCAAAAAAGTGAGGTGTTTTTTTATGAAGAAAGCAAAAGTAGCAATAATATTTGTGTTTGCAATGATGTTCACTTTCGCACTTATTGGTTGCGGAATCAATGTTTCAAGGTTTGAAGGGAACATTTCAGAAAAACGTGTTAATGTTTTCGTTGGTGAGATTGAAGGATTGAAAGTTCAAGCAATAACTGGACAAAAGGAAGAACCATTTCTTTTGGATGGAACGGCAACTGGAATGCAAGATTTCACTCTAATAACAATTGAGCCGAGCGAATTTTTGGGAACGGTCGAATTTTCTTATCGTGTTAAAATAGGAGAAAATGAATTCTCTGGAGAATTTGTCCCACACCCATTTGGAAAAACCTATTCAACAAATATCGACATGGTTTCAAATGTCAAAACAATTACTCTGTTTGTTCAGAGAGGTGAGGGGGAGGAAAGAGAAGTTGTTTTGACATCTGTTCTGACAGAAGACATGATTGACTACTACAAAGCACTCTCAATCGCCGCAAACAGACTCGACAAACAAATTAATAGCTTAACGACTAATGGAGTATTGAATGCTGAAATTTATGTGAGGCTAATGGCAAATCCAATCGACAACACTGGCGGTTTCTTTTGGTATGTCGCGTTTTTAACGCCAGAAGGTAACCTTTATGCCGTCCTAATTGATCCAGTAAGCATGGAAGTTGTTGCAGTGAGAGATTAATTTAAGCGAAGAGTGAGAAAGGTGGTGAGTGAAATGTGAAGAGGTTGAAAGTGAATAGTTGAAATAAGGATAGAACTTTTCGGGCTCTCAATGTTTGTCCCTAGATTTTTGATGAGTAAATAAAAAATTGCAGGAGAAGCGTTAAGAGCCCGTTTAATTTTAATAATATCGCCAAACTCTAAATCCGCACCTCAAACTCCAAACTCTAAACCCCACTAAAAATCGCTTGCATACTAAAAAAAAATAGTGTATACTACAACCATGCAAAAAAGAAGAAGCTTGGTTTATAGAATCACAATGGGTAAGGATAATTTGCCTGATTTCACTCCAGACAAACTCCCCGGAACTCGTTTTGCGCTTTTCAAAGATGTGTTTTTGAGGCGACTTGGAGTCATGTTTAGACTTAATATGTTGGTTCTTTTGTTCGCCCTGCCATTAATCGGGGTGATACTTTATTATGTTCTCACGGGTCTTTTTGACAATTCAATGATTCCCCATGCTGGGAATGTTGGCATTGGTTGGCCAATTATTCCAGATATTGGACTAATGGTCTCAACTCTTGAATATTCAAGACAGCTAATGCTCTATGTTTTGATGATTCCATCAATCATTATTTTGACAATTGGTCTCGCGGGTGGTTTTTATGTCATGAGACGAATTGTTTGGGGAGAAGGGCAAACAGTTTTTGTTAATTTTTTCCGTGGAATCAAAAAGCACTTTATTCCATTTTTGATTGCTGGTGTTGCCGCGAGTGTTATTGTTTTCGCATTGATGATGAATATCACCGCTCATGTAGGAGGGATGATTCCGCCCGCGGTGAGTATTATTGGAATAATAGCAACAGTTATTTTGGCTACACTTTTTGCATTAATGCTTTTGTTCTATGTCACTCAAGCTGTGACCTACAAACAAAAAATCGTCAACCTAGTCAAAAACTCATTCTTTTTGGCTCTTGGACTTGTCCCTCAAACAGTCATAATGCTCATTTTTAGTGCTGTCCCTTTTGTTCTTTTGGCACTTCTTAGTAATGTTGGAATGATTTTCATGATTATCATAATGGTTGTTATGATGGTTGGTTTTTCTTATCTCATTTGTATTTGGACGGTTTATGCTCATTGGGCATTCGACAGATTTATAAACGGCAAAATTGAAGGCTTTGAAAAAAATAGAGGCATGAGACCGAACGCAGATGAGAAAAAGGAAAAAGCGAAAAAAGAGAAAGAAAAAAGGAAACTTGAAGACATCTCAAGTATTGATGAGGGCTCAAGCATAACACCGCTTGGAGCGAGTTTTTCAAGAACAGATTTGGCAAAACTTCAAGACGAAAAAGCAACAGTGAAACAGGAAATTGATGCCGAATTTACACAAAACGACGAAATAACTGACAATAGTAGCGATGCAATTGTTTTGGAAGAGGGTGAAATTGTCGAAAATATTAGTGAGGCGAATGAAAATTCAACATCTTCTCAAAACAAACCAAAGTCAAAATCTAACTACAAATTCATTTCAAAAAAGAAAAAATAGATGGGCAAAATCACCAAATTCAACACTAATCCCGAACACTATTATAACCTTGCAATTGACAAGGCTGAAAACGGGGAATATCTTGTTGCACTCGAATATTTGTCGCGTGCAGAACGCTTGGCATATGCTACTGACAAGTATAATTTGGCGTGTGTTGATTTTCTAAATTTCATTCAAAGTGCCCGTTTTGGTCCAAGTGATGGAATTGTGATGGGCATAAGGTTTGAAAGAAGTGAAATTTATGCGAGACTAGGATTTTTTGATGATGCAAATAAAGAGCTTTTCAAAATAGCATCTGATGAATTTTCTCATGATGAAATTTTCTATTGTCTCATCAAAAACTTTATTTTAATGGACATGACAAAGGAAGCAGCGTATTACTTAAATCTTGGTCTTGATAAAGGTGTGCTTGATGAATTAGATGGCTTTGGGCCAATTGATATTGAAGAGGTTGCGAAACAAAACACTCTCCGTCTTGTCGGGCCAACAGGTGCGGAACACTCACTAAATGCCGCAAAACAACTTGCTCTTTCTGGCGAAAACAAAATGGCTAAAAAAATTCTTCTCGACATCAAAGAGGGAACAAAAGAATATTCGGATGCATTAAGAGGGCTGATTCGCATTTCGTTTGACGAAAAAAAGTATGACGAGGGAATGGAGTTCATCGAAAAGGCATTAGAAAAAAATGATAAAGATGCAGATGTTCTCTTGACAAAAGTTTTAGGATATGAACTTTTGGAAAAAAAGGAAGAAGCACAAAAACTGCTAGAGGAAATCGACAAACTTAATTTTGATGATATTGATGCCTATGCAAAGTTGGCAACGAGATCAGCAGTAAGAGACGATGCGCGAAGAGTGAAATTGTTTTCTGAAAAAGTATTAAAAGAAGTTGAATTTGACAAAGAAATGCTTGTTTTGAATGCTCTTGCGAATCATAATCTTGGAAACAAAGCCCAAGCAAAAAATGCAATAGTAAAAGCATGCACAGTCTTCCCAAATGATTACAATATTTTCTTTTTTGCGAAAATAATAGATAGTGAGGAGCATGTCAAAATTTCAATGTCAACAGAACTTCCGTTGTCTTTGCAAAAAAGTTTGATTAAAAGCGTTGAAGATGCACTCAAAACAATAAAAGATGAAGGTGAGTTCATTGAAATGATGATTGAGAACGATAAATTCAGAAATGCTGTTTTTTGGGGTTTTTTCAATTCAAATTCAAACTTGCAACACTATCTTGCGGACTACCTGTCGAACCATGGAACAATCGGCTATACAATGGTTACAGACTTTCTTATTGACACAACAAAGCCAATATCTTTGAAAAAAACAATATTTCTCAATATCTTGAAAAGAGGAGTTGTTCAGTTTATTAATGTTGTTAATAACCATCAATTCACTTCATTTTATGTCAAACCACCAAAGTTTACCCAAGACAAAACGATGCTAGATGCTTATCACACTGTTTTTGCTTCGCTCGCATTCATTCAACAAGGATTTGAGAAAAAGCTAAAAGCAACATTTAAAAAGGTGGTGGAAGCAACAACAATTGAATCAAAGAAGAAAAAACCCAAAGTTCATCTTAATGCAATCGCAGCGGTCATTGCTCACACCTCTCGTCTTAATAAAATATTTTTTGATATTAATGGTTGTCTTGAAATATTTGGGTGTAGTATGGAAGATTTTATGTTATATCACAATCAGATGACGAAGTCGGTTGAAATAAAAAAGTTGTCGAGAAAAAAAGCTCTCTAAGTTCAAAAAACTCATAGTAATTTTTCAAAAATAATTGCAAAAAAACTCTTGCAATTATTTTTGAATTGTGCTATACTCGTAAACGATATTATTGCGATTAAGCAATGTAAGGAGAAGAAAAAAACATAAGATGCTAGATTTTGACAAATTATTTGAAGCTCATTTGGTGAATTATTTCAACGAAAATGAGGACAAGTTTTCATCGGTCGCTGAATTTGAAGCGGAAGTTCCGAACATCTATCTTGAATGGTCGCAAAGTCCGTCGGATGCTCTTGGCGGCTTAACTCCGCACAGTTTTTTTGAAAACATCGAAAAACCAGAGGAACTACTTAGTATTTTGATTGGAACCTCGGGGAATGAAACCAACCCATGTTCGCTTTTGCTTGACAGAATTGTTTGTGTTAAAGAATGTGTTAGTGGTTTATTTGATATTCTAAATGGAGAATATCTTGAAAAGCAGAAAACAATAGCTGCTCAGCTTCTTGTTGAAATGGACGCGGTCAAAAACGCTAGCCAAGAAGAGAAAGACTTTATTGGTGAGCTATTGGAATCTGAAGAGGTTTAAATGATAACTTTAAAAAATGTCCAAGATTGTCTTGAAATTCAAACCCTAATTAATGCTGCGAATGACAATCTTGAAGTAATGGGCTACACTGAGCATGGAATGCGTCATGTTTCCTATGTTTCAAAAAATGCAGCAATGGTTTTAGAAGAGCTTGGCTATGATGAGAGAACTGTTGAGCTTGCCGCAATTGGCGGTTTTATGCATGACATTGGAAATATGGTCAATCGCCACAATCACGGTTTGACCGGGGCTCTCATGGCATATGAAGCGTTGCTTCGAATGGGAATGTGCCCGAAAGAGGTTGTGAAAATCACTGCCGCGATTGGAAACCATGAAGAAGAGACGGGAACACCTGTCAGCGAAGTTGCAGCCGCGGTTATTATTGCGGACAAGTCTGATGCCCATAGAACTCGTGTGAGAAGAAAAAGTTTTAACAAAGACGATATTCACGACAGGGTTAACAATGCCATAAAGAAAAATTTTCTTGCGGTCGACAAAGAAAAAAGGGTAATCAGCCTTTTTATCTACATGAACAAAACAAGCGCGATTATGGAGTTTTTGAAAATCTATCTTTCGCGCATAATCTTGTGTGAAAGGGCTGCGACATACCTTAATTGTGCTTTTGAACTTGTCATTAATGATAAAGTTATCAACAAGCATTCAGTCTAATCAATCAAAAAAAATTTTCAAGACTTTTCATAAGCCTTATGGAAATGATTGACATAACACAAATTTATTACTATAATATCTAAATAGTGTCACACAATTTTGTGTGGCTTTTAAAAAGAAGTGCGATTGATGAAGATGTTTCTTTTCACACAACAATTGTGTCAGAAACGTCATTGACGCAAAGGAGCAAAGAAAAAACAAATGGTAAAAATCAGACTAACAAGAATGGGAGACAAAAAATCACCGTTTTACAGAGTTATCGCCGCGGACGCAAGAGCGCCAAGAGACGGAAAGTTCCTTGAAATTTTGGGAACTTATGACCCATTGAAAAATCCGGGCGAACTAAAGCTTGATGTTGAATTGGTGAAAAAATGGCTTGCAAACGGGGCTCAGCCAACTGACACAGCAAGAGCGCTTTTGGAAAGAGAAGGCTTGATTGAGAAAAAAGCGAAGCCAGCAAAAACAAGTGCTGTTAAAAAATCAAAATCTGAGTAATTGGACTTTTTGAGCAGTTAATAGTTTAAAGGAGTGCCAATGGTTGATTTAGTGAAATTTATGCTTGAGGGCATAGTTGATGACAAAGATGCAATCGTTGTTAATGTCAGCGAAGGCGAGATTTCCATAACCGTTGCTAAAGATGACATGAAAAAAGTCATTGGAAGAAGTGGCAGAACTGCGAAAGCAATCCGAACAATAGTAAGAGTTGCTGCCGCGAAAAACGGCGAAAAATATAACGTCAATATTTTGGAAGTCCAACAGTAATTAGAAGTTATTTTTGGAGTTTTTGGTGAACTTTGATTGATTGTGAACAAATCAAAAGCATCAAAAAAACTTGGAGGAGTTTTTCATCAATGACACCATTTTTGATTGGACAAGTGTTGAAGCCACAAGGCATTAAGGGAGAGCTGAAGGTAAAATGTCTTTGCGATGTTGTTTCTTTTGCTGAAATTGATAGTATTTTTGTGGGAGAAGAAAACAAGCTTCTTAATGAACAGAAAATCAAAAACGCAAGGCTCAATGAAAAAGGCTTTGCGTATTTGCAGTTATTAGGGGTCGATGACAGAAATTCTGCAGAAGCTTTTAAGGACAAGTTAATTTTTATTGACGAAGAGAATGTTCCGAAGCTTGAAGACGGAGTTTTCTTCATCAAGGATTTGATTGGTTGCGAAGTGTTCTTTGATGGTGGTGAAAAAATAGGCATTATTAGTTCAATAGACGATTTTGGTTCAGCAGATGTAATAACTGTGAAAAACGAAAATAAAGAATTGCGTTTTCCTCATCTTGAAAAAATTGTGAAAGAAATTAACATCGACAAAAAACAGTTTATTGTCATCAAAGAGGAGTTCAATCAAGTGGTTGTTGATTAATACCTCTTGATTGATGGCTTCAATATTTTTGCGAGATATTTACGTAGTAGCAGAACTAGACAAAGCAATCGAAGTGTTGACAAGGGTCTTTGATTCCTCTGATGGGGAATTACTAGTCAAAAAATTGCTCACAAAAGTATAAAAGATACTTGACAAGGGTCTTCGACCCTCTTGACGAAGAGTGCAAATAACGCAGAACCCAACAAAGCAGTCGAAGACTGTTGACAAGGTTCTTCGACCCCTTTGTGAGGATGTTTCTAATAATAGCAATCTCCGACAATAGCATCGAAGATGCCTGACAAGGGTCTTCGACCCTCTTGACGGAGAGTGCTAGTTCAAGCAGAACCCGACAGAGCAGTCTAGGACTGTTGTCAAGGGCTTTCAGCTTGTTTGTGAGAGTTTGTTTTTACTAAAAATTCTCCGACAAAGGCATTGAAGATGCTTGACAAAAGTTTCAAAAAATGCTATTATGTTAGTCTAGTTTGCTAAAGATGCAACTAGAGTGCAGTGTATGTTGCAAGGAGAGAAAGAGAAATGATAATATTAATAATAATTGGACTAGTGTTGTCACTTGGCGGAGGAGCGTTGCTTTCACTGTTTATTGGACTTCCATTTCAAGATTATTCGCTCTATGGACTAGAGGGCTTTTTAGTCACAGCTGGGTTTTATGCTGTTATTTTGATGATTCCATTCATGATAGCACTTCTAATCATGGCAATAGTTAAAAGACGCGCGAAGCCTCAACCGACTGATCCGAGAGTTATTGAATCACTTGAAAGACTTGAATTAACAAACCAAAAGAACGCAATGGAAATGAAGGGAAGCGTTGAAGATATTAGAAGAACAATTGAGTCGAAATCTGTTGCAGTTCTTGAGCAAGAAATCGGCTCAATGAAAGAGTTGCTTGCAGCAACCCTGCAAGAAGCAATGGAAACAAATGAAACTGTTCCATTGCTCAAAAAAATGAATGCGGAAATTGAACTTTCAAAAACGAATTTGGCAGTTTCCCTCAAAGAAAAAAATGCAAAATTGACAGCACTTTTTATTGAAAATGAGAAGTTGGAAAAAAACAATTATGCATTGAAAAAAATGATTGAAGATGCAATCAATCCATATTGTCTTGAAAGAAACACAGAAAAATTTGACAAGACAGCTGATTGCAGAGCAGACTACCAAGGAGAAAAGAAAGAAGCTGAACTCAATTTCTAACCACTTTCAATAAAACCTAAGTTGGCAGCATTTTTGAATGTTGTCAATTTATGTTTTTCAAATGGGTCTTTAGCATCTTGACCGAGGCTTTTTAAACAGACTTTCTTTATAATAAGCAATTGAAAATTATTGAAAATTGTTGGCTAATGACGCGAGATGACAACCAACGCAATAGATAATAAACACATGAAAATGGCATTAGCATTGAGCAAGAAAGGATTAGGATTTGCAAACCCTAATCCGCTTGTTGGCTGTGTTATTGTCAAAAACAATGAGGTTATTGGCAAGGGTTTTCACAAAAAATATGGCGAAAATCATGCGGAAATTAATGCATTGAATAGTTGCAAAGTGAGCGCAGAAGGAGCAACGGTCTATGTTACTTTGGAGCCGTGTTGTCATTTTGGAAAAACTCCACCATGCACAGACGCACTGATAAAAGCAAAAGTCAAAAGAGTCGTTGTTGCAATGATTGATCCCAACGCAGCGGTTTCTGGAAAAGGAGTTGAAAAACTCAAAAAGGCTGGGATTGAAGTTAAAATTGGAATTTTGGAAAGTGAAGCAAGAAAAATTAATGAAAAATTCTTAAAGTTTATCACAACAAAAATGCCATTTGTCCTTTTGAAATCAGCAATGACTTTGGATGGAAAAACTGCGACAAGAACTAATGATTCAAAGTGGATTTCATGTGAAAAATCCAGAGAAATTGTTCAAAAACTAAGGCATGAATATTCTGCGATTATGGTTGGAATTGGAACGGTATTGGCTGATGACCCAGCACTTAATGCTCGAATAAAGGGTGGAAAAGACCCTGTAAAGGTTGTTGTTGACTCTAAGCTAGAAATACCAATCTCATCAAAGCTCTTGAGAACAAATGCGAAAGCAATCATTATCACTTCATTTGGTTGTGATGAAGAAAAGAAAATTGAGCTTGAAAAACTGGGTGCAGAAGTCCTAGTGTTCAATTCAACGGATGGAGTGATTTCATTCAAAGAAATAATGATATGTCTTGGAGAAAAAGGTGTTGACAGCATTTTTCTTGAGGGTGGGGGGAACTTGAATTCCTCTGCACTAATGGATGGAGTTGTCGATAAATTAATAACGTTTGTTGCACCGAAGCTAATCGGCGGACAAAATTCAAAAACTTTTTTTGAAGGCGATGGTTTTGGGAAAATGAGTGAAGCAATTGAACTTGTTCATACTAGCTTTGAAAAAATAGGCGATGACATAATGATTGAATCGTATGTTGGAGGAAGAATCTAAAATGTTTACTGGAATAATCGAAGAAATTGGAAGTATTAAAAATATAACAAAAAATTCAAAAGAAGCAACTTTGACATTGCAAACTCAATTGGTTCAAAACGATACAAAAATAGGAGATAGTATTTCTGTCAATGGAGTTTGCTTGACTGTGACAAAAATTGACAACAACCTTCTAACCTTTTTTGTGATGAGAGAAACAATTGAGAGAACATCGCTAAAACACTTAAAGTCATCATCAAAAATCAACCTTGAAAGAGCGCTTCTCCCAACCACTCGTCTTGGCGGTCATATAGTGTTGGGGCACATTGACGGGGTCGGGACAATAATAAACGTTGAGAAAATTGGAGAAGCGAATGTTTATTCAATTCGAAGTGAGAAAGAGGTGCTTCGCTATATTATTAAAAAAGGTTCTGTTGCAATAGATGGAATTAGTTTGACAGTCGTTGAAATTAATGATATAATGTTTAAAGTGTCGATAATTCCTCACACCCAATTTGCAACAACTCTTCATGAAAAACGCGTTGGCGATGTTGTTAACATTGAATGTGATATGATTGGAAAGTATGTTGAAAAAATCATCCAAAAAGACACAACCAAAAACGAAAGGCTAACACAACTCTTAATAGAAAATGGATTCTAAAAAAATAATATCACAATTATTGTGAATTATTGTATTGGAATTGAATAACTATGTTTTCAACAATAAAAGAAGCAATTGAAGAAATTAAAAAAGGCAACATGATTATTGTTGTCGATGACGAAGATCGTGAGAACGAGGGAGACCTTGTTATGGCGAGTGAGTTCGTAACCGCTGCAGCCATAAATTTTATGGCAACTCATGCAAGAGGTTTGATTTGCATGCCAATCAGCGAAGAGCGTTTGAATGAACTCGAAATTCCTCAAATGATTCAAAACAACACCGACACCCATGAGACGGCTTTTTCAGTTTCAATTGACCATATTTCAACGACAACTGGAATAAGTGCGAAAGAACGTGCAGACACGGTTAGGGCGGTGATTGATTCAAAAACACAACCAAAAGACTTTCGCCGTCCGGGACATATTTTTCCATTAAAGGCAAAAGTCGGCGGAGTTTTAGAGCGTAATGGACACACCGAAGCCGCACTCGACCTTGCGAAACTTGCGGGGTGTTATCCATCGGGAGTTATTTGCGAAATAATGAACGACGATGGAACAATGGCACGCTTGCCAGATCTCAAAAAATATGCAAAAAAACACAACCTAAAAATCATAACCATCAAAGACCTGATTGATTATCGAACTGAACACGACCCGCTAATTCGTCTTGCATCATCGGCAAGTCTTCCAACAAAATTTGGAAATTTTCAAATCGTTGGATTCAATAACAGCAAATCTGGAGAACATCACATTGCTCTTGTTAAAGGTGAAATTAGAGGAGAGCAAGATGTTCTCGTTCGAGTCCATTCAGAGTGCTTAACTGGTGATGCTCTCGGCTCAATAAGATGTGATTGTCAAGACCAACTTCAAAATGCGCTTTGCATGATTGAAAAAGAGGGAAAAGGTGCATTGATTTATCTTCGTCAAGAAGGCAGGGGGATTGGCTTAATAAACAAATTAAAAGCCTATGAACTTCAAGACAGAGGAAGAGACACGGTTGATGCGAACCTTGAACTAGGCTTTAAAGAGGATGAAAGATGTTATGGTGTTGGTGCGCAAATACTTCGTCAACTAGGACTTAGCAGTGTTCGACTGTTGACAAACAATCCAAAAAAGATTGATGGACTCAGTGACTACAACATAAAAATCACAAGCCGAGTTCCAATTCAAACCGCGATAAAAGAAGAAAATGAAAAATACCTCAACACAAAAAAAGAACGCATGGGGCATTTGTTAAAAAACTAGCAAAAAAAATCAGAAAAAAACAGAAACAAGAAAATTAACGATAAAAATATTAACAACAATAAACAAGGAGAAACACATGAAAAAAATTGAAGGAAATTTGATTGGAAAAGGTTCAAGGTATTGCCTAATCGCTGGGCGTTTCAATGAGCTAATCACTTCAAAATTATTAAGTGGAGCAATTGACATGCTTGTTCGCCATGAAGTCAGCGAAAAAGATATCGACACAGTTTGGGTGCCGGGAGCATTTGAAATGCCGTTGGTCGCAAAAAAAGTGGCGAAGAGCGGAAAATATGACGCGATTATTTGCTTGGGTGCGGTAATTCGTGGAGCAACAACGCACTATGATTTGGTTGCGGGAGAAGTTGCGAAAGGCATTGCATCTGTTTCTCTTGAAACAGAATTGCCTGTCATGTTTGGTATTTTGACTTGCGAGAACATAGAACAAGCTCTTGAGAGAGCGGGAACAAAAGCGGGCAATAAAGGAAGCGAAGCCGCACTTTCTGCGATCGAAATGGTAAATTTGATGAAAGGTTTTCAAAAGTAATCAAACATGGATATCTTAATCAAAAAGACCAAGTAGATTTGATGACTAGGTTTATTTTGACAGATGCAAAGAAAAACAGGATAAAAAAATAATAATTATGAAAAAAACAAACGAAAAAATTGCAATATATGGTGGGAGTTTCGACCCAGTGACTTATGGGCACAAAGAACTTGTCAAGAATTTGAGTGAAATTTTTGATAAGGTTATTGTCGTTCCAAGCAATGTTTCGCCATTCAAAAAAAATGCTAAAGCAGAAGATGGTTTTCACAGAATTGAGATGCTGAAACTTGCTTTCGACGGTGTCGAAAAAATTGAAATAAGCGATTTTGAATTGAAACAAAAAGGAACGAGTTATTCTTATTTGACTCTTGAGCATTTCCAAAAGCAACATGAAAATGCAAAGTTTTCAATTGTCATTGGATCTGATATGGTCGCAGAATTGGACAAGTGGGAGAATTTTTCTTTTATTTGCGAGAGAGCAACTTTCTATGTTCAAAGAAGAGATGGTTTCAAAATTGCGACACTAGACAGAAAAAGATTAAGGGAAATGGGAGCAAAATTGAAAGTTTCAAAAACAACGATTGCTGACCATTCTTCAACCCTTGCAAGAGTTGCACTAGCATTTGACTCCAACTCTATTGTTCCAAAAAAAGCTTTGAACCACATCAAAGAGAACAATCTTTATTGTGATTATAACGAATATGTTGATTTTTTGAAGTCTCATCAGTTGAATGACGAAAAATTAAGACACACTTTCAATGCAACAAAGCAAGGAATATTTCTCGCGCAACTAAATGGAGAGGACACTAAAAGTGTGATTTTGGCAATGCTTTTGCATGATGTTGCGAAAAACGCGAAGTCAAACAAATTCACGGATGTTCCAGCAAACATTGTTCATTCATTTATTGGTGCGGAATTTGCGGAAAAATTTCTTTTTCAAAAAGGGTTAAAAGACAATGAAGTTGCTAAAATAACGAACGCAATCAGACTTCACACTTTGGCATCTCCTAACATGAACACATTTGAAAAAATTGTTTATTTGGCAGACAAAACAGATGAGGACAGAGAGGGGGTTGAGTTTGAACGACTTCGAAAAAAAGCATTGAAAAATCTTGATGAAGCGATTGAAGCATCTTTAAAAATCACTGTCAAAAAGTTAAAGAAAGAAAAAACGGAAATTCATCCTCAAACTCTTGAAACTCTCGAACATTTCAAAGCTCTTAATGCTCAACGCAGATATGAGAAGAAAATTCAACGAGAAAGAGAAAAAAAAGAAAAAGAAAACGCAAACAGAAAAGTTGAAAAAAAACCAATAGATGGCAATCTAATCGACAATAGCGAAACCCTTTCTGAGTTAATTTTTGATTTTCTTGATGAGAAAAAGGGTCAAGATATTTCAGTTATTGATGTTCGCAAAAAAACAATTATTTGTGATTTCTTCATTATTTGCAGTGTTACTTCATCAACAGCCGTTCGCGCATTAACTGATTATGTTGACGAAAGACTTTCAAAGGACTACAAGCTTGAGCCACTTAGAAGAGATATCGACAAAAATTGGGCTGCAATTGATTATGGCTCAGTTATTATGCATATTCAAACAACGGAAAGTCGCGCGTTTTATGATATTGAACGCCTTTGGAGCTAGTTAAAGCTCTAAAAATATTAAATATTTGACTTGAAAAAAATTAAAAAAATTAAAAAAATTTTTCAAAAGGGTATTTACAAATCAAAAAATATGTGGTATAATGGACTTGAGGTTTGAAAGCCACGGGCAAACATGACAAAAAACCAAGCTTTTAAAACGACGCATTATAATAAAAAAATAGAACATAAATCATCAATAAAATTCTAGTAATCAAGAAAAAGGAAAAAGGGATTGAAAACAATCTCAAGGAAAAAAAGTGGAAAAAACATTAGATAAAGTAGTAGAAAGAGTGGCAGTTATTGACATGGGTTCAAGTTCGGTCAGAATGGTTATTGCTAACATTTTAAGGGACGGGCACTTTGTCGTTTGTGATGAACTAAAAGAGCAGGTGAGACTCGGTCAAGACATGGACAGGGATGGCTTTTTGAAGCCAGCAAGAGTTTCGCAGGCAATCAAAATTCTTAAAATGTTCAAAAAACTGACTGACACTCACAATGTCACAAAAGTTTATCCTGTTGCAACAAACGCGGTCAGACGTGCCAAAAATCAAAAAAGTTTCCTTGAAGAAATTCATGCAACTTGCGGTTTCAAGTTTAGAGTTCTGTCTTCTCCAGAAGAAACAGAACTAATTTATCGTGGAGTTATTAATTCTTTGGAAGTTCCAAAAGGAGTCATTCTTGATATCTCTGGTTCGGGTGTTTCTTTGGTTCATTATAACCGTCGTCATATTCTCAATCAAGAATATTTTCCATTTGGAACAATGTCACTATCGGATTTGTTCTCAGATGTTTGCACTGATCCAGTTGAGCAAGCACAAATGATTCAAAACTATTGCCTTGATCAATTCGCTTCTTGCACATGGCTCAAAGAACTAGACCCAGACACTCAATTTGTTGGTGTTGGCGGAGCGTTTAGAAATCTTGCAAAAATAACGATGAGAAAAAGACGTTATCCTATTGACATGGTTCACAACTTTCACATTTCAGAAGAAAATTTCAACACTATTTATGATCTTGGAAAAACTTTGGATGCGGACAAGCGTGCGAAAATTAAAGGACTTAGCACCGAGCGTGCTGACCTTTTCATTTCGGCTCTTGCATGCATTAAAAGCTTTATGGAGTTTTCAAACTTCAAAAATATCATCATTTCTGGCTCGGGAATCCGCGAGGGGCTTCTCTATCAACATGCAGTTCCAACAACAATAGAAAAACCAATCAGTGATGTTTTGGGGCATTCGTTGCAAACATTAATGCGTCAGTTTGACATCAACGTCAAGCACGCTGAGCATGTTTGTTTTTTGTGTGTGACGCTCTATAAGCAGTTGCGTGTTCTTCATAAGCTCCCAAGACATTACTTAAAAGTCTTAAGAGTCGCAGCACTCCTTCATGATGCTGGACTGAAAATAAAATTTTATGACTACCCAAGACATTCGTTTTATTTCATTTTGAATTCGGGACTTCAAGGGTTTTCGCATCGTGAAATCATTCTTGCCGCATTTGTTGCTATGGGGCACAAATCAGAGGAATTTAACCTTGCTGAATGGAAGAAGTTTGAAAGTTTTCTCAATCCAGAAGATCTTGTTGCTGTTTTAAAGCTTTCAGCAATACTCAGAATTGCTTCTTCTCTTGACCGCTCAATGTGTTGCGATGTCAAAGACATCAGTTGTGATGTTCTTGGTGACAGCGTTATTATGAAAACTGAAGTTGTTCGTGACTGCTCACTTGAAATCAAAGATGCCCTAAAAGCAGGGCCAGAATTTGCAAAAGCATTCAAGAAAAACTTGGAGATTTTGTAGAGAAAAAAGAACAATATGCAAAAAATTATTTTGGCATCAGCATCCCCAAGGCGATTTGAATTGTTGAACGGACTAGGAAACTTGATTCTTGAAGTTATTCCGTCAAATATTGATGAAAGTGGATTTGAAGCTCTTGAGCCGCATGTCCTAGCCATGACTCTTGCAGAAAAAAAAGCCAAAGCAGTTCAAGAAAAACTTGAAAATAATGATTTTCCAATTCTTGGTGCAGACACAATAGTTGTCACAGACGGAGAGGTTCTTGGAAAACCAAAGAACGAAAATGAGGCAAGAGAGTTTTTCAAAAAACTGTGTGGGAAGTCTCACAATGTCATAACAGGAGTGTCAGTTGTTTTGAAAAACAATGTGGAAACAGACTTTGAAAAAACGATTGTCGCTTTCAAATCTTATGACGAAACAATAATTGAACCTTACCTAAAATCAAAAAAACCGTTCGACAAAGCGGGTGGCTATGGTATTCAAGACGAGGAGCTGAAAGACTTGATTGAATCTATTGAAGGCGACATTAACAATGTCATCGGATTGCCAACTTTATTGGTTGAAAAAATACTCAAAAAAATAACCTTAGAAATTTCTAGGAGCAACAAAAGAAATGAACACGATTGAAATTGGATTGGTGTTTGGGACATCGACTACATATGTATATTTAGCGGACAGTGGAATCGTTTTGACTGAGCCGACTTGTATTGCATTTTTGGGCGAAAGAAAAAAGAAAAATGTTCGCGCGATTGGACAAGCTGCATATGAAATGACAGGAAAGGCGCCTCAAAACACTATCGTTGTTTCGCCAATCAGCGAAGGTATTATTCATGATCCATTGAGTTTAAGCATACTCTTGAAAGAGTTCTTGAAAAAAATCATTCCTTCAACATCAATCATTCGGCCACGTGTCAAAGCAATCATCGGAGTTCCAATGGGGCTTTCGGTTGAAGAGCGAAAGAAGTATGGTGATGTTGCGTATGCGGCTGGAATCAAGGAAATCAAGCTTATTGAAAATATACTTCTAAGTGGTGTTGGACTTCAATTGCCTGTTCACACAGCTTATGGTGGTCTTGTTGTTAGCATTGGTGGAGGACTAACTGAAGTTGCGGCGATTTCGCTCTCATCAATTGTGCAAGGGTGTGCAATCTCTGTTGGAACAAACCTCATGGACAAAGCACTTTGCGATCATGTCAGCGGAAGATATAATCTCAAAATTGGAATGCCAACTGCAAAAAAACTTCGAATGGACATTGGCTCACTTTTAGAAAAAGACATTTCAACAACAATGGTGTCGGGACTTGATTTGTCAACAAAATATATTCGCTCGGAAAAAGTTAGAGCAGAAGATGTCTATAGTGTTTTGAGGCCATACTACCTCCGCGTTCGTGATGCAATCGAAAGCATTATTAACATGCTTCCGCCAGAACTTGCTTCCGATGTTTATTCAAGTGGAATTCATGTCGTTGGCGGGGCTGCTCGCATAATTGCTCTTGGAGATTTTCTTTCCTATGAACTGGACCTTCGCGTTCACATCCCTCAAGACCCCGAATATGCCGCGATTCTAGGAGCGGGACAGTTGCTTTCCAACAAAGCATTACTAAAAGATATCATGGCGCAGAAATAAGAAAACAAGTGCATTTAAAATTTAATTAAGCAACTTTACAAAGTAATTTTAATAAAGATGTAACTCTTCGGACTTGTGATGCTTGCCCCTATAAATGCGACCAACTTGGTTTTATTGTGGGGGGTGAGCATCGTGAGTCCGATTGATTTTAATCACCAATCACTCAGCCACTAAAAAAACACAATCAAAAATCAAAAATGTTCGATTTAACTTTATTCACTGAATTTTCACTTGAAACATTACCAGTTGCTCTGTGGGCTTTTATTATCTCGCAAGTTTTTGGTCTGGTTAATATTGGTCTTGCGGTTTATCGCTATCAACTCAAAAAAAGAGATAAAACAATCAACATAAAAATTCTAGGCAATTTTGCAAAATTAGCGAACTTAGCCTTTCTTTTGAACTTTACTCTCGTTGGCTTGAAAGTCATCAGCATCATTAAAAACTTCACTATGAAAAAGGTGACAAAAGAGGGGAGCAGAGTTTCAAAAAGAAACTCAATTTTGCTTTTACTTTTGTTTTGTCTAATTAAAGCTGTTATCGTCTTTGTGTTTTGGTGGTTCAACGGAATTTGGTTCGAGTGGATAGTTTTGGCAGGTGCAATTTTTGCAATGGCTGGAAAATGGCAAAAAAACATGCACATTATGAGGTTGTCTTCATTGGTCTACACCGTTGCAGTCGTCCTCAATAGTTTGTTTTTCTTTCTTAATTTCACAAGTCTGCTCAAAGCTGTTTTTGTCATTGGTTCAATAGTTGTGTTCTATGTCATATTTTTTGCAAGAAGAGGAAAAAAGAATAGCAATATTGACAAAGAGACAGCAGAAAACCCTGATGAGAACAATGTCGCAGAAAACCAAGCAAAATTAGAGGTGGTTGCAACAATGGAAGAGGTTGTTGAAACTCAACAAGAAACAGAAAACAATCTTGAAAACGCAGGAGCAACGTAAAAAAACAACGGGCGACAGATTTTCGTTCGTTATTTTTCAAACAAACAATTTTAGCATAGATAACATAAAAATTATAGTGGGAGCAAGCATCTTCGGTTGTTGGTTTTAAAAAAACACAATCTACAAAAAAGATAGGCGACAGAGTATTTCTCTGCAAACAATCCCAATAAAGTTAATATTAATGTGAGTTGTGATTAAACCAATTCAACAATTTGTCTCGGGGGTCGGTGATTTTTTAAATACTGAATTTTGAAAAAAATATCGTTCCTATGACTACTAAGATTAGCATAGCTATTCACACGACTACGGTGAATGCTATCCCATTATTATCATCTCTGTGACTATAGTTCCCGTGTCCAATACGGGTTAGAGAATTAAAGCGAGTCAAAATAGTTGCAGTGTAATTTGGGCGCCACCAAAAATTACAACAAATTACAAATTTATTAATAAATTGAGAATAAAAAATATATATAATAAAAAGAATTAAAAAATTTAAAAAACGTTGACAAGTCTATTATCATATGTTATAATAGTATAACACAAAGAGGGTGAAGAGACCTTTTTTGTGTTTGAGAAACAAAGAAAGTGAAAAAAGGAGTAAAAATGAAAAAACTAAAACTACTATTATCAGTCATAGCACTTGTTGCAATTATGGTGATATCGGTTGTGATGTTGACTGCGTGTCCGGACAATGGCCCGTATGTTCCTTGGCCAACATATCACACTGTGACATGGACTTCTCCGGATAGCCTTGCTATCACGGCAACAATCGGAGAAAGCACTACATACACCACTTCGCGAACTTTCCAAGTACGCGAGGGAGAAAGTGTTGAATTTGCGTTTCCAGCTCCTCCGACAGGGCATTATTTGAGAATCGTTTCGGGAGGGGAAAGTTTGACAAGAACTTCTGCGGGAACATGGGTTCTTGAAAACATAACATCGAACAGAACTGTTGCGTTCAGTGTGGCATTAATACCCATTGAGCATTTTGTGATTGTTGGAAATTTTGTGAATGTGACCCCAAGAGGCACTCAAAGAGAAGGAATAAGAATAACTTTCACTCTTAATCTTCCTTTAAACAGAACTTTCACAAGCTTTGCTCTTGAAGGTATCACTGAGCAGGATTTGACGAGCATCGGAAGAACTTGGTCTTTTTTGATGCCTGCAAACAATGTCACAATCACAGCAAATTTCATGATTACTGACTTATGTGTTGAATATGGCCATGTTTTTGGGCCAAATCCACAATGTCTAGTTGACCATTGTGGCATTTGCAACAGAGCATATAAATGTGGTGGAACTCAAGATTGTCGAACACTCAATCTTTATCACAATTTGAGAGAAAATGGAATAGCAGCGGCTATTGACTGGGGCTATGCCAATGAAGACCCAATCATCTTCATTCCTTATGGAGTTGGACAATATTATCAATTTGTCTTCGGGCAACAAATAGGAATTCAACCAGAGTCGCGAGAATCTCGCAACACTTATATTGGTGTTTTTGAAACAAATGCTCAAGCAGAAGATGCAAGCCAAGCGGATGATTTTGTTTTTGAAAACTATCTCATCGTTGGTGGAAACGCGTTTTTTAGATGGTATTTGGAAACTCTAATCACTATCGGCGCTCCGGGACTTGTTATTGATATTAATAATCATTATGTCGTTTTTCAACACATAACTTATGAACTGATGGCGTTCATTGATGTTGTTAGTATGATGGGATTTGTTGCAGAAAGAGTTGTTCTTCATGACGTTGTCGCCGCGTCTCTTGCGCTCGGACAATACATTGGTGGTGCAGATACTGCAAATTTTGATATGTTTGCTGTCTCATGTCCTTTGTGGGCAGAAGCAATTGCAGATGCGCCAAGTTCTGTTCCATTTTTTGGACTCAACGGAAGTGCAACATTCACCCATTCTTTTGGAAGAGTCGTATTTGGCGGACATGATCATATTTTGAACTTTGTCAGACGTGCTATTGAAGGAATTTGTCAATATTATTATCCAGATGAATGTTATTGCCTTGGGCATTTAGTTCTTATTTCAAGAGGAGCAATGGAACAAGTGGGCATTGCAAGTTTCATTCCAAGCACTCCAGCGGGAGCTTTCTTTGGTTGGGGTGATGACAGGTTTGTGACTGGAACAGTTGTCACGATAGATTTTGTTGTCAGTCCGGGTTTCATTGTTGAAATAATTATTGATGGAGATCTTCAAACTTTTCGAGTCGGAACTCATCAAATAACACATGTTGTTGGAGAAAGGACGGTCATCATAATGGTTGATTCGTTCAGTAACATGGAATATATTCTTCATCGTTTCAGCGTGATGTATGGCTGGGGAGGAGAACATGGCTTTGACTCTTTTGCAGGAGAGACAACATACTCTATGACTGTTTGGAACTTTGAAATAGGTCAAATTGCAACTATTCAAGAAGTTTCAACCAATGCTCTTGCACTAAGAGTTAAGCCAACAATAGTAACAAATCTTGGTATCATGAATCAAACCAATCAATATGTCGCGGTCTATCGCAACCTTATTATGTGGGGAACTTTAGAGACATTGAATTTTATCTTTGACATTGTTGAAGCAACACTCCATGAAATCCACATCACTCCAGTCGTGTTTGTTGAAATGCAAATTTCGGAGTATATGCAACCATGGGTTGAATATATCATTGAAAACCACGGTGCGATAAATGTTGTTTATGCTCATGAAGAATTCCTGTTTTTGCTCACAGACTATGGTCCAAGAGACAGCGAAAACAGCTGGGTCTATTATGTTCAAGAAGCGTTACTTGCGGGAATTAACTATCAAAATTTCTGGTTCATCAGAGTCAGTTCAAGAGAAATCAGAGACGAACTTTTGATGTTCTTTGCAGTTGATGCAACATTCTGGAGTCAAGGTCAGCAATGGAGCATGTATTTTGGCTATAGTGATTGTGACTATATTTTGTTCTTTGGTGGTTGTCCAATCTCTGTTAATGGAATAGGTGCAAGATTTGGGCCAGATGATACTGGTGGAGTGTTCGTGATAAGAGTCGAAAATGCAATGAGAGAAGAGGTTGTTTTGGAAATGTATCGCAGAGTTCGTTCTTATGTTGAGCCTCGTCAAGGAATTAATTTGAACACTTTCTTGCCATTTATGTTTACTCGTGACCATAATCGAGGCTGGCCGGGACTGATGGAACATTTCGTTGAAGGTTTTACTTTCTACAGAGGTATTGGAACAGCCGCAAATAATATTCACGTGTTCTTGCTTGATTGCTATGAATTCGCAGAACGCTTTGCTCAATTCCAAAGAAATTTTGGCTGGAATGTTGGGCTTTGTTGTTCGCTCACTTGTTGTGGAAGACTGATTGTTTTTGCAGGAGGAATAGACACTCTCGACTTTATCTTTGAAGAATGTGCTTGTTTCTTGAATTGTCCAACTCATGAAAACTCAAACGCAGTTTGCGATTGTGTTTGTATTCATTTCCAAGCATTTTTTGGTTTCCGTGAATTCCAGTTCTTTTTCAATTCAAATGGAGTGTGGGAACTTGACACTATCAGTAGCATTAACGGAGATGCTCAATCTTTCCGCGACAGAAACATTTCAATCTATATCTTTAATGGCTTAGTTATTTGGTATGAAAACGGGATTCCAGTCAAAGAAGCGTTGGTTGATGAAGGGCTTCTTTGCCCGTTGCTTTTTGGAACGAATCGCATATTCCCAAATTGGTATTATTATGGTTCAACAAACAGAGTCAACATCAGAACTGAGCTTTCAATCAGAGCAGACGAAGCGCTTTCAATAGTTATCAACTACCACTTGTGGGAAGCTGGTCTTGAGATTGCAATGCTTTTCTGGCAGTATGGCAGAGATGTTGAAGGGGAACGTTGCAATTGCCACCTAGGTAATTGCTGCTATGGTATTGATTGTTGTCTTGGTGAATGCGATGACATTGCATGTCGTTGTGGCGATGATGGATGCAGAGATTGTGTTGTCAATTGCGCAGGTTGCCATGAAACTTGTTGTGAAAGTAGTATTCGTCCGGGTTGTGGATTCTGTGCTTGTCCTCCACCGGGAGGAGCAGGTTGTTGGTGTTGTGGAGGAGATTTTTGCACTTGCAATGAAGCTTGGTGCGGAATGGGCAACTGTTGTGCTGGATATGATTACGGAGCTGGCGGACTACTAAACGATGCCAACATTGTTGCCAATGTTCCAAATGGAGTTACTTTAATAATTGCAGACATGCAAAATTATTCAATCGTTTTTGATGGAGTTGTTCTTGCTGGAACAAGAGCGTTGGATATTCAAATAACTGTCCCAGCAGGCCACACCCTTATATCAGTTGTGATTAATGGAATAACTTTCACCAGAAGAGATCCGGGTGATTGGGGACCTCCGGGAGCAACATTTCAAAATTTTGGTGGTGTCTATGTCTTGGAATTCTGGCTGGATGCCAATATTACAGAAGTCGATATCACCGTCACAATCGCTCCTATCGGACAAGGAACAGCGCATAGTTGTTGCTAGAAACAATTTTCAATTTCCAATGATTGTTGGAGTTAAGCCAAAAATATTTTAACAATCATTGGGATTTTGCCCAATCAAAACAAACAAAAAAAGGAATAAAACATGAAAAAAATACTAAAATTGTTGTTTGCTATTTTTGTTCTTTCTTTGTCTTTTTCTTCGCTTGTTTTTTTGACAGCGTGTGATGAAGGACAAAGAACGGGAATAATAGCGACATTTCAAAACCCTCAAAATCCAGTTGCTCATAATGCAACACATGAGGACTTGATTGCAAGACTACAAGTTCAAGCGGTCTACAGAAATGGTTCGACTGTGACAATAACCCCAACAGTAAGCATGCTTTCGGGTCAGTTGACTTCAGGAACAACTTCGACAATAACAGTCACGGTTGGAGAGCATTCCGACAGCTTTCAAGTCATAGTTTCGCCACGTCCAACAAAAGTTGGAATAACAGCGACTTTGATGAATCCTCAAGAAGCGTTTGCTTTCGACACAACGTTGATTGACATTTTGGAAAGATTGACGGTTGTTGAGAATTTTTCAGACAACTCAACTTTTCCTCTTGTTGTGACGGCTGATATGCTTTCTGGAAATTTGATCGTTGGACAAACAACAACAATAACAGTGACAGTTGGTGGCTTTTCTGACATTTTTGAAGTTACTGTTTCTCATCCAAGAAGAGTAAGTTTGACTGCAACATGGGATGATTTTGAAACCCCAGTTGCGTTTAATGCGGCGATGTCTTCTTTGCCTGCAAGGCTCACAGTTGTCGCGAATTATGACGATGGAACTAAGTCTGCAAGGCTCAACATCACGTCAGCAATGCTTTCTGCAAATCTTGCTGCATACCACGGAAGAGTCGCAACAGTGACTGTGCGAAATAGTGGGCTTGAAACAACTTTTCAAGTCAAAGTCACCCCAATTGTTGCTGGCTCTCCAGCACAGTTTAATGTCAATTTGACAGGAGGGAATTCAACTGGTTTGACATGGGGTTTGTTTGAAGGAAACACTTCATTGCCATCAACAAATATTGTGGGTGGCAGGCGCTACACCGCTGAAGTCGGCTCAACAATAACATTGAGATGGAATATTGATGTCACTCTTTTTAGAACGGTTATTAATTTTGGTGCTGGAAATGAAATTTTCAGAAGCAATGATGATGGTAATATCGTTTTTATGTCGGACAATGTCACGGCAACAGGAGCGAACTGGTTTGAGTTCACAATACTCGTTGAAGAAATTCATGCTATGAGCAACACAACAGTAATAATAAACACCAACTTTGTTTGACCGGGCGCAACTTGATAAAAAAACTATCAAGCCAAAATGCTCGTGTAGCATTAAGAAAGTTTTTAATGAAACAACAATAATAAAAAAATCGTATGAATTTTTTTCGTGCGATTTTTTTATTATTGAAATGATTAATTCGCAGCCAGACAGTCTTTGACTATTTTATTGAAGTTGTTTCCTGAACAAGTAGTTTCCAATAAAACGGTTGAAAACCCTTGACATTTAAAAAGAAATGTTCTAAAATAGTTTTAATTATGGGATTATTTTCATCACTTAGCGACAAATTAAATCATGTTTTTGCGAAAATGAAATCGCGGGGAACATTGACAGAATTAGAAATAAAACAAGCAATGCGAGAAATTCGAATTGCACTTTTGGAAGCTGATGTCAACTTTAATGTTGTTAAAGACTTTGTTTCAAAAATAAGCGAGAAAGCTGTCGGAGAGGAAATATTAAAAAGCTTGACCCCCGGACAACAAGTTATCAAAGTTGTCAATGACGAATTGATAGCTCTTTTGGGGACGACAAATGTGAAGCTTGAAGTTTCATCAAAACCTCCAACAGTCATAATGATGTGCGGTCTTCAAGGCGCAGGAAAAACCACAATGTGTGGAAAACTTGCTCAATATTTGACAAAACAAGGCAAAAAACCATTGCTAGTTGCGTGTGATATCTATCGTCCAGCCGCAATCAACCAATTAAAAGTTGTTGGTAAAAGTGTCAACACTGAAGTTTTTGAAAAGGGAACAAATCGTCCTGACAAAACGGCAAAGGAAGCTATTGATCACGCAATCTCAAAAGGTTATGACACTGTTATTATCGACACAGCGGGTAGACTTCATATTAATGATGAATTAATGCAAGAGTTGGAAGCTGTCAAAAAAATAACGCAACCAACTGAAATCTTGCTTGTTGTTGACTCAATGACTGGTCAAGATGCTGTTAATGCTGCAACTTCATTTGATGCGAGGCTCAATTTGACGGGGGTCATATTGACAAAACTAGATGGTGACACAAGAGGTGGTGCCGCACTATCAATTCGTGCGGTCACTGGAAAACCAATCAAATTCTCGGGTGTTGGTGAAAAGATGGGCGACATTGAACCGTTCTATCCAGATAGAATGGCATCGCGTATTTTAGGGATGGGTGATGTTCTGACTCTGATTGAAAAAGCCCAAAGCGCGGTCACAGAAGAAGAACTCAAAAAGATGGAAGAAAGGCTTGCCGCAAACAAATTCACTTTTGATGACTATCTTGTTCAAATGAAATCACTCAAAAAAATGGGAAATTTTGATGAAATTGCAGCAATGATTCCGGGAATGTCCTCTCAATTAAAGGGTGCAAAACTAGATGACAATGTCATGGACAAAAACCAAGCAATCATTTCTTCAATGACTCCGAAAGAAAGAAACAACCCAGACCTAATCAAATCATCAAGAAGGAAAAGAATAGCCGCGGGGTCTGGAACGAGCGTTCAAGAAGTAAATATGCTCTTAAAACAATTTGTTCAAATTCGCGACATGATGAAGTCATTCAACAAAAAAGGTGCAAAAGGAATGCAAAGTGGAATGCCACAAATGCAAAAAATGGTCAAACAAAAACAGAGATTTAGATTTTAGATATTCTTGATATTTTTCTGAAAAACTGTTGTTCAAAAATGAGCAACAGTTTTTTTGATTTCAAAAAATTAGCCACAATTAATCCTCTTGAAAAAAGTTCATTATTCGACATTTATCGCATATAATAATGAGTGAAGAAAATTTTTTCGATTTCAATGTTGATTGTATCTTCCGTTATTGGAGCTGGTTTCGCTTCGGGTAGAGAGATTATTTCTTTTTTTGGAAGTCCAACGAGTATTATTATCGCGCCTCTTATTGCCATTGGTGTTTTTGGATTGAGCGCACTATTTCTTTTCATTGGCTCAAAATTGAACACTAATAGCTTGACCACAGTTAACACTGCATTGCTCGGTAAAGCTCACTTCGCGGGTGATATTTTCTTGCTTATTAATGCACTCATAGTTCTTAGTGCAATGTTCGCAGGATTTAATGCTCTTGGCAATATCTTCTTACCGTGGCCGGTCATATTTCCATTGATAGCAGGAGTGTTATGCGTTTTAATTGTCTACACTGGAACAAAAGGACTTTTGAAAGTTAATCGCTTTTTGATGCCAATTGTCATAATTTCACTCATTGCAGTTTCAATCGCTTCAATGTTAAACCGCGATTCAAGCATTGGGGGAGGAGATAGTTCATTTAATTTTCGAACAGTTGGATTCCTCATTCTCTATTTGTCGATGAATATGCTTCTTGCTTCAACAGTTCTGACGACAATGGGAAAAATCACAAAAAAAGAAGTTTTTATTTCATCTGCTCTTGGAGGAATTTTTCTTGGAGTTTTAATGTTATTTTTGATTATTGCCCTCAATCGCTATGATGTTTCTGGCGCTGAACTTCCTTTTCTTTACATAGCTGGTCAAATGCATCTTTCGCTCTATATCATAGTCGTTGTGGTTCTTGCAATAAGCATTTTGACAACAATGTTCATTGCAATGAATTCACTTGTGACATGGCTTAACAACTTTTTCAAAAACCGTTTCTATTCAGCAATATTAGTCTTGCTTGTTGCGATTTCACTCTCAAATCTTGGTTTTTCGGGAGTCGTCAGTTTTCTTTATCCCATCATCGGAGTTTTAGGACTTATTTATATTATCGCAGGGATAATCTTTGTGGCAAAGCAAAGGAAAGAGGGAAAGAAGTTGTCACTTGAAGAAAAAATCAAAAAATAATACTACGCTTCATTGGATTATTTGTTCAGCTCAGAATGACAAAATTTTATTAACACAATATTATTTTGAGTGTAGAGAAGTGAAACAATAAAAAAAACAAAATGTTGGGACAATAAAATTTGTTCCAACATTTTGTTTGTGGTTATTTTTTTTTCGCCACTTTCTTTGTTTTTTCGTCCTTCAACCCTCTCAATTCCTTTAAAAATTCGTCTGGTGAAAATCCCGATGGAATTTTCTTTTGAGACAAATCATAATATGAAATTCGAATTCCTTCGCATGATGCATGACGCTTAAATTGGTTTGCAAAGAATCTAGTAATAAAAGTCTCAAGGTATTCTAAAAGCAATTCTCGCTTGATATCTGGAAATGCGCGCGTTGCAAGATACTCAACCTTTCCAACGTTAAAACCTTTTATAATGAGGTTATAAAGATAAAAATCATGAACCTCATAAGGTCCAAGGGTCTTTTCGGTGTCTTGTCCTTCAATGAGTTCTGGCGAAATCGGGGTGTCGAGAACGTCAGTAATAATGTGTGCCGCCTGCTCGTTTGATGTTATTAGACAATAATTTCGGAGCATAGCTCGAATCAAAGTTTTGGTTAGCCCCGAATTGATATTGTAGTGCGCGATTTGGTCTCCACCATAAGTTGCCCAGCCGAGTGCAATTTCAGATAAATCACTTGTTCCAAGCATTAATGCATTATATTTGTTTGCAAGGTCAAGAAGGATTTGAGTTCTTTCTCTTGCTTGTAAATTTTCATAGACAATATCGGTCGTGGATGAGTGTCCAATGTCCTTCATGTGTTGAGAAACTGCATCATTAATTGGAATGGTCATTCCAGTCACTCCAAATGCTTGAATCAAAGCATCCGCGTTGTTGCGAGTTCTTTTTGAAGATGGGGCAGAGGGAAGTGAAACGCAAATAATGTTCTTTTTATTTAAGCCATATTTTTCAAACATTCTAGCAACGCTTACCAAAACGCTTGTTGAATCAAGTCCTCCACTAAGCCCCAAAATCAACTTCTCAGCTTTTGCTTGCTTCATTCTAGTGAAAACACCGCGCCCGAGTATTTCAAAAATTCTCTCAAACTCCGCGTTGTCTGGAACATAAGGAAGGTTGTCAACATGACGAGTGATGTCTGCATTGTGATTTTTTGCGGGAATTTCAATTCCGCTCTCACCATATGAGACTAGAGGTTCTAGGTTTGAGGATGAAAGAACTCGATGTTTTGAAACTGAGTCAATGTCGATTTCAGCAAAATATAGTTCTTCATTGTCACCCTCTTGTGCTAAGATTTTTTCTCCAAGTTCAAAAACAATTCTGTCACCAGAATAAATGTTGCAACCAACGCTTTCATTAAAGCCAGAGCAAACATATGCATATGCACATTTGTGGTGTCTTGATATTGTTTCAATAGTTTGATTTCTTTCATAATAACTGTCGATCAAAGCAACACCTTTTGAAATGTTGATGACAAGTTGAGGATGTTCAACAAAAGTGGTCGAAAAACTTTCTCCAAGAACGACTCCAAAATTGAGACTCAAAGAAGGGCATTTAAATGTTGTTACTACCGCATAGTTGTTTGACTGTGACTCAACCGTGTCATGCAACACTCCGCCTTCAATAACAGCAGCGCATGAAACGATTGACCCATTGACAAGTTTTGGGAATCCGCAAACAATAATAATTGGACAAGTTTTTGAAAAATCAACCAGTTCTTTTAAACCTCTTTCAGCACTTTCCAAAATTGTCGAATAATTTCTCATGTCCTCAAGAGTTGCACCTGTCAGTGATAATTCTCCAAATGCAATGACTTCCGCCTTTTCTTTGATTGCTTTTTGGCTCAATCTCTTGATTTCTTCAACATTGTGAGAGACTGCTCCCAATCTAATTTCCGCTTTTGCAAGTGCCAACTTAACAAACCCATGTTTCATTTTTGTATCCTCCAAGTTTTTTTTACAAAAATTGTCTCAATAAATATCATTATAAACCATTGCAAAAAGATTGTCAAGCGATTAAAAATGTGTTATAGTATTAATAGTATGGATATCAAGTTGCTAAAGAGCGGAAGCGATATAAGAGGCGTTGCAACGTCTGGATATGGCGAAGATGTTCAATTGACAGACGAAGTCGTTGAGCAATTGGTCAATGCGTTTGTCGTTTTCATTGAAGAAAGAATGCTAATCAAGAAAGAAATGCCCAAAATTGCGATTGGGCACGATTCAAGATTATCAAGCGAACACATCAAAGAAGTCGCGAAACAAACTCTAAAAAGAGCAGGTTGCGAAATTTATGACTGTTCACTAATTTCAACCCCAGCGATCTATAAAATGTCGAAATACCGTGACACTGATGTTGATGGTGCAATCATGATAACAGCGTCACATCATCCAGTCAACAAAAATGGATTCAAATTTTTCACCAAAAATGGTGGTTGCGAGAAAACGGATATCGACATTATTTTGCAATATGCTGAGCAGTTCAAAAAACGCGTTGGAAACAAAAACGCAGTTTTTAAGAAGGATTTCTGCAAGCTCTACAGTGATGAACTAGTTTCGCTTGTTCGTCTCGCTCTCGGTGAAAACAAACCTTTGGAAGGTTTGAAAATAGTTGTTGATGCGTCAAATGGGGCAGGAGGTTTCTTTGTTGACAAGGTTCTAATTCCACTTGGAGCAAACACCATTGGTTCAATTTTTCTAGAACCAGATGGAAGATTTCCGAACCACCAGCCAAACCCAGAGGACAAAAATGCACTTAGTTTCTTAGTTAATGTTGTCAAAGATAACAATGCTGATTTGGGTATTATTTTTGACACAGACGTGGATAGATGCGCTCTTATTGATTCTGATGGCAATGAAATCAACCGTAACAAATTGATTGCACTTGTTTCGGCAATTCTTCTAAAACGCACTCCCGGTGCAACAATAGTCACTGATTCAGTAACAAGCACAGGACTATCAAGATTTATTCGTCTTGCAGGTGGAGTTCATCACAGATACAAACGTGGCTATAAAAATGTTATTAACGAAGCAAAAGCACTCATAGCAAAAGGAGAGAGAGCGGTTGTTGCAATGGAAACAAGCGGGCATTGTGCTTTTTATGATAATGATTTTATTGATGATGGAGCGTATCTTGCAATAAGATTGATTATTGAAATGGTTCGTCTCAAAAGGGAAGATAAAAAAATCTGTGACATGATTTCAACTTTGGAAATTCCAGCAGAAGAAAGAGAAGTTAGGCTAAGAATTATGTGTGAAGATTTCCACAAGACTGGCGAAACGATTTTAGAGAAACTGAAAGAATTTTCAACAAGGGTTTTTGAATTGGACACCCCAATATATGAAGGAGTGAGGGCAAAGGTTGACTATGCAAAAGGTTGGTTCTTGGCTCGTCTTAGTGTCCATGATCCAATAATCGTTATTAACTTTGAAAGTGAAATAGTCGGTGGAGCAAAATTAATGGCAAAAGTTCTTGATAGTTTCTTCTCGGGCTATAAAGATATCGACAGACGTGAGTTAACTGCAGTCTCAATTTAAGTAATTTGAAAACAAACAAATCAACATGCCTAGCGGCGAGGGAGAAATACATACTGATGGAAAAAATTGAAAAACAAGCGATAAACGCTATTAGGGTTCTTGGTGCAGATGCTATTGAAAAAGCGAAGTCTGGACATCCCGGAATGGTTTTGGGGGCAGCTCCAATGGTCTACACACTTTTTTCAAGGCACTTAAGATGGAATCCAAAAAACCCAAATTTTGGTGGACGCGACAGATTTGTCCTCTCTGCTGGACACGGGTCAATGCTACTCTACAGTTCATATCACTTGTTCAATTCTGACCCAAAAACTGGGGGGTTGACAAAAGAAGATTTAATGTCATTCCGTCAATTGATGTCAAAAACTCCGGGGCACCCAGAACATGACAGGACTCCACATGTTGAAACCTCAACAGGTCCTCTAGGTCAAGGCTTTGCGAATGCTGTCGGCATGGCTTTGGCTGAAAAAATGCTTTCTGGAAAATTTAACAAGGAAGATGCAACACTTGTTGATCACAACACGTTTGTTCTTGTTGGAGATGGTTGCTTGCAAGAGGGAATATCCTATGAAGCCGCATCGCTTGCTGGACACTGGAAACTTGGCAAATTGATTTGCCTCTATGACTCAAACAACATAACGATTGAGGGTTCAACTGATATTTCTTTCACGGAAGATGTCAAAACTCGTTTTGAAGCGCAAGGCTGGCAAGTTCTGACTGTTCGCGACGGTGAAGATGTCAATTCAATAGATTCAGCAATATCACTGGCAAAACAAGAAACAGAAAAACCAAGCATCATTATTGTGACAACAAAAATCGGATTTGGCTCATCAAAAGAGGGTTTGAGTGATTCTCATGGTGCGCCACTTGGTAAAGACGCTCTTGCAACACTCAAGAAAAACCTTGATTGGAAAAGCAAAGAATTTGAAGTTCCAGCTGATATAGTGAAGTTCTATGCTGATATAACAGCAAATTTGGTGAAACACGAAACTGAGTTCGCAAAATCACAAAAAGCCTATAAAGCCAAATATCCAACAGAATTTGAAGAGTATTCAAGTTGGCAAAAAGGCAAAACACCAGATCTTACTGAAATTGACGAAATTTTTGAATTTTCGAAAAAGACAGATGCGACAAGAAATTTTAGTGGCGTTGTTTTGAACAAATTGTCAAAAATAATTCCAAACTTGACTGGTGGAAGTGCGGATCTTGGGCCGTCGTGCAAATCATATCTTGATGATGAGAGTGATTTTTCTGATGAGAACCCAACAGGAAGAAATATTCGATTTGGAATTCGTGAGCAGGCAATGGGTGCAATTCTAAATGGAATGGCGCTTCATGGTGGAGTTGTTCCATATGCATCAACATTTTTTGTTTTTTCTGACTACATGAGATGTTCAATCAGAATGAGTGCGCTCATGGACTTGAACGTTTTCTATATTTTCACTCATGACAGCATTGGTGTTGGTGAAGATGGTCCAACGCACCAGCCAGTTGACCATCTTGTTATGTTGCGCTCAATTCCAGATTTAAAAATCATTCGCCCTTATAACTCGGATGAAGTTGCATGTGCTTATATCAGTGCGCTTTCATCAAAAGGTGCGACATGTTTGATTCTTTCTCGTCAAAACATTGAAAACTTGGCTGAGGATATTGATAGATTAAGTGGCCTTTTTGGCGGTTATGTCATATCAGATTGTGAAGCTGATGCGGATTTGATACTTATTGCAACTGGCGCAGAAGTTGAACTGGCATTAAAGTCAAAAATCGAACTTGAAAAACAAGGAATAAAGGTCAGAGTTGTTTCAATGCCATGCATGGAATTGTTTGAGGCTCAAAGCGCGAAGTATCGAGAAGAAGTTCTTCCATCAAGCGTGAGAGCAAGAATCGCAATTGAAGCGGGCTCGTCTTTGTCTTGGGGTAAATATATTGGTATTGATGGGGCATATGTTACCATGGATCAATTTGGTTCTTCTGCACCACCAGACAAGCTTTTTGAAATTTATGGTTTCACCACTGACAACGTGGTGTTAACTGCAAAAAAATTACTCAAAAAATTGAAAGTATAGGGACTGCGATTCTTTTGTTTAGAATAGCGGATAGTTGCTATTATTTCTTTACTAATTGGTTTTACTGTGTCAAATGGGTATTCGACTCTCTTGTTGGATATTCCCATGGCAAGAAATCACTCCCGAAACTAAATGTCAATAGGTAAATTAGGGCTCTATATTCACATTCCATATTGCAATTCAAAATGCGGTTATTGTTCGTTTTATTCAGTTGTTGGAAGTGAATTGGAAAAGAAAAATTACGTTAATGCCATGCTCAAGGAGATTGAACTTGAGCATGGTGTTTTTTGTGGAACTGAACTCGACACAATATATTTTGGTGGGGGAACACCAAGTTGTTTGCCAAAAGGAGCAATTTCAAAAATATTAAAAGCAGTTCGCGGTCACTACAAAGTCGATGAAAATTGTGAAATAACACTTGAAGTGAATCCTGAAAGTTGCAGTGACGAGCTTGTTTTTGAGTGTGAAAAAGCAAATATCAACAGAATCAGCATTGGACTTCAAAGTGACGATGACAAACTTTTGAAAAAAATAGAAAGAGGACACTCATATCGTGATTTTGAAGGCGCACTCAACAAGTTTTTGAAATCAAGCATAACAAATATTAGTGTTGATTTAATGTCGGGATTGCCGGGACAAACGAAAAAAGAATTCAAGGAAACTGTCGAAAAAATTTCAAGTTTGCCAATCAAGCACATTTCGATTTATGGGTTGACGGTTGACGAGGGGACTCCATTTCATGAGAAAAACATTCAAACAAACCAAGATGAGCAAGCGGACTTTTATGATATTACAGTTGATTTGCTGGAGAAAAAAGGTTTTTCACGCTATGAGGTTTCAAATTTTGCTCAAAAAGGCTATCACTCTCGTCACAACTCAAAATATTGGAATGATTCAAATTATTTAGCACTCGGAATATATGCAAGTTCATTTTTTGATGGGATTAGAAAAAAATGCACAAGTTCCATGGAAAATTATCTAAATAATGTATTTTTATATGAAAAAAATTTATTAACAAAAAGTGACAGGATTTTTGAAAATGTTATGTTGGGGCTGAGGGTTTCAAATGGAATTGACCTAAAAAAAATGAAAAATGATTTTGACTATGACTTGATAAAGGCGAAAAAGACGAATATTGAGACATTAATATCAAAAGGATTGTTGGTTCATGAAGGTGGTTTTTTGAGATGTTCAAAAGGTGCGTTTTACTTACTTAATAGTATTATTTTAGAGCTAATTTAAATAGATTAAATTACACAAAAAATTTACAAAAAATTTATAAATATGCGTGTTTTTTAGTTGACACGTATATTTTAAAATGTTATCCTTATATTAGCAGTCTAGGGGTGTAGAGTGCTAGCAGGCATTTTTTGTCTTGCGAATTTAGAAGGCAACATAACGGAATGAAACTCTCTTCAAGAAAAGAACAAATAATCCAAGCAATGGTTGAAAGTTTCATGAGCAAACCTCAACCAGTTTCGTCTAGTGAAATTCAAAAAAAACATCTCCCAGCACTTTCTTCCGCAACAATAAGAAACGAACTTGCAGCACTTGAGGGAATGGGTTTTTTGGTTCAACCTCATGCTTCAGCAGGTCGTGTTCCAACAATTGATGCCTATAAGTTCTATGTTGAAAAGTTAATGCCAAGGCGAAAGTTGACTCGTGCGGAACTGAAAATAATCAAGAGACATTTTCAAAGAAAATTGATGGAAATCGACGATGTTCTTCGAAACACGGCAAAGGTTATTAGTGAAATAACAAACTTGACATCAATTGCATTTGTTAATTCGGCAGGTGACGCGATTATTGAAAACATCAAGATTGTTCGCTTGACCCCACTAACCGCACTTATTGTCATAGTCACTGACAGAGGAGTTCTCAAGGACACTCAAGCAAGTGTTTCAGCCCATCTTAATGACGACTTTTTGAATGATGCCGCGGAGTTCGCGACAGTTGCATTCAAAGGCTACACTCTTAACCAAGTCGCAAAAACAAAAAAAGTCTTAAAAGAGGTTAAAAAAGAATTCGAACAGATTTTCGACACAATCTTTAAAATCCTCAAAAATCATGTTCACGAAGATTCAGCAGAGTTCGTCTTGGAGGGCTCATCAAAACTTCTTGAACAGCCCGAATATTCAAATATTGAAAAGGCAAGGGCAATGTTAGAGTTATTAGACAGCAAAAACGAACTGTTGCCAGTTCTTGCAAATAGCGACGACATGAGTTTGAATATTTTGATTTCAAAAGACAATGAACTCAAAGCTGGCATGCCTGAGTGTGCAATCATCACAGCCAACTATACTGTTCGTGGAGTCAACATTGGAAAGGCGGGGGTCATCGGACCAGTAAGAATGGATTATCCAAAAGTGGTCTCGGTTCTTGATCATATTGGAAGAACAATCAATTTGTTGCCCGAGCCCGGAAGAGAGAGTGAAAATATTAAAGAAGTAGATGTTGAGTATGACATAGAAGAGGATGATGAAGAATAAGAATTAAAAAAACATTAATAGCGATATAGTGAAGAGAAAGAAAGAGGACTTGAAATTCACTAACAAAGAAATAAAAAAAATTGGGAGGATATAATGTCTGATCACGAAAAAAAATATTCGACGGGTCATGTTGACAGTCAAAGAATGAGTTCTGGTTTGCCACCACTTCAAAAAGACCAAAAAGGTAATCCAGAGACCCAGCTCATTGCTTCGTTAAAAATGGAAAACGCTACCCTCAAGGACAATGTTGCGCAACTTGCACAATCTCTGGAAGTTTCTCAAATTGCTATAAACAAAGAAAAAGAAAGAACTGCGGAGATGTCGAACCTCGCAACGCGTATGCAAGCAGACTTTGACAATTATCGAAAAAGAACGAAAGAAGCGGAAGCACGACTTAAAGAGGATGGTATTGTTGATGTTTTTGCAAAAATTCTTCCATGTCTTGACACTTTTAAGCATGGAATAAAACACATCAACGACGATGCTATTGCTGATGGATTGAAAATGATTTATCGTCAATTCAACGACACGATTGCAAGTTTTGGGGTGACGGAAGTTCCAGCGCTTGGTGAGCAGTTTGACCCGAATCTTCATGATGCGGTTATGCGAGTGAAAGTAAAAGACCCAGAAAATATTAACATTGTCGTTGAAGTCTTCAAAAAAGGCTATAAACTTGGAGACAGAGTTATTCGTCACTCTGTTGTTAAAGTTGGTATCTAATTTAAAAAAATTCAAACAAGTTCGATACTTCGGACAAAAACACAAAAAATCACAAAATAAAAAAAATCAAAGGATAGTGCAAACAGCACAAATCATTGGAGGATAAAAAAATCATGGGAAAGATCATTGGAATAGACTTAGGAACAACTAACTCGTGTGTTGCCGTTTTAGAGGGCGGTGAACCAGTTGTAATCCCTAATGCAGAAGGTGCAAGAACAACGCCATCAGTCGTTGGCTTTGCAAAAGATGGAGAAAGACTTGTTGGGCAAGTTGCAAAGCGTCAAGCGGTTGCAAACCCAGAAAGAACTATTATCTCAATTAAGCGTGATATGGGTTCCGATAGAAAAGTTAAAATCGACAAAAAGAATTACTCGCCACAAGAAATCTCGGCAATGGTTTTGGGAAAACTAAAACAAGATGCTGAAGCTTATCTTGGTGAAAAAGTTGACAAAGCAGTTATAACAGTCCCTGCATACTTTTCGGATGCTCAACGTCAAGCAACAAAAGACGCGGGCAGAATCGCAGGACTTGAAGTAATGCGTATTATCAACGAGCCAACAGCAGCAGCTCTTGCTTATGGCTTGGACAAAGGTCAAACTTCAAACCACAAAATTTTCATTTTCGACCTTGGTGGTGGAACATTTGACGTTTCTATTTTGGAAATCGGCGATGGAGTTTTTGAGGTTGTGGCGACAGCAGGTGACAACAAACTTGGTGGTGACGATTTTGACGAAAAAGTTATCAATCATCTTGTCACTCAGTTCAAAAACGACAATGCTATTGATCTTTCAAAAGACAAAATGGCTCTTCAAAGATTGAAAGAAGCGGCGGAAAAAGCAAAAATTGAACTTTCTACTCTTCAAAAAACATCTATTTCATTGCCGTTTATCACAAGCGGTGCATCTGGACCACTTCATATGGACTATGAATTGACTCGTGCGAAGTTTGATGCATTGACTCAAGATTTAGTTGAAAAAACAATCAAATTGACAGAACGCGCTATGGCTGATGCGAAATTCACAACAAAAGATATCGACAAAGTTATCTTGGTTGGTGGTTCAACTCGTATTCCAGCGGTTGTTGAAGCTGTTAAAAAACTGGCTGGAAAAGATCCATTCAAAGGAATCAACCCAGACGAGTGCGTCGCTCTTGGCGCTGCTATTCAAGGTGGTGTTTTAGGGGGAGAGGTTAAAGATGTTCTTCTTCTTGATGTCACTCCATTATCACTTGGAATCGAAACAGTTGGTGGAATTTTCACAAAACTAATCACAAGAAACACAACCATTCCAACAAAGAAAGCACAAGTTTTCTCAACAGCAACAGATGGTCAGCCGAGTGTTGATATTCATGTTCTTCAAGGTGAAAGAGAAATGGCCGCTTACAACAAAACTCTTGCGAGATTTGAACTTGGCGGAATTCCTCCTGCACCACGTGGCGTTCCACAAATTGAAGTAACGTTTGATATTGATGCAAATGGTATTGTCAATGTTTCAGCAAAAGACAAAGGAACTGGAAAAGAACACAGAGTTACTATCACTGCATCAACTAACTTGACTGAAAAACAAATTCAAGATGCAATCAAAGATGCAGAAAACTTTGCTGAAGATGACAAAAAACGCAAAGAAATCGTTGAAACAAAAAATCAAGCAGATATGCTTGCGTTCAGCATTGAAAAATTCCTCAATGAAAACGGTGATAGCATAACTGACGAAGACAAAGCTCAACTAAGAACAGAAATTGACAATGTTAAAACAGCACTAGAGTCTGATGACATCGAAAAAATTCATGATGCGGTTGATGTGTTGCAAAAACTGTCAAACGGTATTTTCTCAAAACTATATCAACAAGGCAATGACGGCGGTGGAAACGAAGACACTTATGTCGACGCAGAGCCAATGGTTGAAGACCTTTAAGAGAAAAAACAACAACGAAAACTCAAAATTCTAAGTTGCAGGGCGACATGTTGTCGCCCACATCTTAGGTTGAAGACGAGGAAAAAACTATGAGTAAAACGCACTACGACACGCTCGGAGTAAAAAAAGGTGCGACAGAGGACGAAATTCGCAACGCATATAGAACACTTGCAAAAAAATATCACCCAGACCTAAACCAAGGGAATGAAGCGGCAGCAAATAAGTTTAAAGAGGTAAACGAAGCATATGAAACGCTCAGTGATCCTCAAAAAAAGAGAGCCTATGACATGGAAGGTCAGGGCGGTTTTTCCGGATTCAGACCGGGAGGCGGTGCTGGTGGTTTTGGTGGAGCTGGTGGCTTTTCTAACTTTGGTGATTTCACTAAAGCAGGTGGAGCAGGTGGCGGCTCTATTTTTGACGACTTTGTCAACATGTTTCAAGGTGGCGGGCAAGATGCTCGAGAATCTTCGAAGAGAAGTGCCGCAGACATAACCCTCAATGTCACATTGACATTTGAAGAGGCCGCTTTTGGTGTGCAAAAAGAAATTGCCGTCAATCGATTTGAATCATGTTCTGGTTGCAAAGGAACAGGGGCAAAGAACGGCACTCAATATTCAAAGTGTAATAACTGTGGTGGAACAGGTTCAGTGAGATACGCTCAAGAAACTCCATTTGGAAGAGTTGTTTCAATGAAAGCATGTTCACCTTGTTCTGGGTCTGGAAAAATAATAAAAGATCCTTGCACCTCTTGTTCTGGAAAAGGACTTGTTCGTAAAAATGTTAACCTCAGAATAACTTTCCCACAAGGCATTGAGCATGGTCAAATCATGACAGTTGCGGGAGAAGGGGAAAGGTCTAGAGTTGCTGGTGGAAAAAGCGGAAATCTTCTCTTGATGATAAATGTCATGCCACACAAACTTTTCAGAAGAAAAGGTATGGATTTAATCGTTGAAGTTCCAGTCACATTCACTCAAGCAATGCTTGGGGCAAAAATTCAAATACCAATGCTAAAAGGAACAAAACTAGCATTCCCACTTCCAGAGGGGACCCAAAACGGAACAATTTTGAAACTTAAAGGACAAGGCATTGAGCATGGAAAAAGAGGGGTGACAGGCGACTTGTTGGTCACAGTTGAAATTGAAACCCCAAAGAATTTGACAAAAGAACAAAAAGCAATGCTTAAAGAACTAGAAACTGCTTTAACAGACAGTAACTATGACAAAGTTGCAAAATTTAATAAGTAAAAAATAATTCACTAGCGATGAGAAATTCTGTCAACGCTAGTGAATTTTCAATACTATGCGTGATAAAGTATTGGTAAATGAGTTTTGTTGCAAATAGCAATCAAAATAAAATTATATGGGTATCCTATTCAGACAACTTTTTTGGGAAAATATTTTAAGAGATTTCCTGTAGGGAGGGGTCATAAAGCACAGCCTAAATCAAGTTAACACAAAGCAAATATCTAGGTGTGTTTCTTGACGCAAAAGACAAACGTTCTTACAAGCAAAAATCTTCTCAAATACTCATTTCAAAAAGGTTGTGTGAATAGGATACACAAACAAAATTATTATTAAAAGGATACCAAAGGAAAACATGTTATTCAAAGAAATTAGCATCAGCACCACAAGTGAGTTCAGTGAAATTGTTGCATATGTGTTGACTGAACTAGGAAGTCAAGGCACTGCAATTCATGACGCAAAAGAAATAAAAAAGACTTTAGAAGAAACATACTGGGATTATGTTGATGATGGAGTTGTGATTGATGATATTGAAGTTGTTGTCAAAGGTTTTTTTGATGAAAAATTCGACATTGCTCTTGTCAGAGATGAATTGAACATTTATTCCAAAATGTCACAATTTGCAACGGGGTCATTAAAAATTGAAGAAAAAAAAATCAACTCAAAAGATTGGGAAAGAGCCCATTTGAAATATTTCAAGCCTAAACTTATTGGAAACTTAACGATTGTTCCCACATGGGATAAAGAGGAGTGGGAAAAAAAAGGAGAGGGTTTGAACAAAACACTCTACATAGATCCGGGGCTCGCTTTTGGAACGGGGATTCATGAAACTACTTCAATGTGTATTGAACATGTCCAAAATATTGAAATGAAAAACAAAAAGGTTGTCGATGTTGGTTGTGGAAGTGGGATATTGGGACTTTGTTCATTGAGGCTTGAAGCGGATAATTGCTTGTTTCTTGATATGGATGAGAATGCAATTATTGCAACAAATCAAAACGCAAAAACAAATTATTTGTCAAATTACAAATCAAAAATCAATAGCCTGCTTGATGGAGTTGAGGAAAAGTTTGATGTTGTTCTTGCGAACTTAACTGCAGATTTGTTGTTGAAATTGGCGAACTATGTCACGCATACTATGAGAAACAATGGAAGAATTATCGTTAGTGGAATAATTGATGATAGAGTCAAAGAAGTGAAAACGGCTTATTTGAAACATTTCACATTAGAAAAAGAAAAAGAGGAGAATGGTTGGTTTAGTGCAATATTCAAAAAACAAAACTAAAAATAGTGATATTCGATTGAGAAGATTTTTTGTTGACAAGATTGAAAAAGAGGTGGCATTAGGGGGTGAAAATAATCACCACCTAGCGAATGTCTTGAGATTGAAGGTTGGCGATGAAATAATTCTTTGCCCTAATGATGGTTGTGACTATTATTTTGAATTGACAAGTATCAAGAAAAATGAAAGCATTGCAACACTAATCAGAAGTGAGCAAAACTCTGAAGCGATAGACTCAAGTGTGACGCTATATTTTGCAGTTCTAAAAGGTGACAACTCTGAGCTTGTTGTTCAAAAGGCGGTTGAGCTTGGTGTTAAAAACATTGTTGTTTTTCATTCTCAATTCACAAACCAAAAAAATATCAACATTGCAAGACTTAATAAAATAAGCGAAAATGCGTCAAAGCAATGTGGAAGGGCGAATCTTGTGAAAGTTGAGTGTCTTGAGTTTTGCGAAGTTTTAGAGCGTTTAAAATCACATGATGAACGTTTTTTCTTTTATGAAAATGAAAAAGAAAACGACATTCGTTCCCAAATTCAAAACAAAAAGACATCAAAAAATTGTGCAATAATAATTGGAAGTGAAGGTGGTTTTTCTCTTGACGAAGTTGAGAAAATTTCATCGCTAGGAATTAAGCCATTATCACTTGGGAAATTGATTTTAAGGGCAGAGACAGCGTCTATAACTGCTGTGTCAATTGTTATGTATGAATTGGGGCACTTGTCACTTTAAGGAAAATTAAAACAAAAATGAAATTTCATATTCACACACTAGGGTGCAAATCCAATCAGGTTGAATCATCTGGGGTTGCAAAACTATTAATTAGTCACGGCTATGAGTTGACTGAATCAACTTATGAAGTCAATTTTTTCATAATAAACACATGTTGTGTCACGCATACTTCAGAGAAAAAATCAAGACAAGCAATTTCAAAATTCTTAAAAGACAGCCCAAGAGCAAAAGTTTTTATTTTTGGCTGTGCTTCAATCAGAGATTCAAGGCAGTTTCAAAGAGAATCAGTTGCTTTGATTTGGGAAACAAAAGACAAAGAAAAATTTGTTGAAAAAATTATGGAGTTAGAGCCTGTTTTTAAAATCAACATTAAAAACAACATTCAAAACAATGAATCGACAAAAACTCGCTCATTCATAAAAATCCAAGATGGTTGTGACAATTTTTGTTCATACTGCATTGTTCCATATGTTCGAGGAAGGGCAGAATCGTGCGATAAAAACACAATCTTGGAAGAAGTTTTCAATGCCGAAAAGACAACTCAAGAAATAATATTAACGGGCATAAATATTTCTGCATTTGGAAAAGACAATAACTCAAGCTTGACAGAGCTAATAAGAGAATTGAAACAATTCAACATTCGAAAGCGTCTTTCCTCACTTGAGTGTGTTGTTGTTGATGAAGAGTTTGTGAGGGTATGTGTAGAGTCGAATGTTTGCGAGCATTTTCATTTGTCACTTCAAAGTGGCTCAGATGCAACTTTGAAAAGAATGAATCGAAATTATTCAATTGAGGGGTTTTCGGAAAAGGTTGCAACAATTCGAAAGTTAATGCCGAATGTGTCAATAACAACGGATGTGATTGTTGGTTTTGGGGGAGAGACAGACAAAGAGTTTCAAGAAACCTATGATATTTGCAAAGCGTTGAAATTTTCCGATATTCACATTTTTCCGTTTTCTTTAAGAAAAGGAACAAAAGCTGAGGAGTTTCCAGATATTCATGATAGCTTAAAAAGAGAAAGAGTAAAAATATTAAGTTCACTCAAAGATCAATTAAGGGGTGAATTTTTAAAAAACAATTTAAACACTCTTCATGAAGTGCTTGTTGAAGAAAAAATCGACGAATTCAATGTTGGATATTCAAGGAACTACATAAAAATATATTCAAACGCAAAAACAAAAGAAATATCAACAATAACTCCTAAAAACCTCTTTAAAGATGGACTTTCCGTGTAGTATGCGTGACATAACATGCGTTGTTAACATAAAATTCATCAAAATACTATTCAAAAACAAAATTAAAATAAATTTAATTTGAACATCAAACTACTTGATTTTAATTCATAAATATGTTATTATGTTAATAATGTTTGAATATAATTAAATGTTCAAAAAAACAATCAAGAAAGAAAGGAGATAGACCTTTTAAAAAGGTTTTTTTTATTAAAATGGTAAAATTTTTTGCTGATTCTAGTTGTGATTTGCATCACACAATTTTGGAAGAGTATGATATCTCAATAATCTACATGCCGTATTTTATTGATGGAGAAGTTGGGCATTATGATCATGGAAAAGATCCTCAAACAATCAAAGACTTTTTTCAAAAAATGCGTGACGGACAAGTTTCAAAAACTCAAGCTTTGAACCCAACTGACTATATTGAATATTGGGAACCCATTTTGAAAGAAGGACATGATGTTTTGTATGTCAGCTTTTCACAAATCACGAGTGCAACTTTTGATATGATGAGAAAAGCGATTGCAGAACTGAAAGAAAAGTATCCAGAGAGAACTATTTCTCATGTTGACACAAAAGGTCTCTCGGGAGTTGCTGGCTACACAGTTTTGGAAGCTGCGAAGCTTTTCAAAGCGGGAGCAAGTGTTCAAGAAGTTATTGATTTTGTTGTTGAGTTCAGAGAAAGAGTCAAGTGTTATATTGCAGTTGCTGACATAGTCTATGCAAAAAGAGGTGGAAGGGTTTCAATTGTTAAAGCGTGGCTTGGAACAATTTTAAATCTTAAACCAATCTTGACAATAAAAGAAGGTCGAGTTGTGACATGTGACAAAGTTAAAGGGCGCAAAAACGCACTTCTCAAAACGCTTGAACTTGCAGAAAAAGATGGCATTGATTTTTCTTTTCCGGTTCTTGTTGCTCATTGTTGCGCATCAAAAGAAGAGGTTGAACTCATGAAAAAGTTGGTTATGGAAAAATTCCCACAAGCAGAAATTAGAGAGGAAATCATTGGCCCAATCATTGGAACTCATACGGGTCCAGACACAATCACTTTTGGATATATTCAAACGAAAAGATAATTTGTTTCATTAAAAAAATCAAGTCGACTAATCTTTTCTGGTCGACTTGTTCTTTATTTTTGACTTCAATTAAACAAATACCACTGTTAGTGGTGAAGAACAACTAACAGTGGTGAAAACATAGTTGCATTTTTCTAATTTTTTTGATATATTAATATTGTCACTGGAGACACAATGAAGCTCTGCTCGTAAAGACTGCGTGGTGTCGGGCTTAAAGGCAATGCGGGCAAAGACCGCAGGAATTAGTCCGAAAGAATTAAAAAAAATCAAAGAAGTTAAGTAATTATTAAAGACAACATTTTTTATAATGATTGCAACAAAGGCGTCATGAACGCAAAAGAGAAACATCAAAATGTAAAATGAAAAAATTTGTTCTTGTCCAACTTGTAATTGTGAAAAATGTGCTTGCACTTCAATAGAATGTAAATGCACATTTGAATGCAATTGGTGTGGTTGCTAAGAACACAAAGGAAAAGTTAAGAAAATAAAAAATAGTCATGAACGAAAACAATATTGTTGGGAAAAGAATAGCTGAAGGGCGAAAAAACAAAAGACTTTCACAAGCACAATTTGCTTCGCTTGTGAGCATGAGTCCGCAAGCAGTTGGAAAATGGGAGCGAGGAGAGAGTCTTCCCGATATTTTCATGCTTGGCAAAATCGGTGAAGTCATTGGCAACACTGATATATGCTACTTCATTGGAAAACAACATTGCCATTGTTCATGTGGATGTTGCGAATACTGTGGTAAATAAATAAAATTAAGAGATATAAAAGAAAAAAGACTTTCGTTGAGAGTCTTTTTTCTATATTAATACTGTTGTTTTTTTAAAAAAATTCATTACTAATGATTCATAAAAATTTATAAAAAACTGAAAAAAACATGTAAAAATATGTTGACAAATAATATTTTTTGGAGTAAGATGGTGTTGGACATAAGAGAAAATTGTTTCTAAAAAAACAAAAAGAAATACAAAAGAAAAAACACATGGCAAACAGAGTAGTTTAAAGAATACTCTTCCGTGTGTTTTTTTATATTAAGCAGTAAAAATACTATATTTTAAATGCTATTGCTTTGCTAAAAAAAAACAAACGACATGCTGGAACATGTCGTTTGTGCAAGTCAAGTAATATCAAAGAGGCATACTCGACATATAGCCATTTTAATGTATGTTTTTTTGAACTTAGTTATGTGTTTTTTCTAGATAAAGATTTAACCGAGTGCGTCCTTCATATAGTAGGTATTATTTTTAAAAGGAGGACTTTCATTGTGAGGAAAAAAACTAGAATGAGAAAATATATCAAAGTGAAGTGTGTTGTTGTTCGTGGGAGACTAGTTCATGCAAAAGATTTTGCTTTGCCATACTTCAAAGTTTATTTAGAGTAGAACAGTTATGAATATGGGCAATTTATTTTTCTAGAAAATGGATTGCCTATAGTCATATGTATTAGGAATAATAAGGAAAGGTTACATAAATCATAAAATAAAATCACTGTCACAAAATAGAAAAGCTTGTAATTCTTTGTATTTTTTTAAATATACAATAAAAAATCAAACTTGTAAAGTGGTTTGCTGTGTTTAAAAGATATTTTGGTTGTTCTTAATTAAGGACAGTGGTCATGAGGGAGATGTTGTTTTTTAGTGTTAATTCAAACAACTGCAACAAACTGTTGCGAAAAATTGTGCATGATTGGCTTGCAAAAGCGATGAGTTTATGGTATGATTAGTTTATCCCAACTAGGGTTTAACAAAGGAAACACGAATGAATCTAGCAAAAAAAATACAAGACATAAGAAAAACAAGCAAGCTATCGCAAGACAAGTTTGCAGAAAAGTTATTTGTTACTCGTCAAGCGGTGTCAAGATGGGAGACGGGCGAAACAACGCCATCGGTGGAAACATTGAAAAAAATGCTTTTGTTATTCAATGTTGATGCGAATTCATTATTTGATTTAAATAGTGTCTGTCAAAGTTGCGGAAGGCGCTTTGAGTCATTGGATGATGTGGGGACAAACGAGGATAAAACTGTGAGCTGGGATTACTGCACACCTTGTTTTGATGATGGCAAATTTTATGCAGATTGTGGGCTTGAAGAATGGGTTGACATTTGCTTGCAATATTTGGATGACCAGTCGGAAGAGGGAAGAAAGAGCTTCAGAGAGCAGCTTTTAACATTAAAGCGTTGGAATAAAGTCTAAATTAAAGTTTGGTTGTTTGAATTTTGGAGCAACATAATCATAACGTTGATTGCCATAAAAACTTTAGTTCGTAATTGGATTGTTGCGACTTTTTGGGAGTGCATTCTGTTTCTTTAATCAAATGCTCCACAAAAGATTATACGTAGTGATTTTGTGATTAGACATAAAAAAGGATAGGCGACACCATGATCAAAAAAAGAGAAGTAAAACCATATATAGAAGTTAAGGCGAAACTAGGGTTTTCAAGTGATGCTTGGGAAAGATTGACTGGACATGTTCGAAATTATTATGAATTGGACGAGTTGTGGCAAGGGGGCAATCCAAATCATAAACATCATAGCAATCTATATTTTAAGAAAAATGGTAAAACGATTTTAACTCTTTGTCTTCGTGAAGGGTTTTTCATTGTTTATGTTGTTTTTGGAAAAGAGGAGAGAGAAAGGTTTGAAGCCACAAGGGGGATGTTTGAAGGGGTGATTTACAATAAATATGATAATGCCGAAATCTATCATGACGGCAAGTGGTTGGCTTTTGATGTTAAAAAAGATGAGAAAAGTGAATCGTTAATTGATGACATATTTCAATTAATCCAAATCAAATTAAAACCGAATCGCACAATTGTTTCAAAAAGCACAATGAGTGGACAACTTGATCTAGGGTTGTCAAAACAAGAAATCACGAATATTTTAAACTAATTAAAGAGGAGCAAGAATAGCAAATACATTATATGAAAACCATGTATCAAATAGAAGATAATAAAAATTTATATCAAGGAATGGGTGTTTTGGTCTATGAACTAAATAATTTGCTTATTGCAGTTAATTTGGCTTTGTATCCGCACCCAAAAAAAATAACAGAACAAGAGCAATTAGAATTTTTGGAAATGTTTGCAAGAACAAATGGTCAGTTCATAAAAAAACAACAGAAAAAGATAGTGGAAAAATTGAATCAAAATATTTATGACAATTTAGACGATATTATATGTTTTAGAAACAAACTTTGCCATTCCTCTTTGCTGACAGATTCTAGTCATTTTCCTAGTCTTGATAAGAATAAAAATTATTTAATCTACATAGATAAAAAAAGCAATGAAATAAAAGCAGAAGAGGTTAGGGTTTTTGAAGAGGAAATTACTAAAATAAGAAACAAAATTGCCACAACGTTTGAAGAAGTTCAAAAAATTTTAATAAATAGTAATAAAGGAGTGAAAAAAAGAGGTGTTAATTTTAAGTAGTTAACACTTTTTTGATTTGTTTTTCATTGTCGAAAAGAGTCTTTTTTGTGTTGAGAAAAATGTGAAAAAGGGGGGTCATTGACTAGACATTTTTGCAGTTTTTGATTATAATTAAAAAACAATGACCAAAACGATTGCTAAAGAAAAAGTATTAAAATTGCACAAGAAAGTAAAAACCTTTATTTTAACTTGTGTTTCAGATGGGGGTTATCCGTTGACAAAAGCGGTGGTGGCGACAAAACATAGGGAGTCGCTTGATGAAATATACTTTTGCACCAACACCTCGTCAAAGTTTGCCCTTGCAGTCATGCAGAATTCAAAAGGTAGTGTCTATTTTTATTCTAGAAAAATTTTTTTATGGAAAGGGTGTTTTTTGAAAGGTGATTTTGAAATAGTTTCCAAGATTGAAACAAAGAAAAAGTTTTGGGATGCAAGATTTAAAAATGCCTATGAAGAAAAATCTTTCACAGACCCAGACTTTTGTGTTTTGAGATTCAAGCCAATTGCAGGAAGATTTTATTCCAATTTCACAATAGAAGACTTTGATATTTAAAAATTTGGTGTTAAAATAACATTCTAACTAATGAAATTCATATCGAAAAAAGAAAATGAGACTTTGCGATTTGCGTTTGAGTTTGCGACCAAACTTAAAGGTGGAGATGTCATTTGTCTTCATGGAGACTTGGGGGCAGGGAAGACAACTTTCACAAAAGGACTTGCAAAGGGACTTGGAGTTGACAGTGGTGTGACGAGTCCAACATTTTCTATTTTGAATGAATATGACGGAAAGCGCTGGAAACTTTATCACATTGACGCCTATCGTTTAAAAGACGCGGAAGAAGCGGTTGCGACAGGATTATGTGATTATATTTTTTCTCTTGATGCTGTTGTTGTCATTGAATGGTTTGAAAATATTTCTCAAATTTTGCCCAAAGAGATGAAGAAAGTCAGCTTAAAGTTTGTCAAAGAAAATGTGAGGGAGATTGAAATTCAAGAATGAAATGCCTTGCAATAAACACGGCTTCTTGCATTTTGCAAGTTGCGGCTATTAATGGCGATAAAGTTGCAGTGAGGACTAATTTGACTCAAAAGAACTTCACTTCGACACTTTTGCCGTATGTTGATGAATGCTTGATTGAGTCGGGTATTTCTTTGAAAGATGTTGATTTTTTTGTTTCATCAATTGGTCCCGGATCATTTACTGGAATAAGAGTTGGACTCGCAACAGTTCGTGGGTTTTCGCAAGCACTAGGTAAAAAAATTATTCCTGTCACCGATTTGGAACTATTGTCATATCATGCTAAAAGCGACAAGCGCCGAAAGGTTTGTGTGTCAGATGCCTCAAATGGTTTTTTCTACATAGGTCAATTTTCAAATGAACAAATTGGAGAAATTGAATGCATCAATGCGGAAAAAATGGAAAGTTTTTTGCAAGGAATTGATGATGAGTTTGTTGTTTGTTTTCACAAAAGTATTGAGGGGAAAGTTATGACTTTTGCGAAAAATGTTCAAAATATCGCTCAAATTTACGTTGTGGGCGATGAATGCGATGCTTTGGTCAATATTGCAAAAGACAAAAATGCACTATCACGACTCATTCACTACTCACTTGTTGAACCGCTCTACATCAGACTTCCTCAAGCGGAAAGAGATTTAATTGGAGTGAAAAATCAATGATGATGAGAGAGAGAAAAGTGAGAAAAGCAACAACAAACGACATTAACAGTATTCATGAAATTGAAAAAAATTCTATCAAAAGTGCTTGGAGTTTTGAGCAATTGAAGACAGCGTTTTTGCAAGAGAATTATCATTTTTGTGTTTGTGATGACGGTGAAGTTCTTGGATATATTGGTGTTAAAATAACCTTTGATGAATGCGAAATAATGAATATTGCGGTTAAGGAGTCTGAGAGAGGAAAAGGAATTGGTGGCGAATTAATAAAAGCATTGGTTGAGTTTTGTCAACAAAACAAAGTGAGTCGAATATTATTAGAAGTTCGAGAGAGCAATAATACTGCTATAACATTCTACAAAAGACATGAATTTCATGAGATTTTCAAAAGAAAAAAGTATTACTCTGATGGTGAAGATGCTGTCATAATGGAACAAAAATTAGTTTCATTAGCACAAGAGTAGAACTCAAAATTTTGGATTTCGATGGAACTAAATGTTAATAACCTTAATATATATTATGAGAGATTTGACGGAGATTTTGGCACGCCGATTCTCCTACTTCATGGATGGGGGGCAACATCTGCCACTATGGGAGGATTGTTTCGATTTTTGAAATCCGAAAACAAGAGCGTCATTAGTGTAGATTTTCCGCATTTTGGATTCTCTGACACTCCTCCAGAAGATTTCACAGTCTATTCTTATGCTGACCTAATAAAAGAGTTTTTGGATAAGTTGGGAATTGATAAAGTCCATATTATTGCCCATAGTTTCGGTGCAAGGGTCGCAACTATACTAGCATCAACCCACCCGTGTTTGGTTCACAAGCTTCTGTTAACAGGCGCTGCGGGATGCAAGCCAAAGTATTCATTCAAAAAGTCGCGAAAAATTGTTGCCTACAAATTGAAGAAGAAACTAGGAATTGTTCAAAAAAATGCGGGCTCAGCGGATTATCAAGCATTGCCCCAAAGCATGAAAAAGGTTTTTGTTAGTGTTGTCAATGACCATCTGGACTATTTATTAAAACACATTATTTCTCCAACACTCATTGTTTTTGGGAAAAATGACACAGACACCCCATTATACATGGCAAGGCGATTAGAGAGAAAAATCAAAAATTCGGCACTTGTTGTTTTGGAAAACGCTGGACACTATGCTTTCTTGGACAGAGAAAAATATTTTTGTGCTATTGTTAATGCGTTTTTCTAATTTTTTTGAGCCAAAACAATAGACTATTTTTCAAGTTTGTGTTAAAATTAAAGTGTAGGGGATGCCGTGTTCGGTGTTTCGAAAAAAGGACTTATTTATTATGCATCTAGGTTTTATCATTCCATTCACTATTATTATGTCGGTTTTGCTGACGATTTGTGGCATCAAGCTTTTTCAAATTTATCAATTGAATTCTTATCGCCACAAAGGTGTTTGGCATTGGTTCAAAGAGACGAAATTTGATTTTCCAATTCGTTATTTTGCACTAGCGCTTTTGTCACTAATCTTGTGCATGGTGTTCTTTTTTGCATTCCCATATTCCAATATTGGCAATTGGTATTATGCTGGTGGAGTGTTCTTTGTTGCATTTTGCGTTGTGTTTTGCATTGTTCAATTTAAGAAAAAACAGAAAAAACCGCTCAAAATAACACCACGTGTTCTAAGAACACTGATAGTTTCTTTGTTTTGGAATGCTGGAACGGTTTTTGGGCTCTTGATGCTTGGAGATGTTTTGGGGCAAGGGTATTATATTAGTGCTATTAGTGCATTATTTATTCCTGCCAATGTTGCTCTTTCTTTTCTAATTCTTTATCCTTTTGAGAGGCTCAACCATATGCGCTACATAAAAAGCGCAAAACAAAAATTGAGTGTGAACCAGAATCTCATTAAAATTGGAATAACTGGGAGTTATGGCAAGACGAGTGCAAAGGATATTTTGACAATTTTCCTTTCGAAAAAATTTAAAACTTTAAAAACACCAGCAAGTTTCAACACTCCTCTGGGAATAGCAAAAACCATTAATGACAACTTGACGCCCGACATTGAAGTTTTGGTTGCGGAAATGGGAGCAAGGTTTCATGGTGATATCGCCGCTCTTTGTAAAATAGTTGAGCCAAAATACGCAATACTAACAGCAATTGCCAATCAGCATCTCGACACAATGAAAACGCTTGATGGTATTTTTAAAACAAAATATGAGTTGATTGCATCGCTTCCAAATGATGGGTTTGCGGTTTTTCTTGAGGGTAGTGACAGGCTTCAAAAAGCCTATGAAAAATGCCACACTGACAAAATTATTATTCAGAGTGAAAATGCAAGAGTAGAAAATGAAAGAGTGACAAGTGACGGAACTGTTTTTGATATGGTGATTGATGATGAAATGGTTTCAATCACGACAAAACTGCTTGGAAAACATATTCCAAGCATGCTATTAATGTGTGCTGCGATGGCGAAAAAGCTTGGAGTGTCTCTTGAAGATATTAAGAATGCTTGTGAAGAGCTTGAGCCAACTCCACATCGACTTGAATTAATCAAAGCTCCCCACATGACCATTATTGACAATGCCTACAACTCAAATCCAGAAGGGGCAAAGAGAGCGCTAGAGGTTCTTGCATCGTTTGAGGGACTGAAAGTAATAATAACCCCCGGGTTCGTTGAGCTTGGGCAAGACATGGAAATTGCTCATATTGAACTGGGAAAAGATATTGCAAAACACGCAGATATCGCAATACTAGTTGGTTCAAGCGGAGAAACAATCAAAGAGGGCATTCTCAAAGCGATTGAAGAAGGTAATGGGGATGTTTCTTTCAGCGAAAAAAATATTAACCTTGTCGCATCGCTTGATGAAGCAATGGAATATCTCAAGCAAATTGATGGAGAAAAGAAGACAGTTCTTTTTGAAAATGATTTGCCAGATAATTACAAATAAAAAGAAAAAGTAGAAAACCTAATTCACGAGATTGAGTGAACAACAAAAAATCAAATTAGTCGTTCCTATTCTGAGAATTGCAGTAGTCATAATCACAAGCAATTGTCAAGAAATTCAAAAATGTGCTTATTGGTTATTGGTTTTTTAATGACACTGACAAAACGAAAAAATGCCATCGCTAGGAGTTGCGATGGCATTTTAATATAAGGGGGAGAAAATGAAAATGAACTAAATTAAAGTGTGTTGCTTGCGAGTCAGTGGACAAATAATATTGTCAGATGACTCGCAAGACACAAGAGAGAAGAAAATGACGAATTGAAAAATATATTTTTAAACTCTTGTCCAATGTGTGTCGCGGGCGAACTGATGACAATCATATTGCCATCAGTCCGAACAAGGACACGGTTATAAAGATATGGAGAAGAGAAAATGACGGTTTGAAAGCGTGCCACTCGCGAATTGCTTTTTCTCAATAATATTGACTAGCAATTCGCATTGGCACAAAAGAAGGAAGAAAAATGACTTAAAAGTGGGTGAGTGCAAAGCTGATTTTTTTATTTCAATCTTGTTAATTTGCACGGCGATAGTGTGATTGAGGATTTCTTTCTTCAACATATCGAATGAGAGCGTTTCTTTCTTCGATTCGAATAGTTTTTGAAGATTTTCTCAAAACGTTATTGACTTGTTTCAAAGTTTGTTCAACTTGTTTTAGCATTTGTTTTTGACCTCTCGTTCATTGTTTGTTAACAATATATTAACATATTATATAAGATCTGTCAACAATTTTTACAGAATATTTTTAAAATTGTTAATAAAAATTAACAATTTAGACATATTTACGCATTTTTTTGACAAATTATGTCAAAAAATTTTAATAGTTTCAATTTTTTAATGAAAATTGTATTTTTTGTGTGAATGAGTGTATATAATTTATTATTTCACACATTATATTATTACAAGACACGATTTGAGCGTGAAGCAGTGGAGAACTTTTTTCCACAACAAAGCATTGTTTTTCTTTTAGCAGTCTCTCATAAAAGGTAGCAAGGCTTGTAATTAAAAAAAATTGTGCAACAAAATCAAGTCTTGCTAAAAAAAGAAAGTGTGTAGATTCATTTATAATCTACACACTTTCTCCTTTTAAAATGGAACATGAATGCAATAATAATGCAATAATAAGGATAAAATTATTCGGGCGATAAAATACCCTCCCTACAAATAAACCGAGTTTGTCACAATGTTGGGACAATATCTTGTCGTTTAAATGAAGGCGGCGGTGGTGAATATTTTTTGAAAAGGATAGAACCAATCGGGAGACCAACTGTTCGCCCTCCCACATCTGGCTCCAGTTCTCTAGAGATGGAGGCAAAACTGCAAAGGATGTATAGCACACCTAAATTAAGTTAGTAGAAAGCGAGCAATCTGGATTGTGCCTTTTGATGCACAAGGGGACGAAAATTGGTTGCTAGCACTGTAGTATCATATTTTTAATTAGAACTGGAGCTATTTGCATTGTTATTTGAATTAATGTTGCTCTTATTCTGACACTTGCTTCGCTGGTTTGATGCCATTAATAAATTTGCTCCGATTGAAGAGAGTAGATCGCCAATCATGTTGAGGGTGTCGGCATCCTTGATTGATTTCATTATTTCCTTTGTGATGAGGGTGTTGAGCGCCAAAAGGTCGCATTCAGTAATGTCGCACAATTTTAAGCAATTTAGCATTCTAATATTATATGCTTGGTTTTCTTGTTGTGATAGTTGATTTTTTTTGGCTCAACCAACGGTTGGGTTATGATTGTTGTTTTTTAGAGAAAATTTTGTTGAGTTAATTTTCCTAGTGTGTTAAAATAAAAACAACAAAAGGAGGTAAAAAAAAATGGATTTAATCAAAGTTGGTGCATTCATAGCGGACAAGAGAAAAGAAAAAGGTTTGACTCAAATTGAAGTTGCTAAAAAATTATATTTGACTGACAGGGCGGTTTCAAAGTGGGAGAGAGGAAAAAGTCTTCCAGATGTTGCAGTTATGCAGTCGCTTTGCGAAATGCTTGGAGTAACGCTCAATGAGTTGTTGAGCGGTGAGTGCATGGTGAGCGAAGAGAAAGAAAAGAAAGCAGAGAATGTCGCAATAGAACTTTTGCGTGAGAGAGAAGATTATGCAAGAAAAAGTTGGGTCACACTCGTTATTGCAATTGCTGGAGTGTTTGTTTTTGTTAGTTCATTGTTGTTAATGGGATATTTTATTGCTAATAATGCGCCACTTTGGATAACAATATTAACACCTGCATTAGGAACTGCGGTTGCTGATGCGTTGATAGTTGTTGTGTTTATTTTGGACAGAGTTAGAGGTTTTTTTGAGTGTCAAAAATGCAAACACAGATTCGTTCCAAGAATGGGTGACTACATAAAAGGAAAGCAAAAGATAACAAGCCGAAAACTAAAATGCCCAAACTGCAATGAGTCAACATGGTGCAAACACAAAAAGACGAGTAGATAGTGAAGAGTAAAAATAAATAAAAAGTGTGCGAGCTTTGAGTGAAGTCGCACACTTTTTTTATTGAAGTATTATTGATAATGCATCTTCTGGAGGAAGGTCATTGAAGTCTACTGGTGATATTTTTTGTCTATGGTTATTATGGTTATTTTCGTTATATTAGGATATTTGGCAAGCATCTTCAATACTCTTGTCGGAGATTGCTATTACTAGAAATCCCCAACAGAGGGGCTGAAAGCCCTTGTCAACAGTCTCCGACTGCTTTGTCGGATTTTGCTTGCATTCGCATTCAGCATCAAACGGGTCGAAGACCCCTTGTCAACAGTCTTCGACTGCTTTGTCGGGTTCTGCTTGTATTCGCATTCAGCGTCAAGAGGGTCGAAGACCCTTGTCAAGCATCTTTGATGCTTTTGTCGGAGAATTTTTAGTAATAGCAATCTCTCACAAATGGGCTGAAAGCCCTTGTCAACTGTTTTCAACAGTTTTGTTGGAAACTGCTACTGCATGAAATAATCCCAACAAAGGCATCAAAGATGCTTGACAACAGTCTTCGATTGCTTTATCGGATTTTGCTTGTTCGCATTCAGCGTCAAGAGAGCCAAAGACCCTTGACAAGGGTCTTTGGCTCTCTTGAAGGTTATTTCTTAAACTAGTATTGCTCATCAAAAGTATTGAAGACCCTTGTAATAGTCTTTGGCTGGTTTGTCGGGCTCTGCGTGCATTTGCATTCAGCGTCAAGAGGGTCGAAGACCCTTGTCAACTGTTTTCAACAGTTTTGTTGGAAACTGCTACTACATGAAATAATCTCAACAAAGGCATCAAAGATGCTTGACAACAGTCTTCGACTGGTTTGTCGGATTCTGCTTGTATTCGCATTCAGCGCCAAAAGGGCCAAAGACCCTTGTTAAGTATCATCAATACTTTTTGTGAGAAATTTTTTGACTAGTAATTCCCCGACAGAGGGGTCGAAGACCATTGTCTATTAAATCTTTTGAGAATATAACTCCACCCAGATATTTAATATATTTTACTACAGCGTTATCTTTTAATTGAGTTGAAGTAGATATAATTGAATGGTTTATTTGTCTATGTTAGTGTCAAAAGTAGTAGAATAAAATAAATTAAAATTGTCGACAGTTTTGCCGACAATTTTAATTTATTTTATTCTCCGTGAAAAATCCATAAAAAATCTTTTAATACATTCCACCCATTCCGCCACCACCTTGTGGCATTGGTTGTTCTGGTTCTGGTTTGTCAACGACTACGCTTTCAGTTGTCAAAAGAGTTGATGCGACGCTTGTTGCGTTTTGAAGAGCTGATCTGCAAACTTTTGTCGGGTCGATGATTCCGCGTGCGACGAGGTCAGAGTATTCATCTTTTAGTGCGTCGTATCCATATCCGACTTTTTTGTTGTTTGCAAGAATATTGTTGACAACAACACCGCCGTCAACCCCTGCATTGTGGGCGATTTGGCGAATTGGTGCTTCAAGAGATTTCAAAACAATGTTAGCGCCAGTTCTTTCATCACCTGTTAGTGTTTCAATGTGTTTTTTGAGCGATGGGATAGCCGAGAGAAGAGCAGTTCCTCCACCCGGGACGATTCCTTCTTCAACCGCTGCTTTTGTAGCAGCGAGAGCGTCTTCAATTCGGAGTTTCTTTTCTTTCATTTCAACTTCTGTTGCAGCGCCAACGTTAATGACAGCAACTCCGCCAGAGAGTTTCGCAAGTCTTTCTTGAAGTTTTTCTTTGTCATAGTCCGAAGTTGTGTTGTCAACTTGAGCTTTGATAGACTTGATTCTTGCTTTGATGTTTGCTGGGGAGCCACCACCTTCGACAATGATAGTGTTATCTTTGTCAACTTTGACTTGTTTCGCGCGTCCTAGCATGTTCAACTTGACATCTTTGAATTCAACACCAGTTTCTTCAGAAACAACCTCGCCACCTGTTAAAATCGCGATATCTTTGAGCATTTCTTTTCTTCTATCGCCGAATCCCGGAGCTTTGACAGCAACGCAGTTGAATGCGCCTCGAAGTTTGTTGACAACAATAGTTGCAAGAGCTTCTGATTCGAAATCATCTGCAATAATAAGTAGTTTTGCACTATTTTGAACAACTTGTTCGAGTATTGGCAGGATTTCTTGAATGTTAGTGATTTTTTTGTCAGTGATTAAAATGACAGGATTGTCAAGGATTGCTTCCATTTTGTCTGGATCAGTGACCATATAGGCTGATGCATAGCCTCTGTCAAACTGCATTCCCTCAACAAAATTAAGGTCTGTTTCCATTGTTTTCGATTCTTCAACAGTAATAATGCCATCTTTGCCAACTTTTTCCATTGCTTCACTGATTAGTTTTCCAACATTTTCATCGCCTGCAGAGTTTGAAGCGACTTGACCGATTGCAATCTTGCCTTCAACAGGTTTTGAGATGCTTTTGAGGTGTTCAACAACAACGTCAGCACTTGACGCGATTCCTTTTCTTAAAACTATTGGATTTGCGCCAGAAGCAAGATTTTTGAGTCCTTCTTGAATGATTGCTTGAGCAAGAACGGCAGAAGTAGTTGTTCCATCACCTGCAACGTCATTAGTTTTTGTGCAAACTTCTTTGAGAATTTGAGCGCCAGTATTTTCGAAAGCATCTTCGATTTCGATTTCTTTCGCAATTGTCACGCCGTCGTTAGTAACAAGGGGAGTTCCATACTTTTTTCCCAAAACGACATTTCGACCTTTTGGTCCAAGAGTGATTTTGACAGTGTCAGCAACAGTGTTGACTCCCGCTTCCAAGGCTTTTCTCGCCTCAATTCCAGTTAGTATCATTTTTGCCATAATATTTGTGTGTGTTCTCCTTAAAAATTTTAATATTAATTTAGTGAATAACTAATAGTTAATAGCGTTTGGCGAATTATTTTTTTATCAAATTCAATCGACATTATTCACTATCCACTATTCACTATTTACTTGAAAATTACTCAACAATTGCGAGTATGTCGTTTTGTCTCAAAATTGTGACTTCATCACCATCAATTTTGAATTCTGAACCAGCGTATTTTGAAAAAAGAATTTTGTCGTTCACTTTAACTTGCATAGTCACATCTTTTCCATCGATGTTTCCGCCGGGACCAACAGCAATAACTTTTGCCATCTGTGGTTTTTCTTGGTCTTTTGCCAGAAGAACGATTCCACTTTTCGTTTTTTCCTCAGAGTCAATGCTTTTTACAACGACTCTATCAAACAAAGGTTTGATTTTCATATTTGTTTTTGCCTCCTAGTGTTTTATTAATATCCCAATTTTAACAAAAAGAAAAAAATAAAGCAAGCATTTAAACGAGACAATTTGTTCAAAAAACGAGACAATTTTTTGAATGATTTTTTGCTTGCAAAATTCGACAAAACAGTTTATGATAGAACTATATGAAATCGGTCAACACAAAAAAAGAAAAAATTAAATTTGCGATTGTTGGTCTGGGAAGAATCCAGAGTGTTTTTTTGGATGCTTGCAATATGATTGATGATATTGAAGTCGTTTTGGCTGCTTCAAGTGATATTAAGAGGGCACAGGAATTTGCTAAAACACATGGTATTACGCATGCATGCACTTATGAGGAACTGTATCGTGCAAAAAATATTGATGCGGTCTATGTTGGAACTAATATGCATTTGCATGCAGAAATTTCAATGAATCTGTTGAAAAACAAAATACCAGTTCTTTGCGAAAAATCGTTGTGTTTGAATGAAAATGAAGCAAAAAAGATGATTTCAACATCGAAAAAAAACAAAACACTACTAATGGAAGCGATGTGGACAAGGTTTTTGCCGTCAATCAAAAAAGCAAAAGAGATTGTTGCGAGTGGAAAACTAGGGCAGATTAAGTCAGTTGAGGGCGCATTTTCCACAAATGCAAAAGGTTTTGAAGAGACGCGAATTTTCAAAAAAGAACTTGGCGGAGGTTGTGTTTTGGACATTGGCGTCTATCCAATATCATTGACTCATCATCTTTTGGGAGTTCCGAAAAGCGTTGATGCGAAAATAATAATGTGTCGAGGAGTTGATGTTGATATGGAAGCGATTTTGAAATACGACGCTGCTGTTGCAAGTTTGAAATCGTCTTTTATTGCAGAGAAAGAAAACACAAAATTCAAAATAATTTGCGAATATGGGGTTGTCACTATTTCGGAATTTTTCAAAGCAACTTCATTCGAAATTCAATATTTAAATGGTTCAAAAGAGTTTTTTGAATTCGAAAAAATAAATGGATTCGTTTATCAAATTAACCACTTTCTGGGTCTTTTGAAAAATGGCAAGATTGATAGCAATATTATGCCACTTGCAGATAGCCAACAAGTTATGAAGATTATGGATGAGGTTAGAAAATTAATTTAACAACAAAAAATCAAAAAAATATTTAAATCAGTGAAAAATTGTTGATTTTGATGTCGAATTATGATAAAATAGCTTCATTATGAAAATTGGAAATATTATTGTAGGGCAGTCGGGAGGACCGACTGCAGTAATTAACGCGTCTCTTGCCGGTGTTTTCAAAACCGCAAAAGAACTTGGTGCAAAAAATGTCTATGGCATGGTTCATGGCATTGAGGGTTTGCTTAACGGAAGATATGTTAACATGAGCGAGCATGTCAAGTCAGAAATGGACATTGAACTCCTCAAGAGAACTCCGTCGGCTTATCTTGGGTCATGCAGATATTGCATGCCGTCAGTTGAAAAAGATGAAGCGGTTTATAAAAAAGTCTTCGAAATTTTGAAAAAACTTGATATTGAAATCTTTTTGTATATTGGTGGAAACGATTCAATGGACTCAATACAAAAATTGTCGGGATATGCTGCGAAAATTGGAAGCAAAATTCGTTTTATGGGCGTTCCAAAAACAATTGATAACGATCTTGCTGAGATTGACCACACTCCGGGTTTTGGAAGTGCGGCGAAATATATTGGCACAACAATGAAAGAAATTATCTCTGACGCTCATGTTAATGGCAAAGAGTTTGTCACTATTGTTGAAATTATGGGAAGGAACACTGGCTGGTTGACCGCAGCGAGCGCACTTGCAAGAATGGACGATGGCAGAGGTCCAGACCTAATTTATGTTCCAGAAGTTAATTTTGATGTTGAAGATTTCTTGAAAAAAGTTGGAGACCTCATCAAAAAGAGAAAAACTGTTGTTGTTGCAGTGTCTGAAGGCATTAAAACAAAAGAGGGTAAATATGTTTGTGAGCTAGGTGATACTGGGGTTGACTACAAAGATTCATTTGGACACAAGCAGTTAACGGGAACAGCGAGCTATCTTTCTTCACTTTGTGCTGGAAAATTCAAGTGCAAAACAAGAGCAATCGAGTTCTCGACTATTCAAAGATGTGCGTCTCACATTTCTTCGGCGACAGACATCAATGAAGCATTCCAAGCTGGTGGTTTTGGGGTGAAAATGGCGGCTCAAGGTGAAACTGCTAAAATGGTCGTTCTTGACAGACTTTCAAACAATCCGTATTCAACTGGATTCCGTGCTTGTGATATTGCAAAAATTGCGAACATTGAGAAAAAATTCCCAGTCGAATGGCTAACAAATGATGATAACCTTGTGACACAAGAGTTTTTAACCTATATCAAGCCATTAATTCAAGGTGAACTTGCTCCAATCATGGTTGATGGACTTCCAAGACATCTTTACTTGAACAGAGAAGCGGTAAGATAATTTTTTCAAGGAAGGTAGAAAACTGAAAATAAAGACAAACAAAAAGTGAGGACTAGCTTTAAAATGCAAGTCCTCACTTTGTTTTTAATTTTCAGTCTTTATCTTTTAATTAAATACCATTTATTTAATCGCTCTTTCTTTTGACGCGAGTAATTCTTTTGTCACTGGTGTTAGTTCTGGAATAAATTTGTCAAACATGATGTTGTCGCAAAAAGGAAGAGTTTCTTCCATTTGCAGATTTGAGCGAACATTTAGAGCGATTATTGGAAGGTCAACTTTTTTGACGAATTTGTTCGGCAAGTCAAGTGCTTCATAGACAATGAATTCTGGAGTTGAAAGGGAATTCATTTTCATTTTTTTCAAATATTGTCTCTTGAAGAATGATGGTTCTTTCTCTTTGGTTGGTATTTTTGATTTTTGACCTCTTGTGTATTGAGGTGCGTGAATCTTGAAGTATTCAAGAGTGTAGGGATTTGAAGATATTATTGCAACTTGTCCGTCATATTTATTGAGTGAGTCAATGACTTTCTGTTCAAGTGGTCCAACATTTCCAAAACTTTTAACATCAAGCATAATCGGCGCGTCACCAGCAATTTTCTCAAGAACTTCATCAAATTTCGGAATTCCATATTCAGAATTGTGAAGTTTCAAGTCCTTGATTTCATCATATTTCATTTTGCAAATATAACCATCTGCTCCTGTCATTCGTGCAAGTTTTTCATCGTGAAAAGCAACAACGGTTCCATCGTCAAGTAGTCTCACATCCATTTCGATTGCATAATTATTTTTGATTGCGTTTTCAAACGCACCCAAAGAATTCTCTGGAAACTCTTCACTCCAAAGTCCGCGATGGGAAACCATTTTTTTTATTATCCATGTTTTTCTTATATTCATAAAAATATATATGTTGTTGAGCGTTGTGCTTTAAGGCTTTTTCAAACAACTCCTTTCAATTAAAATTATATGCATGGCTCTCCAATTTAAAAACCATTTACAATCATTTTACTACATCTTTCGTCAATATGGCAAATGTTTTTAAGACATTTGTGAGAAATTTTGAATAAATATGCAAGAAAAGATTGCAAAAACTTAAAAATAATGTTATACTAGGAAAAATTGTTCATAAATACCCTTAAAAAAACAAGTCACAATTGTTGAAGAATTTGCGATTGTGACAGGAGCGTCAACGACGCAAAGGAGACAAAAAACATGAAAATTGAATTTTTATCAAAACATTATGTACTTAAAGACTACATGAAAGACATGGTGGCAAAGAAAATCGAAAAGCTTGATAAGTTTTTTGAAGATGACACGACCATTAAAGTCTTGTTTAAACATGCAAACGAAGTTTTCACGTTGGAACTGACTATTATTGATGATATTGTTATGCGCAGTGAAGTGTCAAGTGACGACATGGCAAAAAACATTGACATTGCACTCCCAAAGCTTGAAAAGCAAATAATAAAGCATCGCAAAAAACTTCTTTCAAAATCTAAAAAAATGAGATTGAAAGACGAGAGTAGTTTTGCACCATTTGTCCAATCTCAACCAGAAGAAAAGAAATCGGGAGTTGTTCGCAAAAAGAACTATGAACTCGTTCCTATGACAGTTGAAGACGCGATTGAAGAGCTTGAACTTGTCGGGCACAGTTTTTATATGTTTTTCAACAAGTCAACAAGAAAAGTCAATGTTCTCTACACAAGAGCAGACGGCGATTATGGTTTGATTGTCGGAGAATATCCACAATAAATTTTTCAACAAAAGTAAAGTGTTTGACAGTATTTGCAATTTTAAGTGGCGATGAATTTGCGACAAGTTGCGAATTCATTTGACATTACTAAAAATAAATAAATAAAACAAAAAAAGGAATAATTAAAAACACATGATAAAACTTGACTACAATTTTATGATGCAAGAGCATATCGGCGCTCACGGGATGACAGAAGAAGGCATAAAAAAAGATTTGCCAAAGATTCAAAAAGCACTTGAAAAAGTTGTTTCAAATTCTGGCAAAGGTTGGCAAGAGTGGACAGAACTTGTGAACACTCCAAAAAAAGAACTTGACGAATTGGTCAAATTTGGTGCAGATGTTCGCAAAAAGTGTGAGCATTTTGTTGTCTTTGGAATCGGTGGTTCTGGATTAGGTCCCCTTGCTGTTGCATCAGCACTGCTTCATTTCCGTCATAATGAATTGCCAAAAGAGAAAAGAAATGCTCCAAAGTATTACATTGAAGACAATATTGATCCAAACAGAATGGCGGGACTTCTTGATGTCATTGATATTAAAACCTCTTATTTTAATGTTATAACAAAAAGCGGAGAAACATCAGAAACTCTTTCTCAATTCTTCATTGTCTATGAAACTTTGAAAAAAGTTCTTGGCGAAAAAGAAGCGAAGGAAAGAATCATTGTCACAACAACTGTAGGGAAAGGAACTCTTTATGAGATTGCAAAAAAGGAAGGGTTCAGAATTTTTGATATCGGTAAAGGTGTCGGCGGTAGATTTTCTGTTTTTTCAAATGTTGGTTTGGTTCCTTTCGCAGTTTTGGGAATTGATATTCATTCGCTTATTGATGGAGCGAAAGCGTCAAGAACAAACTCTGAAATCAATGATATTAGTAAAAATGTTGCATTAATCACGGCATATCTGCAAGTAAAAAGCATGGAAAACGGAAAAAATATTTCTGTTCTCATGCCATATTCTGATCCGCTGAAGTTCATGGCAGATTTTTATGCTCAACTTTGGGGGGAGAGTCTTGCAAAAGAAGTTGACAATGATGGAAATAAAATCAATTGTGGTCAGTCTCCAGTCAAGGCGCTTGGAACAACGGATCAACACAGTCAAGTTCAATTGTTTATGGAAGGTCCATTTGACAAAGTTGTCACGTTTCTTGCTGTTGAAGATTATGTTGCGCTCGCGCCAATCAATGAAACATTGGGTGTTGAAAATTGTGATTTTCTAAAAGGAAGAAGTCTGAATGACTTAATCAGCGCTCAAATGAAAGCAACTATCTTCGCGCTCAAGAAACAAAACAGACCAAGCTTCACTCTTTCAATCGAAAAAGTCAATGCTTTTTCAGTCGGTGAATTGTTGCAATACTTCATGTATCAAACAGCATTTGCTGGAGCTATGTTAAACATCGACACCTATAACCAACCGGGAGTTGAAGAGGGCAAGAAAGCAACTTTTGCAATGATGAACCGCAAAGGCTATGAAGACAAACTAAAAGAAGTTGAAGCGGTTAAACTTAGCAAAAGCTACCAAATTTAATGTTCTTATATTAATTATAGAAATGCAAAGAGAGTTTTTAGGGTTTTTCTTGGCAAAAAGCCAGCGCTCAAACTTCATGTTGGAGAACCGATGTTGCCGGACATGACTATTGAAAACAAAGGAGAAAGGGCATTGAATTTTTTAGAAAGAGTTAGGGGTTGGATGCAAAGAACAAGCGGATTCACTGAAATTATTTCACAATGTCATTCGCGTCAAAGCGACGCAAACACTACTCAAATCGAGGAACTAGGAGAGAACTAAAATGTATCTTGGAATTTCAACAGCATCTTTTTTTAACAGAGTGCCAAATGAACACGCGTTCGAAACACTAACTCGAATGGGTATTCCTTTCACTGAAGTTTTTTTGAACACTCATTACGAATATGAGCGTCCTTTTGTCGGATTGTTGACAACAAAAAAAGGACACATTAACATTCATTCTGTTCACGCACTTGGGACTCAATTTGAGCCGGAACTTTTTTCTGACAACTCGCGAGTTCGCTATGACGCGGAAGAAACTTTCAAAAAAGTTTGCTATGCTGGTGCGATATTAGGAGCAAGATACTACACTTTTCATGGTCCTTTGAAGCTTACAAAGCATTCGACTCTTGATTATGGAAAATTTTTCGCAAGACTGAATCAGTTAAGTGACATCGCCCTTGGAATGAATATTCGATTAAGCTATGAAAATGTGTCATATTCTCATGCAAGCGAACCAGAGTTTTTTGAAAGAATGCTAAGAGAATGTCCCGGGGTGACATGCACGCTTGATGTCAAGCAAGCCTTGCAAGCGGGAATCAACCCTAAAAAATTTCTTGATGTTATGGGTAAAAAAATATCAACGATTCATTTATGTGATTATGCTCATGGAAAAACATATCTTCCGAATAAAAAATCAAATTTTAATTTTGAAGACTTTTTTGCGGAATTGAAAGAAAGAAATGCAAGTCCAGTTATGATGCTTGAAGTCTATCCAAAGGACTACAAAGACATTAACGAGTTGAAAGTTTCTTATGACTATTTGCGCGGATTAATGCTTGCTCCAAGAAAAGAAAACAAAGTGAAGAAACTCTTGACAAAAGATTTAAAAAAGTATGATGATGTTGATTTGACAAGAGACAAAAAGCAAATCAAAGCAGAAAAACAAAGAGAAAAAGAATTTTTGAAGCTAGAAAAAGCAAAATCTCTTGCAAAAATACGCGAAGAAAAAGAAAGAATTGCAATGGAAAGAGCAAAGCTTGAAGAAGAGAAAAGAGTGGCGAAAGAAAAGGCAAGAGAAGCGAAAAAAGAAGAAAAAACAACAGCGATTGAAACTAGTAATGTTGTTGAAAATGTTGAAGTAACACAAGAAACAACAATTGAAGCCACTTCTGAGATTGTAGTTGAAAAAGTGACTGAGCAAGTAATAACAGAACAGCCAACTGAAATAGAACAAACAACAGAACAATCAACTGAGCAAATAGCTGAACACACATTTGAGCAAACAACAAAAGAAGTGGAAAAACAAGCAACTGAACAGACAAGTGAAGAAAAAACTGAATAGTCAAAAAAATGAGTCAATTAAAAGGCTCATTTTTTTTTCTGGACAAGCAAGTTATTAAGCTAGGCTTCTTGTCATATAATGTTCTATGGATAAATACGAAGGAATGAACAAAGTTGAAACATCAGTGACAAGGGTGGACACAAAGCTCAAAAAAAATCGTTTTGCAAACATGTCAAGACGAGGACTTTTTGTGAAAATTATGGTTGGAGGAGTGTTGCTTGGATTGATTTTTTCGTTGCAACTTCTTCCATTTCAGTTTGCAGAAACCACTCGCAACGCAATTAGGACTGCCATAACATTCGACATGATGGGCTCAGACCGTGAGTCACAGGGTGAGATTGGCTTTGTTGAGGGAATTCGCAACCTAAGAGACAGGGAAGAAGAGAAAGAAGAATCTGACAATTATGATGCTTAGAATTTGAGTCATAATGCTTAATATGTTTGAAAAAATCTAATGAAATTTTCGATTTCACCATTCCTTTTGATAATGTTTTCAATGCTGATAATCTTTGGGTTTTATATCGAGGCTATCAGTTATTTTTTTGTTATATTACTACATGAATTAGCCCACGCCTATGTCGCAAAAAAACTTGGATATTCTCTTAACAAACTGAAACTTGCGCCATATGGAGCGCAATTAACAGGCAGTATTGAGGGCATTAAATGGCAACATGAAGCAATGATTGCGCTTGCAGGACCAATCATTAATATCATGTTCGCATTTGTGTTTGTTGCACTTTGGTGGGTGTTTCCAGTCACTTATCTTTTTTCAAATGTTTTTGTCACAACAAGCGTGTTTACCGCAATTTTCAATCTCATTCCAATATATCCTCTAGATGGGGGAAGGGCTCTTCTGGCGATATTGTCATCAAGACTTTCAAGAAAGAAAGCATACCGTATTTTGAAGGTTTTTGGTGTGATTTTTGCTGTCATTCTCAATGTTATGTCTGTCATAGTATTGATTTTTGGGCATATTAATCCATCATTTATTCTTGTTTCATTATTTATTTTTTCCACAACGATAATTCCAGACAAAAATTCAAAATATGAAAGGATCTACTCAATGACCTATCGAACATCAAGATTAAAAAAAGGATTGCAAGTCAAAGAATTGATGATTGACGGTGAAATGACCATTATCCAAATCATCAAGCTACTCAATCCAAACCACTTTTCAAAGTTCATAATAGTTGATAAGTCGTTCAAAAAATTAGGAGAAATTAATGAACTTGAACTAGAGTCTCTTTCAATAACTGCGGACAAAGATATTGGAATATCAAAACTTTTGAAAAGAGACTAGTATTAAGCAAAAATACTAAAAATGGTTAACAATATTCGCTTTTGTTTGGAGATGGTTGCAATTAGAAAAAAGTCTTGTCAACAGTTTTCAACAGTTTTCAACTGTTCTGTCGGATTCTGCGTGTATTCGCGTTCAGCGTTAGGAGGGTCGAAGAATCTTGTCAACAGTCTTCGACTGGTTTGTCGAGTTCTGCTTGTATTCGCACTCTCCCTCAAGAGGGTCGAAGACCCTTGTCAAGCATCTTCGATGCTCTTGTCGGAGATTGCTATTATTAGAAATATCCTCACAAAAGGGGTCGAAGACCCTTGTCAAGTATTTTCGATGCTTTTGTTGGGCAGTTTCATGTAAAAGTAATATCCGACAAAAGGGTTGAAAACCCTTGACAAATTAGAAGTGTTGAAATATAATAATAACCAGTGAAAAAATTGACTAAAATATTAGTATTATTAATATTTTCTTCATTTGCAGTTTTTGCAAGTGGATGTTACTTTCTGCCACGACTAGAATCACCTAGTAATTTTCGAATTGATTTTCAAAATAATGTTATGACGTGGAGCGGTGATGAAAGGGCGGTGGGATTCAATATTTACAGAGTTGGCAACGATGGATTTAAAGGTGCGACAAGTTTTAGTTTTTGGAAAATGGTTCAAAGTCCAATGTTATGCATTGAAGAATTTGACAGCACCTCGCTTGCATTTGTTTCTGTTTCATCCGACGAAGAAGTGCGAAATTCACAAAGAATTACTCAAGGCATATCGCGTCATAGAACACTCTCTCAGCCAAGGCTAAATGTTTCTGAAAGTGGAGTTGTTTCATGGGAAAAAGATGAGAATGCAACGAGCTATAGTGTCAATATTGTTTCAATTCCACACCCATATCACACTATTAATTTTAGCACCACATCGCCAAGTTTTGACATTCATTCTCGCATTGAAGAGCATTGTCCAGATGTAGTTTGGGGAATAACGGTTGCATCAATTGGAACGATGGGTAAAAGAGCTGGTAATGGATTAATTTATTTAAATTCAAGTTTTTCTGGCTTGGCAAGATTTCCAGATGGAGAACCATTGGCTCTTGTCACTCCATTGGTTGAACTCGTTGGAAAAGATACTAACCATCCATCTTTAAGATGGCAACGAGTCTATAATAATGATGGCTTTGAAATTTTTATGAATGGTTTGAGCGTTGGAACGACTAGAAGCACCGCATTTAGTCTTCAAAAAGAAATGCCAATCGGAACTAATACTTTCACAGTTCGCGCACTTCACAATAGTGGTTCTAGAATATTTAGAAAAAGTGAATTTAGTGACTTGGTTGAGTTTGATGTCGACAGAGTTTTTCAAGCACCAAGCAGGGTGCGAATTGAAGAAGCGGAATGGAGTTTAAATAACACTCAAAGTGTTTTAAGATGGGACGCGGAGACAACCACGCGATATTTCAGAATATATATTAACGGAAGATATTCTCTCACAACAAGTGGCAGAAGCATATGGCTAAATTCTATTGGTACTCGCTATACCCTTAGAAGAAACGTTGATGTTCAGCTAAGAGCAGTTGGAAGAGGGAGGTACTCATCATCGGAATTGAGTTCACGTATTAGGGTTATGTTGTGATAATAATTAACTATTTTTAATCTATGGATTGAGTTTTTGCAATCTTTTTTTGCAATTTTTTGAAAATAACTTTAAAAATAACACACTTACCACTTGACAAACCAAAAATAATGAGATAATATAGAACGAGATAATATAGCTAAGTGATCCAACTCATAGGGGAGTGGCTCAACGGTAGAGTAGTGGGCGGGATATTTTTCTAAAAAATAGCAAAAACACTATATATAGTATCAAAATAATGGAAATCGCACTACATATAGTGGTGCGATTTCTCCTTTTTATGCATTTTTTGGGTCAAAATTTGGGTCAAAATTCAGGGTAAAGTTCTCCATAGATACTCGTTATATCTTCCTTACGAATATCTATATTGAAGTCTGTGTAAGTATCATTCGTCATTTCTGTGGTCTTATGACCTAGTAAATATGACCTTTTCTTGTCATTCACACCAAAATAATAAATATTTGTGGCGAATGTGTGTCTTAGTCTATGAATAGGTTTTTCGTTCTTTTGTCTCTTTATTCCTAGGGAATTTAATAATACTCCGAACTCACGAGCGTAGCAATCTTTGTTTAATTTGAACATCTTGCTCCAATGTTTATTCAGGTGTTCCGCATATTTTTTTGAGATGTTGACATATCCTGATGTTTCATGCTCTTTTGTGCGCTCAACCCATATTCGCAATTTATCAAGTTCAAGACGACAATTAAACGCCTCGCTTAATCGACAACCAATCATAATGAAAAACTCGATTTCGTGTCCTACAGAGCATTTGTGGCGATTTTCATATATGAGTTTTTGTTCTTCGGGATTAAACCACAAACCTTTTTCAGTTTTTCCTTTAGGGTTTTTGAGAGTTAAAATTACATTCCGTTTCGTTATTCCTGATTCCGTTGCTTCTGCAAAAGTATTGTTCAAAATAATATGACAGCAATCCCTAGTTCTATGAGCAGTTATTGTGTTTAGAAACTCAATGATGTCGTTCTTTGTGTAAAAATTGATGTCCCTATCTAATTTAAATATGTAGTTTTTTAGAGCGGATTGGTAACATCTTCCCTTAACCTTACCCTCTTTGTTTAGTCTAAACCATTTCCACGCTAAATCAATTACTTTTCGGCTCTCTTTTTTCTTTTGTTCTTTTTGCTTGACGACAGGCTTTAGTTGACTTTTTTTATATTCGGCAACCATTTTAACTAGCTCTTTAAGATTTGAGTTAATGAGAAAGTGGGAAGTTCCTAGTATCATTTTTCGCCATTCAAACCGCCCGTCTTTTCGTTTTCTAATATTTTTGTTTAGTCGCATTAGACTTTCCTCCTCTGAAAGTGTTATTTTTTCAGTGGTTAAAAGCCTATTTTCGTCATTTGACGCTATATTTTCAATGTTCAAGTCCTTTGCGTGTTCGCAAAGTTTTAGTCTATCTAGTTCATTTATACTATGCAGATTTTCAATAAAACCCCTAAACTTAGGACACTCTAAGGCAGTTCTAAGTTTTTGCCTAACTTCGCATTTTTGCTTTTTTTTCGCTATGAGTAGTCCTTATTCTATGAAGTTCCCACTCCATAAATAATTCTCTAATTTGAGCATAGAAATATTTTTCTCTATCGTCCACTATTTTTGCCCTCCATATTTTGCTTGTTATCGTTAATAAACTTATTAACTTGATTTTCTATGGCTTCTTTTTGGGCTTCATCTAAGCCGATAGCCTCACCATAATACCATTTTAATAATCTTGCAACTCGTATATAAAATTCTGCTGGCTTATATCCACCAGAAATTCCTTTTAAGTTTTTTTCAAGTTCTGAAAAGATTTTATTTCCTGTTGCGTTTGGTGCATTCTCAATTAATATGCACAATTCCACTGCTTCTTCGTATTTCATAATCTGTTCTCCTTTATTATTTTCGGTATCAAGACCGAGTAAATAATCTGTTGTGACATTGAAATATTGTGATATTTTCACAATAACTTCAAGTGATGGTTGTTGCCTTTCGGTCAACCAATGCTTCATTAAGGTTGTTGCATTTGGAACAACCTTATCTTTTTCTAATTTATAGGGCGTTACTTTATTTTTTTTCAACAAAGTTTCAATCCTATCAATAATTCTTTCGGCTTTTTTCATATTTTTAAGTTTCCTATGTAAATTTAGTTGACTAACCAACAAATGTTGGTTATAATGAGGATATGATAAAGATAATTAAAGAGCGTGAAATTCTCTGTTATGAGTATAATTGCAAAAAGTGTTTTTCTGACCTAGAATGTCAAATGTCTGATTTCGACAATCATGGGTATGCGAACTGTCCTAAATGCAATAGCACATTTCTGTTTAGATGGACTGCTGTAAAAATTAAAGATGACTAAATTCTTTACTTGCTTTCTCATCATTTAAGTGCTTAGTGATTGCTTTATTAAGTGCTAGCGTGTTAATTGCCTGTAAAAGAAAGGCACACTCGCCATCAATATTTAAAGCACAATTTGCAGCACAAGATATTTCAACCCTTTCTGTAGACATAAAAGGGCAGATTTTTATATTTTTATCCATTATTAACCTCCTTTCCGCTCTAATAGGGCGGTTTTTTAATATATAGTTCACAAATTCACATCATTGTGAACATTTTGGAAACAAAAAAGGAACAAAAAATACTCAACAAATGTTGGTTAAATGCTTGACAAGTCAACAAATGTTGGTTAAAATGTAAACATGATTGACAATTCAGTCATAAAAAATACGGTTTCGGGGCAGAGTATCAGCCGTCATTCCTACGCAGATTTTTTGCCATTAGTAGTTTTAGGACTTCTGCGTTTGTGAGCCGTGACTTTTACAGTCTTAGGCTTGCCGTCAAGCTTTCGCTTGACATTGCAACGACATTTTCTAGCCATAACAAATACCTCCTCATTGTTTTATAAGCCTAATTCAAACAACAGGAAATAATTAAAAACGGCTTCATCTGCCCCTAACCGCATTTGATAGGATACCACAAATTTATACACTTGTCAACTGAATGGTTGACAAAAAGGAAATTAGAAATATGATTGCAGAAAGAATTAAAGAAAAAAGAAACGAGAGCAAACTCACGCAAGAGGAATTGGGAAGCGAGATAGGTTGCACTAGGCAATTTGTTCACAGTATGGAACGGGGACTTAAAGTTCCGTCAACGACAATGCTTATTCGGATTGCAGACATTCTAAATTGCTCGACAGATTATCTGTTGGGGAGGGAAGTGAAATGAAGAAATATTTATGGAATTACAGTAAGGCATTTGAACATAATTCAACAGGTGAAGATATAGAATTATCGTCATTTTCTGGCGATGTTGATTTATACGAAAGAACTTGTATGAAAATTCATTGCCTAGTAAGCGAGCTTTGGGGCAAAGAGAGCGAAATTTGCGACACCAAGGAAAGATTAAGCATACTTGTTGAATTAAAAAGCCGCCTTGAAAGCGAGGGTTGTAAATTAAAATGAAAAACATAATCCCGCCCCTAGACCCCGATGTAATTTGGGAAGATGATGATTTTGACCCACTAGACTTATTCTAAAAAAATATAAGGAAAAAAACAAATGAACACAGAAAGAGATAAAATTATTAATTACCTTTTTATTAAAAAGGTGAACGTCAGATCAGTAGGGTTTAATTATCTTACTGAAGCAATAGTAATTGCTAGACAAGATCCGTTAATAAGGATCGGAATCTTAATTAGCGAACTTGCTAAATGGGGGAAAATATCCCCTTACAGAGTTGAGAAAAACATGAGATATGCCATTCAAACAAGCGAAGACGATATTACCCAAAGACAATCTATGGGTGAATTTATTAAGATAGCGGCGATTGTTTTGAATCTGTATTAATCAAGGGAGGATTAATGAGAAAAAGAATAAAAATAGCAACTATAAAAGAAAGACATAATGGCAATCTAGGCATTGATTTAGGTGAGAATATTATCAATATGCTTAAAATCAAGAGAGGACAAACTGTTGTCATAAGTGCTGATAGAAGAGATGAATATCAAATAAAAATAAAACTTTCGGGGAGATTGAATGATGAATATAATTTCAATTGAAAAAATTATGACAAGCCAACAACACAAAATAGCAAGTCTTATATTTTTAAAGGATAATATGTCAACACTAGGACAAGTTGCGGTGGCAGCGACTCAAGCCCGAAATAGAGGCTATCTCGAAGAGTGGTTAAATGATTTTTGGAGCATGGTAGGAAGAGGTGTTCATGATATGGCTTAAATGCGAATGCGGCAATGTTTTTCATGAGGAAGATATTATAGTGGTTGAGCAAAGACACGATTATGGTGATACCTATGCAAGTGAATACTTTAACCATTCGCCATGTTGTAATGACACAAACTTTGAGAAAATAGAAAACTACTGCGAGTTTTGCGAGGGTGAGTGTGGTTGTGATAATGAGGAAGATTAAAAAACAAAATATAAAGGAGAGCAATAAAAAATGAAAAATGAAATCGTTGAGTTTGAACAAATGAATGGTGGCGGTGTTCAACCCTCACAACAACAGTCAAACGCACTTGGAATGATGAGTGACACTTCGCTAATTCAAGTTGCAGAGAGGGCAGAAAGAGAATTAGAAGCAGTCGTAAAAATCAAACGAATTGCCCTAAAAGTCACAAATACTCTTGATTGGGTGAGTATCGGTGGAACTCCGTATCTTCAAGGAAGTGGGGCGGAAAAGGTAGCACAACTTTTCGGAGTATCATGGAGAAACTCCGAGCCTAAATTTGAATACCGAAAAGACGGTCATTATACCGTATCATATAGTGGAACATTTATTAGTGGTGGCAGAGAAATACAGGCTGATGGGGCGAGGTCAAGTTATGACGAGTTTTTTACAGGCAAAGATGACCCAGCGAACAATAAAATTAAAAAACACCCTGATGAGATTGATAAGCGAGATGTGATGATAGCCGCCTACACAAACTTTGTCAATAATGGTGTTCGTCGAATTTTGGGAATAAGAAATATATCATGGGAAGATTTAGCAGAGAGCGGAATAAATCAAGGTGATGTTAAAGGATATGGTTTTAATAGTGCTGCCCCAAAGGCAATGACTAACGAAGCAAAAGACAAGAAATCTAACATTCAAAAAATGCTAGAACATTGTTGCGGTGGGAATAAGTCGGATATTGAAAAAACAATTGAAAAACATACAGCATTTACAGGAAAAGATGGTAAAGAGGTGGCAGGAAAGAAAAGCCTTGATTTGTTGTCAGAAAAACAAATAACATTCCTGCACACAAAAATTAAGACACTTTATGATAAATGGCTTAAAGATAATCCTGATTTTAAACCTCCTGCTGAAGCCAAAAAAGAGGATTCCGAAGAGGGCGCGCCGTTTTAAAGGAGAATTATGAACTCACAAATATTGAATGAAAAAATATCTCAAAAAACTAAGTCGCGTATTCGCATTTATCCCCAACACAATATGAGGGCGAGTTCAATCGGTCATGATTGCGAAAGATACTTATATTTTTGCGTAAAGAATTGGGAGGATAGACCCCCTCACGATGAGGGATTGCAAAATATTTTTGATTTAGGTAATTGTATTGAGGACTATGCAATCAATAAAATTAAAGAAGCGGGAATTGAGGTCTTAACCCCTACTGAAAATTTTAAGATTGAAAAACCCTTAATAAGTGGGCGGCAAGACTTGATGATAAAAGACCCGCAAGACGGACAACTATATCCTGTTGAGATAAAAGGGTATTCTCCAATTGAATATGAAAAACTTAATTCCATTGAAGATTTCTTTAAGTCTAAAAGGCATTATGTTAGACAAACCCCAGCGCAGCTCTATTGCTATATGTTAAAGTTTGGCAAGGAAAAAGGATATTTCTTTTTAGTCAATAAACTGTCGGGAGCGACAAAATTCATAGATGCAACTTTTGATTATGATTATGCCGAAACATTATTACAAAAGGCAGAAAAAGTGTATGGAGCGTTAGATGTTGAAAAACCCGAAACATTAAACACAACCGATGACCTAACTATGTGTAACGACTGTCATTTTAAGCACCTATGCACAGCGAACAAGACAAGAGTTGAAGCAGAAATAGATGATGGAACAATAGAGGATATATTAAACCGCAAGGCTGAATTAAAACCATTTAAAGACGAGTTTGACGACTTGCAAGACCAATTAAAGGCGGCGGTTGGAGAACGTGAAAAAGTTATAACGACTGACTTCGTTATAGAGAGAAAGTTAGTCAAGAAAAAAGGATTCACAGTTCCTGACAGCGAGCATTACAAAATAGGCATAAAAAGATTATAACGGCGGTTTACGCAAAGGAGATTAAACAAACATGGAAAATAATGATTTTATGAGAACAATTGAGGTCAACGGAGTAAAAGTTGAGATTGACCTGCGCACAGCAAGAAAAATTGACACATTCAAGGTTGGTGACAATGTAAAAATACTAAGAAAAGACTATGATACTCATAAGGTTTATAGCGGAGTTATCGTTGATTTTGTCGCATTTAAGGAAAATCCTGCGATCGTAGTTGCTTATTTTAGTGATTCATATGCTGGCGTTGAAATAAAGTTTGAAACTATAACGCAAGACAGTAACCATATTGAGATTGCGGCTTGCTTGCCTCATGAATTAACAATAAACAAAAATAGAGTTGTTGATAAATTTAATATTGCAATAGAGCAAAAAAAGCGTGAGGCTGACGAATTACAGCAGAAGAAAGATTATTTTATCAAAAACTTTTCTAAATTCTTTGAAGAAGATAAAGGTGGTATTGAAAATGATTAGTGTTAAAAACGAGAAATGGAATGGTCATTATTATGTTGACAAGGTAAAAAAAATACCAACAAAAAATGGCAATCTATTCACAACATTCACAGTCAAAGGAAAAAATCGTGACGGAGAAACACCGCCTCATTTTTTCTATAAAATATTGACATGGCAAGACTTAGACGTTGAAGATGGTGACAAGGTTGTGATAGAGTCAATTCAAAGCATTAAGTATAAGACTAGGGAATGGAATAACAATACCTATCACGATGTTGAGTTGACTTGTGTGTGTAGCAAGGTTGAATCGGTTGAAAATAGTGTTGAAAATACACCGCCTGTTGTGAATTATGACAACTTGCCTTTTTAGGGAATAAAAAATGTTTAGATTTATAATAGGAATAATTCAATTAGTTTTATCTTTAGGTGTCGCTATAGTGGCAATAGTTATTGCTATGGTTATGGACGGAATTGAAATTTAAAATAACAAGCGAGAGACTAAAGGTCAACCAAAGAAAGTAAGAAATAAAAATAAAGTTGTTTGGCTTTTCTTGTGTTTGTTAATTTTTATACTATTAGTTGTGGGCGGAATTTATAGTGTGACACGATAATTATGGTTTAACTCCTTTAAGTAGTCCTAAAACAAACAAAACCACCTTTCACAAAGAAACCCCTATGAAAAACTATCAAGCCTTAGATGTGGATTAGGATGGGTTAATTGAGGTGATATTATATGACATCTTGGAGCGAAAAAGAATATGCCGAGTGGCTATTAAAGCAGAAACAAAATAAAACACAACAACCTATCATTGAACAACCAAAAAACAAGCCCAACAAATATCGAAACGAAAAAGTGGAATTTGAGGGAGTCAAGTTTGACAGCAAAAAAGAACTTAGTCGCTACTTAGAATTGAAACTTCTGGAGCGAGGTGGTCTTATAACTAACCTTGAACTTCAAAAGAGATTTGAACTTATCCCTAAAACTCAATATGGTAGAGCGAGATATTATAAGTGTGATTTTTGCTATATTGACGAAAAAGGCGAATTGGTTGTTGAAGATGTCAAGTCTGAAATAACAAAAACCGATTTGTATAAATTAAAATACAGACTTATGCAAGAAGTTCACAATATCACAATAAAGGAGATTGTATGATAAAAACTAAAAAATTTGAATTCACGGAAGAATTCGTAGAAAGAGAAATTTATAGAAATAATTCTTTGGAAAAAGTTAAATTATATCGCATTAAGGCTCTTGTTGAAATTAGAGATTGTAAAGTGGGTGACTTGGGTGGATATATAGAAGAGTTTAGTAAAGTTCTCGACAATAACGATGCTTGGGTCTCTGGCAATGCTAAGGTCTATGGCGATGCTAAGGTCTCTGGCGATGCTTGGGTCTATGGCGATGCTGAGGTCTATGGCGATGCTGAGGTCTCTGGCAATGCTTGGGTCTCTGGCAATGCTAAGGTCTATGGCGATGCTGAGGTCTCTGGCAATGCTTGGGTCTATGGCGATGCTAAGGTCTATGGCGATGCTGAGGTCTCTGGCAATGCTTGGGTCTATGGCAATGCTGAGGTCTCTGGCAATGCTGAGGTCTCTGGCAATGCTTGGGTCTCTGGCAATGCTTGGGTCTCTGGCAATGCTAAGGTCTATGGCGATGCTAAGGTCTCTGGCAATGCTTGGGTCTATGGCGATGCTAAGGTCTCTGGCGATGCTAAGGTCTTTGGCAATGCTTGGGTCTATGGCGATGCTAAGGTCTCTGGCGATGCTAAGGTCTTTGGCAATGCTTGGGTCTATGGCGATGCTAAGGTCTCTGGCAATGCTGAGGTCTATGGCGATGCTAAGGTCTCTGGCAATGCTAAGGTCTATGGCGATGCTGAGGTCTCTGGCAATGCTTGGGTCTATGGCGATGCTGATATTGTTTGGCTTTCAAAATTCGGTTCTGCTTTGAGAACTACAACAATTTTTCGCAACAACAATAATGGATTAACAGTAACGAGTGGGTGTTATATAGGAACATTGGAGGAATTTTCTGCGAGAGTAGAAAAAGTTCATAATGATAATAAGTTTGGAAAGGAATATAAACTTATTATTGAATTAGCGAAAGTCCATTTTAATATTGAGGAAGTTAAGATAGAGGGAGATGAAAATAATGAATAACCAAAAACAAAATCAATGCTTTCGTATTCAAATGTATTTAGAAAATAATGAATACATAACCCCATTAGAAGCATGGTCTAAATTGAGTATTTATAGGCTTGCTTCACGCATTAGCGATATGAAAAAGCGTGGAGTGCCTATTGATAGTGAATTTATTGAATGTGAAAATAAATATGGTGAAAAGTGTAGGGTTAAAAAGTATTTTTTGAGAAAAGAAAAGGCGGTGATATAAATAATGTTGCAAATTGATTTTGCAAGTAAGTTGTTGCTGGATGAGCAACCTATTGTAATTCAACCATCATTAGCAAGATGTTTAGGATTTAATGAGGCAGCAGTAATTCAGCAATTACATTTTTGGCAACAAAAAAGTAATAAATTTGAAAACGATAGGTATTGGGTTTTTAATACATATGACGAATGGTTAAAACAAATCCCTGTTGGCTCAAAAAATACAATAATAAGAATTTTTGAGAAACTTTGTGCTGACGGAATCGTAATAAAGGATAATTATAACAAGCAAAAGTTTGATAAAACAAATTGGTATTCAATAGACTATGATGCCTTAAATGTGACACTAAATGCCGTCTATGAAAAATCACAGACGATAAACCCAAAATGGGTAGACGATAAACCCAAAATGGGTAACTCTGAACAACCCAAAATGGGTAGACCAATACCATATATAAAGACTACTACAAATATTATAAAGGAAATTATTACTTACTTAAACTCCTCGCTAGGAACAAACTACCGCTCATCTACACCCAAAACAACCAAACTCATACAGTCACGTTTGAAAGAGGGTTTTACTCTTGACGAGTTCAAAGTCGTTATTGATAAGAAAAAGAATGAATGGCAAGGAACGGATTTTGAAACTTACTTACGACCGGAAACCTTATTCGGCACAAAGTTTGAAACCTATCTTAATCAAAAAACAAAAGGGAAAGGCTTAGGAAGCTCCGAAGTAGCTGGAGTAGACTTTCCCCCTTACGCCAACTAAACACGCAAACTTAAAAAAAGGAAAAACGAGGTGAAGAAATGCCATTAGAACATATCTCAATAGCGATAGAAGAAACACAGCAGTTTCGTGAAAAAGTAATGAGGGGCGAGGTAGATACTTTTGGTTTAAGGACGGGGTTTTGTGAGTTGGATGGTGCTTTATGGGGAATGCAAAAAACTGACTTAATTATTTTGGCGGCGAGAAGCGGAGCAGGAAAGACTGCAAAAGCAATAAATATCATTAACAATGTCATTTGTTCCGAAAAAGAAAACTGTTTATTTTTTTCTCTTGAAATGAGCAAGAAGCAAATAGTTAAGAGGTTAGTTTGTTATAAAACCAAAATACCGAACAACGAACTTAAAGACATAAAAAATCTCACTCAAACACATTTGACAAAAATACGACAAGCAGAAAGTGAAATATCTAAAACAAAACTGTTTATTGACGATACCACAAACAACACAACCGAGATAATGTATAAAGAGGCGAAAGCACACAAAAGGGAACATGGTCTTGGTTTAATAGTGGTTGATTATTTGCAGTTTGTTAAACCTAGAATATCAAGCGGAAAAAGGAATATAGATGTAGGCTCGATAGTTAGAGAATTGAAAGTGATGGCGAAAGATTTAGAAGTGCCTGTTTTAGTTCTTAGTCAACTTGATAGGGGTTTGGATAAAGACGACCGCCGCCCCGTTATGAGTGATTTAAGAGAAAGTGGGGATATAGAGCAAAATGCAGATGTTATCTTGTTTTTACATCCTACATCAAAATCATTTGAGCCTGTTATAAATATGGAATTGATAATAGGTAAAAATCGTGACGGAGCAAGAAAAACAATAAAGACAACTTTTGAGGGTGCTACATTTAGTTTCAAAGAGGAAAAAATACCACCCATCACAAAAAAGGCTGTGCAACAAAAATTCACAGCAGGCCAACTAATTCCTCTTGATGAGGGTGAGGTTGAAAATATTTTTCAGGAGAAAAAAAGTGAACATAAACAAAACATTTATAACAGGGAATTTACTTAATGACCCACAACAAAAAGAAAATATACATAGTGAAACTTACTGTAAATTCACAGTAATGGTTGGAAATAAAAAAGATAAAGCGAATGTATTTATTACTGTTGTGCATGGAAATTTAGGAGAAAGTTGTTATCGCTACCTAAAGAAAGGTGATAAGGTTGCGGTTGTTGGGAGTATACAAACTAGGAACTATGAAAAAGACGGAATTAAATTTTTCGGTTTTGATTTATTTGCTGAACATATTGAGTTTCTAAAGTGGGGCAATAAAAATATGAATAATGAAGATTTAGAAAGTATGCCTTTCTAAATTCACTAAAAGGGTATGTATGGAAAGATTAACTATAAAAATAAATGATAATATGGCGGTTTTAAATAATTGCAAACTAAATGTAATTAAAGTTTTCAGTCAAGAAAATGGTGATTATGTAATAGGTGATGCGATTGACAGACTTGCCGAATATGAAAACATAGGAATGGAACCGAGCGAAATTCGTGCGATGATAAAATACCATGATGACGAAAGTGAGGTAAAAAACATATGAACACTTGTGAGAAATGCGGAGAGTTATTCGTTTTAAGAAACGGAACTAGGGGAGAGTTTTGGGGCTGTTCAGGCTATCCTGCTTGCAAGAACATAAAAAATATTAGTGTTGTTAAAGCGGTTGAAAGCAACATGGGAGAGCAATGCGAATTTTATAAACTTGCTCAATTAGTGAGAGCTGAGAGATTGAAAGAGCAGAACGATAGAGAGAAAAGTGTTGTAGAGAGCAAGGCTGATGAAATAATTACAATGTATCGTATATGGAATTATAGTGATGGTAAATATTTACCGCCAAACGAGTTTGAGTATAAGTTAGAAGAATTTATTGACTACATAAAACAACAAGGCGAGGAAAATGTTTTTCATGGTCTTAGCGAAATTATGAAAAAAGATGTCGAGAAGTTTATAAACAAAAACTTCTTCGAAAGGGAGTAAATATGGCACAACAAAATACAACACAACCAGTAGATCTCTCTATATACATTAATAAGTTAATAGAGTGGATAAAAATTCAAGATAAAAAATCAACCCCTAATAATTTAGAGGAAACAAGGAAACTCTACAAGTTTTTAACTAATGATACCCCTATGGGTTTTATTGAGGCTTGCCATTATCATATCCATAGTTTTTTATCAATAAAAAAAGACGAGAAAAACATTAGAAAAATCCTAAGAGAAATCGCACAATCAATTTTACCCATAGTAGAAAGGCATATTGAAAAAGGGAATGAGGATATTAGAAAGGCTTTTGATGATATTTATTGGAAATTAGTAAAACTTCTTGCTTTTAGAAGTGCTGAACACCTTGCATTAGTTTTTGATAAATATAATGGTAAGGCTGAAAAACATTGGACTAAAAAATCAAACGCTAAACACAAAGGGCAGTTGTGCGAATTTGATAAGGATAACTATAATAGCGGAATCAAGTCGAGTAGAGGTGGTTTTTATCACGGAACTAGAATGATACTTAATGGCGATTGCAAATTGCTGACTGTAAAAATGCCTGTTTCGTATGGAAAAAGTTTTATGTTTTCGGTGCTGATTTGTTTTAAGTTTGGAGTAAATCCACAATCAAGGGTTGTGTTTGTAACAGAGAGCCAAATCCTAAAACGCAAGATGACAAGGAGAGTTAAACTATGTCTGCAAAGTCCAGCGTTTGCTGAAGTGTTTCCGTTCTTCGGTCAACACAATGAGAGCGACCACACTATGTTTGAAACTTGCGCTGTCAAAGATGGAATCCTAAATTTTACTTGGGCGAGTGATGATAGTTTTCTAGCGTTCACCAGACAAGAGGGTGCAAACGGTGTTAGAAGTGATTTATTGGTGCTTGATGACTTAACAAAGGGTGTAGGAGATATGAACAAACCTTATGTTCATTCAGAGATTGTAGAGGTGTTTGACGGCGTTTGGAACGAAAGGGCAGACGGAGAAGAAAATAATTTCATAATCGCTGGTGGAACTTGTTGGGCAGATTACGACCTATTGAATGTAATTGAGAAGCGTGTGTTAGACGAGCAAGGTGTAATTACTGATAGTAAAAACCAATACACTACAATATCAAAAGACGGCTATAATGTTTTTGTTAGCGTTCCAGCTCTTGATTTTGAAACCAATTTAAGCACATTCCCACAAAAGGTTACGACAAGCAAATTAAGACATGATAGAGACAATAAACTATCTTCGCATGAATGGTGGGCGAGATGTCAACAAAGGCCACTGACTCCTGATGGAGTAGAGTTTATATGGGAGAATTTGGCTACTTATGACAATATTCCAGACGAGGGAGTGTATGTGGCTATATGTGACCCAGCTCATGGCAGTAAAGGTACTAATTCAAAACTTACAATGCACATTTATAAGCACATAGGCGATACAATATACTTTGTAAATTGTGTTTATGGAAAATATGACATTGAAGAAAAAATGTATGATATTGCGAGAATGATAGTGCAATACAGTTGTAAAAAGTTTGCATTTGAGGAGAATACAATACGAAGTTTTGGGAAAAAGGCATTCAAAGATGTTTTTACAGAATTAGGATTTGCGATTGAGCAAGTGCCGTTTAGCACGAGTGGCGAGAGTGGATCAACAAAAAAGACTAAGATTTTTGAAGAGCGATATATGATTAAGAACAATATCAAATATCCTAAAAAAAATGTATGGGCATTGTCTAGTGAAATGGGGCAGAATATGAGTGACCACACCAACTATACACCAAACACAGGCGATACGCGCAAGCAATCAATAGACAGCACAGATGTTCACAGAATGGCAGTTAGCACGTTTTTAAAAGGTAGTCAAAAAGCAACTGCTAGGGCTGTTGAGGGATTGAGAGATATATTCTAGAAAATCGTAACAGATATTAACCACGAAAATAAAAAAGAGGTAAAAAGATTATGAAAACACACAAAGAAATTGCAGAAATGCTAAATGGTAGAGAATACCGAAATGAGATTACAGATGAAATAAAACAACTAGCCAAAGATAATGGAATAGTTATTGTTTATGGCTCTAGTGATGACCTTATGGAATTTGACGGTGCAATTTATGATGAGGCAGACTGTTTTGATGGAGGAACAATTTATTTGAATGAGGCAGGGGTGTTTGATGTTGATTGCGATTGTGAACACCCAATGAAAGCTAAAAATGACTGCAAAACTATAGAGGCTGTTTGGTGCGACAAAGACAATGGCTACATTTGGAGTTATAAAACAGAAATACCACATAGCACATTTGAAATCTTAGAGGACGGAGAAAAATATTGTTTAGGAATTTGCTTTAATATTAGCGATTTATAAATCCTAACTCCACACCACCCCCCAAAAAAAACACTAATTTTGAAGTGAGAATTTGAGATATGAGAAATAAAACTAAATTTGATATAAACAAAGATACAGTCTTTCATAACCTTTTTGAGCAATCCAGCACATTCACTCAAATGTTTAGAGATATGGGTCATCAATCTTACTGCTATGACTTGCAGAATGAATATGGCAAGACTGATTTTATTATTGATATTTTCAAACACATAGAAATTGCATTCCAAATAATTACTGAATATGACTTAAAGAAATTAGAGGGTAGGGCAAAATATACTGGGTGGAGCATACAGGCGATGTATAATGAGAATTTATTTTTCAAAATGCACCCTGATAGAGATATGATACTAGCGTTTTTTCCTTGCGATTTCTTTTCAGAACTTAATGATATGGTGTTTAGTGGATATTCGGTGCAAAGATATGATGAGAACGGAAACACAATTCCAAACACAACAAAAGAGAATGTTTTAAGGATTATTGATAGGATAGGTAAAAGAAAAGAGTATTTTGCGATATTCACTAAGTTTTGTTTTGTGGTTGAGCAGTTAGGAATACCAACAATAATTGAAAACCCATATGGGTGTTATGGCGGAAATTATTTATTAAAACATTCTTTATGGAAACCGCAAAAAGATAAAAACGGAAAGTTTATTTATGATAAGGACAGGACTTTGTTTGGCTGCTATATGCCAAAACCAACATTTTATATTCCTATAAATTTTCATATGGAAGAAAATTTTAGTGGGTTATATACTGACAAAAACAATAATCCTAAAAAATCAGTTTTATATCAAGGTAAGGGCAAAGAGCGTAGTGAAATCTCCCCAACCTACGCAAAAAATTTCTATAAACGCTTTTTAATGCCACCTGAAACAAAACCAAACATACAATCACAATCAAATCCACAACAAACAATATTTGATATTATTGGAGAGGAGAATTAGGGAGATATTTATGGAAACTTTAACATTTGAACAAATTGCTGATTTGGGAGATTGTGAGAAATATTGTCCTTGCTATGAAATTTGCCACAACGGACGGCATAGTGGATATGAAAGTGTTTGTGCTATATTTGCAGGAGATTATCCTAACGCTCACGAGTGCTGTGATTATTTAGAGGAGTGCAACAGGAAAGCGGAGGCAGAGCAAGACGCACAACTACAAAGAGAGGAAGAACGCATAGCGAGGAATAAAGCCATAGCAGATAAACGTAGACGATATAACTTGCGACATTGTTACGAACTCAACCAAATAAAGATACGACAAAAGGCAATTAAAAACCACGAGCGAGTTAGACGCAACCGCATAAACTTAATTGAGGGAATATCATTTGCTAACGCTATGTTTAGTGGAACAAAACTTGACAAACCACGACCAAAGGCAGAATGGGAAACAGAGTTTGAGCAACGCATAGCAAAATGGGAAACAGAAATTGCAGAGTTTAAGGAAGCCATAAAGGCTAATGAAAAACAATTCAAAAAATCACAGCGAGGCAAATAAAAATGAATAATTTAGAAAAACAAGAAATGAATGAAACGATTGCAGAGCAGTTGTTTGGATTAAGTTGCAAGGAAACTTTGCTTGAATATGAAAGCAAACCTAAAACTAAACCTAGCGATCATATTGTGCCTTTTTGTAATTGTAAGGGCGATGGTTTGCATAGTCCATATTATCCTGACTACACCCAAAACTATCAAACGGTCCTTGAAAAATTGATTGATTGTTGTTTAATGAGTATTGAGCGATTAGGCGGTGGTTATGTTGTTGCCTTGACGAATATAGGCGAGCCACCACAGGGCAACGATAGCGACATTGAAAGCGATTTAGGGTGGTTTTCTGTTAATAGCGAAATGTGCGAAACACTTGGGGTTGCTGTGTGTCAATCGGCAGTCAAATTTTTGAAACAAAGAGAGGTAAATAAAAAATGATATATCAAGCAGAAAAAGCATTAAGAAGTGTTTATTTAGAGGTTATACAAGAGGTATTGAATACCAAACTACACCCATTTTTTGCAAAGATTAAACATACAAGTGGTGATGTTTGGGGTAAAGATGTTAGGAAAGGAATTGAAGTTGGTGAAGATGGACAGTTTATTCAACTTGTTTCGGAGTTGAAAAATCTTTATGCACAAATTGAGATTAGCGATACAGCGATCAAAGCAAGTGCTGACGGAAGAGGAGTGGTTACTGATATATTAAATAACAAATTAGAAGATCTGATTATTAAAAGTAAAATAATGTTTAGTGAAATGTTATTCACAAAACAAGATAAGATGACTGGCCTACAATCTATTTTTGATGATGAAATTATATATGGACTTAAAAGAGCGGATTTTGATATTCTTCAACCAAAGCGCATTGAGAATTTTGGCGAGATGACATACTTAAAATTACAAAAAGCGATTGATGATATGGGTGGTGCGGTTGATATGATTTTATGTTGTGCAAGCACCAAATACGCATATCAATCAGATTGTTTTAGAGCTAAAGCCCACATTGATGTCATGGAAGTTGAAAATGGAATAAAGGCTATATCACATTTAGGAATACCGATTATATGGGATAGAAATTGTCCGCATGGCGAAATGTATCTTTTGAATACAAAACATTTTAAGTTGCACCAAATATGCGACTGGAGATTTTTAGAGAGTGAATGTGGAAGTATTTTAAGACAAGTGCAGGGAAAACCAACATATACAGCAACGCTTGTGAAATATGCGGATTTGATATGTGATAACATTTCAAAGCAAATGAAAATTAGTGGGGTGAGTTATAATGACTGATTGTAGTATATTCTGTCAATTAGCAATATAAAAACCTATAACATAGCGAGGTAAATAAAAAATGAAAAGAGAAATTTTATTTAGAGTAAAAGTAAATAATCCGTATACTTCCAATCACGGAATGTGGCTATATTTAGAGCCTTTGAAAAATGCAAGTTTTGATAATACTGACTTAGCAACAGTCTGTCAATTTACAGGCTTAAAAGACAGAACAGGAACTAGAATTTTTGAACACGATATAATTTATGCCGAAGTTGGCGATGGCGATTATCCTGCCTATTATGAGGGCAGAGTTAGGCAAGGAATGATTGTATGGTGCGATGAGGAATGTGCTTTTAAGTTAGATGACGAAAAAGAGGGGTGTGTTCCGCTTGATGAAATAGATAGTATTTGTGTAATAGGGAACAAATTTGACGGCATACAAAATGACGGCAGATATGGGGATTTTGACGACTATGAATATTATGATGAAGATAACGCAGATTATTCTGCTTCCTAAAGTGAGGTAGAATAATGATACCTAAAAAAGAAACTAAACACCCCATAACTCTCGATAAATCAAAAAGCGAAATTATGATAGAGCAATTAACACCTATATGCAACCAAATCAATAGCAAATGGAATGAAGTCATAGAATTTGAGAGTGAATTTAAGAAAACCACCAAACAAGCAAACGCAAAATTTGAAAAAGAGATTGCAAGGCTTAATGAGAGTATTTATAGTAAATTTGCAAATGTTTGTAGGCAATTTTATAGACATACTGATTATGGTGGATATGGATTCACTAAATTATCGTATGATGACATAAAACTTATATCACCACAAGAGATTACAGTTATGGTTGATGAGTTTATATCATTGAATGATACTTTAAGTGATATGGGCGCAAGCGTTGTTTTTACTCTGCAAGAATTTTGTATGTATGTTGGAATTTCCACTGGGCAATATGGATATTTAACCAATCACGATGACGATTACATTAAGAGGGAGGTAGAGGATATTCATTCGTATATCACTAATAATTTGTGGAGAGCAGCGGAACGAGGAGAAAAGCGTGAAAAAACAACAGCAAAAAGAATTGCTGCGAAAAAAGAGGGTATGGCGGTTGTAGACGATAGTATTAGGCAACCAATAATCCAAATTGCAAATGTAATTCCACAAATCAAATCAGCAGAGGAGCAGATTTTAATGTGGGGAAATACACCAGAAACACTAGAATTAAATCAAAATCAAAATCAAAATAGGGGATTGATTGGGAGTGGGAATGGGGGTAATAAGTGAAATATTTTTGTAAAGAATGCGACCGCAAAACAGAATTTCCTATTTTTGAAAACGGAGTAGACGAGGACGGATATTGGGAAACTTATTCGTGCGAATATTGCTTTGAGGAGGTATCTAAAATTGATAATTAAAGAATACGGCAAATTCACTTTAATATGTGATATTTGCGATAAACAAGTAGGCGGATTTGACACTTGGCAAGAAGCGGTTGACTACAAGAAAACTGCTGATTGGATGTCTAAAAAAGTTGACGGCGAGTATCAAGATATTTGCGGTTGCCGAGAGGAGAATTAAAAAATGAACAACACAAAAATTGAATGGGTAGACTGCACTCTAAACGGAATAGTTGGGTGTAAAAGAAATTGCAAATTTTGAGGAGTTGCAAGACGAGTTTGTCAAAGTTTGTCAATGGCTGGAGAGTGCCGTAGAAGTGCAGGATTTTGATGATGACGATATAAGGGTTTTGGAAAAGAAAGGTGAGCGACTAATTGAAATTGCCAAAAGGCTAAGAGCAATAAACGAGGGAGCATAACTATGGGAAAATACAATGCAGAAAAGTCAAGAATGGACGGAGAGGCTCTGTTAAAGCATAGAGCCGATATAGAGAAAATTATACTTGATTTTCTACCTAAACAAAATATGAATCCATATTTACGCAATAATTTATTGGTGCTTGTTGGGCAACTGGCAAATTATACTTATTCTCAAAATGAGGCTAGATATAGGTTTTGTGAGCCTGTGGAGGCTGTTTGGAGTGAGGATATCACAAATATGGGTGAGGGTGTTGCGTTAGTGGCAGGCTGTCCGTCTTGCGACAATACACCGACATACAATGAGCTTAATTGTCCTTATTGCTCACAGCCTTTGATTTATAAGGAGTAAATGAAAATGAATAATAAACCACTACTACCATATGTGCAAGAGATTGAAAAAGACAAGATATTCAAGGTAAACACTACTGGGATTTATCGTATTGAAAGCAATATTGATGTGAGTATTTTAATGCACATAATTCTTGATGTCAAAACAAAAAAGAGTGAGCCTACTACTTATTTCAATATTCAAAGTCAAAATATATTTCCAAAAGGAAAAGGAAATAATGTTTTTAGTTTGCTTAAAGGCAAATATCTGCAATTCTTTTATCCTAACAAAGATTTTCAAATAACATTAGAATATTTAGCCGAAGAAATGGCTGATGTAAAGGGGGAGTTTTAATATGTTATTTTTTGATAAAATGACAAGTTATGGACTTGCAAATGATAACCTTTTAGAGTTTTATTATTTGTATTCAATTTTGCAAAGTCAACAAACAAAAGGCTTGTATTCGTCTTTTAATAATGAGCGTATAGAGTTGCACAATAGACTATGTGTTATGTATGGATTGACAAAGGAAGCAACAAAGAGAATAACGGACAGACTTGATAAGTCAATCGGCTTTGATTATGATAACAATTATAGCGAAAGTGAACTTATAGAGTTGGCAAATAAGTTGGAGCATAAACTCATTGAGATAGGGGGAGTGCGAAAATGAAATGTGATAGTTGCAGAGCATCTTGGCTAATAAATAACGAAAGTATGTATGAGGGCGGTTGTCTTTTAGAGGGATATATTGAGGCAAACTGTGAATACACAGAGGACAAACAAGGAAATTGTGGTTGCACAATACACCCAAAAACTCTTAAAAAGTTGATGGACGATTATGAGCGACACCAAGACGAGCAAGCCGAAAGTTATGCCGAATGGCATAGGGAGCAAGAAAATATAATTAGGACTTGTTATATTTGTGGCTATGTGGGAAAGGGTATAGAATGGGCGACTTGTGATACTAACCATAATACGACAAGTGTTCCGTGCGGTAATACAATTTGTGCGTGGTGTTGGGAAAAGGAAAGGCGAGCAAGTATTTATGACGGCAAAATTCCTAATTGTTGCCAAAAGCATAATAACAAATAAAAGCATAAGCACATTTTCACCGATACACTATCCAACACAAAACAATCATAAAAATAATCCCAATCCCAAAATATTAAGTTGCCTTAAATGGCAATTTTTCATTATGTGTGAGTGTGTTGGGGTGGGATTAAATTATGTAATAATAAAGGGGTGGAATTGAGCCTTGTGCAGTTCAAAAGGACACGCCCATTTTTGAGCCTGAAAAATCTCAAAAATAACTTATCACGCTGTGAGAGCCTTTTCAAAACACTAAAATATAAATAGTTATCCGTGTGTTTCGCAAACCAAAATCTATTATAAAATGTAGATACGGTTGCGGGCGGAATATGCCGCCGAACACGGAGGACAAAAAATATGGTATTACAACCAAATGAAAAAATCTATGTAAAATCTTACTTTGTAGATACGGAGGAGGATATATACACAGAGGGCTGTGTCGGTGGTGTTTGCTGTATGTGGAGCAATAAAGACATACAAGTAGACGGACGATATGACACGGCGGCGGAGGCTTTGCAAGCCGTATTAAAAGCAAATTGCTTTGATGATGAATACGGAGCGGAGCAAATGGACGGCTATTTTGTTTTTTCGTTTTTGGTAGATGTAAATAACTATCAAGCAAGCAAGAATGATATAGCCCTTTGGAAAAGAGGCAAAAAGCGTCTTTGGCTTGCAAGTATGTATATCACTTTGGGCATAGTTGCAGAGCGTTCATACTTTGAGGAGGTGGCATAATGTCAATAGAAAAAACTTTTCAAGGGGCATACAAAATTAGTCAAATTTATAAAGGCTATTTAGTATCAAGGCAATATTTTGGTTATACCAAAAAGCAAGCAATATCATTATTCAAGCAATATCTAAAAACAACCTAACCCAAACCCAAAAGCGAATACAAACGCTATAAAATAATTGTAAAAAAATAAAAATTAAAATAATAATCATAAGGAGATTATAAAAAAATGAAAATGACAAAAAAACAAATTGATATGATAATTGACAATACACCGCAGGAATTGGGCGGCAGTCAAGAGTATCACACAGTAAATGAATTAGGCTATCATATGCCTAGTCAAGCAAATTGGAGTTATAGGGCGGTTTTTATCGTCTATAATGGACAACCGCTTTTAGTAGTCAAGCAATTCGGGGCTATTAGGGCAAAGGAGGCAGCATAAAAATGATAGCATTTTTTATAATAGGGTTAATTATTTTCTTGCCTTTTTTTCTCTCAAAAGGCTAAGACTATGCAAGGTAACAAATAAAACCCATCAAAACAAGATAAACAACACAATTAAAATTTGTAAAGGAGGTTATATTTATGAGTATTCAAGAATTAAAACAAAGCCTAATCATTACGCTAGAAAATATCATTGATAACATAAAAGATGATGAATGTTTAATAATCAGGGATTATTTGAGAATAGCACAAGAAAAAGCTGATCAATTAGAAAAAGCAACCTAAATCACTTGCAACAAAAATAAAAATATGGTAAAATCAAAATCTTAGGAGGATTCCAAAATGTTTGATAAAAATAAATTTCTGCTAAAAAGACTTGAGGAAATAAAAGCACAATTACAAAACTACTCTTCCGATAATGAAGTATGGGAGAATGAAAAATTACTTGAATGGGCTTTTAATTATTCAATTCAACTAACACAAGCAATATCAGAAGAAAGAAAAGAAAATCTAAAAATTGAAATATACAGATTGCAAGACGAAAAAAAATAGATCACAACAAAAAAACGGCTTTAACCCTAAAAAAGTTAGCCGTTTTTTTCATATTCTTATAATTTTTCTATACCAAACCATAACAACACACATAATATCACGCTAGACAAGCAGAAATGGGGCTAGAACTGATTTTATAGTGTTTTTGATAGTTTGTAGTTAAAATATTAAAGTGGCTTAGAGGGCTATTTAAGGGCTTAAAATGGCACATATCAATTTTAACCTAAATTATATCTTGTTTAGTATTTGTAAACTTGAATTAGGGTTGTATTTTAGTTGTGTTATTGTTTTGAGTAGTGTATAATATAATTATGACAAAAACTGCACCAACATATAAAAAATTAGTTGCAAACGGCAAGAAAGCCGCTAACCTTTTCAAGTATCACAATGACGATTTTTTAGAGGAAGTAAATTTATATGTTTGCGAAAATAATGACGGGCATTATAGGGGTAAATTTTTTGGGCTTTATTCTTTTTTTACCGAAAGAACGCAACATATTTACGGAACTCCCGAAGAATTATATTTTATATTGGCGGCAAGTAAATATTTTGATGGCAAAGAGGAATATCTATTCCCCGAAGCAGCAGGGCAATTTTACCGCACAGGCGAAAAGGATATACAAGGACAAGCAAGCGAATTAGCGGAAGCCGATACCGTTGCCGAAATGAAACGCATAGCAAGCTTTTACAAAATAGAGATAGCAGAAACGGACGAGGACGAAATATACGACAAGTATTTTGACGGCACAGGCATATTTTTAGCACATAATTATTTTTATTGGCATAGACAAGGCAAGCAAGAATATTATTATTACAAACTATTGCTTGAAAAAATAGAGAATGACCCGTCATATTTGGAGCAAATGGAGCAACGAAAAAGGGATGCAGAGGAAAGGCAAAAGCAAGCCTATGACGAAAGAAACAAGCAATTTGCAGCTGCTTTATTTGTTGGGTTTTTCAAGAAATTTATAGAGGATAAAAAACAACAATAAAATCAAACCCCGAAAGGCAAACGCTTGACGGGGTTTTTTAATTGCCCTTTATAAGCCCAATATAAAGCATTTTAAGCCCTACATATCAAAGTCAAATCAACACACTAAAACCACACTACAAGCCTTACAAGTGCCTTTAAGGGCTTTATTTTAAGGGTGGAGGGCAAGGTATATATATTATATATATTATAATTATATATACAAAGGTATTTAGAATGATTAAGTATGAATTATTATGAATGAATAATATTAAAAGGGAATTAGGATAAATAAGTATGTTTAATTATGAATAAATAGGTATTTGATTAAGGGGTAAAAAAGGTATTAAAAAATTACTGCACATTTGCTCCACCCCAAAATCACATATGAAATTTTCAAAAAATAACTTGCAACGAAAATTTGGGCATATAAAATTGATGAAATATATTTGATGGGTGATTCAATTCATCCATTTTTTAATATGCTAGAATAAATATGCGTTCACAAAAGTCCTTTAACGAACAAACACCAAAAATAGTATGAAAATTCGACAAATATCATGCCCCATCAAGCAATATACCCACAACCCCCAAAGCACCAGCCAGCAACTGGCGGGGTTACTGCCTACACACCAAATCTAAAATATAAATCCAAACCACATACACAGTCTATAATCCAAAATTTATAATTTGGTTATATATAAAAAAATATAAATACATGGAGGTATTTACAAATGGAAATAAAAAATCAAAATCGCTATGTCGGTTATCTTAGAGTAAGTAGCGATAAACAGGATGCTGAAAGTCAAAGATTTGAGATTGAGCAATGGGCTTCAAAAAATCAAGTAACTATTGGGGAATGGATAGAGGAAACAGTATCTGGGAAGAAGTCTTATGCAAAGAGGGATCTGGGGTCATTGCTTGTCAAAATGCAAAAGGGAGATGTTCTTATTGCGAGCGAGATTAGCCGAATAGGGCGGAATATGTTTGATGTTTTTTCTTGTTTCAATTTGTGTATTGAGCGTGGTTTGACTATACGAACATTGAAAGATTGTTTTGTGCTAGAAGATACATTGACAAGTCGTGTGCTTGGGTTTGCTTTTGGTATGGCGGCAGAGATTGAAAGGCAACTTATAAGCCAAAGAACAAAGCAAGCATTGCAACTTAAAAAAAATCAAGGAATTAGACTTGGTGCAAAGCCAAAGAGCGAAAATGGAATTGACATTGAGTTAATAAAAATGTTATACTCTAAGGGATTGTCGTATAGAAAAATATGTGAGCAAGCAAATGTTGGGCTCGGCACAGTATCAAAAATAATTAAAAATTCAAATATTAAATCAAGGAGGGCTGTGGCTGTATGACAAAACAATATGAACTCGCACTACAAATAGCAGGCGAAGCTCACTGTGGTCAAAAAGACAAAAATGGGGCTGATTATATTTTGCACCCTATTTATGTATCGGATATGTGCGAATCCGAAAATGCAAAGATTGTCGCACTATTGCATGATGTGATAGAAGATACGCGTGTCACGCTTGATGATTTAAGAAATGAGGGTTTTGATGAAGATGTAGTTCTTGCTGTTGACTGTCTAACAAAACGAAATGGCGAAAGCAATAGAGAATATTTATCAAGAGTCTCTAAAAACGAAATAGCAACGGAAGTAAAATTTGCAGATATTAAGCACAATATTGATAGGTCTAGTGACAATAGAAAAAAATACTATGAATGGAAAGATAAAATATTAAAGGAGATGATTTAAAATATGACCAAGCAAGAAATAAATGAATATCTAGCAAAAAATTTGTTTGAACAACAAATAGAGGTTGGAACAGTTTTTTGTTGCGAGCAAAGCAAAGATAAAGCGTTACATAATGGCATTTTACAACTAAAAGACGGTAAATGTATTTTTTGCGGTCATCTCGAAATATTATACAAAAGCAAGCCTGCAATGATTGACTATGTAGAAAATTATCAGCAAGTCCTTAAAAAACTACTTGATGATATGTGCGTTGAGTTAAAAATAAGCAAAGACCATGACGCTGAATATTATCTAAACGACAAATATGTATATTTTATCCACTTGCATTACAAAGACGCAAACAATGAATGGGATTATTATAGCATTGATAAAGAGTGTTTAGGTGAAGCAATATGTGAAGTTGCTGTTGCATATCTAAAACGCAAGCACACCTCAACATAGACCACAAATACCGCAATACTAAACAAAAATTAGTAGTCAAGCGGTATTTTTTATTCAATTAGCACAAATATTTCTATAGAAACATCAAATTTAAGTTAATTTATGAAAATATTTTGAAAAAACTATATAAAAAGTGTTGACAAGGCATAAAAATCATGTTAGAATGTAGGCAAAATTAAGATTTTTGATGGAGAGGTATCGAGTATGAGTGATAGAGAAATGGAGTGCTTGCCTAGCAATATTGAGCAAGCAATCATAGATGGAGCAAAAAGAGGTAAGGCTATGGAGGTTGTGCTGCATAAAGGCAAGTGGAAAGTGATAGCGAAAAATATGGCTTTCCCCGAACTTGTTGCAACTGCAGAGTCCAACTAACTAGATAAGTTAAAAGTAAATTAGGTCTTAATTATTCTTAAGACAACAGCCAAAGTGGGCTACTTGAACGATATTTTCGTTTGTGTAGTCCATTTTTATTTATTTGAGGATAAATGCTAGACAATAAAAAGTTTTTTTCATATTCAGGTATTAAACCTGTTAAATTAGGCTTAGAGAGGGCTGACATAACATACGAAAAAGTTGTTGAGGTAATGCCCGACATCTTTGCATTGTTTAAAGAGCGAAGAGAGAAAACTCTTTTTTTGAGAAATCAATTTGTTAATCAACACGAGATAAAAAATAAGAAACGCAATAATGGAAAAAATCTATTTAATGCAATAATTATAGAGCCTCACTTGCATTTTATAGTCTCATACTTAACCGCCTTACTTTTAGGCAACCCAAAGGCTTTTCAACTTGCCATCGATAATGAAAAAGCAAGACAAAAGGCTGAACAAAAAAAAGATGTTCGCATATTTCGCAAATATGAAAAAGACACTGACATAGGTGCTATTGATGTTAATGTTGCTGAATGGATAAACTCAACTGGTGGTTGTTACTATTTTATTGACCGCCGAGCAGACGATTTTGATATAAATGCAGAAGCACCATTTGTTATAAGTAAAAAAACATACGCAAATGCCTTGAAAGTTACTTCAAGCATTGATGACAGTGAGTTATTTGATATTGTTGTAGTTCCTAAATTTAACAGCAAAAATAACGCAAAAAGTTTAGACGATTATGATTTATGGGTATGGTTATATCACGAAAAATTTAGGCTTGATAAAAATTTTAAGTTGATAGCAGGCAGTCGTGTAGATATTGATGAAAAGTATCGTAGATTTCCATTAGTCGATAAATACTCGAATGAGGATAGATATAGCCCTGTTGAATTAGGACTTAATCTGCAAAATGCAATCAATCAAGTTTCAAGCGATACTGTCGATAATATCAACGATGTAGTAAATCAAATGCTGGTTATCCTTAATTGTGAAATAACAAAAGAAACATTAGAAAAGGCAAAAAAGGTTGGCGCGTTAGAACTTAAAGGGCAAGGAAACTTACAAGCAGATGTTAAGGCAGTAAAAACTCCACTTGATGTGCGTTCGCCACAAACTATTCGTGAATGGTTAGTTAAAGTTCTATATGACGCTTGTGGTGTTCCTGCTCCGTCAAGCGCTTCAACAAGCAGGGGAGATACAGGGGCGGCAAGGCTTATAGGAAGTGGATTTGAAGCCTCGTATGTTAGGGCAAAAAAAGATGAGCAAAATTTTATAAGTGCAGACCGCAGACTACTTCGAAAAATGCTTGCTATCGCTAAAATGACGGAAAATTCGCCATTAAAGAAACTATATGCAAGCGATTTTGATGTCCGTTATCATATAAATCGCACAGAAAATATCTTATCAATGGCGCAAGCAATCCGTATGTTGATTGATATAGGCTATCCGCTTGAAGATGTTGCGGAACTTATGGGAGTATCACCAGAGGTGGCTGTTAGGTGGATTGATAATGTTACAAAGGCGGCTAAGGGCAGAATAGCGTATCCAAGGCGTTCAGACCAATGGATGAATGACCCACGATATAATCCATTGTATCAAAATAAAACCAACGGACAAGAGCCTAATGATAATGAAGGCAATTATGCTGATGATGAATATTAAATAATTTTGGTTTTAATATAAATTTTAAAAAAACAGAGAGAACTGTAAACGCAAGCGTGAGAGAACACATTAAAACGCAAAAGGAGTAAAAAAACAATATGAGAAGATTATTTGACAATTCATTTAGAATGAATATTCAATTTTTTGCTAGTAATGGCGAAAATGGTGGGGATAGCGGTGGTGGAGATGATAAAGACACTAAAGATGAAACCGACTACAAGGCATTATTTGAGAAAGAAAAAGCAGATAGAGCAAAGGACAAAGCAACTTTCGATAAAACAGCAAGCGATTTAGCGGCAACTAAAAAAGCGTTGCAAGCACACGAAACTGAAGTCCAAAAATTAGCAAGAGAGGCGGCTGAAAAAAACGAAGCAGAAGCCAAAGCAAAAGCAGACCTTGAAACTGAATTAGCAATCTTAAAGCGAGAAAAGCGTGACGCAACGCTTACAGCCTCATTAAAAGGAATTGCTGACGACAAGGAAATTGCTAAACTTATTCTGCTGGCAGACGAGCCTGAAAAACTTTTTACGGAGTTTGCAAGACTTCTAAAAATTGCCACAGAAAAGCAAGCTGACGAGCGAGATAGGCGAAATAGTCAAAGACCGCCTGACAGCAAAGATGTTAGCAATGGTAGCAAACCAAAAACCGCAATATTGCAAACTGAAAAAAGTAAAGCGATACTAGACAAATATAAATAACAAAATAAAAAATAATTTTAAGGAGATTTAAAAATCAATGAAAGCAGATGTAATTACTTCTGGGAATGACTTCTTGATTAACCCTATAAATGCACATAGGGCAGGAAGATATATTCTCAACACAGGCATTACCGCAAATGCTGACGGGCGCATGATTATCCCTAATGGAACACCGATTGGGGCGGCAACAAGTTTGCTAGAAAGCGACCAAACGCAAGGCGTAGTAGCAAGTAGTGCAAATGTTCAAGGTTTGCTATATGCACCATTTGGGCTAGATGTAACAAGCGGAGGAGCAACAGGCTCTATCGTATTTAGGGGTATTGTAGATATTAAGCAACTCCCTGCAACAGTAAACACAGCAATTAAAGAGGCATTAGTGCCTGCTATTATGTTTCAGGAGGGCAGATAATTATGGCAGAACAAACATTAAATCAATTATTCACGGCTGCTTCATATGCGGAGCGTTGGGAAGAGCGTTATCCGCCTGATAGCGTTGTAGGAAATGAATTTTTACTAAGAGCATTTTTCCCTGCTGTTAAGCAATGGGAAAATAAGTTGGCAATGATTAAAGGTCGCAGAAAAGCACCTATCAAATTAAGTGCTTCGGCTCTTGATACTAACACGCTTCCTTTGCAGAGAGGACAGTTTGAAATAGTAGAGGAAAAAATGCCCTACTATAAAAACTTTATGCGTGCAGACGAAACATTTGTAGATGCAGTTGATGATGCTCTTAATTCTCGTAATGATGAGCGCATTAAATCAATGGTAAATAGAGTGCAAGATGACCAACTTAATTTGGTCAATTGTGGCTTGATAACTGGCGATACTCAATTATCTCAACTTTTGACTACTGGTGCTATTGCAATAAATGACAATGGTGTTAAAAGGACTTTCGATTATGGTATTTTGCCAGAGCAAAAAGTTACCGATAATTGGGCAGATGTTACAACTTCTCAACCTATGCGACAAATTAAGCGTTGGATGCAAGAACGCAGAACAGCCTCAGGATTAGATGTTAATACAATGGTATTAAACAGCACTACTTGGCTTGCTATCACGGAAAGCGAAAGTGTTAGAAACTTGTTAATTTCAATTCCTGAAAGTGGCGAGTTCTTGGCTGATAACAGATTTAAGCAGTTGTTTATGAACGCATTGAAACTAGATGTTTTCCTTTGCGATGATATGTATAACAATGATGTAGAAGATGTTCCACATATCCCTGACGGAGTTATTTGCTTGTTTCATAGAGCGGCAGACAACACAGCAGGTCGTTATGTTTATGCGGCAACACCTGCTGAAAAAAGCAATGCGGCAGGTCGCACAACTTATGATATTGCTATCGTTGAAACAGGCATTTGCTTATTGAGTGATGCTGATAACGCAAATTGGGATATTATTGAGAGCAATCTTAAAGCGGATATGTATGGCTTGCCTAGTTTTGAAATGGCAGACGGTCTTGTAATTGCAACAATTGCTCTTCCACCTGACCCACTAGGAACTATTTAATAAAAAAATAAATAAAGGGATAAGATTTTATGGCATTTAGACCAAATTTTAACGACCGCACAGGCGAACGCAGGCAAATGAATAGTGGATTGTAGGCTACAATAATATCTTATCGCAATGCTGGAGATGTTGATATACAATTTGACAATGGACAAATTGTTGAACGCAAACAAATGTCAGCAATCAACAAAGGTGAAGTATTGTGCCCTCTTATTTACAATGACATTGGAAATCATTACGAAGTTATTAACCCAAATATACAAAATTGCGTTTTTATCATTGATAAAGACGATTACGAGAAAGTTTATGGATATTGGTGGGGTAATGTTAGTAATGGGTATATAGGAGCAAAGGGAATGGCGCTTCACAGATTTCTAACAAATTGCCCAAAAGGTTTGGAAGTTGACCATAAGAACGGGAACAAACTTGATAATCGCAAAGAAAATTTGAGAATTTGCAGTAGGAAAGAAAACAGTAGAAACGCAAAAATATCAAAAAGAAATACTAGCGGCTATAAGGGTGTTCGTTGGGCAAAAAATGAAAAGAAGTGGGTTGCTGGAATAATTTTCAATGGTAAAAATGTTCATCTAGGCTACTTCACTTGCAAGCACGAAGCGGCAAGAGAATACAACAAAGCAGCAGTCAAATATTTTAGAGAATTTGCTTGGCTTAATGCTGTATAGGAGATTAAAATGTGGATTAAAGCAAGATATCCAACTGGGAATATCATTGAAGTTCCAAAAGCGGTGTTCGAGGCAACTCTTAAAGGATTAGGGTGTGTCTTAGTTGATGGCAGCACTAAAGCTGTGTCAGTTGAAAATACTGATGCAGAAACTAGAGTTATTAAAACCAAAGACACACCTATCAAAAAGAAAACCTCGCCCGAAAGCGTGGCAATAAAAGCGGAGTAATAATGACTAATACAATATTAGAACAACAAATTCAAAATCTTTATCCACATTTAAGTGAGGAACATATCAATTTATTGATTGATAAGGCAAAAGGTTTTTATTTTAACCTACGCTATCCTTATGGCAAAGAAGAGGATTTTGTTAATCTAGTTATTCCTAAGCAGTTTCATTGGTGGATTGTGGCGGCTATAAAAGAGTTTTCTGAAAGGGGCGCGTGGTCTAGTGCAACGAGTTATAAAGAGAATAGGTGGTCAGTTAGTTGGTCAAATCAAGCACATCTAAGCGACCGTCTAATCTCTCTTATAACCCCTATGGCTTCTGCGCCATCTTAGTGAGGTGCTTATATGAGAATTGAACTAAACGGGAAACACATATCAGCATTTGATGGCAACAATAGACGAGGTGTATTTTTTCATAAGCGAGGCGGTGGTGGATTTGATGTGTGGGGTAATCCCATAGAGAATTTTTTACCGCCTGATCCTATGCTACTAGGTTTTCAAAGTGCAACAGGATATACTGATTTAATGGCTTTTGGAGAAAAAGCCTTTGACCGTATGGACACAGTAGTATTCTTAGCGGAACATAAAGAAAAAACATTTAATGTTGGCGATAGGTTTAGTATAAGAAATCGTGATAACCCAAACGCATTATTGGCTGATTACGAAGTAGATTTTGTGGGATTGCCTTTATCAGTAACCTACGAAATGAAAGTCAAGAAGCGGATAGTGCCGTCTGTTGTGACAGACAAAATCATACCGCCTATATTCACAGAGGGTCAACTCTTAAAAAATATTGAAAGTGGTATGCTTGTAAAAAATGAAGAAACAGGGCAACTGTTAATTGGAGCGAAATTATGATGCCAATAAACGAAACAAAAATTGCAGATAGTGCATTGAGCGAGGCACAAGTGAAAGAACACCTTGATGACATAGAACATCATTTGTCTGTTGAGGATAGGATTAAATTTTCAAATGTTCCCGAAGATACTAATGTGGAGTTGTTTGAACTTTTAGAAAAAGTTAATGAGATTGTATCGTTACCCCCTGCTCCTACTATTGACGGATACTATGCTTTAAGACTTAGGGTTGAAAGTGGTATCCCACAATACGATTGGGTAGAGGTTCTTTAATGGCAACATACACCAAAAAAATTAGAGGCAATCTTAAAATCGCAAGTCTAACAAATATTGAGAAAACTCTTGATACATATGCGGAAGCGATAAGAGATAAGTTGCCAAAGGCTTTTTTAGAAGAGAGTTGCAAGTGGATTATTAAAGAGGCTCAAAGACAATTACAAACATATTTTCCAATTGATGAGGGAATGAGAAAGAAACTAGGCATTAAATCCTCATTTGATTTCAAACTAGCAGCAGACAATAAAAGTGTTAGATTATTCAATTCTCATAATCAAGCGGCATTCATAGAGTTCGGTATTGGTAGAGTTGGTGAGAATGCTCCACACGCTAAGGCGAAAGAGGCTAATTGGCGATATAATGTGCCTAGCAAAGCAAAAGACCAAATGGCTGATAACTTGGATAAGTTTAGGGCAGGCGGTGGCGATATGAGCGATATGTGGTGGCTTGAAGATGGTGGATATGGTGCGTGGTGGGCAAGTGGTAAGAATGGTGCAAAAGAGCGTATAACGCAAGGTGAAGAGGCTACGGAGTTTCTGTATGGGGCATTAGTCAAATTCAAAGAGCAGAATATTTGGCAATCAATAGTGTCAAAAGTCTATTATAGGGCGGTGCATGGCAGATTATGAGCAGAGAATTACGACAACAAATATTCAATCGCTTGCAAGAATATGTTCAAGCAAATTGCAGATTTAACTCTTTCTGCTTTCTTGCTGCCCCTGCTGGCATACCACCTAGACCTTGGATAATACTTGAATCAGAAGTGCGAAACGACAAAGGAACAAGTGGAAACAGAGAAACCATAAAAGAAAACATATTTAGGTGGAGAGGTTATGCACAAGACATTATATTAAACAATCAATTAGTCCACAGGATTGAGGTTATTGAAGAGATTGAAGAATGCGTAAATGAGTTCTTTATTAAATTAGAGGGAATGGAGCAAACTGATAATCTTAAAAATAATCAAGTGGAAACAACGCTTGCTATGCGTGGTGCTGTATTTATGCAACGCTCACACGGCGAAAGAAGCACTCGCTATATTTAACAAAAAAATAATTACATTTTAAGGAGATATAAAAATGTCAACAGAAATTATGCCAAAAGTAGCAAGTAATAACAGAGCGATTACAGATGTAGGCTCGTTTCTATGCTACAAGCGACCAGACCAAACGCATTTTCAAGTAGCGATTTGGACAGAGGGCGCACCTGCACATGGGGACGCACCAGCAACGATTGACACCACAGTTTCGGTGTCGGCACAAGAACTTAATGCGGCAGGTAGACAAAGCACACCGCCAAAAGACTTCACGGCTTTTTATCACAGAGATAACAAGTTGCGTTTAGAGAGGTTGGCGAGTTTTGGAACGCTTGAATGGCTATGGGTACACCAAGACGGCTCGGCAGAACATTGGGCTGGCGAACTTACGGCTTGGACTGGCGAAACGCCTATGAATGATGCTGTTCGTGCGCCGTTCCAAATATCAACAAGCGAAGTATTCCCTTATGTGTGGAACGCTCGTCCTATGGTTAGGCAAAAAGTTAGATGGACTACAAAAGTGTCTAGTGATACTGAAATTGTCGCAGAACAAACAGCGACTATCATTTTGCAAAACCTAACAGCAGGGGCAGTAATCACACCTAGAATACTTGATAATTATGGGTTGACCACTAGGGAAATTGCTTTAACTGACCCTATTGAAGCAACAGTAGGCTCTGGGGCGGCAAGCAACACCGTTACAATAACCGCAGGAGATACGGCGGGCAGTTGTATTCTTGTGCTTGAAGTATCTGCTAGCAATATTGCAGGCGACTTTGTTAGCACAGCAGTAAATGTAGTTTCAGCAGGACTATAAAAAATTAAAAGCAAAAAAATAAAAGCAGGAGTAAAAAAAACAATATGAGTTTTGTATTGAAAGAGGTGTTTATAACTACACCACAAGGCGAAAAGTTGGTAATTGAGCCAACTAACGATATGTTTGAGTTGTTAGAGAAAAAAGGTGTTTTTGCTAAAAAATCCTCAACAACGCAAGTCATTAAAGGAAGCGAGGAAGTTATTTTTGAATTGCTAAAAAGGCAACATGGCATAACCCACGAAACTTGGAATAGCATTAAAAATTATGCTATGAGTAAATACAAGTTAGTGAATTATATGCGGTGGGTGCAAGCAGTCATAACTTGCCTAACTCAAAATGTAAATGATGAAGTTGAGGAATTGGGTGATGACGATTTTTTGGGACAGTTCGACAACACGAAAGTAGGCAAAAAACAACAAGCGGACAGCAAAACTCTTGTGGAGAAGTTGGAAGCGGAAACGGAGTAGTTTCGTGTTACGAACAGCAAATTAAAGACCGCAATGCTCACATACGCAATGTTTTACTTGTTCAAGCGATAAGGCACAAAATGCCGCTTGATGTTTTTTGGCATAGTCCATTAAGACTTTTTTCGGTATATCTTGACGCTTATATGCAAGCGTATTTTGAGAATGTTGAATATGAGGCTTATATTCACGGAGAATATGGATTGTATTCACAAGACCCTAAAAAGTTCCCTAAAAAGCCTGTGGAGCGTTACAACTTTTCAAAGCGTGAAAATGAAAGCAAAGATAAGGCATTGCAAAAAGAGCAGATTAACGATTATCGTGTGTCTGCATTTGGGGTAATGTCTGTGGAGGAATAAATTTGTCTAATGGTGGTAACTATGAATTGGGCGGCATTGAGTTATTGCTTCAAGCAAGTGCGGATTCCGCGTCTAAAGAAATATTGCTCATTAAGAAAAATGTGCAACTGCTTAAACGCAGTCTTTTGTCATTAGCCAAAGAAGTCAAACCTATTAAAGATACAATCAAAGCCTTAAAACAATTTGGAAAAATTGAAGTGCCTAGTTTTGGGCGATTACAAAACCAATTAGAAAAGATTAGCAAACTTAACCTAAGAGAAACTCAAAAAGCGTTTGACGGCATGGCAACCTCTATAAAGCCATTTATAGACGAATTGGTGCGTGGCGAAAGAGCCTTAATCGCAATGGCTGCAATTTCATCAAAAATGGGTGGAGTAGTCAAGGCTACATCACAGTTGGCAGACCAAACAAGCAGAGTTGCAGATGAAGCAAAGCGTGGAAAAGAGCCTTTGGCTAGACTTTTTCAAGTGGGTAAGTTGATGTTTGCTGTTAATATGGGAAGAAGATATGCTCGTATTGCGGCAGGAATGATTAATCAAGCCGCTGTATATCAAGAAACATTATATATGTTCGCCACTTCATTTAGACATTTAGGCAATGAAGCCTTAAACTTTGGTAGAAATTTTGCAAGAAGTTTTGGGGTGGCAGAGCAAACTATACTTCGTATTCAATCAAGTGTGAATAATGTATTGATTGCGGCAGGTAATATTCCAAGAGAGGTTGCTTTTGCTGCCTCACAAGCCATGACAATGTTCACAATGGATTATGCGGCAATGTTTGGTAAATCTATGGAACAGGCTTTGCGTGGTGTGCAATCAATGCTTGCAGGTCAGGTGAGAGATATAAGGCAAGGAACTGGAATTGACCCGTCTAATCTACAACTTATGCGATTATTAGAGGAGTTAGGCGACCCTAGACACTTCCGTCAAATATCCGTTGCCGAAAGACAACTCTTAATTATGACTTCTGCCATGAGACAGATGAGTGCTTTAGGCGGTGTAGGTTTCTCAATCACAGCGGCAGATAGGGCAATGCACCAACTTCGTGTCTTACAAGAACAATTTATTGAAACTGGTAGATTTTTAGGACAAATATTTCTAAATATTATTGGTAGATATTTGCCATATATAAATGGTGCTATTATTGCTTTTAATACTTTACTTGGCAGAATGGCAGGGGAATTAAGACCTAATATAGACTATAGTGGAATAGTAGATGATGCAGAAGAAGCGGCACGACAAATTCAAGGATTATTTTCATTTGACCAATTTGAAGTCTTATCACAGCCTGAATTGCAGACTGGTGTTAGTGAAGATATTATGAGAATGTTCCAAGAACAAATGGAGCAATACAAGTCTAGGTTTAGCGAAATTGAAATGCAGGCACACAGGATAGCAGAAAGTATTTTACTTTGGGTTGAAAACAACCAAGAGTTTCTGAATGGACTTCGTGCAATCGGTGGCATTATTGGTGGAATGTTGATTTATGGAGCTATAGCAAAAGTCTTAGCCAAATTAAAACTTATACCAAAAGTATTAGGACTTTTTAAACCAAAACTACTTCTCATAAAACTATTTGTTTCAGCATTTGCATTTGCTGCCCTTAATAGCGAAAATTTTAGGGAAAGCATTGGAAGATTAGTTCAGTCACTACAACCACTTATGTCCTCACTACAACGAATTTTCGATGTTTTTGTGAGGTTAATGAGAAGTGCGATTGTGCCCGCTATTGGTTTTATCGTTGAGTTGGTTGCTAGTATAATTCAGTTACTCGATAACCTAAGCATATTAGAGCCTTTAATGATTATTATAATTGGTCTATTTGTAGCATGGAAAGCATTAAAATTCTATTCAATCATCAAAGCAAAAGTATCTGCACTCATTTTATTTATATCAAAACTGTTTGGAACTAAGTCAGCTCTATTAGGTGCGACATCAGCACAATGGGGATTAAACAAGGCTACAGCGGCTATGGGAGTTGGAATTTTAGGCTTAGTTGGTGCTATTGCGATGTTTGTGAGCGGAATGGGTGATATGAGTAGGACTTCAAGAATTTTAATCCCTGTTATTGCAATTTTAGCGGCGGCACTAGCAGGATTAGCGGTTGCGAAAGCGGCGGCGGCGGCAGGAATAGCAGCACCATTTAAGGCGATTGCAACAGCGGCGGCACTAGCAGGGGCAATGACACTAGCAGTAGGAACAGCGGTGGCAACTATACCTAGATATGCACAAGGCGGTTTCCCAACACAAGGTCAAATGTTTATTGCAAACGAAGCTGGACCTGAATTGGTTGGGAATATAGGTGGAAGAACAGCAGTTGCCAATAACGATATGATTATCAAAGGAATAGAGGAAGCGGCTTATAGAGGTATTATTAGAGGACTTAGAGATAGCGGCAATAACGGTGGTGGCAATATTAATGTAACGGTTGAAGCATTGCCAGACGGATTACTGCGTGTTTTAGACCAACAATACGCAACAGAAGGAAGAGGTAGGAGGATTGGAGAATAATGACAAGACAACAGGAATTAGAAATTCTTAAACAAAGATATAGAATATCTATATGGTCGCCTGAACATGGACTTAACCATATATACCCAACTAATGCACAATTAAATGGCAATTTGATAAATGGATTTGGTGCGTTTTCTGCCTATGTTCCAAAACCTAAAAGCTATGAGCCAGCTCGCATGGGGCTTGGAAATTTAGAAAGGCTTAGAGATATACCACGCTTTCCAACACCTAGGCTTAGAGTAAATTGGAATTTATCAAACCTAGAAACTTATTATTTATGGAGCAAATGGACTGACCCACCTGATTATAAGTTAGGATTTTATGTACCTGAATACAAAATGAGAATTGCACCGATATGGGCTTATCGCCACCCACGAGAATATCCTGAACTTACAAAGACTTGGCATGTAGATGGTTTATCAATCACGGCAGATGGTGGAGAATTTGTAGCAACTAATTACGAATACGAAGAAGATTTTGACGAAAATGCTATGCCATTTGGTTTTGTATCAATAAACACAATGGATAAAGTGTTACGCTATTTAGAATCACAAGGACAAACTGAATTATGCAATAAGATTAAATATGCAGGCATTGAGTTTGAAAAAGATGATGATAGCGAAATTATTTTACCTAGTGAAAGCGAGGTGGCGTTATGAGAAATGAATCAGTAAGGATAGAGTTCATTTCAGCAGATGGTTTAGGAACAGTCAATTACATGCAAACTGCAAATAATCTGCCACCCATTAACAATATTAGCCAACCACAAACGCTTAACACGCCGTCTATGGGCGGTAGACCGCTTTTACTAGGGGTTATGAGTGCAGGACAATTAAATGGAATGACAAACTATGCTAGACCATTTAATGGAGTAATTTTTAGAGAAAGGTCAAACGAGAATGGAGAATTTGTAACACCATTTACATTTAATATTATAGGCACAGGAATACGAAAACTGCTAATAAACTTTAATAGATTGCGTGGCAACTTTGCTACAAATTTAATTATAGCAGGAACTGAATATGCAAATGTTACAACACCATTTGTTTTATGGGTAAGTGATACACCGCATAATACTGTTACAGTATCAATATCTAGTATATCAATGCCTAATTTTCCTGTAGAATTGACTAGCATTTATGTTGGCATTGAGCGCACTTATAATAGAGCCAATGGCTTAAAAAGTTTAAGGCGAGGAAGTAAAAGTATCGCAAATTCACAAGAAGTTGTTACAGGTAGTAGTATAGGACAAACAGCGTCATTTGAGATGCTAGACAAAGACGGACTTATAAGACAACTTGCAGAAATGCAATTATTAGAGAATAGGCAACTAGTAACTTTTCTTGATAATGATATTGTGATAGGAAAGTTTACATTTGATAGACCTAACTACGACAGTAATACAAATCGCCTAAGTGTTAGCCTAGACGATGAAATGACTGATTGGTATGAGGGATTTATTGACCCAACTTTACATGGAGGAAATCCACAATTATATATGCTTGACCAAAACAGAAGCGCAAGGCATTTATACAATATTCTCTGTGCCAACAATCAAGAAATAAACTATATTGACCTAACACCCTTCAATACATCAACTGACAACTACCTAACAAATATCCGAATTGATTATTTTCTAGTTGAGATTAAAAATATAAGACAGTCATGGAGATTATTCCACGACCTAACAAAAACACAGGGGAGTTATAATGAGAATGGAAGCTATGTTACAAGACTAATCTAAACTATCTAACTTATCTTGCAGTTTACGCTTTTGCTCTTCTTTTTTCTTAATCTCTCTCTTTTGTTTGGCAACTTTGGCTTCTTGGATAAGCGAGGGATTTCGGCGAAGTTTTACAACATTTATAGCACAAAATAATAATATTGTTGTTGATAATAGTAATATAATCGCAATCAACATTGAGCCCATTAATATTATTGTATTATTATAATCAATTGCATTTAATATATTTTGATATATAATTGCATCATAAATATGTTCAATATTATAGACTGGATTATGTGCCAAAAAATACTCATATTCTCTATTGCTACTAATAGATATTTCTATAACACTAGATAGCCACACAACACTTGACACCAATATTGAAAAAGTAAGTAAAAATATTAAAAGATGAGTAAAAATTCGTTTTTTCATAAAACCAATATACCACACAAAAAATCTTATGTCAACACTTTTTAATAATAAAAATAATCCAATAATTTTACCGTCTAGCATACAAATAGGTAGACCAACTTTGCGATTAAATCAAAACAGGATTGACAGAGTTGAATGGGAAGAAACAAATGTCATAACCGAAAAAAGGTTTAATGTGCAAGTTCATGAACATAGCATATCATCCCAAAATATAACGAACACTATACAACCTAATATTCTTTATGGTAATAATACAAGCAACACCCAAGTCCATGCAGGTTCAAGAAATACTGCATTTGTAAGACTAAGAACATATCATTATATTGATACAATAAGGATTAATAAAATTCAGAATAGAGGTCTTAAAACTATTGGAGATGTTTATAGTGGAGTTTCATCTCGAGAAACATTTAATATTAATGCTATAGTCAATGGTATTATTAATTTTGGAGAGTTGACAAATATACCTCAAAATATTTCTATACCTCCAATAAGTAGTTCTATTGGAGAAAGAGTTGATAGAAGTCAACAATTTTCGTTTAACTCAAGTTCTCCGCAAGTATTTAATAATCCTAACAATGGGTTTGATGTTACTGTTGATACTGATTTCTTAGTGGGTCAAGGTAGAACTAACATAATAGTAGATTTTGACCCTAGAAACGATAATAATGCTATTACCGCACAACAGAGATCTGGACCAGTTTCTTTTCCTGTGATTGGGTGGTCGCCGACAGTGGCGAATATAAATATGCCTATAAACACAAATTTATCGGGTAATATAATAGATGAACAAGAAGACCACTATATTGTTAATGTGAATATTTTTGTTGGATTTGCTATTGGCGGTTTTTCTGCTACTGGAGTTTCTCCTGATAATACTATATTAAATCAAGAAAGGTCATTTAGTGTTTTTAGGGAATTTATTCCTCAAAATATTGTCATAAATTTTAGTGGTGACACATATGTTATTGATTTTTTAGACAAAGTCCAACGCTATCTGCAACTACCAAACACGCCTGCTAACACTCGCAATAAGCACCTTATGAGAACAAATAACTACTTCCAAACTCAACCTGTTTCCGCACCGCCTGACGAACAAGGAGCGTTCACTCACGGACGGAGAATGGCACAACGCATTTTAGATAAATACGAAAACAGCAGACAAAGCATTGAATTGACTGTTTTAAGGTCGGATAGAGGGTTTTTTACTAAGGATTTAACCGACCCCAACGCAAAGCCTGTAAAAGCAGATAGGGTGTATGAGGACATAAATGGCAATAAAAAAGTGACAAATAGGCTGCTCCATGTCGGAGATTATGTTGTAATAAATGTTCTCAAAGAAATGAAAGAGGATTATGTGCAATCCCTCGATTTTGTAGAGGGTGCAGATTTTTATAACGCAAGACAAGAGCCTGTTAGGGCATTGAATGTTAGACCTATTGAAATTCCACTTAGTAAGGACAACACAGGAGAAACAAGGGTATTTCAGTTGACTGGCGTTGAGATGAATGTAGATATAAATGCACCCTCAACCTATCGCTTGCAGGGCATTGAAGTCGTGAACTAGCGACAAAGTAGTATTATGTCAGACGAAAAAGAAAACATAAAAGACGAATTAGAAATAAAAATGAAATTGGAGGAAACGATTAAAAACATCGCTCCTCTTGTCGAGCCTTTGTCAGTTGCTCCAATGTCTTTACCAGTTGAGCCGCCTGTGCAGATTGTAGACGAAGTTCCTAATAATATTAGGAATGGTAACGGCATTTGGGCTAACGACTTAATTTCTGTTTGGGAAACTGCTATAGCGGCACATAGAGGGTCAATACAGAGTATTGTAATTGAATATCGTTCACACACTAGCGGAACAGCACAACCGCCAACAACAGGATGGACAAATGCTATTCCTAATGTGGCACAGGGTGCTTTTCTATGGACTAGAATGATTTTAACGCTAAAAGACGGCACTTCAAGTCAGTTTTTTAGTGTTGCTAGGCAAGGTGAACAGGGTGCAACTGGACCGCAAGGTGAACAGGGTGCAACAGGTGCAACTGGACCGCAAGGTGAACAGGGTGCAACAGGTGCAACTGGACCGCAAGGTGAACAGGGTAATGACGGACTGACTCCTAGGATAGTGAACAGGGAGTGGTGGATAGGTGACACCAACACAGGGGTTGTAGCAAAGGGTCAACAAGGGGTTGCTGGTGTAAATTCTTCTGGCGGTTTAGACATGGGTAGTAAAATCGTAACTGTATCGTATTATGATTGGCAAGAGAACCTACATGATAGAAGCTTTACTGTTACAATAACACGAGAACAACATGGATTGCCACCCTCATCGGCATTACTTGCATTTACTAAACCATTCACAACAGGAAACAAAACAGCGCAATCATACGATAGTCCAGAGATTGACAATGACGGAACTATAACGATTAGAGCAGATGAAAAGTGGGAAGGAATTGTTGTTATTGCCAGTGGAATAACGGAGATTGCTGACCTTGCTGCACGAGAATTGGCTAATAGGTCAATAGGGATGCCAGTGTTTGATAACACTTCATTTAGGTTTACATTTACGGCAAACAATGGCGAAGTGATGAATATAGACTTGCCAGTTGAAGAGTTTAGGAAAAGTTTCGACTTTGATGAAAGCACAAATGAATTAATTATTATAACAGGACTTGGAGTTGAAAGGAGAGTCGATATTTCGGAAGTGATTCCAATATTTGTTGGCGGCTCAACTGGGACAATACAAGTGTTGGTGAATGAAAATGACATAACAGCAAACCTGCTTAATGGCTCAGTTGATACGGTTCACCTAACGCAAAATATTAGAGATAGTTTAACAAGAGCAGACAACTCAGAGCCAAAATTTGACAAAAATACAGCGTTCAATGTGAATTTTGGAATTGGCGAAAACGAAGTAAGAAGAGGGAATGACACTGCATATACTAACAGCAGACACCCATTGACGCACGGGCATAATGCTATTGATATTAATGAAAACTTTCTTGTTGCTGGCAACAATGTATCTTTACATAGAAATGAGACAACTGGTAGCATAACTATTAATGCGACTAGTGATGGAAGTTTGACCAAGCCCCCATTTGAGATTCCAATATCATTTATAGAAAACAACGAGTTATTTGAAATGTCTATACTGGGAACAATCCATCAAAAAAGTTGGAACGCTTCAGTAGAAGTTTTTGACAATTCTATTAATGAGTTTGTTGGAGTTCAAATTGTGAGAGACCAAGAAAATTCAAATATTTTAATAAGGAGCGATATTGACTTTAATGGAGTCATTATTATAAGATAAAAATGAGCAATACATTTAATAGACAGCCAAAATTTAATGGGAAAGAATTGTTTCATGAAGAAAATGGGGCTAACATTGAATTAAGCAATGTAAAACCCCAATTTGAAAATGAATTTAGCCCTCTTGTTGGCCTAAACAATAATTTATTGGGCACTTTTGATGTAGCTGGGACGGCTCCACATGACGACATTACGGCATCTTCAATCAAACACTCAATAGAAAATATTGATACATATGAAATAGCGATTAGATTTGCGCGACCTGCAAGAATTGAGACGGGTGCGAATAGCCCTTCGTGGATTTGGGAATTAGACACTATAAGAGAAAGCTTGAACTTAACTACTGGCGAAACTTCTATTGTAAACCAAACTACGAAGGTTAAAATAAAAAAAGAGGATTTGCCATTCTCATTTTCTATAAATTTTCAAGAAACTCCGCTTACTAACGAAAAAGGAACGAGTGTGATTGGAAGGGTAATGGCAGGGAGCGCAAGCATTATTATTGAGGACATCAATGAACACGGTATCGTTTTTTCAAGCAGGTCTGGGCCACTGTCAAACAATTTACCCCAAAATGCAGCAACTTCAACAAACATTCAACCAAGAATTGCGGCTATTGATGTTATTAGCGCAAAAAGCTCTCCGATTAGTGCGTTTACAAAGCAAATACATAATGACATCAAGTCTAAGATTCTTCTAAATACAATAGATGGGAACACAGAGATTGAAGTTTATAGACTTGCTTCTGAAACAGCAGAGGGGCAATTGATTATCCCTCTGAGTTCTAGCAATAACAATTTAAGTGGAAGTTTTATTAGATTAAAAATCACTGTTGTGGGTCAGTGGATTCAAGCTGACAGCAGCAATAATGTGCGAAGAGTTTTGATTCAAAACAATATGGGGTTATCCACAGCAAGTATGTTGCAGATAACAGACCCATTTGTTGAATTAGAGATTCAACAAATTTACGGAAAAACACTTGAAAGCGGGTCGGTTGAAATCTCACCCACAAATATTAAACTAACAAACATCGCTGGGGAGAGTATTTTTTTACCCAGATCTGCTGCGGATGTTGTGGGCGGGAATTTTATATTAAACGTGAACCAAATAACGATAGATTTTATAAACTTGCCTACAAATCCACAAAATTATATAGTTGTTGAAAGAACAATAGGAGGTATTATATTGTAATGAATATAATTAATACTAATTTTAGAAATGCTATGGAATTTATTTATCAAGTTGTAAAAAACAGAGAAAATTCTATAACAATTAGAAAAAATGAAGAAATTGGAGTTTGGGTGTTTGATAAATCTAAACTTAATTTGGAGTATTGTGAGAAAAATAATATTCCAATAAACGATGTGTCTTCGTTTGGAAAGGGAGACATGGCAGGGTGTATAGTCGCAAACAAAAATGATATGTCTTTTTTGATAACACATCAAAGCGAAAGGAAAATAATTGAATTTGAAATTGAGTTTTGCAAGAATTTTAAAGATTTCCTTAACAACAAAGGGCTAGAGATGAGCTTAGATGGTAATGATTATTTGATAGATGGAAAGAAGTTTTTAGGCTATATTATTGGAAGACATGACAACATTAATTTTGTAACAATGTTTGTTGCTATTGACGACTCCACAAGTCTTATAAAAAAGATATGCAATAATACTTCAACAAAAAAGCATACTAATTTAAGTCAATATGATATTGCGGCAAATGATATTATAAAAATTTTAGAAAAATCTTGTAAAAATCTTAAAATAATTTAAAGTTTTATGTTTGTTTATATTATATATGAATTAAAACAACAAACAACATAGCATTAATTGACTGTTTTAAAGATAAAGAAAAAGAAAAATAATTTTGAAAAACAGGCAAAAACGATTGACATTATTTTGATATTATGATATAAAAAAGTATAGTTTAATTAGGTATACTCATGGGTATACATTAGCCAAAGTGGGCGATTTGCATATTTATTTATTATGCTGTCGTCCTATTTTTTTATTTCAATTACAAAGCAGGGAGATTTTAAGATATGGATACATACAATATAGGCTCTTTTTTAGGGTGGTTAATTCCAACAATATGCACAGTTGGTGGCGCAATATTATCATTAATTGTATGGCTAAGAAAAAGAATTAATCAACTAAGAGAGTCTAAAATTGAACTTAAAAAAGTAAAAGATGAGCAAAAAAAATCCTCTGACACTGTATCTATTAGAAACTTTTATCTTCCACTAATTTCACAAGTGGAAACATTCCTAAATTTTAGTGGAATCGAGAAAAAAGAATGGGTTATGAACAAAGCGAGAGTTCATGCAATTGAAAAAAACCTATGGTTTGACGATGGAGAACACTCTGCCAAAATTGATGAAGTTGTAGGTGTCGCAAGAGATGTCAATATAAAAAAAAGCAAGGAGATAGAACTATGAAAATATTGGAAAGAAATATAGGCAGTCCAGAAGAGGGCAAGGCATTGTATACAAAAGCAGAAGTAGAGGGATTTGAACTTTATGCAGGAGTTGGGAAAAACGATAGATACGGACATGACGGAGTTAATTTGATTGGCTCAAAGACTCGTCCTGACTTGTTTTATTCTTATGAGGGTAAACTTTACGCTAAAACATCTCACTTTGTAGAGCCTGTTCCTGTCGTTGAGGAAAATTCTGTTGAGTCTATGTCGACTGAAGTAGTTGATACGAATGTTGATGTTGAAACTGAAACGGAGGGCGAAGAAACTCTTGTTGTTGATAATTTGGCTGACGAACATATAAGTGAAATCACAGAGAGCAAAAAAATTTGCGAAATCTGTCAATATTCAATAGAAAATATTTTAAATGCGTTAAGGTTAGCAGAAAAAAGATATGAAGCGTCTGAAAATGTTGCAAGTGAAAATGAAAAAATTTTTAAAGAGTATGACGAAGAAATAGAGTCTTTGACAGGTAAAGTTGCTAAACTTACAATGGATTTGCAAGAATCACTTGCTAAAAACGAACACTACGAAATAATTATCTCAAATAATAATCGTGCAGAGAGTGAAAGGCTTGCTAAATTTAGAGAAGATGTTATTAACGCAGTAATGCAAGTAGGATTCAATAATGAACAAACCTAAACTAAGTTTCTATCAAAAACATAAAGTTGCTACTGCATTCTTAGTCTGCTTTTTGACGGCATTTACATCGCTTTATTTGCTGAAAATAATTGGCGTTCCAATCGTCAATGAAGCGGTATTGAATAGTGGTTTTTTTAGGTTTATAGATGAGCGCAAATGGTTGCTAGTAATCTATTTTTGCGTGTTGAATTTAATAGGTGCTTATTGTCTATGTTTTGCCATGAATGATAAACCTTATTCAAAAGTTTGGTGGCATTATCTTGTTATCGTAGTTCCGACAATATTGGTAACACTAGGAAGAATATATTTAATGCCTATATCACAAATGGATATAGTATATGATATTATTTTGTATATTATTTTGCCTATTTTCTTTGCATTTTTTATAAACAAAAATAATCACAATATAAAAAATAAAGTAATTCTATTATTATTTACTTTAATTTTATATTTTTATTTTATTGGAACTACATGGTGGAGTGCGATTCTTAATGGTTATATATATTGCGAAAACGCACCGCCAGCAATTTCAAGCACATTTTTAATTTTTTTAGAAGTATATATAGGCTTGGGTTTGCTGGTTGCGGCTATGAACTATTTTATTAAATATAAAAACGAGGAGTTAATCAATTATGGCAGTTAGGTTTGTTAATGCTTGTGAAAAATCAGCAAAGTATTATGAAATGGCAAGAATTGAGCGTGAAAACAACAACGAAGAGCTTGCAGTCGAATACGAAGAAATAGCGGAATTATATGCTAACGCAGAAAAGAATTAAGGAATTGGAGCGGAGAGCAAATAGGCACTTCGCAAGACAAGACTTTGTTTCATATCTTATTCCAATAGTCATGATAACTTTAATTGAGGTTGTCATGACTTTTCAATGGCAACAGATAGTCATGTGGTGGTTTTCCAGTCTAGTTTTCTTTTTCTCGTTCTGGACTATACGCATAGCATTTGGCGAGAACAACACATATCATAGCAAGTCATGGAAGACGTGTAAAATTATTACTCGCTTAGGTTTGATTTGTGGGGTGCTAGTGTTGCGATTGTTGCCGCCTACGATAACTGTGTCGTGGAGTGTATTTATTGCGTTTCTGTGTGCCTTAGCATTATATGGTGCTAGGGTTGCTGTGGATAGATATGAGGAACGCATAAAGGAAGCAAGCAAGCCTATTGAGAAAAAATTTCACACTGACACAGCAACAGCAGAGGAAATTTTAGAGCGTGTAAAACAAGTCTATAAAAAAGATACTGAATATTTTTTGAAACAAGCAAATGTTCATTTTATAAATGTTAAATCTCATGAAGAAATAAATAAAGCATATCCCGAAAGTTCACGCAAAGAGCGAATGAGAATGAAAGCAAAATTAAACAAATAGTCAACCCTAAATATGGATTATGGAACATGTTGTCCACGCTTAACTATTTACAGTTAAGCGTTTTTTTGTTATGATTTTTATGGTTGATAGTGAATGAGTGAGTTTTTGAACTCACCTTCTTGTCTCACTCTTCGCTTGATACTATAAAATAAAAAGAAGGTAGGAATCGGAAATAATGCAACAAGAAGAAATAGATAAATTATTAGAAAAAATTAAATTGTGTGAAGATATTATTGTTAATCAAAATGCTGCAATAAATCAACAGCAACACCCATACGCAAGGATAGTTAAAGACCTTTGCAAAGAATTGAATGTCAAATCGGACAGTCCAGAGTTTATTGAAATATTAAAGTCGAGCAAGGAAATCTGTTTGGCTGAATTTGAGTTAATGAGAGATAACCCTGTTCAAGCATACGAAGAACAAAAAGGAAGTGGGGTTGGCTCAGTTGCCGCTTTAGCATTGTTGACAAGTTTGTTCTTCACATTTCGCAATAAGGGTGATGATTGCCAACAGTTCGATAAACGCAAACCCCCAATGAAAGAAAAAAAGGCAGACAAAATTTTGACAAAGGCTATCAAGTATGGACTTCCTCTTATTGAAGCACTAAAAGCAAAATTTTCTATTGTCAAAGAAACGGCAAAGGAAGAAATTGCGCAAGAATATAATGCTATTGTTGACGAGGTGATAAGCGATGAAAAAATATAGAACAGAGATTATAGATGAGTTTAAAAAATGGTGTGACGACTTGACAAAAATGGGCTTTCATAAGAATATTTCTCATGACTTATTTTTGAGCGTTTTTAATAGGATTGCAGATGAGCATACAAGCCCGACTAAAGCCACCAAAAACAGCGAAAAATCAAAGGCAAGCAAAGTATCAAACGCAACGATAAAACCCGACAGCGTGGCACAGAGCGACTCTAAGAGCGATATTGATAAAGAAAACAAAAAGGACGGTGCTAAATAGATATGGAAATTATCGCAATACCACTAACCCCCGAAGATTTGGCGGTGTGTAAAGAGTTGGCAAAGACCAACAATGTCAAAATTAAACATGATGGAAAATTCGTTAAGGTTATCTATAATGAAGTCAAAGACACCCATAATGTTTTAGATTTGGTCAGGGAGGACTTGACAGATTTTGTCGAGTTGTTTCGTGCCTACATTAAAGACGAATCGGAAACCGAGAAAACGGAAACTGAAAGAGATGTTGCCGAAAGTAAAGAGGTTACAGCCGACAACAAAGCCACAATTGAATATATCACAGAATATTTCAACAGACAACTCGCAATCCGTGATGAAAGAACAGACGGGATTTCTGCAAAAGTCGCAAGACTCGAAGAAATCAACAAAAAGGTATTCTCTTTGTCGGTATTGTCAAGCGAAGAAACTGTCGAATAAAAATAAAAACAGGATAGGTGAAAATGCTATGTTAGACCCAGCGAAAGATTTTGTGGCGAGGGTAAATTTGAGCGGTGATATTATAAATCAAACAACTGCTGAAAAAGATGTTGTTGGTGTCGATATGATACGCTATAATGAATTGCTTGCAAATAGAGATACTGCTCTTAATAAAGCAACAAACTATTATGAAGAGTTGTGCGGAATTTGGGCGGTGTTACCTAGTGATATTCGTAAAGCATTGGTTGATAAAGGTTTTAAAGAAAGAATGAAACCCGAAACACAAGACCAAAAGAACGACAAAATAATGAACACTTTGAGTCAAATGGCAAATGCGATCAATGTTCTTACCGAAACTGTCAATAAACTGTCAAGCTATAAAAATAATGAGCAATCTAGCGAGGGAGGCATTATATAATGGCAAAAGGAAAAGATAGTTGGTTATCAATGGCAAAAAAAGCGGTAGCAACTGCGAAAGAACATGGGATAACCCCTCAAAATGCTAATAATGTTTCACCATCAATAATAAATGGAATGCTAAAAAAGTTTGGCTGGGATAACACTAGAATGGGCAAGTTAAAAGATTTCAGTAAAGGGGCATTAGAGACTGCACAAAAAGCAAAAGAAGCAACATTTGGATTGGTTGACCCAGTTAAAATAATCACAGGAATTGATATTGATAAAATTGATATTGACGAAGCAGAAAGAACTGTAAAATCACTTGTTGGAATTAAAGATGATAGCCATAGTGTTGTTGAAGTTTCTCCGATAACTTATCCGTCATATGATAGGCGGTCAACACAATTTCAAAGCGTTCATAATCCTGCAAGCAAGGCAACGTCAAGCGATATTAAAGATTTGTCAGGATTGCCAGATTAAAAATATACACAAGGTAGGTATTATTTTATGACAATAGAACAAAGAGAGGCGGAAATAGCGAGATTGAAGTCAGAAATATTTTTTAATGAAAAATTATCGTCTCTCGCGGGCAAGTTAAATCTTATGCCTATTAGTATGCCTAATTTTGCTACTACTTGTATTCCCTTAGCAAATAATGTGCAACATGAGTGTTTTACTCAAAATAAAGTTAAAAATGTGAAAATGAACAATATTGCTAAAGAACAAAAAAGGCAATTATATTTTTGCGAATATTGTAGTGGTATTAGTTATGAGCATTCTTGTAAAAACTGTGGAGCAAATACAATATTAAAAACGGAGGCATCTTAAAATGAATTGCTGTTGTGGCTGTTGCGAATGGTGTTGCTGGTTAAAGCGACTTATTGACAAAAGAGCAGAAAGAATAGTGCAATCTGCTTTAACTGCTTTTGCATTGCAAAACAACCTTACACTACCAACTTATACTTTTACGGCAAGTGTAGAACATATTGACACAAGCGAAGAGCCGTCAGTTACTGTAACTACGACATAGAGGATAAATTATGCCGAATACACATTTACATTTCAAATTACATAAAGGCAAAGACGGCGAAGATGGCAGGCACGCATTTGAGCCAGCGTTTGCTTATATAATAGCAGATTTGCCAAATGTCTATTCTGTAGCAAGCGGTGCAGAAATTCCCATACAAACAAGTTATGCTTTAGTAAACATTGCTAAAGTTGGCAACGGATTAAAATTGCCTAAAGGTTTTTATCAAGTTGGTTTTACTGTTTATGTTCAACCAAATCAACACGGAAAATTTTGCCTAAGATATGGGGCATTAGACGCTAGGTTTTCAAATGCATTATTTGAAACGAAAGACGAGGCACAGTCGTTTAGCGGAAGTTGTATAATCGGAGTGGAACACGATGACACGACGCTTGTTTTGAAAAATGCTAGCGACACTGCTATATCATTAGGACAAACTGCAAGCGGAACACAGAACATAGCAACTATGTGGGCTGTGAAAATAAAGGACTATTCATAATGAACCAACAAGAATTAAATAAATTTTATTGTCCGATTTGCAAGAAAGTTTTACTATGCGAAGTTGAGGCCGAATATAAGGGTATAATCATAAAATGCCGAATGTGTGGCAACAGGATAAAGGTTAATAAACAAACAGAAAATTAAATATTTTTTGAGCCAGAGCCAAGAGCCAGAGCCTATACGAGACATTATCGTATGGGCTTTTTATTATTTTGAACATTTATTTGCGATAGTCGCGAATGTTGTAAATAAAAATAACTCATGTCACAGAGCATGGGAACAGGAGGTTAAAGTTATGCAAGAATACAAAAAAGAATATATTGTTGATGGTGCTGCTGGTGGCTTTGGAAGTTTCGGCGGTAGCGGTGGAATGATTTTTGCCGTTATAATCCTAATTTTGATTTTCCTTTTCTTTAATCGAAGAGATGGATATGATAATCACAACGGACATGGTGGACACACAGTTGCTGGAAATAGACCAGTTTTCTATGACGAAAGCAACTGGGAACAGCAAAATCATCTTAGAGCCGATAACGAAAGAACTCGTGCTTTAATTGACACCAATTGGAGAGCAGACCAAGTAGAGAAAGTTGCCGCGCTTAATGGCAGAATCAACTTGCTTGAAATGGAAAAATTCCAAATGGCAAACACGGCTGTTATCATGAACAGACTGGGCGCTATTGAATGTGATTTAAGGTCAGTTCCTAGAACTCAACCGACATTTGCAAATACGGTTAGCCCTTTGACTACTCTAGTTCCGGGAATTAACCCTTGTGCATTTCAAGGAGGCGGTCGTTGTGGTGACTAATTAAAACTGAATTATAGATAGGAGTTGGGGTGGGTCATTAAAAGCCTATCCCAATAGTCCTATTTTTATTGACAAAAAAACAAAGAGGTAACAACATGAAAGATTTAATTGAAGCCGCATTGTTGGTCGGTGCAGGAGTTTGTCTTGCGAACGAAAAGGCTAGAGTGTATGTTCAAAATACGCTCGGCACAGTTTTTAAGTCAACACTATCGACAATAGCCAAGAATGGCAATAGCGGTGGAGCGAACAATGAACAGCAACCAACTAAGAGCGTTGAGCCGATACGCACGCCCTTTTCGGGGACTATTGGCACGACAAGCAACCAAAACAGTCAGCAAAACCCTTAATAATAGAGTTCATAACAATGTTTCTATTAACAAAAATATCACTCCGCATAAGGGGAATGATAAAGTTTTTGACGCTGTATTATTGATTGGTGGCGGTGTCGTTGGTTACTTTATTGGAAAATCACAATTGAATAATAGCCCTAGAAGTTCGGTGGCGAACACTCGAATAAAGCAAGAATAATAATAAAAAACAAAATTTATAAGGTGGTGGGTGTTATCTCATGCACCAAAGGAGATTAAAATTATGAGAAATAATTGTTTCAAAGGTGAGGGTGGTTGTTTTGGACTAACAACTTCAACTGCACCAGTAATGTCAGCAGGAAGCACATACCTATTTAATACTGTTTATAACAACAATTCAAATAGTGTATGTTGCAGTAAATTTATTCACTTGAACATCGGGACAGGTGAATTTACGATTGGAAGAAGTGGTCGTTATTTGATAACACTTGATACAACCATTACTCCAGCAGCAGGAACGCAAGCAACGCTTATTGGTGGAAATGGAAAAACTATTCCAATCAATCAATACACGCAAGCAGGTGGAACTCGCTCTATTGAACTAAAAAGAGGTCATGTGTTCAAAGTTGTTAATACTGGAACTGTTGCTCCAGCATTTGAAATTGGAACAGATTTGCCAGTTGATGTTGCGACGATTACCATAACCTATGAGAGTGCAATTAACTAATTAAGGAGAAATAGAATCATGGAAAAAATAAAACCATTATTTTCGTGCAAGGACACAATTGGCATGATCTGGCGTGAGATTGAGGGCGCGGAACTACATTTGCAACATGCTCAAGAGTATATTGATGTATGTTCTGAAAGAGCTGGAATGTCAGTTGATATTGCTGAACAAAATCTTGCAACTGCCGATAGATTATCGCAATATAATCACAAGCACTTAGGAAGTAAGCATCAACATGCTCCAGTTGCTAATGGAAACCCACAACCTATTGACACACTTCATCAAGCGGCGAAAGATTTGTGGTCGCATGAACACCCAGACATTCATGAAGCAATAGACGGAGTTCGCCACAGAATTGACAGCCATAAAAAGCGTCTTGCAACTCATGGGAGTGGTCAACACGCAGGTCACGCAAGATACTAAAATGATTTTTCTTCGCATAAGCGGTAAACATTCGACATGGATAGAACAGAACAAATTGAGAAAACATATTTAGAGTGCAAAGAAAGGCTCTTAACACTTAGACAAGAGTGTTCGCAATGTTGCGAGAAAGAGCCTATTTTTGCAATTGAAAAACTTGTTGACGATTTATTCAGTGAACTTGAACTTGTTAATGACGCATTGATTTTGTCGTGCGATAATTTTGTTCCTTATGCTCTGGACGATATTGATTATGATGATTGTCGTCCGTGTGTAAAAGCAGATTTATTTTATAACGAAGCGAAGAATAGGAAAATATAGTGAGGTGTAATTATGGCAAGAACTAGAACTATAAGTGATAGAGGCGGCAAGTGGAGAGCGACAAGTTCTCGTGTCGCTAGAAGAAAAATGCCAGCGTCAGTTTTTTTGAAACCTAGAGAGCGTAAATATCCTGTTAAGGTTAAAAGAAATGGCTGGCAATATAGCCTAGCAGGACTTATGGCTGCATATAAACGAGCAAGACAGCATGGTGAAACTGGTGTTGCGGCAAAGGCAAAGCGAATAGCAGACCCTATGCGAAAACGCTTAGGAAAACCGCCACTAGGTGCAAGTTCAAAAAAATAATAATTATATGGATAAAGCCTCTTTCGTTATCACGAGAGAGGTTTTGTCTTTTTTATAAAAATATGGCTGTTTTTCTCTTGACAGAACTATTTTTTTATGGTAGAATATTTGGGTCAGCAATTTGGGTCAAATTTTCAAAAATAGGCTCAAAACCACAATATATAGTATGTTTTTATTGTTAGATATACTAGATATAGTATAGGGGAGTGGCTCAACGGTAGAGTAGTGGTCTCCAAAACCATTGGTTGCGTGTTCGAATCGCGTCTCCCCTGCCACAACGATAGTTGCTTTGGTCTTAGTGACTAAACGGCGGAATTCAGTCCCATTTGGGGCTGTTTTTTGCTTTTTAGGGGGGGGTCTAATTTTTATGTAATTATTTGCACTTTCGACAGCTTTTTGCTTTAATTAAGTGAGAATTTGCTGTCCACTATTTGAGCCATATTTCGCAAAAAAAGTCTTAGTGTAATATTCTTTGATTAATTTTGAAAACAATCAAAAATCTTTGAATTTTTTGCCCAAAATCTTTGATTAATTTTGGCGGTGGGCGGACTCCAACTCACGGCATATTAGCCTAAACCACGACATTAAGCAATTTGCACCAATTTAGCCCATTTAGCGTGCGGGTTGGAATCCCCGACCAGTTGCACCTCATATTTTAGATTGTTGCCACAGCGTAGCAATAATTATCACTAACTAAACCGCTCAAAGCCGTTGTTCAGGCTTTGTCGCACTTGTCGCCTAAAAGCCGAGAAAGTGGACAGGGTAAAACAGATTTCGCCGACTTAACGCGTTTGTGGGGCTTTTTGCCACAGCACGCCTTTCGACAAAAGTTTTAGAATTAAATTAAAAAAGCGGAATAATATAGTTGACATTGTTCCGCAGATTGTTTATACTAATATTGTTATGAAAAATTCTAGTAACAATAATCAATATATTAGCACTGTGCAGGCAGCACAAAAGTGGGGCATTTCTGATAGACGAGTTAGAAAGCTTTGCGATGAGGGGAAGATTGAGGGTGCGATAAAGGACGGCAGTCATTATAAAATTCCTACAAATGCAACAAAGCCAAGCGATGGGCGGAGGAAGAAACTTTCGGCTCAAGTTTTGCAGTGGCTTAAGTGGGATAACGAAGTCATTGGCACCATTGATAGCGGTAAGGCTGTCAGTTTTATTGAGCCTAATTTTAATGAGGTCGTTGGGCTTTACACTCGTGGAGCAAGTGGTTGGAGTGCGGAGCAGTTTTCTGAATTTTTGTCTGAAAGGGTAGTTAGTAGAGATCGCCGAGATATCGAAAAGATTTTGTTTAGGTGCGGGCTTAGTCATTATGATGTGCTGCAAATTGCAGATATTACAAGGGGCATTCATCCAAAAGATTTGATTTGGATCGCTCGCAGCGAGGACGAGCAACTTGATGGTATTATGACAGATGTTTTCGCATCAGTGTTTCATCAAAAGATTGATATGGCGGGTGACAGCATTGATACGCCCGAGGGCTACAACATTAAGCGATACGGTGTTTACAATGGGCAATACGGTATTTTCAAAAAACGCATAAGCCCACTGATGACCGATGCAGAGTCGGAAGTCGCAGTTTATCTTTTAGCAAAGAGGCTAGGAGTACCTTGTTGCCCAGCTTACATGGTGGATAAAGAAACAGTTTTTTCAGCATTCCTCTACGACTTTTCAAAGGAATACATCGTGCATTTTAGGCGACTGTTTGACGGAGCTAGGTCGGATAACGAATATCGAAATCTAATCGCAGTCCGCCCACAGTTCAAGGACGACATCGCAAGAATGATATTGCTAGATTTTATCACCCGCCAAGACGACAGACACTTGTCAAATGTCGCTATTAAAATGAGTGGACAAGGCGAGTCATTCTACCCACTCTACGACAACGGACGCAGTCTATTCTACGAGGACACCGAGGAGATTGTGGATAACGCAATCGCCGACCCAATCACCTATGCCACAACTTTTGGCTACTCTGGCACATATTACGACTACATCAAAGAAATCTCAGAGGAGCGTGGAAGCTTAGACGGACTGCTAGATTTAACAATAATAAAAGACGAAATCGCTACCATTCTAACCCAAGCGGGCTTCAAAGGCTACCGCTATGACGGGGCATTGGAATGGATAACAAAGACAATCAAAATTTTGCAAGATATGACAGGAGGGCGACAATAATGGCATATGATTTTATCAATCAAAAATTGGTAACGGCATGCAGCAAAATTTGCCGTGAGATATTTACAGAAGTGCAATCAGAGATAAGAGATTACTTTACTTTTGACATTCGCCTGATTGGGAGCGGAGACAAAAGGCTAGTTACTCAAAATGGCAACGAGCCGTTTGACTTGGACTACAATTTGATTTTGCAAAAAGATAAAAAGGGTCTTATTGGCAATCCCAAGCAAATTAAGGAGATTTTCATAGCGAGATTTAATCGAGCGTTAGAAAATAGTGGACTTGATTTTATGCATGCAAGCAACTCAACTTCAGTCATCACAGTCAAAATGAAAGATAGAGGCAAAGTTGTTTTTGTGTTTGATGTAGCGATAATTTTTGAGGACAATGAGGGAATGTTTCACCGCTTAATGCACGACAAAGATAATAATAGGTATCTATGGAATACAGTGCCTAGTTCAAGAGATTATTTAGATAAATATCAAGCCGTCAAAGAGGCGGGTTATTTTGACGAATTTAAGGAGAGATATAAAGATCTAAAGAATAAATACTTGAGCAATCCAGAAAAGAGAAAGTCATTTTCAGTTTTTCTTGAGGCACTAAACGCTTATTGTCGTTTGTGGAGTGGCAAATGAGAAAGGAGGATTTTTTCAATGGATTATCTTTTAGCGCCGAAGACAAGCAGCATGCCGAGCGGTACATGTTTTATAAAGGGATAGAAAAACATATTCTTATTAAAGAGTTGCTTTTGTCGTTTGAGCGGGAAACATCTTTGAGTTACATAGAGATAGCATCAACCTACAGGTACGATAAGAGAATACGGAAAGAATTATTCAAATACATTTCATTTATTGAAGAATTTTATCGCTCTGCCATACAAGATAATTTTGACAGCATAAAAGGAATGCAGACATCAGGACTAAAGAAACTCATTAAAAAGCATGACGATGATGTGAATCGAGCATTAGAGTGTTTGGGGTTTGATGATTTGCTAATTCAAATGCGTAGACTTCCAGATGTGCTAGCCAAAAAATACATCTTCGGAAGCCCAAAAAATCTTGTTCAGAATTTCAAAGCAATACGGGAACTCAGAAATGCTGTCATGCACAACAAGTTTCTACTGCTTATGACTTATGAGGAATGCTTTATAAACGGAAGGAGCGGGACGAACCTAAAAGCAAACATTATAAATTTAGCCAACCATCTTCCAACAAATATTCGAAACCAATTAGTTGAAGATATTAATGCATGCAAGAAAAAGTCAACAGCTGACAAGGTGACGAGGTGGATTCTGCCTAAGCAAATTCTGATAACTTTGTAATGAGTAACCAAGCATCAAACTTTATACTTAAACACTATAAAAACAGTTGCATTTTATATTATAATTTGCTATAATTTAAGTGTATTTGCTAGGAGAAGAGTATATTATGACATTTGGCGAAAAAGTTTTAGAGGCGAGAGGGCAGTTGCTCTTGACGCAAGAACAGCTTGCAAAGGAATTGGGAGTTGCATTTTCCACCATTAACAGATGGGAAAAAGGTAAAAACGCACCGCAGTTTTTGGAGCAACGCAAGTTTGACGACTTTTGTAAGACAAGAGGCGTTGTCTTTAATGTTGCGGAGGATAACGGATAATGCCAAAACAAACAAAAGTAAAAGTCAACAAAGAACTAAGCCTAGAAAGCATCCTGTGGAATTGCAGAGTTGCATTAAGAGGATTGGGCGGTAATGAGAAGAATCGTGATGCAGTCATGGGGCTTGTGTTTTTGAAGTTTGCTGGCGATAAGTTTGAAAAAAGGAGAACTGAGATTAAAGCGAGGCACGGCGATGTTCCAGCATTTTTGGATAAACCTAGTTTCTATGCTTCCGAGAGCGTATTTTACTTGCCAGAGCATTGCAGATGGCAACATTTAGTTGACAACTCGTCCGACACCAAAATTGCAGTAATGATTGATGATGCTATGCGTGACATAACCGAAAAAAATGCCTCGTTAAAAGGTGCATTGCCGCAAGGCTTTTATGTTGGGTGCGGAGCAACACAAAGAGACCTTAAAAATCTAATAGACGAGATTAACAAAATTGACCCAAAGAAATTTGAAGACACCGACCTCATTGGTAGAGTTTATGAATACTTTTTGCAAGCATTTGCAGTTGCTGCCACCAAGGAAGAGGGAGAGTTTTATACGCCGTCTAGCCTAGTTAGTCTTATAGCTGAACTCATTGAGCCATACGAGGGCAAAGTTTACGACCCATGTTGCGGCACAGGAGGGATGTTTGTTCAAAGCCTTAAGTTTGTTGAGAGGCATAACGGCAACCGTCTAAAGGTTTCAATCTATGGTCAAGAGAAAAACCCAGAGACACGCAGACTAGCAAGACTAAACCTTGCCATAAGAGGCATAAGCCATAATCTAGGGTCTGAGGATGGCGAGCAACAATCTACATTCTTAAATGAACAGCACCGAGACGAGACGGTAGATTTTATAATGGCTAATCCACCTTTTAACTTTAAGGGGTGGAGAGGCGAAGACCAGTTGACCAAAGACTACCGTTGGAGCGGTTATGCTGTGCCGCCCGTTAGCAATGCCAATTATGCTTGGATATTGCACATGATTAGTAAACTTGACCCGACTAATGGCATAGCGGGATTTTTGCTTGCAAATGGTGCGCTTAATGCGGACGGCGTAGAGGGTGGCATTAGAGAGCAACTAATTGAGAACGACAAAGTAGAGGCGATAATCGTTCTGCCAAGAGATATGTTTTATACGACAGATATTTCGGTGACGCTATGGATAGTTAACAACAACAAAAAAGCAAGAGAACTAAATGGTCGCAAACTTAGAGACAGGCGAGGCGAAGTGTTGTTTGTTGATTTGCGTCGTTGGGACAGTAATGTTTCAGAATACAAAATTGACGACAGGTCAAAAAAGAAAAAGACTGTTCTTAGTGAAGAGCAAATTAAAAAAATGAGAGATTTATATTTTGCTTGGCAGATGGGCGAGGGATATGAGGATATTGCCGAACTTTGTAAATCTGCTACCAAATCGGACATTAAAACAAAAAAATACAGCCTAGCCCCTAGTAAGTATATAGAATTCGTATTTAGAGATCTTGATGTAGATTACAAAAAGGAAATGAGTCGTATTCAGGAAGAAGTGGGCGGAATTCTTAAAAGAGAAAAAGAAAGTCAACAAATGCTTGAAGCTGCATTTAAGGGGGTGGGTTATGGCATTGACTAAACATAAACTTGGGAAGCTAATCGCAGCCGTTGATGAAAGAAATCGTGATGAAGCAGTTAAAACCTTTTATGGAATTAATATTGACAAGGAATTTATGCCAACGCTTGCAGATGTGTCGAATGTAGATGCAAAAAATTATAAAATTGTTCGCACAGGTCGATTTGTTTTTAGTGGTATGCAAACGGGACGAGACGAGTGTATCCGCATTAGTTTATATTCTGGAGAAGATCCAATAATTATTTCGCCAGCTTATATGACATTTGAAGTAAATAGCGATTTGGTTTTACCAGAATATTTTTTCATGCTTTTTTTGAGAAGAGAAATGGATAGATTGGGATGGTTTTTAAGTGATGGAAGCATTCGCGCTAATTTAGACTGGGAAGTTTTTTGCGACATTGAGGTTGATTTACCTCCAATCATAGTGCAAAGAAAATTTGCGAATGTGTTTTCAGCCTTAAAGCGAAGCGAAGCATACAAATCAAAATTGCGCGATATATGCCCGATACTTATTAAAGGGGCGATTGAGGAAAGTATGGGAGGTAATAGCCCATGAGAAAATGTTGGTTTAAGAGAAATTGGTTGATTTGCGTTATTCTTGCAATTCCAGTGGCGGCATTGGCAATATATTTGCCGTTGTATTTTTGTGATATAATAAGCGAAATTAGCCCACTAATAATGGGTTTTTTGGCATATGCAGGCTCGGCGATAATAGGTCTTGTTGCGTTTTATCAGAATAAAAAGTTAAATGCACAAAGCAAGGAAAATCAAGAAAAACTAAGTCAACTTAACAGCGAGGCTCAAAAAAACTTAGCAAGGGCACAGATTGATCACGAAAGGTATGTAGATATTAAAAAAAGCATGGTTGATGCTGTTGCTGTTTTTGACATACCCAAGCTAGTGCATTTGGTGTATGATTCGGCAGGAGACACAACAAAAATGTTTCTTGCAGAGTTGGCATCGTTGCAATCTGAAGCGTATAGAGCTAGAACAAGATTGTTTTTAGATTCAGACTTTTATCATGATATTGAGAAAGAGCCCTGCTTTACTTGTGAGACTAGCAGTAGAGAATACAGAATATATGTGAAAACCATGGTAACTTTTAGGGATAGTTATAATACTGCATTCAATGCGTTTATGTCAGCTATAGATAAGCAAATGGCATTCTTAAAAGATTGCCACACAAACATTAATTCAGATAGAATAGTGGCTATATATAAAGAAATGTTGGTCAGTTTAAGCGATATGAATGGTGGATATACTGATCCGAAAAAAGCAGAGGATATATCAAAAGAAATAGACACATATGAAAAAAGCAAAGTTAGTTTGGATGATATTGTAGCAACTTATAGAAAAATAGTTGAGCTTACTATGGTGGCATCACATGAAATGATGGAGGGTTTAATGTTGAAGGCGCGTCGTTTTATTACGACTTATGAAAGTGCAATGAAAATGAATTTTGATAGTAAAGGCAGACACAAACCTTGTGAAAAGAGGCAGAAATACATTGATAATTATTACAATGTGCTAGACATTGAGTTTGATGCGAAAGCCGACGATAAAGGAGGTGAGTCAAAATGAATCTAGAATTCATTAAAGGACAATTCTCCGAAAGTCAGTTGGAAGAGGCGATAAAAGAATTATTCCATGCGGAGGGGTACAAATACACGCATGGCGAGCATTTGCATCGCACTTATGACGAGGTTATTTTAGAAGCAGACTTTAGGTTATATTTGGCGAGGAATTATGATGACTTGACTGAGAGCGATATAATCAAAATTATTAGCAAGATAAAGAGTATTCCTTATGAGCCATTATACAAGGGCAATAGGGATACCTTTTGGCTTATCAATGAGGGCTTTAATTTAGTAAGGGACAAAAAGCGACCTGCAATCCATGTGGATTACATTAACTTTGCAGAGCCAACAAAAAATGAATTTAGGATAGTTAATCAATTTGCCGTGGCGACAAGCGGAGGCACGAGTGCCAAAATCCGTATATCTGACATGGTGCTATTTATTAATGGTATTCCCGTTAGTATATTAGAATTTAAGTCAGCGATAAGAGAGGATGCAACCTTATACGATGCCTATAAGCAAGTGCATATAAGATACAGTAGAGATATTCCAAGACTGCTAAAATATTGCTCGTTGTCAATGATGACCGACGGGGCTAATACGAAGCTTGGCACGATTTTTACACCGTACGAATATTACTACGCTTGGAATAAGGCAAACGATGCTGAAAAAGTTAGTAACGGCATAAGTGCTTTATTTACAATGATAAAAGGTGCGTTTGCAAAAGAGCGGATTATTGCGATATTAAGAGACTTTGTGTATTACCCTGATGAAGTGCAAAAGCCAATGGTTTGTAGGTATCCGCAATTTTTTGGTGCAAATAAGATGCTAGATAGTATTGGGGCAGCACTCAAGCCAGACGGTGATGGAAAGGGTGGAACATATTTTGGGGCAACAGGTTGCGGCAAGACGCAAACAATGTTGTATTTGACAAGGCTTTTGAAGCTGAGAGACAACTCTAAATTCAAAAATCCTACAATTATAATACTGACGGATAGAGAGGATTTGGATACGCAGACGAGTGAATTGTTTGAGGCATCCAAGAGATTTTTGCGTGAGAGTGAAAAGATTGTCGGCAAAGAGAAAAGCAAGGTGCGGAGCATTGAAAGTAGAGAAGATTTGCAAAAGACTTTGGGTAGCACTAAGAGCGGCGGTGTTTATATTATCACTATTCAAAAGTTTTGTGAGGATGTGGGGTTGCTTGACGATAGACCAAACATTATTTGCATTAGCGATGAGGCACATCGTACCCAAACCAATACAGGCTCTAAACTAAAAATAACTGAAAAGGGAGCTGAGGTTAGCAAGGGCTTTGCTTATTATCTAAGGGAGAGTTTTCCTAATGCGACTTATTGTGGTTTTACAGGAACGCCAGTCGATGCGACATTGGCAGTTTTTGGTGATGTAGTCGATAGCTATACAATGAAAGAGTCTACTGACGATGAGATAACGGTTAGGATTGCTTATGAGCCGAGATTAGCTAGAATTATTCTTAATACTGATCATGCAAAAAGAATTGAGCAGTATTACGCAAATTGCATTGCGGAGGGCTCTAATCCAGAGCAGGCTGAGGCAAGCAAAAAAGCGATGAGTCAGATGGGAATGTTACTTGGTGATCCTGATGTAATAAGAAAATTGGCTAAAGATATTGTAGAGCATTATGAAACACTTGTAGGAGAAAAACCCAAAGTGGTTCAAAAAGCAATGATAGTTTGTGCAGATAGACCGCTCGGCTTTAAAATTTACAAAGAGCTAATAAGTTTGCGACCTGACTGGGGAGTGGCAAGAAAATCTGAAGATGACAGTGTTTTAAGTAAAGATGATTTAGACAGCCTAAAGGCAATCTCTAAATTAAATTTGATTGCGACTCGTGGCAGTGATGACGAGCCGAGTTTATACAAGCTTTGTGGCACAGACGAGTATCGCAGGGAGATGGCGGGTGCGTTCAAAAACAATAAGTCAAATTTTAGGATAGCAATTGTAGTTGACATGTGGACAACAGGATTTGATGTAGAAGAACTTGCCGTGATGTATATTTATAAACCACTTCAAAAGCATACTCTTATTCAGACGATTTCTAGGGTTAATCGCAAGGCGGAGGGAAAAGAAAAAGGGCTAGTTGTTGATTATATTGGGATAAGAGACGATATGCTTGCTGCACTAAAAAGATATGGCAAAGAACAAGGAAGTCCGATTGATGAAATTGACATTTCATTGAACATTGTTCGCAGTAAGTTGCAAGTGCTAGCTGGCTTGATGGTCGAATTTAATGCGGATAGATTTTTCAAAGGTAAGCCATTAGAAAGGCTGCAATGCCTTAATGATGCGGCGGAGTTTGTTCAAATTAGTAGCGACAGGACTTCTAGCTATATGAGGCTGACGAGAGAACTAAAAGCAGCTTATGAAATTTGCTTGCCGAGTGGACAATTGATTGATACGGAAATTTGCAAGATTCAATTTTTCTTAGCGGTTAGGTCTATTATTTATAAACAAACCAATGGTACAGCACCTGATGCAGAGACCATGAATCGTGCTGTAGAAAAAATGATTCGGGAAGCTATAACTTGTTCGGGGATAGAAAATATTGTTAATGCAGGTGACCCCGAGGACATATTGAGCGACAAGATGCTTGATGAGGCGTTAAAAGCCAAATTGCCGATAACTAAGTTCAATGCTTTGATGGTGCTGCTAAAAAAAGCAATTTCAGCATATGGGCGAATCAATAAAGTGAAATCGGTGGAATTTGACGAGCGCCTAAAGAGGGTTGTCGATAGATATAATGATCGTGATAGCCTAGTTTTTACAAGTGAAGATATGGCTAGTTTTGTGAATGATTTATCAGAAGAGATAATTAGGATTTGCAAAGATCTTGAAGATGATAAGAGTTCTTTTGAGAAATTAGGGATAACCGAATTAGAAAAAGCCTTTTATGATATTTTGGTAAAGGTGCGTGACGAACATAAATTTGCGTACGAGAACGAAAAGTGTTTGATGCTGGCTAAAAAGATAAAAGAGTTAGTTGACGATAAATCGCAATACGCAGACTGGGCAACAAGAGACGACATTAAAAATCAACTAAACATGGACTTGACCGTGCTTTTATATGAAAATGGATATCCGCCAGAGTGGGATGAACTAATTTTTGAAAAAGTCATGGAGCAAGCCCAAAACTACAAACGATGGGAGGGTGTTTAACGACAGGCATAAGAGTTGCTTTTATTGCTTTATTTATGCTATTATAAAGAAGTCGTAAGACATAGGATATATTATGAATATAACGACACAAAGAGGATTGAATCGAACCGATTTCCTCACAATACAAGAATCGCCGTTTTGGAATGATGCGAGCGATAGAGAGATAAGAATGCATAAGATTCATGCATATCCGGCTAAGTTTCCATCATTGATTGCGAAGCAAGCTTTTGCGTATGCAGAAAAATGTAAGTTAGAACTAAGGACAGTGGCAGACATCTTCTGCGGTTGCGGCACAGTGGCCGTTGAGGCAAAAAGAAAGGGAGTGGACTTTTGGGGATGCGATATAAATCCTGTTGCTGTTCTTATTGCAGAGGCAAAAAGCAAAGATTATGATATTCAGATAGTTAGAAAATTAAGAGATAGAATTATAAACTACTTTGAAAAAAGTAGATTAAAACCTAATTATAGTAAGTCGAACCAAAGAATACAATACTGGTTTGACGAGCAGCATTATATTGATTTGCAAAAGCTAAAGAAAATTATATTAAAGCAAGTCGCAGATGAAGACTACAAAAAATTATTCCTTTGTATTTTTTCAAGTATTCTCAAAGGAACATCAAAGTGGCTTACAAAATCAATTAAGCCGCAAATTGATTCCGATAAAACGCCGCCTGCTGTTAAGAAATTGTTCGAAAAGCAAGCTGGAGTAGTGATAAAGGCTATTGAGGAGGCAGATTATTCGGAAGTGCCTTCACAGGTTACAATTGATAGGCAAAACATTCTTGAAGTGGAGGAAGAGGGATTTGCTGATATGATTGTGACTAGCCCGCCATATGTAACTTCATATGAGTATGCTGACCTGCATCAATTGTCAGCTCTTTGGCTTGATTACGCAGATGATCATACGGAGTTGAGAGTTGACTCAATTGGAAGTTTGTACAATGTAGGTAAGGATAATTGTCCTGACGGATTAACGCCCACCGCACGAAAGATAGTAAATTATTTTGAATGGAATAAAACCCAAACTCGCTCAGTTGCTAGATATTATTCAGACATGCAACAGTTTGCAATAAAAGCATACAGCATACTGAGAGAAAGAGGGTTAGCAATTTTTGTAATAGGTGATACAGAATTTAGAGGGCATCGCATAGAAAATGCAAAATGTCTTTGCGAGAGCATGATTCAAGCAGGTTTCACAATTAAGGATATAACCAAGAGAGCGGTAATTAATAAACTATTGCCGTCTCATAGAGACGAAAACGGTAAGTTTACATCTGATAAGTCTGCTCGCTCAATTTACAGCCAAGAATACATTATTATCGGGAGGAAAGGATAATGGAAAAATTAAAAATTAGACCTTATGCAAGATTGCTTTCAATGTTAGGAGAGCAGTTAATAAAAAATGAAACTGTAGCGTTGTTCGAGTTAGTGAAAAACGCTTATGATGCTAATGCATCAGTTTGTCATGTTAAATATGACAATTTTAGCGATGAAATGATCGCACAGGACGGAGCAAGAATTGTTATTGATGATGATGGACACGGGATGAGCAAAGAGATAATCACGACACATTTTCTTAATCCAGCGACTCCGATAAAATTGCAAGGGGACATGCTAAAGAAATATAAGTCCGATCGAATAACCCAAGGCGAAAAAGGCATTGGGCGTTTTAGCATGTTGAAGCTAGGTAGTAAAATTACAATCCTTTCAAAAGAAAAGAGTAGTGAAATTGTCCATAAAATTGTATTTGATTTTGATAAATATGACAAAGACTTTTTATCTGAAATAGAAAAATTGATAGAAAGAAAAGATGCTTTATATCTAGATGAATTAGATGTGGTTTATGAAGAAACCAACATTACTAATTATGATGCAGATGAATTTAGATTCGCATCTGTAGGTAGCGGAACAGCGATAATTATAGAAGAACTTAAGGGAGAGTGGGGCGAAAAGACATTTAAGGATTTTACTGACACAATGTTCACTTTTATGCCTATAGTCGTTAATGAGGATGGGACAGCAAAAAAGGTAGAGGGTTTCGAAATTTTATTGTATGTTAATGGACATATTCTAGATTATGCCAAGGACAACATTACCGACCTAACTACAATAATTGAGGATAAAGCATTATACAAAGTCGCAGGAGAATATAGTGAAGATAAAAAAACCATAGCCATTAGATATAGTGAGGCGAAAACTGGCTATAAGGATTTGGTTATTTATTTAGATGGGGAGGGAAGTCAGAGTAGGGCGACAAGTGATTTTAGAGCTTTGGAAATTTTTAGAGGGGATAAGCAGGGCAGAGGTGGGATAAAGGCTTTTTTTGAAAATGGCAAAAAAACAAGCTGCGGAGACTTCAAATTTGTATTCTATATTTTTGATTTTGATGTAGGACAATATGATAAGTTCGGTCTTAACAAGTCTGAAAGAGAAATAATCAGAACTCAAAGAATATTTTTATATAGAGATGGAGTCAGAGTTCACCCTTACGGTGGTAGAGATGATGATTGGCTGCAAATTGATAGAAAGAGAGCCAAGGACAAAGCAGGAAAGACCTTCGGCAACGATCAGTTATTGGGACAGATATCAATATCAAAGAACGGTAACCCAAATCTAAAAGATAAAACTAGCAGAGAGGGCATTATTGAAGATGGTCCGGCATTTGAACATCTAATTAGCATTGCTGGTGGAATCCTTAGATATATTAGAGCTAAATTATATCAGCCTTACAAAATTGCCGAAGAAAAAAGAAAATCAATTGATGCAAAAGTTGAAGAAGTTATAGAGTCAAAAACTAATGAACTAAGGCAGATTTTTTCTGAAAATCCTCGTGCTGTTGAGATATTGGATTCATTAGAAGATGAGAGAAAGAGGCAGGCGGATGCTTATAAAAGCAGATTAGCTATTTCTGAGCAACTTGCTGGAGTTGGAATGAGCGTAGAGATGGCGTCTCATGATATTATGCTGACATTAGGTAAGCTGAGAGAGTTGGTAAAAGGCATTGCTTTTGACACTGGTTCAGATCTTATATTTGATAAGGCAAAGACGCATAAAGAAGCTGTTACAGCTGAGGGAATGGTCGGATTGATTTACATGAATATGAGAGACATACAACAGCTCTTTGTGTCCTCTAAACAGAGAGCGAGGCTTGTTGATGTTAAAGAAGCAATAGTAAAAATGGAAGGAATTTATAAGAAAGCATATAAGAATAAAGGTATAAAAGTAAATTATCAAGAAATAGGAAGTCCAGTGAAAGCAAAACTTGTTGACGCTGTCTTGTTTCAGGTGTTCATAAATCTATTTGATAATGCATTATATTGGCTTGAAGATATAGCTCCATCAAAACGAGAAGTGAAAATTTTGCTTGATGGAAATAACCAAACAGTCACTTTTTCAGATAACGGATTTGGCATTTCAGACAAGGACGCTCCTTATATATTTGAAGCATTTTATAGCGGCAAGGGAGAAGAAGGTCGTGGGCTGGGTTTGTACATTGCACGACAATTATTAGATAAAGCAGGATATGAAATTGAAGTTGTTACAAGTGAAAGAGCGAAAATTTTACAAGGTGCAAACATAGCGATTTCGTTTGTCAGCAAGGAGAATTAGATTATGGCAAACAAAAGAAATGATAATATTTTGCTTAATGGTTGTGCGTTGGTTATTGACGATGAAATATTCAAGCCAACAGAGGCGATTTATAAGATGGTAGGGACATTGGAAAAGAATGGCACTTATTTTGTTAAATTAGAATCTTTACCGCCGAGTGATGTGATTGAAAGTTTTTCAAGTCTATCTTTTGTTATTTTAGATTGGAAGTTTCAAGATGGGGATGCTGTCGCAAATCTTGGAGGAGCTAGGATTGGTGCTGCACATGCAGATATCGAAAGGGAAGAAAAAATTAAGTTTATAAGCAAGCTTGTGCAAACACTTTTTATTCCTGTATTTATTTTTTCAAACGAGGATGGTGGCAATATAAAAACAACATTAGAGAGCGATGAGAGCATAAAAGAGGCGATACTAAAAGGCAGAATCATTTTAAAAAGCAAGTCGGAGTTAACGGGTAGCAAAATAATTACCTATTTGAACAATTGGCTCAAAAACAATAAAACAGTTTTAACGTTGAAAAAATTTGAGCAACAACTAATCAAATCAAAAAATACTTTTCTTGTCGAGCTTGGTGGATTAAACTCTGATTGGGTAAATATAGTTTATAGTACGATATGCCAAGACTACTCAGATATTAAGGATGCTCAAAAATTACAGTTATTAGTAAATAGAGAATTTAATGAATTTTTGATAAATTCAATGTTGAGTCGAATTGTAGATGCTTCTTATGATGATGTTAAATTTGCCAAAAAAGCAAAAGTGGAGAAAGGGGATATAGCAAAAATTTATGAGTCAATTAAATTTTTTAGATATAGTAATGATATAAATAATGGCCAAGCATATGAGGGAGATATTTATCAAAAATTTTCTAACAATGCATTTAGAAGTGAATTTTTAATTAGTGTCAATGCGCCATGCGACTTGCGTAAGGGGAAACTATTGCTGTTGAGAGGCAAGCCAAAAGAAAAATATAGACCCCACAATGTTAGCTCATACTTTATTCCATTTTTGCTTGAGAAAAGAGCTGTGGAGTTTCGATACGATGATAGAATTCGTATTGACCGCCCATTGGATTTGTCAAAGGTAATTGATGGTGAAACTGAATACAGGAGAATAGGGAGAATTTCTCATCCATACATTACTGCCGTAAGATCTGAGTTCGCTCATTTTATTTCACGACAGGGAATTCCTCGTCATCCAAAATAAGAATTTGACATGCTAAAAGAATTTACATTAAAAACGGACAAAGAGGGTCTGTATAATATTACTTCGCAAGTGGCGGAGGCAGTTAGAGCAAGCGGAGTCAAGGACGGCGTTGCGGTTGTTTATTGTCCGCATACGACTGGTGGGATAACTATCAATGAAAACTGCGACCCCGATGTCGTGACGGATTTACTGTTTGGATTAGCAAAAGCGTTTCCAGATAGAGCAGAGTTTCGTCATGCGGAGGGTAATTCAACTGCACACCTAAAGTCAAGCTGCGTGGGGGCGAGTCAAACAGTAATAATTACTGATAGCAAACTACTTCTCGGCACTTGGCAAGGGATTTACTTTTGCGAATTTGATGGTCCGAGACAGCGCAAGTATTTTGTGAAAATCATGGAGGATAAATGCTAATGACTGAAATGAGATCACACCCATATTATTTTAAGATAAACAAATCGTTTTTTAGATCGGGCATAACTATTCCAGCAAGTAGGATAGTAGATTTTATATTTGACGAGCCGATTGAAGCAGGCTCTAGTCGCAAGGTGGATATTTCTTGGAAAGGCAAAGATTTCAAAGCAGTCTTGCGTCATGTTAATCAAGGACAACGCGGAGCGACTTATTATGCACTTAGATTAGATACTAATCTAGAGTTGATAGCAGAACTTAGCAAGGAATTTATTCATACTTACATTGCGGTTTTTAGCCAAGAATTAAAACTCAAAGCAGACGGCAATCGCCATGTAACGATGCTAAAAGGCGGACAAGAAGAGGTTGTCATTATTAAGCCTGTTAGCAAAGATAGGATAGAGCTAGAGACTTTTATAAAAATTGAAACTCCTTATGATGAGTTGTTTTCAAGAATGATTGCAGATAATGTTTTTGGCTGGCTTACAAAGGCAGACAAGTCGGATGCATTTATTCAGCATTCAGGTAAGTGGCATGATATTTCTGAATTACCTAGCCACAGGGAGACTAAATTTGTAGTTTACTATTTGCTTGATGAAGAGGGTAAAAAACTTTATATTGGCAGCGCACACAAATTAGGCGAGCGAGTGAAGCCAAATAGAGATGTAATCCCCAATTGGAATAAATTTAGATACGATATTATTAAACCCGAGCATCATTCAAAACTGGTGATGCTTGAGTATTTTGCTATTATGAGTTATGCAAGGTTGTTAAACAATGCAGGAGGTAAAAGCACTTTAGGCTTGGGCGATTTAGTATTGGTTAATAAAGATTATAGATATTATGGAGGGGAAAGTTAAGATGACAATAGATTATAAACAATTGGCGGATGCCATTTATTATAGAAAGTCGACACGGGATTATAGTGATGCCGTGGTTGATGTTTTAGAGAACAAGGTTGACTTGGTTGGGGCTTTTGGTCTTGTGCCGTTGGTGGCAGATATCAAAGTGTATGTTAGGGTTTTGGCGAGCCATGAGGTCAAGAATAGAAAGGCTAAATATTGTATTGGTTTTTATAGCGAGGACAAGCCGCTTGCGTTAGAGAATGTTGGTTTTATCGGGCAACAGTTAGATTTGATTCTGCAATCGCAGGGCATTGCGACTTGCTGGTGGGGCATGAAAAAACCTAAGAAAGAGTTTAAGAAAGTTGATGGGTTGGATTGCTTTATAACCATGATGGCAGGGATGGCGACAAAAGACGAGTCAAGGCAATATCCAGAGGGCTTTAAGCGAAAAGCGGCGGAGGATATTATTGTAGGCGATGTTAGTGCAGAATGTGCGACCGATAAGTTTGTTGAAGCCGTGCGAGTTGCTCCAAGTGCAGTTAATCGTCAGCCGTGGCTAGTAGAAAAAGTAGACGACAAATACAACTTTTATTTGAGAAACTCTAAAAATCCGTTAGATTTAATAATTGGTGATATGCGTAATATTGATTTAGGGATTGCCATTGCTCATTTGTTTGTAGTGTCAAAGGCTGACAATCATCAAGTAGGGTTTGGTTTTGGTGGTGCGGATAACGGCAAACATAAATTTATCGCAGGAGTGAGGGTTCTATGAAAAACAAAGTAGCAGTAATTACAGGTGGAGCGGGTGGAATCGGTAAGGCGATAGCAGAGGCTTTCAAAAGAGAGGGTGCTAAGGTTTGCATTATAGATATTGCGGATAACGATTATTCTGTTGGTTATATTGGCGACAAAGTGACACTAGAAAAATTCGCTGCAAAAGTTATTAAGGAGCATGGCAAAATTGATTACCTTATTAACAACGCACCGCCATTAAATAAAGGACTGGCGGAATGCAGTTATGAAGATTTTGAACAAGCAATGAGAGTGGGAGTAACAGCACCATTTTATCTGGCAAAACTTTTTGACAAACATTTTACAAATGGAGCGTCAATCATAAATATCTCATCAACTCGTGCAAATATGAGTCAGCCAAATACCGAAAGTTACACAGCAGCAAAAGGATCAATCTCGGCTCTTACTCATGCATTAGCAAATACCCTTGCAGGCAGAGTGCGAGTAAATACAATCAGCCCCGGTTGGATTGATACGACCAATACAACATTCAGAGGAGTAGACGCAAGTCAACACCTAAGTGGCAGAGTAGGAAAACCAGAGGATATTTCCGAAATGGTTCTATTTTTATGTAGCGATAAAGCCAGCTTCATCACAGGGCAAGACATCATAATAGACGGCGGCATGACAAAGCAAATGATTTATCACGGCGATCATGATTGGAAATTGGAGGACAACATATAATGTTATTAACAAAAGATATTGAGAAAAGTGTAGTAAAGACATCAAAAGGGTATGTTTCAAAAGACAGTATTATTAAAACCGTTGATATGAATAGAGGTTTTACTTGTCCGTATCATGCAAATTTTGATGTGCAGATTTGTAGAGCGCAGTATTCTAATTTAGAATCGGCATATGTTTGTGATGGGTGGAAAGCACATGAAATTGCTGAAAAGTTAGACGGAGAAGTTGTGCATTGTCGCAAGCAAAACAACTGTGTTGTCCCATAATGAATTCTAACAATCAACCTAAAGCAAGACAGATAGAGATGTTAGATGTAAAATTTGGCGATTGCTTTATCTTATCAGAAGACGGACAATCCATGCTTGTTGATTGCGGGACACGAAATAGCAAATCTTATTTGGCTACTGCTGTTAGTCGTATAGAAGCGGATAATAAAATAAAAAAAGCACTTTTGACTCATTTTCATGAAGATCATAATAAAGGTTTTGACATACTTGAAAGTAATGCAGTAAAGGAGTTTGACGAAATTATATTACCAAATATTTATGATAAAAGCGGAAACACAATAAAATTAAATTTAGCTAGGCTAATTGTTTGCTCTAAAAAGTCCAAAGCATGGAAAGCTGCACTTGCACATATAACATTACCCATTAGAATGGATAAATTACTTGCTATAAACGGACATTTTATTTTTGTTTCTGATGGTGGAAGCTTTGCATTAAGCAACACGACTTACAATGTTTTATCTCCAACACAGCAAGATGTACAGAACTTTAGTGGGATGCCAATGCTAAAAGTAATAGATGATGCTATAGTAAATGATAGTATACTACGAGAAAGCTCTAATGAAATTTTGAGAATTTTTCGTTACTGGCTTGAACAAGTGGAAACAATTTCTGGAGTTGCAGTTGTAAGGAAAAATCAAGAATTTACAATTCAGGCAGAAGATCGGCTTAAAAAAGTTTTGGATATATTCATTGAGAGAGGCGGAGAAATCATGAATAGTTTTAACGGAGAGCAAAAAGAAGAAGTTAAAAAGTGGGCTGAGAAATTAAGCAGGAAATGGAATAAGTTCTCAATTGTTTTTAAGTCGAGCGAAAATGAAATTTTAATGACAGGTGATATGGAGGAAATAACTTGGAGAAAGTATATTAAGCCAAAATATTTTAGTGGAGCAAGTGGTAATGTAAAAATTCTTAAAGTGCCACATCACGGTACAAAAAGTTATTTTAGTTCTAATTTTCCAGTTAGTGACGACACTAAATTTTTAATATCAAATGGGACTTATAGAAAGTGGTCTATATCTGATGAGTATAATAATCATTATTCAGGGGAATTCTACTGCACAAACAAAAACTGTACTTATTATCTTAATAATCATAGTTGCTGTAAGAATTTGAAACATATAGGAAATTCAACATTGCAATATTGATTAAGAGGGGCAGTTGTTGACGGAACTAATAAAGGACAAAACAGTTCGACAATAATAGTGACACTAATTAGTTTATTGTAGCGGCTTTAGTCTAGACTTATCGCTAAAAATACGCTATAATAATAGCAGGGAGACAACCCATATGGATTACACAAAAATAGACAATCTAAAAAGGCAGATTGATGCCATAAGACCTTATGAGGGCGAGACGCTTAAACAGTTGCAAGCGTATTTTAGAATAGGGCTGACATATAGCTCTAATGCACTTGAGGGCAACACTTTGACTATAAGTGAGACCAAGGTTTTGTTAGAAGACGGCTTAACAGTCGGCGGTAAACCCTTAAAAGACACCTATGAGGCATTGGGTCATGCACGAAGTTATGACTTTATGTTTTCGCTTATGAAAAAGAGGGATATATCCGAGCAAGATATTCTAATCATGCACAAGTTGTTTTTTAGCGAAATAGATAACGAGCAAGCGGGCGTTTATCGTAATCAACAAGTATTCATCTCGGGCTCTGAGTTTCCCGTAACAGAGGTTAGCAAGCTAAAATCAGAAATGGCAGAGCTAATTGAATGGATAAAAAAAGACAGAGACAAATATCATCCCGTTGAATTTGCAGCACTACTGCATAAAAAATTCGTATTTATCCATCCATTTATTGATGGTAACGGTAGATTAACAAGACTACTAATGAATACCGCTTTAATTCAAGATGGCTACATGATAGCCATTATTCCGCCTGTTCTGCGAGCAGAATATATTGCGCTATTAGAAAAAGCCCACACCAACGATAAGCCTTTTATTGAGTTTATCGCAGAGCGAGTGCTAGAAACTCAAAAAGAAGTGGTAAGATTGTTGCATATAAAGTAGAAAAACCACCCCCTAAAATTCGACAAAAAGTTTATAGAATATGATATAATTATTCAAGGCGAGTCCCTCGTGGGGCTCGCCTTTTTAAGTGCCGCTGTTGCTGGCAGTCCTTTGTACATTGACAACTGAATAATCAAAAATAGTCAAAGGCTGTCTCCAAATTGCTTTTTGGTGTTGTTTTGGTTTACTCATAAAATAAAGGTTTAGCCTACGCAAACAACAATCAAAAAATCACAAAATAACAGGAGACAAAAAATAATGATAAACTACAATCAATTTAAGAACATTAAAGAGCTACAAAGTATTGGCATCAGCCAAATAGAAGCAGCAAGACAGCTGGGCATCTGTAGAGACCGCATACGGGCTTGGTGGAATAAGACCGAAGAGGACTTTTGGAGCTTAGAGCGCCAAACAAACGGCGATATGGACAATTATCGTGCATTTGTCTTGGATTTACTCAAGATATGCCCTCAAATCAGAGGCACAAATATCTATCTAAAACTTCAAGAAAACTTCCCAAACTTCAATGCTAAAATGCCTGCGTTTTATAAATTCGTTAAGCAACTAAGGATAGAAAATGACCTTGAGCAGTTTGGCAAAAGGCTTACTACAGCAAGAGAATCTTTGCCAGCAGGCGAAGAAATGCAAGTGGACTTTGGCGAGTTCAAAATGAGAACCATGTACGGCACTTGGGTTAAAGTGTATTTTGCGTGTTTCGTTTTAAGCTACTCAAACTTCCGCTATGTCCATTTTGAGCCAAAGCCTTTCACTACTGATACGGCAATAGTGGCTCACAACCATGCTTTCAAATATTTTGGTGGTCGCACAAGGCGAATTCTTTATGATCTGGATCGCGTATTCGTCCAAAGTGAAAACTTTGGCAATATTATATTCGTGAAAAAGTGGGAGGAGTATGTCCGCAAGATTGGATTTGCAGTAATTTATTGCAGACCTCACGATCCTCAAACAAAAGGACGAGTTGAGGGAGTTGTCAATTTTTGCAAGCGGAATTTTCTTGACGGAACTACCTATTATGGGTGCGATGCATTGCGGTATTCTGCGTTAAAGTGGCTGGATGCTGCAGGAAATGAATTTGTTAGCGGAGCGAGAAAACAAACTCCCCGTGAAGCCTTTGCGGAAGAACAAAAACATTTGATTCCTATTCCAGCTAATTTGCTAAAGCCAAAGCAGAAGATAATCGGTAGTCTGCAAAATAATACGGTACATTATAAAGGTAAGCAGTACGAGTTGCCACTAGGAACTAACCTAATTATGAGCCAAGTTCAAGTAGAGGAAATGGGGGAGGAACTGTATATTTTTTGTACTGAGACAGGCGAGTTGGTTTGCTCTCACAAAATTTGTACAGGCGATAATTGGGTCGTTAAGCTAGAAAACCAATCTAATCAAATGCAAGTCAAGCCAGAAATTCTTAAAAAGCATTTTCAAGACGATGCTATCTTTGCAAATTTCCTTGATAAACTAAAAGCACAAAATACAAGATACTTTGCAAAGCAATGCATTGGCGTTTTGCAAGCTGTTCGCTATTACAGCAAGGAGCAGCTAGGGCAAGCGTTTGAGCATTGCCTGAAAGTGGATATTTGCAACTTTAGTGAGCTAATGTCTTTTCTCATATTAAAGCATGGTAAAAAACTTACCAAAGCGTTTTTAAGCAGAGAAAAGATTTATTATTACACAAAGCAATCAAAAGAGTTGGAGGTGATTATGGTAATAGATAAAACTAAAATTAGAGAGCTAGCAAAGCTTCTTAATATCCATACTGTCGGCAACGCAAAGTTTGAGCTAAACAATTTGAAAATGACAAATCTTGAGTATTTGCAATGGATTTTTGAGCGAGAGCTAGAGGTGCGAAAAGAGAGGGCTATTGCAAGAGTTAGAAAAACATCAAATTTACCGCAAATTGCATTTGATAAAAACTCACTCCATGAGGGAGTAAGGTATCAGGTAGAAAAGCTAGGGCAATGTAGTTGGGCAGAGAAAAGTGAAAACATCTTAATCGCAGGTTCTCACGGAGCGGGTAAAACCGCACTAGCTACCCATTTAGCAAATTCAGCAATAGATAAGAGTTGCAAGGTCTTGTACTTAAAGCTAGACGAACTGTTCATAGTATTGAAAAACAAAGATACGCTACAGCAGGCAAAAACAACTTATACTCGAATAAAAAGTGCTGATGTGCTAGTGCTAGATGAATTTTTGTACCTAGACTTACCAAAGCAAGACCTAGAGCTACTATACAAGACCATCATGGGGCTAAATAGCACGGCAAGCATAGTCTTTGTTGTCAACAGGGAGTTCTCAGACTGGATCGCCAGTTCAGAGGACAAATATACCACTCAACTTCTAATCCAGCGTGCTGTAGCCTCGTCAGAATTAGTGTCGCTCTAATTTTTATACGAAAAATCGACAAATTGTTGATTTTGCAGTAATTATTAGAACTTCTCAAGGGGTCTGGGTGACAAGGGGGGCTTCAATCTCTACGCAAACACCTCGCCAGACCGAGAGGGCAGGCACACGCAACATTTTGAATAATTCATAAAATCTGCCAAGAGCAACCTTTCAAGCAACTCAAGCAGAGCTAGCTGTAAAGGGCTTTGATGGAGTTCATTTTCGCAAGAAAGAATATGCTGAATACATTGCGTATCAATTCGTGTTTGGTGAAGCAAAAATAAAGAATGGTTTGAGTGATGCAGTAGACGACGCATTTAAGTCTTTATCAGATTCATACGCAAATAAAAGTGCGGACTTTTCTTTGCTTGATGATACATTGCTAGATGAAATAGTTGTCGATGAAAACATGGCGGAACTGTTTAGAAAAAATTTTATACCCAAACATCAGTCTGCAAAGTCTAATATAGAGACTGAAGAAGCTTTCGCAGTTTTTATAGGATACACATTTACTCATCCAAGTGAGGATGGAAGAAAGCCAAAAGAGCAAATAGCTGACAAAGTAAAGAGTGATATAGAGTCAGTGAAGCAAAAAATTATTCAGGCTATTGCCAGTAAAGATTATACGGCAAATAGCGATTTTTACATTTATTTTTTACCGTTCAATGATGCGGCTGCTGATAAGAAGTCTATTATGCAAGAGATAGCAGCTATTAAGATAAAGGGAGGTAAATAAAGAAAAAGTGACAGACAAAATACACATTACCATTGGAGATATTTTATTGGATGAGGTCGAAAGGTCTCAATATTTTCAATTGCTATATGAAAAACTTTTGACTGATTATACTTTGTTTTTGTTTGCCAAGCCCTATAATAAATTTACCGTAACCGAATTAAAAGACATTCTTAAGTTTGCAGATATTTTATCAAAATCAAATGTTACAAAATATAAAAGTAGGCATAAAAAAATAGCTCAGGATATAGTAGTTACATTAACTCATATTTATAAAGAGAAAGATAAAGAAAGAGAGATAATTGATGTATATGCGAGAGAGGTGCTGTTGGCGATATCAAATTACATTGGGGTAACAAAGCTTCCGATAAGTAGCACACCTTATTTGCGCGAGGATGTTGTATCCAATTTGGCTGATGGTTATAGAATATTAGGAAATGAGACTACGACTGGCGAGTTCTTACTTGATTCGCAAAAAGTTGCTTTGCAAAATGCAGAGCGTTTTGCTCTGCAGGAGGCTTTTTTGGTAGGTATATTTGTCTTCATTTAGGCATATAATTGCTCTATGAGTAACGAAGCAATAGAAGAGATAAAAAATGATATTTCAGCTATAAAAAGTGAAGTCACAGGCATCGCAAAAGTGCTTAACGAACTTTCTGAGGTTTGTAACAGTATGAGCGATGAACATGGTGAAATGCTTGTAAAGTTACTAAGAATGGTGGCGAAAATTATTCCTAACTAACATCTAAATGCACACATTATTAACTCAAATATGCCTGCACCAATAATCCCTGTTCCAATGGCTATCAAGATACCGACTAAAATATGTGTTTTTGGTCGAATCTCTAGGCGGCACAAGATTCTTTTATATAATACGGGCTTGTAATATGCAAGCTCTTTTTTTGTTGTCTTATATAGGAATTTTGCATAGTCGGGTTCTAAGCCACTTGACTTAATTTTTTTGATTGCGGCACGGCTCAATATAGGGAAAAGAGTTGCAAACTTTATATCGTTAATCCTATCATAAAGGCTTCTGGTAAAAATGCAACGGAGATCTCCATCGTCTTTCATCATAATCGTAGGGAAGCAGATATGGCGAATCAATTGCCGATAGATGCCAGCGACAACAAAGTTTACAGCACTGATTCCATTTTCACGCAAAATTCCACCGGCTTCCTTTAAGCTTAAGTAAAAATGCTTTTCCCCATGTTCCTCATTTTCATTTTGTTCAGTATCTAAGCAAGCACCATATTTATTGCCTTGCACGGAAACATCAAGTATAGCAACGCACAAGTCGTAATCTTTAGCCCTCTCAATGAGATCTTTATGCAGTGACTGCCTTTCGAAATTATAATCAGAATTTCCTGCTTGCTTATATGTTGCTGTTTTGGTTGCCGCTTTAGTTGATCTCTTTGTTTCAGGATAGGGCAAGTCAATTTTGTCCGTTACAGTTAATTCAAACAACGGACTTTTTTGGGGTCTAATAGTTTTGGAGCCGACAAAGCGTTTTTTCAAATAGTCAAAGATATAATCATAGTTTTCGCATCCGTAGCGAACAACTAATATTTTTTTTGCTTCATATGAATTAGGTTTTTTCATGGTGCTGTCCTCCTATATAATTGTAACATTTCTATATAAATAAATCAAGCAAGAAATGTAATATAAATAAAATTTAGGGTATGTCCTTTTGTTGACAGGATGACTTATTATATGCTATAATATATAGGTTGTTGCGAAAAAGATTTATTTTGATTAACGCAATTTCAAAAAAGGCTATCGCAAAACATTTTGCGATAATCGCAAAATCAAACGGCAAAACAATCAAATCGCAAAATCAAACCAAAAATTCAAAAGTCGACTTTTTGGTGTGTAAGCCCACAGCAAAAAACCGCCCAAAACATGGTAAAAAGGGGCGGTTTTTTCCATTATTTATGCGAGAAAAAACAAATGTGTCACGGTTTAGTCATGGTTTTAGTCACGGACTGCTTTTTCCGTGACTAATTTCGCGGAAAAAACACACTAAAATTGCCAATAATTTTGTTTGCGTTTTGAGTGTAATTGTGTTATATTTGTTGTAGATGAAAAATAACAAATTGAAAAATGAAATTAGCGTTCGTAGTTCGGCGGCAGAGTATTTGACTTATGTTGCGGCGGTTGGTGGTGATGGCTTTGAAATGCGATATGAGGATGAGAATATTTGGCTGACGCAAAAAATGATGTCAGCTGTTTATGGTGTGACTGTTTCTGCGATAAATCAACACATTAAGAAAATATTTGACGATAGGGAGTTGGAAGAGGCGGCAACTATTAAGAAATACTTAATAGTTCAGAAAGAGGGCAGTCGTGAGGTTGAAAGAGAAATTGAGCATTATAATTTGCAAATGATTATTGCGGTTGGATTCAAAGTGAACAATGAAAAAGCAGTTCAATTTCGAAAGTGGGCGAATCAAGTTGTCAAGGATTATACAATCAAAGGCTGGGTCATGGATAGTGAGCGGTTGAAAAATGGCGGGAGCATTTTGACTGAAAAGTATTTTGAAGAGCAACTTGAAAAAATTAGGGAAATACGGGTTTCGGAGCGAAAGTTTTATCAAAAAATTACTGATATTTATGCAACCTCGCTTGACTACGATGTGACGGCGAAATCAACAAAAGAATTTTTTGCAAAAGTCCAAAACAAAATGCACTATGCTGTTCATGGAAACACGGCGGCGGAGGTTGTTTATCATCGCGCTGATTCAAAGAAAGAAAGTATGGGTTTGACGACTTGGGCTGATGCTCCGCATGGAAAAATTCAAAAACATGATGTTAGTGTTGCAAAAAATTATTTAACTGAAGATGAAATCTATAGCCTTAATCGAATTGTTTCCGCGTATCTTGACATTGCCGAAGACATGGCGAAACGAAAAATTCCAATGACGATGAATGATTGGGCAAAGCGCCTAGATATTTTTATTTCTGCAACCGACAGGGAAGTTTTGGGCGACTTAGGAAAAATCACTGCCGAAATCGCAAAAAATCACGCAGAAACAGAATTTGAAAAATACCGAATTATTCAAGACCGTTTATTCGTGAGTGATTACGATAAATTTCTTGAAGAGTTGATGGACGATAAATAGTTTTATATATGGTTGCTAGAAGGTTTTTCAAAGTTATGTTGCAAATATTACAAATTTGAGCAAAATTGAACTTTTTTCAACCTTTTTGAACGAAAATTAACTAAATTTAAGTTATTGATACTCTTGCGTCTCCTTTGCCACATAATTTCTAGTTTAGGATTAATCCTAGACTAGATTTTTTTTATGTTCAAACAATGCATGAAAACTAATCACACAATAAAGCAGATTAGTTATTGCAACCAAGAGCGTTAAAATATGGCGCAATTTATAAAAGGATGTTTGTGAGTGTAAGGGTCATTTTTTTGTGTTTTTTGAGTGTTGATGTTGTGCAAGGTTTGTCGAAATAAATAAAAATATATTTGATTAAAATAGGGGACTAAAATTTTTTTGGGACATAAATTGTTAAGGATGTGGGTTTGAAGACATTGATTTGCATTGAGAGAGATGCAGATTTTTTTGATGTTTTTCTTCTACATATACCAATATTCCAAAAGGTATGTGAAAGGAGGTAAAAAAACATGGCAGATTCAATTTTGTTTAATAAGGTTTTGGTTTCCGGAACATATGATAGCTTGCCACTTGGCGTTGATTCAAACGAATTAAACACGACAATTGTTTCGGGATTGACGGCGGTAAAGTCAGCGAGTGTGTCAGTTTGGGCGAGCGGGTATTTAACCTATACCATCACAATTGACAATCAAGCAGATGAAGATTTTGTGACTCCAACATTAACTGATATTCTTGATATCACTCAAATCAAACTCGTTGCAAACAGCGTGGAAGTTGATGGGATAATAACGACCTACACTTATGTCGGTTTGACTGGACTACTGACAATCGTTCTTCCAACAATCGAACAAGGCGAAACAATGATAATAACATTCCAAGTTGAGATGGTCTAGGGTAATTCAAAATGAACAAAACACTAACAAGCAAGTCGCATATCAAAGGTAATATTCATGGAGAAAAAATTGAACTAGAAACGAATGAGGTTGCAGTTTTTGTGAAAAATTTACGCAAATCTGCTTGCTGTTGTTGCAGATGTTGTTGTTCGTGTTGGTTTTGCAAATTCTGTTTGTGTTGTGAAATAGTGCTAAACACAACTTTCAAATCATTCTAAAGATAATCAAAAATAACCTTGGCTTAGAAAAACAAGTCAAGGTTATTTTTGATTTTATGAAATGAAGATGTTCAATTGAACGAAGAAGTTTGAAACAATTTTTTTGTCTCAATACCTATATTAATTTAATCGGAACAATGCTTCAAAGGTGTTTGGTCCAGCTAGGCCGTCGGCTGGAAGTCCGACAGATTGTTGGAATGAGCGGACTGCTGCTTCTGTCATTGGGCCAAATACTCCTGTTAGTCCGCCAGTCTGAAAACCTTGGCGATTTAAAGCCGCTTGTAGAATCCAGACAAGATTGCCTCTGTCACCGTTTCTGAGAATTCTTGTTGCACCTCTTGTTCTTGGCCCCCAGATGCCGTCTTCGACAAGTCCTGCGTTGAATTCGCGATTAAGTTCGGTTTGAAACCCTCTGATTAGCGCACGATTTGATGTTGCTCCCCAAACACCGTCAACATTAAGTCCAGCATCATAACGCGAGTTTAGGGTCGATTGAATATTTCTGATGATGTCGGTTGGTGGTGGAATTGGTGGGGTTGGTTGTGGTGGAACAACAGGTGGAGGAGATGGGGGCAAAGGGTTTCCGCAAGTAACACCGATTGACTGCATAATTCCATTAGCAACACCCCTTGCATATTCGCAGAAGTGTTCATCGAACAACTGGTTGTCTCTTGTGTTTGAGATGAATCCAAGTTCCAATAAAATTGCCGGCGCACGAGTCTCTCTCAAAACACTAAAATTACCCTCTTGCAAACCAAGGTTTGCCATTGGACTAATATTAGCAATGTTGTTTAAAACAGTGTTTCCAGCTGCGACTGAAGCGGGTGGGCGAGTCGGGTGAACGAAAACTTCTGTCCCATTGAAATTTGGGTTTGTTGAACCATTTCGATGTATTGACACAAAAAGTCTCGGTTGAGGGTTAAGATTGTTGCTTATTCTTGAGCGTTCTCCAAGTGGAATGAAGGTGTCGTTTGAGCGAGTCATCACGACATTAACCCCACAGCTTCTTAAAATGTTTCGAACAGCAAATGCCATTCTTAGCGTGTCATCCTTTTCAAATCTGTTTCCATTAACTGCCCCCGGATCGCTTCCTCCGTGCCCAGCATCTATTAGGCACATAAAAGCACCATATAGTTTTTAGGGGTAAAATGGGTTAAAAAGAGTTAAAAACAGCCGTTTTTAAGCGGAAATTCGCTCAAAGTGGTTTTTTTATGCGATTTCTTCTATGTTGATGCTTTCGACATTAATGTTATAGCCATGGTAGCCGCCAGTTGTTTTATACTGTGCTTTGATGCCAAAACCCAGTCCACTTAGATATATCAGCATGGTTTTATTGCTGAAAACAACTATCTTCTCAAGGATGCTATTGAAACTCTCAATTCTTTCTTCCTCTAATTCCAAGAGCAATATTTTGTCAATTTCATTTATTAGGGATGAGAAGAAATCGCCTCTGTTCGAGAGTTTGTGATTATATAATTCAGTCTCAATTTTCTTTGCATTTAGTTCAGCAATTTCCTCGTCGTATTTTGAAACTAATTTTTTCAAGTTCTCATTGCTTATTACTCCATCAAAAACTAAGTCGATAGATTTGATTTTCCTGTGTTCAAGTTCTTTAATTTTTTTGTCAAAGTTTTCGACGCTTTTGAGTTCTTGCTCTTGTTGAATTAATCTTAGTTCTTGCAAAATTTCCTTTTTTATCTCGTCCTTATTAAACTCAACAAAACGGAGTGCTTCTTGGAATATATATCTAATTCCATACTCTTGAACGGGTCTATTGTCGCAGCCAATAGTTTTTCCAAACTCATCTACTTTTTTTGTTCCTCTTCGAGCATAAGTTTTACACGAAAAGTAATGTGATTTTTTTCTAGTGTTGTGGTTTTTGTTGACAGAGGTGTAAGTGTCGCCACAGTCTCCGCAAACAACTTTTCCACTACACCAATATCGACTTGAAAATCTTATCTTTCTTTCTGAGGAAGTTGAGCGTCTTTCAATTTCAAGTTGAACTTGGTTCCAAATTTCTCTGCTAACAATTCCTTCATGAGTATTTTGTTTAATTATTAAGTCATCTTGGTCTGGATTCATTATTCTATGCTTAGTCAAGAAGTTTGGTGTGCATTTTTTCTTTTGCACTAAATCGCCGACATATTTTTCGTTTTTCAAAATATCGTAAACAGTTCTTGAATACCATCTTTTTCCCCATTTAGTTTTATAGCCCGCATCATCAAGCATTGTTGAAATTTTTTCTATTCCATGACCCTCTAAAAAACTGGTGAATATGAATTTTATAGTTTTAGCTTCTTCTGGGTTTATAGACAACTTGCCGTTTTTCAAAAAGTAACCATATATTATTCCATTGCCAAAAACAACTCCTTGCTCCATTCGGCGCCTTTGACCCCATTTAACACGCTCACTTGTTTTACGACTTTCTTCTTGAGCGATACTTGCCATGATGGTAAGACGCAACTCTCCGTCGCTGTCTAGTGTGCAAATATTGTCTGTCATGAAATAAACGCCAACATTTTTATCTTTGAGTGTTCTTGTATATTGGAGCGTGTCAACGGTGTTTCTGGCAAATCGACTGACTTCTTTGGTGATAATTAAATGGAATTTTCCATTTAATCCGTCTTGAATCATTCGGTTAAATGCTTTGCGTTTTTTAACAGATGTCCCACTTAATCCTTCATCGTAATATATTTCACCTAACTGCCATGTTTTGTGGTTTTTTATAAAATCAGTGAAGTATTTAATTTGACTATCAAGTGAGTTTGCTTGGTCGTCCTTGTCGGTTGAAACTCGACAATACGCAGAGACAATTATATGTTGCTCAAATATATTTTTGTATGAATGCATTTTTATGTTTTGTCCTCCTTGTATTGTAGTTCAATTAAAAAATTGAGTTGCTTTTTGGTTATAAAACCTTCACGGTGCAACTCTCTATAAATAGATAATTTAAGATTTAACCTCAATTCAGGCGTAGCCTTAATAGAGACGGCTTCTAATTGTAAATCTTGTTTTTCCACAATAGCTACTCAAAAATCAGTTAATTCTTGCGTTTATCAAAAGTTCTTTCGTAGAAAGGTGGTGTAGATTTTTATGCTAAAATTCGCCAAAATATGACAAAAGGGCAATTAGATGAATTCAGCGTTGTTAGGTAGAACATCACGGTATTCTGTTGGAATTTGACCTTGTGACCAAAGGTTCTTTGTTTCGATGATTCTGCCGTCGAAGAATTTGATTTTGTGTAACTGTCCGCCATAGCCTTGAAAGGCGGCGGTTGGGTCGTCTGGTTGAATGAAGTAATGGCAACTGTTTATTCTTGCGACCATGGGGTTGTCTTTTTCGTTTATCTTTTCTTGCCAAAAGTGTGCGGTGAAGCAGTCACTCGAACATAGGTCAGCGTTGGAATAACTGCTTCTAATAATTTCCTTTTGGCAAATAACACAGTTCATTCAATCAAATTAGTTTAGAGTTTTTAAGATGTCTTTGCAGATTCCAAGATTGCTGTCTGCAGCGACATTGATGCCTTTTGTGTAGTTATTCGAAAAGGTTAGAATAACCCATTCGCCAGATATGACTACATCAATCTCACTAGGACTTTCGCAGAGATCAAGTTCCTTTTTTGTGGCGCTGTTGACATATTCGGCGTCAACAATATCGAAATCAAGATTGCAAAGTAGTGGAAGAAGATATTTCTTCACGAACTTTGCTTTCTCTTGATACATTTTTCCTTTTTTCAATTTTCCCATTTGTCTAGTCTCCTATATTGGTTTTTAGTTCTTCTAGCAGTTTTACAACATCGTCAAGTGAGTGTTTGTCTTCATAAGTTAATGGGATTAGTTCGTTCACATCAGTTCGTCCAAGGATGAATTCACTCACAGCAATGCGAGCTTTGTCGCTCACTTTATCAAAGATTTTCAAATATGCCATTGTTGTTCGTTGGTCGGTGTGGTTTAGCATGAACTGTGCTTTTGTGATAAAATTCATATCAATCTTGGTTTTGTCAACCGAGGCAACAATACTTTGGAAACTATGCCGCATGGTGTGGGCGCCGACATTAAAAGGTAAGTTCAACTTTTTACCAGCAGTATCGAATATGCGCCAGCGTTGTTGTTTTTCAAGAGGTTGATTGCCTTTTTCGCTAGGGAATAAATAATCATCATAGCCAAGATAGCCAAGCGGGCTTTTTAAAGACAAAAAATATTTTTGCAAAGCATCTTGAACGGACTCCGTAATGAGAATGTTATTAAATTTTCCTGTCTTTTTTTCATTGATTTTCAACCTCTTGCGAATGTTGCCGTTTTCGTCAATCAAATGGCATACTCTCAAAATGCAGACATCTGAAGCGCGAATTCCAAAACTTACTCCAATCGTCCAGATTGCCCAGTTGCGGACTCGCAAGTGCTTATGTCCATTGTTCAATAGATAATTTTGAATAGCGACGAAATCGTCATAAGAACGAATTGAATCTGCTGCTTGTGGTTTAGGTTTACCGTCGGATTTGAACTCAGAGTAGGGAACAGGCTTATTCTTGATTTTTTTGGGTTTCTCTTCGTTTTCAATTTGAATAGGATAAGGAACGAATATTATATTTGTGAGTGGCTGTTTCATAGTGATTTCTCCTTGCTTAAAAGCGAGGATGTCCAATCGTAAAAACAATCCACGCATTTAAGGTGCGCCAATAAATTGTAGAATCTCAATCAAAGTTGCGTATGTTTTTGTCGTTGATCTAAACAACTTGTCTTTATCAGGATTGCTCGTCAATATTTTTTGAATCTCTGTTGTCAATTCAAAAATATGCTCAAAACAATATTGCTTGAGTTGTGGTGTCGTGGCTATCCATTGAATGCCACCATTTCTGCCTAAAGTTATGTTCACTAAACCTTGTGACGACATTTCTCTAGCATGGCTTTGAGCGGTGTTTTTGCTAATCTTTAATCTGTCAGCAATGACATGTGCTGGGTATCGCTTTTTAGATAGCAAAATTTTTACCATTTCATAAGGTGTTGAAAATGACGCCGCCATAATGCTGCTCCTTCAATATTTTGTATGATTTAATTATACAAAATAAATGAACCAAGGGCTTTTGGTTCATTTAATAAAAAGAAGCAATTTAATTGTCTAATCTTGACTAAAATTTCTTAATTGTTGACCCAATAAGCCACAAAGATTTATCTTTTGATGTTTTTTTGCTGGTTATTTTTATTGATATAAAATTTAATAGCACAACATAATTATATCAAAAACTAAAGCATTTTGCAGTTTTTTATCGGGGGTATTTCAAAAAAATTATTTATAAAAACCTAAATATTTTTTATTCATTACTTATTAAGACTTTACTTGATTTTCTAAAATCTCATTTAAGGTTTTTGGTTCAAAATCATTTACATCCACCCCGACATTGAAAGCATTTTTCAAGTCTAACATTAATGGATGTGGTGTTTTTGCGTTGTTGTGGATATGTCCGTAAAAATGAAGGCTAGAATAGTGTTGCTTGTTCCAAGAGGCAATAGGGTAGTGAAATAGAACTATGCTTCGCCCGGCATCTTCAATCATTTCATAACTTTTAATCCAAACAAATAAACTATGGTCGAAATCTTTATCGTTTAAGAATCCGTAGTCATGGTTTCCTTTGATTAGATGCTTCCGACCATTAAGTTTCTGCAAAAGTTCATTTGCATTTATACCGCTGGTCAAAGCGAAGTCACCAAGTATATAAACATTATCTTCAGGCTTCACTTTTTTGTTCCATTTAACTATCATCTCATCATTCATTTCTTCAACAGTGGAAAATGGTCTGTCTTGATATTGAATGATTTTTCTATGAAAGAAGTGGTTGTCACTTGTGTAAAAATTCATTTTCTATTATCCGTCCTTTGCCGCAGAGATGGCGGCTGTTAGCGTTTGCTTGGTTTTGTTTTCATAAAAATTGACCTTGCTTTGAACGAAAGCAGGGTCAATTTTTGTATAACGGTCTATTAGTGATTGTAGTTTTTCAGCGTCTATTGCTGACCAGATTTTATTGTTTCTGGAATCCATCAATAGATTAAATATTTTGGTTGAAAATCGTTTTTTTGCCGAGTGTCCTATTTTTTCTCTCATACAATAAATTCCTTTTAAGCCCATGACGAAGTGAAATGTGTCGCTGTTTCAGTTGTTAAGTGTGCATAGTAACTGCTGACCTTTATGTAAACAGAGCCGTCATCTCTTGAAGAAAGTTGAATCTTTTTTAGATCGCCATTAGTTCTATCCTTTATAAATATTCCGTCAATAAATTTGTCTTTCACAGGGCTGACATAGCTAGACATTGAGTAGTTGCTTCTAACATGCTTGTCGCAAATTTCTTTAATTCTTATTGACACATTGCCGACAAGTTCTACGACTTGAAAAAAGTTGACATTAGTCTGGTCATAGCCCCAAGAGATGTAGAAAATATCTCCAACCTTTACACCGTATTTGTTTAATTTCGCCTGAACTTTTACTGGCAAAGAAAACATAGTTTTGTTAGATATTTCAGCATCGGGCAATAGGCTTTTGATAAGCCTTTGATTCTTTTCAGTGTTTTTGGCAAACCAACATTTTTTGAGGTTGTGCCAGCGAAAGAATGCAGATTTCAGACAGTCGATTACTTTTTGTTCTGGCTTTGACTCGAAGTAAAGTTCGAGTCCATTATGTTCTTTGTTTGCGATAATTTTTAGCATGATGATTCTTCTCCCTTAATTTTTGTTCCAATGAATTCAGCGTCTTCAATAACTTCAAACCAGTCAGTTGGGATAAAGTTATATGCTGAATTCATGCCTGTGCCATCTAGTTTAGGAAATTCAACTCGAATTTTATATAGCCACTCATTTTCATCTTCATAATGTTTGCGACCTAGAATTTCAAACTCCTTGCCTGTCCAATTTTTCCCCGTCATTCGTATTTTTGCGCCAATAGGAATGTTGTTTATGGGATTATCATTCCCATACCAAACCTCGTATTTCCCAGATATAGTTGAACTATTAGGAATCATTGCAAATCCCAGTTTTTCAAGATCGCTTGTGTATGACTTCAAGCATGCTTCTCTTTGCTCAATCCCAAATTGATTGTCAGCAAAGGATTTGTGATATCTAGCACAGAAATCTTCTACGCTAGTAGCAGGAACAGCATATTTTTTAAAAGACTCATAGACTCTTTCGGTTGCATTTTTTACTTTTTGGTTTTTTTCATTCATATGATTTCTCCTGTTCTAATCAATTTGCCATGAAATTTCAAGGCCCTACAATATGTCAAGAGTAGTCTGATTATCGTTCATAGTTCACCTCAATTTTATGCAGATTTTCCTTGTCCTAAAAGAAGTGCTTGGTTTGCATTGAACGATAGTGTTGAAAGAATTACTTGATAGGGAATATCGCTCTCACAAATTTCTGCATAGATTTTCTCAGCTTCTTCGCGCTCTTTTTCAGTTTTTATATCTTCTGGTGGCGGCAACCAGTTTTTGCGTTGACCCACATAAATATTGAATCTGTCCAAAAGGTCTAGGCGGTGGATAGTGATATGAAATGTTCCTTTTATATAAGCCTTGACAGAAAAATATCTATACCTAGTTTCTACTCCAACTTTGACTTTTCGGTCATAGTAACTTGTAAAGCCATTGCTGCCTTGGCTGAAGTCGTCAAAATAGTTAAGCACCTTGTCTAGTTCGACAACAATGTCTGGAACAGTTCGATCAATGTTGCAAAAATGCCTATCCCAAGTTCTCACGATTATTTTCTTGTTGATTTTAGCGCCATTGTTAGTTTTCCAGCCGTTATACAAATGAATGTTGGTGGAAAAGTCATAGTGGCTTTGTGCTTTGATATCGTCAAATATTTTGACAGCAGAATCGCCAACATTATCACAAAAAACGCTAGAGAGCATCTGAAGAACTTTCATTAAGTTTGAATAATTGAACTCAATATTAGATTGTTTTTCGATGCGTTCTTGGAATTTTTGCCAAACATTCCCGACAAGATATTTAGAGAAAATATCAAGTTGAACTGCCTTGCTCCAATAGCGCTTGCGGATATCTGCAAGCATATCGTTGAAGTTAGCGTCGCGATATAAACTTTCATGAGTATGTCCTAATATTAGCCTTATGTCAGGCTTTTCGCCTCTTGTTGCTAAAAATTGTTTGTAAGAAAGCAAGGCTTCAACAGCCCGTTTAACATAGCGAGTCTCTTTTTCGTAGTCTTGAATTAAGATGAAAATAATTTCGGATTTATTGATAGGTAGATTAGAGTCTTTGATAAGTGGAAAATCTTTTAACTCCTCAGCCACTTCAAACTCAATTTCATTGAAAATATTATTACTCTCAAGTGGTTTTTCAATGTTGATGTAGACGACTGCGATTTCGACATTAGTTTTGCGTTCTGCATTCCAAAAGGCATTTTGAACATATTCAACGCTCGCGCCGAGTGCATCTAATTTCGCGACAAGAGCTTTGCGTGAGTTGCTGTAAGGATTTTTTAGTGTCTCTGCGTTAAGCAAGCAAACAATCTGACCGCCGCATGGTTCGATTAAATCAATAGCTCGCGACAGATGTCTATCCCCGTAATCGAATGGAGGATTCATAATAATAGCATCATATTGAGTGTGTGTCTTAAAAGAAAGAAAGTCATCGCCGACAATTGAATAACCTTTACTGAATAGCAGGTTGCTTAATTCTGGGTCAATTTCAACGCAGTCGATTTTGGCAATTTGATTTCTAAAGCGAGTAGCATCTTTGAGATAATCGCAAATGTCGCCTTTACCCGCTGATGGCTCTAAAATATATTTCAGTGGCTTTTTTTTATCAAGTTTATACCACATTTTAGATATGAGGTCATCAGGTGTAGGGTAGAAAGTATTGTTAAACATATTTTTATCCTCTTGGTTTTGAAATTGAGTTTTGGATTTTACTCTGCCTCAATCAAAACCCCTTTGCCTTGATGTGTTGGCATTTCCGCAATAAGCTTTTCCGCTTCTTCAAGGGAATATTTTTTAGCATTTTGTTTTTGCTCTGTCCACATAACAAAGCCAAACATTGAATAGTCATTTGTGGACTCTTTCTTTACCCAATACAGTTTTTTGTTTTTCATAGTAACTCCTATTCCGCATTTGCGGATATGTTATTGTTATTCGTTTTCAGCCCAGTCAGTATGATTTTCCCAAAATCTTTTAATGAACGGGTCATTTCATGTCCCCTAGATAGTGTAGATAAGCCCATGCCATCGCTCAAGCTCGTATTCCGTCACAGAGAGTCCTGTTGATGCTTGCGCTATAATATTCAGCTCATCCCAAAGTTCGCCGATGATACAAATGTTTTCAGTGCCATTTTCTTTAGAGCTGAGCTTCTCAAAACATTCAATATAGAACTTGCCGCCAACTTTGGTTAAGTTAATAGCAAAGACAACATCTTTGTAGGGGATTAGAATCCTGTTTAATTTTTCCATTATGTCTCCTTAATTTACTTTTTGATGCAATTGCAACAAGGGGGTGAGCATTTTTCAAAACCATCTTCAATATCACAGGTGCAGCAGTCGCAGTTTGTTGTTGAAAAGTAAAGTTCAATTTGATTTGAAATATCCTTGGAAACAGCTGCAACTTGTTGACCATATCCGTTTTCAATGCAATCTAAAATGTCACGAGTGCAGTGCTTCTCGCAATGATATAGAGTTTTGTTATCAGCAATATAAATCGCTATGATAACTTTTTTCAGTGTGGCTAAATCTTTTTCAGTGTCTCCATATGATACAATTAGGGAGTTTGTCGTTGCAATGAAAATCATATCGCCATTTTCCTGGGTTGCTATTAAAAAATTTAGCGACTTTGGAATGTCAAAGTTTTTGTTAATGTAGTTCATGTTGTCTCCTATAAATTTCGTAGAAATTTTAGTTCAAGCTCATTCTTGTTAGAACTAACAACCTTGAAAATGCGGGTAACATCTAGTATCGAAAGTTTTATAGTTTCACCAGCTTTGCAGTATTCAGCATTTTCTAGTTTGACGATTGCGCCACCATTTTTGACAAGCGCCTCGTCATAAGTTAATATTGTTTTCATGCATTCTCCTATGTTTTTTTAACTGTGATTTATGGACTAAAATTAGTCCGAGTAGAAGTCAAACAAGATGTCTTTGGGGCTAGAGTCTTTAACAGATTCCCAGTTTGCTATAACATAATCTGCGAGCGAGCCGAGAGGGGTTTGATTGTCATCTTTTCGATAGCATTCTTCGATTGAGTTAATCATTTCCATGATTTGTTCATCGTCAGTGATATTGTTGCAGACAGCAATATCATAGAGATAGGCGTAACTGCCGCACTGGAACTCATGAACCTTGCCATTGTGCTTGACGATGAACTTTGGGCGATTATCTTCGTTGCTATTAACTGTGATCGAATCATTGAAACACTCAAGCAACTGTAATGCAAACTTTAAGCCGTCAATTTTTCCATTGATTTTTCCGATTTCTTGATTAAGTTCTTCGTCGCAATCAACATTTCCACTGATTCCAATTAGCTCATATGGATTCTCGCTTTCTTCAATTTTCTCAAGGTGTTTTTCGTCTTTAGTAATTTCCAATTTGATTTTTTGAATAATTTTATCTTTGTTTTCTTCTATTGTCATATGTTCTCCTTAATTTTTTTCACGCGCTTTTTTTAAAAGTATTTCTATATGCCACCCACCGCTACGCATATAGACATCGCTCGACCTACCCAGTTCCTAAGTGCCGCATTGGCTAAAGTGCCGCGTTTTCTGCCTCTCGAGCGCCTGATGTTTTTCCTAGTTAGTCATTACTACTTTCTTCATTTTTGTTGATTAATCCAACTTCAATGAGAAGGCGGTCAATCACTCCATCATCACCTCTCTCAGCGATATTCCAAAACACTTCGCGCCAACGGTGCCCGTTACAGATTTTACACTCGGTGCAACAGATTTCCTTGGTAACTTTTGAATAATCATCTGGATTCATGATAACATCTTTAATAATGGCTAATATTGTTCGTTTTGCAGTGTTTCCATGTCCTTCTTCATCAACAAAATCGTATTGCGAAATGGTTGCTATGAGTTTTCCAAGCAGCACAAACTTTTCTTTTTTTAGTTCAATTTGCAATTGCTCGTTCAACTCTTCTTGTTTGCGAACATCATTTTTGAGTGCAAGATATTCCGCATAGGAAATGCCAGCATAGATGAATGAGCCACAAGCAGGGCATGAGTCGCCTTGAACTTCGCCTTCCCAGTCGCACTCATTACATTCGATTGTTTTGTCTTTCATTAAAATTCTTCCTCCGCGCTCATGTCCATGCAAGTGCCGCACATATACGAGCCTATCTCCGAGTATTCGTTAGATTTGTCACAATGAGATTTGATTGTTTGTTCATCATGCTGCTTATAACCGCAGTGATTGCAGTTGATGTGCGGGGGATAAATTATTTCAACAAACTCAAAACCCTCGTGCAGAAAGTTTGTGATTTCGCTAATCTCGTTGCAGAGCATATCCTCAATATGCTCATCGTCAATTTCGCCATGAACTTCTATGATGATTTCTTCAAATTGTTTTCTGAGCTGACGGATTTTAGCATTTTCAATCAGGTCATATAATTCTTCTTCAAAATCACCGCTCAATGCTAATTGCAGTCCAACTGAGTTGAGCATATCTTCTAAAATATCTGAAGCAATTGAAGTCCCGACATCATGCTTGATGTTGAAACATTTAAATTTTCTAACACCTTCCTCATTGTTCCATTTGACAATTTTGAAATTATCATTTTTCTTGTTTTCAATCCAACGCAAACCAAAGTAATCAACAATACATGTTTCAGAACAAAATAGAGGTTCATCTGAACCATTGTCAATTGATGGGGCAGACCAATAATTACTCTTGGCAATATCTACTGACTTATTACACATTAAGCATTGATGAATGCCTGTTTTAATTGAAGGCGAGACCCTGCCTTCTAATTCCTCATATTCAGCACCAGTAATGTTTCCGTTCATCAAATTCAGTCGATTTCTGATGCGCTCAGTTAGAGCATCGACTTCATCACCATCTAAAGGCTCAATATCGTCATCGTTCCATTTAGCTTGGTTATATTCGTTCATGATGCTTATACAGCCTTTCTCAAAGGCTAAGTCAAATTTGCTCATTTTGGTTGTTCTCCTCGTCATCGTTTTCTTCGTTTTTAGTTTTGTTATAGCGGCATATTCCTCACGAGCAATCCCTAACTCGCATTGCAAGTCATGGAGATTAGCATAGCCGCTTTCTTCGCCTGTTAGTTCATGAATAACTGTTAGCGCATTGTCTAGCAAAATCAATAGGCGATCTTTTTTCAAGTAAGGGAAGTTGTTTTGCTCCTCTTTGTCAATTCGAGTTTCGCCGTCTTTTGCATATACATCATAGTGATCAGCAAATTCAAAGTATTGTTTGCCAGTGCATTCGCAGTTGGAGCATTGCCATTCCTCATAATATCCGCTTTCATCAACATTTTCGCTGCCACATATCTCAAGATTTGTGCTTTTGCAGACAGGGCAAGTGCCTTGCTCATTAGATTGAATTTTTAAATCCATTTTTGTTTTCTCCTAAATAGTTAAAAAGCAAATCCATCAAATAATAAACTGCATCAGCGAATCCAAATCTCACCTGACTCAGCGGGCTACCGTGCTGGTTCTTTGGGAAAGATTTAGGTCGGCGTTGTAAATAGCACATAAAGTCGGGGACTAAATATTAAACCGATACCTTTGCAGGCAGAGCAGTGTCTTGAGCGCGGGACGGATGACATGCAGCTCTCCTTGGCTGCGTGCCTTTCGCTCTCTCAAGATGGAACATTGAATGTAATCCAATGCCTTTCATTAAAAAATATGAAAGAATTACGATTTGCTTTTTGATTTAAGCGGCATATGCCGTTTTTGGTTGTTGCTTTCGAGGAATGAGTCCTCGAAGTGTGTTTTTGATTATGTCTTTTGTTTTGCGGTTGAATTTTTTGTCATAGCCGTCAATGATTTTTTTGATTTGTTCACTCTCGACATTTGAGTAGTAGGAAATAAGACCCTGCAACTCTCGTGCATCGCTCATGCTCCAAACAACACCCTTTTCGTAGTCGGTGTGGAGAGAGAACAGCATTGCCTTGAAGTGCTTTTTCTTTTGGTGTCCGATTGTGATTTGATTATCCTTGTTAAGCATAACCCCGAGATTCCAGTTGCGCCCAGAAGACGAGGCGTATCTTGTTTTTTCCGCTTTGAGAGTGAATGGTGCATCATAATTTTTCAAAATATCCATGACTAGCGATTCAATGCCGCGGAACTTAAACGAAACATCAGCAGACAACAAAAGGTCATCAGCGTATCGTGTGTAGACAATATGAGGGGTTTGCTTTCGCATGATGGTAGCGATATGATGGTCAATCGGAATCATCATGATGTTTGTCAGAATAGGGGATAACGGAGTTCCTTGCGGGAGTCCATCGTTTAGGAATCCCAATGACAATGCTTTTTGAAATTCCTCTTTCGCACATTGCAATTTTAAGACTTCGTTGAAAGGGAATATGTGTTCTAGTTGGCGCATGACGAAATCAAGAGTTGTGCTGCCGAAAAAGTTTTTGAAATCAAGTTTCAAAAACCATTTTGAGTTGTTACTTTGATGTCGTTTGACGGCATCAAGCGTAGAGCGCCCTTTGATATAAGCAAAGGCAGTTGTGTGATTGGTCGCATGGAATGTGGTTTCGAGAATATCTTTCAACTCGCGGAGCGCGCATTTTAATTCGTCAAGAGGTGCATCAATTTGTCTTAGTCCGCCGCCACCTTTCTTTTTGATTTTGAAGCTCTCATACAGAGTTGCTTTGTTTTTCATGTTGATTAAGTTCTCATGCTTTTTGTTGAAGTCAACAAGCACGCTCAACATTTTCGGGAAGTCATTGAATTCAAGGAGCCGACTAGGAGTGACTTCTCTAAAGACAGTCCTAGTGTTTCCTTGTTGGTTTCGATGGCTTTCAAAGACTGATTTTTTTATCCCAAAGAGAATGTCATCGAAACTGTATTGATACTCTCTAGGTGTCGTTGGTATTGTTATAAATGGCATAGATTTTACTCCTTCAAAAGATTAGGTAAGTAAACTAATAAACACGATTGAACTTGGCACTGACCAGCGGCCAATGCGGCAGAAGGATACCCGTCGTAACGATGAATTTATAAAAAAATATTAAACTTCAACGAAATAGAAATAGGGAAAACAGTTCCTTTTCTAATGAGTAACCCACGCCTAAGAGTTCGCGAGCCCAACAAGGAAGCGCTATCCTGAAGACCAGCGATGCCTGTAGGCAGGTTTTCATCCTCGCAATGTGATACTTTTGATTTCATCAAAAGCCTTAAAATGTATTTAAGAATTTCTTTATTAGTTAATAGTTTTTAGGGTTTATAGTTTTACAATTTTTTCATGATAATTACCTCCCAATTTTTTGATTAAAAATTCAACACAAAAGTGCTGATTACATCCAATAAACATGATTGAAAAAACGACAGAAGGAAGAAACTCAGCGCTTCTGGGCAAGCCGATAAGGAATCCTATTAGATAATTTCTTAAAGAAAAAGTTAAGAAAAAACAGTGGGAATCGACATCGACCAAAGCGTAAGCGCACTTCGCAATGCCAAGAAACCTTGACCTTAAGTTCGTGGCAGAGAGCGGTGCATGACCAGCGGGTGGGATTTTCATCCTTGCAATGTGATACTTTTGATGTAATCAAAAGCCTTAAAATGGAAATTTAAGAATAACTTTATTGGTGTTTTAGATGAAATATATAACTAACAAACACGAATGAAATGAAGAAGACGAAGGAGGCAATGGCGACGCCAACAAGGGTTCTGAAGCCGAACTTGGTGATAAAATAAATAATGCTTTAGCCAAATCGCACCTTTAGCGCTAAAACAACATCTAAATCGCACTTCTTATTAGAAGTCGATTGCTGACAAATCAACAGCATTTGTTCGAAAATCAGAGCGACCAAGAACGGCATTCTGATGGGATTCGGTAGCTGGCTGCGTTATCATCTTCACAAAATGATACTTTTGATGTAATCAAAAGTCCTAAAATATAGAAAAAATAGGTATAACTTTGTTAGTTTTTTAATTTGCAAAATGCCCTTTATGTTTTCGTCAAGGGCTATTAGTTTGCAATGATGTGAAAGTCAAATGCGTCAATAGTTACGATTTTTTTGAGCGGTTTGTCTTCTTTTTTTCGAATGAAATTCATGAAGTTTGCAACTCCATATGAACAAATGATGCGGATAGTTGGAGCAACACTCATCTCGACATTGCAAGCAGTTTGAGGTGTTTCAGCTTTTGCTTCTTCATGAGTGAACGCCATGCTCTTGAGGAGATTTTCAACTTGCATGGGGTCGCTAAAGTCAGCGGCATAGTGCTGGGCATCTTCAAGACGAGTCCTGAAATCAAACATGGCTTTGATAGAACCATTCATTTTGTTGAGTGTCACAATCTCGCGCCTAAGGTCGATGTTATCAACACAAAGAAAAACATATCCACTTAGTCTGACGGTATTGCTCCAGCCGTCAGGGAACACATGGACTTCGTTGTCTGCATTAGGGTTGATTTTGCAAATCATCTCGCTAACGACATCAACCTTGTTTCGTTTAATGTCCTCATTATAGAACATTTGATTTGCTAGATTGTGTGGCGCAACATCGTCGAAATCATAGAGTGAAATTCTCGTGATGCCAAGTCTTGCGAGAAGTTCAGCGACAGTCGAGCCAACAGAGCCGCAGCCTATGATATGACAACGACCATCGACATCGAGAGGATTGAAAAAGTCTTGTGATTTGATTAAATTCATGAAGCCTCCTTAACATTTGAATTGATTGTTTTTTGGTTTGCATTGTTGACGATAGATTTGGTTTTTGGAATTGGCTCTCTGACAACATCTCTCACTTCTTCAACAAACGAGCTGAGATAAGAATCATCTTCGAGCAAGATGTCAATGAAAACTTCGTTATCATCGTATCTAGCATTGTTTGTGATGTCATAGATTTGACAGTCAATGTCGCCCCTTTTGTTGAGGATTGCGAAAATGTAGAAATAATCGTCTTCTTGAGTTGGGTTGGCAAAATTATTCAATTTTCCTCTGCGATATTCATCGTCAATTTGAGACGGAATCACTCGCATATTGACATGGCTATGCCCATGAAACCGAAGTCTTGTGAATGTGTCCAGATCCAAATTATCTCGCCACTCTTTATATTCCATAGCGTCTGAGACTACGCTCACTTCAGTCGCTTCGTGTGGGAAGATGAGAAGGTCTTGAACAATGAATTGATTTTCGCAAATCCTGTCGGCAATCCCATGCCACTGAACCTCTGTCTTGAAATCTCTCACTAGAGCGTTCATCTTTGTCCACGCTTTCAGCGTGAAATAAACGATGGCGCGGCGATCGTCTGATTCGAGTGGAATGGATAGTTTTAATTTGTCTATTTTGTAGTTTCTGCCTGACAACTCGTTGCGAACCTTTTCCATGTGCTTTGCAACATAGTCAGCAGGAAGATTTATTGGTTTAGCCATTATTAGTTAGCTCCTTTAGATAGGCATGAAATTCACTCAAAGACATTTCTATGCCTTTGTCTGAAACGATCAGTTTTGATTTTGAATTGAGTTTGCTGTTTAGCCAGCGCATCATTTTCATCACCACATGTGTGTCACGAAAGTTGATGTTTTTTGTTGCTACAATTGATTGCAATACTGCTTGACTCCAATTGCTATTAGCAAGATATGCGACGATTGCAGATGAATTTCTCCCAAGACATGCGCCCATGTCAAGATGCGGATGTGGAAGAATTTTTGTGTCTCCATACTTCCAGTGCATCTCTGGGTATAATTGGGATATTCCAGTTAGCTTGAAAACGCATCGTGTCTTGACGCTGCCTTTTCCTAGTGCAAATAAGCCATAGACAATCTCGAGAAACTCACTTGAGAACTTTGCTTTGTTCAAATCTGAATGTTTGTTTTTGAATTGCTTGACAAACTCATCGACATCGTAGTATTCGATTTTTTCATTTATCAAATAGAACAAATGCTTTCCGTCATAGTCTTTTTCGACTTTCAAGGTTGTGAGTTGTCTATGCATATCAAAGAACTCAAAGACATCATCTGAGTTTGGTGGGGGACTGTTCCGTAGTGCATTTAGTTGCATTGTTTGCTCGTTCAATGTTTCAATGAGTTTAGCAAGTTCAGAAGTTTTGACTGAGATGCTTTGCCTAGTGTTTCCAGCGCCATTTTCAAGGTTTTGAACCATGGAATAGTAGGCGCCACTACCCCAACCATGCAAGTCTTTTTTGAAGTGTTCAGTTTCTCTTTGCCTTTTTTCTTTTGCGAAGTCGATTGTCTTGCAAACATCATTTGACAGCTTTTCGAGTGAGTCAAGATTGCGTTCTGAAATAGCTTTGAACAAGATGAGTTCATCATCGTCTGGCTGTGTGTCTGGAAATAGCCAGGTCAAAATTCGAAACAGACTAGATGAAAAACTAGACACCCATTTTTCGTTTAATTTCGCAACAAAAACAATCACTTTTTCTAGCTCTTTGTTGATATAGATTGAAGTTGGTGCTGCCTTTGAAAGAAACTCTAAGATGGGATATTTTTCATAACGCAATTCCTCCCAGCCCTCTTGAAGAGGGCTGGTTTGCTGAGGAAGGGAAGACCTGTCAAAAATGAAAATGTTTTCAGTGTGGTTTTTGTAAGCGTCTATGTGAACGGCAATATTGTTGCCGTAGTTGAACGACGAATAGTGAAAAGTGATTGGCTTAATTTTTTCAATGTCATCTTGAGCGCGACGGATGGCGATATGCCTAAGCGCAACTTTCAACATGGCATCATTAGAAAAAGAAAAGCCATCATGAAAGAAATAGCCAACATCGTCACTCAAAAGAAGATTGTCTTTCAAATTCACGGGCATATCGCCTCCTTGTTTTTAGTTAGTCCCGCCGTCAGCCTTAACATTGGAATTGAGACTTGTTGTTGCGCCCGCTTTGACATGCAGTTCTTCGAAAGTCAAGTCCAGTTCATGAGACTCCAAAGTTCTTCCGTCAATGCTCACCATTGAGCCACTTGGGTTGATTCCGAGAGTTGAGAAAATCGAGTTTGGAGTTTTGTCGAGTTCAGAGACAATCATTTTGTCTCTTATAGAGTCTGTGTTCAATTTTACTGTTATCATTTTATTGTTTTCCTTCGAGCGATTTGCTCTTTTTTGATTAGGCGATAAACGAGAGCCGCATAATTCTACGACTCCCGTTCGCCAAGTGCGCATTAGACTTTTTCGATGTTTTCGAGAATTTTCTTGCGTTTTTCTCTCAAACCGCTTGCCGCAGCTGGAATTGTTTTTTCCAACTTTCCAAAATGACTGCTGATGCCACTGAGATAATCTGCGACATGTCCTATAGCATCTTTTGTATCAACAGTGTCAGGAATAGTTCCCGATAGCGTTGCAAATTTTTGATCGCAGTCAGAAATACCATCAAAAGCAATGCCTTGCGGTGTGATGCCTTTGTGCTTTTCGTTGAATGAAACAGCAAAAAGATGATTGCCTTTGTCATCTTGAACCGTCAGCTTTTCAGGTGCCTTTTCTGCAAGCAATTTGATGTCATCAGCAGGAATTGATGATGTTGCAACAAATGTCTTTCCTAGAATTTTTGTTTTCAATTTGCATATCCTCCTTTTTAGATTTTTTATCACAGTCAAACTATCTCTAGTTTGAATAGCAATCTCTTTTGATTAAGCGGTTAGTTGCTCTGCAAACTCAAAGATACTTTCAAAACTTAGCCATTGGTTGTTGCCACCAGAATAGTCTTTTATGTGCTTTGCAGTTCTCATCATAATGCTTTGAGACAAGTTGCCCCAAAGCCCGCCGTCCCAAAACGGCTCAGTAGTTATGTAGGCTACTTTGCCTGTTAGTTTGTTGAGAATAAAACCGCTACACCCACGCTTTTGTCCGTTGATTGAAATGTTACGAAGTGCAAAACTAAAGTGAGAAGATTGCTTGAATAATTTTTTCACTTCAGTCATGCTGACCCAATCGTATTGATGTTTCTTTTTTCTCATGATAGCCTCCACCCAAAAGGGCAGCAAAAAAGTCACACAAATTTTGCGTGACTCCAAGTTGGTTTCTAATTGAAAAAGTGTCTTGAAAACAAGACACTTTCGATAAAAGTGCTATTTGATTCAGTTTATTTCAGTTTTTTAACAAGAACAGGTTCACCATGCCCTTTTTCATATTCAGGAAAAGGGGAGTTAGTTGGTGGTGCAAAGTCAAAAACATCTTCAAAACTAATGCCGATTGAATGTTTTCCATTTGTTAAACTGCAAGTTTCATAAACATCAGCCTTGCGCAAAGCATTGCAAAAAGTTTCGAGGTCATCAATAATTGCAACATCTGTGATAATTTCTATATCAAGAGCAGTTCCCAATAAATCATCTTGCTTTAGCGAGATGGCTGTTCTATTGGGGTTTGATTCAGAGATTAAGGCGAAAATTGTGTTGATTGCACTAATGGCATTATCAAATCTTTTCTTGTTTATGATATGATAACTTTCAGATGTTCTAATAGAGTCAAACCATTTCCAGAATTCTTTTGTGTTCTTAAATTGGGGCATTTTTTTTGGCATACAAGCCTCCTGTAAAATTTATTAAGTTAGACAGAAGACTAAGTGCCGACTGTCTTATGATATCAGTTATTCATGAGACCGTCGGTCAATCAAAACACCCAAAGGGTGGGCAGACTTAACGATGTCGTGCCAGACCGTCTGCTTTAGGAACAGAAAACCATGAGAACAATCGCAACAACCACGAAGCAATTGTTCGCCTAGATAATAACATAAATTTAAATGGATGTCAATCTTTTTTAGATAGAGTAATATCAAAAACTTTTTCTATAGCGTATATAAAAATCTCGGAATGTGATTTTTCCTCATTTTCGCATAATTTTATAAAAGCATTTTCAAAAACTCTGTCTATTCTAATGGCGGGTTCATAGAAATTATAAGTTTCAGGGTGGGCGTCTTTATATTTTTTTTGAGCAGCATATCCAGTCTTTTTGTGATGTTCACTAGAGCGCTTGTTATTTTTAATTCGTCGTTGTTCTTTTTGCTCAGGAGTTAGCTGTGGACGCCCACGACCCCTTTTTTTAGTTTGATTTTCAATATCCATAGTTACATTATACGAAAATATGATTGGTAAGTCAAGCGGAAATACCACTCAAATTGTCGCACAGTTTTTCATAGTAAAAAATAGGTAAGTAAAAAGATGCAAAAAAATCCTGCACAGATATTCCTATCAGTGCAGGATTTGTTGCACTCAAATGTTATGCCGCTATGTCAAGTCTCAAGTCGCTCATGTCAACTTGTTTGATTTCGAGAGGTTGCTTCAATATGTCATCATTAGCGAGCAAGGTCAATTTGCTTTTATTGCGGGTTCTTTTTTGCTTTTGGACAATGGCAGATGTTTTGCCAGATTTTTTCTTTGGTGCTTTTGATTGTGGCGCTGGAGCGGTTTTTTCAGTTTTGACTTTTATTTTGCGATAGTCCACATTATACGCTCTTTTGGTTGCGAATTTGTTCAAAAGGTTCAGAACTGCAATCATTATCGCTTTATCGCCAACAAGTCTTGTCGAGCGAGGCTCTTTGCCCATTTGGGTCATGCAATCACGAATAAAACCAAAGTCCTCATTATGACATTTGTAGCCCTCAAAGGGAACGATAGCGTCAACAAGCCTTTGCAAGTCCTTGCAAACTGAATTGTTGCTAAATGGAGTTCGTCCCTCTGCAAGATGAGCGATTTTTTTGTCCATGTAGTAGGATTTCGAGATTTCTTTTAATTGCGCTGGTGTCATTTTGCGGTCATACGCAACTTTCAATATCATAGTTTGCTTGAAGAATTGAATTTCAGGCAACCAATCCAATGAAAGTTTATTTGTTGTGCAAAAATCTTTGATGTCAATCTTCTTGTCATATTCGCCCAATTTGACTTCAACTATTTTTTGCGTGTCTTTGTCACGCTTGACTGTGACTTTTTTGACTGGGAATTTGAATAGAATACTTGCTTCAACCATAGGTTTTTCCTTTTTGCCTAAAGCACGATAGGTGACATCTGTTTGCTTGTTGGCACAAGCAGTTTCCCATGCGAGCAGACTTGCAACCATTTCATCGGTCAACTTACCGCTTTTAATCGCAGCAGTGGATTCCTCAGTTAATAGTTTCAGACCGTCTTCAAGTTGGGCAAGAGTTTCTTTGCCAGTCAATACGAATTTCTTTTCTTTTTCCATAATGATTTGCTCCTTTGCCCATGCCAACCTCATACGGTCTTTTTGGACACGATGACCGCTCAAAATATTGCTATGATGAGCGGTCTTAAATGCGTCATAAAGACGCAGAGCATTTTTCATTACTTCATGCTGTTTTTCATTAGTTAGTATAAACTTTATCTGTAACACTCCCAAATCAATTGGGGCTATTTCCTCGAATCAGATTGTCGTCGTCATTTTTACTTGCGTATCCCTATAAACCCTAGCCAGTAGGATTGTAATAATGCAAGTGAGTTGCCTCAGAATTATACAACATAATGATAACATCACACTAGCCACAGTTGTTCAACACGAATTTAGGCTCATGGCATACCTGCTCCATTCCGTTCACGCAAAATGTTGACTACTCACGATTAGTCAAGCGACCGACAGTATTTGATGTTAGTTTCATCTGCATTATTCTCTAGTCCGATGCAGCCAGCCATACCATGACTCAGATAGTCATGGGCGGGAAGTGGCAATGGGTAGTTCAGAGTTTCCCATCATCGCTCATAAATTCGTAGCGTTTGCGTTTGTTGTTAGACAAACGCAAACGCTACACTTAAATAGTAACTAGCGTGTGACAAGCACACAACCACGCTACACTTAAATAGTAACTAGCGTGTGACAAGCACACAACCACGCTACACTTAAATAGTAACTAGCGTGTGACAAGCACACAACCACGCTACACTTAAATAGTAACTAGCGTGTGACAAGCAAAAAACACTAGCATTTAATCTAGTGTTTTTGCATGGTTAAATTTGATTTTCTAGTCCTATTGTTTGCTTGCCTTAATTGCTTGTAATTTGTCTATTTTTAATGACTTTAATGCGTTTTTTGCGTTCTCACTTGTCAAACCTATTTTGCTTGCTTTTTGTTGTATGCGTTTTATATAAACTCTAATTGTGCTTTTTGTAATGCTCAAATGTTGTGCTATTTTGTCATATCCCATGCCTTTTAGTCTTAATGATAGAATTGTTTTTTCCTTGCTTGATAGTTGCATATCTTTAATTATTTGATTGAGCAAGTGCAAGTCATGTATTTTGTCAATGTTCCACAATGGCGGAGGCGTTATATATTGTCCATTGTCAAATATTGCAACTTGCTTGTAGTCTTTTTGTCTATGTTCCATGATATACTTGTTTACAACTCTAAAACAAGCCCTTTTAATTGTGATGGGTTGTCCTTGCTTGTCAAGTTGTTCCACGCTTGCTATGTTGTCAAGTTTTTTTCCTATGTGTTCACATAAAAAGGCGGTTGCAGTTTGTGCTATGTCATATCCATCGGTTATAGTGTGATTGATTAAATGCTTGTTGTTTAAGTCACTAATCAAGTCACAGTATAATTTGTGTGTGAATTGATATGTTCCATAACTTGCTAGTGAATTGCCCTTGATAATATCATTTTTTTTAGTGTCATTTTTTGCTGTTTTTTCAGTTCCTGACACTCTATCCAGAACAGTTTTTATAGCCCTTAATGCTATATATTCCCCCATGTTTTGAACATTGTTACAAGTGATTAAATCACTTGTTTTGTTATCTGTCACGCTCACGCTTTGCGTGGTGACGGCATTTTTTAATGCTTGTTTTTTGCTGTTTTTTGTGGTTGTTGTTTTTGTCATGGTTAGTTATTCCTTTGCTCTAAATTTATTGTATTGTAGTGAGCAACTACAATACAATAATAACATAATTGAGTAATTGTGTAAAGCGTTTGAACGCTTTTTTTGAAAAATAATTGCAAGTCATTTTTGTTTTTGCCCATGCTTGAAAAATTTTGCTTGCGTGGTTGAGCAACTAACAAGCAAGCAAATTTGTTTGTGTGGTTGTGGTTGCTTGCGTGGTTGCGTGTTGTTGCTTTTATGCTAACTAATGTTAAAAGTTAGCACAAAATTGTTTGCATAGTAGGGGATATTTTACACTATGAACGCATATTCAGAGAGCAAAAAAACACTATGTAACCCTTTCTCACTGTTACGAGATTTTTTCAAAAATAGGGCAAAAATTGATTGAAAATTCTCGGAGCAATTCTCGGAAAAGTGTCCTATTATGGGGCATATTTTTTTGTGATTTTGAGTAAAAAAGCATAATTTTTGCGCTAGATTGCCCAAAATGAGCAAAAAGCTCCTATAATAGGGAACTTTACCGAGAATCGTGTTTTTAGAGCGAAAACAGCCAATTCTCGGGAAAAATTGACTTCCACCGAGAATTAATATTTTGCAACTGTTCCAATCGTCAAGATTAGACAAAATTATATAAAGATTTCATTAAAAGACCAAAAAGCCGTTGGGTCTTTTATTTTGTATAATTACAATCACAGCGACAAAATTTTCAGGAGAAAACTCAAATGGAAAACTCGAACATTTTACTTGACGAACAACCACTAATAGTTCTGCCGAAACTAGCAACGCTTTTGGGTCTTAATGAGGCTATTGTTTTGCAACAGCTTCATTATTGGTTAAAGAAGAATCCAAAGATGCGCGACGGGCACAGCTGGATATATAATTCAATTTCAGAGTGGCATTCACAATTTCCATTTTGGAGTTTTGATACAGTCAAGCGAACCATTGCTAGATTGGTTGATAGTGGGCTTATCATTAAAGGACACTTTAATAAATCGAGTTTTGACAGGACGCTTTGGTATAGGCTTGATTATGATGCACTGAATGAAACAGTTAAAGAAAGAAGCTTCTTTGAACAGCAAAAAGACATAGGTGCAAATTGCACAAATCAATCGGAGCAAATTGACCAAGAGACATCAGAGCAAATTGCACCGATTAATAGTGGCAATACGCACCAACCAATACCAGAGAATACTACAGAGACTACCATTACATCTAAAAAGAAAGTAAGTAAGAAAGAGACGGCGGCGATTCCTGCTTTTGATGAGATAATCGCAAGATACACCTCAAATCAAAGACTACAAGAAGCGGTCAAGGATTTTATTAAGATGCGGGTGAGTATGAAAAAAACTCCAACTAATCGTGCACTTGAGCTTATTTTTGAAAAGTTAGATAAAATTGCACCGAATGATGAGATGAAGATTGAAATTCTAAATCGCAGTATTATCAATAACTGGGGTGATGTTTTTGAATTGAAACCACCACAAGGATCGCTCCGAGATTCGCCGAAAAAAGGTAGAAGTCCACTTGAGGACTTGCATGATTTTCTAAAGGGGGAGCGATATGGTTAAATTGGTCAAGACAAAAAATGATGTGTCGCTGACATCGCCAACAACAGCTGAACACATCATGGCATTTTGCAGGGTCATCACTCCGCAATTCTACAAAGGGCTTTCGCGCACAGATATGGTGGCGGAAAAAATGGCGATTGAAATGTTGACTTCGAATATAGACCCACCAGTCTTGCAAAAGATGTGTGAACTTGCGACACAGAATTACAGAATTGCTCGATCCGAAAGCCCCAAAACTTTTTTCGACATCAATTACATACTGACATTTTATAGAATCGCTTTTAACATGGTGTGGTGTGATGATGTCGAAATTCCCAGTTGTTATGAGTGCAGTAGCGATGCGACTTTTGATGAAGCAACACGAATTATAACTGAGCGTTGGTATTCAGAGAGCGGTAGTCCAGATATTATCATCAAGTTCATCGTTGAGCGAAAATATGATGATCGCTATGATAAAAAGCATGGGAACATTGAGCGACACCACACGCCGAAGTTTTGGAGTGAGTGGAAAAAGCGGAGAGAGTGCATAGACTTTGTGCCTTAAAAAAGAGAGGAAAAATGAAAATATCAATTCAAAAAATTTCAATAACACCAGAGGCGATTTTGGATATATACGAGTGCTTGGGTGCGTCGCATTTCAATAAGCGAAAATTGAAAATTGAACTCGAAGAATATTTGCAACGCATGGGCGAGGCAGGGCGATTACCATGGTGTGGATATTTTCAATGTGACTTCATAGACGAAAAGACTGGTAAGACTCTAAAGCTCTTTATCCAAGAAGGTGCCAATTTCGGTTATATGCAGTGCTGGGAATTAGTTGGTGTTTGCTTGGCGAAAGATTGGTCAATTGAGTTGGAAGAAGATGGTTACATACGAAGGTGGCTTAAAACAAAAATTGAGGATGCTCCAGATGAGATTGACGATTCAATCGTTTTGAGAGTAGCAAAAGTAATAAACAACACAATGAAGACAAAATTCAAAAATGTTCTTCAGGAGGTATTAAATGAATTTGAAAATGAAGAAGACAAAAGAGTTGCTGAAAAACTGGCACTTCTACAAGAGTTGTATTTCGAATGAAGATGCGAAAGTTGCGAAAATGCTTGATGTGGTTGAACGGTGCGTGGAAAACCTTGATGATGTAAATCGAATCATAATAATGACTCGATATTTTAACAAAGCCGATATGTATTTTGTCGCAGCAAAGGTGTTCATGACAAGGCAAGCAGTATACAAACGCATCAAAAAAGTGTGTGAAAAGATTGATTTTATACTCGCAAACACCCCATTTTAGCAAAAGAGTATACAAATTACTGCCCATGTAAACCAAAAGTAAAACAAAACCCAGTTATAATAGAAGTAGAGGGATGTGATTTTCGGAGGTGAATTTTTTATGAGAAAAACCATTAATGCAAAAGAATTTGCTAAAAGGTATTCCGATGAGTTTGGAGTTCCGCTGAATGAGGCGGAAGTTATTTGTAACCGAGTTCGGTTGCTTGGAAGTCACTTGCTCTATGTAGAAGGGAGGGACATTAGTCTTCATCGTTTCGGCGCGCTCAGACACAAGAAAACCGCCCCTAAGCGTTTTAAACACCCAAAGAGCGGCAAGATGATTATTCGTGAGTCGAAAGATATGATAAAGTTCAAGGCAACAAAAAATCCGCTTGAAATGGACAAGCCACCTTGGGAGCAATAAAATTTTGGAGGAAATTGAATGAAGAAATTAGAGCCAATAACGCCGTCTGTTTGGGACGGCGTTTGTGATTTTAACAAAGAACTGCTAACTAACTTTCTGGCAGACTCAACCGAGCTGTCGGAAAAAACAAGAAAAGCATATGAATCGAATTTGCGGATTTGGTTCGTGTGGGTCAAAGATAACTTGAGTAATAAAAGGCAAATTGACATCAAGCCTTTGGAGTTCAAGAGATTTCAAAATTGGCTAGTTGCGAGAGAGTGTTCGTCAAGTGATTGCGCAAATAAACGTGCGGCGATAAGTTCGTTGAACAACTACATCGAAATTTATTTTTCAGATGACTATCAAATGTTTCGCAACTTCATTAACAAAAGTATCGCAAGACCAGCGAAAGTCAACAAGCATGTGAAAGTTCCGCTGACAAAAGCGGAGTTTGACAATCTCATTGAATCGCTTGCAGAAAAACAAGAGCATCAGAAAATAGCCTATCTTGTTTTCACTCATGACACAGGGTGTCGCAGAGCTGAGAGTAGGCAACTTTTGAAGAATGTCGTTGACAGTAAGCCTATTGTGAAAGAGAAGGGCGATAAAAAGGTTGTCTACTATTTGACAAACAAAATTCGTTGCAAGGGGCGAGGTGATCTTGGGAAAGTGAGACAATTTGCGTTTAGCGAAGCAACTATGCAGGTTTTGAAGAAGTGGCTTGAGGCGCGTGGGGTTGACGATTGTCCATTCATGTTCGTCCACAAGGTGTGCGGAAAAGTCAAACAAGTCAACGACACGACATTCAACACTTGGGCATCCAATACATTCACAAAGATTGTTGGGCGCAGAGTTTATCCGCATCTAGTTCGCAGTTCTCGCGCGACACAACTTGTTGTTGATGAGGGGGTTGATATCAAGGTTGCCCAAAAGCTTCTCGGACACGAGTCAAGCACAACAACTGAACTGTATGTTGTGCGTGATGACTCGGAAGATTTAGACGAACTATATTTAACATAAAGGGAGATTAAAGAGTGCAAAAGTATATTAAAGCAAAGAAGGATTTGTCAGGAAAAAATTTTGGTAGACTGTTTGTTCACAGTCGATATGCAGACGATATAGCGGCAAATGGGGATAGGTTGCCTAGATGGTTGTGCGTTTGTAGTTATTGTGGAAGCACTCATATTAGGTTTTGCAGAGAGCTAAATGTTAAGGACAAAAAATTTTTTGATGCATGTGGGGGATTGTGTAGAAAATGAGAGTAGTAAAAAACGGCATTGATAATAATATTCATTTTAAATGCGTTTGTTGTGCGGTGGTTTATCAAACACAGAAAAACAATTTCTTGACAACGAAATCAAGGCTCTATGTGGGGAACAACGGATATTTAACTATTTGTAAAAATTGCGCTGACGACTATTATCGACAACTTGTTGGTTTCTATGATGGGGACATTAACAAGGCGATTGAGCATTGTGCGAGGAAATTTGATTGGTATTTTGACGAAAAGATTGTTGGAGCAACTGCAAATGTTATGGCGCCAACAACAAGACTCTCGGCATATCCTTCAAGAGCAAGAATGGCGCAGTTCAAAAGCAAAACTGACTATCTAGATACTGTTCGAGAAAAACAGAGTGAAGTTGTGGTTCCTTTTGAGAATGCTGAAAATGATGAGACTGGTGATTTAGTTAATAACGAATATTCGCCAACAAGAGAAATAATCAGAGCTTTTGGAAATGGTTTCACAAACGATGAGTATGAGTATCTTGATATGCAGTTCAATGATTGGTGTCAGCGATACGATATTTCAATGAAAGCAGACGAAGAACTCATTAGAGCGATTTGCGTTGCTCAGTTGTCAATTAGACAAACTCGTGAGATTAAAGAACTAGAAAAGGCGATGAGAACTTTTCAGGACTTGATTAAAACCGCAGACTTGAAGCCGAATCGAAGTGCTACGGCTGCGGCAAGCGATGATACTTTTGGAACGCTGATTCGAAAGCTCGAAAATGAAAGACCAGTGTGCGAGCCTGATCCAGAGTGGGCAGATGTTGATGGGGTGAAGAAAATGCTAGAAACATTCTTTTTGGGCCATATGTGTAATCTTTTGGATATTCACAACGATTTTGAGGCGCAGTATCTTGAAGAGATGGAAAAGTATACTGTGAAACCGCCAAAGGTTGAAGAGATGTTTGGTGACGGCGAAACTTCAATCTTTGATAGGTTTACGAAAACTAAATCTGAGGTGGATGGCGATGAATAATAAAACTGAAAGCGAAGTATTGCAAGAGAAAGAGAATTTGCTAATGGGTGGGGTGAGTAAGTGGACAGCATATTATCGAGCAAATCCTCACAAGTTTGCAAGAGATTACCTAGGGCTTAATCTTCGTTTATTTCAACAAGTAATCCTTTGGGCGATGTTTCGTTTTCCTAATGCAATATATTTGGCATCAAGGGGCGGCGGTAAAACATTTCTTATGGCAATTTTTTGCACCTGTTACTGCATTCTTTATCCTGGATCGTGGGTTCGCATTGCATCAAAAACAAGAGGACAAGCAACTGAAACAATCAATAAAATTCAGTCAATTCTCATGCCACTTTCGGCTAATTTGAGATCTGAAATTTCACGAATTAAGATTGACCAGTCTATGGCGAAGGTGTGGTTTAAGAACGCTTCTGAAATATCGGTTGTTACGGCCGGTGAATCAGCTCGTTCAAACAGAGCAACAGTCTTAATCTGTGATGAGTACCGCTTGATTGATAAAACAATCATTGACACAATTTTGAAGAAATTTTTAAGCACAAATCGTCAGCCAGCATATTTGCAAAAGGCTGAATTTAAGAATGCTCCTAAAGAAAGGACGAAAGCGATATATGCTTCGTCTTGTTGGTATAAAGACCATTATTCATTTGAGTTAGTGCGGGACTATGCAGCAAATATGCTGACGCGTGGAACTCACTTCTGTTGTGCTATGCCTTATCAGCTCGCTATCAAGGAAGACTTGCTAGATAGGGCAAGAGTCGAAGATGACATGATGGAAAGTGATTTCAACATTGTTTCTTTCACAATGGAAATGGAAGCATTGTTCTGGGGAAAAGGGAATGGAAGTTGGTTTGCTTTTAATGAGATTGACAAAAGCCGTCGGATTAAATATCCGTACTTACCAAAGCGAGGCTACAAGGTCAGCGATAAAAAATTCACACTGCCCGAAAAACAAAAAGGCGAAATTAGAATAATGTCGGCGGATATTGCACTCATGTCCTCGTCAAAAAATAAGAACGACGCAACTTCTCTCTACATTAACCAAATGCTACCAACGGCAAGCGGAAAGTTTACCTATAACATCATTTACCCCGAAAACAATGAGGGAATGAGAACAGACGCGCAAGCACTCAATATTCGAAAGTTGTTTGAGGAGTTTGACTGCGACTATCTCGCGCTTGACTGTAAAGGCTTTGGACTAAGTATTGCTGACGCTCTCATGGCAGATATGTATGACGCAACATCTGGGGAAACCTATAATGCTTTGTCATGTTGCAATAATGAGGAAATTGCAAAGCGATGTTCAGTCAAAGGTGCGCCGAAGAAAATTTGGGCAATTCATGGCTCTCAAGAATTAAACTCTCGCTGTGCATCGCTTTTGCGTGAATCGTTTCGTCAGGGACAAATTCGCTTGCTCATCAACGAATATGACGGCGAAGATATGCTAAACGGTTTTAGTTGGTATCGCAATCTTTCGCCAGAAGAGCAAGTTAATTTGAAAATGCCATATATCCAAACAACATTGCTCGTGAATGAATTGGTGGGATTAGATTTTGAAGTCAAGAACAATAGCATCAAAATCAAAGAAAAGTCAGGGCAGCGAAAGGATAGGTATTCAAGTCTTTCTTATAATGTCTATGTAGCAAAGGAAATTGAGCGTGAGCAAAACTCGAAGTCAAATAAGCCAATGGATCAGATTATGCAGATGGTTTCATTTCCGAAAGTTAAGAAGCGAAAATATTTTTTGGAAGTCTTGTGAGGAGGTTTTGTGAGTAGAAAAAAGAAAAAACGGTATGACCAAGACCTGTTCGAGAGGGTTGAGAAAATTACGAAAGCATATGCTAGTCAAAATCCGCAAGATGCGGAAAAGCAAATGCTTTTTGCAAGAGAATTGATTAGGCAAATCGTATTCGACTCGAATGTGAGAACATCGGCATCACAGCCGTATTCGCGCTACAACAAGGAAACAATCCTGTCGTGGTTGCAAAATCCGCAAAGGAATGAGACGAACTTGCGAAGAGCGAGTGTCTTTATGTATCTCACTTCAATGCACTACCAAAGACTCATTGCGTATTACGCGGGAATTCCATTATGGCAATATGTCATTTCGCCATTTCAGTTTATTCCTGAAAACATCAAAGACAGTTTTGAAAAACAATTCTACAAGACTGCTCATCTACTTGAACTCATGACAATGCCTGAAACAATGCGAATGATTTTAATAGTTGTTCTTCGTGAGGGTATTTTCTATGGGGCTCGCTGGAAAGACAAAAACTCATATTTTGTTCAGCGAATACCGCCAGAGTATTGCAGAGTCACATCAATTTCTGATGGGACTTTTCTTTACTCTGTGGATATGTCGAAGATTCCAGAAGAGAAGTTGAAATTTTATCCGCCAGAATTTGAAGATATGTATTTGCAATATTTAGAAACTGGTGATGACTATCAAGAAGTTCCGAGTGAGATTTCAGTATGTGTGAAAGCAGACCCAAGCACTATGGAGTATTCATTACCACCATTTGCGGCGATTTTGCCGAAGCTGTTCAAGATTGCTGAAGCTGAGGATCTGGCGGAGCGAGATAGGGAAAACAACAACTACAAAATGATTGGTGCTCAATCACCAGTTGATTCAGAGGGTAGACCGCTACTTGAATTCGATGAGTTCTTGAAATACTATTCGCACCTTGCAAATGCAGTCGGCGATAGAGTTGGACTTGCGGTGACGCCCTTCAAACTTCATTCGTTCAATTTCGACAAAAGCGGCAACTTACATGAGACGAAAGAGATTTTGGAAGCGACATCAAACTATTGGATGGCGGCAGGAACTTCTGGATTATTGCATGGGATAACAAATGCAACGGCGGGTGTCACTAAACTTGCCATCAAAAATGACGAATCGTATGTCACAGGGGTCGTTAAACAAGTTGAAAGACTGGTTAATCGCTACCTAAAGGCTGAGATGGGTGGAACAACTTCATTCAAGATTAACCTTTTGCCGACAACGATTTTCAATATAGAAGAGTGGATTGACCGTTACAAGTCGGCGGCGAGCTTTGGAATTGGAAAGTCATATTACATGGCGGCAGTCGGCATTTCGCAATATGATATTTTGGGTCTTGGTTTAATTGAGAAAACAATCTTAAACCTTGAGGAAACTTTGACACCACTAAAAAGCTCTTACACGACATCAAGTGAAAGTGGTGCAGGAAGACCTGAGTCTGATGAAGAAGATTTGAGCGGTGAGGGCGAAAGCACTCGCGCAAATGACGCTAACGGAAATCGTTAGCAAGGAGAGGAAAAAATGTTTGTAAAAATTTTAGATGATAAGACCGCTCGTGCATTAAGCAAGAGCGGTTTCGCTTTTACTGTTGAGAAGCGAAACAAGAATTTTAAAGTTTATGTTTTTGAAGATACGATTGATTTGCGGAAAATGTTGATTCACAAATATAGTCACATTGAAATTTTTGAAGACAATGCTTTGACTTTCGGGGGAGGTGGTTAGATTGGAAAAAGCAAGGATAAATTTTAACGCAAGAATCAGACCTATTAAACCGCTGAACAACGAGTTTACTTTGTGTAAGTGCTATGTCATGGCTCTTGGTAAAAACCGCAACAAATCAATCATTTCAAAAGAAGCGGCAGACGGTGCCATTGAGACGCTTTTCAATGTTCCAGTAGTTGGACATGTGTTTGTCGATGATGACGGGAATCACCGCATGGGCGGTCACGATATTGCGCTTGAAAAAGACGAGAGCGGAAAACTGAAGCACAAAGTATTGACCGTTCCTTTTGGTGTAGTTCCTGAAAATAACAACATTGCCTATGAAGAAGTGGTTGAGTCAAATGGCGAAACAAAAACCTACATGGTTGCAGATGTTATTCTCTGGACGGACAGATATCCGCAACTGAAAGAAGCGATATATAACGACAATTTATGGTTTGGGCAAAGTATGGAAATCAAAGCGCATGAGGTAGTTAGAGGAACAACTGAAAGTGACAAAGACTTTATTCACATCAATAAGTTTTCCTTTTCTGGACTGTGTCTTTTGGGAAAATCTGATGACGAAAACTTCGACTATTCGCCTTGTTTTCCAGAGGCGAAAGTTGTTCCATATAACTTTGAACTTGACAATGAGCAAGCACTAAATTTTGAAACGATGCGAGAGAAATTGAAGCATTGTTTTGACGATAAAAATATCAAGGAGGAAAATGATGAAGTGGCTAAAAAAGATAATGAAAAAGATTATCAATCTACTGAAACGAAAAGAAAATGCTTAGATATGCCGTTAAATGCACCTATAACGCACGAAAGCGGTGAAAACGATGAGAAAGGCGATGGCGAGGGTATGCGTGTGGAGGGAGCAAAAGAATATCAATTTGCGACAACCTATAATGCAAAACGAGAAGCGATTTCAAGTGCGTTATATGCAATGCGAGTCTACACTGACGAAGTGTATTTGACATATTCTCTTGCAGATTTTGATGACAAATTTGTCTATGTTGAGCGTCTGTTCATCAATGATGAACACCCTAGTGGAGTCTTGACCAAAGGCAGAATGTCATATGAAGTTGATGCGAACGAAGTTGCAACGATTGATATAATGTCATTTGAAAACATGGTTGTCAAATGGCTAACGGTTGCAGAATCGGTCGCTCTTGATAATCAAAGAGAACAATTGGAAATTTTGACAACATGGTATACTGAGCATAAGGAAAGGAAAATTGAGCAAAAAAATGAATGCTTTTCCACCAGCAAAAGCGCAACAAAAATACCAATTGACATTGGCAAAAAAACTGAAACAACAAAAAACGAACTCCATGATGAATTCATGGAGAAATATTTGGTGCAAAAATAATTTTCAAAACTTTTGCAAAAACACTTGAAATATTATCAATATTATGATATAATTTGGATAATATATTGAGAGGGTGGTTGTGACTGCTCACAAATAATGGAGGTAAAATTATGCCAAATATACGACCAGCATCGGCGCTTAGGAATGATTATGTTGAAATATCGAGGCTTGTGAAAGAATCAAACCAGCCTGTATTTTTGACTAAAAACGGAACAGGCGACACAGTTCTTATGTCAATGGAAGAATACGACAGGCAAATGTCTCGTCTGGAGTTATATGAAAAACTGAGTGAAGGCGAAGAAGATTTGAAGCATGGTAGAGTCAAAACATTGTCGCAAGTTAGCACGATGATGAAAGAGGCGATTGCGAGCCAAGCGTAGGGAGGTGGACACGAATGAAGAACGAAAAATATGAATTGGTGATTGTTGATTCTGCTGCGCTTGACCTAGTTGGAGCGATTGAATTTGTTGCAAAAAGCAGTATTGAAAGGGCAAATCAATACCACAACGATGTTATTGCAAAACTTGCTCTTTTGGAAAAGGAGCCGTTTCTTGGAAGGCCTCACACCGAAAAAAGGTTGAAAAGACTGGGATACCGAGAGTTGGTTTGCATTAGCCATATCGCTCACTACTTTGTTGACGAGGATAAAAAACAAGTTAATGTGATTAGGGTTTTGCATGGAACAATGGATCAATCAAGACACTTGAAAATGATAAAGAATTAAAATAAAAAATTTAATAATAGTTTGAACGCATTTCTAAAGTTTGGAGATGCGTTTTTCTATTGAAGGAGAAAAAATGGCAAATGAAAGACATGGTGTGGTGCGCACCGATAATATGGCGGGAACGAAACTTGGGAGTTTCTTGGTTTCGATTCGACACGATGAGGATATTGACAACGGACATCTTTTGGCGATTGATGAGTATGAAGACTCGACTCGTGAAGTGAGAACGGCAAGTGTTCCAACGACTGGAACGGCGATTGGGAGGTTGGCGCTTTGTGCAACACCTGAAGTTGTTCGAGATGTGGCAGAACATGACATCTTTGATTTTTTCAACAGAGCAGGAACGCTCATTCGAGGGTATCGTTTGAACGCACATGACATTTTCAGCATCACAACTGAGTGTTTGAGTGAGGATAGCGTTGAGCCAGCGAGAGGTCTGTTTGCTTGCTTGGTAAGCGGAACTCGAATCAGGCTGAGTGCTACAGAGGTTGCAACGGTTATCGGACGAGTCATTGATGTTGAAATTGAAACAAATGGCAACACATTTGTTGTCATTGAAGTTGGAGGTGTAAATGGATAAGAAAGGAATTCTAAAGGTGGCGATTGATGCCATTGAGGGAAGAGTTGAAAAGTTCAGCTCACAACAAACGAGCGATGCGCTTAGAAAAGCATTCATCGAACTGAATGGCGGGAGTGACAAAATCAATCGCAAAAATTTTCATCGTGGAAATGCTCTTTTCGAGTTGGTTCAAGAGATTTTGCCAGTCATGATTGAAACGGGACTGAGAAGCGACCCGCTCATGATGAATCTTGTTGAATATCGAAACATTGCGCTTGGCGATGTTAATGAGTTCATCATCAAGAATATCAATGACTTGTTGGTGAGCAGCGTTGCTCGTGGGATTGGCTCTGTTCGCAGACAACGCTTGATGGGGCGTCACACTCTAAGGGTAGAAACTGAAACAAAAATCGTCAAAGTCTATGAAGATCTTGACAGACTCATGGCGGGTCGCATTTCTTTTGAAGAACTTGTCGAGGCGGTCTATACTGCGTTCACTAGACAGGCTCTCAAAGACATTCACACAGCGATTGAATCAATTGGTGCGGCTACGCAAGGAATGAATGCAAACTTTGTTGTCAACGGAACTTTTGATGAAGAAGAACTTGTGAGATTGATTGACAGAGTTGAGGCGATCACAGGAAAGACAGCAAAGATTGTTGGAACTCGTTTGGCATTGCGCCGAGTGCGAACTGACGCTGAAGGAGAGGTTGCGAAATCTAGCATGTATGATGCGGGCTTCTATGGGAAGTTCAACGGAACGGACATGGTTGTCATGAAGCAAGCGACGAACAAAGACGGCTCATTCATTTTATCGAATGACCGTCTTTTGATTTTGGCGTCGGACGATAGACCAATCAAATTCGTCAACGAGGGTGAAGGGTTGATTATTGAGGGCAATCCGCTTGATAATGCTGACCTAACGCAAGAGTATGCGTATGCTCAACTCATGGGATTGGCAGTGGTTGCGTCAGCGCCACTAGGAGTTTACAACCTCGCATAGAGCGAGGTTGTTGTTTTGTGGTTGTGACCACGAAGGAGAATTTAAGAATGGCAAATAGTCAAAGAAAAAATGCTTCAGCAAAAAAAGATGAAGACAAGAAAATTGAAGAGAGCGCGAAAGAGCAGTTAGACGAAATCGTCGAGGAGACGCCGCCCGCGAAAATCAACTTGAAGGACACGACAAAGAATATCAAGATTGGTGATGATGTTATTGTCGATGTCAAGTCGAATGTTTTTGGTGTGCTTGTGTTTTCGGGAAAAGACGGCACGATTCGTTGGGAAAAATGTGGCGAAACGCAACAACTGACAATGCGTGAACTTCGCGCTATGAAAGCGTCAATGCTCAAGTTTTTCGAGAAACAATGGGTAATTATTCTCGGCGTCAATGCGGCATCGGATAGCGAGGCGAAGCTCGGAGATGTCTACAAGCAACTCGGAATCACAAGGTTTTATGAGAACATGTTGGAAGTTGGCTCGTTCAAGAATATTTGTTCGTGGAGCGAGAAAGAAATCGCTGAACGCGTCAAACTCATGAATCAAGGTGTCCGAGAAAGCCTTGTAATAGCCCTGAACGGCTTTATTGAGAGCGGTGCGCTAGATAGCGTGAAAAAGATTAAAGCGTTTGAAGATGCGCTCGGAGTGACTTTGACAAGCAAAGAGTAGCGAAGGAGTGAGCAATGGGAACAATTTTTGAGCAAGTTTTTGAGAGGGCGATTTTTAAGTTTTCTGACTTCGCTCATATCTCATTTTCGGAAAGCATACGAAGTGAAATTCTTTTTCAACACTTGATTTCAGCAATCGTTGACTTTCAAAATTCGTCAAGGTTTCCATTGACTTATCGAAGGATCATAGAGGTGGAAACTCTTAACGATACAGTTGTTGATGATGATTGTGACGAGAATCTCGAAGAGGACGAAGAGGTTGAGCCAATTGAAAAATATGCTTTTGATGTTGAACTCGGCGAAGAGGAGATTCAGATCCTTGCAACAGGAATTGTTTTTCATTGGCTTTCATCTCAAGTCTTGAAGTCCGAACACATGAAAAATATCCTTCACAACAAGGACTTCAACTCATATTCACCAGCAAATCTTTTGAAAGAACTTCGAGAGTTGAGAGCGGCGATTAGAAGAGATTTTCGTGGGTTAATTACTTCATACAGTTTTCGGCATTCCAATCTCGATAGACTTTGCATAAGGCGGAGGAATTTCAATGCGTAATGTTTTGAATAAGCAAATTGAATTGCTAGGTGACAGTGTTCAAGCAAAACAAAATCATGTCGAGCAGTTTGCAAGAAACTCACTGCTCATAATTGAGCGAAACAGCGCGGCACTACTAAAAGACGCACTTTTGAACGATGAGCCGCATCCGTTATTGGTGGTGAGGCTCAAGCCGAAAGAAATTCGCATAACCATGCGTGACGGTGACGAGATTTTTGCGGGTGATTATGTTGATGCGTTCGGCGAGCGTTGGCTTGTCGTGGAGCGATTTGTTGACGAACACAGTATTCGTTTTGCGAGAGCGTGGCTTTGCAATGTCTCGATTCGTTTTCAAAACAACACTTCCGAAATTCACGAGAGGCGAGTTGTTCTTGATGATGGCAGTTATGTAGTCGGGGGAAGTCAAGCCTTGCCATTGGAGCAAGGGCGATGGCGAATGTTTTTGCCGTTTGATGAAGCGACAAATAGAATCTATGTTGATAAACGCTTTGCTATAGGACACGAGTTCAATCGTCAACAAGAAGAAATCTTGACCGTTTTGAAAACTGTTTTCATTGATAGGGCAAGTGGAAATCTTTCAGAGGGCGATAAACTTTTGAAATTAAGAATGGAAAATGATGTTTTTAATCGTGAGCGAGATAAAATTGACGAAATGGTTTGCGACTTTTTTGAGTCAACAGGTGATCCACCACAACCAACAATATCTAGGAGGCAGCAACACAATGAAAACTTTTCTCGATGAAATAGTATCATATCCTGCACGAGCAATTAAACTCATTAGCGAGGACACGCACTGCGTTGGACTAATCCGCAATGTCGCAGTTAGCGATGTGGAAGATGAACACAAGGACGATTGTTTTGATAAAAACCTTTTCACCTATCAATATGTCGATGGAACTATAACCGAGACTGCCGCATTTGTTTGGGCAGAGGCTGATGTGCCGAGTGTTCAGAATATGAGAATCAAGGGAATGCGACTCTATATCTCGATTGCGTGTCACAAACAATTCATGAATCTTTCAAGTCAAACCTTTCCAAGTGTGATGGGGAATCGTCGTGACAACATTGTTCGATATGTCGATAGGCTCTTGAATTTTCAAGATGTTTTTGGAATTGGAAAGTTGTCGCTCAGGAGTGTGAAAACTTTATCTGCGCCACAAGACTTCACAATCAAAGAATTGGAATATGAAATTCCAGAGTTCAATTATAGAGGTGGTGTGCGATGAGGTTTTCTTATGAAGACTTGCTTTCGGGCGAGCCAATTTTTGTTGAGGGCATAGGATACTTTCGCTCGCCGCGCTTAAAAGAGTTGGGGTCAAGTGGAATAGGATTTTCAGCATATAACATCTACATTGCCATTTTGTCTTGGGATAAGGAAGAGTTCTTAAAAAATTTACCTCACAATCATTCTGCCATATTCTCAAAAAACGAGAGTCTAACATTGTTCGATATGATGGCGATTTTGAAACTTGACTTTAGAGAGTTGCTTCGTGAGGCACTCTCTTTTTTCATGGTTGAAGATGTTGGTTGGAGCGAGACTGAAAGTTGCTTTGTCACTTCGAGTGATTCAAAAGAAATTGGAAAGATTGACAGAGATAATTTCGATAAAGTTCGAAGTATGATTTTGCAACTGAATTTCCTTGACTTGGAAGATAATGCTCAACCAAAATTTGCAAATGCAAAAGCCAAGAAATATTGGGAGTTGGAGCAAAAGTTCAAAAAGGAGCAGGGCAAGAAGACGAGCGGGAATAAGTGGATGCGGCTTGGCAATATGATTTCAAAACTGTGTGCTTCGCATTCTGGCTACACATTCGCAAATATCTATGACTTAACTGTCTATCAACTGCACGATCAGTTTTTTCAATTGAGCCACTTGCGAAGTTGTGCTGTTGGTGAAAACGCATACGCAACGCATGGGGGCGACAAATTTGACTTTCAGAACTGGCTCAAACCTGTTCCAGAACTGCTGAAATAACAAGGAGAAGAAATGGAAAACAAACCAAAATTCAAAATCGGACTGTTATGTTCGTCATTCGATTTAATGCATATCGGGCATTTAAGGACGCTCGAAGTTGCAAGTGAGCAATGCGAAAAGATAATCGTTTGTTTGAATGTTGTGCCGGAGAATGGCTGGAAAAACAAGCCTGTTCAATCGGTTTATGAGCGGTATAAGAAGCTCTCCATGTGTAAGAATATCAGCAAAATTATCCCATATGAAAGCGAGGAGGATTTGTTGTTGCTCTTGCAAACTACGACATATGATGTCAGAATCCTAGGCGAAGATTACCTAGGGCGAGAATGGACTGGCATAGGTTACGAGGCTTGTATGGGCATTAAAACGCTTTATATTGACCGTTCTCATGGAAAATCATCAACAGAATTAAAAAATAGAGTTAAAATTAATGGGTGATAGTTGCATTTAGAAAAAGCAGCAACTAAAATATTTTGCCCGACAAAAGCGCTAGTGGCGCCAAGGAGAAATGAATGAAAAGAAATGAATTGGGGCAAACGACTCAGTTTGCAAATAGGTCAGGGCTTGACTTAAAATTCTACAAGTATGAAAAATCACGCGGAGCGAATGGGTTCAAGTCGGCGGAAGATCCGCTAGTGGTTGACTTCGTGAATTCCTGCACACTTGAAACAAGCGGTGACACTGTTTGGGCAACAGGTGGAATGGGGTTCAAACGCAAGATTGGTTTTGACAATCCGCTGGAAGGAACTTTCACAATCGAAACACAAATCACGAATCCAGCGGTGTGGGCGATGATTGCAGGACTCGACCCGAAAGCCTTCGACAAGAAAAGAATCAATTTTTCAAATGACCCCAAAAGGCGCAAGTTCTATTTTGTGCTTGAATGCGTGACATTCTATCGTGATGAAGACGGAGTTAATCATACGCAAAATATCACGCTACACAAAGCGTCAGTTCAAAGAGCATTTAGCGCGGGCTACACAGGGGACGGCGATCCGCAGTCAATCACAATCACGCTCGATCTTGCAGATAATGAAGATGCAGACCTTGTAACTCTTGGCTTTGAGGACGCTGATGAGGGTGAATATCCAAGTGTTGAAGTTCCCGCGCCAAACGGAGTATTTCGTTTGACTTCACGAGAGGTTGGTGGAGTGAGTCAAAGTATTGCGGGTGTTGATGCAACAATAACTGTCAGCGATAGTGCGGTCACATTCCTATTGAACGGCAATGCTGAAACGGCATTGGTGGTTGACGGGAAAATAACCATGACGAAAGAAATCTTGACGCTACTCGGCTACACAGGGCATACTGTTGAAAATATTGCAAACGCCTACGCTGATGGTGAAATAATAATCACAATGAGCGTTGATGGAAACCCTCATGCGTATGTGTTTGAGGTATTAATTGCATAAAACAACGATTTGATAGAGCCTCGACAACTGATGTCGAGGCTCAAATTCATGGAGGAACAAAGAAATGGAAAAAGAAAATAGAAAAATAAAAGCGTTAGCTAATTTAATAGTGAATTCCGCGCCTGAAAGAAAAGAACTAAGATTTGGAGAAGGGGAAAACGAACTCATTGTCAATGTTTCATTTGCATCAAGTGAGGGAGTTATGGCGCAAGAAATAAAGATGTCGGTTGACTTTTTGTTTCAAGATGATACAACTGACATGAATTCATATATGCCCGCGTTCACTCAGTTTGCTCAAAGATATGGGATTTTGTCGTGCTACACCGACATTGATATTCCACACGATTTAAATACCGCATGGCTGATTGTGATGTATACCCCAATCTATGAAAGTGTTTCCGAATTGCTTGGCGAAAAAATTGTGGGTGATTTCGTGTCAAACTTCAACAAGTTAGTGGATGCAAGGATTTTAGAAATCGCTTACGCAACAAATTGGAATCGTATGCTTGATAGAATTGGTGGAATTCTTGAAAAACTGACTAAAAACCTTGGAGATTTGGATATTGAAAAAACCTTTGGAATGTTGTCTGGACTTAGTAAGAATTTCGACATCAGCAGTTTGATAAAATCATTTTCAGGAATGGCTGAAAAAGGGGGTGAGTAGAATTTGAATGAATTACTAATTGCATTAATTTGCACAATCGTCAGTGGTCTTGGCGGAGTCTTCATCTATTTCTTGCAAAGACATTTTAAGCGCATGGAAAAGTATGCTGAAGCATCGGAAGAAAGAAGAACGAAAAAAGACTTGCTAGTTTTACGAGCTCTTAAAAGTATTGGAAAACTAACCGAAGCGAATAGCATTGCGATTAAGACTGGCAAAGTCAATGGAGAGTTAGACTGTGCAAAGAAAGCCTTCGCAGTTGTTGAAAAAGAACTCGACACCTTCATTTTGGAATCTGCTGTCAAAAAGGTGAACAAATAATTACACTAAATAGAATTTTTTAAACCCACCAAAATAGGTGGGTTTTGAATGAGGGCGGTTTCAATTGAAATTGCATTTTTTCGCATAATGGAGGTTGAAGTGATTTCGAAAAATGAGATAATGAAGAAAGTGAAGAAGTTTGCAAAGACTTCGCAAGGACGAAAGAAGATTAAAGATAAGACTGGCATTTCCTACGACCCAAACGGTCTGAGTTTCAAAGACTTAAAAAAATTGGGAGCAATGGCGCGAAAGATTCTGCACTCACATATCCAGCCAGTTGTCGCAAGCGTAACCCTTGATGACATTCTCATAAGTGAGTCCTCTAAGAAAAGAGATGGAACGATAGAAATCAAACTATCGTTCCGAGAGGGGGCTTTATTTAGAGAGTCCTTGCAACCAAGTCGCTATAGCGGCGTTGAAAACATAGTTATTCATTTCGCTAAAGGCTGGACAGCAAGGGATTATGTTTGGGGAAGTTGGAGCGGAAAGACAAATATCCGAAGTAGAATTGCTGAAGTTCCGAATTCATTTTTGAATGATGCAATCTCAAGTTTCAACGCTCAAGCAAAAGGAGTTGCTGTTGCAAGACTTATCGACGATTTTGAAAGTTTGAATTAAAGGTCACGACCAATGAACTGGTCGAGAGTTAAATCAAAGTAGTTGGCAATGTCAATAACCGATTGCAAATAGGGTGATGTTCCATTTTTCCAAACCGAAAGATTGTTATCTGAAACTATATCGTCTTTAACGATTTGATACCAAGTGACATTTTTTTCTTCCATAACTTCACGCAAACGCTCATAAAACGGAAGATGTTCTTTTGGGGTGAAGTCAAGTTTATTATCAGTTTTTCCAATAAGAAATTCAAGAGAACAGTCAAAATAGTTTGCCAAAAGTAGGGCATTAGATAATGAAATACTTCGCTTTGCTTGTTTCCAACGGCGAACAGTTGAGCCGATGACACCAAGTTCAGCGGCTAGTTTATCAGTTGTTAATTCATGTTCAATAATTAGTTCCGAAAGTCTTTCGCTAAAGTTTGACAAAAAATTCATTGAATTTAGTCTCCTATTTAAATAATTATCTCAAAAGTAGGCACAAAATAATTGCATTGTGCCTACATCTAAGATATAATATATTTATGTGATCACAAAATATATTAAACACAAGGAGGCTTAAAATCAATGTCTGAAATTGAAAAACTAACGACCAAGATGGGAGAGTTAGTGAATATGGAAATTCCCGAAGTTAAGGGAATTGAGTATTCTAACAAGAGAGAAGAAGAAATAACTTCTTTTGAAGTGACAATGATAAATGGAAATAATTACATAGTCAGTGTCAACGCAGCGTGAAATAGTATAGCAGTTTTTTATGAAAAAGTCGCAAAGGCCATGCGACTTTTTTAAATTAATTTGCAAAAAGGTATGGACAATTCCTTTTTTATGTGATATACTTAATTTCTTGTGAGCGATAGAGTTATACTACATAGCGACCTAAACGGCTTTTATGCGGCTGTTGAATGTTTTGAAAACCCTAAGATTAGGGATTTGCCAGTTGCGGTTTGCGGCGATGCTGACCAGCGGCATGGTATCATTCTGGCTAAAAACGAAATTGCAAAAAAGTTCAAGATTAAGACAGGGGAAGTCATTTGGCAAGCAAAACAAAAATGTCCGGATTTAGTGACAGTTCCAGCACATTTTGATAAGTATCAGCGCTACTCACAAATCGTGAAAGATTTATACAACAACTACACCGATCAGATTGAGCCATTCGGAATTGACGAAGCTTGGCTTGATGTGACGGGGCGAGACGGGAAAAAGACCGCAGAAGAAATTAGAGAACGAGTTAAAAGGGAAACGGGGCTAACAGTTAGTATCGGGGTGTCGTGGAATAAGATTTTTGCAAAACTAGGCTCGGATTTAAGAAAGCCAGATATAGTGACTGAAATTTCAAGAAAGAATTTTAAGCAAAGAATTTTCCCACTTCCAGCAAATGACTTGCTATATGTCGGCAAAGCAACAAAAGCAAAACTAGGGAGCTTTGGAATTAAAACTATTGGTGATATTGCAAACGCGGATGTAGCGGATTTAAAACTTCGATTAGGAAAGTGGGGTGAGGTTTTGTGGAATTTCGCAAATGGCTTTGACCTATCACCTGTTGCAAAGTATGTTGACGATAATGATGTTAAGTCCATTGGCAATTCAACAACAACAATGCGCGATTTAAAAACTCTTGACGATGTTTTGATGATTGTAACGGTTCTATCTGAAAGCGTTGCCGCAAGACTTCGTGAACAATGGCTTAAAGGTCAGGTGGTTCATTTAACTGTCAGGGACAACGAACTTGTTGACTGGGGCAAGCAAACAAAGATTGAAAAACCGTCATTTCTTTCAGAGGACATCATTAAAACTTCGATGGAACTATTCAAGTTTTATGACTTTTCTAAGCCCATTAGAAGTATTGGAGTGAGAATGACGAATTTAAGTTCAGCTGACACTCCTGTTCAACTAGACCTTTTTGGAAATGATGCCGAGCAAAAAGAAGCGGAAAGTTTGGAGCACACAATTGATAGAATTCGTAGTAAGCACGGTCATGTCGCAATTAAGCGAGGCATTGAGCATGTCGATAAAGAACTGTGTGGAATTGACCCCAAAGAAGAAAACACAGTTTTTCCCACAAGTTACTTTAAATAATTGCACATACTATTTCTATGGGGAAGAAGTATGTGAAAGTTATTGCCGAATTTGATGAGGAAGGAAATATAACGCCGAAAGTGTTGATTTGGGAAGATGGTCGAGAATTGAAAATCACTCATGCTCACGACGCAAGAAGAATGGCTTCAACAGCTGGGGGGACTGGATATCGTTATAGTATAACGATTGATGGTGAGGAGAGATGTATTTGGCTCGAAGATGTGAAGTTTAACAAAGTAATCGGTGGTCGCTGGTTCGTAGAAATTGATAATTAATCTGTCGAAAATATTCGGCAGATTTTTTATTGCTGGAGGTTTTTTTATGTCGGACAAAAATGTAGTAGGCATTAGTTTTGGTGTGCTTGGAAAAGGTAGTATTAGCGGTGATTCAGGAGCGAGGATATTAAAACAACTCAAAGAAATTGTCGGGAAAATCAATGCTAACCCTAATAGATTTAAAGTCAAACTTGGTGTTGATGAAAACCATTTTAAAAAGCAGATTAGCGCACTTGCGAAGAAGATTAATGCTCAAACGAGTAATATAAAAATATCGAACAATATCGGGGTTAAAACTGGGACGAACACGCAAAAAACTGCGCATAAAGAGAAAATAAGCACAAATAAAGCCATTATAACGCTTTTAAAGGAGCAATACGCCGAAGAGAACAGATTGCTCATGGCAAGAAAGCATGGCAATGACGCTATGCGTTTGCAGTTATTAACGGCTCAAGAAGCAACGCAAAAATTTGAAGAAGCATTTGAAAATGCAAAAAAATCAGGCGGAATTAATGCGAATGAAATTAAACAAATTCAAGAACTGAACGCAAAATTAAGCAAGCAATTTTTGTTGAAACAAAAGATTGCAGAGCATCAGGACTTGGGGTTAGAAACAAAATTTAAAGGCGCTCAGGCTGCGGCATCGGCACTACTTAATCGCTACCAAGACCTCATCAAACACAACAAAGAAGCGGCGGTATGGGCAGATAAGTTGTATGAAAAAATAGGGCAAACCTTTTCAGGAAGTGCTGACCAAGTTCGAGAATTTGTCAATTTAACTAGAGATGCCGACACTTCTTTAAACCAACTAACTGTCTCAACAAGCACCTTCGGAAGCAAATTAAGACAGATGTTTGACCGCCGAGTTTTCATCACTTTATCCGTTTTGCTCGTCGGAACTTTAATGCGAGCATTTCGACAGGTCTATCAAAATGTCGTTGAACTCGACACTGCCATGACGAATTTGAGGATGTCGGCGAGAGCAACAAAACGAGAGTTTGACGATTTTTCAAGGAGCGTTTCGCAGTCGGCTAGGAGTGTTGGAGCATCAGTTAGCGAACTTGTTGAGGCTGTTACTGTCTTTACTCGCTTGGGCCATTCGTTAGGTCAAGCGCAAAATTTAGCAGAACAAGCCATAATCTACTCACGAATAACAGGCGAGAGCATTGATGATATCGCCACAGTTATGTCGTCGGCAATCAAAGAATTTAACCTGTCAACTAATGACCTAGAAAGCGTTTTCGACCAATTTATCCACATCGGACAAAACTTCGCTATCACATCAGAACAAATCTCTCGTGCTTTAAACGACGCCGCCCAAAGTTTAGCACTAAGCGGAAACACGCTCTCTGAGTCGCTTGGTATTTTAGGTGCTGCGACATCTGCTTTGCAAAATGAGAGTAGCGCAGCAACTGCTATTAACCACATTTCAGCAAGACTGTCAAGAAATCAGTCGCAACTTCGAGTTTTAGGAATTGACGAAAATAGTGTCATTGAAACCGAGCGACTAGCATCACGCATGGATAACCTTGGAATTTCAATTCGTGATGTTAACGGAAACTTTCGCTCAACCTTTGCAGTTTTAAACGATGTCTCAAATGCATGGGAAAATCTTAATGACTCACAACGAAATGCAATCGCAACCATGATTGCTGGAGACAGTCAAGCCACAGCGTTCAAGAGCATTATCGAGAATTGGCAACAGGCTCAGGATATTGTCGAGGGTTATTCAAGCGGAATTGGAAACATGAGAAGGGTTCAAGAAGAGTATATGAACTCTATCGAAGGAAGGCTTTCTCAACTTCGTGCGACATGGGTGGACTTTTCTCAAACGCTACTCGACAGCAGTTTTGTCAAAGTTTTTCTAGGGATTATTAAAGGCATTGCAGAGATACTTAGCGCTATTATGTCAGTCGGCGATGGCTTTTTAGTTTCTGCAATGCTTGCCGCAACCGCTATTGCAGTTGTCGTTATGGCGTATGGAAAACTAGGAACTGTCCTTGAAAAAGTTAAGACTGCGTATCAAAATAAAACATTACTCGTCTTTAAAAGTGAGGCAGCACTCCAAAAAGAAGCGGCAACAATACTTGCTAACGCTAAAGCACAAGGCATACAAATGACCCAAACAGAGGCACTAACGATTGCAAAAAAGAACGCAAGATTAGCAACCATTTCTCTAACTGCCGCGACTGCAATGCTTACGATTGCCTTTATCACCATCCGAAACGGCGGTCAAAGATGGGCAAGGGTTCTAGGCATTTTAGCAGGTGTTCTAGGGATTGCCGCATTTGCCGTTAGAATTTTCTTTTTAAAGACAAGACTTGGAATTAAGGGTGTGGATAAAACAATCAGGGCGTTCATGGCATCAAACCCAATTGGTTGGATTTTGCTTCTTGTGAGCGCCATTGTGACCGCTACAATGGCTCTTGTCAACCTCTTTCGTCGTCCGTCGGTTGCAGACTTGCAAGATGCGGCGCGAGAAGCGAAGAACGCAGTTAACGAGTTAAAGGAAGAAATTGAAGATGTCAATTCCAAGTTAGAAGATACCGCCGAGCGAATTAGAGAGATTGAAGAACTGTCTAGACAGCGTCCACTTAACCTTGTTGAAGAAGACGAACTTAATAGACTTCGAGCATTAAACAGCGAACTTGTTGCAACGCAAAGAGAGTTAGAAATACGAAAAAATGCTGCTCAATCAGTCGCTCAAAACACCGCAACAATCGCAGCAAATGCTCAACTTGACCAAAGAGAACAAGCGAGCAGAGAAATGCGAAATAGGGACAACAGACACATTTATGACGATACTGGAAATCGTATTGATTTGCGCTCTGAAGTTCTCGCATCAGGGAGACAAAGTAGGTCAAACCTTGAACGCATTGACATCATCATGGATAACTGGGGTCGTGCGAACGCAACACAACGAGCGTTTGTCGCAGAGGTCATCGGAGACCTTGCGGAAAATGCCGAGGCGATACGATATGTTGCTGGAGCGGTTAACACCGAGCAACAAGCGGCAAACGAAGCTTACAGAAGAATTTGGGAGCAACGAGACAGGTTCGTTATAGCATCAGGCGGAGGACTTTCGGATATCTGGGGAAGTCTTTTGACGAGGAGTAATTTTTCAAACGCCGCAAACGAGCTTAGGATTTTTGCTGATGCTGGAGAAGTCACTGCACAAAGCCTAGAAGAACTAGCAAGAAGTAATTCGCAAATTCAAAGTTTCATTTCTTACATCGAAAGTCTAGGCTATACTTTGCGAGACCATAACGGCTTTATTGACTCGTTCATTGTTTCAATTAATGAACTGTGGAGTTCGTCTCTTTTTAGGGTCGGAAGACTAGATCACCTTGACATCATCGAAGAAACACAAGGTAGTTTTGATGCACTTGCTCGTGGACTTGATGATGTTTTCAGGGTCGGGGTTTTATCCGCGCAAAGAACTCGACTGCTAATTGAAGAATACGAACACCTTGCAAAATTCTTTTCTCGGACATCACAAGGCTTTGTTTTGTCTGACGAATTTTCGGGTTTAACACAATCGGAAATTCTGCAAGCATTTGCGACTGAATCACTAAAACAATATGTCGCAGCTCTTGAAATTGCAAGACGGCAGGTTGCTGATACTGCTGGTGAGCATGTGCAATATTCGAGAGCGTGGCATGAGCATCAGAGGGCAATTAAAACAGCCTACAATGCCTACTCTAACCTTAACATAGCAACAGAGACTTGGGCAATACATATCCGCTCTGTCGCTATCAGAGACGCTACAGACGCTTTAAACGACAAAAGAGACGCACTTCGCGATCAACTCTCGGCATATCGAGACTTGATTAACATTCGTCGTGACCTACTTAGGACATATCGACAAGAGATAAATTTTCAACGAGAACTAGCACGAAGGCAACAAAATCTTGCCGACATTCAAGCTCAATTAACGCTATCTCGAATGGACAATTCGGCATCAGGTAGGGCTAGAACTCGTGAGTTAGAGTCAAGACTTCGTGAGGCACAAGAAGCGTTAGATGACTTTACGCTAGAGCGAGCAGTTGATGTTTTGACAAGGCAACTTGATAATCAATTTAGAGAATACGAACTCTTAATTAATGCAGAAATCGATAGGATTGTTGAAGAGATTGCAAACCTAGCGGATATGCTAAAGGTTATTATTGATCGCCCAGCAACAGACACGGCGGGAGTCGAAAATCAAGTTGCCATCATTGGAAAGCAAGGTCAACTTGATGCGTTAAATAGAAGAATTGAGCAGCAAGACACAAGGCTTAATGACGCAAGACTTCAAGAGACAATCGCTCAACAAAATCTCGCAGACGCACTTAGCGATAAGCACGGTGATGTTGAATCCGCTGAATATCTTTTGAGTCAAGCAGAAGAAGCGATGAGAAAAGCAATTGCAGAAATGAACGAGTTAGAGGCAAAACGAACAGGATTGGAAAATAAACTTAACTCACTACGAACTGAGCCTGCTGGCTCGGTTGATGCAAGCGCACTTCAGCGAAATAGCCTTCAAGCACAAATTGATGCCGCAAGAGCGGATGCCCAAAGGCAGACAATTGTTGTCAACTCGGCAAGGGCAAGTGCAAACGACGCTCAATCATTTGTTGATAACGCAACAAAGCACGACGATGTTGATGCTTTAGAGCGCGACAGAGACGCTGCTAACAGAGTTTACTCGTCTGCCCAAGCAGATTTAAGCAATCTTAACGCACACCTAAGAGAGTTAGAAAAGCGAATGCAGAACCTTCCAAAATTTCATACTGGTGGAGTTATCAACACGAACAGAAGCGTTCCCGGAATGAAGAATGATGAACTACTAGCAATCCTTCAAAACGGCGAAGGGGTGTTAACAAGGCATCATATGCGAAACCTATCCCACCTAATCGACACGAACAAATTTCTTTTAAAGGGTGGAACTGGTTCGACAAACACAGACATTAATAACTTCAATTTTGAGTTCAATGTCGGAGCCGTCACTCGTGAGAGCCTTCCGCAAACCGAGAAAATAATCAATGAAGCGGTTAATAGGTTCAAAGAGGAAATAGGGTCAGGCATGGTTAGGTCAGGTTATAAAAACAGTATCAATAAATTCAGACAATAGGAGAAACAAAAAAATGAAAAAAGAAATAGCAACGGTGCAAGCACTTAGAGACGGCTGGCGCAGAATTGAAAGAGGAAGTCTATATTGCAAAGTCCCAGAGAAAGTGTCACTTGCAGGACGATTTGCCGAGGGTGATGTTCAAGGTAATCACCCCGGCGGAAAGTTCATTCTATACCCTGGCGATTTGCTCGTTGGATATGTCTTGCACTCCGATAAAAAAGGAGTTGAATTGCAAACTCAAAAGAAAAGCGTGCTATACTATCTTGCCAACAAATTCTGTCAGCATTTTAAGGGGAAGATTAAAGGAGCATGTTTCACAAAAGTCAATTGCGACATTCTAGCAAAAAATAATCGCAAGTTCGCAGCGTCTGTCTCTCACTCAATTGAGTTAGAGGAAAAGTCCATAATCTCAATTCACTTTCTATTATCAGTCATTCGCAACAAGCAGAAAACAAAAGATATTCTTGCTTGCACTAAAAGTTCTGAATACAAAGGGAAGCATTCGATGAGAACAAAAAAGCAGATTTGTGTGACTGAAGATTTTGGAGTGTCGTATGATGATTTAGTGAACTTCTTTAAGTCAGTCACTTGTGATGAACTAGAGCAAATGGATGTTGATTGCTCTAGTGGGGCATTACTTTCGCACTTTGTGGATTGTGAATAGGGGGAAAGATTAATGCTTAACGCTACAACATATACCTATGACGGTAGGTTTTCTGGTGAATTTGGTTTGGTCATTGCTCAACTTGATGCTGAAAACATTCAGGAAACAATGCCGTTTCAGTCAACTATTCATGCAATCAAAACCCCAAAAAGCAGAAGGTTTTCGTTTGCTGGAATTGAGCAAGAAGATATGCCACAATTTCAATTTCGTATTTTTTCGCCACAAGATGAGCCTTTATCAAATATAGTCCAAAGAGAACTTTTGACATGGTTAGTCTCTCGAAACGGCTTTCGCAAATTGCAATTTCATCAACCAGAATATAACGACTACGAATACAATTGCATATTCTCGGAAGTGGGAAAGCAGTATGTCAACGGATTTTGTCACGGCATTATTTTGACTGCAACTTTTGACTCGCAATTCGCCTACGGCAAGCCTCGAAAGAAAAATCTTTCGAGTGATGGATCTGATTGGGTTGAATTGAAAATAATAAACGACTCTGATATCATTGATGATTATGTCTATCCCGAAGTTAGTTTTACGCAATTTGCACCAATCGAAGATTGCGCGATTATAATTAAAAACACTAGCGATAAAGCAAATCCAAATAGAGAGTTTAAGTTTGATGCGCTACTTCCAAATGAGAGGGTAATCGTTGACAACGAACTTAAAATAATATACCGACATAAAAACTCAGTTTCGAATAGTGGAAACTTACTCTCAAAATTTAACCTTAATTGGCTTCGGCTCGTTAAGGGTGTCAATATCTTGAAAGTGAAAATAAACGGCGAAATGCAAATAGTATGCCAGACATACATTAAGATTGGATTCTAGCAACCTTGAAAAATTTATGCAGTTATTGAAGTGATTGTTTTAAAGAAATGATTGTGACAAGAGTGTCATTGACGCAAGGGAGAAAAAATGAATAATACTTTTGATTATTTCAGGAATTTAAAAAGTCCTGAAATTTTTTTATGCAATCCTGACAAGGAAAAGTTAGCAGTCTTAAATGTGCTAGACGCTCATTTGACTTTGCGATTCAATGACCTATCGGAATTGTCGTTGGAAGTGTCGTCTCATGCAACAAACACAAAAGGGAAGAAAGTTAGATGTAAGCATTACGAGAACCTTAGAGCAAAAAGATTAATCCTTATTGACGGAGTTGGATACTTTCGCATCATGGAAGTTAACGAAATTGAAAACGGACTAAATTCAATGAAGTTTGTTAAAGCAAGTTCTCTTCAAATTCGATTAAACGACAAAGGCTTCTTCATGGAAGAAAGGGTCTATAAATTCTTTGACCCAAGAGACCCGTTTGATGAGAATTATTGCGGAGCAAGATATGACGAAGTTCCAAGCGTAGTAGGGCAGTTACACCAGCAGTTAGGAATTGAGATTGACCCAAGAGTTAATCAGGGGCTAGAGGCGATTGAGCAGTCTTACGACGAGTGGACTATTTCCTACATCAACCCAGCACTTCGATTCCATGAAAGAGACGAGAATAAAATTGTTCGCTCGTTCACGGAGCAAAAGACTCTCTGGGGTTATGAATTTATCATGAACTATGCCTCTCAAATCTTTGAGGTCATTTTCGAGTTTGACTTTCTTCGTCAGTCAATCCAAATTAAGACGGTGGAAGAGGTAACAGGACGAACAAATATTTATCTTAGTTACGATAATGTCGTGAGTGAATTGCAAACGACAGAGCGAATGGATGAACTCGTCACAGTCTTAAATTGCAACGGAAACAACCTTGACATTCGTGCGGTTAACCCAACAGGAACGAACTACATCACCGACTTTTCGTATTTTATGTCAGACATAGATAATGAAAAAACTAATTTCATGTCAAAAGAACTCTCTCAACAACTGCGTGAGTGGGATATAGCGGTGAAAAATGCAGCTCCCGAATGGACTAGGCTTGTGATGGAGTTACGAGATAAATATCTATCTAACACCGAAATAAAAGCCGAGAAAGTTATTGTCGATAAAAGAATTTTAGACCTAGAAAATGCATTGTCGTTGTGGGCGCAAGCACATAGCGACGGTGTTTTAAACGGACTTGAAAACCTTGAGCAACTCGAACGCTCTCGTGCAATCTTCACAGCTGAAGATGTTAAAGTTGGAGGTTTGAGTTTAGACGAAGCATCAACGCTTGGGGTATTCGACAGGGACACTATCCACACTTGCTATCAAAACCAACCACGATTTATTCCAAGTGAGCGAATGACCGAAAGCGGCGAAAGCGTCTGGTCGGGAAGATTTTCATTTGAAGAACAACAGGGAAGACGAGCAACCTTTAACGAAAATTATCTTTTCGGCTCAACTAACCCAAGCGGCGTTCCTCAATCCGAACCACTTGGTGGATTCATATATTTCCCCGACCCTGTTTCAAACGACAACTCGTCATATTGCAAACTCTATGGAGAAGTGTATCAAATCTTCAAGCCTGACCCTATTACAGGACTTGAAGAGATGTATGAAGCGCATTTCTGGGTCGCTGGTTTTGAGCGCTACACAACCTTTAACAACGCATGGCTCTGGCTTGAAAAGCACCGAACTGTGTCACGCATACTTAGTGAAAAAATAGATTTGAACGATAAAGCGATTGAGGAAATTCAAGCGAAGATGAATGAAATATCGTCCTCGCTCAATCTAACTAATTTTCTAAATCCAAAAGAATTTCGGGAGTTGCGTAGATACTGGATTGAAAATGACTACACAAGTTCGGGTCTAGCGATTCTCGACACAACAACTCCCGAAGAAGCAATTGATTTGAGCCTAGAACTTCTCGAAGAAGGCAGAAAGCACTTGGCAAAAAACAGCCGTCCTCGCTTTTCAATAGCTGTTGACTCGATAGATTTCACTAAGATATATCATTTTAAAGCGTTTAGTGGGGAGTTGGCGCTAGGAAAGGTCATAACCATAGCCAAAGACGAATGGACGCACTATTATCCAGCCTTGACGACAATATCGTTAAATTTGCTTAAACCCGACAACTTCTTGCTCGAATTTTCAAATGCACTAAAGCCAGATAGCAAGGACTTTTTGTTCTCTGATTTAATCAATGAAAGCGTAAGTTCAGCGAGAACAGTTTCAGCGAATTGGCAAAAACTAACACAGTTTAATCGTCAGTCCGACGCTATCTACAACCTTTTAAACGAGCCACTAAACCGCACATTGCGAATTGCTCAAGGCAACATGAATAACCAAGAATTTGTCGTTGATGAGACTGGAATTCTAGGACGCCGCATTAACAACGACAGACATACATCATTTGAGTCAGAGCAAATTCGTATCATAAATAATGTCATGCTTTTCACAAACGACTCATGGCAAACCGCAAAAACAGCCCTCGGAAAAATTCACTTCAACCACCCAACAAACGGTGAAACCAAAGCCTATGGACTTCTCGCGGAAGCTCTTGTGGGCTCAGTCATCATCGGAAACACGCTCTACATCTCAAACAAAGAAAACACAATCACCCTTGACGAAAACGGCATCATGATTAAAAGACCTTCTTCGAACGAGCTAACTTTCCACGCAAAACCAAACGGCGATGTTTCAATTAAGGGAAATATTGAAGCGTTATCTGGAAGTATTGGAAGACTCACGATTGATGAAAACGGAAACCTTGTTAGCAATAATTTTTCATTAAGCACCGATGCTGGAGGTATAACATCACTCGCAGTTGTAGGCGCAAATGATGACACGATAACAACGGTTGACAATCTTGGAGTTCGCTCACTCGTTGTTGATTGCGGTGACTTAGTTGTTTCAAAGGCAATGAATATCGGTGGAGTTGAAGGTTTTGGAGGTTTTACAATCGACCACAACAGTATTCGTGCTGCAAGTGGTTCAATAATTTTTAACGACCCACAGGAAGAAGGATTTCCGCAACATTATTCGGCAAATGTCTCAATAAGCCTAGGGACTGGTGGAATGGTCACAACAACGGTCAATATTACAGACGCGGCAACAGGTCAGCCAGCAAATCTACTTCGAGAAGTGTCATTCACTGGAACAATGCTTTTAACAGTATTTTTTCCGCCGCCTCTTGGTGGCACTTCAGCGAACCGCTCGTTTAGGGTAACGGTTGGTCGTGGAGAATCGAGTGGAACAAGAACGACCAGCGAAGGAACAATGTGGACTGGAGTTAGCGTTTTGAACTGGGCACTTGGAACGCAATCGGTTTTTCTTGCACAAACGATTAACTTCATGCAATCGCCACCAATGGGTGATTCGATTTCAATTGTTGGAAATCTTTTGCCAGCCGAGAACGAGCGCTACGATTTAGGCGAGAGCGGTCAAAGATGGAACGATGTCTGGGCAGTTAATACTTGGACGAGTAGCGATAAAGCTTTGAAAAATTCTATCAAAAGCATTTCGGAAAATCACTCAAAATTATTCGATAAATTAAAGCCAGTGACTTACAAGTTGAAGAGTGACAAGAGTGAAAAAACTCGATTTGGACTAATAGCGCAAGATGTTGAAAAAGCGATCAAGCAAGCTGGTATTGACCCAAAAACATTAAATCTTTTTCACGATGGACAAACGAAAAAAGGCAGAAGCACAAAATCATTAAACTATACTGAATTAATATCAATGTGTGTTAATGAAATTCAAAAACTAAAAAAACGAGTCAGCGAACTCGACGGAGGGAATGATGGCATTTGATTTAAAAGGAAAAGCAGTCCGAAGTCTAAGGCTTCCAACCGTTGACTACACCGGCGCACCGATTCAACTAACCCAAGCAAAGTCAGGGGACATTAACTCACGCTACTTTGCAATCACGCTCTATGATGATAGGGGGACTATTGATTTATCGCTCTACACTCTTGTTCAATTGTCCGCAACGCTTCCAGACGAAACTGTGCAGTATTATGAGGGTGAAATTGAAAACGGCGTTGTCTATGTCAAACTAACTTCATCAATGCTATCTCAATCAGGAAGACTCTCATGCGACATCTCACTTCAAGGAAAGGACGAGCATGGCGAGGTAATTCTTTTAACGAGTCAGACCTTCTATGTCAATGTTGCATTCTCCCAAAACAGCGACGGCAACGGCACTCAAGGTGAAGAAAATCTAAGTATTTTGATAACGCTAATTGATGATGTCCGAGAGTTAAAGAGTCAGTTAGTTGGTGTTAAAGAGTTTGCGATAAAGGCAGTTGATGATTTGCTGGCAAGATCAGAACGAGGCGATTTCAATGGACAGAATGGCAGAGATGGTCGGGATGGGAATAATGGCAGAGATGGTGTCGATGGACAAAATGGACAGGACGGGCGAGATGGCATCGACGGGCAAGACGGTAGAGACGGACTAAATGGCGAGATTGGAAGAACAGGAAATGATGGTCGTGATGGCAGAGATGGTCGTGACGGGAAAGACGGAAAAAATGGTAAAGATGGCATTGGGTTTATACCTGATGCCATTTTAACTTTTATTTGTGAAGATGACGAAGAATACTCATTTGCAATGATGGGAATGGACGAATTGCCAAAAGAAGACAATTGCGAAATTTGCGAAAATCCAGACTGCACTTGTGATGATTGCAAAGGATTAAACACAACTCGTCAGGACTACTCAAAACATCATGACGACCTAAGCGACTACTGGAGAAGAACCTATTTTGGTGACTTAAAATTTTGCTGGAGGAAATTAAAATAATGAGAGCATTTCACTCTTTTTCAACAAGACCGCTTCGTGCGGAAAACTACAATCGAAAACTCGATAAACAAATCGACTGCATAATAACAATCGCAACGCTGTCGTGCTTGCAAGCTGAAAGACTAGACATTGAATTAGTCCTTCACACAGACGAACTAGGAGAGCGAATGTTTGGTTTTTTGCCATATCGCAACATCTATCGAACTCTCGACAAACACAAATGTCATGAGCGTTTCTGGGCGTCTGGAAAAATGTTAGCACATCAGCATGAGCCTCTAGGAAGCGTCCACTATGACATGGATGCAGTCATAAAGAAGATTGACCTAGTGCGAGTGCTTGAAAACTCAACCGAGGATTTAGTTGTTGAAGCTCATGAATACGAGACTCAATTGTATGACTATACCACAAACAAACTGTGGGAAATTGTGCCAAATTTTCCTAGGCTCGATATGTCGTCTTACAAAAAATACGACGCTTTTCGTTGCGGTCTAGTGAAGATAAACAGCCAAGAGTTGAAGGATAAATATATCAAAGGCTATTGGAAAATCTATGACGAATTTATGCGCCATAATCCCGAAGTCCTAAACGACAAAAACTTCACTCCCGACATTATCCTAGAACAATCCTATTTACTTAACCTAGTTCTTCAGCATAACCATTCTTATCATGTTCTGTTCGGGCCATCTTTCGGTAACACATCAAACAAAAACACCGCAACTTCACTAGGCTTTAACCACTTCATGTCAAGCGTAAAATATGACTGGCTAGAGGAAATAAAAGTCCAACTAAAAAAGGGAAACCCTCATTACTTCAAAAAATCTCAACAAAAAATCAAGGAGATCGTTGCAAATGTTACAAACAAAAAAAGTTAAAAAGATAAAAATCAAAACCAAAAACGGCACAATCCTTGAATTCGAATGTGACACTCAAAAAATTTCCTCATTGGAAGAAAGAGTTGCCAACCTAGAAAACCTATTAAAAAAACTACAACCAGTCCTTGAAAATCAGGACAACTAAAATCAAGACGAAGCATTAACCATCTGCGTTAACGCTTCGTCTTTTTTTATTTTATCGACACTTTGCAGTTGCTTGCGCTTGCGAAAAGTGATATAATGTTCGCATGAAAGAGTCGCTAGACAAATTCAAATATTTCCTAGAGGAAGTGGAAGTGCTATATCACTACACTTCGCTTTTTCACATAGGCACAATCATGGATAAGCGTGTGATTAAAAGAACTCTCAGCAACACAGGATTTAATAACGATGTGGTTTGGCTAACAAGTTCGTCTTCGCCAGAAGGCTTAGGATTAGGAAATCTGGTTGATGATTATGACAAAAAGGTTTACAGAATAACAATAAGAAGAATGTGCTATATGAAGCCGTGGAACAAATGGATTAAAGCAAACAACCAAAGCGAAAACATGGCTCAAACATTAATTATATCAGCCAACGCAGACGAAGATCGCAACACATGGTATGTATCCGAAAAAGATATTGCACTTGAAAAAGTCCTACTAATCGAAAACCTAAAGACAGGCGAAATCCTCTACAACAAAGCCCAAAACATTAGAGGCTATATAGCAGAAAAAAACATCTAAAAACTGACCAAAGAGGCATTTGGGGATTGAGTAAAGTTCAACGCATTAGTGTATTAATTTTCAGTTATATCTAATTTATAAAAATAACAGATTATTTCGTATGACAATTTTAAAAAAATTAAAAAAACTTTAAAATAGACTAAACGTTTTGTCTCTCTCAAGCGAAATAATATATAGAAGGTTTAAAACGAGCCTTAATGCGGAGGAAGATATTAAAAATGGACGAGAGAGAATTTAAAGAAAAAATCAATAAGGTTTTTGATAAAAATAATGCGGAATTTTCAAGTGAGAAGATTCAGCAAATTATGGAGAGAGCAAAAGAAACTGCTAGACTAGAAAAGGAGCAGGTGGAGAAAGAGAAAGTTAATTCGGAAACTCTTTCAACTACTGCGCCTGTTAAAATGACGAATGACAAAGATTGGTCTCAAACAGATAGTAATTCTAGAAAGCCTTGCCACAACAAACCTACGAAAAAGAGATCTCGCTTGGCGTGGTTTAATAAAAAATTTGGTGCTGTTGCGTCGCTAGTTTTAATAGTGGGGCTATCTTTTGGTTTGTTGTTTTATTTTTTACCTAACAATGATGGATATGAAAATGGACCGCCAGATCAAGGAATTCAAAGAGTCCAGCATTTTAATGAATTTATTTCTAGTGTTGACCCATTCTTTGCTTTTGATATAAGCTCAACTCAAAATATAACAAATGAAAACTTGAATAATTTTGTTATTGTCAACAGCTTTAGAGGTGAGCCGCAAGATATTAGAGTTGAGGGACAAAATGGATCGTTTAGAATTTTGCCACCTGCTGGTGGTTATTCGGAAGGAAGAACATATGCAATCAATTTAACTAATGCTAGGTTCGCTGAAGAGTGCTTTAAAGATCAAGATGAACTAATTTTCAGCGTTGAACAAGAAGAATTCTATCATTCAATTCTAAGAAATAATGTAGTAATTATTGAGGATATGGTTGCGATATATCTCGGTCAATATAGAATACAAGTTGATGATCCGAGCAAATTTTCCATTGGAGGAATTTATATTGTTGATGTTATGATGGAAGGTGTCGTTATTTCTTTTGCTTATAGAATTATGGGAATTCAAGGAGATATTTTGTCAGTCCAAATCCCATATTTAAATGAAGTCTATGAAGAGTTGGAAATGAATATGACATTTGACATAGATGATGATATGCTTGATATGGACGAATTGCATGACGATATTTATTATAATATTGCAAACAGTGAGCCAGTCGTGGGAATAACAGCAAGACTCTTTAACAGCAATAGACCAACAATAAACTTTGGAGCTAGATTCCAAAATGGAGATTGGCACATTCAAGCAACTGTCACATGGTCAAAGCAAGTAAATATTAGAGGAATACCTTTTACTGTTACTGCTTACATAAAGCCACAAATCAGATGGAGAAGTAATGTTGGTGTTCAAGCAAGCACTAATGACGAAGTTTTTGAGCCAGCGACAAGAACTGAAACAATTTATACAATTACGATTGGTGTTAGCATTTCACATCGGTGGGGAGGTGGAGCATGGTCTCCCGAAGGGGATGATGATATTTCCCGATTGAAAAGCACACTTGAAAATGCAATGAGTCAAGAAACAGGTAAGGGTGCTATTAGAATTTTAAACAAACCAAAGCCTGTTGGAAAAACGGGTCTTGTTATAAGAATTGCTTTAGAGGTGAGACTAACTATTGTCTCAAGAGCTTCGATTGAGGCAACATTGGGATTAAGAGTTGCAGATGAAACTCGTTCAGTTGAGATAAATGGAACAAGACGAGTTTTAACAAACAGAACAACAGAATTTATTCCTCCCTCTATAAGAATTGAGGGATACATTGAGGCAAGGGTTGGTCTATCTCTTGGGGTGCATTTTAGTTTGTTGCTCTTAGTAGAGGTTGGACTGGAGATCGAGGTAGGGTTATATGCACGAATAGCAGGAGTGTTCTACATCCCGAACTTATTAGACATTAGTGGTGAGGGAGTTCATGGTGCAGCATACTTTGAGTTAGGGATTTACGCACAAGTTTCACTTGTCGGAAGGATTTTCATTTGGCGCGCTAGAGTGGATTTGCTTGAGGTTAGATGGCCTATTTTGAGAGTTGGCTATACAAGATTTGTAACATTAGAGGCAGTAGGCGATTCAATAATACTTGAAAGAGATACGGGCGTATCTCTCCCTAATTTTTGGCTTAATTCAATGTGTATTTTGACTGGAGATAAAGAACAAATATTGCTACGACCAGATGACTATAGACTGAGATTTGAAGTTAATCATAATAATGTAATTATAAATAATCAAACACAAATGGTTCATCTAACAAATCCACACATTGAAACGATTAATACCACAATAAATGTTAACCTTAGAATATTAGAAAGTCCTTCAACCGCTGGGTGGTTTGTATTTGAGCTTGGAAATTTGAGAGCAAGAACAAGTTTGTCAGTGACCTTAGCGCCGATTGCAATACAGTCCTTGACTCTAGGATTTTCTCCTGAAACAGTAGACCCAAATTTTGCTAATGTTTTTGATTTGACACAAGATGAGATAGTAGAATTTTCACCTCGTGAAATGATGGAATATGGAATGCTCGATTTTCAAATAGGGCGATTAGTAAGAGTGTCTCCAAGAATCTATCCATTGAACGCATCTTTTAGAGAACTTGAATTTGATTTTGGAGCATCAGCACCATATATCATGAGTTATCGTACTTTTTGGCTGAACGGAACGACTCATCTTGAATTTAGGATAAGAAAAGATCATTCGCTTGTTGGACGAGAAATAACTATATCTGCAAGAAGTGTTGGATACACTGGACAATGGTCAGATATGAATGTTACTAGCACGACAACTCAGAGAATAATCATAACGGAAATCCCCGTTGTTTCGTTTGAAGTTGGGGTTGTCGTTGATGGAGTCGTTGCACAACAAAACACTGCTCAGGCGGGAGATGTGATTGATTTTGCTATTAACAGTGCAACAGTTTTCCCTGCATTTACAACAAGAAGTGGTTTTGAATCAGTAGAAGTAGTAATGGGGTATGCTCAAATTCTAGAACCTCAAGCAATATCATTATCAAGAAATTTAGCACAATTATTTAATGAAACACTAAGCACTCAAGTCCTAATAAACGATAATGCTCCTGTTGGTTCGCAAATAACCATAAGAACAGGGATAGGAAGTTCTTTTGAGTATTTCTTCATAACAGTATTAAAAAGAGTAGTTCAAGATATTGAAATTTCAACCACAAACCTAGAGGTGTTGCCGGGTCAATCAAGAAATATCGATGCACTAATAACAGGAGAAGATGGGATAACCCCTAGCATAACTGAGGCATTGTTTATTGTTTTGCAAGGTGCAGAGATAACAACACTGACGCAAACAAATGATGCTAATGCAATAATTAATATATCTTTAGATGCGAGTTATGGTGATATTGTGAGAGTTGTTGCAATTATTGATGGATTGCGAAGCAATATTCTTGATTTTGTCGTGACAAGAATTCCTGTGACAAATGTCACAATTTCGGTTGATAGTATTAATGGAGTTGCTTCAACTAACAATGTAGTTGAGTTAGGTGACATTATTAATTTGAATGCGATAATTAGTCCAATATACGCAACTTTTGCTAATTCATTAAGATTTGCTATTTCTAGTGGTCATAATTATGCAAGCATCAATTCATTCACAGGTGAGTTGAGAATAGGGTATGGAGCCAGAGGTGGCGAAACCATCTCAGTCGTCGCTATTGCGGATGGGGTTGTTAGTAATGAAATAGAATTTGAAATAATAGAGCGTCCTGTTTTGTTTGTTGAGTTTGCTCTTAGTTTTCCTCAAATTCAAGTTCGAGCAGGCACAAGCATTATGCTTACAGCGCATACGAATTCAGATGCAAGTAATCAAAATATAATGTTTGAAATTATATCTGGAGATTCGTTTGGACAAGTTAACCAAACAACAGGTCAATTATTAACACTTCCAACAACTCCAAACAATTCTCAAATTATTGTCAGAGCAGTAAGTGTTGCAAATAGCACAATTTACAACACAATTAGTATTTCAGTTGCAAACCATACAAACAGTTTTCTAAGCGTCGATGGTCAAATTGGGACTGCATATGTCATAGCGGGAAGAACGCATCAAATTGTATTTAATGATGAAAATGGAAATGCAATTGCACTAGAAGGCGCATTTAGATTTGATTTGATACAATTAGCTGGCGGTGGAGTTCTTCAAGTTCCGACATCTGTTGCGACAGTAACATCGAATGGGGTTCTGACTGTTGCAACAATTATATCGAATGATTTTAGTATAACTTCAACAACAATGCTAGGAATATTTGCAAGCGATGATGGAGTTGGTGCTGTTCCTTTGGCAATGATGAACATTCAAATTGTTATACCTCCAAGAGATTTTTACCTTCTATATGATAACAGAAACTATGCGACACTAAAAGCAACTGAAAGAATAAGCATTGATTTAGTTAATACAAACGCCGACCTTAGAGCATACGCTCCAAATAAGTTTGAATTCTTTGTTAACGGGCCAGCTCAGATATTCGTATCAAGCCGAATGAGTGCGCCGCCATTAGTTCATGTGACTTACAGCGTAAGTGTGCTGATTGATCCATTAGCAGAAGTAGGCAGCATCGTAGAAGTTTATGGGCATTTCTTTATAGGAAATCAAAGATTTGAAATCAATAGTTTCACAATCACAGTTGAAAGGACAGTTCAGAGTGTTCAAATTACAAATGTTCCAAACATTATAAACATAGGACAGTCGGTGCAACTCAGCGCGACAGCAGCACCTTTTACTAACAAAGAAATTTCATTCCGATTTAGAGAGCCGCATTTTGCAAATTGGGCAACATTAACAAGCACTGGTTATTTAACAATAAATAATAATTCAATGCTTGTAGGAACTGTTATTTCTATTGAAGCAACAGTTGACGGGGTTAATTCAAAAGTGTATAATATAAGAATATCAAATAGAGTGCAGACGGTAGATATAAATGTCAATCACAATTTGAGTCATGGCGCACAGTTCATAGAGCCGTTGGATTTTTATATTTTAAATCCAAACGGAGCGTTAATTTTAGGTTATTCTCTTGTTGGGGGAGATGGTTCACAGTCTGTTGTTTTTGTTCTTTGTGCAATTGGGCAGCAACATCTTGTTTTAAATGACAACATAATAACCATCAGAGAAAACGCTATAATTAGAAGAGGATTGAATGCTTCGGTTGTCGCAATGAGTGATGGACAAATAAGTGATGCAATTTTGATCTATATACCTGCTATCATAAGGACTGTTGCAGATTTCTATGACATAAGGAATAACATCGGAGGATATTTTGTCCTAGCAAACGACATTGATTTTGAGGGCGAAGAATTAGAGATGATTCCATTGTTTCTAGGTATCCTTGATGGGGCAGGTTTCAGTCTTAGAAACTTCATCGTTAGAGATGTTTCAGAGCGCGGTAATGTTGGTGTTTTTGAAGAAAATCATGGAGTAATCATGAATTTGAATATTTTCGATGTAGACATTAGAATTGACTTAGTGCCGCAAGGAATGAGAGTTTATGTCGGAGCATTGGTCGCAAGAAATTACGGATTTATTGATAATGTAATGATTAATGTTGGAATACAAAATCTCTTTAGAGTGTTTGCTCAAAACAGTTCAACAGGAATTTTAGTGGGTTACAATAGTGGTTACATTACAAATGCAAGAGTAAGTGCGTTCTTAAACTCAGAGGGTTACACTGGCGGTATAGCTGGTCACAATAGCGGGACTATTAGCGGAGCAATAAATAACTTTACACTTACAACACTTTATTTTGATATTGAGAGAGGTGTTGCTGGAATAGTTGGAAGAAATGATGGAACAGTTGAAAACTATGAAAACAGGTCAGTTATTTTTTGCAGATATAGACAAATAAGTTTTAACTAACTAAAGGGCAAAAAAAGAGGAGACAAAAAATGATTAAAATAATTAAAAAAAGTTTAATAATAATTGTTATGTTAGCGCTTGCGTTAACAGCGTTTTTTATGATGTCAGCGTGTGATGGCGAGGATATAGATTTTTCGCAAATTGTTTCAATTAGACTAGAAGATAGCGAAGATGGTATTAGACTTTCACAGGTTGACGGACTTAATCCTGTTTTAGAAGGTGCTGTTTTATTGGTGACTTTTTCTGATGGAACTGAAGTCAGGGTCGATGTCACATATGACATGATCGAAATCGCAGAGATGTCAAGCGGAATGCATTTCGTTGTTGAGGCTGAAGAGTTTTTAACTCCAACAGGAAGTCGCTATATTCTAACAAGCCAAGATATTATAATTAGTCACGAAGGATTTATTCTTGAAGCGTTAGCGCGCATTCAAACAGCAAATTTTATTAATGTTAATAATCATGGTGTTGTGACGGGTTTTAATGCTCCAAATGCTGATAATGCGATTTTAGTAATTCCAACAACAGCGGCAGATAATGTGACGATACGCGAGATTGGAGTGGAAGCTTTTGAGGGCTCTCCATTTGGAGCTATATTCTTGCCAGAAACTATTGTCAATATTCAGAGTAATGCATTTTTAAATTCAAGAAATTTAAATTCTGTTATTTTTTCTGGGGCATCAAATTTAGCAAGAATTGAGAGTGGGGCATTTTCAAATTTACCAAACTTGAAATCAATTGACTTGCCTCGCTCAGTCAACCATATAGCAACAAGAACATCTTTCTGGGGTATGGTGTCTAGAGGAGCATTTTGTGACAGTCCTCATTTAGTTGCAATTAATATTCAAGAAGGTTCAAATCATTTTATTAATCCATCGGTAGAGTCAGGCTTTTCAGGGGTTGTTTTTAGATCGAATATTTTAACCAATGGAACGCAACCAACTTTGACAAATTATTATGTTTGGCCAGAAGGAAAAAAAGTTTCAACTGTGACATTTTTAGACAGAGGAAATGAGATTTTAACTCAAAGAGGCCCAGCGTCCCTTGTCGTAGATTCTCCGCAATTAGCTGAGTCAGGGCTAGAGTTTTTAGGATGGTATAGCGAACCAACTTTTGAAAATAGAGTTGAAGAAGTAAGAGTTTTGAATAATGATAGGCGCGTTTATGCTAGATGGGTGTTGGAGCGCTTTAACATAATTTATCACCTTAACGGCGGAACTAATCACCCGAACAATCCTACATATTTTAATGTTGAATCAAGTGTTACGCTCTATGCTCCGACAAGATATGGATACACTTTTACAGGTTGGTCAAATGGCGGTCAAATTCAAGTTGGAACAACAGGAACACAAAACTTTGTTGCGAATTGGGTGGCAACAAGCTTTAGCATTACTTACAATTTGCAAGGCGGCGAAAATCATCCAAGTAATCCAACAGCATTCACGATTGAGAGTTCAAGAATAATATTGCTTGACCCATCAAGAATAGGTTTTCATTTTGCGGGTTGGACACCATCAAGCGTCATTGAAAGTGGCTCAACAGGCAACAGAGTATTCACAGCGAATTGGACTGCAATAACATATTCAATCACTTTTAATCTAAATGGCGGAACAAATCACGCTCAAAATCCATCAACATTTACGATTGAAACGCCAACTATCAATCTTCAAAATCCAACAAAATATGGGTTCAATTTCATTGGTTGGACTCCGACAAGCACAATACAACAAGGGAGCATTGGAAATCGCACTTTCACAGCGAATTGGGAAGCGATAATTTTTTCAATTACCTATAACCTCAACGGCGGAACAAACCATGCAAGCAATCCAAACTCATTTACGATTGAAAGTCCTAGAATTGAATTAGCAAATCCGACTAGAGAGCATTTCATTTTTGCAGGATGGACACCAAGCAATTATATTGCAACAGGTTCAACAGGAAACAGAACATTTACGGCGAATTGGACTGCGGTTACATATTCAATTTCTTTTAATCTAAATGGTGGCATAAATCACGCTCAAAACCCATCAACATTCACGATTGAATCTCCAACCATCAATCTTCAAAATCCAACAAGATATGGGTTCAATTTCATTGGCTGGACTCCGTCAAGCACAATAGAGCAAGGAAGTCATGGCAATCGCACTTTTACAGCAAACTGGGAAGCGATAATTTTTTCAATTACCTATAACCTAAATGGCGGAACAAATCACATAAATAATCCATCAGCGTTCACGATTGATGATGTGGTCGTTTTCTATCCAGCTCACAGACTTGGTTATACATTCATGGGATGGTATCAAGATGCAGATTTGACCTTGCCAATCAACTCAATTACTTTGGGAACAACTGGAAACATATCACTTCATGCAAGATGGGACTTACTAGGATTTAGCATTGCCTACAATCTAAATGGGGGAACAAATCATCCTCAAAATCCTTTCGGCTTCAATGTTTATTCTAACATTGTTCTTCTCGACGCAACAAGACATGGTTACACCTTCTTAGGCTGGTTTAATGAACAAGATGAGCTGGTGACACAAATTGAATATAATACAACTCATGATGTATATTTGACAGCACAATGGAGCTTGAACACTTATACTGTCATATTCGTAAATGGTGGCGGAGAAATAGACTTTAACGAGATTGAGTTCAATATCTATACTCCAGATTTTGATTTCACTTATAATACCAAACGAGGGCATGATTTTGAAGGTTGGTTTATTGTTCTAGAAAACGGAAGCCGTGGTGCGAGAATTGAAAGAGTTGCACAAGGAACAGCAGGGAACATAACAGTTCGCGCATATTTCCTTGTAATCACCTACAGCATTGATTTGATTTTAAATGGTGGCAATCCTGTCAGCCACCCAACTACTTTCACAGTCCTAACTCCAACATTCACTCTTAATCCATCATTAAAGCGAGGTCACACTTTTGACGGATGGTTTGATAGCGACAACATCAGAATAACTCAAATTGAAATTGGAACAATCGGTAATATTGTATTGACTGCTAGGTTCACTCCAATTGTCTACACAATAACATTCAATCCAAATGGTGGTGATGATGTTCAAAACATAACGGAATTCACAGTCTTAACTCCAACATTCTATTTTAATCAAGCAACAAAAAGAGGGCATACCTTTGACGGTTGGTTTGATAATGATGGAAATCTCATGGTTAGGGTTTCAACTAACACAATCGGAAATATTTATTTGACAGCTCGATTCACACCAATTGTCTACACGATAACACTCGATCCAAACCATGGATATCATGTTGACAACCCAACTACTTTCACAGTCCTAACCGCAACATTTGTGCTTAACCCATCATCAAAACGAGGTCACATATTTGATGGTTGGTTCAATAGCGATAACATCAGAATAACGCATATTGAACTTGGAACAATCGGAAATATCACCCTAACTGCTAGATTTACTCCTATTAGATTTTTCCTTGTTATCGACAATGGCGCTTATGGAATAGATATCGGCAATAGAACATATTTTTATGTCACTTGCCAAACTTTTGAATTAATCCCATCAATTAAGAGAGGGCACACTTTTGCGTATTTTGCAAATGCAAATGGCGGCGCAGTAACGCAAGTAGCAATTAACACAATTGGCAACATTTATCTAACAGCACAATTCACCCCAAACCAATATCGTGTCGAATTTACACCAAACAGACCGTCAAATGCAAGCAATCAAGTTGAAAGAACAACAATTCATGCTTATCACACATTTGGAACAGCAAGAAATTTGACAGCGAATGCATTTGAGTTGACAGGTTGGACATTCCTTGGCTGGTCTCTAAATCCAAACTCAACAACTGCTCAATTCGCAAATGGGCAGTCAGTTATCAGCACAATTTCAAATATGACATCACTCTATGACTCAGCGGTCAATGGAGCAGTTACGCTTTTCGCAATTTGGAGAGCAAACACTTTCACAATCATCTACGACGCTAATGGCGGCACAGGCACAATGACAAACACCACCCATACCTTCGACGCTGTAGGCGATGATATTGTTAGTTTGAGAATTAATTCGTTCACTAAAACAGGACACACCTTTGCTGGATGGGCAATCATGAGAGGAGGAGATGCTTATTTTGAGGATGGATGCAATCCTGCTAATCATAATTATACTAATGAGACTCAAATAACTTTGTTTGCAGTTTGGACTCCGATAAGATATTATATTGAGTTCGTTGGTAACGGTCATGATAGAGGGGCAACACAGCGAGTTCAACCAGCTTTCAATTCTTTCATAACATATTTAACTGAAAATAAATTTGAAAGAGATGGTCATATATTCTTAGGTTGGGCATTGTCATCCAATGGTGTTGTTGTGTTTACTGATAGAGCGTTGGTAGATAGAAATCTTGCGTCTACTCAAAATGTAGTAGTTAGGCTTTATGCTCGTTGGCAGGCGATCACTTACACTATAGTGCTCGATAGAAATAATGGATGGGGTGGAAGTGCGAGTTTAACTGTTGCTTTTGGAACAAGTAATTTTAGAAATGGTGCTGTTATAGGGACTGCTCCAACCCGTGATGGATTTACATTCTTAGGGTATTTTAAAGATGGAGTCCAATACATTAATGCATCGATGCAAGGAGTCAGGGGGTGGACAACTCCATCAAACGGAACGCTTGTCGCAGAATGGAGGATCATTAACTATCGTATAACTTATGTAACCTCATTAATTAATGGTTTTAATCCTATTGCAAGTAACGATCCAAGAAACCCAATATATTTTACTATTGAAGATTATGTTATACTATTTGCACCTATTATGAATGCTGGGTTTAGTTTCGCAGGGTGGAGTAGCACAGATGTAACTATCCGACAAGATGCGATTCAGATTGATAACAGAAATGTAGTTATTTGGAGAGTTCCGCAAAGAACATGGAGAAACATTCAAGTAAGAGCTGCGGCAACTGCAAATCCATACACAATAACATTGGACGCAAGCGGAGGTCAGTTTGCTCAAAATATTTACGAAAGAACAGTTTCAATTAGATTTGCAGACGCAATTCCAAACTTACCTCTTCCGTCGCTCACAGGAAACTATTTTCTGGGATGGTTTTACAATTGTTCAACTTGTGGCAGGCAAATTCAATATACAGGGGAAGATGGTATTCGTATCAATAGAGTTAACTGCGAAGGATTGACAACAAATCGTTGGACAACACCAGCAAACAAAAGATTGTTTGCTAGATGGAGTCCGAGAACTTTTAGGGCAACATTAGATAGAGATGGAGGTGTTGGTGGCTGTTCAGTATTTTATATTATTTTTGGAACACATCAATCCATTGATAGTGCTGGTGAGCCAGTAATTTTAACAGCACCATCAAAGACTGGCTATGATTTTGCTGGGTTTTACACGCAAAGAAATACTGATAGAGTCAATATGGGAATTGGAGCTGGCACTAGAATTTTAGATGCTAATATGATGGTGTCTGCTGCTTGGGTAACCCCAAACAATGCAACACTTTTTGCACGATGGATAAGAGTGAGATACACTGTAACATTTGCATCAAATGGAACAGTGTCTATGGCAGAAACAACTAGGATAGTATTTCATGGTGCGAACAACAATTTTCAAGCACCTAGTGTAGGTCATGAGTTTTATGAGCAACTAGGCAATTGGTATTTCAATGGAACAATGAATGCAACGACAAGAGTTAATTTTAATAACTTTGTTCCTCTTACCTATGCAACAAATAGAAACCTTAGAAACATAACGATAACAAGAAATGTTATAACACCTAGCGAAACAACTACAATAACTAATCAAACGATTAGATATCAAAGAGCGCTAGTGGACTTTAGAAGTTTGGTGAATGCGAGCACGGTAGCACGAACATTCACAATAGCAAATACTGTTAATGAAGTTACTTTTAGAGGGCGTGAAAATTTGGCAAATCCACACTCAAACATAAGAATTGTTGTATCATCTCGAACAACACCTTTAACGATATTCTTTCAAGACTTTAGGTTTAGCGCACCAGCTCAACAAATAGGACTAGATGCTCAAAATGCACCAAACTTAACAATTCGCTTTAGGGGTGAAAATAGCATTGCTGGAGGAGTTGGACAAAACAATACTGCTCATGGAGCAAATGGAGCTAACGCTTCAGCAAACTATAGAGCTGCAAATGGAGCAGACGGAGTAAATCGGGGAGGAAACTTTATTGCAGGAAGTATTAATGGAGGACATGGGGGGAATGGAACAGCAGGAGCGAGTGGATTCGTGGGACGAGTAGGGCAAGCAGGAGGAGCGGGAAGTGTTGCGCTAAGACATAATAATGTGACATTTTATAGACACACTGACCGTTGCATACTTTCATTAACTGGCGGTGCGGGTGGAAGTGGTAGCAACGGTGGAAACGGAGGGAATGGTCAGCATGGTGGTAACGGCGGGCACGGCGGGAATGGAGGATGGACGACTTATCTTTTTTGGACGAACTGGGGAAATGGTGGTAACGGCGGCAATGGCGGAAGAGGAGGTAACGGCGGCAATGGTGGTAGAGGAGGAGCTGGCGGTGCTGGTGGAGCGGGGAGACTAGGAAATTCTGCTGTTAATTGTTACAAGGTGAGTATTAATCAAGGAGCAACGGGAGCAGAGGGGCGTCAAGGAGCACAAGGTCGTCGTGGAGAAGGTGGTGCAGGTGGGGTTGGTGGAGTCCATGGAATAGACGCAGGAAACACAATTCTTGCGGTTCTAACAAATCCACTAGCTTTATTAGAAATGACAAACATAAGACGCGCTACCGATGGTGCGGCAGGACAACCAGGCTTAGGGCTACAAGTTTAATCAAGTTTAATAAGGAGAAAAAAAATTATGAAAAAAATAATAAAAATATCAACTTTTTTAATCGTATTTCTAATGTTTTCGACTGCTTTTTCGTGCGCTGTTCAAAATGAACCATTTGAATGTGCGGATTGCCCAACCTATTCTAATAGGTTGGCGGATGTGTCACAATTTGCTGGTGAATATAGATTTTTTCATCAGTGGATGCCTGTCTACAGAAATCGAGATTACCTTAGTGTAGCTGATGAAATGACTATACGCTTTTTTGAAAATGGCACTGTTCAAAGAGTACGCTGGTTCGACCCTCAACCAGGGGATCCTTTTCAAGTCATAACAATTGACAGACAAGGGCAATATATCATCGAGAATGACAGAGTTAAAATAGCTTGGGAAGGTTCTCATGCAGGACATTATTTAGTTTTTCATATTTATGATGTAGAAAACAAACTAAGAGCTTATAGGTATTGCTATGCTGGCTTTGTGAATAATATTGTCACTTATAAATATGAGGGAACATTTAACGACGGTTTTAATATTTTTCGTGAATATTTGTTTATAAGTAATTTTATTCCAGAGCAGACTAGGGCGATGTATTTGCATTTTGATGCTCAAGGAAATGGATTAATTCGCTATTATGCAAACGGAGTTAATATGAGTGATGAGTTGTATATCTTTGGAGAGGTATTAACCCACGACGAGGGATATACATTTGAATATAATCTTTACAGAGCCTCCCAAATTCGTTTAAGATTGTCATATCGCACTATTAAGCAAAGTTTTGAAACGACTGGAACTATAAACATAATTAATTGGTATTTAGGTTTTTATTTTGAATGTGAAGATGGCTTATTGAGAACAGTTCATCCGTCAGCAGAAGAAAATACAAGAATTTTATCATCTATTCACGAGATATTTTTAAGCGGAAATAATCAGATAACAAGAATGGTGTCATCATGGAGTGGGATTATGGGGGCTGTGGGATATAGTGGAAATCACAATGTTGCAATAAGATTTTATAGAACATCTTGGCATTAAGTGAATTCATTGGAATTTAAAAAAATGAACAACAACAATAAAATACATAAATTCATAGTTATTGAAAACAAAAAAAACAAGCGAGAGGTAGAAGCTGAAGAAGGAAGAACCGCATATATCGGCAAATCCACCGATAGTGGGGCTGTTGTCGTAGTTTTTTTAATTATCTTTTCTTTGTTTTACTTGGCATTTGCTGGAGGTCTTTTGGCGGGTGGAGTTATCCTTATTCGTTTGAGCGGTGAGCATATTCATGAACGAGGAACATTGATTGGGATTGGAATTTTTGCATTCGTTTTGAGCATAGGATTTTGGCTTTTGTTGTCAAGGCATTTAATTTTATGGATTAAGCGTGAAAATAGAGTAAGAAAAATTCTAAAAAATGAGACAAGGCAAACCGCAAAAATAATTGAATTTAAAAAAGGTAGAGTATTCATGAATGGGTCAGGTCGAGATGGAGTGAATCGTGTTGATATGTGTGGACTTGTCTATGAATACCAGAGCGCATCTAATCAAATAATTAGAGTTACAACAACGCTATCAAAAGCGGGCAGTTTTCTTGAGGGATATGTTGAATTTGAAATATTGCTAGGCAGTGATGATGTAATTAATCTTATAGTCATGCAAAAATAAAAATCAAATAATGAAATTTTTTTTAAATAACCATGAACAAAATGCTTGAATTGAATGTTGGTTTATGTTATAATTGTATATAGAAAAATAAAAATTAAAAACAAAATGGAAGGATGAGGTAAACAATTGCAACAAACAAAAGAAAAAATCAATATAGATTTTGATGGGATGCTCATAGAGTATTCTCGCACTCTTTTAGGTTGCATTTCAACGCGCATTGTATCTCAGCACGACAAAGAAGATATTTTGCATGATGTTTTTTACGAGTTTATAAAGTCAGGAAAGAATTTTGAAAGTGAAAAGCATTTTAAAAATTGGTTACATAGAGTTACAGATAATAAGGTAAATAGTTTTTTAAGAAAGATGTATCGACATAATGAAGAAATTGCCGAAGAATTTGATTCAGAATCGTTGGCAACAGATGAAATCAATATTGATGATGCGGTAGACATTGCAGAAGCAATCAAGAAACTGCCAGCTCGTCAGGCTGAAATTACATACCTACATTATTTTGAAGATATGACATCAGAAAGTATTGCGATGTTATTAGGTCTTGATGCAGGAAGTGTTCGAGCTTCCCTGAAAAGTGCAAGAAAAAACTTAGAAAAACATTTAAGCAGTTAAAAGATGTAAATTTTTAAAAAGTGTCAAAGTTATTATAGTTGTTAAAATAAATTAGGAGTGACCAAATGATAATTTGATTGAAATTATCTTTTGAGTATTAGTTTTATCGATAACTATAAAGTATGAAATAATTTTGTGGGGTGTGGATTCAAAGAAAAAAGAAGTAATGTATAAATGAGCATTACTTCTTTTTATTTTGCTAAAAATTCAGTTGATATTTGTCGTAATTTGTGGTATTATTATAAATAATATTAAATTTTTTAGTTTGCTAAGAGCATAAAAAAAATTTAAAATGTAGGAATAATGTTTATGTCAAAAAATTTTAAAAAGAAAAACGAAAAAGTTAATAATATAATATTTTATTTTGAATCAAAATATGGTTCATCTTTTTTGAAATTTAATAATACGAAGGAAATTGTTGAAAGATTGTTTGGTATTGCTGAACAAACAATTAAGATAGATGAGTTTGATAATGAAAAATATGACATTAAATTTAGGGTGGTGTCCTCATCCAATATTTTAAATAATGATGATATTATAATTGATGATGGTTGTTTATTTATTAGAGAGGAGTTAAATGACAAATATTTTAAACGATTAGATTGGTGGGAGTTGGATGAAAATTTTTTAAAGATGATATTTAATAATGAGATAGGTGGGTTTAACAACTTTTTGGTTTATTTTAGCGACAATAAATTAATAACTTTCGACTATGAATATGATGAGATATTTAACAAGTTTTCATTTATTAAAAAGGATAATACTAATGAATTTGATTTAGTTAAGAATGAAGACAACATTGCAATTGAGGGGTTGTTTCTGAGTGAATTTGATAAATCTAAGGATGTGAATAAAATTGATGGACAAATTTTAAGCGATGAAATTTTTTATGGAGATGCGGAGATTATTAGAATAAATGTTGATAATTTCTATAAAAACTTTTTGGTATCGGATTTTATATGTTTGCTTGGCATTGTTGAGAATAATAAAGAAAAAGATTTCATTATTGATTTTAAGTTTGACCGTGATGAATTTGTTAGGTGGAGAGCATATCTTTTTTATTTGAATTATAATACATCGAATGCTGTTTTTTTGTGCAATAACGCTACATTTATATATGATTCAGATTTTAGTATAGGAAATTTAGTCCCACTTTTGAAATTTAGAAATGACGATAATGATTTAGATAAGTTTTTACAAAAAAGAGGTTCTTCTGAATTGTTTTCTTGTGTTGATGAAATTAACTTTGAATCAGATTTTTTTTGTAAAATTAGGAGTAAGCAGGGATCTAAAAAGGAGTGGTTGATAGAACATATAAGAAGGATTAATGTGGGAAAAACTAATCCAGTCAAATTTTATCTGGATGGTTCAAAAGTTGATCTAGAGACAATAATTGATACTACTATTGTTGGAAATTTATTTGATTCTGTAAAGTTCTTAACTCTTGCATGCGGGAAAGACGCAGGTGTAGATGAAAAGAAAAAATTTGCGAAGGAGATTAATACTCGCGTTAGCGATCTACCTGCTATGCAATCTTTGATTGCGACTATGTTGATTGCTTCATATGCGGAAGATAGATATTTTGATATGCAAAATCTGTCGATTCAGTTTGAGAAAATAATTGAAGAGTCATTTGATTACGCAACTGGAATAAATGAATTAATTGAAAACACTATTCGACATGCGAGAATAAGGCAGCCGGAAAAAGAGGATTTAAAGGCAGATGGTTTTTTTAGCTTGAGAATACATCAAACTGGAGATAGTGGAAATGATTTGTCTAGGGATGTGCGAAGCATTAATAAGAGAAAGCATTTGAAAAACAAATACTTATTTGATGCAGCAAAATCTGAAAATGAAGGCAAAGAACTGTTTAAGAGTAGTATAGTTAAATCTTACAAGTATCACTTGGAATTGCAAATTTTTGATTTTGGAAAGCAAAGTATTTCTGAAACATTTTCTGAGAGAATAGCACAAAATTCAGGTAAAAATTTAAATGAAGTTAGATGTCATTTTTCGGGTTTCTTTAATGAAGATAGATTGGTCGGGGATCACTTGGATTTTGTTTCTAAATCAGAAAATGCAATGCACCATTATGGTATTCGTTTGTTTGCAAGATCTGTTCTCAGCAATGGAGGGTATTTTATTGCTCAATCCAAGGGAGAGATGAGAGAGGAATATGGACTAAAACTTGATAGTAAAACAATTGAATTAGATGTTAATCCTAGGTATGAACAAGTTCTAAATGGGAGTATATTTTCAGTTTTATTGCCAATAGGATTCACTCGTTTTGATGATGGGGTAAATGCGGTTTTTGACGGTGGAAATATTTATGGTATTGAGTATATTGACAAAAAAATTAAGGTAATAGAAAATGTTGGAAAAGAATTAATAGGAGAAATTGATAGATTTTCTGCTAAAATATTACACACCTTTTCTCAAGATGATAAAATAGATAAAATAAATGAATTCGGAAAAATTCTTTATGAAAATATTAGCGCAAAAAGAAACTCTTGTTTGAAAGATGGTGAAAGCGTTCCCATTATACAAATTGAATTAGGAAGTTTAAAATTAGACAAAATCGAGGCATTTTGCAAAGCATTTTTAAAATGCATAATAATGAGACATGACGAAAAGAGAGAACGCAAGAAAAAAGCAACTGACTTATATGCACTTGTGTGGAGTGAGAATAGCAACAATATTGGTCAATTGAAAGCCATTAAAAAATTTGCAAAATTTTTCAGTATATTTTACCTGCAAGGCAAGCAAGATGCTATGAAAAATGTGCAAATTGCAATAATAAATAAGGGCAATAAAGATAGCGCTCCAAGCGTAAAATTTATGATTGTTGGCGATAAAATCGAATCGTTTTATAATGTAGCAAAACTTTTCACATATAATAATCCTAATGTTGCTCAATCAAGCGATTGTTTAGGCATTTTATCAGCGATTAAGTGGGTTCCTAGCGCAAAAAATGATACCGCTTTGGAAGAAGTAGAGAATCTGTTTCCTTTTGATTTGATTCCAAATTTAGGTCGTAGTGAGGATGCGCAAAATAGCAACGAAACTCCTTCATTTTTTATTAGGGATCTAGAGAATATGTTCTTTAAAAAAATACAAGAAAAGAAAGATTTTGGTGTAAAACTGGAGGATGTTTATTTCTATGTAAATTATATAAGGATGAAAGATTTTTATGCCATTGATTTACCATTCAATAATTTATCAAAGATATATAAACTTTCATATCTAATTGCACAAGAAGTAATTGCTTTTTTAGACAAGAGCCAGGAACTTGAGAGCAATAGACCGCTCCTATTGGTTGGACATAGACAATATAATAGTATTAATCTTCAGCAAGTGCAAAAATTTGTTCAGGACTATTTTGATTATAGAGACAAGGTTAGGTTGAACAAAAACAGCAAATCAAGTAAAGAGGACGATTTTATTCAAAACAAAAAGATGGTGTATCTTGCTTTGGTTAATTATTGCAAATCAAGAAATCAAGATCGTATTTTTGATCCTTCATATGATTTGGAAGAGAAACTTGATGCTTTTAAAAGAGAAAAATTGATAAATAATGATGTGTTTGATATTGTGTTTGTAGAGCCTATAAATGCTCTTACAAATAATTTTAAAGAAATTGAAACATTTTTGAAAGATGAATTAAGAAAAAAATATTATATTAATCAAGAAAAAGATTCTTTGGGGAAAGTTGCTGTCGTTCAATATCCGGGTAAAAAATATTTTGATTGTTATATTAAACATATTATAAAGAAGAATCTTAATGAGATCAGTGGGGATGAAATAAAAAAGATAAAGAAGGATGTTGAGGCGAAAAGTTTTATTCAAATTGATGATATAGATATAGATGAAGATATACAAAGTGACTATAAATATTATTTTGATAAAGTTAATGTTTTAGATGAAAAACTTTTTGTTAAAGTTAAGCGTGAAATTTCTAGATTAGGGCATGTATTTGAGTTAAAAGGAAGGAAGATGGACAAAACTTTATCGAATAATACATCGAACAATGATATTGAGAGAAAATTAGATTCATTAAGCGGTTGTTTAATAAATGCTCATGTAGAAAGAAACGAAAATCATTATTTATTTTATGTTGATACAGAGAAATACTACAACAAAGAAAAAGACAAAATTAAAGAATGGTTAAATAAATGTAGAAGTGATTTGATTGATATAAACAAGAAAGAATTATCTAAAGAATATACTTTCAATCTTATTGTTGCACCGCAACACACCACCAATTCTGAGTTTGTTAAATCAGTAGCTGAAAATGTTTTTGCACATAATTTGAAATTTATTTATTTTCCACTAGGTGCAGTAAATAGGGAGGGTGTAAGAGCGCAACTTAGTTATATCACTGAAGATGTTAGAGGTTTAATTGATAATTTTTCAAGTGTCAATATTAATGCCTATTATGTTGATGATAGAATAACAAGTGGTAGAAGTATAATGCAAACTAAATCCTTGCTTCAAATGCTTTTTGACGAAGCTTTAGATGATGGGGAGCTGCCGAAGAATAAGCAAATAAAACTAAATTTATTTTCTGGGATATTTACTTTAGTTAACAATAGAAATAAGAAAAATTTAACACAATTTATAGATTGTAATTGCCAATGTGATAGCACAAATTCTAGAGTATTAAAAATATTTTCTTATTTGGATTTAAAAATAAAGGGACTTAAAACAAGAAACTTAAGGTGTCCGTCTTGCGATGTACAAGATGACTATTTGTTGTTGTCTAAGATGTCTTCTACCAATCGGTTGAATGATTTTTGGAAAAAGTGTCTAGATAAAAATGAGATTAGAAACTATAAAGAGTATGACACTTGGTTCAATGAAAAACTTGAAAATGCAAATTGGGATGGAGATTCAAATGAGGGCAGTGCAAATGGTTATCTAAAATGGTATGAGCAAGAAATTCATTTGTCTGGGTGTAGTGACTCCATACACAAAGAAAAAAGAGAAAAGATTGAGTATATGAAAAATGATGTTCTGCAGAGAAGGTATCTTAGTAGATTAAAGGCAACACATTATTCAGTAGAAAAACTTGAGTTTTTGTTTTTGGAATTCGAAGGAAAGAGTAGAAATGAGATAAATTTCATTACAAAGCACAATATTCTAGAGTTAATTTGTGAAAAAGTTTTTTATAATAAAAAATTGAAAGATTTAGAAGTGAAAATAAAAGGAGATTTTAATGACATTGAAGAATCAGAAGAAGAAAAACTTTTATACAAGAAGGAAGTTAGAAAACAAGTTATACTTTGCTTCGAAGGATTGATTTCATATATAAAAGTTTTGTCGAGACCGCCGATGTCAAAATATCATCATATTGGACAGGCAGTTTTGACCATTCTTTTAGAGATTATTGAATTTTGTTTTAGTGGTGCTGTTAAAATTCACGATAAGAGTTTAGATGTGGGTGGTAAGTACAAAGAAAAACTTGAGATAGTTTGCTCTTATATGGTAACAGTTGTAATGAAAAAAGGGGAATATAAAGATCGGCTTGTTCCCTTTTTGAGTCAATTTCAATTGTTTAATATATTACTTAAAAGGCTTGCAAATTTAGGGTCATTGTACTTATTGAGATCGGATAAAATTGATAAAATAATTGATTATTGGTTTAAATTGAAAGACATCGAAAAAAGTCAGGAAAATGATACAGGTTATAACGATAAACATTCGCTTTCGTATTATGATGTAGGTTTAGAAAATAGTTTTGTTTTCCAATTTTGTAGTTATGTAAAATGGTTGATTGACGCTCGGTCAGACAATGTTTTGTGTTGCGAATTTGATGGGATACTGAAGTCTAAATTGGATAATTTTAGAGATAAGAAATCTAATTGCTTAGGTGAAAAAGATAGATTTAAGTTAAGGTTGTTAATGGCACTTTACATGGAAAATGTTCAGCATCTTTATAGAGAAACTTCAGATAATTACAAAAAATGGGAAGCAACAGGTGAGAATTTGAATTGGGACGCATGGGGTGGAAAACAAAAATGGGATAGTTCTATTTTTGCAGAAAGAAAGAAAGTTGCAAAAGAGATTTTAACTCTTTCAATAAATGCACAAGAAAGAGAGAGGTTAGGTTTGTATGATATATTGCGCAAGAAAAAAATTGAGGGAATTAAAAATAGAGTTGATGATGGTAGAACAACTTTAGATGATTTGGATAACACAATTATAATATCAAATAGATTAGTAAAAAGTTTTAGCATGTGTGCAAAATCTGATAATGACATTTTCTACCATGTTGCCACACAAGGAAATGCTGATAGAACTAAGATATCTAACAGAATTTATCAATTCACTAGAAATGACAAGTCATGGATTCTTGATACATTTATTATTGATGAATGTGAAATTTTTGATGAAAAATATGTTGTTTTGAAAATTCCGTATCACGTTCCTCTAAAAAAAGATAGTGCTACAGGTTTGAGTGCGAGATATGTATATATGTATCTGGAGTTTTCAAAAAAAACTTCTCAGATAGATATTTTGGATACAGTTAGAAATATTTTATTTTTGAGAATGTCTTTGGAAAGAACATTTATTAGATACGCACCAGAAATTTTTTCTATGATGAATGAAAATGTTGATAGGGTTTCTATTGTGAAAGAAATTTATCAGTGGATTACCATGCATGGAAAAAGACGAACCTCGAAACTAAAGGAACTTAATGAAAAAGAAGATGTTATATTTGCAATTAATCATGTCGAAAAATTACTGGAAAATCTTTCAAAAAATGATTTTCATTTTAAGAATGAATTGATTGAAGTAAAAAAACAATTAAATATATTCAGAGATGAAGTTGAAAGCGAAAATTGTTTAAGTAAGACAAGTAATTTAGCAAAAAAAATTGCAAAGTATTTAACAATTTATATGTCGAAAGATTATTATATACCCTTCGATGAATTTGGGTTGGATGAGTCTATAGAAATAGCAGGAAAATATAAAATTGATAATCATTATTTTGATTTAGAAAGTTATTTTAATAAGGAAATAGTCGCAAGGTTTTTTGGTGCTAAAATTAAACTTGATTTCAGTTTGCTAAAAAAAGAGGTTGAGTTTAACAAAACGAGAGGAGATGTTTTTTTTACTAGAGAGCATAAAGAAGAATTTTTAAGAATGTTGGGAGAAATATATTCAGTTTCGAATGAATGTAATATAAATATTATAGCCAAATTTGAAGGTTTTGAAATTGTTTTTTGTGTTGAGTGCTTTCACGGTGATGAGAATTTGATTGAAGAAATTAAAAGTAAATTTAATGAATCTGAGAATTTGCCGACTCAAATGGAAATGATACGATATCGCAAAAAATATAAGTCAAAAATTGAAGACAATTTTGTTAATCCGGATATTAGTTGTGAACCTGAAAAAAATAAGATAACATCAAAAATTTACACATTTTTTATGGAGGACTTGTAAAAGAAGTGCTAGAACAGAATGAATACAAAATTTTAATTATTGACGATGAAGTGTATTCTACAGGTAGAAATACTCGAAATTATGCATCAACAACAGAATTAGGTAGTGAGAGTCGTTATGATTTATATGATAAATTATTTAAAATGATTCTAGTCGATCATAGTTGTAAATTTGATTTAAAATTTATATGTATTGACGATAAAGATAAATTTGTGAAAAAATTTATTAAAGATAATGAAAGTAAAGAAAACACTAAATTTGATTTTATTTTAATTGATGAAAATCTTGATGCATTAAGTTTGTTTGTTGATATTAAAGATGAGTTTAAGAAGACTGATCATAAGATTTTTGATATTTACAATATAATTTCTGATGCTTATTCAAGCATTAAACAACACCCGCCTCCTGTTGCGTTAATTACTGGTTTTGATGTTAATGAACAAAATTACAATCCAATTCATAAAATTGCGTCACTTCTCAGCAGAGCTTATCATGCAGCTTTAGTATTAAATAATAAACTTGAATTTAAAGATTTAATTAATGAACACTTTACAATACAGGAATTGTTGACAGATGAAACTAAAAGAACATTATTTTTTTCAAATCTTAAAAATTATTGTGATAGATTTAGAGCATTGCGAGAAACTAAAAAATTTAAAAATAATAAGACAATTAATTTGAATAGGGCAATTGAATGTGCAATAAGTAAAGTAGTGACATATCTTGAGAAAGCTAATCTAATTAATTCAGTAAATTTTGAAAAAAAATCTGAGTTTATTGAAAGTGCGAAAAATGCAATTGCAAGCTCTAAAGATACCGATTCACTAAAAGTTTTTAATGCATTAATTGGAATTCGAAGTAGTATAAAAACGGAAATTGATAAAAAAGTTAAAGTTAAAATAAATAATGAATTTAGAGAAAAATCAATGGGAACCAATGAGATTATTAAAGTAGGAAATATTAAAACTGGAGATTTAAAAGAGGGGGCTACTTTGATCATTAGCATAGGCCATGGCAATAATATTGAAGCATAATATAGCATAAAATTTTGCTGTAAATGATTTATAAAAATCAAGGAGGAACAGAAATGAAAAACAAGAAAACTGTTAGAGTGGGAGATATTACAATAGGTGATGTAGGTTCTGGAGCTAATGTGACGGTTGTCGTAGGTGACAATAATCACATTTCTATAAATAAAATCGCAAAAAAGATTTGCAAAAAAAAATCTTTAAGTTTACTAGAAATTGAGCAATTAAAGAAAATTGAAAAAGAGAAGTGCCACGATGAGGCGATGATGGTCAATTTCGATGGGAAACCGACCCAAATATTTGATTTTTTGAAAATTAGAAGAGTAGAGGCTTTATTAAAAATATTCGACAAGCATCATAGAGTTTGTATGATGATGGTTAAAAAAGATATCTATTCTTCTGATGGATTAAGAATAATAGAAAAAGGAAAAAAGAGACCATCCTCAGGATATGTTATTAAAAAAGATGATGGGAATTTCTATGTGATTACGGCTCGCCATTCTTTATCTAATCGGATATTAAAAAAGAATTTACAGAATAATGAAAATAACAAAACGAGTGAATTTAGTCCATTTATGAGTGAAAGTAATAATAATATTCGTCATGGCTATCAAAAAGAGTATAATATTAATCTTGCAAGTGCGAGTGCGACTTTATATTATGACTCCACCCCAAATTCAGAAATACGGGTTGAATTTGATCCTTCATACAATTGTTATTATGGGACAGGAGTGGCAGGGGAAAATGATTTTGCTGTTTTGAAGATCAACAATCATGGGCAAAGAGTGTTAAATTCTGTTGAAAAATTTAAAGAGATTGAAGTGTATAGTTTTAAATCGAAAATGACTGAAATCGAAAATGGTATAGGGAATTGTTATGTTACAACAATTAGTCATCCAAACGGCAAAGAAAAAGTGTTTGGAATACCTGATGAAATTGTTGAAGTTGATACTGCAAATAGTAGATTGAAATATGAAACAAATACTAAGGCGGGCTCTAGCGGATGTCCAGTGTTTTTTGAAGATGGAACTTATATTGCTGTTCATAATAATTCGTATTCTGATAAGAGTGATCCCAACTTCAATATCAACCAAGGTTTTCTTTTAAGGGAGGACACAATAAAATAACGCTGTGTTTGCTCAAAAACTTTCAAAGCATCAAATCACCATTTCATCTTGAGAAAAGCAAAAAAAGCCTGAAAGTTTGTTTTTGGACTTTCGGGCTTTGTCGTTTTAGGGGGGGTGGTTTACACTATTTTGGTTAGCAGTTTTCTGAAAGGAATTTTTTTGAAGTGTTTTTATTGGCGCGGTAGATTTTCCGAGAGTGAGATTTCGGTTGATATTTTAGATTAATTATGATATAATTGTATTATGAATCCGAACAAATTAGCGCAGAATAACAATCAAGGAAGAGAAATGCCAATGAAAGATCCAATGGACTTGCATTTTGAATTACAATGGAAGAAGTTGGTTCAGCAACATGGTGTTGACACATCGCGCCCGAAAGAGAATTTTGTTCGTAGTATGATTCATCCTGTTATTCATGCAATGGAACAGCATTTGAGCAATAGTGGATTGTTTGAGATAATGCAAGACCCTAATTTTATTGTTAATACTGCTCCTGTCAGCGTTATAACTGAGGCAATTTTTTACTACCATTTGTTCCATACGAAAAGACTTAGTGACCATGAAAGAGCGAGTTTGTCAAAGAGCCGCGATTATCAACAAAGATTGGCGCTTGAAGTTGGACATAATATTGTGGCTAGAATTAACGATAGTGGTATAAAATCTGCAACTAACGAGATGTCCCCAGAAATATGTGTGAGCAGAGAGGTTTGTGACTTAATGCTAAATTTAATCATGGATTCAGTTAGAGCTGACACTCATCCACAAGAAGGAATATTTGAAATTTTTCATTATGCGATATTAACTGCCAAAAGTTCATTAAGATTGTTGTCGGCAGGTCAAAGCAGGGAGGCTTTCATTGTTTGGCGAAATTTGCATGAACAGGAATGTATTTTATTAATGCTTACGACTTATGGCGATGTCGCAGTTAAAGCATTCATGGAACACTCAAAATTTATGAGATTAGATTTTGATAATTCTCCTGAAAAAATTAGGAATGAGATGGATGAAAAATCTGCGAAAAAAACTTTGGAAAATGTAAAGAATCTTGAGAAGGAGCTTTCGAATGTTTTAGCGACTTGGAATATCACGCGTAGTGCTTTTATTAATTATGGATGGTTATTAAATATCAATGAGTTTTCAAGTTGGTTTAAAAAGCAGAGAAAAAGCAAATTGAGTTTTATTGATATGCAACAGTTCATTAATTTCCCAAATTATAAGACAGTTCGTGAAGCTTATATGTATGCAAATAAGTTCACGCACCCAACATTTCAAACAATGAGATTAGATAAACAAGATACATATCAGCCCTGCATTTATTCTTTAATTCCATCATTGCAAAATATTGTTGGAATGTTCTACAAATATTTTGAGGAAAAGAATATCTTTTCTGACGAAAAATCTAAGTTTTACATGGAGCAATTGATAAATGTCTTGGATGATAAATTTAAGATTTTGATTGCGAATAATCAGAAAGATTAGTGAAGCGCATTGTTTGAGCATCAAACTTGACTTTGATAGAGTTAGATGTTGGTTTTAATCATGTTTGAGGGCGAAAAGGTTTGTCTTTTATTTGAAAATATGGTATAGTTAGTTTATGACAATATTTTATTTCACAGGAACGGGCAACTCATTGGCAGTTGCAAAAAAGATTGGCGGGGAAGATGGGAAATTGATTTCTATCCCGCAGGTTGTTGATGGGCAAACTATTCGATTCAAAGATGATGTTATTGGGGTAGTTTTTCCCGTTTATAGTTTCCGAGCACCTATGATGGTGCGAGAATTTTTGAGTAAGGTGCATTTTGAAGCGGATTACATATTTGCAATCGGAACCTATGGCAGCATGTCTGGGCCATGTATGAGATATATACGCAAGCATGGAAAGAAGAGCTATAAATTTAACTATACAAACAAATTGCGAATGGTAGATAATTACTTGCCTTTGTTTGAAACAGGAAAACAAATAGCGAAGCAAGAGAAAAAGCATATAGATAAAAACTTAGCACAAATTGTTGATGATATATCTAATCGCAAAGAATATCATGTGAGGGCAGCAGTTGCTGGGCGAGTTATTGGCAAAGTAGTCAACATGGATTTTACCAAGAGTCCAAAAAAATACATAGTCGATGAAAAGTGCAACAAATGCGGCGTTTGTGCAAAGATTTGTTTGGCGAAAAATATTGTTGTTGACGAAAGTGTAAAATTCGACAACAAATGCGAGGCTTGTTATGCTTGTTTGCATTTATGTCCACAAAACGCATTACACCACAAAAAAGAAAAGAGCGACAAACGCTGGCTACATCCAGATGTAACACTTGCAGAAATAATCAAATCGAATAATCGTTTAGATAATGCTGAAACGGAATAAAGGAAAAATATAATTATAAATTACAAAACGCGCCTGTGGATTATCATAGGTGCGTTTTGTGTTTTCAAAAAACACTTAAAATATTTTGATGTCTAGCAATTTTAATTGCGTTAATATTTGAAAAGTGGTAAAATAATAATGCGAACCCATACAATCATTAGAGTGGTAGTCTTGCCCTTTGGCAATTCTCCCCACTCTTTTGAGTATTGGTTCGCAACAATAAGGAGATGTCATTGTGGGTGCGTCTCTTTAATTAGAGGCGCACTTTTTTATAAAGGGTTCAAATAATAGCTATATCGAGACAGTTTTCGGGTTAAAACGAGACAGTTTTGAAAAAAAGTGAACTTACCTATTGACAAATCGAAAAAAGTGTGGTATAATAGATTTAGATGGGTAGAAAGTCTGCCCGATAAACTATTTACAAATTCATTATAAAGCAAAACCCATGAGCATCGACGAGATGTTTTGGGTTTTTTTATACCATAGGGAATCGTTTTAAGAACGAAGTTTGACTTGATGGTCAAAAAAGCCGAGCCTCAAGCGAGGGAACCGTCGAAGACGGCTTTTTTATAACCATAAGCACGAAAGAAGAAATGAAAATCAATTTTGTTTACATAGAGGATTACAAAAGTGATGAGTCTTTGCGATATATCAACGATATTGCGAAGAACTCTCTCTATGTCGTTTCATCATATTATTACAAAGACTTTAGATTGAAGTATAACAAGATTGAGGGGAGCGGTTGTTCGCTCTGGACAGACCATGCGTTTTTGAAGAATATCAAAAGTGAGGTTAGAAAGTATGGCGGCTACATTACTCCGCGCGACCAGCAGTTTATTTTGAATCAAACTATAACTGAAGTTTATGGTGAAAGTGGGCGCGGAAAAGCTTTTCAAAGAACGCGCCGCGAAATTTATGAGTTGTTTGAAATCCTGCTTGAAAAAAAGATTGATTGCTTTGATGAGAAGAAGTTGGGACTGATATTAGAAAAGAGCAATCACAGCACGAAGGCTCTGTTTGAGTTATACAATGCCTTTGTCAAAAAACTGAAGGAAGTCCAAAATGCCGAGTCGGAGTTTTTGGCCTTCGATAACCACGAGGGAGAAATTCCTCTATATCAAGAAGTTTGTGCTAACGAAATGAAAAAGGCTTTGAAAGAAAAGAGCTGCTTGATAATGGAAGGTTTTATGCTGTTATATTTTGAGCAGAAACAACTTTTGAAGGCGGCCTACGATTCGGGAAAAGAAATATATCTAGTAACAAAGAAAAATGATTTTCTAGAAAGCAGTTTATACCAACCGTTCTTGGATGAGCTGGGGGCAGAAGGAAATTACATAGAAGTATCTGGCAAAGCAAAGAGAGTAAAAAACAGCTTATCAATCATTGCTGATAATCTTTACAGAGAAGAATATGTCAATCATGAGCTTGACGATAGCGTTCAGTTCATTGAGCCGTTTGTGAGTCGTGAGGAAGAGTTTAAGTATGTTATAAGCGACATAATGTCTTACCTCGGTAAAACTTGCGGCAATGATGAAGATAAGCGCCAGAAGGCGCTACAGGGCGATATAGCGGTTGTTTTGCATTCAAAGAAGGATAAGTTGCACTTCAATGACTTGTTGAATCATCTAGGTGCTGGCTTTAATATCGCAGTCGAAGGGAAGACTCTTTTAGATTATTCGCTAGGACAGTTTATTTATTGTATCTACAAAATCATCGGTGGCGAGATAGATGTTGACATCTACAAGAAATTATTATTCACGCAATGGCGATTTAATCAAAACTGCAATGATGAGCAATTCAACTCCGCGCTGAAAGACTTTCTTGCGATTGAACTTTATTTCAAGGATCTATACAATATTGATTCTTGGATTGAGCAGATTGAAAAGGTAAAACAAATCAAGAGTGAAATTGAAACTATTGATGCTTATTTGTATCATCCTGTCAATGTTGTGAGTTATGAGAGTTTGCAGTTTATCAAAGAGCATTTGGTTTTCATAAAATCAATCGTGGAAGTCTTGGCTGTGGTTGATGGAACGAGTAGTGAGCATGTTGAGAGAGCAAAGGAAATATTTTTGACAAACGCTAATGCTGAGTTTGACCTTGAGTTGACAGAAAAGATTGCAGAAGCTCTTGATAGTTTTTGCGACAAAAGCATGTTGAAAATCAACGCTAAATTTTTTGCTGAGGCAATTCGCTCAATGCTTTCGGAATTTGAAATGAAAGTCGAAGAGGATAGCAAAGCATTTTTGTTGATGCCATCGTTAGAGAACAAAAGGGTATATATTCCAAAATTTGAATCAGGCAGTTATCCGCAGCGAATTGAAAATGAATTTCCGTTTACAGAGCAAATTACTGAGATACTACGAGACGAAAGAATATCTATTAAACATAGAGTTTACCCTTACTATAAGTTCTTCGTTAAGAACTTTTTTGATACTACTTCAGAAGCGCTCATCTTTACTCAGTCCGAAAGCGATAGCGGTGTCCCGACATTGCCATCTAGCTACATTGAAGATGTTTTCTCGTTGTTTGACAAAGACATTGAATATATCAAAGTGAATAAGCAGGTGAGAGCTGATGTAAAAGGTGCTTTGTTTGATTTGCCGATGCCAAAGCTCGAAAAGGCTGTAATCCCATTGCCTAATTTATTGCTCCATTATGTTTGCTCTAAAATGTTCTATTTTCTCAACAACACAAAAACATCTTATAGCGACGAAATTCCATTAAGTATTTACGCTGGGAATATCATGTATGTAAGGTTTTTTGAAGTGTTTGTGGAGCAAAACAAAGATAGGGTGTTCACGCTTGATAGAACACTTCAATCTGAGACTGAACGAATCTTAAAAATTGTCGCAGATGAGATTAGCCGAACTTTTGGATACCTAACTCAAATTGAGTTGAATGATTTACATAACAAAGCTCTTGAGCAAATTTACTATTTCTACACCAACAAATTAAGAACAGGCAAGTTCAAGGCTGAAAAGTTCATATTCGATATTGTTCCAGCAAAGATTATTGAGGTTGACGGTTATCTAATCAAGATTGACAAGAGTCTAGTCGTGAAGAATGTTCAAAATGGAATTAAGAATCAGTTTGATATTTGCAAAGGGTTATATTTCTTAGTCGGCAGTAGCGGCGGCGCGGAATATGAGTTTAGGCATTATGCGGAAATCATTGAACAGTTGAGTTTGAATTTGTCAAGTGATGATAGACTGAAGTTAATTGATTTTGCGTATTTCAAAGTTGCAGTTCAGTTAGCAAGCGGGAGGTTTTATGAAGATGGAATTAAACGAATTAAGGGCATTTTGGAAAGGCTAGAGCGGTCAAGATTTAATTCAGTCAAAAGCCAAGCGTGTTTGTATTGCAAAGCAAAGAACAGTTGTAAAGGAATTTCATGGGGTAGCACAATTAAATCATGAGAAAGGAAAACATCAAAAACTTGAATTTAACCGAACAGCAGAGTCAGGAAGCAAATAGCAATGTTTATCCAGGCTACCTTGTGTCATGCGCTGGAACAGGCAAGACCGAAATTATTGTTCGCAAGATTGAGAAGTTGATTGACCGAGGAGTGCCGCTTGATAAAATCGTCCTAATAACTTTCACAAACAATGCGACAAATGAAATGAGGAATAGGTTATCAGATGCGTTGTATAAAAAATACCGAATCAATCCAAGCGCATTCTTACGAGAGCAGATTGACCAATTAGGAGCAAGCAACATTTTCACAATCCATAAGTTTTGCGAAAGACTACTTCGTGAGCATGGACTTGAAATTGACATTGCTCCTAGTTTCTTGGTTGGCAGTTTTGCTCGCGAATCAGAAGAAATAATTTTTGAAACGATTAAGCAACGATATGAAGATAATGGCGCTAATTTATTGCCAACATACAAGATGATTGTTCTTGTGAAAAAATTGATTGAGTCAAATCTTGACAAGGGCATTGAAGCAACAATAGATGATTTTGTTGTTGATGACCCTAACGAGCGTTTGGCAGACATCAAGGTGGCGATTCGAGATGTGTATTTGCAAGCAATTGAAGAAATTGAAAAAGTGAAGTTAAGAAAAAATATCCTAACCAAAAATGATTCGATTAGATATGCGGCGAAATTGATGCAGGACGAGAGAACTGCAAAGATTGTCGCAAAGCAGTTTAAGTATGTGTTCGTTGACGAGTTTCAAGACACCGACAATGACCAGCACAAGTTTTTGTCCTCACTTCTGAACGCTGGAATTAAGTTGTTTATCGCGGGTGATAAAAATCAAGCAATATATAACTTTAGAAATGCAAATCCAGACAGTTTTGACAACATGGCAAGCAAGATGAATTTAGGTGAAGGAGGGGTCATTCTGACGGAAAACTTTAGAGCGGGAACAGTTCTGATAAGGGAAATCAACAACATATTCAGGTCGAAATTTTATCACAACAAAAGAGAGTTAAAGTTCGATCACATTGAATTGAAAGCAACTCGTGATGATTCGATGTATGAGCCTATGAAGTTCCTAGAATCTACGAAAGTGACAAGTGCGGTAGAGATTGCTAGAGGGAACAAACAAGGCTATAAGGGCATTTCTGTGCTTTGTAGGACAAACTATGAATTGGAAAGATGCGTAAGGGCATTAAAGCAAGCAAAGATTCCTGTTGTTGTTTACGGTGGCAAAAGTTTCTACAAGTCACCGTGCATTATCGACACTCTTAAAATGCTAAACGCCATTATCTACGGAGGCGATGTTTTTGAATCCGAATTTCAATATACTGAATTCTGCTTGAGTTATTCAAGGTTTGCCGACAATGCAAATTTCACAAACTTACTAATTGAACTTCGTAAGGAAATCAAAAGTCAAAGCATTGCTCACTTTTTGGAATTGCTCTATAAGAAGACTCACCTACTTGAATATTTGCAAGCCCAGAACAAACAGCAAGAAGAGGCGAACCTTCACAAGCTCATCGACATAGCGCGGAACTTTGGTGAGTCCCCAATACGATCAATCGAGTTTGCTGAATATCTCAACATGATGATTGTGATTGAAAAGGAAGAAGATCAAGCAGAAATTCCTGTCAACAAGATTTCTAATGCGGTAATTGTTTCCACGATCCACAAAGCAAAGGGGCTCTCATTCGATTCAGTCATTGTTCCGAATATTGACCGTAATTTGATTTGGAAGAAGAAACAAGAGATTGTTTTGGATAAAGAAAAGGTGTTCGGGTTAGATAGCAAGTATGTGTTTTGGAAAAAAGAAGAAAGTGTCGTTGACGAATCTTATGAAAGATTTTTGAGAGAAAAAACTTATAAGGATTTAGAAGAGGAATTGAGAGTGTTTTTCGTTGCTCTAACGCGGGGAAAAAATCAAGTTATTTTGACAAGCGAAAAATCAATCGAAAACATGAAATACAAGTCAAGGACAATTGTCTATGCAAGTTATCTTCGATGGCTCTATGAAATCGACAACGGCGATTTCTTGAACAAAATAAAAAACTAAAAGGAAATAAGAAAACAAATATAAAAAGCAAAACATGACGCAATTCGCTAAAGGCGAGCGTTGTGTTTTTCGTCTAGGAGAAAAAGAATGGAAAATGAAAACAAAGTAGAAAAACCAAAAAAGGACAGAAAAGACTTTTCAAACTTGATTTTGAATAGGAGAAAATTCGATGTAGTAATTATCTGCGACAGCGAAAAGCAACAAGAGAAAATTTTTAATAAACTAATAAGGGAAGGGTTAAAATGCAAACTTTCAACATAACGAAAAAGAGTGAAGTAGAAAAAACATTTAGAGTAGCAAAGATAAGCGCGGAGTTTGACTATGATGTGGACGAGAGCGAAGAGCATTTCGAGGGGGTGATAGAAATCCCAAGTGAGTGGAACATAGGACTCATAGTCGGTGGAAGCGGAACAGGCAAAAGCACAATCGCAAAAGAATTGTTTAACAAAGAACTTATCAAAGGCTTTCGATATAGGAGAAAAAGCGTAATTGACGATATGCCAAGAAATTGCTCCGTTGATGAAATAACAAGAGCATTTTATAGCGTTGGCTTCGGAAGCGTTCCGTCATGGATTAAGCCATACAATGTTCTATCTAATGGCGAAAAAATGCGTGTCGATTTGGCGCGAGCTGTTCTTGAGCGAGATTTTATTGTCTTTGATGAGTTCACAAGCGTTGTGGATCGTGAGGTCGCCAAAACTGCTTGTATTGCTCTCAGTAAGGCTATTAGGCGCGACAACAAAAAGTTCGTAGCGGTAGGATGTCATTATGATGTTATTGACTACCTTCAGCCAGATTGGGTATTTGACACCAACACCATGAAAAGTTTTTTTGTCAGTCGCCAAGACCGCAGCAAAAGTTCTACATCAGACAATGCAGTCTTGGCGATTGGGGAAAGTTCAAGCGTTATCACTATCTGACAGCAGATGCCCCCAAGGCTGCGCGATGGCATGGACTATATACTGAGGCGGGCGATATCATAGGAATAATTGGAGTCATCCATTTTCCATGCAGAAACAAGAAATTGAAAAAGTGTAGTCGCATGGTCATTTTGCCTGACTACCAAGGAATAGGATTGGGAATAAAGTTTCTTGAAGAAATTGCAAAAATGTATATGAAACAAGGATTTGATTTTGCAATAACAACAACTGCAAAAAATTTAGTCAATGCTCTATGTAAAAATGAAGAATGGATTTTATCGCGATATGGAAAGGATGTGGCAAGCGAGGCGTTTATTAAAAAATTTCGCACACTACCACGAGGCGTTATAACCTACACATTTTTTGCAAAAGATAGTCTAGCAGATTGACAAATAAGAAAAGGTATGTATAATAAAAACAATGAATGCAATAATGTCAATAAGAGGCGAGTATAGCCAAAAGATTCTTTCAGGAGAGAAGCTCTTTGAATTTAGAAGAGTAATTCCTCATAAAGCAACTCGAATCTATATCTACGAAACAGCCCCAACAAAATGGATTGTCGGCAGTTTCGAATTTGACATAATTCAAGACACACCAGAGAGTCTATGGGAAAATTGTGGCAAAACATCGGGAATGGATAAGAAAGGTTTTTTAGAATACTACAAGGGAAAGGAACTAGGCTTCGCCCTAAAGATTAAAAACCTACGAAAAGAAAATATCAACCCATATGAAGCAATAAAAAATTTTACCCCACCACAAAGTTATTTTTACACGGACATGATATAGGCAATTATAAAAAGAGCAAAAAAAAAGGCCCGCACAAAGATTCATTTCTTTGTGCGGACATCGTTTATTTAATGAAAAGGTGGTTAAATTGAATCAAAAAGTTATTTGGTCGAGTTAGTGCTATCCGAATCTCCGAAACTCACCACTTAACCAAGGATGCTTCTTGGCGAAGTTCGTGCTTTGTTGATATTCGGCGACATCGTAATTTGCGATTTGACTCAACAGCGAAGCTCGCATTGTTGTCATTTTTGTATTTGTTAAATTTTCTTTCACTTTCAGGTGTCCGATAAAAAATGCGACAATTACTGTCACAATAATAAGTAGTTCGATTGTCATGATAATGCCGCCTTTTTGTCCTAATGAAAATTTTTTTGCATAGGGAATGTTTTTTTTGTTTATAGAATGATTGATAATTGCTAGTTTGTAATATTGTGTCGTGTTATGTAGAAAGTTTTTTTGATTGTTTTTTATTTTGAGTTTAATATACTTGGTAGTGCTGATGAAATTTGGTATAATTTAATAGTGGTAAAAAGCATAAAACCATATTAATTTCATTAGAGGAGAAAAAATCAAATGAACAATAAAGGTATAACTTTTGAATCAGAAGAAGAACTATTGACTCTCGCTGAGCTAGTATTTCTTGGCGAAAGGGTAATTAATGGTTGCCGCCTTCACAAAAATATCATTTCAAAATATGATGATATGATGAATAGAATTTGTGATGCTCATGCTGAAGTGTGTGAAGAAGAGGAGAAAACGATAGGATATGAGGGTAATGATAAGTTGAACGGTTATCTCAAGTATTACGATGAATCTGTATGTATAAACACATTGGCGGATATGTTGGAATTGCGACATTCATCGCGCAAAAACACTTGTAGGCACGCGCTTTTATCCAAGTTTGATTTGAGCGAACTTAGAGGTGGGGGGTTTGATTTAGTAGTCACAGAAAATTGCAAGTAGAGTTTTTCCGAAATCGGTTATTAGGTCTTGTTGTGTCATTTCTATGGGTTGTATTTTTTAAAATAAAAACAGCATCACTATTCATAGCACTAAGAGAGAGAAAAAAAGAGCAAAAAAAAAAGCCCCACAAAGAAATCATTCTTTGCGGGGCTTTGTGTTATTGTGTTGAAAATTAAATATTATTTGAAATGTTTGTGAAAGTAGTTGAAACTAACCAAACCGTCTAAATTCACCACTTAACCAAGGGCGTCTTTTTAGAATATCTAGTATTAATTTGTATTCGGTTGCGTCATCAAGGGTTATATGATTTTTTCCTAAGTTGCAGCCTTTTTGTTTTAACGAGCGATAAACGACTAAAAGCAAAATTTTACTGACATCAGAGTAGTAGATTTTGCTTGTGCCATTATAGACACTAAACATACCACTCGCTCCATTAACGCTTTTATCAAATCTCATTTCTTCATCAGCTGGCAAGCCATATTTAACTCGCAAATTCTCAATCGCCGTCGGGTCTCTTAGTCCCGTAAAAGGCTTTAACAAACAAAGATGACTTCGCCTATCCCAAATAACTTTTGGCATAACAAAGCCATTTTCATCTTCATAAAACTTTGCAAACTCTTTTCCATACTGAGTGTAATATGGCGTCAATTCACCCTTCGCATTTTCAATCCCTACCTCGTCGGAATAGTCTTTGAAAATGGTTTCAGCCCATGTCGCGAATTCTTCGACCTCAACGGCGAAGCTCGCATTGTTTTCGTTCTTGAATTTATTCAAGTTTTCTCTTGCTTTAATATTGCTTGCAATAATCAAAGCAATTATCACCGCAATTATTATTAATTCTATTGTCATTTTTTGCCTCCATAATTTAAAAAGTTTCGCTTGTTTTAGCGAAACTTTTTGTCGTTATTTTTTGTTTAATTTTCTCGTGAGAGGGAAGTTGGGGTTTATTATTTTCAACCAGTCGTGGGAGCGTTTGCCACATCTGTATTTGCTGTCCATGCGTTTTGCGATGATGCCTTCAAGATTGTTGCTGACTGCTTTTTGGAAAAGTGCTGTTCCATGAGTTTCGACATATCTCGAAATGCTTAAGTCATTTTCTTCGACATTCGCGCTTAATATTTTCTTTCTCTCATGGAGTGGCAAGTCGCACAAACTTTTACCGCCCAAACTAAGAATGTCAAAGGCAACAAAACTGGCGGGTGTTGTTTGTGATGCGATGTTAATTTTGAAATCGTCTCTTAAAAGCGACCTTGATCTTAGCGCATAGAAATCTGGAACGCCATTAGTCATAACAACTATTTCGCCGTCCAAAACAACATCGGATGTAACCGAATTGCTCAGTTGAATTTCTGGATAAATTCTCGAAATGTCCTCTCCTTGCTTGTTTATGAGAGTTGTTCCATCAACATAAATCAAGCATCGAATCCCATCAAGCTTTAGCTCGAACAGCCATCCGTCCTTGTCGAATGGTTTTTTTGTTGTTTGCAATAGCATTGGTTTTAGGTTTAGGTTTTCGGTATGTTTTTTCATTGGTGTTCGTGATACTCTGTGTCAACGCTTCCATCAAGTCAACAACAGATTTCGACTTCGTTTTCTTCGTCTCTTTTATGAGTTTGCCCGCAATTTTTAATTCTATCGCATTCTTAACTCGCTCGGCATATTCGTCCTTGTATTTTTCAGGCTCGAATTTTGCGCTCATACTTTTCAACAATTTTTTGCCCAATTCCAACTCTTGTTTGCTAGGGCTCGTCTTAATCGCTTTTGCCTTGTTGTCTTGCAACTCGCTTTCAAAGAAAAGGGAAGATAGTAGCATGTCGCCAGATTTTGCGCGAAGAACGATGACCTTTTCCTTGCTTCCTAAAATAGTTTTTGCAATCGCAACCTTGTTCTCGCTTTCTAATAAATGCAGAAGTAACGCAAACCCTTTTTCATTTCCATCATGCCCGACATAATAATGCTTGTCATAATATGCTGGGTCAATTTCGTCCAAACTGACAAAACTCTCAATAACAATACTCTTGTCAGTTTCGCCCTTCAATTTGTCAAAATCCGCCTCTTCAAAAATGACATATTTATCCTTTTGATACTGATACGCCTTGACAATATCTTGCGACTCAACAACATCGCCCTCGCACTCATCGCAAGTCTTACTATATCGAATCCGCGATTTAGTCTTTTTGTCCAACTGATTAAAACTAATCTCCTCCACCTTCGCCGATAACTGCAAAACAACAGGAATATATACTAACCCAAAATTTATTGATGTTTTCATAAGTTTAGCATGTGCAAAAATCTATTAAAACAACACAATATTTACTAGACAAAACTATATGGTGCTTTTATGTGCCTAACATCAATAACAACTGTCGCCATAAATATGTAAAACTCCTTTTTTAATTCGTATTGAACTACAATTTCTCTTAAAAGCATTCTATGCAACTAGTTATGTTTTGGTTACGAAGCAACTAAAAAATACTCGAATTATGCTATGAAAACAAAAAAGCACGCCGAATTTTCAGCGTGCTTTTAGTCCCTTGAAAAGACCTTATGATATTTTTCTCAAATCAAATGGCTGTGAAATTATTTGTCCATCATCACCGATAAGCCTAAACATGATGTGACGATAAGGGAGGTTTTCGACTTTAAACTCTGTGATAAATTTTCCGCAAATGGTGCTATATTCTGTCTTAATTACATCTTTTTCGTTCAGCCATTGAATTTTGCGTGCATAATCAGCCTTGATTGTTATAGTTCCTTGATAATTATCGACTTCAATAGAACGAATTTTTGGAGGCATTCCAAAAGGCTTTTTGCGATTATTTGCATTTGTAATGGCGTTTTCATAGTTGTATGCGTTCCAGTCAACTTCCTCATAAGGACTCACAATCAGAGGAATATCACGCTGTTTTGTCTCTACTCCTTTGACGCCGTATCTATCGAGATTGGCGCTTAACTTCCAACGCAAGACTTGATTCCTCTCGTCAAAAAGAAATTGAGCGTCTGTGTAGTGCTTTGCAAAGGTAATTTGATCGCATCCGTTAATCCGCATAAAGTGCCTTTTGGCATTTTCACCGTAACCGATTCGCTCGGAATTTCTGATATGCTTGACGCCGTGACAAGCGGAGCAGAGAGCGATAATATCCACTAGGGTTTGAATGCGGTTTCTAATGTCAAAATGCCAAACCTCATGAGCGTCCAGTTTTGACTCATTATATCCGCAAATAGCACAACGATAATTAAATCGTGCGTAGCATTTATTTCTAATTACATCCCAGTCTTTTTTTGGAAGAGTGCGAGAGAGATTGTTTCCCCACGCTCCTTTCGGAAGAAGATCAATGGTTAATATTAAATTGTTTCGCATGTTAACCTCCTAGTTCGACGGATATAATTCACTGGCAAGATACTTGTTTGTATATTCCCGAATACCCATCTTCGCTATCAATTCCTTGTGATCAAACGGACTGAGCGCTATAATATTGCCCCTCATCTCATAAAACGGATCGCCATAACAAAGAATTGCCGAAGGCTTAATCTTTTCAAGCATTTTGTTATAGCCCTTCAAGTATTCCCGTTCATAACCCTCTCTTGTGTATGTTGAAACTGCAACAACAGAGCCTTGCTCCACGCCGTCAAAGGCAAAATCAAAACTGCTTGCATCGCCCCATTCGATAGTGGGAATTACCCGCATACCTTGAGATTGCCAAAAGGCACCGCACCAGCGGTTTTTGAAAGTGCTGTGCATTTGCAACACCCTCGGCATCTCGAAGTAACAACTGAAATCAGGTGTCATTAGGGCATAATATTGGCCTAACTTTTCAAGAGCTGCTTCCGGCTTAGTATAAACGGTTTCATAAAGCCAGTCATAGGTAAAAAAATGAATTGTCTTATGCCTATTTTCCGGATCGTCTTGCTTGGCTTTTGAGTAGCACCACGGTTCAACTTTGCGAAGGTCAATATTTTGACGCCTGACAAGCGGCATATCGTGTGACCCCACCATTTGAAACTCGTTTCGTAATATTTTTTGTTTCTTATCTTTTTTGTCGCTGTCATTAGATTTTTCCATAGCAAAATCCTGCGACATCATATTTTGTTGTCTCATTGTTTTCTTTTTCTCCTTTGAAATATTTCGCTTTTATTGGAGGAAATTAACTCCGATAACCTCGTTCCAAATATCTCTTAACGGCTTGTCGTCTATCTTAGCATTTTGACGAAAGTCATCATAATCGAAGAATTTCACATAACTATCTGACTTATTAACATCAAATAAATCAATGTTGCGCCCGGTCTCAACATCACCCCTTATTACTCCGAAGGTTCTGCCAAGATAATCAAACTGCATTTCACCATATTGATATAGAACTTCCATGAATTCTTCAAAGTTCGGTATAATTGGTTTTCCTTCAGTGTGGAGTGTCCTTGCCCTGTTGAAAGAAACAAAATTGCTCAGAAGAACCTCATTAGGGTTTTCTAATGCTGCTTCGCTATTACTCCAGCCGCAATAATCACAACTTCCAAATCGATGCTCATTTATGAGAATTTGGCGTCTGCATATGTCACATTTTTTCATGATATTTTTAGTTAGTGTTTTTCGCATATTAAGCACCCCCTCTCTGTTTTTTGTTTAAGATATCACAAAGATTTATTAGGGTTTGTTGTGCCATTTCAATATTCGTTTCATCGGGAACGACAACGGTTATACCAAAACATGAATCCCATTGAAACATAAGTTGCAAAGGGTCTGTGTCAATCATATATTGTGCATCATCAACATCGACTTGAATAACACTTCCCGAAAGCTGTGAGCCATATTCATTAACTAATTGAAAAAACTCATCGGGGGAGTCAACTGAATCTTCCCCGAAAATATATATCCAACGCTCTTTGGTTGGTTCTTGAACTCTAAACATATTTTCTCCTTTACCCAAACGCTGGGTTTGCTCGCATTGCCGCATCAATTATTGCTTGAAATAATGCATCGCCGTATAAACCTTCCGCTTTATATTTTTTCATAAGTTCATCAAACTGTTTTAGAGGAAAGTCTTTTTCCAATTTATCAGCCATTTTTCTGTCGCTCATAGAATCTCTGGCAATTTGCTTAAAATCATTTCTCATATTATGAGCGTCTTTTGCCTGCTCCTCAAGAGACTTATTTTTGTTAAGTTTATCACCGATTTTCTTGATTTGCTCTTTATACCAATCGCGTGCTTCCTTGTTAGACAAACTTTTTGGCATTGGAATGGCATCTCCTCTCTTTCCGTCTTTAAAGTTGTGTTGGTGTGGGAAAGAGTGCTTGTCTCCCGAATGGTTGTAGTCAATGTCTTTTTTTGGGTGCCCCTTTGCATCAGTATACCTAGATTGTTTTTGACCTTCAGGACCTTTACCTCTTGGCTTCATCAAGTCATATCTGGCATTAGGTTCTCCCGGTTCATTGAACTTAGGCAAGTCCTTTACTTCATACACTTCAAAGACTCCGCCACTATGTCCATATCCCATTATACCACCTCCATTTTTGCTTGTCAAATTTTTGCATGTGTTGCATTCATAATCCTCCTTGTTTATTTTTCCAATATAAAAGGTGAAGGCCGCCATTTTGGATGGACTCACGCGCTTCACCTTAAAATTTTATACTTATTGCTTTTTAAAAAACTTTTCCCTAATTCTATTATACCACAGATTTTTCATTTGTCAAGGGGTTTTGGCGAAAATGATGCACTTTAATCGGGACAGTTTTTTCGCATTTTTTAACAATAGTTGGATAGACTGACATTTTTTCATGAAAAACAAATAAAATTGTGTCTCTATTTAGCTGTTTTAAGCTCTTTCAAGAATTGCATTTGTTCACAATTAGACAAACTCGAAAGATTATCTCTTTTCCGCTTAAAACTATATGGTGTTTTTATGTGGCTACTATCAATAACAACTGTTGCCATAAATATGTAAAACTCCTTTTACAACATTTTATGCCAAGTTGCAACTTTTGTTATACCATTTTTTTTTACATCAAGACTACATCAATACTTTGCAATTTATGTCGAAAAATGGTGTTATTTTTGAAAATTGATTTGAATAGATATTTTCATTGGTTCGCTAGATTTTTCAAGATTGTTTTTTTTATTTCTTTTGACTATAACATAGGATAAAAACAGATACTATTTTTATGGAAAAAAGCAAATGGAATTTTGATAATGGTTATGCCTTGTTGCCCGAGATTTTCTTTGAGAGAGTGAATCCTGTTTCAGTAAGAAAACCGAAACTTGTTATTTTTAATGAATCGTTAGGTGAGTTTTTGGGTGTTCCGAATGATTTGGATGTTTTTTCTGGAAACATTGTTCCCAATGGAGCGGAGCCTATTTCGCAAGCATATGCAGGACATCAGTTTGGGCATTTTGTTATACTTGGCGACGGGCGCGCTGTTTTGTTGGGTGAGCAAGTGAATGAAAATGGGGATAGATTTGACATTCAGCTCAAGGGTAGCGGTCAAACACCATATTCTCGTAATGGCGATGGACGAGCGGCGTTAGGTCCAATGTTTCGTGAATATATCATCAGCGAGGCGATGCATTCACTCGGCATTCCGACAACGAGAAGTTTGGCAGTCGTGGAGACTGGAGAAGTTGTTCAGCGCGAAAAACTTTTGAAAGGAGCAATTTTGACGCGAGTTGCGAGTTCTCACATTCGAGTTGGAACTTTTGAATATGCCGCTAATTCTGGGAAATTAGATGATGTTCGCACTTTAGCGGATTACACAATTAATCGTCATTTTCCAAACATTACAAAAAATGAAAACGAAAATAAATATCAATTATTTTTTCGTGAGGTTCTAAAAAGGCAAGCGTCACTAATTGCCAAATGGCAGTTAGTTGGTTTTATTCATGGCGTCATGAACACCGACAATATGGCAATCAGTGGCGAGACAATTGACTATGGGCCGTGTGCTTTTATGGACAATTATGACTCAAAAACAGTTTTTAGTTCAATTGATACTAATGGCAGATATTCTTATGAAAATCAACCAAAAATTGCGATGTGGAATTTGGCGCGTCTTGCAGAGTCTCTGTTGCCGTTTTTCTCGAACGATGAGAATGAGTCAATTAAACTTAGCGCAAAATGAATTAAACGAATTTGAGGGCTACTATCAAGACTATTTTGACAACGGAATGAGGGCGAAACTTGGCATATTTAACAAACAAGCAGAAGACATAGTTTTGATTAAAAATCTACTGCAATTAATGCAAGAATTTAGTGCTGACTATTCCAACACTTTCAAGGCATTGACTCTTGAAAAATTAAATGATGACAAAATGTTCAAAAGTCCTCATTTTCAATATTGGCACGAAAAATGGCTGGTCAGAGTTCATGGACAAAACAAGTCAAGAGACGAGATGCAAGCATTAATGAAAAGCCAAAATCCAGCAATTATTCCAAGAAATTTTTTAGTCGAAGAAGCATTAGCTGCCGCTGAAAATAATGACTATAGCGTGGCAAAAAAACTCATTTCCGCACTAAAAAACCCATACGACTATTCGCCATCTCAAGAAGAATTTTCAAAAATCAATCCTTTATCAAACTGCAATTGCAATTATAAAACATTCTGCGGCACTTAAATAAAATATTTCATAAAAGCAAAACAAAGCCTAAGGTTAATTTGAATTTTCAGACTTTGTTGATTTAGTGGGAACAGGAAAAATATTTTAGAATTCGATATTCTAAAATGGATTTTTTTGAAGTATATTTGTTGTCGCAGGAAAATTTTTCGAAGTTAATTTTTAGCAGGTTATCTAATAAACATTTGAGTCCAGAATAAGTTGCCTCTATTGTCTCTTGCGATTCCAACTCCAATTTGGTTGAAGTTTGGATTTAAAATATTTGCTCTATGTCCGGGGGGGTTCATCCAAGAATTCATGACATCTGCTGGAGTTCTTTGTCCGTGTGCTATGTTTTCAGCAGCAGTGGAAAATGGTATTCCAAAGGAGCGCAACATTTGAAAAGGAGTGCCATATATTGGTGAATTATGAGCAAAATAATTGTTGTCAATGAAGTCTTGAGATTTGATTCTTGCAACCCGACTCACTTGCCAATTTTCGGAAAGAGGTCTTAGTCCCGCTCTTGTTCTCTCGGCATTAACCAAACGAACAACCTCATTTTCAAAAGATCTAAACTCAGCAGTTCGAGGAATATTAATTCTTTGTCCCGGAAAAATGAGAGCAGGGTTTGTGATTTGTGGGTTTGCCGACAGCAATTCACTCAATCCAACTTGATGTCTAACTGCGATACGCCACATACTATCGCCGGGCATTACTATGTAAGTTTCCATAATGACAATATATGAATGATTAATATTTTTGTGAGTTATGACTTGTTTAACTTAACTAAAAAATTTATCAAGTAACAAATCAAATATTATTGCATAGACTGTGTTGAATAATAGGAGATTTACATAATGGAAAGAAGAATACCGCTTGAAAAGACTGCTGAAGAAGTTTGCGAGGCAAGTTCTAAGCCGCCTTTTATTTTTCAATTGCCGCCAGAAGAGGGAAGATTGGTTTTGGATAAGGCACAAGATACACCTGTTTTTATGTATCCGGCGACGATAAGTTCATATCCGCTTAATCTCGGCTCGCTAGGCGAGATTAAATTATATTTTGTTTCTCCAGATTATGCCGATATAAGTCAAAAGCAAAATGTTATATTCTATATGCATGGTGCTGGCTGGGTTTTTGGCAATTTTCACACTCATGAAAAATTGGTGAGAGAACTTGCTGCAAGAACTAATTCTGTTGTTGTTTTTCCCGAATATAGCCTCTCGCCCGAAGTCAAATATCCTGTTGCGGTTGAGCAGTGTTATTTCATCTTGAACAATCTGCCAAATTTAATGCAGAACTGGAATGTTCGATTTGACACTCTGACTGTTGCTGGAGACAGCGTAGGCGGAAACATGGCAACTGTCATGGCGATAATGTCAAAGGAGCATGGTGGAATAAAAATCCACAAGGAGTTATTATATTATCCCGTCACTAACGCATATTTTGACACTGAATCCTATCTGCAATTTGCAACAGGGTACTACTTGCAACGAGAAGGTATGATGTGGTTTTGGAATCAATACACAACCTCCGAAAAAAATAGAAATGAAATAACCGCATCACCTTTGCGTGCGACAACAGAGCAGTTGAGAGGGATGCCAGACACAATGATATTGGTTGGCGAAGCCGATGTTTTGCGAGATGAGGGAGAGTCATACGCAAGAAAACTTCTAGAAGCCGACGTTAATGTGACCGCTATTCGATTTAACGCAATAATACACGACTTTGTTATGCTCAACGCTCTTGACCAAACCAACGCAACAAGAGCGGCAATGGATGTTTCCACCGCTTGGATAAACAGAAAGAATGCTGAAAGAGGAGAGCAAATTTAATATGAACAACAATCATTATCCGTTTGAACTTGTGCCGCTGCCTTACGCATATAATGCACTGGAGCCCTACATAGACGAAAAAACGATGCAACTGCATCATGACAGGCATTTGCAAACTTATGTAAATAATCTAAATGCGGCGCTGAAAAATTATCCCGATCTTCATAACTGGAGTTTGGAGCAGTTGTTATATTATTCTGATATACTACCACTTGAAATTAGAACTGCAGTTATAAATAACGGCGGCGGAGTGTTTAATCATAACAATTTTTTTGCAGGAATGATTAGTGTAAGTGAAGACAAAAATCAAACAGCACCAAATTTGATGAATGCAATTAACTCTCAATTCGGCAGTTTTGACGAGTTTAAAAAGCAATTCAAAAATAATGCTTTGAGTGTTTTTGGCTCGGGCTACACTTGGCTTGCATCCGACAACAATGGAAAATTGCAAATTGTGGGCACCAAAAATCAAGACACGATTTTGCCGATGAATTTGTATCCGATAATGTTAATTGATGTTTGGGAACACGCGTATTATCTAAAAAACTATAATGTTCGAGCAGATTATATAGATAATTGGTTTAATATTTTGAATTTATCTCAAGCGGAGAAAAATTACAATAAGATTAGGTCTTAATTTTTCGAGTAGAGGGGAAGTTTGGGTTTATGAATTTGAGCCAGAGATGAACTCTCTTTCCGCTAACAATATTGAAACAATCTAAAGAGCAAAAAAAGCATACAAATTTTTAGAAACCTTGTATGGGTTTTTTTATTGTGAGAGCATCAAATCCATATTTGACTTTGTATTAAGATGCACTAGAATAGATTGGTTGTCTGTGAAACTCACATAAAAGTTCACATAAAATTAATATAAATTTTTTTTAAAAACTTTTGTAAAAACTATTGACAAGAGTATTTTTCTGTGATATAATCTAGTTAATCATTTAACTAAACCGTTTAACTAGAAGCGATTTAATGTAAATTGCAATATGGTTATAGTGGATTTTTAAAAACTATTTATTATTTTTATTTAGAATATTGCTTTTTCTGTGTGAAAAGACATGGGTATTAGCAAATTCAATTAACAACATGGCTAGCTATAAATAGGAAGACCTTCATTCCCGTTTTGTCAAATGTATTTGAGTAGCAAAGTCTATGAGTTACATTTGTTTTACATAGAGGCAAAAAAACAACCGAAACAGCAGAGACTGTTTCAAATAGGAGGAAAAATGAAAATAATGAGAAGAAATTTATTCAAATCTGCTTTTGTGTTTGTGTTGGCATTCTTTATGATGGGTGTCACAATGACTCCGCAAATGCGTAATGACCAAGTTTATGCTGCAAACAGCAGTGTAATCACTGACACAGATGTGAGGAACACAGCAAGTTTTGCAACCAATACTATTTATCATATTGTTACTGATAGGTTTTGGAATGGTGATCCTACAAACGACCCCACTACTGACATAAGTGTTAACGCACCGTGGGGAACTACTACTAACAATCGATATTATCATGGTGGAGATTGGGCTGGTATTACATATCGAATTAATGACGGATATTTAACCGATTTGGGAATTACCGCAATTTGGATATCTCCTCCAAACAAAAATATAGACACTTTTGACCCTGCAGATCGTTCTCAACCGTGGGCGGGAACTTCATATCACGGATATTGGGGATTGGATTTTTTCCGCCCGAATCCGTTTTTTGGATGTTTGAATGATTTTCGGGAAATGATTAATGTTGCTGCTCAAAACGACATAAAAATAATTATTGATTTTGTTCCTAATCATACCTCTGCAACAACTTCGTTCGGACATGACTGGGAATATTGGATGTACCCATGGGATGGAGCGCTTTATCGTGATGGAGTGCCTGTCGGAAGAATGAGCGACCCCGAAGAGGCAACAAGAAGACTTTTTAATCATGAGGGTTGGATAAGTGACTGGAGCAATTGGGAAAATACCATATACGGAGAGCTTTGGGGACTTGCAGATCTTAATCAAATGAATCCTACTATTGATGAGTATATGAAAGATGCTATCAATTTTTGGCTGGATTTAGGTGTTGCAGGCATTCGCGTTGATGCGGTTAAGCATATGCCTCAAGGTTGGCAAAAAAATTGGCTAAATTCAGTTTATAGGCATAAGCCGGTGTTTGTGTTCGGGGAATGGTTCGACCATGGAACAATGCCATGTCCAATAATGGTTAATTTTGCAAACGATACCGGAATGCATCTTCTTGACTTTAATTTTGCTTATGTATTGAACGGAACTTTTGGAACTCTAAGAAACAATATGCATGATGTTTATGCGACTATTCAATCAACTGCCGCTGCATTTAATCAAGTTAATAATATGGCGACATTCTTGGATAATCACGATGTGGCGAGGATTACGACTGTCGCTAACGGTCACACGCGTAGTGTTGATGCAGCATTAGTTATGCAAATGACTAATCGCGGTGTGCCAATCATCTATTATGGAACGGAACAATATATGATGGGTGCTGCCGATCCAGACAATAGAAATCCAATGGTATCATGGGACCGCACAACCAATGCTTTTCAAATCATAGCTCAACTGTCAAGGCTTCGCAGAACTAATCCAGCATTGGCATATGGAACTTTCCGTCAAAGATGGATTAACAATGATGTCCTTGTGTTTGAAAGACAATTCGGTGATAGCGTTGTGTTAACTGCTGTTAATCGCAATACTTCTCAAGGCTTCCACTTGAACAATATCCACACTAACCTTCCTCCCGGAACTTATCAAGACCATTTAAATAGTGTTTTGAATGGCGGTCATTTGGTTGTTCCTCAGAGTGGAGTAATACCTCACTATTTCCTAGGGCCCGGCATGAGTGCGGTTTGGCAATTTACTGCAACAACCGAAAACAGACCTATCATCGGAAGTGTTGATCCTCTGGTTGGGTCAGTTGGAAGTCAAGTCACTATTGTGGGAAGAGGCTTTGGCAATACAATTGGTCAAGTAACAGTTGGCGGAGTTAATGCTCAAATTCGCAATTGGTCAGATAGTCTAATCAACATTATTGTGCCTAATTTGGCGGCAGGAAGATATAATGTTGTTGTTAGAAGGTCTAATAATATCACAAGTTATGCATACCCCGGATTTAGAGTGTTGACAGGACCACAGACTGCTGTGAGGTTTTTTGTTGACAATGCTCATACTGCATGGGGGCAGAATGTGTATATTGTGGGGAACATTATAGAATTGGGGAATTGGGATCCAAACAGAGCAATACGAATGTTCAATTCATCCGCATCAATAGCACAATTCCCAAGTTGGTTCCAAGATGTGAGTGTGCCGAAAAACACCCGAATAGAATTCAAATTTATTATGAGAAATCCTCAAGGTCAGGTTATTTGGGAGAGCGGGGCAAATCGTGTTATCACAACAGGCACAAGAGTTGGGGAACATCGAGGGGGCAACTTTAGGCGGTAGATAGTTATTTCTAAATACTAATTGTCTTTTGAAACGAGACATTTTGTCTCGTTTCAAAAGAGGATTAGTTATCAAAAAATCATAAAAAATTATTTCGACAAAAAGGGATATCCCTTTTTGTTACTTAGCCTTCGGCTAAGTAACAACTAAACAATCTTAATCAAGAATAATTAAAATTTAGTAAGTATTTTTAATGCTTTAAAAAAACTAAATCAAAGGAGACGATTTTATCATGAAAAGAAGTAGTAAACTTTTAGTAGTAATTATGGTGCTGGTGCTGATGGCATTAACTGTGGTTACACTAACCGCTTGTCCAGGTCGGAATTACCATACGGTGACTTTCGTTGACGGAACAAGAACAATGTTCACAATGAGCATTAGAAACGGCGAGACTTTGCCAGCACCCGGACAAAACGGTGCTATCGGTGACAATATTCCGACAAGAGAGGGTGATTATAACTTCATCGGCTGGTTTGGAACACCTGATTTTGGTCATGCATTTGATTTTGCGACCCCAATCACAGACGACAGAACAATTTTTGCACAGTTTCAACTAGGTGCCTTTGAGGCAGATGAGAGGGAATGGGCAATTGTCGGAAGCGGACTCGCATCGCTCCTTGCTATTTCGGGCTGGGGTAGTGTCATTACTCCAGCACATTTATTGACAAATGAGTCAACTGAAACTGAGAATCGCTTTGAAATTGAACTTGACCTAAGGGCGGGGGATTATTTTCAAATTGCGACGGATGTGAATTTCACTTATCAAAGAGGTTGGGGTTCTGTTTATCTTGCAGGAACAGCTGTCGACGATTTCTATTTCAGAGCAGGTCCTGCAGGCTTTTTGAATTTGCCTTTGCAAGTTCGAAACATTATTGTCAGAAATGCAGGTCGTTATCGTTTGACTTTGCTAACTAATCCTGCTAACGACACAGTTGATCCGGATGGTCGCAATATCAACCACTTCGACAGAATTGAGGTTTACAGAATAGGTGATCCGACTGAGGCATTGCCTGAGTTTGCCCGTAATTATTATATAACAGGAAGATATATTACCGAAAACGCTCATTTTGATTCAAGAACATTCTTTGTTGCACAACACAGAATGAATATGTTGCAAAGAAATGCTCTTTACACAAAATCAGTATGGCTTCCGCTTGGTGAAGAGTTCATGTTTATGGGGCGTCAAGCACCTATTGCAGACCCGACTAATTTCACAGTAGGATTCTATATGGGTCATCCGATTTTGTGTGATGATGCCGAGGGTGTTATTCCAACAGCACACGACAACAACATTAGAACAACGACAGCAGGGCTGTTTACTTTCACTTTGACTATTGATATTGAAAACCCGACAAATAATTTATTGGAAGTAACAGTTGATGCTGATGCATTGCAACCGCAACTAGATTTTTATATTGACGGACAGTTTGATGATAACGACTGGGATTTCATGATAGTTGATGGCAGTCTTAATGCCGATGCGAGATTTGAAAGAGTTGGAGAAACAAATATTCACACATTCACAGTTGAACTTGAAGAGGGCGATATTTTCTCAATAAGCGCTTTCCCAAGAGGACTAACTGATGTTAGCGTAAATTGGATGGGACTTCGTGTTAGTGAGCATGACTATCGCAACCTATTGCCCCACCTACTCTTTGGAGCAACTGAGGACTCAGAAGGTGACTTTACTATTTTTGTTGAAGACGGCGGTGCAGGCAAATGGATTATTTCAATTAATCAATTAAGCGGCTTCATGAGAATTGTTAACTATTATGCTGAGCAAGACAGAGTTTGGCTTCATGGAAACTTTGACGGAAGCGGTTGGCCTAGTCATAATTGGAGAGTTGATAGGGAACTAATTCCTCAAACAGCAAATCCTCACTTATTGCAGATTGAAAAAATGATGGATGTTGGCATTCAATTTGGTTTCCAAAGGTTTGCGGCAGATGCACTTACTGGAAGCGGTGACTGGAGAAACTGGGCTAATGTTATTGAGCGCGCATCAATTATTGATTATGTGTCAAATGAAATTAATGCTACTGGCGGAAACATTACCATATCAACTTCAGGTCATTTCAGAATCATTTATAACCTTAACACGAGCGAAGTTATAATGACACGCATCGGGGATTATGTTCCAGTCAATGGACCTATTGAAAGAGACTATGTTGTGAGGATTCATGGAACAATAAACGGCTGGTCAAATGACAGAACAATAACAGAGTGGCATTTTGTTGCGACAGCAAATGAGAACATTATGCGATTTGAGCGATTTATGGCTGCTGGAGTGGAGTTTGGTGTTCAAAGGCTAGATGCTGAAAATCTTGCAACTCAAATTGAATGGCGCAACTGGTCACGAGTTGCAAATGCAAGTGACCTTGATGGTTATGCTGAAGCGGTTTCATTAACAAATCTTAATATTCGCATTTTGCAAGCTGGAGTATGGCGAGTTGATTATAACCTTGAAACAGGAATGCTGACCTTAACCTTGATTGAGCCATATATTCCTGACATTCCAGACTACAGAATGTGGATAGCTGGAACATTTAACACTTGGTCTCACAATCAAGATGCTTGGGAATTTAGTTATGAAGCAGGAGTATTTGTTATTGAGCAAACCTTTGTTGTGGGCGACTATTTCATGATGCGTAAATTTGATTTTGATGATGATCGCAGTGGTGATTGGTGGGAAAGAGCAACAAGCATAGGTTGGCCGAATGTTATTAACCAAGCGCAACTTGCAGGGTATTTGGTTGCAAGAGGTGCTACTAATATTGAGGTTTTAAGAACTGGATTATTCCGCTTTGAGTTTGATATTGCCGATGGTGAACTAACAATTGAATTTATGGGTGCTACTAGAATGTGGGCGGCAGGAACAATGAACAGTTGGTCTCATAATCAAGACGAATGGGAATTTGAAGTTGATATAACCAACCCACACCTGCTGGTTCTTGAACAAACCTTTGCTGCTTTAACTGATTTCATGCTAAGAAGATTCCCAGCTCCTGTAGATTGGGGAATTGCAAGAGGCTGGCCGAATGTTACTAATCAAGCGACACTTGCCGATTATATGGCTGCTCAAGGTGCTACAAACATTAGAGTTTTGGTGGCTGGTGAGTTCAGAATTGTTTATAACATCAGAAACAGTGAAATCACAATTACAAGGCTAGGGGACTACACCCCGGATCCAAGTGACGCTGACTACAGAATGTGGGTAGCAGGCACACTCAACGATTGGTCTCACAATCAAGATGCTTGGGAGTTTGAGCAATGCGAGGATTATGAATATCTTCTTGTTCTGGAGCAATTCTTTGTTGTTGGTGACTATTTCATGATGCGCAAATTTGAATATGATGATGATGGAGAGGGCAATTGGTGGGAAAGAGCAATATCAAGAGGCTGGACAAATATCGTTAATTACACAACTCTTGACGGACTTCTCATCCAAAGAGGAGGAACAGGTCACAATATTGAGGTTGTGACGACAGGTTTTTATCGCATTGTCTATAACTTGGAAAACAGCCAACTTACTATCACTTTCTTAGGGTCTATTAGGAAGTGGGTTGCAGGTTCAATGAATGCTTGGTCACACAATCAAGATGCATGGGAGTTTGATTTTTGCACGGATTACGGATATTTGTTGGTGCTTGAACAAACCTTTAATGTTGGAGACTATTTCATGATGCGCATTTTTGCTTGTGATGATGGTGGAGAGGGTAATTGGTGGGAGAGGGCAATGTCGAGAGGATGGCCACATATCATCAATTATACGGATCTTGATGGACTGCTCATTCAAAGAGGAGGAACTGGCAACAACATTGAAGTGGTAACTGTCGGAACGTTTAGAATTACCTATAACATCAGAACAAGCGAAATTTCCATTACGCAAGTGGTTTAATCGCTATGTCGATATTTTTTGTTCCTAAAGCAAAGCACAAGACAAAAGCCTCTTTAGGCTAAATACTAAAGAGGCTTCTTGTTCTTGTCAAAGAAATCTTAAACTTTAACAAAGTGTGCTTCATCGGGAACAGGAGTTCTGTTGATAGCGCCAACAACACATTCTAAGATGATCCTTGCTTTGTCTTGACGGGGCAGGTAAAATATGCTATAACTGTCTAGATGCACTGCTTGTTGCATTATGGCTATTTGCGAAACCAATATGTTTTGGTTTTCAGAAGAGAATGAGCAAATATCTTTTATGTTGGAAACGAAAGTGCAAAAATGGAAAGTGTTTTCAATTTCTTCTTTTAAGCGAGGGCAGTTCGGAGTTAAGGCGAGATAGGTATAATTTTTTTCGCCGAACCTCTTATCAGCCTCCGCTTTAAGGACGGCATAGTCATCGGTTATTTGATAAAAGAACGGGTCGTTAATTATTGCATCAACCAAAATAAACGGGACAAAATTCACAATCGCCAATGCACGAAATTCCTCTTCGGGCAAACCAACACAAATGCAAGTGTCATGTGAGAGTTTTTCGGGTTTTGTGTTGGGAGATAGAGTTATGTAACTCTCGTCATTTGCAACTTTTGCAAGTTCTCTTAATAAATGTATTGCTTCGTTGTCCCAAAGGTTTCCGAGAGAGGAACTAAGTCTCAAAACTATGCGTCTTGAAGGAGAGGTTTTCAGTGATGATGCGAAAATATTAGGAGAATATCCTAAAAAGTTAATCGATTGTAAAACCTTTTTCTTTGTCTCTTCAGTAACCTTGCCGTTGTCCTTTCCATTCATGATATAGGACACGGTTGCGACACTCACTCCGGCAAGTTTTGCCACATCTTTAATTGTTGCTCGCTTATCCACAATCAATAGTATATGCTATTTAATTGTTTAAGTCAAGCGAAAATTTTAAGTAAAATGATTAATTAATATGAATAAACACGCAATACTACACACACCCGACAGCGGCAAATTTTGCTTTCCTGTCTCAATAAACGAGGTATCTCTTAGACTAAGAGTCAGTTGTGCTGATATATATGAGAGTATTACTGTCGTTTATGGTGTTAAATATAATTTTTTTGAAAAGCAAAACAGAGAGATTTTGAAAAAAAGATTTTGTGACGGAACTTATGATTACTACACAACAAATCTTGAACTCGATGATGTGAGGCTTGTTTATGTGTTCGAGATAGTGCATAATGGAAAGACCTACTACTTTTGCGAGGACGGACTGAAAGAAAAATATGATTTTTCAAAAGCATATTTCAACTCCTTTCAATTGCCATATATTAACTCTGCCGATGTTCACGAAGAAGTGCAGTGGATGAGGGAAGCGGTTTTTTATCAAATTTTTGTCGATAGATTTGCAAGAGGTGATGCTACAAAATGCGAAAAATACATCGACCAAAAATGGAACGACATTCCGACTCCGAAAACCTTTGCAGGCGGCGACATAAAAGGTGTGATTGAAAAACTTGACTACATCAAGAACCTTGGTTGCAATGCGATTTATTTAACACCAATATTCCGTTCAAAATCTAACCACAAATACGACATATCCGACTACTACAATGTCGATAAACATTTCGGCTCAAACAAGGACTTAAAAAAACTTGTTGAAACGGCGCATAACAAAGGGATGAAAATCATGCTTGATGCTGTTTTCAATCATTGTAGCGAAGACCTAAACGAATGGCAGGATGTTGTCAAGAATGGCAAAAAATCAAAATATCATGACTGGTTTATAATAAGAGGCGATAAACCCACTAAAAATCCATTAAACTATGAATGCTTTAACTCTTGCACCTATATGCCGAAATTCAACACCTCAAATAAAGAGGTGCAAAGGTTTCTAAATGATATTGCATCTTACTACATAAAAGAATACGACATTGACGGACTTCGTCTTGATGTTTCCGATGAAGTGAGCAAAGACTACTGGCGAAACTTTCGAAAAATAGTTAAAGAATTAAAGTCTGACTGTGTTATTATCGGGGAGAACTGGCACGACAGCAGTCCATACCTGCAAGGAGACCAATTCGATGGGATAATGAATTATGCATTCACAAAAATTTGTTATGACTATTTTTTGGACGAGAAAATTGATGCAGTGGGTCTAGGGCATGCTTTGAGCGCACTCTTAATGCGCTCTTCCAATCAAGCAAACCGAATGATGCTTAATCTTTTGGACAGCCATGACACTCATAGGTTTTTGACAATGGTTGAAGGCGACAAGGACAAATTAGCAACAGCGCTTGCGTTATGCTATATGTATATCGGTGCGCCGATGATTTATTATGGAACTGAAATAGAACTAAACGGCGGTTATGACCCCGATTGCAGGCGAACATTTGACTGGAACAAACTAGATGAGAAAATTCAAACTAAAGAAATTATTTCTATTCTTTCCAAATTGAAAGAACGAAATGAATTAATGAACGGCGAGATAAGTTTTGCAACTGATGCGGAATTATTTGTTCTTAACAGAATTAGCGAAAAAGGGCATTTGAGATTATTAATCAACAACAGTTCTAAAAACGTTGGACATGAACTAAAAGGAAAATTGCTTTGTTCCCATAACTATGATGGCAAGTCTATTCACAAAACAGGATTTATTATAGAGGAGGTAAAATAAAATAATGCAGTATCAAAATATTGAAAATTACTCTCCGAAAAAGTCTAAACTAAGAGTGATAATAGCAATCACTCTTGCCGTTTTGCATTTGAGTGTGTTTACTGGACTAATTGCGTGCATTGGTGTGAACAGTAGAACCGAACTTGGACAAGGACGCATTATTTTCACAGGTGAACTTGAAAGGGGTGCAAGAATAAGAGTTTTGGAAAACGACACCGCAATAGCGCAAGGCTTTTTCTCTGAACTTATTGCAGCATTTAACGCAGAATATGCGTCATATAATATTCAAGCAATTGACGCAAATCAAGGCAATTTCCTTGACCTTGAGCAAGCAGGGCCATTCGGTTTCGGGCCGTGTGTTTTGTTTCAAGCAAACGATAGAATAATGAGGTTTGCAGAAGGCGGTCATATATTTGCGTTGCCTATTGAGCAACTCGACACTTTTGAATATGTCGGCGACAAAGCATGGAATGCATTTTTTATGTACGCCTATGAAATTGTCCTAGATGAAAATAATAGACCGGTGATGGACGGGGAGCAACCGTTAAGGCACAGAGTCCCTTCAACATTCGGCGCTCCTGTTATGATTCAAGGTCCCGTTATTTATTACAGACGAAGTCTTGTTGACCCAGAAGTTTTGACAACTTGGGCGAATATTTATCAGTTCAACCGAGACAGAGCGACAGCAAATCCTGCTCACAGAGGCTATATTCGAAGTATGATTGATCCGTATTTTAATTTTGGCTATCTTTTGAGTTATGGTGCATATATTTTCGCTGAAAACAACACTGATCCGTCAAGAATAGGACTTAGTCAAAATGGAGCAGAAAGAGGGGCAAATGTTCACAGGCAACTGGCATCAAGCATGGACAACAGAGTTGTTGACCATTCGTTGACTCCCTTAGTCTATGAGCAATTGGCTCGTGGAATTTTTGCGGCAACAATGACAACTCCCGATGTCTACACACTCTTTATCGATGCACTCATGCGCAACGGATTTTCAAGAGAAGAGGCAGTTGCTGAACTAGGGGTTGCTCCTATGCCAAAGTTGCCTCTTTGTGGCGACCTTAGAAACCCCGATGCAGAGTTGATTCCGTCCATCATGATGGGAGGTATCAACGGCTATGCAATAAGTGCCTACACTCCTTATCCAAATGCCGCACTTGCCTTTATCAATTTTGCAACAAGTTTTCGTTCAATACAAAGGCGTCATGAACTCTTGGGGATTGCACCTGCAAGAGAAGATGTTGCAGAAGAGGTCGGCGGAATATCACTAATAATCAACGAGGAGCTTGCAGAGGGCAATATTTTTGTGATGCCGTCAATAAGAGCAATGACACAAGTATGGGGGCCTGTAGAGGCATTTTTTGCTGATTTAGCACAAGATGCATTCAGGTCTCGTCCACTACTTCAAACTCAAACACAGCAACTTCAACGTCTGGCACAATTAGACACAACAATCTATAATGCTATTTGGACATTCGCATGATAAAAGCAATAAAACAAAAATTCATAGGTATTGGCAGATTATTCGGTTCTGCTAACCCAAAGACCATATTGTCCATGTTTTTCATGGGTGGCGGTCAATTACTAAATAAGCAATGGATAAAAGGGCTTATATATTTTGTCATTCAAGTCGGAATCATTGTCTATTTTGTTCTCAGAGGTGCAGCGGATGTTGCAGGCTTTTTCACTCTCGGAACAGTTGCTGGAAACCCGGCTCAAGGAATAGAGGGCGACAATAGTATCTTGATGTTAACAATGGGGCTCTTGGCAATTATTGTGGTCATTATTTATTTGTTTGTTTGGACAATAAACATCAGAGATGTTTTCGACACTCAATTGAGAGTTAAGAGCGGAAAGAAACCATTAAGGTTCAGAGAGGAACTAAGAGAATTTATTGACAAAAAATTCTACAAAACAATACTTTTTTTGCCGGTTTTGTTTGTGTCAATATTCGGAATCATTCCGATTATTTTCATGATACTCCTAGCCTTTACTGATTTTAATGCAGGAACATTTCCAGGACTTGCTAATTGGGTGGGGTTTGCAACATTCGGAGAGTTGTTCCGTGCCGGAGGTATTGCTCCGACATTTTTTAGAATACTCGGCTGGAATATTATTTGGGCGATTGCAACAACCGCAATAAACTATTTCGGGGGACTTGGACTTGCATTGCTATATAACAAAAAATGTGTCAAAGGCAAAACCTTTTGGCGACTTTTTCCAATGCTTGCCTATGCTGTTCCGGGCTTTATTTCCCTCATTGCATTCAGATTTATGTTCTCGGCATCAGGTCCAATAAACCAATTAATAATGGGTGACGGGGGAGAAATAATCAACTTTTTGGGATTGGATGCAACATGGAGTGCAAGAGCAATAGGTATCGGAGTCACAGCATGGTTGACAATACCGACAAGCATGCTCCTTGCAACAGGAATACTCTCCAATATGAACAAGGAATTATACGAGGCGGCAAAAATTGACGGAGCAACAGGCTTTAAGCAGTTCACAAAGATAACCCTGCCTTTTGTCATTTTTGCAACAACCCCCGTCATTATAATGCAGTTTGTTGGGAACTTCAATAATTTTGGAATATTCTTCTTTCTGCGACAGGGTGTTTCGGAATCCCCCGGAATGTATGTTGCAACGGACACTGATTTGCTTGTCAATTGGATTTTTAGGTTGACAGTTGATAACGGACTCTTCAATATCGGTGCGGCGGTGAGCTTGCTCATGTTTATTGTGACGAGCACCATAGCATTATTTGTCTATCTCCGCTCTCCAGCATATCGCAAGGAGGACACCTTTAGATGATGAACTTTGACATTAAAAAATCAAAAGGCAGAAAAATAAGACCAAAAAAAATTGTGGATGTTGTTTTGACATACACAGGCTTGATTATTATCAGTTTAATATTTTTGTTTCCTGTCCTATGGCTTGTTCTCTCTACTTTCAATGCAACTGGTATTTTTTCAGCCTACGGATTTTTTCCTCAAGAATGGACACTAAATAATTTCAGAATTTTGTTTGCAGACAGCGAATATTTGATGATGCTCTATAACTATCCGAGATGGCTTTTGAACACCTTGTTTGTTTCATTTTTCAGCATGCTGTTTGGAACAGGACTTGTCATATTAACAGCCTACACAATGTCTAGGTTCAAGTTTCGCTCACGCAAAAGAATGATGGTGATGACATTGCTTCTTGGAATGTTTCCGTCATTTTTGGCAATGAGTGCAGTGTTTTTCATAATGGCAGAATTTGGTCTTGTAAATAACCTTTGGGGATTAATACTAATTTATAGCGCAGGAGCACCATTAGGCTATCTTGTTCAAAAAGGCTTTTTCGACACAATTCCAAATTCAATTGACGAAGCGGCACGAATAGACGGTGCAACAAGTATGGGGGTATTTTTCAGAATCATTCTTCCACTTTCTAAACCGATTTTGGTTTTTACTGCACTAACCGCATTTGCATGGCCATGGAGTGACTTCATTTTGCCTCAAATACTTCTTCCCGACAGAGACATGTGGACAGTAGCCGTCGGTCTAAATTCCCTTGATGACACCCAATTCGCTCGGTTCACCGCTGGCTCAGTCCTAATCGCCGTTCCAATAATCACCCTCTACTTCATCCTCTCAAAATACCTAGTAAGCGGTCTCTCCTCAGGTGCAACAAAGGGATAGTTATCTGGATTGAAAAACTCATTGAAGTGTAGGTATTGTTTTTGTCTTATTATCACTTAAAACTATATGGTGTTTTTATGTGACTAATATCTATTACTACTGTTGCCATAAAATATGTAAAATCCTTATACTTTTTTCAAGACTATCTAAAAATTTTATGCATGATAAATTTCTTGCGTGACAATTTTTTGATTGACGAGATGTAGAATAAATAGTATAATGAAAAATAATTATGGTAAAAACAAATGAAAATATTGCAAATCAACGCTTTGATTTTTGGTCAAAAAATGTTTCTGACAAAAATTTAAAAAATGAGTTAGAGCAGTTAAAAAATGATTCTCAAAAAAGAGAGAATGCCTTTTATCGTGAACTTGAATTCGGAACAGCAGGTTTAAGAGGTATTTTGGGCGTTGGAACGAACATGATGAATATTCATACTGTCACAAAAGCGACATATGGAATAGTTCTTTATATGAAAGAAAATGCAATGAAAAGCATTGCGATTTCTTATGACTCGCGAATTAATTCGGAGCTGTTTGCAAAATGTGTTGCAAGTGTTTGTGCTAGTTTTGGCATCAAAGTTTATTTGTCACCATTACTCATGCCAACACCATTTTTGTCGTATATGGTGAGAGATTTGAAATGCGATATGGGCATCATGATAACCGCGTCCCACAACCCAGCGAATTATAATGGATATAAAGTTTATGGTGCAGACGGTTGTCAAATAACGGACAGTGTGGCAAATAATCTTATTTCAATAATAAACAAAATTGACCCATTCAGTGTCAAAACAGACGAGTTTGAGAAAATGGTGAAAAACGGTTTGATTCAATTTACTGACGATGAAATTGTCAACAGGTATATTGCAGATGTCAAAAAACAATCAATTCATTTAATCAAAAATACTAAAATTTTATTTACTCCGCTGAATGGAACGGGCTTTGAGCTTGTTCCAAGGATTTTGAAAGAATGCGGACTCAAAAAACTTGAAATAGTCGCAGAACAATCAAAACCAGACGGCAATTTTCCAACTTGTCCGTATCCAAATCCAGAGAATGCAGAAGCACTGTCGCTTGGAATCAAAAAAGCGAAAGAAATTCACGCGGATATTGTTATTGCAACCGATCCTGACGCCGACAGGATGGGACTTGTTGCAAAAAATAAAGAAGGGGATTATAAAATTCTTTCGGGAAATGAAATTGGAGTGCTTTTGACGGACTTTATTTTTTCAAAAAGAAAAGAAAGCAACACCCTTCCGAAAGATCCAGTCTATGTAAAAACCATTGTTTCAACCCCACTCGCGGCTATTATTGCAGAAAAATATGGTGCAGAAGTTTTTAATGTTTTGACTGGATTTAAATATATTGGTGAAGTAATTGGTCGTCTTGAAGCGAAAGGTGAAGAAAATAGGTTTGTTTTTGGGTTTGAAGAAAGTCTTGGATTTCTGGCAGGAACACATGTTCGCGACAAAGATGCAGTTGTTGCTTCAATGCTAACTGCAGAAATGACTGAATATTATTTGGAAAAAGGAAAAACACTCGTTTGCAGATTGAAAGAAATTCATGATGAATATGGCGAAATGTTTCTTGTCACAAAAAGCTATAAATTTCCGGGAGCAGAGGGTGCGACAAAAATGCAAAAACTACTTGATAACTTCCGTAAAAAACCTTTTGAAAAACTAGCAGGAGACAAAGTTATTTCAAAAATTGATTATCTTGCTCAAACTGAATTTGAACTTCCAAAATCAAATGTTCTGTTTTATGCAACTGCTAATGGTTCATTAATAATTCGTCCATCGGGAACCGAACCTTTAATCAAAGCATATATGAGCGCAAAAAGCATGAAAATATTGCAACAAATGGTTGACGAGACCGAAAAGGCTATGAATTAAAATGAAAAAAAATACACAAAAAAAACTAAACTTTGAGAAAATGCATGGACTTGGCAATGACTATATCTTCTTTGATTGCCTTGACGAACCAATTGAAAATATGAGGGACGTTGCAAAAAAACTCTCAAATAGACACTTTAGCATAGGTGGAGACGGTGTTGTTTTTATTTGTCCTTCGCATATGGCAGATGCAAAAATGCGGATTTTCAAAAACGATGGTAGCGAAGCGGAAATGTGCGGAAATGCAATAAGATGCGTTGCAAAACTCATGTATGACAGCGGAAGAATTGATAAAAAACGAAAAAAAATGGACATTGGGACTTTGAGTGGAGTCAAAAATATTGCTATTAACATAAAAAAAGGTGTTGTTCAAAGTGCAAAAATTAACATGGGAAAACCAGTTCTTGACTCAAGAAAAATCCCAGCACTTTTTGGAGTCGATGAAGTTATTAATCACGAAGTCGAGTTTGATGGAGTTCGTTGTTTCATTAATTGTGTGACGATGGGGAGTCCACATTGTGTTGTTTTTGCTGACTCAGTTAAGAATTTTGAAGTTGAAAAAATCGGAAAAATTATTGAAAAAGATTCAAGATTTCCAGAGCGTGCTAGTATAGTATTCGTTGAAATAATTGACAGCAAAAACTTTAAAATGCGTGCTTGGGAAAGGGGAAATGGCGAAACGTTGTCTTGTGTCACGGGAGCTTGTGTTGCAGTTGTTGCAGGAGTGCTAAATGGGCATTGCCAAAAAAACGAGGACATAACAGTCGAACTTCTTGGTGGAAATCTCGTCGTTAATTACGCTAATGACACTGTTTTTGTGACAGGTGATGCGACTCATGTTTGCAGTGGAACAATTGAGTTTTAAGTAATTTAATTTTTTAAAACAATCAATACAATATTTTTTTCTCTATCTAAAACAATATGCAAGAAATTAATACACAAGAAATGGTGGGACCACAACTTCCACTATCGCCACTAGAACAATTTGAGAAAATAAAATTTTTTTCATTTAAAGGAAAGTATGGAGTTTTTTCAAACATCGTGACTTTCGCCATTTGGATTGGTGGAATTGTTGCAATGTTTTTTATTTTTGATTGTCGTTTTGGATGAGGAACTTATAGTCTTTTGAGTAGCGTGCTACTCATTCTTGCTGGAGTTGGAATTTGGATTGGACATATAATAATCTTGATGTTAACAAAATGGTTGACATTGAGGATTGCGGGTGGACAGAAATGCAAAATTCACTTTGGAGGGATTTTTGAAGTTCGTTCATTGCTTCCCGTTTCAAAATTAGTCTACTTATCTGGTGAAATAATTGCCGTGTTAATAGATATTGTTTTGGTAATTTTGACTATTTTCTTTTGGGATGTTATGATGTATGTAGCAATAATTTTCATTGCACCATCAACCATAACAAAATTACCAATTTGGCTCTTCATTTTGAGTCAACCCAAAGGCAGTCAATTCATTTTGAAGAACGAAAGACTTGAGAGTTTGATGAAAAAATTCTAATGAAAATATAATAAAAAAACATTTATTTATGTCTTGACAAAATGAATGTTTTTTTGATATAATCAGTTTATCATGAAAAATAACTTCCTAAAAAATTATTACAATTTTATTATGGTTTTTATGTTCGCAAGCATCCTAATTGTTGGCGGAATTTTGATGTCTTTTCTTCCATTGCATATTTCAACAGATGCGAACAACAGGGAAAGAATCAAGTTCACGCATATTAGTGCAGGGAGAGCGCATTCTCTCGCGATAGCCGACGACGGAAGACTTTTTGCATGGGGGTTGAATTCAAATGGTCAGCTTGGACTTCCGTCGACTGTGACGATTCAAAACACTCCTAGGCATGTTGGCGGAAATTTGCGTTTCAGTGCAATTTCAGCGGGTGGCTATCATTCACTTGCTTTAGATAAAAATGGAAATCTCTACTCATTCGGACTAGGGACCCAAGGTCAGCTTGCATCTGGAGTCAATTTCAGCAGGAACACAATAACTCGTGTTCAAGGAATGGCTTTTAGTTCAATTGAAGCTGGGCATGCTCATTCATTTGCCATCACAACAGATGGAAGACTTTTTGCGTCTGGAAACAACAACGCTGGGCAACTTGGAATTGGTGGTAATGAAAACTTAGTTAACACAACTGAAAACACAAACACTTTGACTTATGTTCAAACTTCCGAAAATATTCGTTTTTCTTCTGTTAGCACCATGGGTGGGGGACTTTATGGACATACTCTCGCAATAGCTCAAGATGGAAGACTTTTCAGTTGGGGAAGAAATTTCTCTGGTCAGCTTGGTGATGGGTTTTCTGGAGACCGAGATGTTCCAGTTCACATTATTCAAGGGTCGTATTTTATTCATGCATCAGCTGGCGGAACGCACTCTATTGTTGTTCGCGCAGATGGATATGTTTTGGGATTTGGAGAAAACACTTTTGGACAACTTGGCAACCTTCAGACTGCTGGGGCTGTCTGGAATCCAATTTCCGTTCCACGATATGATGTTATCAGCTCTGGGGGAAGTCATTCTGTTGGGATTGAAAATTCAAGACTTTTTGCTTGGGGTGGAAATAATCATATGCAAGTTGAGTCGTCCTCAAACAACCACGTTTTCAAAAGATACGTGGGAGAAGGAAGAGGTTTCTCGACGGCCACTGCTGGGGTTAATCATACACTTGCCCTCACGACTGATGGAAGACTGTTTTCTTGGGGTGACAACAGAAGCAGGCAACTTGGCGCAAACATTGCAAATGTGGCAACAGGAAGTCCAATAGAAGTCTTTGTTTTTGAAGACGATGCTCCACCAATCGGCGGTGGTGGTGGTGGAACTATCGGTGGTGGCGGTGGTTCTGGAAATGAATATGGTTGTAGTTTAGCTGGTGGACTTGTTGCTATTCCAGTTGTTATTTTCTTTAGTGTTTTTGCTGGAATTGTAGTTCTGTCTGTCTTCATGAAAAAAAGACAAATCATGAGGATGAGAAATCATTTTAGAGATGGAAACCAAAACGGCAGTTGGAATAATGACCAATGGAGTCAAGGGCAAAATCCAAACGGGAGTTGGCACAGCAGCAATTGGAATCCACAAAATGGACAAAATAACTTTGGAGCGCCAACTCCTTTAGAAAACAAAGAAGCAAACCAACAGCCAGTTTCTCCAAGATGCCCAAATTGTAATGGTTGCATTGACCTAAAAGAAAAAGTTTGCAAATATTGTAAAAGCTCAATACTTTTCAAATAGGCAAGTAGGCAAGCGCGCTTTTATTGTTTTTGTGCAAAAATGATAATCAAATAAAAAACTGGTTGATGTCAGACAATAACCAGTTGATAGGAATAAAATTTTGATGGTGAACCGCTTAAGAGGCTGAAAAGATTTTCAGCCTCTTTTTCCGTTTTCAAGTAGTCGAAGTGTTTCTTTTTTAGCTTGCAATAGTCTCTTGTTGAAATAATTGTGTTTTTCTTTGGAAAAACATTCAAGTGTTTTTTGAAATTTTTTCTAACTCCCAAAACTCGAATTGGAACATGGGATATTTTTCTCAATTTTTGAGGGGTAATGTTGAAGATTGACTGCAAACAAAGCCTTTTTATGCGTGACATAGTATAGCGCTTTGACTTCGTTTCTTGCAAAATCTTTTCAATGCTGTCATGAATCAAGGCATTGTTTCTAAGTTTAATTTCCAGTCCTTCTCCAGAATCAACAAGGGAAGAGAGATCTTCGTTGTTGCGAATTGAAAGGATAACCAATTTTTCAAAAAGGGAATAATTAACTGGATTTTTCGAAACTTGTTCAAGTAGTTCAATTGAATTTGGGATATTCTTTTTAAGCAAAATTTGATTAACTTCATTGTTTTTGATGTTTCCCAAAGCTTCTCTAATCGCAGTTGCTGATGAGAAATTTTCAATTAATCCCTTGTCATTATAGTTGCTTTTTTGTCTTTTAATGGCAATTGGTTCAATATTTGAGTTGATTTTTAATAATTGCTTTAAGTATTCAACTGCCAAAATGTCATTTGATTTCATCTCAAATCCACTCAAAATTGACATAGCACTTGAATAAGACATCCCGCTTTTTAACATGTTTTTGAGTTTTTCATTGAACTCTTCGCTTAGTTGCAGGTTTGCAGTTTTTTTCAAACTTTCTATGTTGCCACACTCGCTTCCAAATGCAATATGGGTCACGGTTTTTATTTGATTGATAATGTTTATTGCGCCATAGCTAAACAGTTCTCCCGTCATTATGGCAAACATCGTTGGCAATTCAACAACAAAATCAGCTCCGTTTTCAAGAGCAACCTTTGTTCGATTTGCTTTGTTAATAATACTTGGTTCTGCTCGTTGAACAAAGTTTCCGCTCATAATGCAAAGAACAGCATCACAGCACGACATCTCTTTTGCTTTTTCCAAAACATATTTATGTCCATTATGAAATGGATTAAATTCGCAGATTACAGCACATATTTTCATATAAGTCAAATTTTAACACAATTGAAAGCATTAGTCAATTGCATTCAAATAAAAACCAAAAATAAAACAAAAAACTCCCTCTAAAAAGGGAGTTTTTTGTTTTGTCTAGATTTATTTCATTCGATTATTGACTCATGTCTTGCCATTTTTCTTTAAATTTTGATTTTGCTTCAGTGACTTTTTGTGATGGCGCGTCTTCAGTTGGGTATAAGTTTCTTTCATGCATATAATTGAATGCATCAAATTGGTCGCAAGCACACTCGCTCATTTTTTGGCTGACAAGTTTTCTCATGTTTGGACAACTTGACTCCATTAATGCTTTACTGTATGCTCCGCAAAGTGCTTTTTGAAACTTTAGTGCGTCAGTTATCATAGCAGTATCGTCAAGACAAGTTTGGTCTTCACTGAACTCTGGTGAAACTCTTTTTGAAACTCCATGAGACATAGTTTTTTGAGTTCTTGTTGGAGTTGAAGCAATCGTTTTTGATGCTTTTGTGTTTGATTTTATTTTTTCAGATCTACTCATATTTTTTGTTTTCTCCTTGGGTCTAAAGACCCTTTTGTGGTTGGGGAACGGCTCTATTCGTGTGAATTAAGGTAACCCAGAAGTGAATCAAATCTCTTTTTGTGGTTGTTTGCCCATGAACCGAATTTCTTTTTCAGTGTTGGGTCGGTCGCTTGCGTTGAAAAGAACAAACATTTTTGGTATGCCAGATGCTCCGTTTCGAGAAGTTCTGACAACTCTTGCAAGTTTTTTGATGTGATTTTTGGCATTATTTTCTTCCTCCTTTTGATATTCGGCGTCATATTCACCGAACATCTCTAGTATTATTATCAATCGCTTGACTTTCTAAACCCTTTTTGCTAGAATAGATTCATGCCAATTATTACAAGTATTACTCCGAATAAGAAAAATAAAAATCGTTCAAGCATTTTCCTTGATGGTGAATATGCCCTTGCTTTTGACAATTTTATTATTTTTAAGCACCGACTTAAAGAGGGAGATTCGATTGAAGAGGAAAAACTTCTCAAAATGCAACGTGAAGATATGGGAGGTGTTGGGTTTGAAAAAGCCGTGAATTACACCCTTATTCGAATGAGAAGTGAAAAAGAAATGAGACTATACTTGAAAGAGAAAGGCTACATGCAAGAGCTGATTAATGAAATAATTGAAAAACTCTGTTCTTATAACTACATAAACGACGCCCATTTTGCAAAACTTTATGTTGATGCGAAGAAGTCAAAGTGGGGAGAGAGCAAAATAAAATATGAACTAAGGCAAAAAGGCGTTAAAAGTCATGACATTGAGCAAGCGTTTGAGGATTTTGATGGAAGTGATGAAGCATATGAAATAGGAAAAAAATATTTAAAAGGTGACACGAAGGAGCATTTCGAAAAATTGAAAAGGTATCTCTTCTCAAAAGGTTTTTCATTTTCCGACATAAATTCCTCTATCATCAGAATTAAAGAAGAAATCGAAGAAGCAAATGAATTTGAGGATGAAGAATAACTGCATGCTTAAATCGTTGTCTTTTTCTGTTTTTTGTGATATTATTTAATCAGATGAACAACAAAGAGAATAAATCAACAGAATTTCAACTTCCAGATGGAATAAAAATTGGACACGCGCAAAACAATAAGACTGGCGTGACTGTTATTTTGAGTGAAAGTGGGGCAGTTGGAGGTGTTAGTGTTAGAGGATGCGCTCCCGGGACGAGAGAGACGGATTTGTTGAAGAACGAAAAAACAATTGACAAAATCCATGCAGTTGTCTTGTCGGGAGGATCGGCATATGGGCTTTCGTCATGCGATGGAGTGATGGAGTTTTTGCGTGATTGTGGCCATGGATTTTCTATTAATGACATCGTCGTTCCAATTGTCTGTGGGGCGGTTGTCTTTGATTTAAATCATGCAGAGTATGTTTTTCCCGACAAAACAATGGGCTATATCGCTTCAAAAAATGCGGAAGCTGTCAGTAAGAAAAGAGGTCAAGTTGGAGCGGGAGTCGGGGCAACAACAGGTAAAATTCTCGGAAAAGACAATTCTTCAAAAGGTGGCGTTGGAGTCTCGACGATTAGAATCGGAAGTGTTTTTGTGAGCGTCATAACTGTTGTGAATGCGTTTGGAGATGTTATTTGCCCAAAAACTGGCAAAGTATTAAGTGGTGCAAAACTTCCTAATGGCAAGTTTCTTGACACGAATGACTTCATTTTGAAAGGAAATATTCCAAATTTAATGAAGGGCGTAAACACGACTATTTCATGCATTATGACGAACGCTAGACTAACAAAAGTTCAAGCAAACAAGCTTGCTGACATTGCTCATAATGGCTTTGTCAAATCAATATCTCCAGTTCACACAGACTTTGATGGTGACACTATTTTTGTTTTATCAAAGGGAGAGGAGCATATTGATTTCTTGACTTTGTCTACAATGGCGATTGAAGCGGTTGCGCAGTCAGTGGTTGATAGTATTCAATAATTATGATAGGAATCGACATAATCGACATAAAAAGAGTTGAAGAAAAGGCGAAAAAAGAAACATTTCTAAAGGGAATTTTCACCGAAAATGAAATCAACTATTATCAAAAAAAAGGAAACAATCCTGCAACACTAGCGGGCATGTTTTGTGCTAAGGAAGCGGTTGCAAAAGCCTTTGGGATGGGTTTTTCAAAATTTAGGCCAATAGATATTGAAATCCTTCATCATGAGAGTGGAGAACCTTACGTTTCTCTTTCCGAAAACTTAAAAGCCATCTTGAAAAAGAATCCAAACCTAAACATTTCCATCTCCCATACCGACACTATAGCAACTGCAATAGCAATAACAACACCATAAATATGTAATTTTAATTTGAATTTCGTGAAGTATGTGTGACATACTTCACGAAATTCAAATTAAAAACACTAACATAATAAGAAAATGAAGAAAAATGAACAAATAAAAGTTTTGATTGTTGGAGTGAGTTTCAACAATGAGGACAAACATAATAGCATGAAGGAGCTTGAAAGTTTGGTTGAAACTGCTGGTGGCATTGTTGTTGGCAGAGTTATGCAGAACCGTGCGAGAGTGGATGCGGAGTTTTTTGTTGGAAGTGGAAAGGTTCAAGAGATTAGGGAATTTTCTGAAAGCAACGATGCGGAATTGATAGTTTTCAACAATCAATTAAGTGGTCGCCAAATCAAGAATTTGGTCGATGCTCTAGATGTTTCTGTTATTGATCGAAATATGCTGATTCTTGATATTTTTGCGATGCGCGCTCAGAGTTTAGATGGAAAGTTGCAAGTTGAACTTGCTCAACTAAATTACACTCTTCCACGTTTAACTGGGCAAGGTGTTTTAATGGACAGGCAAGAAGGTGCGATTGGGACACGCGGGCCGGGTGAGACTAAGCTGGAGCTTGACAAACGTGTCATAAGACGTAAAATTGTCGAAAAGAAAAGAGAGATTGAAAAGCTGGCGATGCAACGTGAGTGGCGAAGAAAAAAGAGAGTCCACAGCGAGAAAAATGTTGTAATCGTTGGTTACACAAATGCTGGAAAATCAACCCTTATGAACGCTTTCACAAAAGCTGGAGTTGAGGTTGAAGACAAATTGTTTGCGACATTAGACACCACAACGAGAAAAGTTTTTCACGAAATTGGAAAGGAATACACTTTGACCGACACCGTCGGATTCATTAGTGATTTGCCTCATGAGTTTATCAAAGCATTTAAATCGACTTTAGAAGAAGCGAAGTATGCAGATTTATTGCTTCATGTTGTTGATATTTCAAGTGAACAAGTTGAAAATGACATTCAAATTGCAACAAGTGTTTTGGAAGAAATAGGCGCAACAAATAAGCTTGCAATAATTGTTTTTAACAAAATTGACAGTTTAAAAAAGCAATTCCCAATAAAAAACAATGAAAAACTCCAAGAAATAATAAATGAAAAAATCAATGGCATTAATGAAATTCACGGAGTGGAAAGTGTTGCAATTTCAGCAAAAACTGGCGAAGGTATTGGTGAATTAAAAAATGTAATAATTCGAAATTTGTGGAAATAGTATTAGTCATTATTTTGGTTATTTTTTTGAAAATATGTCAAAATAATAATAAGTGATGAAAAAAACAAAAAAGGCGTCAAATTTTATTTTTTGGGTGTTAAGAATTATTGTGACACCCTTTTTGAAATGGAAATATGGGCTGATGTTTGACAAAAACATTTGCAAAAAAATAAATAAAAATTGCTTTATTTTAATGAACCATCAAGCATCGTTTGACCAAATGATGCTTGGGGCAGTCTTTAATTTTGGAATCAACTTTGTTGCGGATGACACATTTTTTCATCAAGGGTTAAAGAGTTTCTTGATGAAAATTTTCATGAGACCAATATCTTATTCAAAAGGAAATTTAGATGCTTTTGCGGCAACACAAATCATAAACATTATTAATCAAGGTGGGGCAGTTGGAATGTTTCCAGAAGGCACTCGTTCAATGTTTGGTGAGGGTGGACGCGTGGTTCCGAGTGTTGGCAAACTTGCAAAACAATTAAAAGTTCCGTGTGTTTTGGTTGTCCAAAAAGGTGGATATTTGACAAAACCCCGGTGGCGAAAAAAATTAAGTCGAGGAAAAATTGAAATTGAGATTGTGAAAATCATATCGCCAAGTGAATTGGATGTTATGAGTGATAGCGAAGTTCAAGGCACAATCAAAAAAGCACTTTGCCATAATGACTTTGAATTCAATAAAATTGAAAACATAAAGTTTAAAGGAAAAAAAAGGGCAGAGGATCTAGAGAGTGTTTTGTTCTTTTGTCCGATTTGTCACTCTCTCAACAGCTTATCTTCAAAAAATGATGAAATATGGTGTAGTCAGTGTAGTATGCGTGACATAGTTCAAGAAAATGGGATGTTTTCAAATGAAATTCGCGAAAAAGCAATGCCCAATTCAATCTTGGAGTGGAGCAAAATTCAACTTGAATTCATCAAAAACAACATTGATTATTTATTTCATCTTGAAACTCCGCTTTTTACTGATTGTCAAATAACTTTCTTTGAATCTAAAAAGTCAAAAAGAATCAGCAAAAAAATTTTTGGGGAAATCTATCTTTATTCTGACCGACTGGAGATTTGCAGCAAGATATTTCCTCTTGAGGTCATCAAAGCTTTTTCAATTGACGGGGTTAATAGGTTAAATATTTTTTTAACAAACGACACCAGCTATTCAATAATATGCAAGCCCAAAGTCAATCTCGTTAAATACCTCATGGTCGCATGCCAAATTAAAAATAACCTCAAAGGGTGCGAGCATTTTTGCTAAGCGTTATTTGTTGACAAGTCTTGATTGATGGCAACATCCAACAAAAGAGGCGAAATGTCTTATGGTAACATTTTCAGAATAATTCATTCTTTGCTATATATCGACAAGGTTTAGCATATAATATTTTTATATGACTAAGGAGAGAAAAAAAGGGCTAATTTTCAAGGCGGTCTTTGTTCTTATTTCACTATGCATGGTGGTTTTATCATGCATTTTTTTGCTTGACGCACCAAGATTGGTTTTGCTTGTTGCAATTATTGTTTTCTCTTCATGCGGTGTCTTGATTGCAAGCACTGACATAAACAAGTATGAGCCGATTGTCAAATTTTTTTCACTCGTTGTTTCACTCGGGTCAATTGCTTTAATAACTTATGTAATACTCTTATTTACGGGTGTTCTCGACAGAATCACCAATGCTGAAGCTTTGACTGAGCTTATTCGCTCAACTGGCTACTGGGGAATGTTGGTCTTTTTCTTGATAGTTGTTCTTGAAATCGTCATGCTTCCAATCCCGTCTGCAGCAACCGCATATGTTGGGGCGAAATTATTTAGTCCATTTCCAGCATTTTTGTTGATGAGTGCAGGAACAATTGTTGGAAGTATTATCGCATTCTCATTGGGGAAAATATTCGGAAAGCGATTAATAGCATGGATGATAGGGCAAGAAAAAACCGAAAAATATTCAACATTACTTGGAGAAAAAGGAAAGTGGATTTTTGTTTTGATGATGTTGTTTCCATTTTTCCCAGACGATATATTGTGTCTTGCCGCAGGTGTCACAAAAATGAGTTACAAATTTTTTATCCTTGTTGTATCTTTAACTAGACCAGTTTTCATTGCCTTCATGACATTTTTTGTCGGTGGTCAGCTAATACCATTTCGAGGTTGGGGTATTGCTGTTTGGATAGGGATTTTTGTCCTCTCTCTTGTGGGTGTATTCTTTATAACAAAATTAAAAAACCGTTTAATGAAAGGAAGACCCGAAAAATCCAAGTTCAAAAAAGAGAGAAAGAAAGTGCCATCAAATAAATAATTTCTTTTATGCGTTTATTTGTTTGTTTGGTGAATTGTTTGGCAAATAAAATTATTGCTTAATTCAGTGTTTTCAGTTTAAAATAATGCAATATTTAGTCTAGTTTTTTAATGCTTGACTAATGTATTTCAGTATTAAAGCAGTTAAAGAAAAGATAAAGAAGAATGCAAGATTCTTGTTTGTTTGTGGCAATGTTGGATTTTATTGCTTCTCAATTTCAACCTTCTCAAGTTTTAACAATTGCTCTTTCATGCTGAGTCCACCCCTAAACCCAGTGAGTTTTCCACTCTTTCCAACAACTCTGTGGCAAGGTATAAAAATAGGGATTGGGTTGCGATTATTTGCCATTCCGACAGCGCGTGCAGCCTTTTCGTTCCCATTGATTTTGGCTAGTTTACTATAGGTGATTACTGTTCCATAACAAAGTATGTCAGACATAGTTCGCCAAATTCGCTTAAAATATTCTCCACCAGCTGGATTTAATGGAGTTTCAAACGCTTTTCGCTTCCCATCAAAATACTCTTCAAGTTCGATTTTTGCTTTCGTTAAAACAGAAAATTCGCCAACATCACCCAACAAAATAGATGGGTCAAATCTTTCTTCAAGTGAATACTCGGGTTCTTCTCCATCAAAATATAAATTCGTCAAAAACCCTCCACTTGATGCAAGGGTTAATTTTCCGATAGGCGAAATCATTTCAAGATATTTTTTCATTTGTTAATCATATTACCAATCAACAAAAAAGTCAAGCAAAAATATTAAAAAAGCCATCTTTTTATGATTTTTGTTTGCAGTCTTGATGAGTAATTGCAGAATATAATTACCTAACTAATTTGAAAAGGTTAAAAAACTAATGCAGAATGCTTGCAATTTTTGGAAATTCAAGGTATACTTAGAAATCTATGAGCATACAGGTCACACTTAAAGATGGAAAAATTATTGAATCAGAAAGCGGAATGAGTGCTTTTGATATTGCAAAACAAATCAGCGAAGGACTTGCAAGAGTTGCAGTTTGTGCCAAAATTAATGGCGAAGTTGCTGATTTAACGAGCCCAATCAGCAAAAATTCAACGCTTGAAATTTTGACACTAAAAGACCCCGAGGGTTTAGAAGTGTTGCGTCATACAGCAGCACATGTTTTGGCGCAAGCTGTCAAGAATATTTATCCGACTGTGAAGCTTGGGTTTGGACCTGCAATCAAAAACGGTTTTTATTACGACTTCGACTTTGACACCCCTATTTCACAAGACGATTTTGCCAAAATTGAAGCTCAAATGCAGGCAATTATAAAAGCTGATTTTCCAATTATTCGAAAAAAAATGACAAAAAAAGCGGCTCTTTCAAAAATGAAGGGGTTCGGCGAGCATTACAAAGTTGAATTAATTGGAGACCTCAAGGATGGTAGTATTTCTTTTTATGAGCAAGGCAATTTTATTGATTTATGCGCGGGGCCTCATTTGATGTCAACCGGCAAACTGAAGCATTTTAAACTCATTAATTTGGCTGGGGCATACTGGCGAGGCAGCGAGAAAAACAAAATGTTGACCAGAATCTATGGGACTGCATTTGAGAAAAAAAATGAACTTGAAGAGCATTTGACAAAACTTGAAGAAGCAAAAAAACGTGACCATAACAAACTTGGTCGCGAGCTTGGCTACTTCATGACAGAAGAAAAAATCGGTCAAGGTTTGCCACTGATAATGCCGAAAGGTGCAACACTTTTTAATACGTTGGTGCGTTTTGTCGAAGATGAAGAAGTAAAAAGAGGCTATCAGTTGACAAAGACCCCATTTATGGCAAAAAATGATCTTTATAAGTTGAGTGGGCACTGGGAGTTGTATAAAGATGGCATGTTTGTTATTGGAAATGAAGACAGTGATGATGAAATTCTGGCACTTCGCCCGATGACCTGTCCATTTCAATACATGATCTACAAAAACGGACTGAAAAGCTATCGCGATTTACCGGTGAGATATAATGAAACATCAACGCTTTTTAGAAATGAGTCGAGTGGCGAGATGCATGGGTTGATTCGAGTCAGACAGTTTACTTTGAGCGAAGGCCATATTATTTGCACTAGCAATCAATTTGAAGAAGAGTTTAAAAAGTGTTTAAATCTTATTTATTACATGCTTGATTGTCTCGGTTTCGCTGAAGATGTTAGCTTCAGATTTTCAAAACGAGATCCCGATGTTAAGGGGAAATATATCGACGATAATGAAGCGTGGGAAAGGGCGGAAGGCTTGATGAAACAGATCCTTGACGATATTGGGCTTAACTACGTCGAAGCTATTGGAGATGCGGCATTTTATGGTCCAAAACTCGATATCCAAATGGAAAATGTTTTCGGAAAAGAGGACACAATTTTAACAATTCAAGTCGATATGTTTCTTGCAAAAACTTTTGATATGACTTACGTTGAGCAAGACGGTTCTAAAAAACATCCATACATCATTCACAGAACCTCTATTGGTTGCTATGAAAGAACAATGGCGTTGCTTTTAGAAAAATATGCTGGAGCGTTGCCATTTTGGATGGCTCCCGAACAAATTCGAGTTCTTGCTTTAACGGACAGGAATATTGAATATGCAACGACAATTGCGAACAAATTAAAACTAGAAGGATATAGGGTTGCCACTGATACTCGCAGTGAAAAAGTTGGTTTTAAAATAAGAGAAGCTCAACTTGAAAAAATACCATATATGCTAATAGTCGGAGATAAAGATGAAGAGCAAAAAGTTGTCTCAGTGAGATGCAGGAAAAATGGCGACACTGGGCAGGTTTCAATTGAGGCATTTTTGGAAAAAATAGAACTTGAAGCAAAACCAAAAAGTCAAAAATAATTGATTTTTAGGCGAAAAACAGGAGGTTTTCACGAAGTATGTCAGACATAAATAATAGAATTATTCAAACACAAAATGAATCTGAAGAGAAAATTGTTAATAATCATATTGAGAAAGATATCAAAAAACCTTCAATGTTGCAAAAATTAAAAAACATTTTCACAACAGGCACTAAAAAGAAAGAATCAAAAAAAGAAGAAGTGAAATGTGGAGTAGTGGCTGATGATAAAATTCTTCAAGTGGCGACTGCTGGACAGAATGACTCGGAAATACTTTCTCGATATCTCGGACACATTGAAACCCAGCTTGACAAAGTTGACGAGCAAAATAAGTTGCTTTTGATGCATTTGGCAAGTTCAAAGGAAAATAATGATTTGCTTATCAAGCAAATCACTGAATTATCAAAAAGCAATGAAAGGCTAACAACACAATTTTTAACGCTAAAGAAACGCGAAAAAGTTGCAAAAATTATTGCAATTGTGGCATCATCTCTTGCGATAGGTTTTTGGGTCTATCAGTTCATAATGATTTTAACAAACTAAAAAAACTCTGCACACTTTTTGAAATTGTCTAATATATTAAGTTATGTTAGGCGCTGAGACTTAACTATTTTTGAGGTGTGCTTTGCTTGTAGCGGATATAAATCTAACAAAATTACGTGATAACATAACGAGATTGAAAGGTGAAATTGGAGATGCTAATTTTTGCGCAGTTGTTAAAGCCGATGCCTATGGGCATGGAATGAAGCGCATTTCAATTTCTGCAAATGAACTTGTTCAAGAGTTTGCTGTTGCAACTTTTGATGAAGCGCTAGAACTTTGTTCTTATGGAATAACAAAGCCTATCAACTTGCTTAGTAATGTTGATAGGTCATGGATTGATAAAAGGCGAAGCAGGACATTTCCTCAAAATATCATTCCTGCGATTTGCGATATTGGCGAAGTGGAGTATTTGAATAAGGATATCAAAAATGTCAATATCAAACTAAACACTGGAATGAATAGAATTGGAGTGCGACCTCAAAACTTGAGAAAACTCATTAGTGATTTAAAAAAGAAAGGCTACAACATTAAAAGTATCTACACTCATTTCTTTAATCCAAAGTGTCCGATTGACACAGCAAAACAATTTTATGAGTATCAACGTTGCATTCTCCCATATAAGAGTTGTGGTTTTAGTTTTCATATTAGTTCGTCAAATTTCTTGCATCTCTCAAATACTATGCCAGACATACTTCAAATGAACACGGTGAGATTTGGTCTTGCGATGTATGGGTATTCTGAAATAACCACTCCAATCATGGAAGTCTATACTAATATTCTTCAAGTGTTTAATGTGAAAAAAGGTGAGCATATTAGCTATGGAAACTACCTCGCGCCATACGACTGCAAGATTGCTGCAATAAGGGTTGGGTATGCTGATGGCTATCGAAGAAAAGATTTAGAATCTCTTAGGGAAGTTGAAATCAATGGTGTGCGTTGTCCGGTTATGGGGCAAGTTTGCATGGATATAACGCTTGTGGATGTCAGCAAGACGAGATTAAAAGGAAACGATAAAGTATTTTTGATTGGCAGGCAAATAAAAATGGAAGACCTAATGAATTCATATCAAACAATTCCATATGAAATATTAACCTCGTTTGGGCCAAGATTAAAGCGCAATTATATTAAGTAATTTGAGAATTACAACACTTACAAAAACATTGAAGAATCTGGAAAAGTGAAAAAAACGTTTTAAAAAGGGGTGTTGTTATAATCAACACTAGAAATATTATGAAGAACGAACTAAGGCGAAAACTTTTTGATGTTCGTGCGAGCATTAAAAACAGAGAAGAAAAAGAAGCGATTATTTCAAATAAACTGCAAAAGTATATTTTTGAAAAAAACTTTAGCACTATTCTGTCGTATGTTTCAATGGGAACTGAAGTTGAAACAAAAAAAATAATAGATGATTTGATGAAAATCCCGAGCCTCACATTATTAATTCCTTTCACAGTTGGAAGCAAAATGATTGCGGTTATTTATGAGGGAGAGGCATTGAATGTTAACAAAATAGGTAACGTTATTGATATTGAGGACAAGCTTGAATTCACAAAAAAAATAGATATTTCAATAACACCTTTACTCGGTTTCAATGGTGATAATCATCGAATCGGTTATGGAAAAGGGTGTTATGATCAATACTATGTCAGACATAACATTAAGAACAAGGTTGGAATTGCGTTTGATGAACAAGAAATTAATTTTGAAAGAGATAAATACGACATTCCACTAGATATTATCTTCACTCCAACCAGAATCATAAGACTGGGGGTGAAAAAATGAGAGTAATTGCAGGAAAATATCGTGGAAAGATTTTATCCCCACCTCAAAACAAGAACTTTCGCCCAACAACTGACAGAATAAAAGAAACAATGTTTAATATACTTGTGAGTAAAGGGGTAATTCAAGATGCCGTGGTTCTTGATTTGTTTTGTGGAAGTGGCGCTCTTGGCATTGAGGCTTTAAGTCGAGGTGCAAAAAGTGTAATTTTTAATGATGCTGGATTAAAAAGCATTGCAGTCACAAAAAAAAATCTTGATGTTTGTGGCATAAAAGCACAAGTCATGTCTTTAGACTATTCATTTGCACTAAAAAAATTAAAAGATGAAAGGTTTGATTTGATTTTTATTGATCCACCTTATGACGAAACTTATGCAACAAAATTATTTGACTTAATTAATGAGTATGAAATTTTGAGAGGAGATGGAGTCATAGTTTTTGAACACTATGTTAAAAAAGACTTGCAATTTCTCAAAGATAGGTTTATAATAGACAATAGAGCTTGTGGAAATACTGCCTTAAGTTTTTTGACTTTAAAAGATAAAGTTTTGGAGAACTCAAATGAAGAAAAATAAAATTGCCGTATTCGCTGGAACATTTGATCCCTTCACAATTGGACATTATGATATGGTCAAAAGAAGCGCCAGTTTTTTCGACAATATCGTTGTTGGGGTTAGTGGTAGTTCAACTGGAAAAAAGAGTGTTGCAACGCTTGAAGAAAGGGTTGCAATTGCAATGACTGCACTTCAAGATATTGAGAATGCTGAAGTGAAAGCATTTGATGGTCTATTGACGGACTTTGTTGCTTCATGCAATGCGGACATTATTCTTAGAGGTTTAAGAACAGCAAGTGACTTTGAGCATGAAAAATTACTTGCAAGCGTATATTGGGATATTATGCCTGAAGTTGAGATTTTTTATCTTGCATCTCCACCCAATCTTGCCCACATTTCAAGCACAATTGTCCGAGAATTAACATCATTGGGTGCAGACTTTCAGTATTATGTCACGCATAGTTCAGTGGAATTGATTAAAAAAGTTTATTCAAAGCACGTTTAAATTAAAAAATCTTTTAAAAATCGGAGGTAAAACAAATATGGCACACAGTATACTGGCATTGCTTAATGCATTGGAATCTGAACTCACTGATAAAAGGGGACTTTTTTCAAAAAAAGTTGACCTTGAAAAATGCGTCGAAATCGTCTATGAGATGAAAAAAGTATTTCCCGAAAGTATTCGCGAAGCAGAATATATTATTGCAAACAGAGACAAGATGTTGCAAAATGCGGATAGCGTTGCAAAAAATATAATCAAAGAATCGGAGGATCGCGCTGAACATATTATTGACAACTCCGAACTAATAAAAAGAGCGGAAGCCGAAGCGAAAAAGATTGTTGATGCGGGATATGTCCAGTCTGAGCAACTTGTTGATAAAACAAAGGCTCATCTTGATGAAATGTTTAAAGATATTGAAAGATATCTGACTAGCAATTTAACTATGGTTCGAAACAATCGCGAGGAATTGCGGGGCACAATGATAATGAAAAGGGACGGCTCAATAGATTTTTAAATGTTTGAAAAACAAAAGAAATTAATTACTTCCTGTGAGTTAAAGCAAAAGATATCTCTTAGCAAAAGTTTGCAAGAACTAAGAGAAGAAAACATTTGTGAGATAAAAAATATTCTCGCATCTTTTAGTGAAAAAAAAATAATAATTGTTGGGCCGTGTTCTGCAGATGATGAAAAAGCTGTTTTGGAGTATGTTGCCAAATTACTTAAACTGTCACAAAAAGTAAATAAAAAGCTCTTTATTATGTCACGCATATATACTGCAAAACCACGTTCACGAAATTCCTACAAAGGTATTTTGCATGAAGATGATGATTTTTCTTTCGGGCTTGAAAGACAACGCAATTTACATATCAAAGCGTTTAGCGAGAGCGGAATCCCAACTTGTGATGAACTATTGTATGTCGATAATTTTAATTATCTTGACGATGTTGTTTCTTATATGGCAGTTGGGGCAAGAACAGTTGAAAGTCCTTCTCACAGATTTGTTGCAAGCGGATTGGATGTTCCAGTTGGAATGAAAAACCCGATAAATGGTTCAATTGACTCGCTTGTCAACTCTTTGTGTGTTGCACAAATTCCACAAAAATTTGTGCAGTTTGGATTTCAGTTGAAAACAACTGGAAATAAATTCGCTCATTCAATTTTAAGGGGCGGAACATTGAAGAGTGGTGAAAATTTTTCTAACCATTCAAAAAAGGATATCCTTGAGCTTTTAGAAAAATATTCGAATGAAAAACTAGAAAATCCAGCCCTTGTGGTTGACGCGTCGCACTCAAACTCAAATAAAAACCCCAAAAACCAACGACATGTCATAAAAAGTGTTACTCAAAGTATGTCGCAAGACAAATCAATTCATAATTTTGTTAAAGGTTTTATGATTGAAAGTTATTTAAATGAGGGGCAGAGTGCTAATGAATACGGGGTTTCAAAAACTGATTCGTGCTTAGGTTTTGAAAATACTGAAAGGTTAATATTGGATATTGCCGAAGAATTGTAGTGACAAAAGTTGCTCTCAATCATTAAAAGGAAAGCTAGCGGATGGAAAACACAAAAAAAAGAAAAAAATTAGGTCTTGCCTTGGGTGCTGGCGCATTTCGAGGTGTTTGCCATATTGGTGTTATTGAAGCACTTGAAGAACATGGTATTGAAATTGATGTTGTGACTGGTTGCTCAATGGGGGCGGTAATAGGTGGGTCATATGCTGCTGGAATTCCAATTGCTGAAATAAAAAACACAATTCTTGCAATAAAAAGAAAAGGTAAATTGATTGATTTTAATATTTTCACTCCAAGAAAAGGCGCTGTCTCTGGCAAAAAAATACATGCTTTTTTAAATGAGTCTCTTGGAGATATTTTGATTGAGAACGCAAAAATTCCTTTCGCGGCAACCGCAGTAGATTTCAAAAAAGCAGAGCTGGTGACATTCACGTCTGGAACTATGCGTGACATACTTCATGCGAGCATGGCGATTCCCGGTCTTTTTCGTCCTGTTTCAATTGGAGACTATGAAATGCTTGTTGATGGTTGTGTTATTGAAAATGTGCCAATTGAAGCCACTCGTGCGCTTGGCGCTGATGTTGTCATCGCTGTTGATCCCATTGGAAAGCCAAAAGAAATTAAAAAAATCAGCGGAATTATTCCATCTCTTCGAAGGTCCCTAAAACTGAGTGCATGGGAAAGAGAAAAAAGAAATCTCGAAAAAGCTGATATCACAATAACACCGCCAATGCAAGGGGTGACTGTTTTTGGACTAAAACACAGTGCAAAATCAATTATAGAGGGATATAATCACACAATTGAAGTTATCCAACAAATAAAAAAATTATTAGAATTTGGAAATGGCAAAGCGATGACAAAAACGACGTCAAGCATGTCGATTTCGTTTGATAAGTAAAGTAAGTAAAGATTGATAAGTAAAGATATAGTTTTTATCTTAGTCCGTTGTTGCTATTCTTATTGCACCACTCCGAAGGTTTGAAGTTTAAGACGACGAATCAAAAGACGAAAATCAAAAAGAGAGAAAAGAGAAATGGAAAATTGTGTTTTTTGCAAAATTATTAATGGGACAATTCCAAGTGAAAAAATCTATGAAGATGATGTTTTCATAATTTTTAGGGATATTAACCCGATTTCAAATATTCATTACCTTGCCGTTCCAAAAGCACATTATAGTCAAATTGAAGAAATGAATGCCGATGATGAAAAAAACCTTGGCAAGATTTTTTCAACCATCTCATTTTTAAAAGAAAAGCTAAACTTGACAAACGGTTATAGACTAGTAATTAATCAAGGAAAAGATGCTGGACAAACTGTTTTTCATCTCCATATTCATATTCTAGCTGGACAGGAAATGGACTTTAAAGTCTAGTATTCAAATATTATGTCAGACATAGTATTTAAATTTGTTTAAACAAACACTATTTAGTGTGCTATCTTGCTGCAGATTTGAAATTCGTTTTCGTTATAGCGAGGTTTTATGGAGTAGTTTGAAGAGAAAACTTTAAAAAATATTTACACATCGCATTGGAAAACAAATTGCAATCAAAGAAAAATAAAGACATAACCACACTATATTCTTTAATTGAAAGCACTAAAGACAGTTGACAAGGGTCTTCGACCCTCTTGATGCTGAACGCGAATGCAAGCAGAACCCGACAAAGCAGTCGAAGACTGTTGACAAGGGGTCTTCGACCCTATTGTTAGGAAATTTCTAGTAATAGCAATCTCTGACAAGAGTATTAAAGATACTTGACAAAGGGCTTTCAGACCTTTTGAGGGAAATTGCTATTACTAGAACTTCTCCGACAAACGCGTCAAAGATGCTTGACAAGGGTCTTCGACCATCTTGACGGAGAGTGCTAGTTCAAGCAGAACCCGACAAAGCAGTCGAAGACTGTTGACAAGGGTCTTCGACCCGTTTGTTGGGGTGGTTCTAGTATTAGCAATCTCCGACAAAGGCACTGAAAGTGCTTGACAAGGGTATTTGACCCTTTTGACGCTGAACGCGAATACGAGCAAAATCCGACAGAACAGTTGAAAACTGTTGACGAGTGATTGTTTAAATGATAAAATAATGAATTAAAGAAAAAATTCATTATTAAAAAATGTCCTTGTGACTGGTGAAATTTATTGAAGAGTATTCAAAAGAGGTAATAAACATGACTCGTAATAATATATTAAAATTCATTAAAATGCAAAGCTGTGGCAATGACTATGTTTATGTCGACATGAAAGCAAATCCTTGGCTCAATATTGATGTTATTGAGCAATCAAAACTAGAAAGCATAATCATAAGGCTGTCCAATCGTCATTATGGCATTGGTAGTGATGGAGTCATTTTTGTTTGTGAATCAAAAATAGCAGATGCAAAAATGAGAATGTTTAATGCTGATGGCTCAGAGGGAAAAATGTGTGGCAATGGAATAAGATGTGTTGCAAAACTTGTGGGTGATATGTGGGGAGCTTCAAGTCCGATTAAAGTTGAAACTTTGAGTGGCATTAAAGTGATTACTGTCAATGGAAATGAGGTTGTTGTTGACATGGGAAAAGCAGAGCTTGTGCCAAAAAAAATACCAGTGATTGCTGATGAAAAATCAGTTGTTAACAAAACACTTGTTGTTGATGACAATAACTACAACATTACTTGTGTTGGAATGGGGAATCCTCATTGTGTGGTGTTTGTGGATGATGTTGAAGGTTTTGATGTTGAAAAAAATGGCACAAAATTTGAAAAACACGAAATTTTTCCCGAAAGAGTGAACACTGAGTTTATTGAAATCATCGACAGCAAGACTTTGAGAATGAGAGTGTGGGAGCGTGGAAGTGGTGAAACAATGGCATGTGGCACAGGAGCGTGCGCGGCTGTTGTCGCGACAACTCTAAACAACAAGTGCAAAAAGGGAGACGACATCAAGGTTATACTCAATGGTGGCGAACTTGTTATTAAATATACTGATGAAACTGTTCTTATGACGGGTGATGCAAATGTAGTGTTTGAAGGACAAATTTCTATTGAAACTTAAATATAAAAGGAGCTTGATTATGAAAATCAACACAAATTTTGAAAATTTGAAAGAAAATTATCTGTTTGCCACAATTGCAGAAAGAGTGGCAAAACACAAAGCAGACAACCCAATGAAAAATATTATTCGACTTGGAATTGGTGATGTCACATTGCCGTTGTCCAGAACAGTTGTGAATGCAATGAAAAAGGCGGCGGATGAAATGGGGGACAAACCCACATTTCGTGGATATGGAGAGTACCGCGGATATGATTTTTTGCAAAATGCAATCGCAAGGTATTATGCAAAAAATGGAGTGACATTGGTTCGTGATGAAATATTTGTGAGTGATGGCGCAAAAAGTGATGCAGGTAATTTTTTGGATATTTTTGACAAAAGCAATATTGTCCTTAATCCAGACCCAGTTTATCCTGTTTATGTCGACTCTAATATCATGGCTGGTCGCAAAATAATATTCACAAATGGCAATGAATCTAATGGCTTTTTGCCAATGCCTTGTGCAAAAACGCGAGCAGATATTATCTACATATGCAGTCCTAACAATCCAACAGGTGCGGTCTACACACGGGACGCACTCAGAGCATGGGTGGATTATGCAAACGAGCAAAACGCGCTTATAATATTCGATTCAGCATATGAAGCATTTATTAGTGATGACAATTTGCCGAGAAGTATTTTTGAAATTGATGGAGCAAGAACTTGTGCGGTTGAAATAGGGTCTTTGTCAAAAACAGCAGGCTTCACAGGAACTCGTTGCGGCTACACAATAGTTCCCATGGAATTGATGGCTGGCAAACATAGTATCAACAAACTTTGGTATAGAAGGCAGGCAACAAAATTTAATGGAGTGTCATATGTCATTCAACGTGGTGCTGAAGCAGTTTTTACTGATGAGGGACTTTCTGAATGTAAAGCTAACATTGATTACTACATGGGCAATGCCAGAATATTGTGTGATGCACTAACCTCAATGGGAATATCTCACACGGGTGGAACAAATTCACCATATGTGTGGCTAAGGTGCCCAAATGGACTAGGTAGTTGGGAGTTTTTTGACAAGCTACTCAATGAAGCTAATCTTGTGGGAACACCGGGCGCAGGCTTTGGAAAAATGGGCGAAGGCTATTTCCGTTTGACAGCTTTTGGCAGTCGTGAAGATGTGATTGAAGCTGTTGACAGACTGTCAAAATTAAAATAATAAGTCATATAAGCAAACAAAGAAATCAACGCAGTAATATCGTCATTGCGTTGGTTTCTTTGTTTAGAAATTTGGAAGATGAGTTTTTTCAAAATCTAGTTAAAAGAGACTTGATTCTAGTGAAAGTATTTGTGATTTTTGGAATTCTATTGTATAATAATCATTATCTTAAAGGAGATTAAAGTTTAAATGACTAACAATTTTGGAGATTTTTTGTATAAGTTGCGAAAAGAAAAAGGTATGACGCAAACTGAACTTGCTGATATATTGCATGTGACCAATAAAGCAGTATCAAAATGGGAAAACAGCGAAACAATGCCAGAAACCGCGCAACTTGTGCCTATATCAAAAATTTTTGATATTACTATTGATGAATTGCTTAATGGAGATCGTAAAACATCTGATGTTCAAAAATTCAACGATGATAATACTCTAGTGATTATTGAGCAAAAAAAATATAACATACCAAAACGAACAATACTTTCCATCGCGAGTGGCATGCTTTCTGTTTTGTTTGGTATCATGGTCATGTTTATCATGATGTTTTCTGGAATTTCAAATCATATTGCTATAGCTGTTTTGTTTGTTTTTATTGCTGGTTTTGTTTTTGTTTTTTCATATGAATTCATAATTTTGAGAATTGAACAAACATTCAAAAAAAGCAATGAAAATTCTAAAAATCAAATTTATTCAAAAAAAGGACAGTGCCTCGCAATTTTTATCGCATTAGGAATCAGCTTATGTTTTCTTTCTCCAAGTAGTTTGATTTTGGCATTTTATGGACAATGGAATTTTAGATTTATGACAACAAATCCGTCATTTACAGTCATATTTGGAGTCGCAGTATTCTTTGTTATGATTATTTGTGCTACTATGATATTAATTATTTTTGGATTGCTTTGTTACAATTTTTGTCAAGAGCAAAAAAAGAGTGTTCGAGAATAGAAATTATTAAAATGTGATTTGAAAATTTCCCAAAAACAGACATAAACTCAACAGTTTAGTCTGTTTTTTCCATAAAAAGACTTGCAATAAGCGCTCGTTATCTTAGTAGACGCAATAAATTAAAGAATATAATTGACTTATTCGTTGTTACAAGAAATTTTCAACAAATAAATCCTAGGATTTGATAATTGCTTGATGTTTTTGAGAAGATTTCATGAGTAGAATTTTCGCGCAAAAGGGCTGAAAACCCTTGACAAAATATTGTGTTTAAGGTAATATTAATTTGAAGTGTTTCCAAAAGAAAGAGCATTTTCTAATAAAGTAATTTTGTCGTTTGTTTTATTGCAGTTGTTATGGGTGGCTCTTTTGGCAGTATCCGTATTGTTTCCGCTTGCTGCAATACTCACAATTATTCCTATTATTGCACTCACGACACTTTTTCACATTAAAAATTGCAGGGTGAATTTGATTGTTTTAATTGCGACAAAGATTACTGCATCAATCGTTAGTAATGGGGATGTTATTGTTGTTTTATTTGCATTTGTGACAGTTTTTTCAACTCTTGGCATGCTGTGGGGATTGAAATGGCGCTCATACAAAGTCGGGGCAGGTATTTCAGCACTACTAGTTATTGTTTTGACCCTCACAACAATATTAATCTATACCTTGATTGTTGGAGAATCACCATATGAATTCGCATGGAACTATGTTGAATATTCTCTTGTCAGCGAAGGTGTTGTTTTTGTTCCTCATTCGCAAATAAGGCTTGTTGCAAGGTTTTATTACGCAATAAATCATGGAGCGCCAGCCGCGATCTTCAATTATGAACTCTACAACACTCGGGCAGTCGAAGTTTTTCAAGCGAGAGTTGTTGAGTGGAGTGAAACAACAATATTCTATCACATCATGTCAGCCGCGACATTCATCGGAATCTTCACTTATTTGCTAATCAAACTTGGTTATGTCAAGACCAAAAATCTCAAATTCACAAGCAACTGGGCGTTTACTGTTGTTACTGAACCTGTGAAGTTCAAAGACATGAGGCTCGATAGAAAGTTCTTTCTCTATTTTTTCTTGCCATCTCTTGCCATTATGCTCACGGGTTTTATTGCCTCGCTAAGTGGAAATGGTGGACTTGAGTCAACAATGGCCGCAATAGTGAATGTGGTGATAACAATTCCAACAGGTTTTGCATCATTCGCACTATTAGTTCACTCTCTTGACAGAATAAAATTAAAGAGAATCAAAGTTCCTTTCTTTGTCATCCTTGGGATATTGTTTGTTTGGGCAATGCTCAATTCGACAGTCATGCTAGTAGTATCATTCTTGGGCCTTGCAGATAGCTTGATTAACGTTAGAAAACTTCTTGACTATGCATTTGCTCCAATACCAAAAGAAGAGCTGGAAAAGAGAAAAAAAGAAATTGAAAAAAAGGTTGAAGAAGAAAAACAGAAAAGAGCGAAAGAAAAAGAATATGATGTGTTTAAAAAAATAGAAAGAGTGGATGATCCACTAAAAATAGATAATCTAGAAACTATTATCATGGAGGACGAAGAAGATAATGAAAGTAATTTTGACGAGTGATGTCAAAGGACAAGGAAAAAAAGGTGATGTCGTGAATGTTAGCGACGGCTATGCAAAAAATTTTTTGTTCAAAAATAACCTTGCGCTTGAAGCAAACCCAGCAAACATGAATGTTTTGAATAACGCGAAAAAATCAGAAGAGCATAGGCTTGCAGTTGAAAGAGCAGCCTTTCAAGAGATTGCGGAAAAAATCAACAAAACATATTTGACAATTTCAGTGAAAATTGGTGAGAATGGGCGATTGTTCGGAGCATTAAACACAACAAGTATTTGTGAAGCTCTTTCAAAACAAGGAATTGATATTGATAAGAGAAAAATTGTTCTCAATGACCCCATTAAGACGATTGGCAAACACAACTTGCAAGTGAAGTTGTATCAAGGTATTTCGGCACAATTGAAAGTTGATGTCGTGGGAGAATAATCTTTCAGACCCAAATAACAAGTCAAAACTGAATAATTATGTCTGACATAGTATTCAAATTAATACACAACAAACCTAAAAAACACAACAAACGGGAGAAAACAACAAAAATGGCAAAAGAAAGACACGAACTAAACAAAAACTTGGCTCAAATGCTAAAAGGTGGCGTTATCATGGACGTCACAAATGCAGAGCAAGCGAAGATCGCTCAAGACGCAGGAGCGTGCGCTGTTATGGCCCTTGAAAAAATTCCAGCAGACATAAGAGTTGCTGGCGGCGTTTCAAGAATGAGTGACCCAAAAATGATTCAAGGGATTCAAAAAGCAGTGACAATTCCTGTCATGGCAAAATGCAGAATCGGTCATATCGTTGAAGCACGTATTCTGGAGGCGATTGAGATTGATTATATTGATGAGAGCGAAGTTTTGACTCCTGCTGATGATATGTTGCAAATCGACAAAACTCAATTTAGCGTTCCTTTTGTTTGTGGGGCGAAGAACCTCGGCGAAGCACTGCGCAGAATTAATGAGGGTGCTTCAATGATAAGAACAAAGGGAGAACCGGGAACTGGAAATATTGTTCAAGCGGTTCATCACATGAGGACTATCACTGGAGAGATTGCTGAACTAACGAGTGCGAACTTGAAAGATAAAGCAAAAGAATACCGTGTCCCAGTTGAACTCATTGAAACTGTTTTCAAAAAGAAAAGATTACCAGTTGTTAATTTTGCAGCAGGCGGTGTCGCAACTCCAGCTGATGCTGCTTTGATGATGCTTTTGGGTGCAGAAGGTGTTTTTGTTGGTTCTGGAATATTTAAGTCTGGTGATCCAAAAAAACGTGCGACTGCAATTGTTAAAGCAGTCACAAACTTCCAAGATTATTCAATGATTGCAAAATTATCAGAAAACCTTGGTGAAGCTATGATTGGAATTAATGAAAAAGAAATAGAGGTTTTAATGGCAGAAAGAGGCTGGTAATCTCTTGGTTAAATTAATTGAGATTACTTCTTGCCACAAAAACCGATTTATTATTATTGCGAATATTGCGAAAATCTGTAGAGCAATTAGTAGGTGTCAAAAAACTGAAATAATTCGTTAAGATGAGGGAAAGACGAATTAGTCATTTTGAACATTAACTGGATTGTTTTCAATTTTGTGAGGACGCTATTAGTTTCTTTCTTGAAATTAATTATACCAAAGAACCTCGCGATGATGGATTGATGTTTTGTGATTGATAGATGCAAATCTTAAAGGTCGACAACCTATGGCCGTTATTATTTAGAAATGAAAATTGGAATACTCGCTGTTCAAGGCGCTTTTATTGAACACAAATATGCTTTAGACTCTCTAGGTGTCGAAAGTTTTGAGATTAGACAAAAAAAAGATGCAGAAATTGATTTTGATGGTTTAATTCTTCCCGGGGGAGAAAGCACTGTCATGAACAAACTTCTTCGAGAACTGGATATCTTTGAAACACTAAAAGAAAAAATTCACTCTGGACTACCTGTTTTTGGGACTTGTGCTGGAGTGATTTTGCTTTCCAAAGTTATTGCAAACGACAATTTTACTTGCTTTGCGAATGCAGATATCGTGGTTGAGCGAAATGCTTATGGCAGACAACTTGGCAGTTTTTTGGTAGAAGGAAAATTTGCTAATAACGTGATTGAAATGAGTTTTATTCGTGCCCCAAAAATCACAAAAGCAGGAAAAGGTGTTGAAATTTTGGGAGTAGTTAGTGGCGATATTGTCGCCGTAAAGGACAAAAATCAACTTTTAACAACATTTCATCCAGAATTAAACACTAACATTGTTCATAAGTATTTTATTGAGATGGTTGTTAATAGGCGCTAAAAAAGTTAGTTTCTGTGAATTATGTCTGACATAATTCACAGAAATCATTAAAAGGAGATTAAAAAAAATGAGAAGTAGAGGAAATGGAACAAGACCCCGAAGGAGAGGTTGTTTTGTTCGAATTGCAATTTTGGCAGTTCTTGCAATTGCAATTGGAATAAGTTTTATTTGGGCACCACAAATCAATCATGCACTAGGACTTCGCGGGGTTGAAGAAGATGTTTTTGGTGGTGACTACACAGCAAACGACATTATCAACATGGGTGATGGGGATTCACGCATGGTTATTCATTTTGTTGATGTTGGTCAAGCTGACTCTCAATTGATTTTGACACCATCTGGTCAACGTATAATAATCGATGCTGGAACTGGAATCGGTCCGTCATCGGGTTGGCTAATGTCCTACATATACGAGAACTTCGATAGCCAGTATATGTATGACAGACAGTTTGGTTTTGACTATGCAATCTTGACCCACGCTCACGAAGACCATATGGGCGAATTCTATCATGTTCTTGAAAGATATGGCGCAAGAGTTTTTTATCGTCCAAACGTTCTTGCAACGAGAAGAGGGTTCACTGATCCGGGAGCAAGCATGCTAAGGCGTGACTATCAAGGAAGATTGCAAGAGCAAAGCACTTTAATCTATAGTGAGGTTTTAAGAAGAGTTCACAACCCACGCTTGGTCGAAGAGGTTCGCATTATTTCACCATCCCTGCCGGTTGCCCACAAATCAATAACACCGATTGGCTATCCCGAAACCATCACAAGAGACGATTCTAATTTCTATGAATTGGTTTTCTACACTCCGCTTCGGTATTTCTATTCAAATCAGAATGATTTTTCACCAATAAAAATATTACGCTATCAAGGAAGGCAAATCGTTTTAACGGGAGATGCGGAACTTATTGGTGAAAGAGATTTTGTTGATAGAGCAAACAATCCCGTTGGAAGACCAACAAAATTTGAAAGATTCCTTGAGCCTAATTTCACTGTTTGTGTTATTGCTCTCGGTCATCACGGATCAAGAACATCCTCTCATGATTTCTTTCTCGACTTTTTGACAACCGCTGAGTCTCGCCCAAATGTTATTGCAATTATTTCTGCAGGACAAAACAATCGACACGGGCATCCGCACGGTCAAGTCCTCAACAGACTTGATGAAATGGGTTTTAGTGAAGAAAATATTTTGAGAACTGATATTCATGGCACTATAGTTATGACAATTGTCCCAGATGCGACGAACCCGGTTTTCGGAAGACTTTATGTTGGTGGCTCAGTTCACAGAATTGAAGATGCAACTGTTTCGGTTGTTTTGACATGGATTCCACTTTCAATAACTTTGTGGGTGATTGTTGCGTTGTTTGTCATGCTTCCAGTTTTCGCCAGAAGAAGAGGACGATCACCTCGTTCTCCAAGAACACCAAGAGCGCCACGTCAACCTCGAAACAACAACAATCGCTCAAACAACATTCGAAATAATAACTCATTTAGTCGTCCAAGCAATAGCAGTCGAAATACCAATAGCAGTCGAAACAACAGTAACAATAGGAACAGCAACAACAATCGAAACAATAACAACAACAGTAGGTGGTAATTTTTTTGAACGCAGAAGTTCTGTTTTCAGTTTTTAGAGCCTCCGTTGGAGCTGAAGGAATGAACCATCTTCAAGTTCTAGGAATTGAATTATGTCAAACACACTGTGATAACAAGGAGTCAAAAATATGGAGTTAACAAAAAAAGAACTTATTGAGAGAAAAGAACGTTTTATCGCTGCAATGAACCATGTGAATGGGGATTGGGATTATGCGCTTTTCATTTCAAAAGTCAACCAATATTACTTCACGGGTTCAATTCAAAATGGAATATTTGTCATCAAAAGGAATGGTGATAGTTTTTTCTTTGTTCGCAAAAGCGTGGAACGAGCAAAATTTGAAAGTCCAATAAAAGACAATATTTATTCAATAAAAACCTATCGAGATTGCATTGGAATCATTGACGAAAATCTCGGAAACGCTTTTATTGAAGATGAAGTTTTTTCTTATGCAATTTTGGGGAGACTTCAAAAATATTTCAAAGTTGAAAAAATTCATTCTGTTGAAAAAATTATCCAATTTGTTCGTTCGGTAAAATCAGAATATGAACTTTATCTCATGCGGAAATCGGGACAACAAGTTGAAATAATGATGAACGAAGTTGTGCCCAAGATACTGCAAGAGGGGATGAGTGAAGCTGAATTCTCTGGACATATGTATCTTGAGATGATGAAAAGAGGTTATCAAGGAAGCTCAAGAATCTCAATGTTTCAAACCGAAATTGCTGGTGGCAATTATTCCTTTGGACAAAACATGCTACTTCCAACAAATTTTGATGGCCCGGGTGGTTGGCGAGGAAATTGTCCAGCTTATCCAAGCGGAGGAAATCCTCAAACAAAATTAAAAAAAGGGGATTTGGTTTTTGTTGACACTTGCTTCACAATCGAGGGCTATCATACTGACAAGACTCAAATCTATTCGTTTGGGCAAAATCCAAACGAAGAGGTTTTAAAAGCCCATGATTTTTGCAAAAAACTAATCGAAAAAATCTCAAAGAAAATGATAATTGGTGCTATTCCATCAAAAATTTATGAAGATATCCTTACTGAACTAACTGAAGAAGAACTCAAAGGTTTCATGAATGGCGTTCGTTTTTTGGGACATGGAGTTGGATTGCTTATTGACGAATTCCCAGTTATCGCAAAAGGTTTTGACATGCCACTTATGGAAAACATGACAATAGCGCTTGAACCAAAAAAACGAGTCGAAGGAGTTGGTTTAGTTGGAGTTGAAGAAACCTATCACATAACAAAAAATGGTGCGGTAAGTTTGACTGGAAAGCCGAGAGACATTATCGTTGTTTGATTTCAAGATTATATCTTTGTATTTTTAATTAGCTCTTGCTAGACTTCAAAGGCAAAGAAAAAGTTGCAGGACTGTGCTATGTCAGAGCGAAGAGAGATTCGCACTAATTATGTCACGCATAGTTAGCTATTAAAGCTTTTCAAAACGCAAATGAAAAACAAACAGGTGTTGTTCACGGACGATTTCAACGGCTCCACAACGGGCATATGGAGTATTTGATTGAGGGACTAAAGCGTTCAGATTGGTTGATAGCTGGAATCACCAACTATGATTTGTTGAATGTTGTTAAAAATCTAGATTTGACAAACACAAGAATGTCAATCCAATCAAATCTTTTCACATTTTATGAAAGATTTGTTATGATTAAAGAAAGTCTTCTTGAGTCTGGAGTTGGACTAGATAAATTTGAAATTGTTCCTTTTCCGATTGAAAGAGTAGAAAATATTCGAAATTTTGTCTCTCTTGATGCAATATTCTATGTCACCATTTATGACGATTGGGGAAAGGAGAAATTAAAAATTCTTCAAAACTTGGAAGTTGAAACAGAAGTAATGTGGGAAAAAACTATTCGGGAAAGATTGACGAGTGGAACGGAAATAAGAAAAATAACAGCTAATGAAAAGTGGGAACACCTAGTTTCAAAAACTGTTTTTGATTATATCACGAAAAACAAACTAGACAAAAGAATTAGAAGTATTTTTTAATTTGTCGTTTAATTTGTTTGACTTGTTTTTTAAAATCATATATATTTGAATTATCAAGATGCTAGGGGTGCCGTGAATAAACGGCTGAGATGGCAAAAGCATGCCAGACCCTATGAACCTGTGAGTTAAGACTTGCGTAGGGAAGCATACTAATACTTGTTTGAATTTTTAGGTTAATTTTTCAAAAACTCGTATGTGTATTTTCCAATGCATGTGCGAGTTTTTTTGTTTTGTTTTTTTTTATTGAAAAACATTGAATGTCAAAATCTTTTTAATGCTATTCAAAAGACAGTAACTTTCGCGATAACATCAAGTTGATAAGTTGATTTGTTCTGTGTATGCGCATAAAAGTATAGCTCTTGAGTGAAATTATTGAAAAAACCGAACCATACTATGTCACGCATAGTTAAATAAAAAAACAACTAAAAGGAGGTTTCCATGAAAGAAACTATTTCAACAAACGAAGAAAATGAAGATGTGGTGAAAAAAGACGATTTTTTTGACCACACTTCCAACAAACACGAGGATGATGATAATGAAATCATTGCTCCAACTAAAGAACGAGGGTTTCGTAACAAGCACTTGCGTGCAATAACCTATGGGGCAATATGCTTGGCATTATCTTTTGCTCTCTCGTTTGTTGGCTTCAGAATGCCAATGGGCGGAATGATTTCTTTGGGAGCGATTGTGCCAATTGTTATATTCGTCTATCTTTTTGGTTTCAAATATGGCATTGTCATTGTTGTTGCAAACACAATCTTAAGAACAGTGACAGGTTCAACCATTCTAGGTTTTGGACAAGTTGTTCTTGATTATGTTATTCCAATGATGGCACTTATTATTATTTCACTTGTCCCGAAACTACTTAACCCAAAAAACGAGGGTGGTAAGTTTTTTGAATTGGGAGTTTATGTTGGGATTGGGTTGTTTGCAATTATTCGATGGGTCAGTCAAACTTTGTCGGGAATAATTTATTTTGATGCACCACTTGGCTTTTCACTTCTCTATAATAGTTTTGGGTTGGTTGATGCCACAATCGCTGCGATTATTTTGGTTGCACTATTTCGCTCAACCGCATTTGTTCGAGAACTTCAAAAAATCCAAGCGTTGCAACATGACATGATAGCTCCTTCAAACGAGGCTGTTAAAATTGTCAACAAAAAATCAATCGTTACTATGATTATGATTTGGGTTGCTTTCATTGCCGTGTTTTTGACGTCAAGTGCGTTTTTTAGAAGAGATATTGAACCCCTTAATGCTGAAGTTGAAAGACATCAAGCAACTATGGAGCAACTTGAAGAAACTGTTCCAAATTGGAATTTAAGAAGAACTAGGGGCTCTGAAAATGAAACCGCACGGCTCGAAAATGTTCTTGAACACAGAATCGCATGGCTTGGCAACACTGATGAAAGACTGTCTAGTCTTAATGACGAGCGCAACGCATTGATCGAGCAAATTGAAACCTTGGAATATCGAATTTCACAATTGCAATCAGATGAAGCCCGAGCGCTACTCGCTCCACAATTAGCAAGATTAAACACTCAACTCTATGGTTGGGGGGAATCTCGAGATATCCGTCTTGCTGAATATCAAGCACAAATCGTAGTTTTACACAATTTGAATACTTCTCGTTTGCTTCTAATCGCCGCCCAATACGGATTGGATCAAAACAGCGATGAATTCAATATTTTGCAATCGCAAATTAACAACACATGGCGTTGGCACCTAAGGCAATACGACCCATATCGCTTCAATGACAGAACACTTCGCCCAGCACGCTCACATCGCAACCAAGTAATTTGGTCGTATATTGGAACGAATCTTTTCTTTGCACTACTTGCTCTTGGTGTGACAATTGCGCTGGAAAAAAGAAGCGTTGTTGGCGACAAAAAAGTTGAAAAAGTTGAAGAAGGCAAATAAATTATCTAACTATGTCACGCATATATTGTAAAAAAAACCTAGCATTACTGCAAATTAAGTAGCATGGGTGTCTTATTCAAGGAACCAAAGAGATTGAGAATAATTTTGCGGGCAACACTACTCTAGCGCAATGAAAAGTTTATATCATAGCAACAACTAAGATGATATTTCCTTAAACATAAACTCACAGATAACTTTTCCCACTAATCCTGTGACTGATTGCTTTCATAAAATAACACCTCAAATTGTGAAAGGGAGAATAATCTCTCTTTCACAATTTGTTTTTGACTGCCTTTTTTCCTTGCAATAGTTTTTTAAATTTGTTATAATTTAACTCTAAGCGTTATGAACGCTAAAGGAGAATGCAAATGAAAAGAGAAGTTATTATCGCTTGTGACTTTCCGTCAAAAAAAGAACTCTACACTTTTTTAGAGCCGTTTGAAAAAGAAGGACTAAAGCCGTTTTTGAAAATAGGCATGGAACTGTTTTACCGCGAAGGGCCTAGTATCATCGGCGAATTAAAAGCAAAGGGTGCAAAAATATTTTTGGATTTGAAACTTCATGATATTCCCAATACTGTTGGAAATGCAATGAAAAATATTGGACTACTCGGTGTTGAAATCACCAATGTTCATGCAGCGGGTGGTATTGCTATGATGGCTGCTGCTAGAAAAGGTCTTGATGAGGGAGCAGCAAGAGTCAACGCAAAAAGTCCAATACTCCTTGCAATAACTCAACTTACGTCTATTGACGAAGAAACTTTGAAAAAAGATTTGTTGATTGAAACGAGCCTAAAAAACACTGTCGTTCATTATGCAAAAAATGCAAAAACGGCTGGTTGTGATGGTGTTGTTTGTTCAGCTCAAGAAGTCAGCGAAATGAATCAACTTGGTCTTGTTGGTTTGACCCCCGGAATCAGATTAGAGGGAGACAGTGCAAACGACCAAAAAAGACTTGCAACTCCAGCGTTTGCAAAAGAAGCAGGAAGCACCTACATCGTTGTTGGGAGAAGCATAACACATGCTAGCGACACAGTTGGAGCATATAAAAGATGCGTCAGGGATTTTGAGTAAGGATTAGCATTGTGGATAGAAAACTTTTGGAAACAAAATTTCATGACAAAATGGTGGAAATTTATCATGAAACAAAAAGAGTTGTATAATAACTATTTTTTGGAGAATGATTTAACACGGTGTTTATGACGCAAGCTAAGCGTTTGCTTGCAGGAAATGATAACAAGATGGCTTTTCGACTTTAATATATTTCTGTGGCAAGATTGAATTGACCATGGAATACATAATTTATCACACAAAAGAATTCCACTCTCTTTTTGATGAAAGTGAAATTAAAACAATCAAGGAAAGACTAGGTTTAAAAAAAACCTTAACCAAAAAAATTATGAAAAAACAAATTGAATTTAGTGTCGACAGCATTAAGCCGTTGAACAGTGGAGTAATTGAATTAAAGCTAGTCTCAAAAGAACAGCTGCCAGAAATTAAGGGCGGTCAGTTTTTAATGCTTTACTTAAACGATAATTCAAAGATACTAAATAGACCATTTGTTATCTACAAATGGGACTCTAATTCAATAACGCTTGGAATAGCTATTGTTGGAAAGGGGACGGAACAAATTACTAAACTGAAAAAAGGTGACAAAGTTTCAGCACTTTTGCCACTTGGAAACGGTTGGGAAATTGGCTTGAAGCCTCATCACAAAAAAGTTGCGATTATTGGAAGCAGTATCGGTGGAGTTGCAGTTCACCCTATTCTGTTGTCATTCCCAAACAAAGAATGTCACACATTTCTTGGCTTTAAGGACAAACAAAACATAATGTTTGAAAAAGAGTTCAAGAAAACCAACCTAAAAATTTCAACAGTCGATGGCTCTTATGGCTTCAAGGGCTATGTCAACGAAATGTTTGAAGATGCTTTGAATTCGGGCTTCAAACCAGATGTTATTTTAGCATGTGGCTCACATTTGACGCTTCAACTAGTGAAAGACATCGCAATAAGACGAGGCATTGAATGCTTTATGTCGGGTGAAGAAAGAATGGCTTGTGGGATTGGGGCATGTTTGGTTTGCACTTGCAAAATTCAAAAGGACGAAGGCGGTGAAATTCAACACCAAAGAGTGTGCGCGGATGGCCCAGTTTTCAATATTAGGGAGGTCGTGTTGTAATAATGAAGAAATGTGCAAATAAAAAACAAATTAAAATGACCAAATATCTTGAATCAAAAAATAGGGAGGCTGGGTTGTAATGATTGATAACAATTTAAAAGAACCAAACCTAAAAATTAATATTGCGGGGGTTGAATTCAAAAATCCGATTATCACCGCAAGTGGTTGCTATGGTTTTGGAAAAGAATACAACGAACTCTATGACATAAATTTGCTTGGCGGAATTTCGACAAAAGGTTTGACGCTTGAACCAAGACAGGGTAATGTTGGTGTGAGAGTTGCGGAAACCAATATGGGAATGCTTAACTGTGTTGGACTTCAAAATCCGGGAGCTGAAGGCTTTATTAAAGACGAAATGCCATTTTTAGAGAAATTAAACACTGTCATCATCGCAAATTGTGCGGGAAAAACGGAGGAAGATTATGTCGCGCTTCTTGAGAAAATTGAGACAACAAAAGTCGATATGATTGAACTCAATATCTCTTGTCCAAATGTTAAGACTGGGATGGCTTTTGGAGTTTTGCCAAGTGAAGTCGAAAGAATGACACGCTTAGCGAAAAAGGCAACAAAAAAGCCACTAATGATAAAACTAACTCCAAATGTCGCAAATATTATTGACAATGCAAAAGCTGCTGAACAAGGTGGAGCGGATGCAATATCACTGGTCAACACTCTTTTAGGTCTTAGCATAGACCTAAAAACTCGTCGTCCAATACTCGGCAACAACTTTGGTGGATTGTCGGGACCTGCTATTAAGCCGGTTGCACTTCGAATGGTTGCACAATGTTTTAAAGCAGTTAAAATTCCAATTGTCGGAATGGGTGGAATTCAGTCAACCCAAGATGTTTTGGAATTCATGATCGCAGGGGCTCGCGCAGTTCAAATTGGAACAGCAAACTTTTATGACCCTTTTATTTGCAAAACAATAGCAAATGAGTTGACAACATATTTGAAAAATAGTAAAATTGAGGATATTAACGAAATTGTGGGAACTCTTGTGTATAACTAGATCAGCTTCGTGGTCTAGAAAAAGTGTGTTCTTTTTGCGATTTTTTGCTTAATCAATCCATTCCCGCAACAAGACTGCAAGGGGTCGTGCTTAAAATAATACAATAAAAAGGATTTAACTTAAAAAGGATTAAAAGTGCTATTAGCACAAAGGGAGACACAAAATGTCACTTAAAAAAGAACAAATCTTAGAACTTTTTCAACAATCTGGTGCGGTTTTGTCTGGACATTTTCAATTGACAAGTGGAAGACATGCTGACACTTACATGCAGTGTGCAAAATTATTTGAAGATGCAAAAATTTCTGAAAAATTGTGCAAAGCAACTGCGGAGTTGTTTAAAGACATTAAAATTGACTTTGTGGTGTCGCCAGCAATCGGCGGAATCATCATGGGGTATGAACTTTCAAAGCACTTGGGTGTAAAAAACTTTTTCGCAGAACGTGTTGATGGAAAAATGACTCTAAGGCGCGGTTTTTCACTTCCAAAAGGCAGTAAAGTCATCGTCTGTGAAGATGTTGTCACGACTGGCGGAAGCGCCAAAGAAGTTGTTTCGCTAATCAAAGAGTTGGGAAGTGAAGTCGTCGCAGTAACAAGTATTGTTGACCGCTCTAATGGAAGTGTTGAATTTGGAACATTGTTCCGCGCTCTTCTTCCAATTGATGTTAAAAGCTATGAGCCGAACGAATGCCCAATCTGCAAAACAGATGTTCCACTCTATAAACCCGGCTCAAGAGTCTAAGAAACATGTTTTAATAGAATTTTTTCCTTTTTAAAATAAAATTAAAAAAATAACATATTATAGTATTGAGTAAAGTTGCTCAACATGAGACTTGAAAGATTAGAAATTTAAATCAAACTAATTTTTTGAGTGACCACAAACACACAACAGCGCCCTCTAGGCGCAAAGGAGGCATAATATTATGGGTAGACGCAGAAGAAGTGGAGGGGACGGATTGGCATTTTTCTCGGTTCTTATCGTTATCGGTGTTGGTTTGTCGCTTGCAATCGCTTGGACAATTGGCATGATTTCGCCAAGAGTTGGAGGCGTGGCAATGGACATCGCGTTCATAATCATGACAATAGCACTTATTGTTCCAGTCATACTCTCATTCAGAGCAAGAAAAGACCGCGGAATAGTTTGGTTTATTTTGTGGATAATTGCACTTATCATGATTATCGTATTTGGAATACTGATGTTTGGACTTGGAAGATGGTTCTAGGAAAAGAACAGGAATTTAAAGAAACCGGTAAAAAAAACGGAGGAAAAAATGGCGACAGCAGTCAAAAAAAGAAAAAAACAAGGCTATTTTTCAAAATTAGGACTAAGACAACTAGCGGATTTGCTCATGCTTGTTGGTGCAATCCTTATTTTCATTGGACTTTTAACCACTAATACTGTTTTGGTGGTGGGATTGGCTTTTTATATTGTTGCAGCATTAATTGCAATTTTTAGAGTTGTGAGAGTAATGCTTTCGGGCATTTCTAAAAAATCTCCAGAGTTCAAAAGAGCTTTAATCAACGCGATAGTAATGGCACTAATCCTTGGACTTGCCATTTTTGGTTTTATTTACGCGTTAGTTTAAAAAAAAGAAAAAACAAAAAAAAGACTGTTTCATTTGAAGCGGTCTTTTTTTTTTTTTTTTGATTATGATAATGAATAAACTTCTCACCGCGGTAAGGCTTCAAATATCAAGCTTAACTGAAACGTGGGCGAGATTGCAGGGAATTAGCCCGAAAATATTGAAAAATCAAACTATTTCTCAAAAATCATCCAATAAAATATGAACACAACTCACTGTTTTAAAATAAAATATAACATGATACTTCTAAATACATATATGCATTCAACGCAATTATTTTTGCGTAAATTTATGTGATGTGTAAGGAGACTTTTTTATGAACAATAATTGTTGTTGCTGTTTACGTGGACCGAGAGGATTCACGGGAGAAACGGGTGCGCAAGGACCTAGAGGATTGCAAGGACCTGTTGGAGAAAGAGGACCTATGGGACCATGTGGTTGTGAAGGTCCAGAAGGTCCACAAGGTCCAATTGGAGTGACTGGACAGCAAGGTCCTGAAGGAATTCAGGGTCCAACCGGTGCAGAAGGTCCAATAGGTCAGGCTGGTGCTAATGGGGCGGATGGCTTGACTCCAAGTATTGGTGAAAACGGAAATTGGTGGTTGGGAACCACTGACACGGGCATTAACGCAGTTGGGCCTAGTATTGCTGGAAATTATGAAAGTTTGATTAATGCTGGAGAATTTTTGCAAGACGAGTTATTAACTTTTCCCAATGGCGGATTTGTTCAGAGAGGGATGAGCATTGACAGCTCTAGAAAAGTGATAACTTTGGAAAAATCAGCTTACTATCGAATCACTTATTTTGGATATCTTTATGCTACAAGCGGAACCCCTCACATCAATATTTTGAAAAATGGAGAGGACTTAAATTATTTCACAGTTGCAGAAAACCAAGGAGGATTAACAGTTATTGATATTGTTTATCCATTCATGGCTAATGACACGCTTTCTCTTGTTGTGCGAAATGGTAACGTGCAATATTGGGAAAACGCGAACAATGAAATCAATGGATTCCTAACAATTGTTGGTTGGGGTCTAATCTAACAAATTCGCAACAATAAAAAACTCACTAGAAAAAGGTGAGTTTTTTATTGTGATAGTATCATAGGTTTGTAATATTTCTTATAAACCTTTTTTCTTTCCAAAAATAGGCTTGAAACCTATAGGTTACAAGCCTAAGTGTTATGAGCTATTTTTGTTGTTTTTATTGACATTACTCTCACAAAATTAATGGAATGAGAGATGTTTGGACAGAAGTTTATGTCCTAAATTATTTTTGCAAAGGTAATTGCTATTGATATTCAAATAATATTATTTTCTCAAGATGTCGGCATTTACAGCGTGAATTTAGAATATCCACATTCTTTCAATTGAGTTTATTCTCCTTTGAAGTTGTTTTGTCTGAGAGCTTCATAGAGAACAAGAGCAACGCAATTTGAGAGATTGAGGGAACGAATTTCGCCGACCATTGGAATTAGCAAGGCAGTTTTCTCATTTGTTTCGATTAAGGAATTTTGAAGCCCCTTGTCCTCATTTCCAAAAACTAAAAATGAATTTTTTGGAATTTTTGCATCAGTGTAGAGGTTTTTTGCTGTTGTTTCAATAAAGAAAAAAGGGGAGTTCTTATTTGCGTTTTGCAATTCTTCAAATGATTCCCAAACTTTCACTTCAAGCTTATCCCAATAATCAAGTCCCGCTCTTTTTAATGCCTTGTCAGAAATATCAAAACCAAGAGGTTTGACCAAATGCAAAACAGAACCAGTGCAAGCACAGGTTCTCGCAATATTTCCAGTGTTCGATGGAATTAAAGGCGCGACTAAGACAATATTAAACATGTTGAAATGTGTTCACTAGCTCATGCTCAGCGAACAATTATTGTTGAATTTTAACAATAAAATTCGGCACTCTTAAACATTGTGCGTTGAGTATCTTTTTTTTATTTCTTCCCAGCAATTCGAACTGACCAAATCGGCACACCGAGAACTTTTGCAATTTGTCGTAGTGATGACCCCGGAATAGTTTTGACTGTTGCAAGTAGTTCTTTCAATGTTTCATCCGGCAGTGTGTGGAGGCTTTGCATTTCAACATTGTAGTGGGTGCATATTTCGATTGCAAGTTCTTTTAGGCGCTTGTCAGAAAGAGGAACTTTTGAATAGAATTCAATAAATGTTTTTTGCTCTCGTTGATTCATAAAATCAATGAATTTCTCTTTTGAATCAAAAACTGTAAGCAAATAATCTTTATTGACAACGTCTCGTATTTCATTGATATATGAATGATAGCTTGACCATTTGTATTCATCAAGTTTTGCTCCCGGTCGAACAGGGTGCTGGTGAATATATCTTGAACAAAATAAAATGTCTTTGGTCTCTTCAATCGCTTCACTTTTGAATCTGGACTGAAAAAGATTTCCTTGTCTTTCATATTTTTTGTTATACCAAAAAACATAGGTTGCAAGAATGTTTTGAATGATTTTAGAAATAGGTGCATCAACTTCTTTGATTAGAAGGTGAATATGATCTCTCATAAAGCAATATGCAAACAGTTCATATGGAAACTTTTCCTTTGTTGTTTTCACTTTGTCCAAAAAAATATATCCATCTTCATCGTCAAAAAATATAGTTTGACGATTAATACTTCTTAAAACAATATGATAGATACCTAATTGACTCGTTTCTCTTTCTAGCCTTGGCATTATTATATTTTAACATTGTAAAAAAACAAAGTCAAGTTTTTTGAGTCGAAATCAATTTTTTCTTCCGAACAAAATCTCTAAAAAAAGTGTTCACAAATATTGCAAACACCCGAAAAATAATTTTTAATATGGGTATCCTATTCAGACAACCTGCTTTTTTGGAAAAATATTTAAAGAGATTTCCTTTAGGGTGGGGGCATATTGTTAATAATGCACACCTAAATGAAGTTAGCAGAAAGTAAATATCTAAGTGTGCTTCTTGACACAAAAACGAGAGACCCTACAAGCAAAATTTTCTCAAAGACTCATTTCAAAAAGGTTGTGTGAATAAGGATATCCGAATTTTTTAATGAATTATGTCACGCATAGTTCGTTAAACTACTGGACTTCTTTTGACAATTTTTGAATCGCTTTTTTTTCTATTCTTGAAACATAGGAGCGTGATATTTTTAGTCTTTCGGCAACTTCTAGTTGGGTCATCGGCTCATTACCATCAAGACCATAACGCGCAAAAATTATGACCATTTCACGCTTTGTCAAAACTTTTCGAAGTATTTTACTAATTCTCTCCCAAAGAACTTGGTTCTCAACTGTTGTCAAAATGCACTCATCTGGAGTTGGCAAGATGTCCATTAATGTTATTTCATTGCCATGCTTATCAGTTCCAAAACTCTTTGAAAGGGAGACCGTTGAACGGTGTTTTTTTGATGAGCGGATATACATTAATATTTCGTTATCAATACACTTTGCCGCATATGTTGCAAGTCTTGAGCCCTTGTTGTCTTTAAACGACTCAATACCTTTAATTAGTCCAATACTTCCAACGCTGATGAGATCTTCCGCTTCGCCTGCGTTGCTATATTTTTTTACAATATGAGCAACAAGTCTTAGGTTGTGACGAATCAAAATCTCGCGGGACTCCATATTTCCCTCACGCATTTTTTTAATATGCATCTCTTCTTCTTCAAAACTAAGCGGCTCTGGAAATTTTGTTTCACCATTGACATAGGCAGTGAAGAAGAATATCTTCGACAAAAAATTAGCCAAACTTTCAAAAATCATTGTAATTCCTCCAATCCATTTTATGTCGAAAAATGTCGTTTTGTGCATGTCCTAATAAAAAAATTAATGGTTTTTAATAAAATTTGAAAACTTGAACAAAAAGTGTTGCACATGCTTTCCGCAAGATAATTAACAAACTGTTTCAAAATAGTCGAAAATAGTTGAACTATGGGTGAGAATGTGATATAATGGAGGCATGGGAAGAGAATATAAAGCACAAGACATCAAAGTTTTGGAAGGCTTGGATGCGGTTCGACTGCGTCCGGGCATGTATATTGGAACAACAGGAGTCAAGGGACTTCATCACATTTTGTGGGAAATAGTCGACAACGCAATCGATGAAATTGCGAATGGTCATGGAAATCATATAACAGTCACTCTTTATGAAGATGGAAGTGCATCTGTCGAAGATAATGGCAGGGGAATTCCTGTTGACATTCATCCAACACTTGGGGTGAGTGGTGTTGAAGTTATTTTTTCAACACTTCATGCGGGTGGCAAGTTTGATAGCGAAAACTACGCGCATTCTGGCGGACTTCATGGAGTCGGTTCATCTGTCACAAATGCTCTTTCGGAGTGGGTTATCGTTGAAGTCTACAAAAACAGGACAACCTATCGCATGGAATTTGAAGCAAAAATGGTTGATGGCAAAATCAAAGGCGGTGTTCCAAAATATAGCCTTATTGACACGGGGCAATATGTCAATAAACGTGGTTCATTTGTTCGTTTCAAACCAGATGCGCGAATTTTTGAAACAACAAACCTTAATTCGGACACTATTTCAAACCGACTCAAAGAGCTTGCTTTTTTGAATAAAGGCATGCGAGTTACTTTTGTCGATGAAAGAGTTGACCTTAAAAGAGAGTTTTGTTTTGAAGGCGGACTCACTGATTTTGTTAAATATTTGAATGAAGCAAAATCTCCGTCACACGCTGAACCGATATTTTTGGGTGGAAAAAGAGAAAATGTCACTGGCAAAAACGATACAATCTTCATGGAAACAGCCCTTCAATACACCGATGTCTACACTGAACACATTTTCTCATATGTCAACAATATTCCAACAAGCGAGGGCGGAACTCATGAAACTGGACTAAAAACAGCATTAACAAAAGTTCTCAACGACCTTGCAAGAAAAACTGGAATGCTCAAAGAAAAGGAAGCGAATCTTTTAGGGGATGATTTTCGAGAGGGACTCACTTGCGTTCTTTCAATAAGAATGCAGAACATTCAATTTGAAGGCCAAACAAAAACAAAACTTGGAAATCCAGAAGCAAAAGATGCCATTTATTCAATTTTCTCAGAAAAACTGCTTGAATACTTTGAGGCACCCGAAAACAAAACAACACTTGACATAGTCTTAAAAAAAGCAATCGCAGCTGCAAAAGTTAGAGAAGCCGCTCGCAAACAAAAAGAGATCGCACGAGCGAAAAATAGCATTGAAAACTTTAACCTTGTTGGAAAACTTTCAAGCTGCACAGGCAAAAAGCCGGAATTTAATGAACTATTCATTGTCGAGGGAGACAGTGCGGGTGGAACAGCAAAACAAGCAAGAAACAGAACTTTCCAAGCAATCCTTCCATTAAGAGGAAAGCCGTTGAATGCGGAAAAAAAGAGACTCGATCAAGTTCTTGCGAACGAAGAGATGAGGACAATTATTTCAGCATTGGGAAGTGGAATTGGTGAGGATTTCAATGTCGAAAATCTTAATTACCACAAAGTAGTAATTCTTTCCGATGCCGATCAGGACGGAGCGCACATTCGAGCAATACTCTTGACATTTTTCTTTAGATATATGAAAGATCTTGTCAACGAAGGTCATGTTTATATTGGAATGCCACCACTCTACAAAGTTGCAAAAAAAGATACTGCCGAATATGTCTATAGCGACAGAGAACTTGACGATGCAAAGTCAAGAGTTGGGCGCGGTGCAATCATTCAAAGATATAAAGGTCTTGGAGAGATGAGTGCAGAGCAACTTTGGTCGACGACAATGGATCCAGACAGAAGAACTCTTGTTCGAGTCTCAATTGAAGATGCTGCGAGAGCGGAAAAATTAATTTCAACATTGATGGGTGATGCGGTTGACCTTAGAAAGACCTATATTATTGAAAATGCAAATTTTGCAAAAGAGGACACATTTGTTGACAAACGCTAGGAAAAACAACAAAAAAACAATAATATATCAATGCTATGCGTGACATACTTTGACTAAAAATCAGAAAAATACAATGAAACATATCGACGCAATCAACAAAATTCTTGACGAAAATAACAATAGTGCTGTCGAATTTGACGGAATAGCTTTTGAGCAAGTTGCATTAATCCCTCATAAAAGCATTTTATATGCATTGCTAGAGCCAAAAAAACTCAACACAAATACTCAAAACTCGGAAAACTACGACAATGAAATAATGGTTTTTTCGATTGATTTCAATCAAGAAAAAGAAGAATATTTGCTCAATGAAGTTGAGGATTTGAAAATTCTTGAATCCATTTATGACATCTATTTAGAACTTTATGATGAAGCAAGAATGAATCACAAATCTGAATAATCTTAAACATGCGAACTGAAAAAGGTTCTTGAATTTTTAAAAAGCAGAACAAGGAAAAAGAAAATGAGTAACATCGAACAAACAGAAAAAAATGACAGGGTAATTATCAAAACAATGGAAGAGGTTATGCATGACAGCATGATGCCATATTCAGAATATGTTATTTTGGATAGGGCACTTCCACGTGTTGAAGACGGACTAAAACCAGTTCAAAGGCGTATTCTCTACACCATGCTTGAACTTGGAATATCCCCAGAAAAACCTCACAGAAAGTGCGCGAGAATTGTCGGGGACTGCCTCGGTAAATTCCACCCTCATGGCGATAGCTCGGTCTATCAAGCGCTAGTTCGAATGGCTCAAACATTCAATATGGGTGCGATTTTGGTTGATGGCCACGGAAACTTCGGTTCAATTGATGGTGACCCAGCGGCTGCAATGCGTTACACTGAAGCTCGTTTGACTCCTCTTGCGATGGAACTAATGCGTGATATTGACAAAGAAACCGTCAAGTTTAGTTGCAACTTTGACGATACTTTGACAGAACCAGACATGCTTCCCGGAAGGTATCCAAACCTCCTTGTCAACGGAGCGTCCGGCATTGCTGTTGGACTTGCAACAAATATTCCTCCTCACAATCTTGCTGAGTGTATTGACGGCGTCATTGCGTATATTGACAATTCTCGAATTTCACTTAAAGACATGATGAAAATTATTAGAGGTCCAGACTTTCCGTCGGGCGGGTTTGTTATTGCTGATGACGGATTGCAACAAGCCTATGAAACGGGAAGAGGAAAAATTATTCTCAAAGCAAAAGTTCATATTGAAGTTGGCGAAAACGACAAACGACTCATTATCATCGACGAACTTCCATTTCAAGTCAACAAAGCAAGCCTGCTTGAAAACATCATGAAAGTTCGTGAAGAGAAAAAAGGAATTCTCAACGGAATCAGTGAAATAACTGACGAAAGCGACAGAAATGGCATGCGCGCGGTCATCAAAATCAAGAAGGACCAAGATCCAAGAGCAATACTCGAAAAACTATTCAAACACACAAACCTTTCAACAACATTCGGAATTAATATGGTCGCAATCGCTGACGGAAAACCCCAGCAAATGGGACTCTTGGACATAATTGCGTATTATGTTGTTTATCAGCGTCAAATAATCCTCAACAGAACAAGATTTGAACTAGACGCTGCGAAAGAAAGAAAACACATTCTTGAAGGACTCGTTATTGCGGTCAAAAACATTGATGAAGTCATTGCAATAATCAAAAAAAGCTCATCAACAGGCGAGGCAAGGGAAGCATTAAGAAAACGTTTTGGATTGTCTGAGCGTCAAGCACAAGCAATTCTTGATTTGAGACTCGCAAGGTTGACCCGCATGGAAGTCTATAAATTAGAAAACGAACTTAAAGATGTTTGCGCATTAATCGTCAAACTAGAAGCAATACTCGCATCAAAAAAAGCACAAATGGAACTCATCAAAACTGAACTCCTTCAAATCAAAAAAGCGTTCAAAACTGACAGAAGAACATCTCTTCTCAAAACGAACGATGATTATGTTGTTCCAGCGGATGATGATGAAAAACCGCTTGAAGAATATGTCGCAGCAATTAATGCTCACGAAAATCTCAAAAAAATGCTCGTCAAAAACTTCACCATGGCAACAAAGGAGTTTTCTGAAACATCAACAAAAAATGAGTTGTGCAAGCAAATTTTGCGATTTAGCAACAAGGAAAGACTTTATTGTTTCACAAATCTTGGAAATTGCTACAAAATTGACTGCGACATTGTTCCAGACGGAAAATGGCGTGAAAAAGGCGCGTCTCTTCAAAAAATTGTGCCAGAAGCTTTGGAAAATGAAATAATCGTGTTCATGTCAAACATTGAAGAAGCAATGCCAAAAGGTGATCTCATGTTCTACACTCGCGAGGGTATGGTAAAAAGAACTCCATGGAGCGAATATGGTGTTGTCAAATCGTCATTCCAAGCAATGAAACTTAGAGAAGGCGACGAAATTATTGGGATTGAACCAGTGAAATCAAGTCACACTTTAATATTCATCACGAAATTTGGAATGGTTCTCAATGCTGAAATGACTGACATTCCATCGCAAGGCAGAATTTCGGGCGGAGTCAAAGGCATTGCACTCAATGATGGAGATGAATGCATTTTCATTCAACAGGTTGATGGCGAAGGTGAAATCTGCCTTGTCACAAACAAAGCCTATGGAAAAAGAGTTTTGACCGCAGATCTTGATATCATGTCGCGCTATCGCAAAGGTGTCAAAATAGCGGACTTCGGCAAAAAAGAAGTTGGGACATATCTCGCGTTCTCGTCATACGTAAAAAAACCTTATTCAATTGTCTTAGAGCTTGAAGATGCTTCATTCCTTCCAGTTCCAACTGAGGTTTTAAAAATTGAAAACAGAACTTCTTCGGGCAAACCAATACTCAAAAAAACCCAATCGGTCGTGAGAGGGTATGTCTACAACACAGAACTATAAAAACATAAAAAGAGAATTGATAGTCCTAAAAACCATCAATTCTCTAGTGCTATGCGTGACATAGTATGGAGCGATGCGATGAAATACGACCAAATAACAGTTAGTCAAGCTATAGAAAAAATACGCGAAAGACACTATGTTCTGCCCGCAATCCAAAGAAAGTTTGTCTGGGATGACAAAAAAATCATCCGACTTTTTGATTCGCTTGTCAGAGGGTATCCAATAGGCACATTTTTGTTTTGGGAATTAGAAAAAAAAGTGGCAAATAGTGACGAATACAAATTTTATGATTTCATAAAAGGTTATCATCAACGAGACAATTATTTGCACAACGATACTGGAACAGTAATGAGAGAAACTATTACTGCTGTGCTTGACGGACAACAAAGATTGACATCACTTTATATTGCCCTTCAAGGAAGTTTGGCAATAAAAAAACCAAATAGAAGATGGAACAACGATTCAGCATTTCCAAAAAAAGAATTATATATGAATTTGACTTTCACCCCAACAACTGGCGAAGAAGATGATATGAAATATGATTTTGAGTTTAGGGATAATGGTGAAGAAGAAGAAGGCAAAAAGTGGTATAAAATAAAAGATGTTTTAAAAATAAAAAATGTGGCAGAAATCACTAGCTATGCACTAAAACAGCAATTGAACGCCGTTGAATCTGAAAATTTATCTCATCTGTGGCAAGCAATCTGCACCAACTCCATAATCAATTATTATCAAGTCACGAGCAATTCAATGGACGAAGTTTTGGATATATTTGTTCGTGTTAACAGCGGAGGACAAGTTCTGTCAAAAAGTGACCTCTTGTTCTCTACTATCGTTTCGGTTTGGGGAGATGCGAGAGACAAGATTGATGACCTTTTAGAAAAAATCAACAAGAAAGGCAACAGGTTTGCATTTAACAACGATTTTATTATGAGGACTTGCTTGTACTTGTTGGATTTTTCAATTGCTCTCAAACTAAAATCTTTCAAGAAAAAAAACATTGAAACTGTGAAAAAAAATTGGGAGAATATTTCAAAAGCAATCGAAGACACTGTTGATTTGCTTGTTGAGTTTGGTTTTTGCAGTGAGAATATCACGTCATATAACGCAATTATTCCAATCATATATTTTGCGTTTAAAGAGGGGAATATTAAATCAAGTAAAGACGAACTAAGAAAATATTTTATTATCGCACAACTCAAAAAATTATTTGGTGCAGCAAGCAATAGCACATTAGAACACACGCGAAAGAACCTTAGACAAAGTGATGATGATCGTTCTCTGACAAGCAAAATTTTCACATTATCACAGTTTAATAAGATCAAGCTAACAGGCGATCGTAATTTTAGTTTTGGCAGAGAAGACTTGGAAAATGTTTTTGAAGAGAATGAAAAAAATGCCTACACATTCATGATGCTTTCATTGTTGCAACCAGAATTAAAACTTGGACAAATAGAGTTTCACCAAGACCATATGCATCCTTTTAGCGCATTTAATAAAACGAATTTGGAAAAACTTGGAGTCAACGCAACTGACATAGAAAACTGGCAACGCAATCGCAACAAGTTAACAAACCTGCAATTATTAGAAGGACGGGAAAATATTAGCAAAAAAGCAACGTCTCCTAAAGATTGGTTAAAACAAAATAAACCAAAATATTTTCCTAAAAATGTCTCTGATAATATTGAAAATTTTAATCTTTTTGCAAAGGAGAGAAAAAAACTTATGTGGAACAAGGCTTGTGAAATTTTCGGTTTGCCAGAAAGTGACAAAATTCAATAAGAAAACAAATTAAGATTCCTCTGAATAGGCGATGGACACAATAGTCTCCAAAAAAGCATAGTGCGACACACTCAAAAGACCGGGTGTTTTTTACTGTCTTGTTAAGATCCGACAAGACAATTTAAATCCCTTGACATGAGTCTTTTAAGTCGAAATTTGTCGATATTTCTCAAAACTGACTAACGAGAAATTTCTGACTTTGACTCAAAAAACTTGACATGGACCTTCAACCTTTTTGACGGAGAGTGCGAATATTAGCCAGAACCCGACACAAGAGTGTTGAAAACACTTGCATATCACGGCAAACATCTTAAACTTCTAACACTAACTTTGGACTTTTTTTGACAATTTCGCACTAAGTTTGGGAAATATCTAGTTGCCAATAAGTTTGAGATAGAGTAAGTTTTAGTTTATGCAAGAGTGGTAAGAAACTAGTAGACTTATTAAAATTTTTTTGCTATACTTATAAAGTAAGTTCCTAGACATAGGAAAAAACATAGAGAGTCTCCTTTGTTGGCAAAGGGTTGCATTAAGGAGGCGACCATCCTATGAAGAAAAAAAACAGCTACAAGACTTTCAAAGACTGCCTAGAAAAATTAAAGGCAGAGTGGACTGATAGCATCAAGCCCTTTATCGAGTTTGATAAAAATCAAGGTCGGAAGTATGCAAGGAGTGTTTCATGAAAAAAATCTTTAAACTAATGGTACTTTTGATAATGCTATCTCCTATGGCAGTTATAATTTCTGCTTGTACTCACTTAAAGTCCGATTATTCCTTTGAGATTAGAGAAAATTATCTTGTGTGGAATGAATATCTTAATAAGTTTTATGCCGTTTACATAAGGCACGACAATTCTAATGAATACAGATTTATAAAGTATGGTTTTGGCAAAATTTCTCTTACAGATCTTGCCCCAGTGTTAAATGATGGAAGAAATATAGTTAGAGTTGTTGGAAAAAATACTATTGGAAATTGGTCAATAAATGCCACACTCGCAGACCAAATTAATGAATATGTGTTTAAGGTAAGCAATCCAATCTATTTTGTGGGGTACACAGTTTCATGGAAAGGAGATAACAGTGGATTCTATTTTGTTTGTGTTCAAGGTGAAAAAAACCAAGATTTTGAGAGAATGATTACTTCAACTTTTATCAATGACATGCACTATGTGAGTATTTCGCTACTAAATTTATCGCTAGGGCAAAACGAAGTTAAAATAACTAGAGTTTCTAATATTATATATCAAAATGGTACAATTACTGTGCATAGAATCGTTGGTTTTTGGAATATAACCTATAGTGAAAAAAGTGTTCAAATTGATTATGTATTTACAGCCGATAATTATTTGATAAGATGGAATAATGACCAAAGTAATCGTGTGTTTAATCAAAGACATAATATATATGTTGATAGGGGTGGTAACGGCAATTTTGAGTTATTAGGAAGAAATGTAAGCAACATGTTTAGAATTGCCAACATAGGATTTGAAAGTGGTCAAAATATAATAAGGATAGTGTCAAGAGAGCCATGGAAAGTTACATATGCCGAAGGTGCGCTAAATCTCGCTGTTTCAACTGATTTTTGGAAAATAAATTTTGAAAAAAACAATCCAGTGGTTGATGGAACTTTCTATATGTCTAGTCCATGGGGAACATATCAATATCGTTGGAATTGGAGAGAAAGAGGTGCTATAGGAAGAGAGTCCATTCCTTATGTAGTGTATTTGAGAAGTAGGGACGAGAGTAATTTTATTCGAAAAGGGGTTGCAAATGGTTGTGTTCCTTTTCCAATGATGGGTTTGATTGAGGGGATAAACAATGGTCGCTTTATATCAAGAGACAATCTTTTTACTTATCAAAATGGGACTGTCTTTTATGGTAGAGTAATTGTATATTGGGAATTGGAACTTAAGAATGAGGACATGGAGTTTGGCAACATAAGTTTTCACCCGTTTGTAAGGCAAATTAGATGGAGAGGGAGAACTTCATCTTACAGGATTTATAGAAAAAGTGGTGGTTCAAGCGAGTTTATTCATCGAAGCACTAGTTATCCAAGCACAGTTAGTGGGGAAGGTATTATTCGCATAGGGACTACCGAATTGACTTATGGACTGAATGTATTTCGTATTGAATCCGCAATGAAAGCATTTTCGTATTACAGAGGAAGTGTTATATATGGAATAAGAAGAGGTTTCATTGCATTATATAAACATACTAATGGTACTGTGGAGAAAGTTTACCTCTAAGTTGCATAATTCAAGTGCGGAATACAACTAACGCAAAATTTTTGATGACCGCAGCGCCCGCTCGCCGAGGCAGGGGCTTAAGAGCAAAAAGCAACTACAAGGGCTGCAAGATGTCGCCCCCTGTTCAAGGTAATTTAAGTTGACATAAGAAGAGAAGTTGAAATCCAAAACAACCCACTAAATACGCAATATGAGCCGTTTATACGCAGTCTCCGAGGCGAAAGCAGGGGAAGTCGAGAATAGACCGTCTTGCAAAATAATTCGTAATTTTCAAAATATCTTTCAACTTATCTGTATAAAACACTTGCGTTCTCCATAAAAAGTGATGGTGGTTTTATAAAATAAGTTGAGTTGCCGTTTGCGTTTTCTAACAAATGTTGCACCGTAGATGATTTGAGACAATATCGAATCATAGTGAATTATAGTTGTGTTTTTTGTAAAAAAATGATATAGTTGATGGGTAAAAGGAGACATTTTATGTTTTTTACAAAAGGAAAAGTTGAAAAACTTCATATAGCACTAGATGAAATAGGCTATCGTAAAAAAGAGAACTTGGTTTTTAGCGAGTTTCTAAATGAAACGAAAAAAACGCTTACTAGGTGCAGTGGTACTGATGGTATGGCTGAAATTTTTGAGTGGTTCAATTTGCTTTCTAATAATTGGGATTTGCTGATGGAATTGTCTCAAGGAAGACACAAATATTCTAGTTACTTTAAGGAAATAGAGTTTGGCGGCAATGAGATTTTGGAATTACTTAGCGAAGAAAACGCAGAGGGAACTACTGTAGTCACAAATGCATTAAGTAAAAACCCTCTTGAAGTTAGTGTCTTTGATTCAGAGAATTCATACATCGCACAAAAGGTTGATGGGGTCTTTCGCTTTGTGGATGATGACGATTGGGAGTTTTATTTGAAAGCTTCGATATTGAAATCATTTAAATTCAGTTTTTATAAGCGGAGCGGAGAAAAAATGTTTCAGATGACTTGCAATGAGGATTTGGATATTTACCTTACAAACAACACAACTACCCTAGATATTAAAGTAGCTGAGGACGAAGATACACTGATTATTGTTGATTATTCAAGACCAGAGGACGACCAGCAACTGGCGTATGTTTATGCTGACATTGTAGGTAAGGGCAAAAAGTATGGTGCTTGTCAAATAGACGCATTAACCGAGATGGACGGGAGTTTGTGGGAACTTTGTTTGTTAATGGCGATGTGTACTTTTTTCATATATAATAAGCGACTCAAGTCTGACGAGAATAATAATTTAGCGGCAGCGTGGTTTTCGCTAAACAATTAAGACCTCAATTTGACATAATTTACCTACTTGCCATTGGGAAATATGCCTCCCCCCAGTGTCGACTGGTATTGATAGCTACGGGGCATAATACGAGAGATAACCCGCCCTCAAAAAGAGGACAAATGCTCAAAAAGCCTTAAATCCAAAACACCGCCACTAATTCAAGTTATGAGCCGATATAAGCCAGTCTCCACGACCTAAGCGGGGGCGGACGAAAACTAAAACCGTCCTCAAAACTAAAAGATGATTTTGGAAAAAATAGGTGGAAAAATCTAAAGAAATTGCTTGACGGCTTTTAGCCATTCTGTTGAGATATTTTCTAGTAATAGCAATTTTTCACAAAAGTATCAAAGATACTTTCCGTATTTCTTCAAAACTGACCAATGAGAGATTTTTAAGTTTGGCTCAAAAGACTTGACGGTTGGTTGACTTTAATGATATAATGTTATGACATTTCTAATTTAAGGAGATTTTAAATTTATGAAAATTAAAACACTGAGAGACAAGTTTAGGTTTTTGGTTATTGCTATTTTGTCGATTGCCATGATGTTTGGAGCGGTCGGATTTTTGTCGGGGTGTGAGGATTCACACCTTCGCAGGCGAGTTTATGAACTTGAAAACGAGCTAGAGCAATTGAGACAGCAGGGAGCAGGAAATCAAGGCCCTCAAGGCGAACAGGGTGAGAAAGGAGAGACTGGACCCCAAGGCGAACAGGGAACTCAAGGCGAGCAAGGTCCTCCGGGAGAGCCTGCGCCTATTCCACCAGAAAAACCTCTTCCAATAACAAACATGAAAATTAGTGAGGATAGTCTCATTTGGGACAGTGGGGCGAGTCGTTTTCGAATTTATCACACTATTTTTGGAGTTGAATTGCTCGTGGGGATAACCACTTTTTCGGATATTTTATTGACCGACATCCCAACAAATATTGATTCGATCAAAATTGTTCCAATGGATTCTGGCGGAACACCTATTAGGAGTTTGACAAAAAACCTAATTATTGAAGAAGATTTAGAAGGGGAGTATCAAATAGAAAGGCTTGAGTTTTTTGAAAACCAAATTCGATTTGAAAGCGATGCTCAACTTTTTGCGATTGCATATGAACTAGATTTTGGAAGTGCAACCAACATCTTGCCACTTGGAACAACTTCAACAAGAGCATTAACTGTCACTCAAATTCCAACGAACATAACATCACTACATATCAATCCAATTAAATTTGGATTTGACCAAGCAACAAAAACATTAACTCGCTCACTCGGAAAGCCATTGCAAATCATTATTGAGCGCATTAACACCGCACAGTTAAACATCGATTTCAGCCTTAACCAAGAAACAAAGAATTTGGAGTGGACTGAGGTGCCTAATGCAGATTTCAGAGTTTATTATCTTGATGGAAGCGATTATGGATTGGCTCTTGAAACAAGAAACCCAAGAATATCTGTGGAAAACATTCCAACTAACGCAGACGGATTGAGGGTTTTCACTGCCCGTGGCGAAATTCGCTTTGACAGCGATGAAAACATTCTTTCGTTCATTGAAACAGAAATCGCAGAAATTACTATTCAAAGACAAGATTTGATGCCTCTTCGAGGAGATATTCAAGTTGACTCAACCGAAAATTATATTCAATTCCTAAATGTAGAACATGTTGAAAGCTTTCAAATTCGAGTGCTTCATGATTATAATGTTATGTTTTCTCAATTGGTCACAGAAACATATTTTTCGCTCTGGCACATTTGGCATCTTGCGAGAAATGCAAACAGATTCCAGATTATTGCAAATGTCAATAGTATTGAATTTGACAAACAAAACAATGCTTTGATTTTTCTTGAAAGAGAATTTGCTGAACTAGAAATTGAACATTTTGACGGAGAAGAGTTTGATGTTGAATTTGGTATCAATGTTGCAAGCGATCAAACAAACCATCTTGAGTGGACAAAAAGAGCTGTTAGGGAGATTCATGCCTATGCCGACGGAGTTCGCTTTGCAATATTGCTTCATGAATTTGGCGCATCAAGCTTGCCACTTGCCGAAGTTCCTCACAATGCAGAAAGTTTGAGACTTCTTGCTTATATCAACTCTGCTAGTTTTGATAGGGGTAATAATACTTTAACTTTCGTTGAAACTGAGGAAGTGACGATTCCTATTGCTAGTCCAGCGGGCTATATTTCAAATCTCAGACTAGAGGGCAATCAGCTTCACTGGGATTCAGAAGGAACTGTCTCAATTTTTTTTGACGACAGATTAGACCACAATTCAACTTGGGGTGCTATTGCATTAACTATAATTCCTGTCAATACAAACTCAATAACGTTAAGAACTCCTTTAAACGAAGTTGAAAATTTCACTTTTAATAGCCAAACAAACACACTAAATCGACCACGTTCAAATTCCGTTGTTAACATTTCAGTTGTTTTGGGAACTAATTTAGATTCTGCATATGATAGCTTTGAGTTTTCTCACACTGCCATTGAAAACTCTGGAACGAGAATATTAACACCCGCGTCAACAACTCGTGTTGAGTTTATTGATGAAGAAAACATCGCGAGACACGACACTTTCATGGAAAATATTTGGGTCTCAAATCTTGAAAATTGGGAAGCAACTCAAATCAGAATAACTCCAAAAAAATTCTCAATGACCAGCAATGTGATAACTATTTCTTCCGGAACAACTGTTAGCGTCAACATTGAAAGAACGACCGACAGCTCAATTCAATTTAATTATGTCGTTGTTGAAGGAATTTATCTCAACTGGACAGGTGCAACTCCAAATGTCTTTATTGCCGCTTGGCAAAAGAATTCTGACGGCGAAGAGCTGAATTTTAACCAAGGTTTTAGTCGAAACTTTTCCATTGAATGGATACTTGCTCAGAATCCAATTGCAATAATAGCCGTTCCTAGAACTATTTCATCCCACAGCAACAACGAAAATCTCACAATAACAATAACAAGCGGAGACCCCGTAGTTATAAATTTATAAAACAAAAACAAGTTTTCTCATACTATGCGTGACATAATATGAGAAAACTTGTTTTTTAAAGCTCAAAAAAATAAAATAATAAGTTATTCGATTTTAAATCATTTTTTCCAGATGCATCTTGACATCAAATCTTTTTGGAATTTTCTGATTATTTTTGACTCAAGCAAACACACACCACACACCGATTAACAAAAAAATCTAACACGGCTCACCACAAATAATCAAAACAGCAATTAGGCGCGGCACCAACAAATGGTATGGTAATGAATAATTTCAAAACCAATAGATATTAAAAAAATAAACGAATTAAAAACAAGAGCTAAACCAAAATTAATTGAAAACAACAACAACTCAAGAAAATCCTATAAAACAACCAAATCTATTCGCTAAATCTGTATTTAGCGAATAGATTGCTATCTTTTCCCGTAAGGTGATTCGTTTGTTCCCTCCAGAAGAGATATTTCATCTAGTTGCTTTTTTCTTGAACTCTTGGTATCGTTGCTCTCGTTTTGTCCATGATAAACTGTAATAAATATGTAGTTTGGTGGATTTGTAAAACTCATTTCGACAAGCCATGTCAAATAGGAATTCAATGCTCTTCTCGTTTTGTCGATGATAAACTGTCTCTGCAGATGTTTTTATTTTTTAGTTTTTTAATCTTGCGCTAAAGTTTTCTTATTGGATTTTTATGGTTTTTTTGAATTGGTTAAGTGATATTTTTAATACAATCAAAAAAGATATCACTAGTTTGTGATATCTTTTTTGATTGTATTTTCGTTGTTTGGGAATACAGCGGTGATTGTTGTTCCTTGGTTTTGAGTGCTTTTTAGTTCTAGTGTTGCGTTGTAGTGATTGCAAATATGTTTTACTATGGACAACCCTAGACCTGTTCCACCCTCTGTTTTAGTTCTTGCTTTGTCAACTCGATAGAAACGTTCAAAAATTCGTGATTGGTCTTTTAATGGAATTCCAATTCCATTGTCTGCCACAGTCAAGGTAATGTTGTTTTTGTTCTTTTTTAGTGATATTTTAACTTTTCCATTTTCATTATTGTATTTTATTGCGTTATTAACAAGGTTGGAAACAACTTCTGTTATTTTTTCATAGTTTGCAAAAATGGTGCTTTTGTCAACATCTTTTTCAATCGTGATTTTCTTCGTTTTTGCTTTTGGCAGAACACCTACTATTACCTCTTCAATGATTTTGTCAAATCTAATATTCTCATTGACAATTTCCTTGTTCTCTTCGATTTCAGAAATTCTTAGCATATCTTCAATCAATCCTTTCATTCTGAGTGCTTCTCGGTGAATAGTTTCAAGAAAAGTTTTGTTGTATTTTTTGTCTTTTAGCAAAACTTCACTATAGCCAACAATTGATGAAAGTGGCGTGTTTAATTCATGACCAGCATTTGCAAAAAACTCTTGTTTTTCAATCGCAACTTTTCTTAAATCTGTCACATTTTGCATTGCAATAATAAGAGTAATCTTGTCAAGCGCTACGGGCAAAAATCTGACTTGAAAAATTTCTCCATTCGCTCTTTTGTGGTCATAGAGCATTAAGTTTTTTTTCGCCTGAGCGTCTTTGATATTTTCTAGAACTTTAGCATTGCTTATTACTTTTTCCACTTTAATGGGTTCAACATAATCAAAGCAGAAGAAATCTTGAGCCATTTTGTTGCACGCAATTATCTTTCCCTCATTGTCAAGAGCTAGTATTCCCTCGTCAATATTTTCCAAAATAAGATCTAGTTCTTGAGTTTTTTCTCTTGCCTGTGATAATGCGTTTTTCAGTTCCTCACTCACCTCGTCAACTTCCATGAGAATCTTATTGAGTTCATCGTGGCTTGTGAAATGCAGCGGGATATCTTTGTTATTTGATAAATTTTGCAATTTTTGTTTGATCATATAGGCTCTTGCACTATCCAAGCCTTTGTCATTAAATTCCTGCATCCTTACTATTCCCTTTTATTTTTTATTCTCTCGTTAAAATATAGCCAACTCCGCGAATAGACTGAATAGCATTCGCTGCTGTCCCTAGTTTTTCTCGCAGATTTTTCATGTGGATATCAATTGTTCTTGTTTCTCCAAAATATTCATACCCCCATATTTCTTTCAGCAAAACTTCCCTGTTGACAACATTTCCCACATTCAGCATCAAAAATTTTAAGAGTTCAAACTCTTTATTGGTTAATGACACTTTGTTATCATTCAACAAAACAACCCTATTTTCTTGATTTAAGGAAATAGAATTTATTTTGATTTCGCTATCAGATATGCTTATAACTTTTTTTCGCAAGTTTGCCCTAATTCTTGCCATCAGTTCTAAAACTGAAAACGGTTTTGTTATGTAGTCATCTGCTCCCGCATCTAGTCCTGTGATTTTGTTTATTTCGCTTGATTTTGCAGTCAACATAACAATTGGCGTCGATGCCGACTGATACTTTTGTCGAAAAATTTTAAGCGCTTCAACCCCATCTGTTCCGGGCATCATGACATCAAGCAAAATTAGATCTGGTATTTTTTTCTCACATTCACTCAAAAGGTCATCTGCATTAACAAAAGACTTGACGGCATAACCCTCATTAGTAACAACATAGGAAATTAATTCCCTAATTGAATCGTCATCTTCGGCGGTGTAAATTAGATAGTTTTTCACTGTTTAAATAATAGCATAAAGTTAACATAAAGTCAACTATTTTCAATAACTTTGCTAAGTTCTGCTTAAAATTAGCAGTTTCTAACAAGACTATCACCGAAAAAATTAATGATTTCCAGTGATGTTGAAAATAACCCATTCTGCAATATTTGTTGCATGGTCTGCAATGCGCTCAATGTATTTAATTATTAGGAGATAGTTTGCAAGTTGTTCAGCATATTTTGATGCGATTTTTGGATTTTTTATTTTTTCAATCAAATTGCTTTTAATATTATCAAAATATTTATCCACTTCATCATCCATAACGGCAACTCTTTTTGCAAGCTCCAAATCGTGATTTGCAAAGCTTTTGACTGCCTTTTCAACCATTTTTATTGCGGCATATGCCATGTCATGAACATCTTTAATCCCGTCATATGTCTCTTCACCCATGGTTTTGAGTGCTACTTGGGAAATATCCGCGGCATGATCTCCAATTCTTTCAATGTCTGTGACCATTTTTAAGGCAGTAAAAATGGTTCGAAGGTCAGCGGCGACAGGTTGCTCACGATAGATTAATTTCACTGTCTTTGCTTCAATTTTTTTCTCAAATGCATTGATTTCTTCGTCTTCAAGAATGACGCTACGCGCCAAATTTGCATCCTTATCTTCAAGTGCTTTTATTGCACTTCTGATTGCATCTTCAGCCATATGCGCCATGCGAATCATATTTGAGTTCAACTTTTTTAATTCTTTTTCTAGTGATTCTCTCATTTTTTTGAAATCTCCATTTTTTTGTCATATCTATTTGGCAAGGGCTTTCAGCCTGTTTGACGCTGAATGCGAATGCAAGCAGAGTTCGATAAAATAGACTGCTGGTCAAAAGTTTTTAGCCAAAACGACCAGTGATGTAATTAGATGTTCTTTCATCTTTTGGGTTTGAGAATATTTCATCTGTGCAAGCACATTCAACCATTTCACCAAGCAAGAAATATGCTGTTTTGTCGGAAATTCTTGCTGCTTGTTGCATGTTATGAGTGACTATTGCAATTGTGACGTGGTTTCTTAATTCTTTGCATAACTCCTCTATTTTACCCGTTGAAATTGGATCCAATGCACTTGTTGGCTCGTCCATTAAAAGTATTTTTGGCTCAACAGCCAAAGCTCTTGCAATACACAATCTTTGTTGCTGTCCGCCAGAAGTCGCAAGCGCGCTTTTTGACAAGTTATCTTTGACTTCATCCCATATTTGAGCCATTTTCAAACTTCTCTCAACAATATCATTAAGCTCTGATTTTTTTCTTATCCCGCCGATTCGTGGTCCAAACGCGATATTGTCAAAAATACTCATAGGAAATGGATTTGGCTTTTGAAAAACCATTCCCACTGCACGTCTTAGATCATTGATGTTGACCTCGGTGTAGATATTTTTTCCGTTTATCATGAATTCACCATGAATTTTACAACCGTCAACAAGGTCATTCATTCTGTTGATGCACTTCAAAAGGGTTGATTTTCCACAACCCGATGGTCCGATCATTGCGGTAACTTCGTTAGGTGCAATATTTAGAGAAACATTTTTTAGTGCTTGAAAATCTCCATACCAAAGGTTGACATTGCTAATTTCAACCCCTAGAGCTTGCCCCGACTCCTCTCCGAAAACTCCCAACTCAAGGTTTTTTTCAACTTTTTCGTTTTCATTAATTGACGAAGTATTTTCGCTTTTATTTTTTTTGAATTTTTTAAACATAATATTTCTTTAGCTGTTTGCTGCTCCTCTGTTCTTCATCAACCGTCTTCCAACAAGCGTTGATGCAACATTTAAAACTATGACTATCATTAAAAGCATCGCGGCTGTCGCTGCTGCTTGCTCAAAATAGCCCCCTCTTGAAAACCAAACAAGCATTCCCGCAAGGTTTGTTGTTGGTGCATTAAGTGTTGGTGCTATTAGTTGAGCTGATGTTCCAACCGTGAAAAGAATCGCTGCACTTTCACCAATAACTCTTCCCATTCCTAGAATAGCACTCGTCACTATTCCCGGCATTCCACCCGGCAAAACAATTTTGAAAATAGTCTTTTGCTTGGTTGCTCCAAGAGCATAGCTTCCCTCTCTAAATGCGAGCGGAACTGTTTTTAAGCTTTCTTCAGTCGCACGGATTGTTATTGGCAAAAGTATTATTGCCATTGTGAAAACACCCGTCCATATTCCCATTCCAAGCCCCAAAACACCTCCAAAAAACATAGCGCCGAACATGCCATAGACAACAGAAGGAACTCCCGTTAAAGTATCCGTTGCCATTCTGAGATATTTAACAATTTTTGATCCCGGCTTCATGTATTCATTCAAGAAAACTGCTGAAGCAATACCAAGTGGTAGTGAAATAACAATTGTTAGAGCAATCATTATTAATGTTGTTATAGTGGCTGGCAATATTGTTGGAATCGTTTGCAGTGTTTCAAAATTTCTTTCGAATTCTGTGTTTGTCAAAAAACTACCAGTTAGATGAGGAAGACCTCTCACTAATATATAGATAATGAGTCCAACAAGAGCGGCGATAGCAATAACAGCAAAAATATATGATAAAATTTTAAAAACAAGAGACAAGTTGAATTTTGATTTTTTTCTTCTTGTGTTAGCACCATATTTATACATTTTTTTGTCGTCCTCCTTTTTTATTTGTTGGTTTTTCTTTTTTTAAATCATTTTCAATTAGATTTTCTCCTTGGGAGATTTCATCTAAATTATTTTCAGCTTGATTTTTAAGTTGGTTGTCATTTTCTAGAGTTACTATTGCAGATATCCCTTCATTTGGCATAGTCATTGTTGCTTCAGACAAAATAAGATTTTCTTCTGGTTTTTCTTCCGTGATTGTGGAAGGTTTTAATTTTTTTATTTTTCTTGCTCTTGAAAGTAGTAGGTGCAAGGTCACGTTTATAACAACAACAAAGAAAACCAAGACTATCCCAGTTGCAATAAGCATTCCTGTGTGAGTATCACTTCCCGCTTCTGCGAATTCAAGAACAACGTTAGTTGTCAATGTTCGAACAGGTTGCAAAAGGCTAGTCGGAACATTCGCGGCATTGTTTCCAACGACCATCATTACTGCCATTGTTTCTCCCAAAGCTCGCCCAATTCCGAGTATTAAACTTGAAACAATACCGCTTTTTGCGGCTGGAACGACTACCTTGAAAATTGCTTCATGATGGGTTGCTCCAAGCGCAACTGCTCCTTCATAATACGATTTTGGAACAGCATCTAGAGCATTTCGAGAAATACCGACAATGATTGGCATTATCATCATACTCAAAATCAAAGAAGCTGGAAGAATTCCGAGTCCAAACATATCGCCTGTCAATGTCCTTAAGAAAGGAACAATAACAATCAACCCAAACATACCATACACAACTGAAGGAATAGCTGCTAAGAGATTGACCATTTGAGATATTATTGGTTTAATAAATTTAGGACAAAATCTTGAAATAAAAATCGCAGCAAAAATTCCAATACTCCCGCCAATAATTGTTGAAAGAGCGGCGACATAAATTGTTGCAAGCATGAAATGAGCAATTCCATAATAACCAGCATAGGGAGACCATCTGGTGCTGAACAGGAATCTGCCCAAGCCTGTTTCCGATATTGCTGGAATTCCGCGAATTAGCAAAAAAATGATTATGGTGAAAACTGCAATAACTGAAAAAACAGTCGCAATTAAAAACAAAATAAATGCGGAAATGTTCTTAAAACTTGAAAATCTTTTTTGAGAAGTTGTTGTTGTCATTAGTCAAATACGCCTAAAAGCGTTATAATAGTTAGTTATTTAATTAACCCAAAAGGCAATGCAGTCAACATTGCCCTTTGAAGTTAATTATTTTTAAAAAATTGTTTAATTAAGCAACAAGAGCTGGAAACAACTCTTCCCATCTCCACGCTCTAACATGGGCGTTAGTTGCGCTTCCAGTCACATCATTATCACCACGATATCCAACAAAAATTCTTCTCGCCTGTTCTGTTGTGATGTTTGTCAACGGATTGCTAGGATGAACAATAATTGCAACAGCATCAAGAGCAAAAGTAATATGATTTGGGATAAAGTCAGCGTGTTCTGTGTTTAGGAAATTTGCACCAAGAGACGCAGAAGCCATACCAAAATGGAAATCAACAGCTGGAGCGTCACTAGCAAGAGTTCTGTAGAAACCGATAGTTCTGCCCGCGCCCGAACCTGTTGCTGCAACATAGTAAGTGATGCTATTTCCGTCAAGAGTGTTCATCGCAGCTGCAAAAGCGGAAGCAAGCCAAGTTCCAATTTGTGTCATTGAAGTTGAACCAGTGATTCTAAGTTGTTGTGTTCCAATAACAGTTGGAACAAAAGTTGTTGTCGCAGCATTGCGCTCAGTGTTGTAGACAGGGCCCAGATTGTTCGTCAATTCTCTTGCATTTGAAGAGTTAATGAAGCTATAGAAAGCGCCTTGAACACCACCAGTTGTTGCAAATGGAGCATCATGTCTTGCAATAAGAACGAAATCACGAGAAAGCGCATAAGTTCCATTGATAACATTTTGTTGTGTTGGAGCAACTCCATTGAAAGACAACGCTCTCACGCTATCACCGATGATTGCAACGCTCTCATAAGATATTGCATGGCGATTGCCCGAAACGTTTGTGTTGACTTCCTCTGTTCCTTGAGCGATAGCGGCGCTTGCGTTAGTAGTGATTGCTTCTTGCGTTCCAGTGATACGCTCAACAATAACCTCCCTTGTTCCGCTTCCAAGTTCTCTGTGGAACACTGCGATGTTACTTGTTGGGTCAAAGTCACCGCCACAACCAGTCAAGAATGCCATAGCTCCGACTGCAACTGCTAGTGCAAGTGCCATAATCATGACTTTTTTTAGAATTTTTTTCATTTTTGTTTTTTCTCCTTTTGGGTCATCGACCCTATTAAAATAAATCTTTGTCGACTTATTATGCTTAGAGTATATAAAAAACCTTACTGAAAATCAGCAAGGTTCTGTAAAGAGTTTGTAAAGTTTTGTAAAGATTTACTTGCCTTAAAATCTCTTTTATTACTCATAACATCTTGTCGCTGCATTTAGTGCTGATGAACGAAATGTGATTTTTTTTATATTCAGTTTGTCTTTCAAAAGCTCATAAAATATCTCACAAAAGTTCTCGCAAGTTGTGACTTTTTTTGTGATGCAAACCCTGCATTCTGGATAAGACTTCACCAGCGGATGATCCAATTTTTTCGGTCTCATTTCATCTATTTGTGGAACCCCATTTCGAATTCCTGCTTTTTCATAGCCAGCGAGCAAGTGTTCAATCAGTGGGTCTCCCTCTTGAAGCAATGTTCCATGATGAAAGTTGTCGGACACTTCTTTAATCAGCTTCACCGCTTCTTTGCATGGATATGCATAGCCCGTTCGAGCATCAACTTCCCCTCCAACTTCAATCTCAACATAGCCCGAATGTCCATGCAAAAATTGAGCTTCGCCCTCTTTAAAGTTCATGAACCTGTGAGCATACTGAAAATCCCATCTTGCAATTGAATGGGCATAGTTGCTATTTGTTTTTGACATAAGTGTTGTCTCCTTTTTTGTTTGATTTCGCTAGGAATTATTTCCTTATTTCAAAAACTCTATACTCCAAAAAAACAAAAGCAAGTGCAAATTTAAAATTGCACTCGCTTTTGTTTTGTTGATATTATTAAAATTAATCCAATTTCACATCATGCAATCACCAGTCAAAACATTGAATTAATATAAATCAATATCTAAAAAAATTATTTCAATATTGTCAATTAATAATTGTTGTGTTTCTTGAGCATAGAGAACTTGGGTGTAGGGTTTTCCAAGTTTGCCAACCCTTTCTTGAGTCACAATTCCGTTTTCCAATCCTTTTTTTGTTGGAATAATTTTGTTTTCGTTCCCTGCTTTTTCAATCTCAATCAATCCTTTGTCTTGAAAAAACTTTTTTATTGCATCTCTGATTGGCTTGCTTTTGATGTCAAGAGCAAGCTTTTCTTTGACCATGAAAAGAATTTGATCTGCAAGCTCTGCTAAATACACATCGCTATTTTTGACCTTGAATTCATTTTTTATAAGATTAATTAGCTCCTCTATGCCCACTTTCTTTCTCTCAACTTGAAATTCCTTCAAGTGTTGAAATTGTGACAAAACATCTAAAAACGCACCACAATATTTTTCCAACTTAAAAGCACCAACTCCCGAAACATTTAAAAACTCATTCTCGTTTAAAGGCATTTTGTTGCACATATCAATCAGCGACAAATCCGAAAAAACAACAAAAGCTGGGACTTTCTGCTCGTTTGCTAATTTCGCACGAAGTTCTTTTAATTTGATGAATAGTTCAGTGTTGATGTTATAGAGTGGTGTTAAGTGCTTTTGTGAACGATTGGATGTCAATTCTTTCTCTCGTTTTGCATAATCAATCGGCAACTTCATTTTAATTTTTTCACCTTCAAACAAAACATCATGCGCTTTCTGTTGAATATATATCGTTGGGAACTTGTCAGTTGAACATGCGAGATATTTTTTCTCAATAAGAAAATTGAAAATATCCTTTACTCTTTTTTCTGAAATATCTTTTAGCGCCCCATAGGTTTTGATTTCGTTTAGTTTAAAATTTAAAACCTTCGCATTCTTTGAACCACGAAGAGTATCAATAGCAACGGTCATCCCAAACTTTCCACGTATTCTTGACACGCATGAAAGGATTTTTTGTGCTATTTCAGTCACGTCTTGTTCGACAAACTCATCTTTGCAATTGCTGCAATTTCCGCAATATTCATCAATCGCACCACAATTATCATTAAAATATTCCAAAATTGTTTTTCTCAAACACTCAGTTGTGTGACAATACTCTTTGATTTGTTGCAATTTTTCTCTGTCATTTTGTCTAACTTTTTCAATCATATCAGAGTTTAAATCATTTTTTTCATTAGTGTTTTCAATAAAAAATTTAATTGTTTGAACATCTTTGTCACCATATAGCATTATGCAATCGGCAGAAGTTCCATCTCGTCCCGCTCGTCCTGCTTCTTGATAGTATGCTTCAATATTTTTTGGCATATTATTGTGAATGACGAAAGACACATTACTTTTGTCAATTCCCATTCCAAACGCATTTGTTGCAACCATTATTTGTTTTTTGTCACAAAGAAAATCATCTTGATTTTTAGCTCTTTCAAGATCACTCAATCCAGCATGATAACGCGTTGCACCGAAACCATCTTCAATCAACCTTTTTGAAATATCTTCAACATTGTCCCGTGTTGAGCAATAGATTATCCCGCTTTTATCCTTATTTTTTTTGACATAATCAAGAATTTCCAAATACTTCTTTTTGGGTTTTTTCACCTCAAAATAAAGATTTTCTCGATTAAATCCAGTGACCACGACTTCCGGTGACTTCAATTTCAAAAGTCTGACAATATCATCGCAAACCTCGGTTGTGGCTGTTGCAGTGAACGCAGAAACTATTGGACGGCGGTGAAGTTTTTCAATAAACGTGGAAATTTTTCTATAATGTGGACGAAAGTCTTGGCCCCACTCTGAGACACAGTGTGCTTCATCAACAGTAAGCATGAAAATATTCACATTTTGAGCAAAAGACACAAAAGAATCCATGTCCAGCCTTTCTGGCGCAACATAGATAATTTTGTATTTCCCTTCTTTTGCAAAATCAAGTGCTTTCTTAGTTTGGGCAATCGTCAAGGATGAGTTTATATAGGCGGCAGATATTCCATTTTCTCTCAATGCACCGACTTGGTCTTTCATTAGTGAAATAAGTGGAGACACAACAATCGTCACGCCCTCGTTCATCATTGCTGGCAGTTGATAGCAAACAGATTTCCCCGCACCAGTTGGCATAACGCCCAAACAATCTCTTCCATGCAAAACACTATCAACAAGTTTCTCTTGTCCACTTCGAAAATTTTCATGTCCAAAATATTGCTTTAACAACTCTTTCTTCATGTCAACATGTTATCATATTTAATGATTTCAGTCAAGCACTCCGCCTTGCCTCTTGTTCTAATTATCTTTAAAGAATGCTGAATGTTATCAACAAAACAAACAAAAAATTTTCACAGACTATTTAGTCAATGAAGATTTTTTTTTGATTATTTTATTGAATATCTTTTAAGTAAAAAACAATATATTGTCTTTCACTTCTTGCAAAGAATGTTTTAGTCTCATCAACGTCATATTCAAACCCTAAAGCAACGATGCTAATGGTTATTGGAACATCATAGTCAAGAACATCATAGAGAAAATCAAAAAAACCATCAAGCTCGACACTTGTTGAGTCACCTGTGTAGGAAACTTCAAAGCCTGCCATTGGGTGGGAAACGCTCACGTTGAAATGCTGAATATGATAAACACCTTCAATTCTAATAGGAGTCCACTTCACATAACCATCTTCAATTCGAAAATTACTTGGTGCTGTTTCAAGAGAAAAATTACGATTTGCATAGTTGAACACTTCACTTCCAAAATAGATTGCATTCAAAGTTGAAACTGCTTCAAACATGAAGAACATATCCTCAAGCGCAACTCCTCCCCAGCCGATATGAGCAAGGTTCAAATATGGATCACCCCACGGGGTTATGTGAAATCTTTCCAAAACAGTAAACGACGGTGGTTGAATTGCAAGAATTCTTAGATGATATTGAAAAGCATTTTCAACCGTGTCCCATGAAATCCATCTGTTTCCTAATGCATTGAACTCAAAATTCTCAATAGTTACACCTTGTCGGAAATAGAACACAAATGGCAATGAATCGAACTCTCTCGGCCAATTTTCGCGCCTTAAACTTGTTACATGAACACGAAGCTCTTTCGTCATCAACTCTTCAATTCTCTCACCAGTGTAGCGAAATTGATTAACTACCGCTGAATGAATAAGCTCATCATTCATATCAAAAAATTCAATCAAATGTTGTCCTGTTGATCCCGGACTAAAAATCAGAACTGGACGGTTTTGATGTCCATAGATGTTTCTTGAAATATCGGGAAATCTCACTTGGTTTCTTCGAGTGTAGCCAATTTCAATTGTCATTGTTCGAGAATTGAGAATTGGAAATCCAAACCTGCAAACCACATCTTCCATTGCGGTTGAAACTGAAACAAGATAGATTTCTGGCCTTGTCATGCCGAGGTATTTCATTTGAATTGTCAGTCCATTCACAGTGTTTTCAGAAACTAACTCTCCGTTAGACAATCTAAAAACTCGAACCAAAAAACGGTTCACGAAATGCCCATGAGTCGCATTCATTCCATGATGATAATCCCATGAAATTCTGTTTAGTTCTGTTGATTGACCAGATTGCATTTGACGAAGATTTGTGACATTTGGAAATACTGAATATGGAACACTCGCATACACCGCTCTTGATAAGCTCAATTCGCTATCAATAAAATAAGTATAGCCAACTCGCCCTCTTCCAATAGCTCGAACTCGAAGACTGTCATTTGGGCGAATTTCAAGACTAGCAACTAGGTCGAAAGACAATCCAGAAACAACCGTTGAAATTGGAGAATACTCAGTAAGTCCCAACCTCGAACGATAGACAACAAATCCGTCTGCGTTCCCAACCAACCCCCAACTAAGAACATGTCCGTTTTGCTGAACATGTAATGGGGCAAATATTTGCACAAAGCTAAAATATGTGACGGACTCACTCAATTCTGAATCAAGCAAAATTTCACCAGAAGTAGTCCGTGGTGCGATTGCTCTGATTCTGAATCCATCTCCAGCCCACACCGAAAGATTAGTCAAATCCAACGAATTAAAAGGTGTCCACCAAGCCATTGAGTAGTTAAATCCACTTCCCCAACTACTATATATATGATATTCAAAAGCCCCTTCAACCGAATCCCAGCGAAGAACTCCGTCTTCAATTCGAACATTTTCTGGAGCATTAAGTTGTTGCCTTTCAGCAAAAGAGAAAGAAACAAAATTGCTTGAATCACTAAAACTCGACACCCCCCACCCTCGGTTCACCGCAACAACAAAAACATGATAGGTCTTGTTTTCTTCAAGAAACCACGCACAATCAACAGTCAAAAATCTGTTTCGAGTGACAACCACAACTGGAAGCTCCCAAAAATTCGGAGCAACTTTAACTTCAAATTCAGTCGCAATAAAGCAACTATCCCAAATCAAAGTATTAGTGCTATCATCAAAACGAACATTCGTTGGGGCCCTCGGCGTTTCAATCCAACCATTTGGATACTCTGGAGTCACCTCACCAATAGGCGGAAACAACCAAAAACATCCCGACAAAATTATCATTGAAACCAGCAAAACAAAAAACAACACTATGCTCTTTCTCATTTTTTTCATTACTCTCTCCTTCGGCGCCTTCTAAAAAAGCATGCCCTATAAACAACACAATTCAAACAATTCTTTCGTTGCAAGAAATGCAATGTTTTGTGACTATATTATGATATGTTAAGATTATATCACAACTCTATCAATCATGTCAACAATAAAACTCAAAAAACAAATTAGAATATGATTAAAAAACATTAAATCTCAAGTCTTTCTTTGGGCGCAAATTAGCACATTAGAAAACAACAACACAACATTAGAACTAAAAATCACTCAAAAAACTAGATAGTTCAAACAACCTTCTTCCCTCTAATCAAATCATAAGAAAATATATGTGTCAAGGATTTTCAATCCTTTTGTCGGAGATTACTTTTACATGGAGCTGCCCCAACAGAGGGGTCGAAGACCCTTGTCAAGCATCTTTGATGCCTTTGTCGGAGATGTTTTAGTAAAAGCAGTCTCCCACAGAAGGGCTGAAAGCCCTTGTCAACAGTCTTCGACTGGTTTATCGGATCCTGCTTGCATTCGCGTTCAGCGTCAAGAGAGTCGAAGACCCTTATCAAATTTTTTTATTTCAAAATCAAAAAAAAAAAAAAAAAGACTGTCCTTGACGAACAGTCTTTTTGAATAATGTCTTTCATAAAATTAGAATTTTTGCATTTGAGCAGAGAATATTCTTGCGATTGGTTTTAGCATTCTTGCATCTTCATCGCTAATCGGGTCGTTTGAAACAAAGTATATTGCGCCAAAAACATCATCAAGATAAAGTGTTTCAAAAGCAATGTAAGAAACACCTTCAAGCCCAACCTCACTTCCCGTTCCATTGTAAAAACGTCTTGACGAGATGAGTGCTGCTATTTGATTTGGAAGTCGATATGACAAGGTTCCCTTCAATTCTCCGTCTGCAAGCAAAAACTTTTCAGTGTCTGAAATTGCAGTGGTGAGTCCAATAGCTGAAACTAGTTGTGTCACATAAGTTGAACCAACATTCATAAGCTCGTCAGAAAGATTAAGTTTTTTGACGATAATTTCACCCGAGTCGTTTGAAGTGATCTCCAACAAGTCCGACTCATTAATGCGATGCATTTTTCGATATTCTCTTGGTATTACCACTCGCCCAAGGTTATCTAGTCTTCTGACAATTCCTGCGTATCTTTTCATATGTATTTTTTTGCTCCTTTGCGTTAATATTATCTAGACGAAAAATTTATTAACTATTCATTTATAATATACACATATTATTGCTAATTTATAAATGTTTGTCAAGTTTTTTTGCACCCAAATTCAAAAAAATTTACTTTTTTTGTAAAAGGTATGTTTTATTGGAATTTTAGCTCTTGCCTAGATAATCTCATAAAAGAAATATTGATATCCTCCGCGAATTTTCATTGTTCCATGAGAAAATGAAACAAAATCAAAAATACGCAAACGGTTCAAATTTGAATCAAAAAGAGCATATTCTCCATGGAAATTTTTCAAAACAAGAAAATTTTGACAGTGGAAAACATTTTCAAAATAGCCTGCCGATAAAGTTCCTGTTCTTGCAATGTCATAAAAACCAAAGACATCTCCAAACTGAAAGAATACCAAATCATGAAAAATAGACAACCTTGAATTAAACGGGAATCGGGTGTTGGAAATTTCATTGAAATTCTTGTCTAAAAGCTTGTAGGATCCATTATTGCTGACTGCCAGCAAGATTTCTCCATTAAAATATCTTGGGTTAATGTTCTGAGGAACACTTGTTTGAAATCCTGTTTTTGAGATTATTTTTCGTTCATTTCCCACAGATGCAATTGCATAGCCCCGACTAAACTCGCTAATTGTCCAAAACACGGGTGAAACTAAAATATTTTCATTCTTATTAAAAAATCCAACATAACCATCTTGATGAATTTTTGCAACACTATTTACAAACGGCGTCAACTGCCTAAAACCATAAATATAAAGTGGTTCTAATTCAAGATTAAAAAGTGCTTCTGAATAACCATAATAACGCTTTGACAGCATATTCTCCCCAACTATTCTTAAGTAATAATTTTGCGGTTCAACCAAAACTTCAAAAAAAATATTTTTCACTCCATATAATCCATTTTCAGAAAAAATAAATTTGCCATATGCAATATCTCTTCCAAATAAATTTTTCGATCGAACAAACTCTCCATTTCTTGAAAGAATAAAGTGTTCGCTATTTTTAACAACAAATGTGTGCCATCCTCGGAAATCATGGGCAAAATCAACTCCAATATCGCTAATTAATCTCATCCCAGAAATTTGCGGAGGTTGAAAGTTTTGAGTGCCAAATTGATGTGGGTTTCTGTTTCTTTCCTCAAAATCCGCTACCGTGTGAATAACATCCAAAAACTGACAACCCATCAAAATAGTAGCTGTCAAAATTAGAAATAGCGACATCACGATTTTTTTTCTCATAAGTAAAACTATTAAGATTTTACCACAAAAAGCGATTAAATGCAAGCAAAAGTAACGATTTATCTTGAAATATCTGTTGTTTTTATCAAGCTATGTCACGCATACTATTTAAAATATTTATTATTTATTGTGTTTTTGTTGTGCATTTTTTTAATACATCCAATCCAAGTATAGTCCATACCCCTTCGTTTGGTCACTATTAAGAACATGGGTGACAACACCGATTATTTTTCCGTTTTGAACAATAGGGCTTCCGCTCATTCCCTGCAATATTCCTCCCGTTTGAGAAAGCAGTTTTTTGTCAGTTATTCGAATTAGCATTCCTTTTTCTTGAGGAGTATTTTGATTTGTTGTTTTGATAATTTCAATGTTATAGTATTCTGATTCATTTCCAATGGTTGTTTTTATTTTTGCCTTGCCCGGCTTCACACCCAATCTTGAACCAATTGGATACTTTTTTGTTTGATAATCTTTTTCAAGAGTCCCAAAAACCCCTAGCATACAATTTTTGCTTATGCTCCCTATTGGGTTTTGAACATCAACAAAAACACCTCTCAATTCTCCCGGATTTCCCTTTGTTCCTTTTTCAAAACCAGATATTTTGCACGCATAGACATCTCCTTTGTTAGATGGCAAAACTGCATTATTTGCTTGGGAAGACATACTGTGACCAAGAGAACCAAATGAGCCGTCTTCTTTTGCAAAAGAAACTGTTCCTATGCCCTCAACGCTATCTTTGACTGTTATTCCCAACTTATATCTACCCGTTACCTCTTCAATAACCGGGGTTGCTTTCAACTTAATTTCATCACCTCTTCTCAAAACCGTCAATCTAACAAACTCGCACTCTGGAGTAAATTCATTAAGTATGTCAGACAAAGTATTGGAATTCTCAATCTTTTTGTCATTTATTTTCAATATCACATCACCCTCAACAAGATCACTTTTCGGCTTTATTTTTCCAGCGTATGTCTCAACAGTGCCAATATTATTAACTAATATCCCATCTATTTTTGCACTTAGACCTATTGGATACCCCCCGATATATGCTTCTCTTTTTTCTTCAACTGTTGCAGATTTTTTTCTGAAATTAAAAATGTTAAACAATTTAAAACTCAATTCAACATCTCTAGAAGCGCTATATGCAAAAACCCCGTCCGACATAACCTCTTCGCTTGTGTTATTAGTGCTTACCGCAACAAACATCAAATTAAACTCATCAAGATCCGCTTGCGACAAAATTAAGTTATCTGGAAGACGAACGACATAAACGATTGAGGCTGTCACTTGATATATTACAAAAAAAAATACGAACAACAAAACAAGGGAAAGACCAACTTTTACTCTTGTTTTCATATTGTTTAAACTACGTTGTCGCCTAAATAGAACCATACTGTGATTAGTGTTCCTCAAAACAAACAAACTATGCGAAAAATCCCTTTCCTTATTATGGAAAGAGATTCTCAAATTTAGCCATAAAATTAATACAAGACTTCTAATATATGGACACACAGATATAACAAAAGCAGATATTAATACCCTAGAACTAAATAAGTTCGAGAAATTATTTAATGATTTTGTTTTGCAAGGATGTTGTCCAACCTATCTCTTAAGCCAACAATTGTCGACAAATTACATACCGCATTTGAACCAAAAAAGAAACTTAAAACATCCGCTTTCCAGTGGTTTTTTTTGTGTTTCCTAGTGAACAATGCATCCCTCTGCAAATTATCAACTTGCTTTAAGCAATCACTTCAACACACTTAATTTCATGATTAGGCATACACATTCTTTAATATATTTTTGAGCGCTATTTTTGCATGTTCATATGTTAACGCCCCTTGAAGATATGCTATATACGGCTCTTTAATCGGAGAATCAGCCGACAACTCACTCGTTGCACCTTGAATAAATGTTCCCGCAGCCATTATAACTTGGTGAGCATAGCCCGGCATATCCCATGGATGTGGAGTGACATGAGCATCTATTGGTGAATTTTTTTGAATATTTTGAACAAATGAAATCAACTCATCCGCTGAATTAAATCTGATTGAACGAATAATATCAGCAGGAATTTTTGAAATATTCGGAAGAGTTTTTTGTCCAAATTCTTCAAACGCACATCCGAAAAGCACTGATGCTTTTAGGGCTTGTGCAGTTGAATGAGGAGCAAGAAACAATCCTTGATAAAAAGGTAAATATGGAGCATTATATGATCCAACTTCCATTCCAATTCCGGATGCAATGTGACGGTCAGCCACTTGTTCGATTAGTTCTTTTTTTCCCACAATATAACCGCCCGTTGGAGCAATTCCACCCCCAGCGTTTTTAATTAACGAACCCGCTGCGATATCCACCCCAACTTCAGTAGGTTCAACTTTATCGCAAAACTCGCCATAACAGTTGTCCGCAAAAATGATTGCTGACGAATTTTTTTTCACAATTGAACACGCATCTTTGATTTCATCAATACTTAAACTATCTCTTTCCGTGTAACCACGTGAGCGCTGAATAAAAACTAGTTTAGGTTTGTTTTGCAGAAGAGATTTTTTAACATTTTCCCCATCTATTGATCCATCATCTTTCAATTCAATGCATTCTTGCTTGATTCCAAATTCTTTCAACTTTTCAAAAGATGGAACAAGTGTGTCATATGGCTTTCCTGTTATCAACAAGAATGTGTCTCCAGACTTCAACACCCCGCTTACAGCCAGATTGATTGCATGAGTTCCACTTGTTATTAACGGAGAAACGAGCGCATCTTCAGCTCCAAAAATATTTGAAAAAACTTTTCTCAAAACATCACGACCTTCATCCCCATAACCATAACCAGTTGACGGCGAAAAATGACGCGAAGCAACTCTGTTTTCTTGGAACGCATTTAAAACTTTTTCTTGATTAAACAATGCTATTTCGTCGATTTTTGAAAAAATGTTCTCACATTTTTTTTCGCATTTTTCTATTAATTTTTCAATATTTTCAGTTCTATTTTTCATAAAAATCACTAACTATGCCACGCATAACAGGAAGAAAATTGTCTTCAATCCAGATTTTCTCTGTCTTCATTCCCCTAAAATAAGTTAGTTGTCTTTTGGCATACCTTCTTGAATTTTGTTTTATTTTTTCTTTCAACTCGTCAAACGAAATTAACCCGTTAAGATGTTGGACTGTTTCTTTATAGCCAATTGCTTGCATAGATTGAAAATCGCAAAACTTTATTAACCTCTTAACCTCATCAAGCAATCCGTCCTCAAAGAATTGATCAACTCTCTTACCAATTCCACCATAAATCAATTCCCTGTTTTTTGAAAGCACAATCAACCTATAATCATATTTGCATTCACTAGATTTTGTTGCAATTTCACTTTTTTTTTCGCTCGTTTCATAGAAAATTTCAAGCGCTCTAATAATTCTTTTTCGGTCATTTTTAGATATTTTTTTTGCAGAATAATCATCGACCATTAAAAGCTCTTGATACAACTCTTCTGTTGGTCTTTTGCTCAACACTTCTCGTGTTTTAATCGACTTTTGAGCGCTTGCAAAGTTATAGTTATTTAATAGTGCATTAATATAAAGGCCTGTTCCACCGCACAGAACAACCTTTTTGCCTCTTCTTGAAATATCCTCAATTGCTTTTTTTGAGTCTTCAACAAACCTTGCAACCGAATACTCTTCCGACGGATCAACAATATCAATCAAGTGATGACGAACTCCATGCATTTCATTTTTTGTTATCTTTCCAGTCCCAATATCCAAACCTCGATAAACTTGCATTGAGTCGCACGAAATAATTTCAGCATCTATTTGTTTTGCAACCTCAATGCTCAACGACGATTTTCCAATGGCAGTCGGGCCAGTTATTATAAACAGTTTTTGTTTGCCAATAGTTTGTTTTGTCATTTTTAAACCTTTCTTTTGAACCACTTTTCCAAATCAAGTTTTGAATGCTTAACCAAAACAGGTCTCCCATGAGGACAAAGCATCACTCCATCATGCTCCTCTAATTGCTTTAATAAATTTTCGACCTCAACACTAGACAGCTCATGATTACCTTTCACCGCCGCTTTGCATGCACTCATCGCAATTTTATCTCTCACAAAATCTTCATTTTTTATTTCACCACTTTTTAATGCTATTATCAATATATCAACAAAATCTTTTAAAGACATCAAGGAAAATAATTGAGGAACGCTTGACAATGAATAGATATTGTCCGATATCTCAGATATCCTAAAACCTGCTTCTTCAAGCTTTGGAATAAAATCACACAGTATGTCACGCATAGTATTAGGGATTTCAAACATAAAGGGCGCCAGAAGGTCTTGAACATGCAACTCATTTGAAAGATATGCACCAATAAACTCATCAAACAATATTCTTTCATGAGCGGCGTGCTGATCCACGAAGTAGACATTATTGTGATGCTCAATGATTAAATAGGTGGAAAAAAGTTTTCCAATAATTTTTGGCTTTTGTTTTATTTCAACAAATGAAGTTAGCTCATGAGAAATAATTTCGGATGCTTGTTGTGAGGAAGAATATTTCGCATTTGCAGAAGAATAATTCACTGATATCTCAGGAACAACACCAACACTATTTTTAGGCTCCTTAAAAACAACTTCACTCTTAGAGTCGATCAATCCATTAAACGCCAAGGAATGCTCTCCTCCCGAAAACAGAACATTGCTTGTCACCGATTCAAAGACATCTTCATTTTCACTATCATTAACAAATAACTCATTTCTTAGTGATGGTCTAATTGCTTTTGACAGTGCAGATTTCACCTTGTCTAAAGATGTAAATTTGACTTGCATTTTGTTGGGATGAACATTAACATCGATTGTGTCATGAGGAAGATTCAAATGAACAACAAACATTGGATACGAACGCGTCATCAAAAAATCTTTATAGAGAACGAACATATAATAAGACAATTCTGAACACTCGACAACCCGTCCATTAACAACGAAGATTTGATAACTTCGATTATGCTTAAAGTGCCCAATTTTTGAAGCAAATCCTTTCACTTTAATGTCCATATCGGATAAATACGAAGAAACTTCATTCAAATCACTCAAAACATCACCATAGACAGCATAGATTGCCTTTTTTAACCCGTCACCTTGGGAATGCAAGACACACTTTTCCTCGTTAGTATATTTGAATGAAATTTCAACATTTGCTAATGTTAGTTTTTGAACAAGATCAGTGATTGAACTCGCTTCACTTGATGGCTTTTTTAAAAATTTTGCCCTCGCTGGAACATTTTTAAACAAATCCTCAACAACAACGGTTGTTCCAAATTGCGATGCTCTTTCTCCTTTTTCAACAAGGACTCCATTTTCATAAGAAACGAAATACCCCATATCCTCACCTTCTCTTCGCGAAACCATAGTCACTTTTGCAACAGATGCAATGCTCGCAAGAGCTTCACCTCGAAATCCTAGGGTTTTTATTGCATTTAGATCGTTGAGTGTTTTTATTTTGCTTGTCGCGTGAGGCAAAAATGCTTTTTCCAAATCCGACTGAAAAAGCCCTTTTCCATTATCTGTTATGCTAATGCGCTTTATTCCACCTTGTTCAATTTTGATTGAAATACTATTCGCTTTTGCATCTATTGAATTTTCAACCAATTCTTTGACAATACTAGCCGGCGAGTCAACAACCTCACCAGCCGCAATTCGATTGAATATTTTGCTGTCTAATACATTAATTTCACTCATTTTCTTCATTCGTTCCCATAGTATGCCACGCATAATACGGTTATTTTAGTTTTTCCTTCAAATCCGCAAGCACATCTAATGCTTGTAGAGGTGTTAAATTGTTTAAATCAATGTCTTTTAAAATGCGTTCGACTTCACTTTTTTGTGTCGCAACTTGCTTTTCAATTGAATCAAAACTCATTTGTTGAATTTTCATTTGTTCACGATTTTCTAGTTCAATCAATATTTCTTTCGCTCGATTTGTCACATCTTGGGGAAGTCCAGCGAGCCTTGCAACCTCAACCCCAAAACTTCTATTCGATGCACCCCTCGCCAATTTTCTCATGAAAATTATTTGATTTCCGACTTCTTTAAGAGTCAATTTGTAGTTTTTTATTCCCGACAAATTTCCCTCTAGTTCAGTCAATTCATGATAATGCGTTGAAAATAATGCTTTCGCTTTTAATTTTTTCGAAAGGTATTCAAGAATGCTCTTTGCAATTGAAAGACCATCATAGGTTGATGTCCCCCTTCCAACTTCATCCATAATAACAAGAGAAGAACTTGTCGCGCTCGACAGAATGTTTGCAACCTCGCTCATTTCTACCATGAATGTGCTTCGCCCACTCAAAAAATCGTCATGCGCTCCAACTCGCGTGAAAATTCTGTCAAGCACACACATTTCACACTCACTTGCAGGAACAAAACTCCCCATATGAGCCAAAACCGCAATCAATGCAACTTGCCTCATATAAACACTTTTTCCTGCCATATTTGGACCAGTTATTAGCATCAACTTGTTTTCACCACCATCAAGAAAAGTGTCATTTGGAACAAAAGAATCGTTTTTGAGCAGTTTTTCAATAACTCCATGTCGACCTTCTTTGATGCGTATATGTTGAATTTTGCTGTCGATTTTTGGTCGAATAAAATTATATTCCGTTGCAACTTGCGCGCTTGAACACAAAAAATCAAGATGAGCAATCGCTTTAGCACTTGACAAAATTTCGTCCAGTTTTTCTTTGATTTTTTGAACGATTTCACAATATAATTGTTCTTCTCTTTTTGATGCTTTGTCCTTCGCTGAAAGAATCTTGTCTTCAAGTTCTTTGAGTTCTTCGGTGAAAAAACGCTCTCCACCAGCGACGGTTTGCTTTCTCACAAAGCGATAAGGCACTTGCCCAAGGTAGGCTTTTGAGACTTCAATAAAATATCCATACACCCGCGTATAGCCGATTTTTAATGTTTTTATGCCCGTTTCAGCCCTTTCTTTGAGTTCAAGCTCTGCAAGATGACTTGCAATATTATCTGACAAAGCCATATATTCATCAAGTTCTTTGTCAAAACCCTTTTTGATAACACGCCCTAAAGACAGTTTGTTTGGGCATTCAATATCAATGCTTGAATTGATTAGAACAACTTCTCTCTTAAATTCATTCAGCATTTTTGCTATTGAAGAAAGAATTTTAGTGCTTATGCCATTTAAAATAATTTTTAGATTTTTAAGCTCGTTCAGCGAAACATTAAGGCTAAGCAGTTCTCTTGGGCCAATATTTCCATTAGACACTTTTGACATTAGTCTTTCAATGTCAAAAATATTTTTTAAATGACCCGATAATTTATCTCGCAATATATTATCAGTCAAAACTTCAACCCCATCAAGCCTTTCATTAATGCTTTTTGAACACATCAACGGGCGAGAAATTTGACTTTTAATAAAGCGTTTTCCCATTGGAGTTACTGTTTTGTCAATTAGCCACAAAAGAGTTCCCTTTTTCTTTCCATCCGATGAGTTTTCCAGTAGTTCAAGTGTTTTTGTTGCGATGCTATCAAGTTCAAGATATTTATTTTTATTGTCATCTTGCGCTATATTAAGATGATCAAGGACTTTTTTTTGCGTTTTGCTTATGTAGGCAATTAAAGCCCCTAAAGCACTTGTCGCAAGTTTTTTGTTTTTGAGGTCAACTTGAGACGTCTCTTTCAAAAAAGCAATGTTGCAAAGCGCATTTTCATAAACAAATTCATCATCATTAAAAGTCGAAAATGCAGAAACTCCACCAAACTTGACAACCGACAATTCAACGCTCACAGCGAGCATTTCATTGTTGCAAATCACTTCTCGCGGACGAATGCGAGAAAGAACGTCGTTAAGTTTTTGAGAAAATGGCGAATAAAACTCTGCATAATTCATCTCCCCTGTTGTTATATCAGTCCACGCAATTCCAACTGAACTATCTTCATAATAAACGCTTGCTAAAAAATTATTTTCGCCCTCATCAAGCATGTTGGTGTCGGTTATTGTTCCCGGAGTCACGATTTTGACGACATCACGCTCAACCAACTTAACACCCGGCCCGGGTTCAGTTGTTTGTTCCGCAAGAGCAACTTTATAGCCTTTGTCAATGAGTCTTGAAATGTAGTTGTCAATTGCATGATGAGGAACCCCACACATGGGCGCACGCTTTTCAAGCCCACAATCTCTCCCAGTCAACACCAAGTCAAGTTCACGAGAAACAATTTCCGCATCTTCGAAAAACATTTCATAGAAATCACCAAGCCTAAAAAAAACCAAGGCATCTTCATGCCGTGCTTTCAAATCAAGATATTGCCTCATCATGGGAGTGACTTTTGCTAGGTTTATCATTTGTTTTGACATATGTTTCGATTAATTCAAAATCATGAATTGAATTCATAATTGTTGATAGCGTTTTAATTAAATAATATTGGCATCCTAATGACACAATCTCTTAATGTCATCTTGAACAAAACAAAGTTGACAAACAAAGTGCCCCGAAATACGTGACCTTTATGCTTACGCTAAATACTTCGTTTTATTCAACATGACGTAGTCTACTATTGTGTCACTGATAAGGTTATTAATAATTCTCACGTTGTGACGCAACATAATAAGACTATAATTTTGAATTATTTGCTTTATTTGTCAAGTTTCAAAATACTCATAAATGCTTCACTTGGAACTTCAACTGAACCAACTTGACGCATTCTTTTTTTCCCTTCTTTTTGTTTTTCAAGGAGTTTTTTCTTTCTTGTTATGTCGCCACCATAACATTTTGCAAGGACATCTTTCCTCATTGCTTTGACTGTCTCTCTTGCTATTACCTTTGAACCAATCGTTGCTTGGATTGGAACTTCAAACATTTGCCTTGGAATAACATCCTTGAGTTTTTCCGCAATCATTCGTCCCCTTGAATACGCTTTTTCGCGATGAACAATTATTGATAAAGCATCGCAAACTTCGTTATTTAAAAGCAAGTCCATTTTAACAAGATCACTTGGACGATAACCTTCAATTTCATAGTCAAGCGACGCATAACCCCTTGTCCTTGATTTTAGCGAATCAAAGAAGTCATAGACAATTTCATTGAGCGGAATTTCATAGTGCATTTGAACACGTGTTTTGTCAAGATAAACCATGTTAATATAAACCCCTCTTTTTTCTGCACATAAATCCATAATTTGACCAATGTATTCTGGAGGGGTGTAGATAAGCGCTTTCACAACAGGTTCTTCAATTCTGTCGATTTTTGAAACATGAGGAAGGTTTGACGGGTTCGTGACATTCAGCATTTCGCCATCAGTTTGATAGACATGATAAGTAACCGATGGTGCGGTTGTGATAAGATCAAGATTAAATTCGCGCTCTAATCTTTCGCAAATTATTTCCATATGCAGTAGCCCTAGGAATCCGCAACGAAAACCGAAGCCAAGAGCACCAGAAACTTCTGGCTCAAAAAACATCGCAGCATCGTTTAGTTTTAATTTTTCAAGGGCATCTTTAAGATTATTGTATTGAGATCCATCGGTCGGGAAAACACCACAATAAACGACTGGTTGAACTTTTTTATAGCCCGGACATGGAACTTTTGTTGGATTGTTCGCCTCAGTTATCGTGTCTCCCGGAGACGCATCAACGACATTTTTTATTGCTGCTGTCAAATAACCAACGTCGCCCGCGATTAATTCTTTCATCAAAACTGGTTTCGGATTAAAAGTTCCAACCTCTGTGACCATCATCGTCTTTCCAGATGACATAAATTTGATTTCAGTTCCAACCTTAACCTTGCCGTCAATAACACGAATCAAGCAAACCGCACCTTTAAAATTGTCATAATAACTATCAAATATGAGTGCTTTTAATGGCGCCGATTCATCACCTTTTGGATGTGGAACAGTTTTAACAACGCTTTTTAAAACCTCTTCAATATTGAGTCCCTCTTTTGCCGAAATCAATGGCGCGTCCGCACAATCAAGCCCAATAATGTCTTCTATTTCTTTTTTTACTTCCTCAACTCTCGCACCGGGGAGGTCAATTTTATTAAGAACTGGAATGATTTCAAGATTGTTGTCAAGCGCCAAATAAACATTTGCAAGTGTTTGAGCTTCAACACCTTGTGCGGCATCAACAACCAAAAGAGCTCCTTCGCAAGCGGCAAGAGAACGAGAAACTTCATAAGTAAAATCAACATGCCCCGGAGTGTCGATAAGGTTAAAAACATATTCTTCGCCGTCTTGCTCGTGATACATTCTCACTGGAGTCAACTTGATGGTTATTCCTCTCTCCCTCTCCAAGTCCATACTGTCAAGAAGTTGGTCTTGAAATTCACGGTTTGAAACCGTTCCTGTGTGTTCAATAAGCCTGTCCGCCAGCGTTGATTTGCCGTGGTCAATATGAGCAATAATGCAAAAATTCCTAACTCGTTTTTGTCTGTCCATAATTTTGTTTGTTCCTGTCCCATTAGTTTAACAAAAATAAAACCAAATAGCAAGAAAAAAAAGCCTTTTCAAAAATAATTGTCTAACCAAAATAAATATTCATTTTGCACCTTCCACGCACTATGCACTGAAACAACTTCCCTCACAAAGAAGAACCTTCGACCATATGAACCAGCATTTTATCAAGCTCTTCCACTGTCATAGGTATATTTTTGTGGTAGAATGTTTTTTATTCGACTCTCTTCTAACTTCTGCTTTATGGGCAATTAGTTTTGTTCGAATTAATTAGGATATTTTTTATTATTTCTTTTTTCTTGTCGATAAATTTTTAGCGAGTTTCAAAATACTTTTTGGCAAGGCTCCCGTTCCAAGAGCATATAAGCTGTTATACCTAATTGGAGTAGCCTGCTTAGACTCTGTTTCCATTGTGCTTAAAATAAATTTAATATAATTTGCCATAAAATGATGATGAGATGTGGATGTTAGTTGAAACAAAGGCAAATGCTCAAACCATCGAGCATCCGATGAAAACCAATGTTGCACTCCAAAAATTGTAAAAACCTCTTTTTCAAATGGCATCACGTCTGAAATCAAACAAATTGGATCCAATGTGTCCCTAATATTATGAATGTTTTTGTCTGTTTTTTCAATGTAATCAAGCGAGCCGACGTCTCTCCCATCTTTAGAAACTATTATGTTATTAGGGGCGCCGAAGGTGAAGCAAAAAATGTTTTTTTTGAAAAACACATCCTCTAGTTTTTTTGCAACCAGATTAGAAACTGCGCCACCATAGCTATGTCCCGTCACAAAGAATTTTGTTTTTTCAGAGCAAATTCCCTCTATTGACTCAAGATATTCTTCTAGCTTTTGCATTACAAGTTTTTTGCCTGCCGAATGTGCAAGGTGTTCTCTTGGATTTGCTGAGCCTAGCGCAAAACATCCTGCTATGTTCGCAATAACCTCGGGCTTGCTGTCAGAGCCACGAACAACCACAAAAACAAGCACTTCCTCATCATTATCCTTATTATCCTTTTTTAGTCTTGCATGAGCAAAGGCAAACAAAGGCAACGGACTAACATCACTAAATATTTTGATATTTCCGTCACATGCGACATCAACACCAAGTTTTTCAAATGTTTGGTGCAAATGTTGTTCGTTGTGCTGATATGTGTTACTACTCAAAATAGCACCAATCAAAGCCAAATTTTGATAAGATTCCTTGCTTTTTTCAAAAATCTCCTCCGAATCAAAATCAAACAATGTCCCGCCCCAAAAAGCCTGCACCTCTCTTTCTTCTTTTGATTGTCTGTCAAGGTATTTTAAGCACTTTATATTTAATTCATTTTCAATAATATTTGCCATGATAATCTCCTTGTTTTTTTGTCTGCTGTTTTCTTTTAGTCTTTTCCTTATTTAAAAATTTTTAATTTCATTTTTCTGTGTTGCTTTCAAACTTACAGCACTTTTTTCTACAATGACTTAATTTCTCTCAAAAAATCTTTCACTCTTTTTTCGTCGCCATTTTCAGTTGGCTCATAGATTTTTTCATTTTCCAAAGACTTTGGGAGGTATTTTTGATTTGAGTAGTAGCCTCCATGAGTGTGAGGATAAACGTATTGCGACTTGTCATCTAGTGTTGATGGATAATTTCTGTCGCGAAGATAGTGCGGAATATTGTCATCTGGGCGCGTTTTTACTATTTCTTGGGCTTTTGCTCTTGCCAAAACGACCGCGTTTGACTTTGGCGCGCTTGCAACATAAATAATAGCATGAGACAGCGGAAGCGCCCCTTCTGGCATCCCAATTTTTTCATATGCGGTCATGGCGGAAATGACAAACATTAGTGCGTTTGAATCTGCCATTCCAACATCTTCACAAGCATGAGCGATCAGACGCCTAAAAATTGTTAGTGGATCACTGCCAGCTTCAACCAAACGAAAAGCATAGTAGAGAGATGCATCAACATCGCTTCCTCGAAGAGACTTGCAAAATGCGCTCAAAACATCGTAATGAATCCCCTCATCAACCGACACCAAAACATTTGGAAGACATTCTTTGAAAACCTGTTCATTTAAGTGAATCGTTCCATTTTCATCTGGAACAGAGGAAAGGACTGAAAGCTCAAGAACATTCAGAGCATGACGAAAGTCTCCGTTTGCATAGTTTGCAAGTTGCTTTAATGCGCCATTTTCAAGATCAATTTCATAGTTTCCCATTCCTCTTGATTTATCAGTCAATGCCCTCTTGAGTCCAATTTCAATTTCTTCGGCATTCAGTTTTTTGAACTCAAAAATCTTGCAACGCGACAAAATCGGCTTTGTCATTGCAATATAGGGATGTTCAGTTGTTGATCCAATAAATATGATTGTTCCATCCTCAACCGCTGGCAAAATGCAATCCTGCTGAGCTTTGTTCCACCTGTGACACTCGTCTAGAACCAAGTATGTTCTCTTTCCAAACATCTTCAGCCTCTCTTTTGCTTCTTCAATTTCGCGTTTTGCATCAGCAACACCACTCGCAACCGCGTTCAAAACAACATACGCAGAGCCGTCATCACCCTTTGCAATAAGCGATGCTAACGTTGTTTTACCCGTTCCGGGAGGACCAAAAAAAATGCATGAACCAAGGTTTTTCGCTCGAATTGCACGCATAAGAAGTGAGTTGTTCGCTAAAATATGCCCCTGTCCAATAAACTCCGAAAAACTATCTGGTCGCATTCTCGCCGCCAACGGTAATGCAATCTTCGCATGAGACAAATTATCAAAAAAATCATTTTGCATCTTCTTCATATTTTCTATTCTACAACATTTTAACACAAAAAGCAAGGGTTTCAAACAGTAATAATTTCAACATACCACCAAAAAACCTATAGTATGCGTGACATACCATGGGTTTTTGTTGACAAAAACTTTCTTCTGTGAAATCATTAAAAACATTCAATTATGTCTCATTAACATGCTATGTTCATATTTTTAAGTCGCCGATTTGTCCGCCTGTGTTGTCGATGCACTTTTCGTCATAATAGGGTTTGTCCATAAAAAACACGATTGGAAGGATGAAAATTTGCGACAGCACCATTGAGTTCTATTTGAAGAACTCTTGCCAAAAGCTCTCGTTGTTGTTACTCATGTTGTCTTCAAGAATCTGCCGTGTTCGACTTAGTTTTTCAATGTTAAAAGTGCTGTGTCCATTGCCCTATCTCGTTTGCAGTCGCTACTTTCAATAACGCATCTATTTGGTTGCCTTCGGTCATCAAGGCTCTTAGTTGATTTATCTTGTCTCAACTTCTATCCATGTGCTTTGCCCTAGGAAATTCATCTCTTGGCTTTTTAATTAGTAAAGTTTCTCCAGCCCTTGGAATAACTGGAAGGTTTGGTGGTGACCTAGGATTATCTCGTATTCATCGCCATACTTCATGCTCTTTCTACTATCTTGTTCAAATCAAAGCCACCTATGTTTTTGCTCGTTCGTGTTAGTTTAGCTTCCCCGATGAAACTGCTCAAAGAATACATGGCAACATACAGAAAAGTTGTTCGTTCAAAACAAGGGCAACGACATGACGGGCATGACACTTGCAAGTTGGTTAAAACACTTTCAGCGGAATAATGGATTGAAAAAAGTCAGCCCTCATGGACTCAGATATTCAAACACAATAATGCTCATAACAAATGGAGCAGATATTAAAACAGTATCAGCAAGGTTAGGACGTGCAGATGTCAAAATAACTTTGAATATATATTCACAATACACAACGGAGGCCGATAGAAAGGTGTCAAACTTAATTGACGAATTATTGAGTGGTTAAAGAGTAGTTATTCTTTCGCAAGGACGAAACAATCAAAAAACAATCAATTTAAATAATTCAAAATAGGTTGATAACAAACTATTGATTAAAGGAGATTTTAAAAATAGGATATAACGCAATCATTCATGCTAGTGTAGCATTGAGAAATGAGATTGAAAGAAGCGATAACTATCGAGAAGAAGTCTATGAATTGGTAAACAGCCAGTTCGAAGATGCCAAGCGAATAGGAGAGTTCAAGAAAATTTTAAGCAACCACTATGAAACTTCAAGAGGCGGTATTACGCTAATTATTGATACACCGATATTTAGCGAGCATACAAATATGATAATCGCTTGTTTTACGCATGAAAAGAATTCAACAAAAATTTTAAATTAAACAACTAAATTATTAAGACGAAAAGCACCGACACAAAAATGTCGGTGCTTTATTGTTTTGGAGCTGATAGCGGGATTTGAACCCGCGCTCTCTTCCTTACCAAGGAAGTGCTTTACCCCTAAGCCATATCAGCGAAAAATACAAGTTTTGAATGAGATTTTTATAAAAGTTTTAAACACTTTAGGAAAGTGGATCAAAATGCGGTAAAAATGACAAAAAACGAGGTATATAGAGCGATATTTAATATTGGAATTTATACCAAGGACAAATTATACCGAATGAGCCACAACAGTATGTTCTTTGATAATTTTTTATGGTATTGATTTTAGCACAATTTTGTATGTTTTGCAAGAGTTTTTAGGGTTTTTTTGAAATATAATTCGAAGTGTTATTTTTACTGTTAGTAATAGTGATGCTAGTATTGAGAAAACAATTGAAACTATGCTTGACGGTGACATCCACATTGAAGCGACATACCAACTGATTCCAAGAAACAGCGGAAAAGTCGCCACAATAACGGTTAAAACGACAAAATTTAATATTAACAAAGAAACAACAACACGTCTTTTGAACGACAAAAACTTTATTGCAAAATCTCTTTTTAGAATTTTGAAAATAAAAAAACCAAAAAACGCTAAAATCCCAACCAATACAACGATAAGAGCGATCGCAACTATTGAAAAAACAGTGTCCAATAAGCGCATTGAAGTTCCTCTTGAAATATACTCCACCTCTTCACCTCTAATGACTCGAAGAATATTTTCAATAAGATTTCCAGTGTCCCCACTTGACGAATTCATCATAACCAAAACAGCAATCCCCTCATTTTGATAGAAAATTGCTTCCGAGACATTGTTTGAAACAAACCCCGTGTGTCTTAATCTTCCAGTTTGATAGTTGACATACCAGCCAAACCCATGATAATATATTCCAGTCGGCAACTCGCTTGGCTCAACCGTCGCATCACGAACATGACCTTCTTTAATCAAAACATTAAAAGGCTCTGGCGCTGATTCTGGGTCAAGATGAAAATTAAGCCATCTTGCCATATCAACTGCATTAGACAAAATAAACGCCGTTGGAGTGTGGGAGCGAGCAACACTTGCAATATAGGGACGAGAGCGAAACCAACTTGGTCGATGGCCAACAGCAATCACCCCGTTTCTTTCCGCATCCTCTCGAAACATTTTCGTTTCCAAAAGCCCAAGTGGCGCAAGAATAAATTCAAGCATAAATTCTTCGTATGACAACCCCCACAAATTCATTGCAATTGTCTCAATGATGAAACCAAGCAAAATGTAGTTAACTGAACCATAATAATATCTCTCATTTGGACGAAAACTTAGCCTCGCCCCATTAATATCTCGCACCGCATAATATAATGCATTAGGACTGTTGTTGGGACGAATTGTTGCAGAATGAGAAAAATTTCCAAGACCACTTGTGTGGTGCAACAGACTTCTAATCCGCATCTCTTCCATTAAAAAATTTGAATCACGATAACGAAAATTCAACCAACTAATATGCTTGTTGACTGGATCATCAAAACACAAATACCCCTTGTGTTCCAAAAACTGCACCCCAAGAGCAGTGAACGCCTTTGAAAGCGATGCAATATAGAAAAAAGTTTCTTCATTCACTTGCCTAGATGTGTTTCTGCAAGCATACCCATGAGAATAAAATGTCGTTTCTCCATCTCGAATGGCAGCAACACTCACGGCTGGAACTTGTTGCCTTTGAATAGTCTTTTTTATTAGTTCATCAATACTATTGACATCCAATTGTGGTTGAGAAGCAATTGCGGTGATGACATTTGGAAACAAAAAAAGACATAGCAAAAAACTTGCTACTAGCAAAATCACCCTAATTTTTCTTTTGCTTGGTTTCTTCATTTTTCGTCTTTTGTCCTATTTCAATCTTTTTAGTCCGTAGTCATCTTTGTGCAAAATATTGAAAACATCCACACTATTGAACTCTTCATCAACAAAAACTCCCGATCCCATCTTCGACCCATTCATGAGATACCCCCTCAATAGTGGTGGTAATTGTTTTTTAATAGACTCCAGTTCTTCATTGTTTAGTTCAGGCAACTTTAAGTCATGTTTTTGCAAAGACACCGCCATAATTTCCTCGTCCATCAAATAATGCTTTTCAACATAAGCCAAAGCCTTTAAATATGCCGAAAAATCCGTCCCTTTGAATGAAACCGTTCCGATTAAATATTCGATGTTGTTATTATAAACATAAGATTCAATTCCCTTCCACAACAACCTCAAAACAATTGGATTGCGATGCTTCGGATCAACAACTGCACGAGAAATTTCAAGAACTTTATTCGGGTGTTTTTTTAGAAGCTTTGAGATGTCAAATTCGCTTTGTGTTTTGCAATCGACATCTTGCGAACAACGAAACAAGACATACCCCCCAACAAGAGTCTCACTTTCCCCATTCTTTTCAAAAACACAAAGTTGAGATGCAACCTCGTCATAGCCGTCATTAAAATCTAGTCTTTCTTTGTCATTTCTCTCTGGATTAAACTCCAAAACCAAATGTTCATACCTAAGCCTTTGAAACGCCAAAAGCTCTTTATCATTTTTTAATAGTCTAACTTCATAGTCGCCAACTCTTATTGGCTCTTGCCATTCAAGAAAACTCATATTATTTTATTATATTATGTTTTTAGAAAAAAATCAAACATTAACAACACAAATATTTTTATTTTTTAAGTCAAAATCTCTCATTAAAAACATGTCTAATTTGTAAAACACTCGAATTATGTCAGACATAATTCGAGTGTTTCTTGCTTTTTGTTAACAATTCCTGTTTGCTGACCATATTTGAATTTTTTCAAATTCTATTCAACCGTCACTGATTTTGCCAAATTTCTTGGCTTATCAGGATCATAATCTTTAGCAATAGCAGTGAAATATGAAATAATTTGCATTGGAATTATGCTTGTTATCGGAGAAAAAATTCCAATTGATGGCACATGGTAAATGTAATCATAGGCATCTTTGGGAAGTTCTTGATTTGTTATTGCAAAAACCTTTGCCCCTCTTGCCTTCACTTCATATAATGCGTTTAATGTTTTGTCTTTTAAAAGCGAATCTGTCAAATACGCAACAACAAGATACCCCTCTTCAATAAGAGCAATTGTTCCATGCTTCAACTCCCCAGCTGGATACGACTCGCAATGAATATAGGAAATTTCTTTCAACTTCAAACTCGCTTCCGCGGCGGTCGCGTAATCCACACCTCTTCCAAGAAACATTACTGCCTTTTCGTTTTTGAAAATATCTATTATTGTTTTGTCTATTTTATCCAATCCCATTTCTATAACTTGTCTAGAAATTGAAGTTGTTTCCATTATTTTACTTTTCAATTCTCTTGCTTTTTGAGAATTAATTTTTCGCAAAACAACTGAAAGATACAATGCAAACGAATATAGTGCAACAAGTTGAGAATTATATGCCTTTGTGCTTGCAACAGCAATCTCTTTTCCTGCCCTTGTTGTTATTTTGCAATCTGCTTCCATCGCCAAAGCGGATGTAGCGTTGTTAACCACCGCCAAAGTCAATGCCTTTTTCTTTTTCGCAATATCAAGCGCTGCGATTGTGTCCGCGGTTTCTCCGCTTTGACTGACCAGAATGACTAAAGTGTTTTTGTCAATAATCGGATTACTATATCTAAACTCACTAGCAATTTCATTCGCCACAGGAATGCCGGTGTGGGTTTCTAAAATAGTTTTAGCACTAAGTCCCGCATGGTAAGCAGTTCCACACCCAACAATGATAATCTTTTTCAGTTTATTGAGTTTCCATTTTGGTAATTTTAAAAAACAATTTTCAACGCTTTTTGCAGTTTCATGGATTGCTTGAGGAATTTCTTTAATTTCCTTTAGCATATAATGAGGATTCCCCGCAAAACCATCAGCGCTTTCATTTGAAATATACTCCATTGGATCTTTTTCTTTTTCTCTTCCGTTCATATCAAAAAAACTAACTTCATCACTCCTTAGTAAAACCATTTCATCGTCTTCCAAAATGTAGACATTTTTTCCATGACTTGAAGCAACCTCAACATCACTAGCAACAAAAACTGAACTCTCAGATTTTGAAACAACCAATGGACTTCCTTTTTTAACACACACAATTGTGTCTGGAAAATCAGAATTTAGTATCGCCAAAGCATAGGACCCTTTGAGTTTTTTTATTGCCATCAAAACAGCATGAAGGTAGCAAGCCTCTCTTTTTTTCTTATGTATGTCTGACATACTATGGGAAATCGCGCTTTTTATGAGATGTGGGATAACTTCTGTGTCAGTTTCAGACTGAAAAAGTATACCCTCTTCTTCTAATTCTTTTTTTAGCACTGCATAGTTTTCTATAATTCCATTATGAACAACAGCGATGCTTTCGCTTCTGTGTGGGTGAGAATTATTGTCAGACGGAACTCCATGAGTCGCCCATCTTGTGTGCCCTATGGCAACTCCACCATTAAATGTTTTTGGAATAGATTCTTCAGTGTTTACAACTCGTCCTTTTTTTTTGATGATTTCAAGTTTGCCATTTTCAATCAAACCCACGCCAGCACTATCATAACCTCGATACTCCAACTTCTTCAACCCATCAATAACAATATCAGCGGCCCTCTTGCTTCCTATGTATCCAACAATTCCACACATAAAACATCATTCTCCTTGAGTGCGATTTTCAATGCACTCTTCAATGTATGCAATATAGATATTTTGTGTGAGCAAAGCAAAAAGAAAGATGCTTAAGAAAACACCTTTCTTTAAAAAATATTTAAAAACCTACACCTTTTTAACCTTGATTTTTAAATGGCTATCTTTGGGAATTTCAATTTCCTTGTTCGTCAACTCGATTTTACCAAGAAAAACTTTGAATGAGCCAGATACTGCTATATTTTCAACCTCAACGTCAATTTTTGAATTATTAAGATTCAAAGTTAATTCAAGGTTTTTAACTGACACCGGCAAATTGGGTTCAATTTTTAAAGTGTTTCCTTGAATTTTTATTCCAAAAAACTCTTCAATTAAACATTTGTAAAACCATGATGCGGCACCTGTATAATAACTCCAACCACCCGACCCAACATGATCTCCCGAATAAATATCAGCTGCAATCACATATGGCTCTCGTTTGTAGGTTTCACAATCACTCAATGTTTTTGAATGATTCGTCGGTGATATCATGTTAAAAAACTCCCACGCTTTCTCAATTTTTCCAATTCGAATTAGTGCCATCACATACCAAACCGCCGCATGCGTATATTGCCCACCATTTTCCCTAACGCCTTTTGGGTATTTGGAAATGTAGCCAATTTTTTTCATTTCTTTGAATGGTGGAGTCAAAAGTTTTATCATTTTGTTTTCGCGATCAACCAAATGTCTTTCACATGCCATGAGCGCCGTTTCATTTGTTTTTGAATCTCCAATATCAGACAACACAGCCCAGCTTTGAGACAACAAGTCAATTTTGCACTCATGGGAATTCGGAGAACCTAAAGGCAATTTCTCATCTGTGAACGCACGCAAATACCACTCACCGTCGTGCGCTCCTTCGATTGCTTTTTTTAAATTTTGACGAATATTAACTAGCCTTAATCTTTCTTTTCCATTTTTTATGAAAGGAAAAATTTTCCCAATCACATCATATAGGAGCATGCTAGAAAACGCACTTGTCCCGACACCCAATTTGCCAACCTCATCCATTGCATCATTCCAATCACCTCCACCCATTTTAACAAGCCCGTTCTCACCAAAATCACAACTAACTTCAATTGCTTTCATGCAATGCTCAAAGACAGTTCCCGAGACGACACCTTCCTCCATACTCTCATATCGTGCTTTTTCACAAGGAAGCAGTTTGACATCTTTTAGATAAGGAACGCGCTCATCAAAAATCGAATAATCTTTTGTGAACTTGACATATTCTGTCACGATATAAGGAAGAAACAGTCTGTCATCTGAAAAGTGCGTCCTCACTCCAACTTTCGGCTCATGCCACCAATGCAACGCATCTCCTTTTTCAAACTGAACAGCACAACATCTCAAAATATGTTTTCTGACAAGTCTTGAGTCGTGATACAAAACCGTCAAACTGTCTTGAAGTTGGTCTCGAAAACCATATGCCCCACTGACTTGATAAAAACCTGTTCGTGCAAAAAATCGCGAACACAAAACTTGATAAGGCAACCACTTTGAAAGATGCTCAAGTCCATCAAGCTTTGTTCTGACTTCAATTTTTGGAATGCTTGAATAATTCTTTCGCACACATGAAAAAATTTCGTCAACACTTGAAAACTCAACAGACTCATCAAGAGAGAGCGAAAACACCACCCTTGATGTTCCTTCTCTTGAAATAGTTATTTCAGAACTTATTGTCGCAAGCAACTCACTTCCGATATTTTTCAAATCATAGTTTTTAACAAACTCACCTCTCAAGTTAGTCATGCTTTCACGATACTTTGAAAAACTTGTTATTTCATTGGAACAAGAAAGATAAAATTTTTTTTCTGTTATATCATTTTTAACCAAAAGCCTATTGTTTCCCAAGCGTTTAATTTTCAATGCGTGATGAGTATTTTGAAAAAAGTCCCCCAAAACCGGAACGCAAGAAAGAGAAACATTTAACAAACGATTGCTTGATGTTTTGTTTTCAATTGTTATGTCATAGAATTTGGTGTTTTTAAAAACAAACACTTTTTGAGTTGAAATTAACCCGTTATAATTACACTTGAACTCCGAAAATCCCATATTATGTCTGACATAATATTCAGAATTCTTTTTTATTGGCTTTTTTGTTATGCTAAAAGTTGTGTTTTTTTCTTTTTCTCCAACAAGAATAATTTCGCTTGGACTGTCCAAAACAATGTCATTTGAATGCTTTGTTAGTTTGTTTAATGCCGAATTTTTTGAATAAGTGAACCCTCCTCCACACTCTGTTATGACAGTTCCAAAGTCCTCATTCGCCAAAACATTTACCCACGGTGATGGAGTATCTATTTTTGTCAAATCCATTGCATAGCCCGAATCCGAACAAAAACCACCAATACCGTATTCATCTGATATTTCATAGAAAAGCATTTCTGCATTTTTGAAAACATTTTTTTCAGTTCCGAATTCATTGTTGTTGCAAATTTGATTAAAATTAATATTTTCTATATCAACGGAGCTTTTCAATAGTTGTTTTGCTTTTTTTGCTTCAGTAGCTCCATTAACTAACGTTAATGTTGATCCACTGTTCATTGAATTTTTGTAATTCAATTCATCCAAAACCGAATTAATCATGGTTTGGACTGTCAAAAAATAGTTGTGTTTTTCCAAAAACACAAGACAAAGATTAAACTCAATATTGTGCTTATAAAGTTTTTTGAGTTCAATTAAGGTTTTTATTAGTCTTTCTTTTGAATTTTCGTTTTTTACTTCAATGGCAACTATAGGACGATTTTTATTGATTCCATCGACCCACTCAAGACTTTCAACTGTTGCACTTGAGCCAAAAATAAGTCTTGACGCAATCTTTTTTGTCGATAACTTCAAATTCATTTCTTTGGACAATGCATAATTATTTCCCTTTATTCTCTCAAAATATCCATCGACTTTTAGCTCTTGAATTGTTTTTTTAATTTCTTCTTGCTTAAAGCCAACCATATTTACAACATGAAAAACATATGTTGCTCTTGGTTTCAAGTCAACACTGAAACCAGAACTCATAATTGGATCTAATGGGTATATTGACGGCTTGGATATTGCTCTCGCATGAAACTCTCCACGATTGGTTAAATATGATTTTTTTTCATCTGTCTGAACATAGTGAGCGAATATCAACTCACTATTATTATTCGTTCTTTTTGAAAATAAGATATCCAAAAAGTCATCATAATGCACCTCTACAAACAAATTTGAAAAAGTCATATGAGCAATATCATGTTGTTTTTGAGTCAAAACTGGCTCAACATAAGTTTCAAACTTCACTCTCAAATCTTCATTTGAAGTGTTTCTAAATGTGACCTTTTGAATTTCTCCTCTTCCATTTGGAAGTGGCAAAATCGTCACTGAGCTTGCAAATTTTTCGTTTTGTTTTTCAAAGATTGTATTATCTGGATTGATATGAAAAGAGCCTGAATTCAGAGACTGTCTTTCGCCAGAAATAGTTGCAAAAACACTCCCGCTTTCACTTCTTGTCTCTCTCGTCAAAGAAATATCGCCATAATATGAAGCACTTCCACCATTTTGGTAAGATGCAATAGAGTATTTTCCACTTGACAAAAAATTGGAATATTGCACTTCATGGCGTTCATTCACAACCAAAGCTTCCTCTGAAGTCTGTTTTCTCGCTTTATAAGACTTTATTTTCCTTTTCGCACTTGGGATTTCAGTTTCATTGAGCAAAAGTTCAATCGCCCTGTAGTTTCCAAGTGTTTTTAGTTTTCTTTTTATTTCATTGTCCGTCAAATAATTGCAAATTGAGAGAATTGTCATCCCCGCATGATGCGCCATTTGAGTTTTCATTATTGAATTTTTTTCCAAATCAATCGCTTCACATAATCCAAAATCACCAAGCATTTGCATTCTTTCAAGTGCAAAAAGATTGTTTTCAACCTTTCTTGGTTGAAAACTCAACGCCAAAACACTCGCATATGGAGCAATAATTTTGGTTTTTTTGATGTTTGAAAGTGCTATATTTGGAACACCATGGGCTTTATATTGAAAATTACCCCATTCATCTTGGGCTGTGTATTGACTCTCTGATATCCCCCATGCTTGAAGTTTATTTTCCTTTGAATATTCAATATGGGCATTAATAACACCTTGAGATGTTTTTTCAAATGCTGTTCCAAAAGTGAAATCAAAAAATAGAGGACTCATGAGATACTCAAATATTCCACCAGTCCACGAATAGAACATTTTTTTTCTTGCGTATTTAACACTGACTCTTGAAAGTTCGTTCCATGGGTGTCTCCCTATTTTTCCAAGTGCTATTGCAACAAGGTATGTTATAATGCTCTCTGAGCCAACAAGATCATAATGATTTTCATCAAACACACCCGTGTCAGCATTATAGCCGATTCGAAAAAGACCCCTTGTTTTGTCAAACAAGACTTCTAATTTTGCACTATTCAAAATTTCATCAACTTTCACTCTTAATTCCGCATCACAATACGGCTTTAAAGTCAAAAGCGACATCAAAAAATTACCCATATCAACGCTTGAAACATAACGCGGATATAGTGGCGAGAGGTTGCTTGTGTCATACCAGTTAAACAAATTCCCCTCAAACTTGTCAAGTTTCAAAACAGATTCAATAATTTTTTTGCATTTTTCATTCAAAACATCACTTTCAAAATACTGCATTTCAAAAGCACAAATATGAGACAAGATTGAAAAAGCAATATTTGTTGGCGAAGTCCTTCTTGCGACTTTTCCATCTTGAATATTGTCGCAAATGAGATGGTTTTCATTGATTTCTTTGTCAATAAAATACTTATAAGTGTTGTGAAAAATATTTTTTAATGTGTTGTTAAAATCTTTGTTGCGATATGTTTTTTTGTTAATTCCTCTCTCTAGCGCTAGTTTCAATGGAATTGACAATAAAAATATTCCACCCAAGATATAAAAATAAAATGGAAAATTAAATATTACTGTCGTTACAATAAAAATTATTGATGCAACGAGACTAACCCCCACATTGACTTTCCCACCTGCGTGAGCAAAAACAGTCCACTCAAGAAGGTCTTTTTTCATTAAGAGTCTGTAAAGAGTTATGCCAATTGCAACTAAATGCATGAGCGCAATAAGTGGTAAAAACGCAATTTGAAACAATTGCCTAATTATTTCATGGAGAAAAATCTGTTTTTTTTCTTTAATTGAAGAGCGAATTGAGAGAATTATTTGCACTAATGGAATTGAAAAAGCAATTAAAAAAATATAATATGGCTGAGAAAAAATGAAGGAAGTCAACAAAAGAATAACTGCTGAAATTGGAACAAAAGAACGAAGTATGTTTGAAAAAATATGCCATTTTGCTAGTGGAGTTATTGCATTTTTTGTCCTTTCTCCTTTTGAGTTTCTGGTTTTTCTAAAAAGAAATGGCAGTAATTGCCAATCCCCTCTTAACCATCTCATTTGTCTTGTTAAATACGCTGAGAAATTGTTTGGAAAACTATCCAATGCAGTCTCTCCACAGTTTGAGCAATTTGCGATCGCTCCTTCAATGTAGTCATGCGACAAAATTCTTTCGTCTAAAAAAGCATGCTCAAGTTTCTCTTGAAATTCTTTAACTCGATAAATTCCTTTTCCCGTGAAATTTCCGCCCCCGAAAACATCGTTTTCAACACTTGAATTAAAACTTGAATAATTTGACAATCCTGAAAGACCACAAAACAAACGAGAAAAATGTGTTTCCTCATTCGTCAATTTTGTTGACATATTGAGACTTAAAATATTTGTCCCTTTCAAATATGGATGCTCAATTAGTCCAATTAATTCGCTTGAGCAATTCAAAAATGTGTCGCTATCAAGAGTAATAACAAACTTCGTTCCTTCTTTTACTTCGCCGATTTTCAACAAAAACGCTTCGTCTTCGCCCTTCAAAATTAATCGATTCAATTCTAAAAGCGCCCCTCTTTTTTTCTCCCAACCTTGATAAAGTTCCCTGTCTTTTACTTTTCGCCTTTTTCTGACGACTACCAAAAGATTTTCTTTTTGAGAAAATTTGTCATGCATTTTTTTGATAAAAGACAACATTCTTGTGTCTTCTTCTCGGAGTTCATCTTTGTTGTGAGATGGAAAATCAAGCAATAAACAATAGGAAAACTGCCCTCCATTTGCATAGAAAAGTGTTTCAATATTCTTGAAACTTTCCTTGATTTCATCAGTGTTTCTAACTAATCTGCATGTGGTTATTAGTGCCCGTGAATTATCCCAAGCAATGCATTTCGTGTCAATAGAGGGCAAATAACGGCTTCTAGAAAGCATTTTTAAGATTTTTGACAACAATATTTGCGAAAGAACGAAGAAAATTGGAAATGAAATAATTGTCAAAACCCAAAAATACTCTCCCAAAAATATCGTAGAAACAACGCTTAGACCCGACGCTAAAACAAGTGTTAGTAGCAAGTAGAGCCTTGAAAGTCCTTTTGAACGATGACCTCTCAAAATGTGATGAGAGATGTCATCTCCAGCATCCCTTGCTTTTTCAACTATGTTTCGTGCAACTCCTAGTTCCGAGATTTTTTCTTTTTTTGACCTTAGGTTAATATCTTTTAGATAATTATATTTTGTTTTTGTTGTGACATCGTTATACAAAATTTCACTTTCACTTGCTATCATTTGATGGGTTGGAGAAAGTCCCAAAACAAATCCTTGATTGAAGATTTTATCAAGTGAAAACAGCGATGTCACAGAATTTTGAACTTGACCGTTGTAATGAGCAATCGAGCGATAAAAATTATCAATTCTTTCTTCAAGCATCATTCCATTGTCAAAACTTAGTGTCGCGAGATTTGTCCTCACTTCTTCAGTTGCATATTTTTTTAAACCATAAACGTAGGAATTGAACGAAAAATTTGTCAAATAAACTTTCCCTTTTTTTGCATCCTTTTTTCCACTTTCAAGTAGCGAATTAATTTTTATTGATTTTGACGCAAAAATTGAAACAAATTCCAAAAGAGCATAGTCAAAACTTGCACGCATTGCCAAAATTTCATCAAAAGAAAAAGGAGTCTCCGAACAATACTCGTTGACACATTTTTCAACCAAACTATCACAAATGCTCCCTTCACAAGCCTTAACAATTAGTTGCGCAAACTCATAGACTCTTGGCAAATCATTTGAGTGAGGAAGAAAATAAAATTTAAACAAGTCTCTTTTGAGCGAATAATATCTTTCTTCAAATTTATAGAAATTGTCATAAAGCCATTTTTCAAATTCGAAAATTTCTTCATCGCTTTCAACTTTTTGAGCAATTATTCTGAACGCTTTTTTCAATGTTCGCCTTATTAATTTCAAAGACAACCCTTTTCCACGAGGGGCTGTTTTTTTTGACTTTTGAGCAAGCGAATAGATTGCCGTGTTTAGTTTATCAAGCGGCATTGCCCCCAACTCTCGAAAATCGGGGTCATTAACTGGAAGTAAAATTTTGTAGAAAAACACAAAAAGGAGTAGAACAAAAATGCCTATCCCAAGAAAATGAAAAAACTCCATAGCCAACTAATTATTGACTATGGAGCATATTTTTAATCAATTTCCTCAATTATCTCCTTCTTAACAAACGCTTGTTCTTTCAATGCAATTTTATATTTTTTTGCTTTTATCATCACAATAGCATACAAAAATAACATTGGAACAGCAGCCACTACTATTTGAAATAAAAATTGGGATGCTTCGGCAAAACTATCAAAAATTGTCCAAACAACCAAATTATAAATAGCATGCACAGTCAACAAAACAAAATAACCGAACAAAATTATTGTCAACAAAAAAACCATCTTTGAACAAGCAAATCTTTTTTCAATCGGAATACTGCTTTTGTTGGTTTTTATCAATAAAATAGTTTTTGCAACCCAAACCACAAATGCGAAAAATGGCAAAAAATACAAAACCAGTCTTAAAATTGTGTCAAACATTTGAAAAGAAGTCCAGTAATGCACATACTCAAAATGAAAAGGAAACCCTCCCACCCCTAATATCACAATAACAATAGCGACCGCTAAGGAAAAAAAACATACACCAATTATGCTCACAACAAACAAAAACAAATAATGCTTTGGATATTTTTTGCGAGTTTGCCGAACTGGTGAAATTGGAATGACTTGTTCAAGTTGACAAGTTCCACAACGCAGGCAATACTTTGCATTCGGCATGTTTTCAAAACCACAATTAAAACAAAACTTGTTCACATTAGTGTCTCCTTTTTAAACTTTTACTATTTTGCTCATTACTCACTGAATTGAACAGACGTAATGTTATTTTAAAAACTCTCCAAACAAATTTGAGTTTTTGTTTTTTACTATCTTGACTCTTGCAAATTGTCCAGTTAAGTCTTTATCGTGTTCAAATGTTACTATTTTGTTGCAATCAGTTCTTGATTTTATTACCGACGATTTTCCATCAAACTCTTTAAACTCTTCAGATAGGACTTCAAATTCTTTTCCAACACATTCTTTTGCAAGGTCAACTCCAATATCAAATTGAAGCTTGTTGAAACGTGCTATGCGGTCTTTTTTAATTTCTTTTTCAATTTGTCCGTCCATTGTCGCAGCTTTTGTTCCCGATCGAATTGAAAATACAAATGAAAAAACATTATTGAATTGAACCTCTTTTGCAACTTTCAAAGTTTCAAGAAAGTCTTTTTCTTTCTCTGTTGGAAATCCGACCATGATATCAGTTGAAAGCCCCACAGTTGGAAGGTGTTTTTTGATGAAATCGATTTTGTTAAGATAATCTTTTTGTGAATATCCCCTGTTCATGAGTTCAAGAATTCTGTCCGAGCCCGCTTGGACTGGAAGATGAATTGACTTTGTTATTTTTTCGTTGTCCCTCATGGTGAAAACAACTTTTTCAGAAAAATCTTTTGGGTGGCTTGTTGTGAAGCGAAGTCTGAATTTTCCAGAAAGATTTGCAATTTTTTGAATCAAGTCAGCAAAATCTGTTCCACTTTCTGGACAACGATAGGAATTGACGTTTTGACCTAAAAGCGTAATCTCTTTGTAGCCCTCTTCGATTAGTCCTTTAATTTCGTTCAAAATATTTTTTTCTAGTCTGCTTTTTTCGCGCCCTCTAACATATGGGACTATGCAAAATGAACAATAATTGTCACAACCATACATTATGTTGACCCATGCATTTAGTCCACTTGTTCGATGAACTGGGGTCTCTTCATTGATTGTTCCATCGTCTTTTTGAACTGCAAGAACGTCTTTCCCTTCACTAGATTCCCTCAGATATTCCGAAAACAAATGAGTGTTGTGGGTTCCAAAAAGAATATCAATAAATGGAAATTTTTTCTTTAAACTGTCGGCAGTTCCCTCCTGCTGAGTCATGCATCCGCAAACCGCAAGAATCAAATTCGGTTTCAATTTTTTCAAGGTTTTCAAATGCCCCAAATATCCAATGACTTTTGTCTCCGCTTTCTCGCGAACACAGCAAGTGTTGATTGCAATAACATCCGCTTCATTCTCGCTCAAACACTCAGAATAGCCTGCATTTTTCAAAATACCTGCAAGTTTTTCACTTTCATGCACATTCATTTGACAACCATATGTTGCAATAAAATATTTTTTCATGTTGTTATTATATTATATTTTTTTTAGATTTGCAACTAATTTGTCCGCCGTTTTTTCAACGCAACAAAAAGTAATAACAAAACCGTGAGCAAAAGAACAATCGTTCCAACGTTTGAATATACTGAAAAACTCGTTGCTTTACACCCCCGCTCCACTCCAACAATTGGTGCATCTTCACCGCACTCACACAAAAATTCCTTACACTCATCGCACTTAATGCATTCGTCACAATTCCAATTTTCGCAATTTGAATTTTCACACAATTCGCAATCATAGCAATTCCAAGCGTTGCAATTTGGATTTTTACACTCAAAACATTCGGAGCAGTTCCAGTTCTCACAGTTCAGATTTTCACATGATTTACATTCGACGCAGTTCCAAGCGTTGCAGATTGAACAACGAATGCAGGTCATGCAATCGTAATTTCCACAATCTGGGCTCTCACATATCTCATGAGTTGCTTGACAGTTCCAACTATCACAAATTTCACAACGCTCGCAGTTATTGCAATCATAGTCATCGCAGTATGGGTTCGGACACAGAACATGCGTTTCCTCGCAGTTCCAAGCGTTGCAGATTGAACAACGAATGCAGGTCATGCAATTAAAATAGTTACAGTTTGGATTGTCGCATGTTGAAGTGATAAAATTGATTTTTTCACTCAAATCCGAGTCATTTTGATATGTTGCGGTGCTAACTGCTCTTATTTGAATATCATAATCATTTCCACCTGTTAGTCCAAGTAATGTCAAACTAACAGTTGTTTCGAAAATTTTTGAAGATATTCTTTCCCCATCAACATAAACATAATACCCTGTTGCCCCTGTTACTTCGTCCCATGTCAATATTAAAGCGTTCTCATCGATCGAAATATTTTGAGGGGTGAGAAGCGTCAACTGTTCAAATGTGAAACCTCTAAAGGCCGATCCAATATTAATGTGATAAGGCAAGCTAGTGAGTGCCTGAACCGCAACACTAAAACTCCCAAGACCAATTTCACCACGAACAGTGTTCAAATCAAATCTCAAAACGTTTCCGATATTCCAATCCCAAACATAAGTCTCGCCTTCTCTCGTGCTCACAACAAAAATTGCAAAACTATCTGCATTCTCAACTGGCTCCCATGTCATTTCAAATGTTTCAAAATCAAGTTCCCAAGTAAAAGGATCCAATCTTCTTCGTAAAAAGACTTCTATGCTTTCGCTCAAAACTGAATCAGCGAAAAAAATCGAATTGCTCACCGCCCTCAACTGAACACTGTGAGTTCCAATTGGAATATTCGAAGAAATATTCAAAAGGTTTGCTTGAATTCCTGTGACTGTCGCAAAATATTCTCCACCAAGATATATTTGGTAGTGAGTCGCATTTAAAACAGCATCCCACATAATTTGTGGAGAAAGCGTGGTCGCAGTGTAGTCTCCAATTCTCAAGTTACTTACAACGCTTAGCAATGACCTCACTATATCATATTGCACACTCAAATTCGAGGAAGGAACTGTTGTTCCATTTCCAAGTCTTCTGACTTGAAGAAAATAATGGCTTCCGTTAAAACTAATGTTCGAAAGATTGAATATCCAAACATTGACCGAAGTTTCTCCAATCGACACACCGTTCAAATAAACTCTAAATCCAAAATTATTATCTCCACCTTGCCATGACAAAATATTGTTGTTGACACTTAAATTTGTTGGGACATCTGAACCTGTTGAGCCCCCAATGCTACCATAAATAACTTGGTCAGTGAATCTTCTGACCATGAACGACTGTGGAGATAATCCAAAAAACCTTGTTGGTTGACTCGCTCGCCTTACAGTTCCACGCATAAAATCAGTGTAGAATTGAGAATAGCGACCTTGATATCTTAGTTGTCCATCAATAAAATTTGGATTATTTTGTCTAATGTAGTCATAAGGCAATCCATCAATAGCAATAAATTGATGCATGTGGTCGATGACATTACTATCCGATTCGGAAAGAATTCCTCTGTCTCTTGAATTTCTTTCTAACGTGTGAATAAATTCGTGAACCACTGGAGACCTTGTTCCGCTGTTCACATTTTCATAAAATGGATGCCACCAATTATATGCCGGCCCTAGTTGAGTCAAACAAAATCCAATATCCTCACGAAAAGATGCCAAGCCGCTCCAGCCAACTGTTGGAATGTTAGGCGATCCTGTCCTGTTTAATCTAATTATTGAGGAAACATGGTCAAATCTTTGTGTTGCGAGAAGGTCACTTATTAATGGATAAATATCATTAGGAGATGCCCAGTATCCTCCCCATAAAGGCGAAACACTTGTTAATGGAACATCAATGAAATGCACCTCGCGCGTTATCGTCATTCTTCCGTCTGCCATGATTGGTAAGGCACTAAATGCTCTATTGAACATTTCAGCAGCAACTCTTTCATCTCTTTCACTCATCTGCAATTGAACTCTTCCAATGCCACTAATATTGACATCAATATTTCTTATCACAACGCCGAGAATGTGCCAATTGTTGTCATAGGTTGTTTCATGTTGAATCAATCTAACATTTCTAAATTGAGTTATTCCATGTGAATCATCTCCAGAAAAACCATGTCGAAGTGCTAATCTGACTTGGGAATAATTTTGAGAGTTAAATTTAAGTTCTAGAGTTTGCCAACCGCTAATACTTGAGTTGTGACTAGCTCTTGTCCACAGCCAGCCATCTTCCCTTTCCCACCACAAATGAGCGGAAGTGCCGGTTGAGTGTACTTCTGCGGTGAAAGTGAAATAAGTATTTGGTTCAACCTCAAAATTTCTAACAAACATTGCATCTGATGAAGTTGCTGCATTTATCACAAAGATGTTGTTATTGATTTCTCCAGTTGGAAGACCTGCAGACCACCAATTTTGCACGAACATCCAATTGGAACTCTCCGCTTCTGCATTTTTTTCATTGCTCAAAGCACTAAAAACACCCAAAAAAGCAAGAGTGACAAACACAAAACTCACACACACAACAAGCCAATATTTTTTCGTTTGTTTATTTGTTTTCATTAATGTTATTTTAACATATTTTCTATTGCTTGTCAATATATTTTTTGATGTTTTAAAAACATGAACTTAGTGTGAAAGAATGAATTGAGTGTAAAAAAAAAAAAAAAACGATTTGTGAACAAGTGACCTTCAGCATGCCTGCAAGTTAGTTTCATTGAAATGTAATTACGATAATTTTTCCTGCAACAATAAACCCCGTATTCAACAGGTTTGTCGGTTAGTTCTATTGAAAATACATTCATCGGTTTTTCTTATGACATAAAAAAGACACCCTCCGCAAAATGCTTTGGGTGTCTTTTGTTAAGTCATTAAAAAATAGTTGTATCTTTGATACTTTTGTCGAGTTTGCTATTATTTGCACCCTTAACAATAGTGTCAAATTACCTCAAATTATTTGCAGTGGTTGTTTCCGCCACAAATGCACGAAAGAAGCAAAAGCATGATGATTAGTTCACAGCAATCGTTTCCACCTCTGTTATCATGACAACCTCTGTTTCCGCCAAAGCCGAATCCATTGCCACCACACATGCAAAGTAGTATCAAAATCCATAGCCAGTCGCCGCCAAAGCCGCCACCGCCACATCCGTTTCCAAAGAACATAATGGTATCCTCCTAATTAAAAATATTAAAAATTGGGTCTAAAAAAATTAAGTAGTATTAAAAAAATTGTCTCAATCCGAATGAGCAAACTACGTGCGCATCAATAGCTTCACATTCCGCACCCACAAATCAGCCAAATATCTTGCGACTCGCCTTTTCATTGGGATTTCACTTTTGAAAAAAGTTAAGGCCTAACTTACTAACATGATATGAAGTGCTTGACAATGTGTTCCAAAAAAATGTATAATGTTTTTGATACTTGAATAACATTTAAAAAAAGTCACAAATATTTTAAAAGTTTAAAAAAATAGTGATGACCGCGTCACAAAACGCGTAGGAGATTTTTTATTATGAAAACTAATGTCACAATGGATAAAATTGTTTCCCTTTCGAAAATGAGAGGATTTGTTTTTCCCGGAAGCGAAATATATGGAGGGCTTGCAAACTCATGGGATTATGGCCCACTTGGAGTACTGCTCAAAAACAACATCAAAAATGCTTGGTGGAAAAAATTCGTCACTGAACGTAATGACGTCGTAGGGCTTGATTGTGCTATTATAATGAACCCGATGACTTGGGAAGCATCTGGTCATATTGGTGGCTTTTCTGATCCATTGATGGATTGCAAGAAGTGCAAAACACGCCACAGAGCGGACACTATTGTTGAAGATTATGCCACTCGCAAAAAGAAAAAAGTTGCAATTACTTCAATGAGTGATAAAGAATTAGAGCAATATATTGAAGACAACAAAATCCCTTGTCCACATTGCGGATTGTCGGATTTCACCAAAATCAAAAAATTCAATTTAATGTTGCAAACATTTTTGGGTGTCACTGACGAAAGTTCGACTCCAGCGTATTTAAGACCAGAGACCGCTCAAGGAATTTTTGTCAACTTCAAAAATGTTGTTCGTTCATCAAGAGCAAAGGTGCCGTTTGGAATCGCTCAAATCGGAAAATCGTTCCGTAACGAAATAACTCCGAAAAATTTTATTTTCAGAACTCGAGAATTTGAACAAATGGAACTTGAGTTTTTCTGCAAAGACGGAACTGATGAAGAATGGTTTGAGTATTGGCAACAATTCTGCTATGACTGGGTTTTGAATCTTGGTGTCAAAAAAGAAAACCTTTCAAAACGTGAGCATGACAAAGATGAGTTGTCACACTATTCAAAAGCCACAACTGACCTTGAATATCAATTCCCTTTTGGCATGAGCGAATTTTGGGGCATTGCAAACAGAACTGACTTTGACTTGAAAGCTCACCAAACCCATTCAAAGGAATCTATGGAATATCTTGACCCTGCGACTAATGAAAAATATATCCCATTCTGCATTGAACCATCTGTTGGTGTTGAGAGACTTCTGTTGATGTTTTTGTGTGACGCATATTGCGAAGAACAGCTTGAAAAAGAAGCGAGAGTTGTTTTGAAACTTCATCATGCTCTCGCACCCTACAAAATCGCTATTCTTCCACTTCAAAAGCACTTGTCAGAGAAAGCAACAGCCATCTATGAAGAACTTCGAAAGCACTATTCGGTCGACTATGATTTGACTGGCTCAATCGGAAAACGATATCGCCGTCAAGATGAAATTGGAACACCCTATTGCGTGACAATCGACTTTGATACGCTTGAAAAAGATGTTGTGACCATTCGCGACCGCGACACAATGGACCAAATAACTTTGAAAGTGGAAGAATTGAAAAAGTATTTTGACGAAAAATTGGTTTATTAATCAACAAAAAGACAGATTTGAAAATATCAAATCTGTCTTTTTGTTATAAGTTTACCTATTTACTAGAAATTTGCGCCAAACCTACCTGAAGCTCTGAAAGATTCAAATAACGCTCCATTATAAACTGGACCATTTTTGCACTCCATTCTCGTTGGATAAATGAAAGTTGCTCTCTTGCCATTTTCGATGGTGTGTCCAATTACTTTTGCATAGATATTGTAGTTCGCCGTTGTTTTTTTCGTGAGTTTTTGTTTTGAATCAAATGGCAAAATGAATATTTGCTCACCTCTTTCAACAATCATTCGATACTGTGAGACTGGCATTTTTTTGATTATTTCGCCAGTTGCTTTAAAATCATTTGGACATGCTAGACGAATAGTTCCCTTTGCATTTGGAAGTTCAACATCGTCTCCAATGGTTCCAAAAAAATTTCCTTTAATGTTATAGAATTTATCGACTAACTCAAATTTGCACTCCAACAAAACAGTTTGCTTTTGACCTTCAATCTCGCGGTGTTCCGAAATTGTTCCAGTGATAAGAAAATAGTGTTCACCATCTGTCTTCTCGATTGATTCATCAGATTCAAAAACTATAACATTTTCTCCGTCATCCGTCATGGTATATAAATTTTTGTCACCTTTGACATCTTTCCAAACAAAAACATATGTTGCAATAGTTCCATCAACCTCTCCGAGAAATCTACTGTTGCACAACTGCGTGTTTTTAATTTTTTTTCTGCGAAACAAACGGTTGAAAATACTCATGACTTTATGATATCATATCAAATAAACTTGTGTCAAGTGTCTTTGATATTCTTGTGATAAATTACTTTCTCCAGAAAATCACCAACAAAATGGTCGAAAAACCCATGTCAAACGCTTGACAAGGGTTTTTAAGTCAAAATTGCAAGATTTCTTCAACGGCTTGATTCAAAGAAAAACATTGTTTTCGACTCAAAAGGCTTGACAATGGGTCTTCGACCCTCTTGACGGAGGTGCTAGTCTAAGCAAAAATCGACAAGAGTATTGAAAATACTTGACAAGGGTCTTCGACCCTCTTGACGAAGAGTGCAAATGCAAGCAGAACCCGACAGAGCAGTCGAAGACTGTTGACAAGGGCTTTCAGTCTGTCTGTGAGAGATTGCTATTATGAGAAATTCTCCGACAAAGGCATCAAAGATGCTTGACAATTTTTTTGAATTGTGGGACAATAATTGTATTGAATTTATTAGGAGGACATGAAAAATGTCAAAAAGAACAATCAATATCAAAGAAGCACCGGCTGCGATTGGACCTTATGTTCAAGGCATCGCTCTCGACAATGTTATTTACTTTTCTGGTCAACTAGGACTTGATCCATCGACTACAAAAATGGTTGAAGGCGGGGTTGAAGCGGAAGCAAAACAAGTTATCAAAAACATTGATGCTCTACTCAAAAGCGAAGGACTAACTGCAAAAAATGTTGTCAAAACTTTAGTGCTTTTGACTGATATGGCAGATTTTGCAACCGTTAACAAAATCTATGCTGACTATTTCGGAGATTTTCCTCCTGCACGTTCATGCTTTGCAGTGAAGCAATTACCACTCGGTGGCCTAGTTGAAATAGAATTTATTGCAACGAGAAACTAATTTAAGTAGAATTACTTAAAAAATGGTAGTCGATTTAGTGACTGCCATTTTTTAATACAATATGACTTTTGATAAATCTCTAAAATTCTGGAAACAGTGGGCGATTCAACAATTCCTCGCAAACATCTCCATGACAACTTCTGCATGACGGGAAAACCGCATGGCCATAGCTTGGGACGACTATATCGGTTGTGACAATGATTTTGCTGATAACAACACTACAAGTCGACACAGAGAGAATTTGAGGGGTTATGAACGCTCCACTTGAACAAACGACTGAAACTGGCGAAGTGAGACGATATGGAACAATCGTGTTTCGCGGAACTCTAAGCTCAACATCTTTGTGAAGAGTCAATTCCGATTTTGCAGTTGCATGAACTCCTCTAGCATCTGTTATTTCAACAATCATCGGAACAATGAGGTCATAAGCAAAACACATCTTCTCATTTCTCCCCTCACACCTAGAGTCTCTTCTTGGTGTTATTACTTGGTTCGCAATTTGAGCATCTCCATAGTTTCTTGCACTAATAAAAGTGTAAGGAAACAACAGATTATCTTGCGAAAAGTCATGAAGTAGTAGTTGAAAATTCTGTCCAGCTACTTTAGTTGTGCAAGCATCAAAAACTTGATTTACTTCAATGCACGCTCGATAGCATAGTCCACAAGTCGGGTCACCCTCAATGCGTCCAGCTCTTATATGATTTTGATTGTTATGATTATTCCTTGACAAAAGAAAAATACCTCCTAGTTGATGTAATACATGATGTATATTCAACTAAGAGGTAAATGTTGCTAACTATCTTCAGTGTTTCTAATGTTCTAAGAAAAATAAGCCATCATCAAAATCATCTTATTTTTCATTTTGGGACATATGCTTTTGTTCAAAATTTCCTTTGAATTTCTTTATTGGCTCATTTTGATTCACCGTTTCTTCAAGTTGCTTAATTCTTTCATTCAATCGAACTATGTTTTGTTCGTTGTTTTCATTGAACTCTTTGTTGTGTTTTATTGAGCCAATTATGTAAAAAATTCCCGGAAACAATGTTATGCCAAAAATTATTCCAAAAACGATAAGACCGATTGCCGATTCAGTATTTGCATTTTTGTAACCATGCCCATAGCAAATTGGACACAAGGCTATTGTGATTATAAGTGAAATCACCGAAATTAAAATTATTGCTATTAAAATTCCAACGCTAATGTTTAACATCTTCGCCACTCTCCTCTTCCACAGTCTCCTGTTTTATTGCATTTTCTATTACTTTCAAGACTTTATCAAGGTTTAGTTTTGTTGTTGCACTGACTGGAATGATATTGTCGCGACCGATTTGAAGATGATTCGCAAGGTTTTGGACATGTTTTACGAGCTGTGATTTTGAAATTTTGTCGGATTTTGTTGCAAAAACTGTGAATGGAATCAAGAGGTGGTGCAAAAACTTCAAAAGTTGTTTGTCCTTATCACTTGGGTCATGACGAATATCAACAAGGACAAAGGCACGTTTTAAAAACACATTATCATAAAAATACTCCTCCGTTAATTTTTGAAATTCGGCAGTTGTTTCTTTTGACGCCTTTGAGTAACCATACCCCGGCAAGTCCGCAAGCAAAAATTCATCATCATTGAATGAAAACAAATTGATTAGACGAGTTCGTCCCGGAGTTGAAGATGAAAATGCGAGCTTTTTGTTGTTTGCAAGCATGTTGATAAACGAAGATTTGCCAACATTTGAGCGCCCTGCAACACAAATCTCAGCCATTGGTTTTTCTGTTTTTTCGCTTCGATAGTCTTTATAGACCTTTATATTTGCAAAGCTTGTGATAAAATTTGCTTTTTTTATTGTGTAGTTATTCATTTGTTTTTTGTGTTGAAGATAATGTCACTCATAGATTCTTATTGTTGACTCGCTTGACTGACCAATGCGCTTTGGAAAACTGTGTCAATTGTGTCGGCTAGGACGATTTCAAGGTTGTCTTTGACTTCATTCGGAAGTTCTGTGACATCTTTTTCATTTTCGCTTGGAATAATAATTTTTTTGATGCCATGACGAAATGCGGCAAGAGATTTTTCTTTCAATCCTCCAATTGAGAGAACACGTCCTCGAAGAGTTACTTCCCCGGTCATTGCAACATTCTTGTCAACCTTTCGATTTGCGAATGCTGACAATAGCGCTGTCGCAATCGTAATTCCTGCACTTGGCCCATCTTTTGGAGTTGCACCTTCTGGAAAGTGGATGTGTATATCGTTGTTTTTAAAAGCTTCATGAGAAATATTGAATTCATTGGCTCTTGTTTTGACAAGCGTGAGTGCAGTTTGAGCTGACTCTCTCATGACATCGCCCAGTGATCCAGTCAACACCATATCGCCTTTTCCATCTGGAATCAACGCAACTTCAATGCTCAATGTTGTCCCTCCAACACTTGTCCATGCGAGTCCCGTCGACAACCCAATTTCATCCTCTTCATTTTGTTTGTCGGATTTAAATTTTGGAACTCCCAAATATTCTTCCAAATCCTTTTCTGAAACTTTGACTTTCTTGGATTTGTCAATGTTCTTTTCAACTATTTTAACGGCAATTTTTCTGCAAATTGCTCCGATTTCACGCTCCAAATTTCTGACTCCCGATTCACGGGTGTAGGATGAGATAATTTTGAGCATTACTTTATCGGCGATTGTAACAAATTTTTCTTCAAGTCCATTTGCTTTGATTTGTTTTGGCAAAAGATATTTTTTTGCGATTTCAAGCTTTTCTTCATAGGTGTAGCCCGAGAGTTCAATGATTTCCATTCTGTCGAGAAGTGGTGATGGAATATCCTCAAGATAGTTTGCGGTTGCCAAAAACATGACAGAAGACAGGTCATATGGCACTTCAATATAATGATCTTTAAAGTTGTGATTTTGATTTGGATCAAGAACCTCGAGCATCGCACTCGCTGGATCTCCTCTAAAATCTGATGACATTTTATCAATTTCATCAAGCAAAAACACAGGGTTATTAACTCCAGCTTGCTTCATTCCAGCAATAATTCGTCCCGGCATTGAACCAATATAAGTCTTTCTGTGCCCTCTTATTTCCGCTTCGTCTCTGACTCCACCAAGACTCATCGTGACAAGTTCCTTCCCTGCACTTTTTGCAATTGATGAAACAATTGAGGTTTTTCCAACGCCCGGAGGACCAACAAAACATAGTATTGGAGCTTTTAAAGTGTTCGTCAATTTGTGAACCGCCAAAAACTCAACGATTCTCTGCTTGATTTTTTCAATACCATAATGGTCTTCTTCAAGAATTTTTCTTGCTAATTTCAAATCAAGATTATTCTCGCTTTTTTCATTCCACGGCAAATCAAGAATCCATTCAACATATGCACGCGACACTCCAAGTTCTGGCGAGTTTGATGTTGCTTTTTCGATTTTAATAAGTTCTTTTTTAAGTTTTTCAACAACTTTTTCTGGAAGTTTTTTCTCTTCCATTCTTTTTTTGTATTCGTTGATTTCGTCTTCAATATCACCAAGTTCGTTGTGAATCGCTTTGATTTGTTCACGAAGAAAATATTCTTTGTGGTTCTTGTCAATTGCTTCACGTGCTTTTGTGGCGATTTTTTTCTCCAAGTGCATTATTTCGCATTCGTTAAAAAACCAACGATAAATCTCTTCAAGCTGACTATATTCGTCTTGAATTTCCAAGAGTTTTTGGCGAGTCGCATCATCTTTTATTAGATATGTTCCAACAATTCCAACAAAACTACGAATGTTGAAAATATTGAGCGACACCATAACATCTGGTGGAAGTTTTGGGTTCAAGCGCTTGTATTCCTCAATTTGCTCACTCACTCGTCTTTTCATCGCTTCAACTTCAATCGGATTTGATGGAATATTCGGAAAATCTTTCAACGTCACTTCAAAATAAGGAGTCATTGAAACATAGTTCCCAATCTCTTTTCTTTCTCTTCCCACTACCAAAATTCTGAGGTTGTCATTTGGCAACTTCATTACTTGCTTGATTGTGACCAATGTTCCAATGCGATTGATATCTTTTGGCGCTGGATTCATTGTTGTCAAATTCTTTTGAGACACCAAAAAAATCTCTTCGCCAGAGTTGATTGCACCCTCTGCCGCGAGCAAAGATTTGTCACGGGACAAGTCAAAATTGAGAGATTGACCCGGAAAAACGACAATTCCACGCATAGTTATCATTTTATAGGTTCGCTCTTTAATGGGAGCTACTTCTATTATTTCATTCAAAAATTCTTCCATGAACTCTAATTCTATCATGAAGCAAAAAAAATATCAATCATTTAGCATTAGTTTCACAGATTTTTCACAAATATTCTGTTTTTTGAGAACATTCACAATACCACACGGGTATTTTTAATTACAATCATCCTCATTCAAAAATAATGACAATCGGCTCATTGATGTCTTCTGAGAGAATTTCTAAGTGGTGGTCATAAAACCTCAATAATCCCAAAGTCCCACCTTGCTCAATGAAATTAAATAATCCATCTGGGAAACGGTTCAAAAACGAATATTGCGCCCCTCCAACAATCCCAGAATACGACGTTATTATGACATGAGAAGTCTGCGGACTAAATGTCGCTATTCCCCAAAAAATTCTTATTTCATCTCCAATTTGAACCCTTGCTTGATGCCAATACTCTTTGTCTAAAATAGGCGTTGTCTCAATCACATCACCATGTTGATTATAGATTCTCCACTGAAACATTGGAAGTCCGCGAGAAACAAATATTTCAATCAAAACACACACGCTCTCTCTATTTTGGCAATATTCACAAAAAAAGCCACAATATTCACACCCTTCGCAATAATCGTATCCCACACAACAATCCTTGCAACCTTCGCATTCAGCACACAAATCAATTGCTGGCTCATATGGGCATTCAACACATTCGCAATACTTATCACAATACTGATTGCATTCACAAACGAAAATAGATTCATATGGAATCATTGTGAAGGTTAAATAAAAATCAATATCCCTTCCAATATCGGTTAAAGTCCACTGTGACAATGGATAGATCACGTCAAAGTAGTTGCTATCATTTCGATTTGATTTCTCTACTGATATTCTCATTACATAGTTTTCTGGCAAAGTTTCCCACGAAAAAACAACAAAATTAGAATGAACAAACGCTCCATTTTCTACTCTCTCTCCCATATCATTTTCCGCCACCACGACATGCCCACTCCAACTGACACTCGACGAAAAATGGCATGCGGGAAGAATAACAACTGACATAGCCATTATAAATGTTAAAACTATGATTGTGAATATTTTTTTATAATGTTTCATACTCGATTATATAATATCAAATTTTACGCAACTTGTCAAGCATCTTCAATGCTTTTGTCGGAGATTGCTATTAATTAGAAACATCCTCACAAAGGGGTCGAAGACCCTTGTCAACAGTCTTCGACTGGTTTGCCGGGTTCTGCGTGCATTTGCATTCAGCGTTAGGAGGGTCAAGACCCTTATCAATAATCTTCAATACTTTTGTAAAAAATTTATTTTACTAGAAATTCTTCAATAGAAAGGTCGAAGACCCTCAAGTGCTTATTGATTGACAACATTAATTAATTTACCCATATAAAACAAAAAATCACAGATTTAAGAAAGTTAAATCTGTGATTTTAAATTTTTTTTGATATCTAACAACTCTCCATTTGGCTGGACACTGCACTTAAAGACAGACCGAACACTGGTTGAGAACAAGAGCTACTCTCGTTTTTTAAGCTATTTCTTTTTCATTCTCTTCTTCAATTTTTAAGTCTGGTTGTTTTTTCTCTTTTAAATCTTTTGCAATTTTTTTGATTATCGGCTGGTGCTTTTCCAAAATACATTCTGGAGTGACGATTATTTTTCCAATTGACTTATCGCTTGGCGCTTTATACATTATCTCAAGCATAGCGTCTTCCATTATTGTTCTCAACCCTCTTGCACCAGTTTTCAATGCTATTGCTTTTTCGGCAATAGCGTCAACTGCTTTTGAGTCAAATTCCAACTCTATTCCATCCATTTTGAGAAGAAGTTCATATTGCTTTGTTATTGCATCTTTTGGCTTTGTCAAAATTTGTTTCAATGCGTCCTTGTCGAGTGCTGAAAGCGTCACAACAACTGGAACACGTCCAATGAACTCTGGAATAAGACCATATTTAACAAGGTCTTGTGGCTGGACATCTTCAAGTGACTTTTTGAGTTGCTCTTCTTTTGTCAAAACTGTTCCACCAAAACCGAGGCTTGCACTCTCATCACGAACTTGAATTATTTTGTCCAATCCAACGAAAGCTCCACCGAAAATGAACAAAATGTTTGTTGTGTCAACGTTAATACATTCCTGTTGAGGGTGCTTTCTTCCGCCAGTTGGAGGAACTGATGCAATGGTGCTTTCCATTATTTTGAGAAGACACTGTTGAACACCTTCGCCAGAAACATCGCGAGTGATGCTCATGTTCTCACCTTTTCTTGCTATTTTGTCTATTTCGTCGACGTATATAATGCCTTTTTGTGCTTTCGCAACATCAAAATTTGCGCTTTGCAAAAGTTTCAACAAAATATTCTCAACATCTTCGCCAACATAGCCCGCTTCTGTTAATGTTGTTGCATCTGCTATTGCAAAAGGAACATCAAGAACTTTTGAAAGCGTTTGGGCAAGAAGTGTTTTTCCACTTCCAGTCGGCCCGAGCATCAAAATATTACTTTTTTTAAGTTCAACCTCATTGTCATCTTTGTCTTTTTTGCTTTTTGATTTTTGAGTCAAATTATGGTTGACTCTTTTGTAATGATTATAGACCGCAACAGACAAAACTCTTTTTGCTTGGTCTTGCCCAACAATAAAATCGTCAAGAACTTTTTTAATTTCTTCTGGACACGGCAATTTCACTAGTTCAAGTTCGTTGCTCTGCTCTTGCTCTTCAATCATCATGTCGTTGCAAATTCCAACGCAAACATCACAAATAAAAACATCCTCTGGTCCTGTGACAAGATGTTTTGTTTGTGATTTTAGTTTGTCGCAAAAACTGCATTTTGGTTCGTTTGAATTATTATTATTTTTGTTTGCCAAATCTAGTCGCCTCTCTGTTTTTTTAGTAGTGCGGGCGACAAAATACCACCCCCTACTACTTTGAAATTTGTTATTATTATTTTTGTTTCTTACTTTCTGCGAGAATAGACTTTGTCGATTAGTCCATACTTCAACGCTTCGTCTGCTGTCATGTAATAGTCACGGTCAACATCTCTTTCGATGCGCTCCATTGGTTGCCCAGTGTTTTCCGACAAGATTTTGTTCAATTTTTTTCTGATTCTTGCAATGCGTTCAGCAGCAATAATCATATCAGATGCTTGACCCATTGAGCCACCAGATGGCTGGTGAATCATTATTTCACTGTTTGGAAGAGCAAAACGTTTGCCTTTTGCACCCGCCGAAAGAAGGAAAGCACCCATTGACGCAGCCATTCCAACGCAAATAGTGTTGACGTCGCATTTGATATAGTTCATTGTGTCATAGATTCCCATTCCAGCAGTGACTGAACCTCCCGGAGAATTTATATAAAGACTTATGTCTTTTTCTGGATCTTTTCCTTCCAAATGGAGCAATTGAGCAATGACTAGGTCAGCGCTATAGTCGTTGACTTCTCCCGTTAAGAAAATTATTCTGTCTTCAAGTAGTCTTGAATAAATGTCATATGACCTCTCACCTTTACTAGTGTGTTCAATAACAATAGGAACGAGTGCGTCAGTTATAAAATTGTTTCTGTGCATTATTAAATTGTCTCCTTAATTGGCTTGTCTTAGTCCTCTTTTTTTGCTTTTGGTTTTGCTGATGTTTTTGGAGCAGTTTTTGCAGGTTCTTTTTTTTCTGCTTTTTTTTCAGTTGATGCTTCTTTCACTGCACTTTTTTTGTATTCAATTGTGTTTTCTTTTTTTAAGAAACCGAACAATTTTTTAACAAGAACTTCAGAATTAAGTTGCATAAATCTGTCCCTTGGCATTCTTTTGAGATAATCTTCAGCACTCTGCCTTGCTTTCGCTGCTTCATCTGCAACAAGCTCTTCCATGTCTTTTAGCTCAGCTTGAAGTTTTTCTGCTTTGACGATATCTTGAAGAACAAGTCTTGTTTTGACTGCTTTTTCAGCTTCTGGTCTTCTTTCTTTTTTGAAGTCTTCCGCCGAGGTTTGCATAGCATTGAGATAGTCTTCAAGCTTCATTCCGCCATACATATATTTTAATCTTCCAGCAAACTCGTCAAGCATTCCTTGCGCTTCGTCTTCAATCATGACTTCTGGAATGTCAACTGTCGTTGCATTGACAATAGCATCAATTAGTTTTGTTTCAGTTTCAGTCTCACCTCTTCTTCTGAAGTTTTCTTCAAGTTTCGCCTTCAAATCCTTTTTAAATTCCTCAACAGTTTCAAATGGAGCAACATCTTTAATGAATTCATCATTAAACTCTGGAAGTTCTTTAACTTCAATACCATTGACAGTAACAGTGAAAACTGCATCTTTTCCTTTTAACTCTTCAGAGTGATACTCATCTGGAAATTTGACCTTGATATCAAGAGTTTGACCAATCTCAGCCCCAACGAGTCCATCTTCAAATCCCGGAATAAAAGTGTTTGAGCCAATTGCAAGAGTTTGCTTTTCAGCAGTTCCTCCATCAAAAATTTTACCGTTAACTTTTCCAGAATAATCAATGTTGAGAATGTCGCCATCTTGAACTTTGCGGTCAGTGACAGCAACTTTTCTTGCCGCACGTTCACGAAGTGTGGTGATTTCTTTCTCCATATCTTTTTCACTAACAGTATATGATGAACCTTTGATAGTTAAACCCTTGTATTGACCTAATTTTAATTCCGGTCTTGTCACAACTTTGACACTAAACTTCAACTCTTCTTTTTCATTTGCAGGAAGAGTTTCAACATCGACTTTTGGCTCATCGACTGGAATAATCTGGTCATTTTCATTTAATGCTTTTGCATAGCTTTCTGAAATACAAATATTGATTGCTTCATCAAAAAACACTCCAACACCATAGTAGTTCTCGATTACTTTGCGTGGAAGTTTGCCTTTTCTAAAACCGGGAATTGAATACTTTTTCTTTTCTTTTTCATATGCATTATTGACTGCATTTTCCCATTCAGCATGTGTCAGAGTGAATTTAAAGTGTGCTTCGCCCTTTTTTTTCTCTAGTGTGTAGTTCATTTTTGTTTTTTGTCTCCTAGTAGGTTTTTATTGCCAACACTAATTTTAGCACTTTAAGAAAATACTGTCAACTCTCTTGACTAACTTTTCCAAAAAGAGTAAAATATTATTATGCCATTTGATGCATTAAATTTGAAATATTTGACGAATGAGATGGACACTCTTTTGAAAAATGGTCGGATTGACAAAATTGTCATGCCGACTTTTGATAGTGTCGTTTTTTCAATTCGTGCAAACAATAAAAACCAAACACTCTATATTTCAGTGAACCCATCGTCACCAAGAATTCATTTGACAAGTCAAAAGTTCACTGCACTTGAAAAGCCACCCTCTTACTTAATGCATTTGAGAAAATATTTGACTTATGCAAGGGTTTTGAATGTTCGACAACTTGAGTTTGAAAGGGTGATTTTTTTTGATTTGGATGCAAAAGATGACCTTGGAAATATTGAAAAGATGACCCTTATTGTGGAACTAATGGGCAAGAATTCTAATCTTATTTTGTCAAAATTAGACGGAACGGTGACTGACACTTTGAAGAAAAATAGCCTTGACTTGAATGCGAAAAGAGTCCTGTTTTCAGGTTCAATCTATGCCCCACCTCCACCACAAGACAAGCTTGGCATAAAGTGTTCAAAAGAAGTTTCAAGCGTTTTAGGAGCATTTGAAGGCGGAAATTTGACGAATTTTGTCTTAACCAACTTTCTTGGGCTTGCAAAAAGCAGTGTCGAGGACGCAACTTTTCGTGCATTTGGAACAATAAAAATTGAGAATTTGTGTCATAAAACACGAGAAAGGTTTGCGACTGAGCTTATTGGAATGTATGACATAAGAACATTTTCTCCTTGCGTTAAAACCGTTGAAAACAAAGCAATTGACTTTTTTTATCGAAATTATTTGCATGTTTCGGGAGATAGAAAAGAATGTGAGACCTTATCAGATGCGATTGAATTCTATTTTTCGACTGGTGAAAAAATATCAACTCTCTCAAAAGAAAAAAATCGTGTGACGTTGTCGATTGAATCCGCAACAAAAAAAGAAAAAAAACGACTTGATGAAATAATCAACAAGATGCTTGCATGTGAAAATTTTGAAGAAGACAAAATCAAAGGCGACTTATTGCTGTCCAATCTTCATTTGATCAAGAAAAACGACAAATCAATTAGTGTTCAAAACTACTATTCAGAAAGCCTTGATAGCATAGTAATTGAACTTGATCCAACCAAAACACCGCAAGTCGTTGCTCAAAAATTCTTCAAAACCTATCACAAAAAGAAAAAAACAATTGATGCAAACAAAGTATTCAAAGAACGCTCTCAAAATAATCTTGAACATTTTGAATACCTTCTCTCTTGCGTTAACAACGCAACTTGTGAAAAAGAATTAAATGAAATTTCGTCTGAACTAGATTCAGTTGTTGGAAAAAGAAAAAATCAAAACAAAGATAAAATCGGAAAAGGAAAACCGAACAAAAATAAAAAAGAAGTTTCCGTGTCCGCTCCAATCTTAATTGAATTCATGTCCCACACAATAAAAATCGGCAAAAACAATGCTCAAAATGATGCCCTTTTCAAATCAGCAAAACCCAATGATATATGGCTTCATGTCAAAGGCAACTTTGGCTCTCACGTCATCATTGAGAACAAAACGACTGACTTTCCTCCAGATGAAGTCATCGTTCGCGGTGCTGAACTTGCAGCGTTCTATTCAAAAGAAAAAGCAAGTGGAAAAACAAACGTGGACTACACTTTCATAAAAAATGTCAAAAAATTAAAAGATGGTGGGCTTGGGAAAGTCACCCTGACAACATTCTATACCTTGCTTGCAGAGCCAAAAGGCGTTGAATAAAACAACTAATTGTGAACCAAATCTTCCATCATATCATAATATAAGTTTGAAGTGAAAACACGCTTCAAGGAGTGAACTACATATTATGACAATCAATGAATTAGCTGCAATACTAGCAAGAAACAATTCCGACGAGCAAAGTGCAATTGAAGGATATTGCAAAATCTTAAACATTCCAAATTTGCCACAAGAACTCTATGATGATATTAGAGAAATTATGTCAGATGAAATGAATCACTCAATGAAGCTAAGTGCTTGGGTCACTCATTTGACTGGAGTTGTTCCAAACAAAACTTAATTGCACTTTCAAAAAAAATTACAAGCAAAAAACATTTCATTGCTTGTAATTTTTTTATTATTTCTAATATTTCTAGAATTCTTTTCTTTTATAGATTTGATTTGAAATTAAAGTTGAAATCCACATAAGCAAGAAACCCGTAATGATTAATCCACCACTGAATCCAAGAAGAACAAAACCTCTTTCTCTTGGCGGCAAGCTAAAAGCACCGCTGATTCGATGAATAAGCATAGCAAACACTGTTTCCATGTTGCTGTCCATTCCCATAAAAAAATAGATTGAAAACAGAATCAGAACAATCATCATTGGAGCAATTGTTGCAATGTTTGATGATTTGAATTTGAAAAAAAGTGGGTATTGCACTGCCACTACTAGTGCTGAGATGCAGAACATCATTGCTGTCACGAAAAATAACTTCACAATGACACTTCCCCCAAGAATATAATTTTCCATGTAGTTAAGCCAAATATGCTCACTAAACACTGAAACCATAAACCATGAAAGAAAGAATATCACAATAGCAGTTACTAAAAGAACAAAAAATGCGATTAGATACCTTGAAGTTAAAACTGTTTTTCTCTTTGCCAAAGTTGATTGCAAAGCGTCAATATTGTTTTTGTCGATTTTAATAAATGAAAAAGACACTATTATTGTTGCGATAAGCATTGAAGAAAATATCAAAAACACAGGATTTCTGAAAGCAATAAAAACAGTAATAACAACAACAAACATTATCAGTGCTATTTTCCAACTTGACTTCAAAAGTCTTAAATCAAATTTTAGACAAGCCATTAATTTATTCATTTTCATTTCCTCCTAGTTTAAATCTTGTGACTATGTCATCAAGAGTGGATTTTTCGATTAAACATGTTTTTTTGAATTCACTTGAACACTCCACTTCAATGATTCCATCAAAACCAACTTCATTTTCATTATATCCCATAATTAGACTTTTTTGGTTTTGTTTTAAGTCCTTTACTTTTCCTTTAATCAAAACAAATCTTTCTAAAAGTTTGTCTTTTGTGTTGGAATATAATATTTTACCATTATTAATAAGCGTGATATAGTCCGCAATTTTTTCTAAGTCCGCAGTAATATGGGTTGAAAACAAAATGGATTTTTCCTCGTTTATTATAAAAGTTTGCAATATCTCAATGATTTGCGCTCTTGATTCAGCATCTAGTCCAGTTGTTATTTCATCCAAAATAAGCAAATCTGGATCATGAGCAAGAGCACAAGCAAACATAAATTTCATCTTCATTCCACGTGAAAGATCTTTTATTTTCTTTTTTTCGTCTAGTGAAAACCTTAAAAGTAGTTCCTTAAACTTCAATGAGTCCCATTTTGAATAAAATGGTTTTAGTGCTTTTTCAGTTTCAAATAATGTCCAATCTTCAACATAGTTTGATGAATCCATGACAATTCCTATTCGATCTCTTTTCGTTGAGTTGTTTTCAATAATATTTTTTCCAAAAACTTCAATCGACCCGCTATCTAATTTTAACATATTCAAAATTAATTTTATTATTGATGTTTTTCCCGCCCCATTTGAACCAATAAAACCCATGATATAACCCTTTGGCAAATAGAATGAAACATCTTCAATTGAAAAGTCTTTAAATTTTTTGCTCACATGTTTTAGCTCAAGAATAATTTCTTTCATTACTTTTCACCTCCTTTATCATTTTCTTCAAGCAAAATATTTATAATTTCTCTAAATTCGTCATTTGATAGCTTTATCATTTTTGAAGAATTTATTGCAATGGAAATATGCTCTTCAATTTCCTTTAATTTCTGCTCACGAATATATTCACTGTTCCTTTGTGAAACAAAACAGCCTTTTCCTTGAACCGAATAGATGAACCCTTCAACTTCAAGGTCTTTATAGGCGCGCGTTGTTGTTATGACACTAATTTTCAAATTAAGTGCAAGCTGCCGAATAGAAGGAAGCATTTCCCCTTCCAAAATCTCTCCATTCAAAATTGCAGATTTCACTTGCTCTTTTATCTGCTCATAAATTGGAATACTTGAAGAATTTGATATTAAAATTTCCATGCAATTACCTCACTGTATATATTAATATATTATCATTATATACACACATATACACTTTGTCAACTATTTTTGCAGAGTTTTTTAATTTTTTTTAAATTTTTTCAAACAAAAAAAAGCCCTCACATTTTGGTGAAAGCTTTTTAACGTTTTTTGCAAAAACAAATTATGACTGCATTATTTCTTTTAGAGGAACTTTTGAAATTCTCCACCGATAAAGGAACATTAGAGATTCAAAAAACAGAATAAATGTTGGGAGAACGATGATGAAGCCTATCCAGTGGAATGACACTCCACCGTCTAGTTCATAGATTCCAGCAACAACCATTGTTATCATGAATTGAAAAGCTGTTCCAATTGCAAATCCGACATAGGTCACTATGCGGTAACCACCGAACATTGCTTTTGAAATTTCTCTCTCACTATAGCCATACGCTTTCAAAATAGCTAAATGTTTTCGATTTTTTGCCATGATGAAGTTCAACGACAAAAGCATTGGAACAACCCCTAGAACAAGCCCCATAACAACAAAAATCATGGCCATAGTCACGTCTTGTGAAACTTGTTGCATTGAAAACGCCATTTGAATTTGTGCCCCAAATCCAAATCCAGAAAGAGCCATAAAAAATATCAGTGCAATGCTTGAAAACAACATATTGCGTCTTAGTTCTTTGATGAACGGTCTATCGCTGTTTTTGCTTTGGAGCTTTTGGTTCAACTTGCTTGGTTTTGTTTTTTTCGCACCAGTTATTAACTCAAGAGGTCTTTTTTTCAATTTAAACTTTGCATAGAAAATAGAAAGAAGCGTGAAAAGAACTGTTGGCATGACAACCATTATTAGTAATGTTTGATAATTGAATCCGAACGAGAGGCGAACTGGCAAATATCCCCCACCGTCAATCATGTCATAAAACAATGGAGAGAGTGCAAATGCGAGCAAGTAGCCCAAGCCTGCTCCAATGAGAACTGCAATTCCGAATTTTGCAAACCTAAGTGCAAGTCTGTTTTCCGAATAGCCAAGCGCTTTTAGAACTCCTAACTCAGCACTACTTTCATTGATGAATTGCGAGATAGAGAAAAGCAAGACTACTGCTGAAACTGCAGCTAACGAAGTTGCTGAAGAATAAATGACCATTTGAGCCATTTCCAACTGCATTCGAAAAGCTGTTTCTTGCATTTCGTTGTAGAGAAGATGTTCAATACCCCTCATGTCAAAGATGTAGTTCACAAAAATAGTCAAAATAACGACTGATGCTGTGGTTATTATCATTAGACTAAAGAGTTTTAATATTGATTTTATTCCTATCATTTTTTTATCACCACCTTATTTCACTTAACGGAAGCGGATTTTCGTTTGTTGTTATGTCAAGGATTTTCCCACTATTCATGGTGACAACTTTCGTTGCAAGAGTAGCAAAGTTTGAATTGTGAGTGACCATGACAATTGTTAGTCCTTGCTCTTTTTGGATTTTCAAAAGATATTCCAAGATGAGCCTTCCCGTTTCCTCATCAAGCGCGCCAGTTGGTTCATCGCAAAACAAAACTTTCGGGTTTTTAGCAAGCGCACGAGCAATTGAAACTCGTTGCTGCTCTCCTCCACTCAATTGCCTTGGAAAACGATTTTCTTTCCCTTTCAATCCAACTGCCTCAACAATTGATTCGATTTCTTTGTTTCCAGACAAACTCGCGCCCATTTTGACATTGCCGACAACATTAAGATTCGGCAAAAGATAATAGGCTTGGAAGACGAATCCAACAGTTTCTTTGCGAAAAGCAGTTAATTCTTTGTCTGTGAAAATCGAAATCTCCCTCTCTCCATAAAAGATACTTCCGCTGTCTGCTTTCTCGAGACCCGAAACGGTGTTCAAAAGAGTTGATTTTCCGCTTCCGCTTGCTCCCAAAATGACGACAAACTCTCCTTTTTCGATGTTAAAACTGACATCATTGAGTGCAAACAATTTACTCTCTCCATTGTCATAAGTTTTTGTGAGATTTCTGACTTCTATCATTGTGTTGTTTTTCTCCTTTGCTTTTGTGACACTCTTGTTGCAAACACTATGTGAAAAATATTCTTTCATTAGGTGCTTGTTCTTTTTAAGGTTGCACAGATGGCGCCTCTGTCGCAGTTATCCTTGCAAAAAAATCTTTATTAATTCCGTTTCTTTTCAAGGTTATATTTGGAAGTTTTTAATTTTAATTTGTTTTCAAATTTTTTTACTATTGGCGCAAGCAACATTTCAACCGTTGGCTGCGAATACTCAGTTATTTGTTCGTTGCGAAACGCCATCTTCATCGCGCAAGCACCACGGATTGTTGCAAGCAAGTTTATTGTCAAGTGTTTTCAACACTCTTGTCGGAAATTGCTATTATTAGAAACATCCTCACAAAGGGGTCGAAGACCACTTGTCAACAGTCTTCGACTGCTTTATAGCACTCTCCGTCAAGATGGTCGAAGACCCTTGTCAACAGTTTTCAACTGTTCTGTTGGGTTCTGCTTGAACTAGCAATCTCCGTCAAGAGGGTCGAAGACCCTTTCAAGAGGGTCGAAGACCCTTTCAAGAGGGTCGAAGACCCTTTCAAGTATTTGCTAAGGGGGGTTTGAGCGGATTTTGGGCGATATTGGGGTGTTTCTGTGGGTATTTGGGGGTTGTTTTGGGGTTTTGTGTTTCTTTTTTTGAAAGTTTTTAGGTCATTTTTAGGTCTTTTTAAGGTCATTTGTGTTTTGGTGTTTTTTTAGTCAAAAGCAATG